>Ga0222634_1000003_pt1 | contig 570750 bp, 861 predicted proteins | sample AntAcemetageno50_FD_179807 | JGI IMG/M metagenome (GOLD analysis project Ga0222634, IMG submission 179807) | Saline water microbial communities from Ace Lake, Antarctica - #50 | ecosystem: Environmental > Aquatic > Non-marine Saline and Alkaline > Saline | place: Antarctica: Ace Lake... | reverse complement strand
GGGCTGCAATAATCCAGTAAATGGATTGCAATACGGATATGGTGGTGTTAAATTATTTCCAACTGATCACGTAGAGCACATAAAAGAATATTCTGTTGATTTTTGCACGAGTGCTGCGGCTGCATCTAGTGGGTTTAAATCACATAAAGAAATAGCCAGCACTACCCATTTCAATACAACTCCGTTTAATGCATGGAAAAGTGGATTTAGAGAATGTACCAAATTATCTAGTGCAGTCATTGATAATCAAAAAAATGAAGAAACATTAGCGCGTCTTAAAATATGGACAAGTGTTGGCATGGATGTTGATTTTGGTGATTATGCTATAGCGGGTGCTAGAATGGGCGTAATGCACGGTTCGTGTAACTCAAATAAGTTGATTGAACGAGAAGTTGAAGAATTAAATATAATAAATGATTTTAGCGTGTGTCGCGAATATTATGATTTACAACTTAACCACAATGATATTATGAGCAATATACAATCATGTGGTGAAGAAATGCTTGATATGTTTGATATCGAAACGGCACTGTTTACCGCAGAACAAAGTGAATTTATAAAAAAGGTAATGTATAAAATATGACAAACGCTTATGAATTTGATGTGATATTCATATCATATGATGAACCAAATGCTGATGAAAATTATGAGCACTTATTAACATTAGTAAAACACGCAAAACGTGTGCATGGTGTAAAAGGTATCGATAAAGCACACAAAGAAGCAGCGAAAATTGCATACTCGGAACATTTTTTCGTAATAGACGGTGACACCAAAGTAGATGATGAATTTTTTGGTCAAGAGTTGGATGATATAAATCCAAATTATGTTCATAGTTGGTCTGCTATAAATTCAGTTAACGGATTGCAGTATGGTAATGGTGGTGCAAAATTGTGGCCCAAGCATACAATGTTAAATATTAAAAGTCATGAAAAAAACAACGGAACTGATTTTTGTTGGACTGTTCCTTATTTTCAAATGAATGCAGTTAGTTCAACCACGCATATTAACACCACGCCGCTACAAGCATTCAGAACGGGGTTCAGAGAGGGTGTTAGGATGGGCTTAAACGATGGTGTGGTGGTTGAAAACCCTAGAACTGATGTGTGGATAGGAAATTACAATCGGTTGCTGTCGTGGATGAATATAGGCATTGATATAGACAATGGATTCTGGACAATGATGGGCGCAAGAGTCGGTTGTTATGAAACATGTGTTAATGATTTAGATATCACGCATATTTCTGATTATGAATGGTTTGATAAAATGTGGAAATCGACGTGGCATAAGTTTACCATCGCGGAGTTTTCTATATATGGTTCATATCTTAGGGATAAACTGGATATGCCAGTTATCACATTAGATAACAATGGAAGCCTGTTTGCAAGACAGATACAGAATAATCCATCTAGATTGGGTTTAATGCTGCCACACTTGGCAGATGAACAATATCTTAAAGATTTAGGACTGTGGAAAGATGTATAATGATATCGATATAATATTAAATGGATTACAAACAATATACGAAAGTGATCTTATAGCACATTTGCGCCGAGCATTAATTAACTTTCCAGATATAGACTTTAATGATGTATTTACGCAAGGACAAATAAAAAGCAAATTGTGGCTAATTGATGAATTGATTAGTTTAGATTTAGACCTTGGTGTTGTATATATAGTGGGTGGTTGGTATGGATCATTAGCCGCCATGATGTTTGAATCCAATAAATTGAAAATAAATAAAATACGCTCTTTTGATATAGATACGCAGTGTGCTAACATAGCAGACACCATTAATAGAAAATGGGTAATGGATGAATGGACGTTTAAGGCTTCCACTATGGATATGCATGACATAGATTATAATGGCATGGATTACAGCACAATTCGCGCTGACGGTAGTGATTGTAATTTATATGATATTCCAGATTGTGTTATAAACACCAGTTGTGAGCATATTGACAATTATGATAAATGGTTTGAAAAAATACCCGATGGCGCGTTGTTGATATTACAATCGAATAATTTTTACGATGGTAAAGGGCATATTAATTGTGTCGATAGCTTGTATTCATTTAAGCAGCAGTCGCCAATGGATGATATATTATATGAAGGGCATTTAAATCTTGAAAAATATGATAGATTTATGTTAATAGGAAGAAAATAAATGGAATATTCAGTAAAAGAAATTCATTTTGAATTATCTAATAAATGTAATGCATATTGCCCTCAGTGTTTTAGAGCAAGAACCGATACATCAAAATGGTCGTCAACCGACCAGTCTATTTCAGCATTTAAAGAGTTTTATCCTGTAGAATTTTTAAAAAATTTGAAAAGTGTTTTGTTTTGTGGAAATGTTAGCGATCCTGTTGCATCAAGTGATTTTTTAGAAATTGTAGAATACATGCGTTCTTTAAATGACAAACTTAAAATAAGAATAGCAACAAATGGTAGTTTACGATCTACATCGTGGTGGGAGAGATTGGGTTCATTGGGTTGTGTTTGTACATTTGGATTAGATGGTTCTACACAAGAAACATTAGAAATGTATAGAAGAAATTGCAATTTTGATAAAATAGTAAAAAATGCAGAAGCATTTATAAGTTCTGGCGGTAAAGCAAGATGGCAATTTATAATATTTAAACACAATCAACATCAACTCGAAGAAGCAAAATTGATGGCTGAAAAATTAGGATTTTTTGATTTTAAATCATTTAATAGTGATAGATTTAGTCGATCACCCACACTTACGTATGAATGGAAAAATGAAGAATACACGTTAGAAATAGCCGACGGTGATTATAAATATAAGTATGATAATAAAGGAACGATAAGAGAAACATTTTTGATAAATGTGCACGATGATAAAACCTCGACAAGTACCGATACTATTTTAAAACAACTTGAAACTTATGAAAAAGAAAACAATATTGATATAATTTGTAAATCATATGATAATATATCAAAAACGAAAATAGATAAAATGTTTTATAATTCAACGGGTCATATAGTACCATGCTGTTGGCATGGGGCTACACTTTCGGAATTTATTTATGATAATAAACCATTACCTGTTGATTTTACTGAAATTTATAACGTGATAGGAATAGACAATTTAGATTCAACCAAATATGATTTTGACCACGTGTATTCTCATTATATAAAATTATGTGAATTATTGGAAGAATCGTGGAAAACTCCACACAACACTATTAAAAAATGCACATTTCAATGCGGTGTTAAGATATGAAAAAATTTAGTTTAATTTTTGAAAATGGAACAGAGGTAAAATATTTACTATATGATAATGAACTTGCTTATAGTTGGTTTAATTTACTTGAAAATCGAATATACAATAATGATTATTTCATCGAAGATACTTATTCTGGATTTTATAATCCTGCCAAAATTATAAATATTCAACAAAATTTACTTGTAGCGATAGATATAATAAAAAGTAAAAAACCTAAAACATTTGATAATGTATTGTTTGAATATATAGATGATATATTTACACAGAATTGTTTAAACAATTTGCATTTTATATATGAAAATATAGTAGTAGATAAGAATTATCGAATAGATCATGATTTAGTTCAAGCAATGAACGATTTAAATATTTTCATACATGAATTAGAAAATGCCATTATAACACAAACACGAAAACAATCAGATAGTAGAATAAGAGTTAGATTTTTAAAGCATGGTGATGAACCATTTCAATTTGAAAAGAAAAATATAATAGATGATTATAATGATATGTTTACGCCGCTTTATATAGCTGGCGGGATCAAATTAAATTATTCACAAGTCGGCAAAGATTATATAGAGTGTTATAGAAGACAAGATGTTGTAACAACACCAAGACCGTTAGAAACATATTCAGCATCATTTGTTGCGGATTTTGGACCTTATAATAACGAATGGCACGCGAACAGGGTACAATTAATACATGAATGGTATAGTAATTTGGGATATGACACAACCGATCCAAAATGTAGATTGGGACAGGTATATGTTGCAATAATGTTTGATACCTCAAATATGATCGATATAATAACCGCTATATCTGAAAATAAAAAATTAATAGGAATTATATAATGGCACATAAACGAGTAAAATTCATAGACAGTAATGGAAAATCAGAATTTTTATCATTGGATGATATTAAAAATAACGGTTATAATAAATGGAAAGGTTGGTCGTGTAGTGCTGGCAGAAGAACTATTAGCATCAATTCTAAGGGTTCAGTGTTTGGATCGGTATGCAAACAAGGCGGATCAATTGGAAATATATATACAAATTTTAAATTAAGAACTGAATGGATAACATGTGATTTTGATGTTTGTCATTGCACCGACGATATTGTTTTAGAAAAAGTCAAAGATGTTAAATATATGCCATTATTGAATACTGATATCACTGATAATTTTAATATAAACGATGTTGTGGCGGTCTCGTCAGTTGATGAATTGAGTGATGATAATAATTTTCGAATCAATTGGAATATTGGAAAAAGATGTAATTTTGATTGTTCGTATTGCCCAGATACCGTTCACGATAACTTTAGCCCACATTTTAAATATGATCAATTAATAGATGGCACAAATAATCTTTTTTCACAAATACCAGAAAATATGAATATAGATATTGTTTATACTGGAGGAGAGCCGACAATAAATCCTGATTTTTTAAAATATGTTAAAACAATGCATGATAAATTCATTGGTGAGGAGCAACATTTAATGATGCATGTTAATACCAATGGTACAAAAAACAAAGAATATTTGACTGAATTGAGTGAGATATGTGGACTCCGATTAAGTGTGCATTTTGAATTTACCAAATGGGATGCATTGTATAAAAAATTAGAATATATGTCCAAGCATAGATCGCCTGATGCTAAATATATTGTAATTAAAGTTGCGCATCTTCCAGAAAAAACGGATGAAATTGCTATAATATCAAAATCTATTAATGATAATTTTCCACATTTTCAATTAGAGATACAGCCATTATATCATAAATTGCCAAATGGTCAGAAAAAATTAATGGATTATACAAACTAAAAAAGATTATTCTACCGTAGGCAACAGACCTTCCCGTGTGTCACTTTTTTTGACATTTGAATACATCAAAATTTGCGTTGGTATAATTTTTACACCGGCATGAAATTTATATTTATGCAAATTGTTTCGATAAATTCCATATTTAAGATATGGTCTTCCTGCTTTTGTGACACCTTTGTAGTCGACTTTGAGTTTCCCATTGACCCAAATTTTATAAAAACCATCATCATCGGATGACCATTTAATATTCATTTCGATTTTGTGCCATTTTCCCCTTAAATCTTCAGTGGCAATAAGTTCGTAGCGCTCAAGTGATTTTTGTTGTCTTACCGCATTAGGAACGCCTTCATATCTGTTTACTACAAGCGTCTCAAAATGATCACCAAATGTTAGCAATGGCTTTCTGCTGTATGGTTTGAATTGCGCCACCGTGACACCAGAATGTATCAAACTTACATAATCCTTCGGGAAATAAATAGACCATCCATACCAAGATTCGCCATAATGGGATGGACTGTTTTCCTTCATTTCAGCCCGTTCACTCCCACGATTACAATCACTGCTTCCTTTACTGCTTACACCGCAATCACCATCCCGCACTTCGAAACGATGAACCATTTTTGTTGGAGCAAACCCTGTTGGATCAGGAACTTCGGTATGACCATATGATTTTTTATTCAAATCCCCTTTTGAGAATGAACCAAATCCGCCAGAATTTGTGACGCACCCAGAAAGCATAAACATGGTGATCACAGACGCGAAAAAACGATTATAAATCATGTTAAAATCCTTTTAAATATTGATAAATATTGTTGTATTGTGATATAATATCACGAATAGTAATAATGTCAACTCTTTTTATATGTATAGGACAACTATAAATGTATGATATACTACCAACAAATTTTGATATGGTTGAAATTAACAAATCATTAAACAATTTATTATTGAATGCACCATTCCATACTCGCAATCAAATATGTTTAACAAATAAAATAGGATGTACAAATCCATATTATGAAGGAACTGGGTCGTTATTCTACGAAGGTGATTTTGAAAATGGTATAAAAATATCCAAAACTGTCGTATATAAAGAAAGCGACTATAGTGAATTTAATATAAATTTACATAATTCATATTTTTATAATATATACAATTGCTGGATAAATGACTATGGATTGACATTGGGAAGGGTTAGATTGATGAAATTAAATAGAAAAAAATGTTTATCGTGGCACGCTGATTCACATAAACGAATACATCTTCCCATTATTACAGATGAAAACTGTAAAATGGTTGTAGAAGATCGTGCATTTCACCTCCCCTCCGATGGAAATTCTTTTATAGTTGATACAACATTACCACATACGGTATTTAATGGTAGCGTAGACGTCGAGCGCGTACATATAGTTGGAACTATATTGTAAATGAAAGAATTAATATTAAAACACGACAATCAAGAAATAAATTTCAACATACCTGAAAAATATAAAAAAATAGCAGTAAATTTGAGTGGTGGTGCAGATAGTTCGATTTTATTATATATTTTGACCAAATATATAGTTGAAAACAATCGAGATATTGAATTGGTTATTCTTACATGCGTAAATGATCTTAAGGGAAGATGGACATATTTTCGTTCAGTTGACGTTGTTGATAAAATAAAAAAATTGATACCTAATAATATTATATCACATCATATTTCATATTTTCATGAAACACAAAAATTAGAGTATCTTAGAAATTTTGAAAAGAAATTATTAGATAGTGATATGATAGATATGGTTATCACTGGATTAAGTGCAAATCCAGTAGATATACCAGAAGAATTAAAAAAAGGTAGAGAACTTATACGCGATGTCGGTGAACATAAGCATAACAATTGGTATATATGGAATGATATAACTCCTATATATTTTCCATTTAGAAATGTAGATAAAAAATTTATAGCATATTTATATGATGAATATGATCTCATGTATGATCTATTTCCAATAACGAGATCATGTGAAGGTCATTCTGATGTAACAAATAATTTTACAGAAACGTGTAAAAAATGTTGGTGGTGTAGAGAGAAATATTGGGCGTTTGGTGAATATTAAACAATCAAATTGTTTGAATAATGCATTTTTGCTAAATCATTAAAACTTGTATTATGAAAACACATACTCAATACTATTCTATCGCCACCAGAACTATTATCAACACCATGAACAATGGTTGTGTCTAATAAAATAGGACAACGATATACTATACTTCCTATTTTCTCACCAGCATCGGTTTCAGAGATCGCTTTCCCTGATTTATTTTTTTTAGTGGGATTATATATATCTATTGGTGAAACTTCAAAATCACCAGTTATAGGAAATATTATTTTACACGTCAATCCGTTTGATGTGTTGTCGATATGAGGTAAAAAATTAATACCTTTTTTGAGATAAACAATTTTAAAATTGATATGACCTTTTAATGAAATTTGATTTCTAATGGCAGTATATGCTGTAGCATTAAAATCTGAGTCATATACGATATAAGAATCATCTACATTTGTTATTGGTTTATTATTTTTAACACAATGCATTACAAATTCTTTCAGTTCGCGTTTATTGTATTTAATTTCAGGTAACAGTAATGTGCTCATTCCACTCCTCGAACCAACTTATCATTTGATTTTTATTTTTAAAATACTTCAATTTATCATCGGGATTTTGTTTAACACCCACAATATCATCAATTTCGTCGATGGTTACATATTTATCATAGTCTTTAAATCCAACTAATTCACCAAACTCTAAATATGATTTCATATCATTTATATCTTCATAATATATCGTTATAGGGTCGATTAACATTTTTTTTCGATGTGTGTAAGTTTCATATCTCTTTAATGTATTTTTAAAGAATTTCTCGTCAACTTGAATGCTATCTTTTTCGTGTATTATAATAGACGAGTTATCTTTACACCAATATTGTTTGGTGTGATGCGCTATACAATTACTCATAATTTGTTCAAATTTATCTTTGCGCTCTATACATATAACATCTAATGTGGTTAAATATTTAAAAACATTTTCACCCAACGGCGTCGCATGATTATTAAGAAAATAATCATTATTTTTGCTGGCTTGCTTAAGTATATCGAGACGGTATAAATCTTCTTCAATTATTTCAGATTCGTCTAAATATCGAATATCGTCATAATCTTTGTATTGAATTATTGTACCATGTGATAATTTAAATTTTAATTTATATGAATTTTTCACTTTGATTGAATGATTATGCCTACTTAATAATATCCCATCTTTAATATTATCATCGTGCCACACATTATAATGATTTTGATTAAACATTTCTATTATATATGAATTATATTTGTATTTGTTCCGTAAATATAACCATAACAATCCAGATGCTAAAATGCTTCCTGTTCTTGGTGTGCTAAAAAGTGTATACATTAATAAGTTATTCCATATGATTTATATTTGTCATAACTTTGTGTTAATAGGGATGAATGTCGTGCTTCATCTAAAAATCCATGCACTGCCATAATTATTTTTGGTGAATCTGGAATTACTGATCCGTGTGTAGCATTAAACGCCGTTAGGGCGAATATATTGGTGTCTGGTGGCATACTAACAAATTTGACGTTATAATCGACACCGGGGGTTATATCATCCATGCCAACCCATTTGCGTCCCGTATCATCACCTACCAATTTATCACTTAAAAAAAATGAATTATTTATAGAACCATCTATTACAATTCTATACATGCTTGATTCCATGCTACCAAGGTCGTTTTTAGCCAAACGAATATTGTCATTTTCTTTTTCATTGATGGAAATATCACAATGTGGATGAACAACGTCGAAATTTCTAAGCAATAGCACACTGCTTATAAATCTAAAAGGTAATTTATTATATAAATCATCTATCAATGATGGAAATTTGTTTTCAAATTCTTCATCCCAAATCCACTTATATGATTCATTCCATTTTACTTTAACCGATTCGGTATCACTCATTTTTTCTACTGATCGAACTATAACCATATCCCACCATATAGAGCCGCGCACACATCGTTTATTAAAAAAATCGACCATGTGATGTTTTTCGTAATTTAAGGCAACGTCTATTGGCATAAAGTCGTGCATACTAAACTCTCAATTTTTCATTATTTGGAACGTCATCAAAATACACGCCTGCTAATAGAACAATTCGATCTATATCAGATACATTTCTTACACGATGTGTCCATCCAGTATTTATGAAGTACAAGTTGTTCTCTTCCATGCGATTGGATGATTCCACGCCACGCACTTTGAACTCAAAATAAGATTCTTTGTCTTGCACACATATTTGTATTCGACACATTTTAGACGTATCTGTATCTATATGCCAATTTAGTTCTTCACCGGCAGGACACACACTTATTCTTGCTCTAAACACCTTTCCAAATGTAGCAGTTAAATATTTTTGTATATTATCAGTTCCCATGTCAAACCATTCAGTATACTGGCTTTCTTCTATTCCTTCATCACCTAAATGTCCTTGTAGTAATATTTGTTTATATCCGTTTTCTTTTTTAAATTCTTGTGCTATTTTGCAATTAACACTTATTGGATGCCTATCTGAAACCAAATCGTTTTTTCGATAATTGCTCAATACTTGATGTATTTCATCGATCACGTCTCTGGGAACTTCTGATAGTTTTTCAAATGTGACCACTTCATGTCTTCGTGGCCCATTATCACCTTTAACGCGTTCACGTATTACATCAGAATCAGTCAAGTGTCTTTCGTGCGTTTCCATATCTATTCCTCCATTCGTCTACTGTTATGTTACCCCAATCATTAAAAAATGAATTTGGTTTTAATTCGGTATAGCATATGTTCTGCCAACACGAAAAACTTTCAGGATCGGGACATGTTAAATACATATTTTCAGGAATAGTCCAATTGTTATCATAATGATGATTTAACTTATCACGAAATGTCTCAAGTGCCGTCCGTCTTTCTGGATATTCCATGCTGATAAATGCTAAAGAAACATCGCTATTTTTTAATGAATTAAGTTGATATTGTAACATTTTCATCGCTGGAGTGATTTCATCCATTGTGTATTTCATATTAACTTTCAAGCTGGATTTTCTAAAAACCGGCATGTAAAATGTTCTGGTTAAAACTCTTACACCGAAATTATATTTTTGTATAGCAGAAAACGCCACTAATTGATCGTCGTGTAATGCAAAACACCAATCATATTTAGCGAATTGATGTATCAAACTCCAATTATTATCTGGATCAAACCAATCTCTATTTTTGTCGGCGCATTCGGTTGATAATTGTAATAATATATTTTTAAACTTATCAACACCGAATTCATTTAGATTTACAATATCGATGTTTGTTGGGTATGTCATTTTATAATATTCTCATAATATGTTATTTTGTGTCTATAATTTGGTGTTTTATTTAAAATTTTGTTAATCACATCTTTTATGGTGAACCCTTTTGTGTTTATATTTTCATATGGTCCTACATTATAATGTTTGAATTTATATTTTGTTTTCCTTTTTATAGGAAAAAAATTTCCACGTTCATTTACTGGAAGATTATATATTTTGGTGAAATATTCTTTATAATCGAAATCCAATTCGAAATCATTTTTTGGTAATCCGTTAACTAATATTTCTTTTTGAAATTTTATAATATCGGAACCATATAACTCGAAACTGTCATATATTTCATCAATATTTTCCAATGCTTTCAAGAAAATATAATTTTCATACGAAAATGATCTGTTGTTATATGTTATAAATTTAGTCTGTTTATCGCCATACATATATTCATTCAAGTCATCTTCGACTACATCCAATATTTTTCGTATTGCAGGTATTTTAATTACTTGATCATAAAATGTATTATAATCGACGTTGTGTGAATGATGCGCGAACATTGCAACGAATTTGAATATCGATAAATTATGCATGCTTTGAATAAATGAACTATATAATTGCATTTCTATGTAATCTTTTTTTGTGTAACTAAAAGATTCGCATAAAAATTTAGTTTTAAACGGCGTTCTGTCTGGCGTTTCTTGATACATTTTTTCAATATATCCAATTTTCCATTTTTCAATATATGCCGGATCGCTAGCAGGTGCATTTGGCAGTAACATAAAATCGTGCAATCTGATTTCATCATGAAATCCTAAACACAATAAATCATTGAATGCTTTTTTCAGTTTAACCATAGTATCACCAGGATTTCCTAATATCAATACTCCTGCACTCGGTATGCCATTTTTATAATTTTCTTTGACTTCTTCGATTGAACTTAACACTTTTATGTTACTTCTATCCATTATATCCAATACTTCGTCGTCTGTGTGTTGAAATGAAATTTGTGCATTAACCAGCATTTCATTTTCATACAGTAATTTCAAACATTCATTGGCTATATCTTTTTTGTTTTTTGCGATACATACATTGACTTGCATGCGTCTCATATCGAAACGGGTTTTATTTTCAACAAATCGTTTTATATATTCTAAATCAACTTCCAATATACCAAAATTTGCATCTGCTATAAACACTATTTCTGGGTCATATTTGCATAATAAATCAATTTCGTCGAATATGTTGCGTTTGTTGAATTTTTTAATTTTAGAATTTGTGGCTGATCCCCAATCACAAAACGCACACTTGTATGGACACCCACGATTTGTTTCAATGATGATATTGACGCGCTTATCCAATATTCTTAATTCTGCATCAAATCTTCTGAATGATTCATCGCAATGAATCCATGGCGAAGTTAAATCATCTAATGACAATTTTGGAACATTAGGTAATGATTTGGTAGGATTAGTTTTTAATAACAAACCATCTATGTCGTAATCTATATCGTTTGTGTAATTATATAAAAATTCTGAAAATACTCGTTCGCCTTCGCTGTAGCATATTGCATCTATTTGAGGAAATTCTTCAAAGAAATTTGAATTTTTATATGGAACATGTGGACCACTGGCGATTATAAAACAATTTGGATTATTTTCTTTAATTGTTTTTGCTATTTCTAAATTTTTATCCCAGTTCCATACATAACAACTTAAACCAAGAATGTCGCATTCTGGTAATTGGTCCGGTGTTTCGTGTAAAAATAATGGATCGAGCCAATCTATATCGGATAAATCATTTTCATAATCACAATCAGCATATGTTTTAAGTCTGCCCCATATGTATGGCAAATATACAGACTTATGCAATAACGGCGGGACTGATATTAATACTTTATTGCCCATATAAACCATGCTCCTGTATCTATTTCCCACCATTTCTTTCCGATACGCCAATTGCTACCATCGTTGTGGTGGTTTAAATGCCATCCTTCACCAGCAGTTAATATATTAGCAAGTGCACTATTTGTAGCATAACCTTTTCTATGTGTGTACGCATTAACCATACCAAAACCCCAAAATCCACATATAACAGGAAAGAAAAAACCAAATAATAACAAATTAAAATTAATTATACCCAACATCATAATAGTTGCTGCGACGATTAAAAAATAATATTTGTGAAAAACTCTGACACTTTTGTTTTGTATCAAACCTTTTAGATATTTTCTTGGTATATGAACATCATATCCCCACAAATTAAAAAATGCATACCAAAATCCTTTATGTTTTGGGCTATGTGGGTCGAGTTCATTGTCGCTATTGGCATGATGCATTCTATGAACCGATGCCCATGTAAGAACAGGTCCAGCATTAGAAAATATACCCAAATACTGACTATACCACTCATACCATTTTCCAGTTTTAAAATTTTTATGTGAAAAATATCTATGATATCCAGAAGTAATAGAGGATGCTGCTATAAACTGCCACCAAAAAAACGCCGCAATAAACATCCACATTTCGCCATATAAAAACATTGGTATTAGCATTATGTGCGCTAATACATGTATCATTAATAACTTTGTAGTATTTGTCATAGTTTAGTCTCATTTTTTTATAGTTAAGTTTACAGCATCGATCATATATTGTCAATATAGCGATGTTAAAAGTCAGCCCAATCTGATAAATAGTTATATAGGTCGCGGGACGGCAATCCCCACCTAATCTATAACTATAAGGGAGTTACAGCATGAAATCTTTTAACTGTGGTATTTATCGTATCAGAAATAACGTCAATGGTAAAGCTTATTATGGGTCATCTGTCAATATTTATAAGCGTTGGGTTAGTCATAAAAATCGTTTGAAAAATAATAATCATCATAATATATATTTACAGCGGTCATGGAATAAAAATGGTTCTAATGTATTCATATTTGAATATATTGAAGAATGTGATGAAGAAATGTTATTTGAAATCGAACAAAAATATATAGATGAAAATATTGGTGGATATAATATTGGAGCAGCCGGTGGTGGTGATAATCTAACTAATCATCCTGATAGAGAAAATATTATTAAACGCAGAGTTGTTGCGCAACAAAAAATATTGGATGCAATGTCTGATGAAGAAAAACAAGAACGATGGGCGAGATATGGGAAAAATAATCCCAACTGGCGTGATGGTGGTATTAGTTATAAAATATGCCCATCTTGCAATAAAAACAGCATACAGACTTGTAGTAATGTATGTGGCGAATGTCGCGATAGAACAGGTAAAAATAATCCATTTTATGGCAAGAAACATACAAAAAAAACATTGCATAAATTGCGAGCATTAAGCACTGGTGTTATCAAATCAAAAGAATCTATTGAAAAAGTAACTGGTGAAAATTCTTATAGATTTATGGGATATTATTATACACCTTGGGGTGTTTTTCCTTCATCAAGCCAAGCACAACAAGCACATGAATATATGTTATCTGCTACTATTCATAGGTGGTGTTTGAATTGTGATAATATTATAGTAAAACAAGCAACGAGTAAATCTCGCTATTTGAAAGAAAACCAAGGTCGTGATAATATAGGTAAATCATATCGCGACCTTGGTTTTTGGTTTGAACCTAAACAGCCATAGGTGCTTTTATTGCTTCTTGTGGATTGTAATTTTCTAAATGTATATCTTCCATTGTAAAATCGTCGATGTTTTTAATTGTTTCGTTCAACACCAACGAAGGTAAATGTCCTGGTGTTCTACTAAGTTGTTCTTTGACTTGGTCGAAATGATTATTATAAATATGCGCATCGCCTAATGTTAACACAACTTCACCCACGCCGAGATCACATACTTGTGCCACTAAATGTGTTAAAAGGGCATAGGATGCGATATTAAATGGGATTCCGAGCAGCATGTCACAACTTCTCTGGAACATATGGCATGAAAGTTTACCATCTGCTACATAAAATTGAAATATCATATGACATGGCGGTAATGCCATTTGGTCGGTTTCACCAGGATTCCATGCTGTTATAACATGTCGTCTATCCCATGGCTTATCTTTTATACGTTGAATGACATCAGCTAGCTGGTCTGTCGTTTCAACTGAATCAAATTGTGGCGATTTCCAATTTCTCCATTGCACTCCGTACACTCTGCCCAAATCACCATCATACTTTGCTTTATCTTTCCAATAATCTGCTTGTGCATTCGCAGTCCAAATAGTAGTTTTACCATCAAGTTCTGAACGGTCTTTACCATAACGTATCTCCGCTAATCTACGTTCATCACCAGAACCTTCTATCATCCATAGCAATTCTGACACAACGCCCTTCCAAGCCAGTTTTTTGGTTGTTACAGCGGGAAATCCATCATTTAGGTTAAATCGTAACTGTTGTGTAAATACTGAACGTGTGCCAACGCCTGTGCGGTCATTTCGGTCTACGCCGTTATCCATTATGTCTTGTAATGCTTCTAAATATTTTTTCATGTTTCTTCTCTGTTTGTTGAATAACATCTTGTTAAAAATGATATCATGGGTTGAAAATTATTTGGGTTTGTTTTGTAAATTGATGCATGTTATTTTCCTATTTTGAGTGCCTCCAGTTTTTCAAGTGCCCATGATATATCAAGTGTCCATGGTTGCTTAGAACGTTTATCCCATATCGTAAATGCTTCTTGTATATGAGCACTTGCTTGGCGAATAGACCATTCATTTACTTTCATCAAATGTTTCATTGCTATGCCATCGCGGCCCTTTATTTGCGCCAAGCCAAAATGTTTCACTTCGTGGCAAGATGGACATAATGATATCAATCCTAATAATGTTTGTGTGCCATTTTGATAATTCCATATTTCATGACATTCAACAGGCCATTTACGACCTTTGCCGCCACATATCTCGCAGCAATGATTTGCTTGTTTGTATGAATCTTTGCGTAGCAAATCCCATTCAGATGATTTTAATTCTGAACGAAGATTTTTAAAATGTGATGTTTGTGGAACGAGTTCTATTTCTAATAGCATATTAACGCTTCAATTTTCTATATGTATTAAATTCTATACTCAATCGATCCTTTTTGGTGACCATCGTCTCACTTCTTTCCACCACGGAATGCTGTAATAACAAATCAGTATTTAAAAAAGTGTCGCCTTCGTAATAATTTCTGATACGTGTCATTTGCACTTTATCGATAATTGATTCAGTGGTTTCATATAGTCTTGCGCCGCCTATTATAAAAATTTCTTTTTCTGGATATTCAGTTTCTAAGTTTTTTATATTAACCAATGTATTTTCAGTTATAGTTAAGTCTGCGCCATCTGCTTCATCGCTGGAAACTACTACATTTATTCTGTTCGGTAGTGGTTTATAATCCCCTAAACTTTCCCACGTGTTTCTTCCCATCACTACAACATTTCCAGTTGTTAATGATTTAAACCAATTCATGTCTTCTGAAATTCTAGGCCAAGGTAAGTCGTTATTTGAACCAATTAAATTATTATCTGCTACTGCTACTATCGCTGTTATCATTTTTTTATAAAATCTCTATATCTGGTGTCAAATGTTTTATCTATATTGTGATCTTCAAGTAATTTTTTTATTAATTCGTAATTTTCGTGCGCTTCTTGAAGCACTGGATATTCATCTCTTAATTGTTCATCGCGCTCGCGCTCTAATGTTATATCTTCCAGTTCTTGGTATGGGTCAGGTTTTTTAAGTGTTCCATCGTGTGTAACAAACGTTAATCCACCCGCACATGATACGTCACTTATATCTACTATTGTTAACGTTTCGCTGGATGATGATACATCAAGGGTTGAAAGTTTGATATCAGCAATGTAATCGCCAATCGTTGTTGTTTTTTTATTATTCATTATTATTCAGTTAATTGTTTATTTTAATTATTATAGTATTATCTAAGTATAAAGTCAATTTATATTAAAAAAGCCCAACACTTTAAAGTATTGGGCTTTTCATTCAACAAAAAATCATAGATGATTTATTATCCATTTCCGGTTTTCTTTGCTGCATTCTCTCTTCTGGTTATTGCACCTTTAAGTGCGCTAGCAGAAGAATACGTTTTACCTGTTACTGAATCTGAAAAAGACTGTGCAGGAACACTATCAACAACTGGAACCTTAGTAGTTTCAGTTAATGGATTAAACGTGTTAGTTGGTTGCGGTTGCGGTTGTGGCGTAAATGTTGCTGCTTGTTGAGCAGTAGAAGGATCGTATTGAACTGCTTGTGCACGTTTATTAGCGGCATCCATCTCTAACATTTTCGCTTCTTGTAATAGGTTGGCGGCTACCAATCTATTTTGTTCATTAGCATCGCCTTGAAAGTTCTGAACGTGTTGGTTATATGCATCAGACGCTGGCGGCATATTTGGATTATTAACCTGATTCAATTTGGCTTGTTCTTGAGCAATTATATTGTCATAATTGGATTCTTGAATTTGCTGCGGTTGTGGTTGCGGTTGCGGTTGTTGATTATTTGCCAACGGGTTAAATTGTTGTGGTTGATTAACTTGTTGTTGTGGTTGTTGGTGATTAACCATGATACCTAATTCTTCAGCAAGTGAAACACTTGTATTAGGTCTTGGTGTTAAGTAAACACTCGTTACTGGAACTTGTAGTATCCAATTTTTTTCATAGAAAGTTCGTAACGCATTGGTGCCATCAAATAACATTTGACGGTGCATATATTCGCCGAACCATTTAGATGATTGTGCTTCAGCACGCATTAACATATCCATCAAATTTTGATGATATACATCAGGTAATGAATCAGTATCTACAACATGAACTTCGTGTGTAGCATTAGGGTCTTGTATTATCACAGCGACGCGTTTGTCACCACATGTTCCAACGTGGCGCGTAGCAGTAGATGTATTTTGATTGTGTATTGACATTTGTTATACCTCTTGTCTATTTACGCAGCAGTTGGTTTAGCAGCACGCTTGCGTTTTGGTTTAGCTTTTGCTTTAGTTTGTTTCGACGGCGTTTTTGTTTCAGTGATTGTTTTAATCAAATCGTTTTCATCGCGCTCAATTGTTTTTGTTGTAGTTGTAGTCTCTTCAGTGGGAGCAATTGGTGTAGGTGTTGCGTATTGTATATTCGCAATCATTTTAGTTCTTACCGCACCAATTACTGACAATTCTTCACCTTTCCACGCTCCACGTTCGGAGCCAGCATCAACTAATTTAGTTAGTAATTGCAAATCTCCTACATTCATAGATTCAGGTCTTGCCATTGGTTCTTGTGCAGTGTTTGTTTCTTCAGTCATATTTGTTTTCCTTTTAATAAAAACCGGATATTACTATTTATTAAATACGGACTTAATAGGTTTATATGCATTGTTTTATGAACATAATCCTATTATACGACGAAAAATAGCAATAGAACTTGCATTCTACTGCTATTTTGGTTAAATTGTCAATATTAAAATAATTATTTCTAAATTATTTTACTTGCCAATATGTTATCTTCATCGACGTTTTCTGTTTGAAGAGAATCATCAACAATAATTTCCGAATCCCAAATCATAAACTCTTTCCACGTTTGGTGTGGAACAGTTATTGGCATTGTTTTTATAATACCCGCCAATTCCCAATATGTTGGAATGTGTGGCTGTCGTTTCGGCTTCATCTTATGATGATGCGCTTTTTCCTGATTACAAGGAGCACACGCTGATACGATATTTTTCCATTCAGTTTTTCCACCATCACGTCTAGGAATAACGTGGTCGTAGGTTAACTGATTGAACTCGAACTTTTCACCACAATACAAACATTTGTAGTTATCTCGCAAAATAATATTGTATCGCGAGAACTCGACTTTGCCGTTATGCTGCTGATAGTTTTTCAACATGATAACAGAAGGCATGCGCATCTGCACAGATGGGCTGCGAACAACCCAACGATTGTATTCACCCAAAACGGTTGCCCGATCTAGGTAGATGATTCTGATTGCATCTTGCCAATTAACTGTAGACAATGGGACAACACTTACTGGTTGTGCGTCTGCATTCAAAACTAATGTTCCACCACTCATGATAATCTCCATATTTCCTATTGGGGTGTTTGCCACACCTGTAAAATATGGCTTATATGATATTATTTATACAATGAATATAATGTTTTGTCAAGTGAAAAATAGATATCCCAATAATTTTTATTTTAATGGGATATCTACTGAACTTAGAGTTCCTTCTTTTCCAGAGCCGGTATCGACGAATATTGCTTTCCCGCCAAGCTTACCAATTTTGGTTATTGGATTATGTAAGTCGAGATAGGCATGACCGACATATGATGTATGACCTTCAGGTATTTCATCAACCCAATTATATTGTCGATTCGGAAATCCATTTTCATCTGTGGAATTATTTTGATCTATTTCCCCATAAATGGCACGGTTTGAGTTAAAACCATGTAACCTATTAGTAATCACATCCCTCATCATTTTAGTTGATGATGCATGTACAAAAACATTATTGCCTATTCTTACGTGATGACGTGCATAGTTCATAAGTGTCGCAAACTTTAACTCAAACAACGCACGCTTTGAATCACTTAATTTATCAAGCTGTTCAACAGTCTTGACGATACCACCTTTAAGTTTGATACGGATATCACCAGCTTTTGCTTGCTTGATATATTTTTCCAATTTTGCTTCATGATTTCCGATGATGAAAATAGCATCACCATTAACCACCAACCGATACATCAAATCAACACATCCAACCGAGTCTGGTCCATAATCTACGATATCACCTAACTGTACGATAAAATTGTTAACCGCACGTGCCGCATTTATGTGCTGAACAAAATCTTCAGTCATACCATGAACATCACCAATTGCTGTGATATTATTAAATCCACGAATTTTAATATCGTCGATAATTCCCTCGTAGTTGAAACTGCGAATGATATTGCATGGAACCTCAACCTCACGTGAATCAATTACCGTAGCCATACTATCACCTTTAACAATGTCTTTTTCATTGCTTTTAAATGTCGCGTCTTCTTTATTAATTAAAGTTCCATCACCTATTTGATTGCTTGTTAGTTTCTCATCAAGTGGACGATCTACCACAATATAATAAATTGGAACATGCATATCCATACCAATCATTGTGGTTAATAGACGTTCTTTTTTCTTTACGTGTGACGCATCAGCAACCACACGTTCACCAATTGATAGTTTGAGTTTTATGCGTCGATAAAACTCTTCATTCACTATGTCTTCGTGGTGATAGTTGTTCACATCGCCAGTAAGTTCTTCTCGAATGTTATCAAGTGATACAATTTCGTGATCGTCGAACGCGTTAATAGCGATATCCGTCTTTCCTGCGCCGGATGGTCCGACCATTACTATTAATGCGTGTAGGGGTATTTTTAACATGTTACTAAACCTTTCATAATATTTATATTGTATTTTATATCATTAACCATATTATGTCAAGACTTTAATGTTCCCACATTGGTAATATAGACAAATCAAGGTCTAACCAATATCGTTCTTGTTGGCGTTTGATGTTGGTTTCTATTTTCACTACTTTGGGCCATGCGGCATTGTATTTTGCGCGTGATATTTTATATACTCCATATAATATAGTTTTTCGTTCTGTTAATACACGTATGTTTGTTGAAATGGATTTGATAGCGTCACCGTCCCATGTATCAGTTATGGAATATTTGGTGAATTCGCGCATCAATTTTGCTATATCGGCATCTATTGCATTAATGGCAATATGTATATCGTTGCTTTCGTTTTTATATAAACTCACTTCTTCTTTTGCGGCGTCCCATGATATTTTTAATTTCTTTATTGCATCAATCATACATACATCCTTTTTTTGTCAGTGTCTAATTTTTTTAAAAATTCAGAACCCTTTGGGGTTATTGTGAATTTTCGTTTAAATCTTGGTATTTTACCCAAATACATACTAGCGCATGATGGATTTGATGTCGAATAAAAACACATAAAATCACTAGTAAACTTGATTAATTTTGATGCAGCCAATCTCGCAATACATGAATGATTTAATCGTTTTTTGCGTTGTGGTCTTGATGTGTATGATTTTTTCATCAAATGATTTGTTATACAACCCGGATTATCTGATACAATTCTCAACATACGATGCGGCAACATATTTCTATCTACTTGATAATATGGGTCGCCATCAAACATTCTATCGTGTGGATCGCCATTTTTATCTGCATATCCTGGGTCAAACGTTTCTTTATCGGTATCCACACCGAACGTGTTTAATATTGCTTCTTTTCGTGCGGCTTTCCATTCGGGGGTGTCTTCTTTTGAGTATGCCCTAGTTTGTGTTTGTTTTTGATTTAAATTAGAGTCGAGGCTATACATTGTTTGCATCGCTCCATAAGTGGATGTAAAAACCGTGTCTTTGTTTTTTTTGTGTATTATATCACGTAATAATTCGAGTGTTGTTTTGGGTGTAGTCTCGTAACTTTCTACAATAGTGGCAGCATCAGTCACATTAAGATTGAAATCATCGCCACACCAAGTGCATTGTTTTTCACAATTTTTAAGTTGTTTAATGATAACCAATGCATCTTCGGCACCAACATGCACTTGGCAACATCCACAATATTCGTGATCTTTAAAATCGTCCATCGTTGTTTTCCTCTTCTAATATATATTCAAGTTCCCCGTCGGGTATATCAAAATCATCACCACACCACGTGCATTGCTTTTCACAATTTTTTAATTGAGTGGTAATAACATCTGCATCTTCGGCACCAACGTGTTCTTGGCAGCAAAGGCAATGTTCATTTTTTGATTTTACCAACATTACTTCTGAGCATGGATTGTTATTATTAAAGATTTTTTTTCGATTTTCTTCACTGTCCTCGATGTCTTTTTTAAATTGATGCGTCATGAACCAATCATTATGTTCAATGTCTGGAAGAATTATATGTTTGATTGATGGACATAAGGGAGAATTACTCATTAGTAATCCTCCCAATTGATGTCGTTAACAAATCCACGAATGCTTTCTACTTTCGTGCTAGTGCTAACATTGTTACGAACATAGTCGTGCACAAAAGTTCGTGCATTGTCTATATCGAGTTTGATTTTATATAGCAATGTTTTTTCATGATGATCAAACACACTATCTTTTCCGTTAATGAACTCAACAGCAAACTTCTTTTGACTGTCGCCATGGTTATCTACCCATGCAATCACTTCCCATTTAAGACGTTCTGCTATAGCATCGAGTGCGCCATATAAATCATCAGCGAATGCATCGATGCGATCCTTATCTTCCTGTTCCATAAATGCTTTTGCATCGTCCTGCTTTTCATCAAGAACTAACGCCCAAACATCTTTTTCGAACTGAAGAAGTTCTTTGGTTTTATGCAATTGCAAATACCAAGGATTTTTGATCTTGAGCATATGTCCATTATCAAATCGGATAATACATCCTTCTTCGCCTTCCTTTTCCTGAACTTTTTCAACGAACTCTTGAATTCCTTCAAAAGTCCCTTCCCAATGATCAACAACCGGAATTTTATATGCTTCAGCCAATGCAACCATTTGATCATATGATTTATACTTGCCGCTAATGGTTTCACGAACAGCAGTCAATACCAAATGGTCTTTATCGCCATAGTCAATAACGATGCGTTGTTGACGTGAGCACCATTCAAATATTGGAGTCATTCCACTCTTTGCTAAATCATACATAAAGTCGACATACCAAGTCTTTGCCTTTTTATCATTAACGAATGATAAACCGCGCTCGGCATATACCTGAACTGGGGTAGCAACATCGGTAAGACCCATCTTGGTACATAACATAACTTTATCATCAATTATGATTGGGTGAATCATTGACCCATCCAATTTATCTAGAGTGATAAATGAACGAGAGAAATCAACCCGATCAGCAGCAGTTTCTGGACGTTCGCCAAGATTGTGAAACTTATGGAATGGACGTGCTAATGGCAATCCGTTCAAGTCAAATTTGATACCACGGCATTCGCGTCGTATTTTATACATTTCATTGAGTTTTTCATCTTTGGTGTCTGGATACGGAAATGAATCGATCAAATTGACCAAATAATTGGCAACAAAACCCCATTCGCGTTCAGCGACGATAAATTCGGTGCGACCCTTGATTGCTTCGCGCACCTGATCCACGTGTTCAATTATTGGAAATTTGTAAAACATCGTCTTAATCCTTATACCCTATTAATATTTGTGTTATATTAGCATAAGTGTTAGAAATGTCAAGCGTTATATGATTGCTACCGTTATGTCGTCGAAATAAGTATCTACTTCCATATCCCAATCGAAATTTTGTTTTATCCACACATCAGTGAATGGAACCAACTCTGTATTATGTTTTTTACAAAACGTTAATATATTATTGTTTTCTAATTTTATTCGTTCAAACATCGTTTTTTCATCTTTGTACCAATCATATTTTGGATAGGTTATATTAAAACCACCAGCGTCCAACCACCATTTCAATGCCGTTTCGTCATCGCGATATACCATCATTATTTTACTGGTTGGGTATTGTGTTTTTATAAAATCCAAATGATAAGCAAATGTATGACTTTTTAAAAATCGTAGTTGTGTGTCATTTTTCTCTTCGAATGGGGATTCTAATTCTGCATTGATAATAGATGATGGCAATTTATTCAGTTGTTCAAATAATTTTCCATGCTCCATATTCGGCCCAAAATAATTTCCTTGGTGCATATCATTATAAGTTCTAGTTTCGTTGCGGTCTGAATTATTAACAATTGGTGCTTCGCATAAAGTCTTTGCTACACCACTCCATCTTGATCCGGGAACTCCAGTAAAAAATATCCAATTTTTCATTGTATTTTTTTCTTACTATACACAAACATCAATCTTCCGTTATAATCTTTTTGTATATCAGTAGATATAGTCAAATCGAAATCATTTGCATATTTGGCAATCAATGCTTCATTCCATTCGAAAAAATCCATCCATGGGCTTTCTGAATCTTCTATGCCGGGATTAACCCGTGCATATATTTTTCCATCGTCGGATAAAAGAGAAATCACTTTCTTCAATTGTTGCAGTATATACTCTTCTGAACCGAAATTTATACTGCCAAGTATTAATATCACATCATATGTTTCTGTTGTTTCATAATCTAATATGGTTGTAGTAATATCGGCTTCAGTTCGAATTGGATCAATGCCCAAAAGATTATGTATTTTTCCTTTGAAGTAATTGGTCCCACATCCAACATCGAGGACTTTATTTGGCGCATCATCATTGATCGTTTCTATCAAATTATCGCCACTGTGCTGAAAATGTATTATATTTGGTTGCCATACGTCTTCAAAGTGTCGCGTGATTATGATATCACTTATATAATCAACCATGTCATTCATCGTTTCAAACCATTTGTTTTGGTTATGCGGCAATACTATATTAAATGTCTCTTCCACATATGATGTTATTGCTACTTCATTTAATATATCAAAATTTAAATCTTTATTGAATTTGGTGGTATGCGTCATGGTGATATTGTTTTCGTTTAACCATTTGGTTCCGAAATATTCAGTTATTTTTTCGACTAAGTTATTGTAAATTTTTCGGTTTTTAATCATGTTTGCAGCCTATTATTTTTTATTTTTTGTATAATATAAATAAATCTATAGATTTATTTATTATTGGAAAATATATGATTGAAATAATTATTACATTGTTAATGGGTATAGCCTATGGATTGGTTATTGGTATTATTCCGTCTGTTGGCGCAACAACAGGCTTGGTTGCAGTTTTTTCGTTTATACATATATTCGCAGCAAATCCATATCTTGGTGTTCTTTTTTGCGTCGCGGTTGTGGCATCATCTACAATTGGTGATACCTTCACGTCTGTTTTATTGGGAATACCTGGGGCAAACTCTGCCGCCGCTACAATGGTGGATGGATTTCCATTAGCACGCCAAGGGAAGGCTACTTATGCATTATCGGCAGCAATCGTTACCAGCACTATAAACGGGCTTGTATGGGGCTGTATGGCGTTCCTATTGATGCCATATTATGCAAAAATAATTTTAATTTTAGGTATTCCAGAACTATGGGCATTTACAATTTTAGCATTTTTTACTGTTAGTTTTATTTCATCTAAGTATTGGCTCAGATCATTGATTGCGTTATCCATTGGAGTGTGGTTTGGAGTTATAGGATTGGATGCCAATGCATCGCCATTATTTACGTTTGGTTGGGCGTATTTAGAGGATGGAATACAAATAATTCCGGTAGTAGCAGGTTTATTTGCAATACCAGAACTGCTTGCTGGTCTGAAGTCAAAATATACCGCTATTAAAGACAACAAAATTGATCACACACAACAAAGAATTGATGGCATAAAAATTGCTTTCAAGGAATGGAAATTGGGTGCCAAAGGTGGAATCATTGGTTCATTTATTGGCATTCTTCCGGGTTTGGGTGGCGCGGTTGCGGATTGGTTAGCATATGGTCAAGCAGTAGCTAGTAACCCCAATGAAAAATTTGGTGATGGAAATATCAAAGGCGTGATCGGATGCGAGGGTGCAAATAATGCACAAAAAGCGTCATCATTTATTCCGACTGTTTTATTTGGAATTCCCGGTGCGCCATTCGCTGCGATACTTATGGCGTTGTTTATGTATTTGAATTTTGAAATGGGAACATTGGCTCTAGCAGCAGATTCGATGTTTTTTGGAATGATGAGTTTAGGATTCATTTTAGGAACATTAATCACAGGATTGATTTGTTTGTGGGCAGTGAAATATATAACTTATATTGCATATGTCCCATATAAATATTATTTTCCATTTCTTATAATTATTATTATGTGGGCAACATTACAGTATACTGGTGGATGGGAAGATATCATTATGTTATGTGGTTTTTCGGTGGTTGGGTTACTCGCTAAAAAGTTTAATTTTAGTCGACCATCATTGTTAATAGGTTTTATATTATCCGATAAAATAGTAAATTTAAGTTATCAAATGTCGTCGTTATATACTTTGGATATGCTTCTTGGTAGACCGATGTTTATAGGTATTGCAATTATGGCAATAGTTATTTTGTATATAGGCATCAAGAATAAAAATCGGTTAGAATATTCATAATACGTATGATATTATTTCTCTACACGTTTCTCATTAAACACAGCATCCAACCTTAATACATCTTTTTCAAAATCGACTAATGTTTTAAGTGCGTCGCTTGAAATCATGTTGTATAAAACGTCCATAAAATCATTCCCTGCATCACCAACTCTCCATGGATAAGAACCCATTTTTTTATGAAGGTTCGCCATAGATGCAGGATCATTCAACATATCGTTAACTGCTTGCACTAATATATCACGATTAGGATTTCCTTTATTAACCCACAACGCTTTTTGAACACTATCTCTCCAAGCCTTGGCTAACTTATACGCATCATAAAAACCACCAGATGGTTTTTCACCCCATAGTTCTTCATACAATGCTTCCATGTGCGGAAAAGAAAGATTGGTATCTGCACCAAATTCACCCGTAGCAGGATTCAACATACCATGATTGAACCAATGCTTTGCATCACCAGATTTTACAATGGGGACTACATGTTTTTTATAAGCAGCAACATTCTCTCTTGTTCCTGAAATTTCACCACGTCGAAATGCCAACCGACGTTCGGAACCCGACATACCGCGAACCCATATCACACGGTCATTCCAACACGCGGGTGCATCTGCGCCACATAATAGCATCGCTATAGCAAGTGCCTCTGGAACCATACCCGAACCAGCAGCAAACGACACTTTATCATTACCCCGCCAATCCAAATCTGAACGATGCGCTACCGCGATATTAAAATTCATGATTGCAATAGAATCATATTCTTTATAATCGTATCCAACTGGTTCAGTTAGATAACTAATTGCGTTACCGCCATGCGATACCATAACTGTCTTATCATCAAACCTTAATGTATCGTGAAATTTTTTAAATCCAGCACGATCACGAGCACCAGGAATATGTTTTATTTTTATTTTTTCACCTAAATATTTTTCTAATTCTTTGGCTACTATTTGTGCCCACTGCGACGTCCCTGCACCGGGTTTTTGTGGGACAACAAATATATAATCCGCGTTTGCTGTTCCTATCGTCAAAAAAATTATAAACATACTTATTAATAATTGTTTCATAATTTAGTCCTTTTTATTCAAATAACTCACTAACTGAAGATTCTTTGGCTATTCTACTTATCGCCCTTGCAAGCAATGGAGCAATGGATACTATTCTAACTTTATCGGATGCTTCGCCATTGTATGGATATTGTACGCTATTTGTGATAGTTAAAGATGATAATGATTCTGATGCGTTAAGTCTTTCAGTTGCCGGTCCACTCAATACGCCATGTGTTGCATATGCGTGAACTGATTTAGCGCCCTTTTCTATCAACGCATCAGCAGCATTGCATAATGTTCCTGCGGTATCTACCATATCGTCAATAATGATACAATCATGACCGTCTATATCGCCAATGATATTCATAACTTCACTAACGTTTGCTTTTTCACGACGCTTGTCGATAATGGCAAGATCGGCATTTATTTTCTTAGCAAGCGCTCTTGCTCTGACCACGCCACCAACATCTGGTGATACGATAATAACATTATCTAATTTTTTGAATTGTTTTTTAATGTCCGTGACGAAAAATGGTTGTGCGAAAAGGTTATCTGTTGGAATATTAAAAAACCCTTGTGCTTGGCGTGAGTGAAAATCCATCGTTAGAACTCTGTCAGCACCAGCAGTAGTAATCAAATCGGCTACCAATTTTGCCGTTATTGGTGTTCTGGGGGCTGGTTTTGCATCTTGGCGTGCATATCCATAATATGGTATTACAGCCGTTATACGCCGCGCAGATGAACGCTTAAGGGCATCTATGGTGATTAGTAGTTCCATTAGGTTTTGGTTCGCCGGTTGTGATGTTGGTTGTATAACATATACATCTTCACCACGCACATTGTCACTTATTTCTATTTTAGTTTCTTCATCCGAAAATGAAGATATTTCAACTTTTGATAATGGGATATCAAGTATATCCGATATTTCTTCGGATAGTGGTCTGTTGCTATTTCCAGATATTAAAATTATTTCATTTTTATTGTGTTTTGTCATGATTCACCTTCCATGTAGTTGTTATATTCTTGAATAGCTTGATCCATTCGATTTCTTAATTGTATAGCAGCTTCGTCTTTATCGGCAATAAACGTATCTTTAACATAATCACCAAATCTTAATTTAAATGCCATCGCGTCAAATGAATTCATAAAATAAAAACTTGTATCACTATAACCGGTTGAGTATTTTATATCGCTTTCTAAATTTTCCATACACCATTTTTTATATAAATGATTTGTTGTGCTATCGACATTTCTCAATGATATTTTATATGAAAATTTTCCATACCATAATATATGTTCATTAAGCGCCCCCCTTCCTTCTAAATCCTCATAACCTGGTGCTGGTCTAATAACTTTTGATAAAAACGTCGGAAATCTTGATAGAACATGATCATATACATCAGCATCTCTTAAATACACATTCCAATTATCATTCCATCTAAAATCTTTTTCGACTTTCCAATATTTAGTTAAATAATCTTTTACTTTTATGTATTGTTCTTTTTCTATATCTGTAATATCAGTTAAAAAAGTAGGATATGCCAATTTATAATCTTTAACCCAATCTTTATTATATACATTTATTTTGAATTTAAACTTTCCAAAATATGGATGTTTTCGTCTTAACTCTGTTTTTGCCATTATATTTCTCTAATTAATGATTTTGTATTATACTTCAACCATCCAAGTAAAGGCAATATAAAACGTCAGTTATTATTTCGTTTTTGTATTTTTGCATCTAAATATTTTTGCATATCTTCTACTGTTATGACGTGGTCATATATTATTTTCTGAAACAATACCAATCGTTCTGCTTTGTCTAATATTTTCAAACGTTTTGCTTCATTGTGTGCTTCCATGAATTTATCATAAAACCCTTTATCGGTAGTCAATAAAACATCTACTGTTATATTATTTTTAATACTTTTCCACACTTGAAATCCAGCAGTTTGCGTCATGACAGGTATAGGATTGAAATATGTTATACCGCCATGACGTCTTTTATATCTATTCAAATATAATACAATTCTAACAAAAAATGCGCCAATCGGATTAGCCAACATCAAATAATCATGATCGGTGTTGTCGGTTGCAGTTTCGGGGCATATATCCCGACTTCCAACCATATTACACCGTGTTATTAAATATTGTAATATTTCCATTTTATTGAATCTTTTCCTTTAAAATTCTCAAAAATTCATCAATGCCCAACATCACAATGAATACTGGCAATCTAGGTCCACTTGATTGACCCATGATTATTTCATATACACTCTTGAAATACTTTCGCAATGAATCCTTTTCTTCGCCGAAATGAACCTTGCCTACTTCATATGTTACCGAAGTGATTGCTTCTTCCAATACAGCCTTCTCGCCACCTGCTTCATTGATGGCATCCATCTTTACCATATTTGTATTCATGAATTCAAGCATAGCATTATGTTGCGCTTGAACCATACGCAATGACCCATGTAAAGAAATAAGTGCGACACGCTCCATTTCAGTTGGAGCACGATATGTCTTCTTAGGAAGAACTTCGGTTGTGTAATAGTTCAATGCACCATTGATCAAATCACGAAGAATTGGATTCTTGAACGAAGCGCCATGCGCATAGTTCCGAATGAACTCAATCAATACATATGGGTCTTGGGTATCAGTAATGCTGACCAAATTTAGAATCATGCTGAACATTACTGGTGAACCAACCGTAGGAACATCGCCATTATGGATATGCCAAACTGGATTATCCATGCTTGGCTCTTGGATATACTTATCCAACATCTTCAAATAGTCGTCTGTCATTTGCGGAATAACACCAAAGTGCAACTTACGCGACTTGCGTGGGTTCTGAAACATATAATATGCCACAGACGCAGGGGTGCTATAGCTCATCCAATCGGTCAATGACAATCCATTTCCCTTAGACTTAGAAATCTTTTCACCATCTTCATCTAAAAATAGTTCATACATATAGTTAAGCGGTGCCTTCTTACCAAGCAACTTGCAAATACGTTGTCCAACTTGCGCAGACCCAATTAAATCCTTGCCATGCATTTCATAATCAATGCCTAGAGCAATCCATCGCATAGGCCAATCTGCCTTCCATTGCAGCTTAACCTTGCCGTTATCAATATTGCACATTCCTACCCCACCGCTTGCATTCGTATATCGCAATGCAAGAAATGGCGACGGTGCAATCTCGCCATTTCCATAAGAACCAATTGACATATTTTCAACCTCAATAATTTCCCATTCATCCAACTCGAAAACTGTTCCCTCGATTGTGTTAATTGGAAGAAATGGACAATAAGTGTCCTTACGATTTCCGCCATTGATACCATAATCATGCGTAATAATGTTGCTGATCTCATCAACTCGTGACGCAAATAATCGCAATGTCTCATTAAATACACCACCTTCATAGCAATCCGATGACATTATAAATTCATAATCATAACCGTGTAAATCTAAAAAATCACAAAGTGCTGCATTATTATGTGCAGAATAACTATCATGTGTTTCATATGGATCAGGAATCCAAGACAGTGGAATGCCGATAAAATCATCAAGCATGTTATCTGGATTGGGTACATTTTCTGGAATGGCACGCAAAGCGTCCATATCATCTGAAAATACAATAAGACGCATTGGCTTATCGGATAATTGTCGAAATGCATTCATAACCATTACAGTTCGTGCAACTTCACCAAAGGTTCCAATGTGTGGCGGACCAGACGGACCATATCCAGTGGAAAAAACAACCACTTCCTTATCTTGTGTATGCTCTACAAGACGCCGCGCCTCAACAAAAGGCCACGACTTTAAATCATTTAGGTTTTCCATTTTATTTACTTTCTACAGTTATAAGTTAGTGTATTATACCACACCTCCAAAATAAAACAAGCAAAACGTTTCTATTGCCAAAAGAGCAATAATACCACAGCAAAATTTAATAGGATGATTTCGAAAGTATTGGTCTAATTTATCTGTTTTTTGGTTTTGTGTGGGCTGTCTGTCAAGATATTCTGAACACAACCGTGAAAAATTCATGGAACGTCATTTCTTGGTTTTTCAGTAGAATCGTATGTGTTATTAATTTCGTCAAGTTCACGAATTTTCAATATTTTAGCATCATAGCCATCAATATCGGCAGACATGATTTTTCGTCCATTTATTGCTTCACCCGCAGCCCAATCTAATATAGTAAATGCCACTTTAACCAAATTGGTTATATTTGGTATGTCTAATTTTTTTTGTAACTCGAATAGATAACGTTCATCTATTACCGCACGAATTTCAGTATTTTTAGTCATTTAAACCCTCGTCATTTCATTTTTGATATCTTTAACTTTTTTAGTTAACCATTCAGCACCCTCGCACCAATCACATCCTGATTTACATCCACATGGGACAGTCAATGCTTTGCATGGTCCAGATACAAACTCGCCACCCCCCATATCATCTTCTTCAAGTTTTTTACGCCACAGTTGTTCTGCTAGTTGCATCATTCGACCATACCCAATAACATCACCAAGTTTTTTAGTTTCTTTTTCTTCATATCGAGCACGAGGCTCATTTTCTAAATTGACTATTCTTAATTGCTCTCTTAGCAAATCTTGTTGTTCGTCATCGCAATCTTCACATGTAACTCCCGACGCTAACCCATCCATAACAGGGCAATCAGGATCGCCATACTTGCAACCATGTTCGGGGCAACAATGAGAATCATGAACAGCAAAAATATTCGGTTTGATGTTCATGATTGTTATGTTCTTTTCAGTCATTAAAGTTCCTTCGACTTTTCAATATACCAATTGCGTGCAGCAGTGCTAACACCCTTGGCAACTTGTTTCCATTCAAGTCCAGAAGCTTCAAGTTCATCGGTGCATTCTTTATTAACATCACCATTGAACCATTTCAAAAATGGTCCAATAAGTTTTGTATCAAAATCAAGAACACCGCGATTGACTTCCGTTGCGCCTTGTTCCAATCGGGATTCTGTGACAAACTTTTCAACAAACGCATTCGAGGAAGCAACTATTTCAGGATCGAGAATAACCGCCTTTCTATCCTTCTGAACTTTGTGCTTCTCGCCTTTGCATTTCATCAAATAACGGCTTAAATGCCAGCGATTGATTACACCATTTTTAGAAAAACTGATTGGATAATAAACCAAACCTTCCCCGGTTCCGCTAATACCAAACACGTCTTTGATCCAAGGATCGCATGCTTCTACCGTTTCCACTTCTTTGTTAAGTTTCTCAACTATGACTTCCAACGATGTAGTATCTGTATAATCGATGATAATCTTTTCACCATACCAAGGAAGAATATGAACATTATCGGGTTTACTATCAACTGCAATATATTTTTCGATTTCTGATGGCTCAATAATCATATCGGCATTGCCATCTTCGTCATATTCGCCGATTTGAATCGAAAAAATAGCAACATGTTTGGAAACAATCTGCGAAGCAGCAACGCCTTTTTGAATGCCTTTACCAAACCACTCGCAAAATATCGTGATTTGTTCAGTGGTAGCTAATGTAGACCAATAATCTTTGGTGTTTTCTATGTATTGGGCAAACCCTGCATTATCGTTACCGGTTCCGATGATACCACTTCTCGATTGTGCAAATATATCACCATTGGGTTTAATGATAATGCCTGCATTTGTTCCATGGAGTTTTATTTTTCCACGATATGTGATTGGTTCTGAAATGCTGTAATATTTTACAGCAGCTTTTCTTACATTATGAAAATTTTCAATATCTGTCCATTTGATAAATGACATTATATGTCCTCCTTTGTTATTATTTGATGTATTATAACAGAAAATAAGGAAATGTCAATGAAATTTAAAGATAAATAGCATTAGAGGTAAGATATTAATACTCCACATATTAATATCGCAGGCACAGAAGTTTTGCCTGTTGTCCCTCATATATATTTATAAACAGGAGTTAATGAAATGACAAGAAAATTAACAACTAATGAATTTATAATGAATGCCATAAAAATACATGGCAATAAATATGATTATTCGTTAGTTGACTATATCAATAATAAGCATAATATAATAATATTGTGCAGCAATCACGACAAATTTGTTATGACGCCGAGTAATCATACACAAGGACAAGAATGTCCTACATGTGCTGATAATAAAAGAAGAATATCTTGTAGAAAAACAAATAGTTCTTTTGTATCAGAAGCCAATGAAAAACATAATAATATATACAATTATAAATTTACAAAATATAAAACATCGCATAAAAAAGTTATTGTGACTTGTAGCAAACATGGTAATTTTAAAATTAGTCCGGCTAACCATCTTCAAGGATATGGATGTCGCATATGCGTCAATGAGAAAATGAATACACTATTTAAAAAAACAGATAAAATATTTATAACAGAATCCAATATAATACATAGTGACAAATATGATTATAGTTATATGATATATAAAAATTCACATGAAAAAATTAAAATTATATGCCCAAGGCATGGTGCATTTTTTCAAACACCAAGTTCACATTTATGCGCCGGTTCTGGATGTCCGTCATGTTCTAAAAGATTGTCTAATCAAGAAACTGCTTGGTTGGATTATATTGGTTTGCCGAATGACGTGAATCATCGTCAGGTGCAAATCAAAATCGATGATAATATTGTTATAGTTGATGGTTATGATTTAAAAAGCAACACTGTATATGAATATCATGGTGATTTTTGGCATGGGAATCCCAATAAATTTGATATGATAGATGTTCATCCAATAACGAAAACGACTTATGGTGAATTATATGAAAAAACTACACAACGTGAAAATAAAATAAAATCTATGGGTTATAAGTTAATAGTTATATGGGAGAGTGAATGGAAGGAGCAACGCAAATCACTCCTTCCATAAATATTAATCGTTTTCTTCAACTGGCGGTCTTGAATCAACCACCGCATCAATTATACCCCATTCTTCAACTGCTTCAGTGGCAGATAGAAAATTATCACGATCCATTGCTGCAAGAAAATCTTCATATGATTTTTCTTTAACGCCGTGATCAACGTAAATTTGTGTCAAATCTTTCTTTATGCGAATGATTTCTTTTGCTTGAATTTCAATATCAGATGCCTGTCCTTGTGCGCCGCCTGATGGTTGGTGAATCATAATTCTTGCATTAGGTAGTGCGAAACGCTTACCTTCTGCACCAGCCGCCAATAACAACGATCCCATGGATGCTGCTTGACCAATACAAACAGTGGATACATTAGGGCGAATATATTGCATAGTGTCATAAATTGCCATACCCGCAGTAACTACGCCACCGGGGCTATTGATGTAAAAAGAAATATCTTTTGATGGATTTTCTGATTCCAAAAATAACATTTGTGCCACAACCAAACTGGCTACGGTATCATTCACAGGTCCATTAAGAAAGATAATTCTTTCACGCAACATTCTCGAAAATATATCATAGGCTCGTTCGCCTTTTGCTGTAGTTTCCACTACCATTGGTATTAAATTCATTTGTTCTTGATCCAATTTATTTCTCCTTTGTTATTATTTTATTTTTTGTATTTTAATATTATAGATATATCGCATCATTGTCAATATAAATGGAATACTTATATTATTTTATATTTCCTTGTTCAAAGCAATAATTTATTCTGTCTAATCCGATTGCGACCTCAAGCACTTCTAAATCTTTTTCGACTATTTTATTTTTGGTTTGGAATTTCACTGTACCAGGAAAATCAGTTCGTTTAGATATCGAACAAACTTCCATCCATCTTCCAGTGTCAGATATGAATCCTGGCTCGTTAATGTTATCAGATATCCAAACTTCCACATCCATTGTACGTTTGCTATAAGAAGGCAATCTATCGCTTTCCACCAATCGTGTTGGTAGGTTTACCATTTCACCAATCATTTTTCTAACTGGCTCTAATACGGCTTCTTGGTAATCATTTTTTGTATCAGCGGTATATATGCATTGAAATTCTTGTTGATAGAATTCTTTTAGGCGCATATTTTTTATCACCTGATCTTGTTCGCGTCTAAAACTTTTACCAGTTTGCCATATGACAAATGGTGGCTTAATTCCACTATGGGTGTCTAACAAATGTCTAGCATATACGTATGATGAAGGCGTTGTTTCGGGTCGAAGAACTAAATCGCTACTAATTTCAGGAAATGGTTCACCTATTTTCATATTACTATGGTTTTGTTGAACCCATATATCATCATTTGTATAGTTGGGATTAATGGCTGAACGTGGGGTTAGTTGCGGTCCTTCAAATTGAATAAATTCCCATGCTCTATTTTCATATAATAATGCATTGTGTAGTTCTTCTGAAAAATGTTTTGCAAACGATTCGCGCAATCGTATTTCGCGCTGCGTCCAAAACATTAGACCATTTACATCAAATAATGATTCCATTTTTTTCATTTCCTTTTTCATTTCATATAAAATACGTCTACCAATTTCAGTTATTTTTTTGGCTATTTCTGGATCATATAATGGAGTGTGTTTATTTTTCATGATGAAACAATATGTTCCATCATATCATCTAAATTATCCCACACTTTGATGTCTGGTCTATATATACCAACCTGTGTAATAACATCAAATTTTCTTGAATAATCTGGATCGCAGCCAACAAAAATATTATCTTTTTCATTGAGGTATTTCCCCAATTCAAATAATGCAATTGGTTGGATGGTTTCACTAGAAAACCAAAACAATATATCTGTGCATATTTTTAAATGATCAGCTTCCCATTTAATTTGTTTTTCAGATGCAGTTGGATCAGTTACGTCAAAATCTGCACGGCGTGGATTGCAAATTATTTTATATTTGTTTGATGCCATTAGTGCATCTTTAGATACTTTTTGCCAATCTACGCATCCAGTGATGCCACCAGCTAAAAATATAGTTCTTCTATTTCCTGTTAAAATAAAATTATCTGTGTTTATTGCTTCTAAGTATGTTGGCATTTTTCTTCTTCTTCCTCTATTTTTACTTGAATATCATTGCATGCGAAACACCATAATTTATAAAACCGTGGTGATTTTGGCATCGGTTTCCAATATTCAGGAATTGTGACGAGAGTTTTTGATACATAATGTGGTTTAGTTTCATCTGCGCCAACATATTTTGCTACATATACCCCTCTCCATCCAGGTAATGGCTCTTCATTAATATATTGCGCTTCGAAAACATTCCAATATTCTAATTGCATATTTTCGAGAATTATAACACTGGTTCCGTCTGTTGGCGCAGTATCAATGGATTTCCATCCATAAAGTCTCAACGCAATATGATATACCCATTTTTGAATATGTAAAATATCAAACATTGATCCAATCCCTATCGCCAGGAAATTTGTATGTTGGTTCACTTACTTCTTCAACATAATGATCATTATTTATGCACCATTCTGGTTCGTAATCAATATACCATGAATATGATAACACATAATATACGTTTACACCATTAATAAAAAAAACGAAATGGACGGTAGCATCGCCGCACACATCAGCATCTGGAACTTCACAACGATCATAGTAATAATCTTCTATTACTTTTTTTGGATCAGTCGCATCTGTTTCCAACCAATTTTTGCTTTTATATATATTGCTATGATAATATCGCATCATTATATCCTTTATATTAGACATGAGCAGTGGAGGGGTATAATTCCCTCCACTGTTTCAATATTTTCTTTAAAGAACTTGTACGTTCTCTTTAGAAAATTCTGTTTCCACCACTGCATGAATATCTTTTGCGATACCAGCAGTAAGATTATCATAAAGTGTAACATTGAATCCGCGTGCAACAAATCCAGCAATTGCCCACATAACACAGTAATCAGCAGCAAATCCAACGATTTCAACGTCTTCGATTCCATTTGATTTTAGTGTTTCGAAGAATTCATTTCGGTCTTGTGCACCGCCATAAGAAACCGGCTCACCATCCAACACCAAAGGTCGAACAACGATGTTATCTTCTTCCCACATATTAAATACGCCTTTGTTGAGAATAAAACGCCCAACATTATTATCCATTGCTACGTTAGCAGGGTTAATGGCAAATTTAAAACCATCAGTTCCTTGCATGCAATGTGGTGGAAAACCTGGAATTGGTTCAACGGCATCAGGATCGCCTTTGGCTTCTTTGGATTCAGGATAATCTTTTTCATTATGCGTGTCTGCGGTAAACAGCGCACCTACATATCCATTTTCCAATGTTATATTTTTAAGGTATTCTTCCATATCTGGAATCAATGCCTCTGCACCCGGAACGGGCAATGCACCTGTCGACAACACAAAATCCTCTTGTGCGTCTACGATTACTGCAAGTTTAAAATTTCCTTGTTCAAATTTTCTCATTTTATACTCCTCCAATTGGTAGTATGATTAGCATTCCTTAATGGTAACGCTATGTTTATATTATAACATTTTTAAGAGATTGTCAACTCTATTCGTTATCCATTGGAACTTTAAATTCGTCTGGATATGTTTCATCAAGTGTTTCATGATTTACAGTTGCAATCCATTCTTTCCAATCATTCAACCGCAATTCCATAAATCCACGCAATTCCGTAGCAGATGGAATTCTGTTTTCTTGTCGTTGGATGTTATGTAAACGTCTAAATATTCCATTTTCACCCACATATCGTTCATATGAATTGCCTTCAACAGATGGTTGTCCATTTACTTTCTCTTTAGATTGATTATAATAATGTCCTTCTAATGCACGCCAATCGGCGGCAAAATGATCTCTAAACCATGCAGCGTCAAACTCTGAACCAGTAAAATAATCAGTCGGTTCAGGAAGACCGAGTTTCTCAATCTTTTCAACAATATAACTAACCCACTTTTGTGGAGTAGCAGCCCCAATATCAGTCAACGGAATGATTTTAACTCTACTACCAAGAAATTCACCTTTATTGTTATATGCACCATATACACGTTGAATCATATCGATGCGTTCTTCAATTGTCCATGGATCATGTTTTTCTCTTGATTTTTGCGCACTACCTAAACACACAACCACAGTTTCGCATTCAGATATCATCGTGTTAATGATTGCTTCATGCCCTTTGTGAAATGGTTGTGCACGCATTACTGATAGCCCTACTCTGTGTATGCTCATGATGCCACCTCCAATGTAGGCACGTGTATTTTATCCATGCCATGACCTATGCTTGGTTTAGATTTCTCTGGATTGTCTACCATCCATCGCTGAACAAACCATAATTGACCACAGCCTGAGCCAGTGTCGTCTTGACCGGCTGGATCAAAAACTCTGACGTCAAAACCAAGTTCAAGTAATTTGCTAGAAAAATCACAAGCCAACTCGCGTTGATGTTCGTTGCGTGCTGGAAGACCTTCATTTCGCTCACATATAACACTTATTGTCGCATTCCAAATGGTTGGATCAAACAGTTTGCGCATTTTAAATGCATCGCCACTAGATGAGTTTTCATCACCCGCACAGTAATTGAAATACGGTTTACGTCCGGTTCGTTTATTCCATTCAGCGCCAACTTTCGTAATACCATCCAATGTTAATTTTTTCTTGAATGGAATAAGTGCGTCACGGCGTTCATCGGTTGCTTCATGAACGGAAAACTGTAATCCAATAGTGGGGATACGTTCACTTAGTTCCATCAACCATTCATAATCAACATCTGGTCCAATGCTGGAAATAAGCAATGCAGCATTTGGGTACATGAAATATAATTTCTTCAATGCTTCAGATAGACCATTCTTATTAAGAAGTGGCTCACCCATAGACATAAACATGATTTGCAATCTACCCATTGTAGCAGGATCGACACCAGTTTGATCGATGGAATACTTAACCTGTGAAATGATTTCTTCACCGGAAAGTGATTTTACGAAATAGTCGCCAGCACCACAGAAGCGGCATCCAACTGGACATCCACTCATTGTTGAGCAACAAATAACTGTCCGTGATTTGTAATCAGGATATTTGTATAAAACTGATTCTGCTACTGCGGTATCATTTGTGTATACGAACTTGCTTACATTACCTTCGGCACTTTCGATACATTTAATATTTTTCCATTGGGACATATCAGTTGCTCCTTTTTATAACTTGTGGAACAAATTGATCATAATCGACGCGTTCCAATCTATTATAACGGCTGCTATCATATGGGTGCTTTATATTAACAGTTCCGTGACGCTTAAACCACGAACTTCCCATTCTATCCAATAATTTATTAAACACGGTTGTGGCGCGTCCATCTTTATCGATATCACCGTCCATAACTTTGAATAAATTTTCACGATTGACACCACCCAATTCTTGCATTTCATCGTCTTTATATCCATCAGCAGAAAAATCACCAATCGCTAACAGCATAAGGTCGAGTTCAAGATAAGTGAATCCGAATTGTGCTTCATCACCAGCATCAACCCCCAATCCATCGGTTGGTTTTGCACGCCACGTTTCTTCAGGAACGCCGAATAGTTTTGCAAGCATTGGCACTTCCCAAGACTTAGTAAGGCTTTGTATGGGGCTTAAATCACCCACGTCGCCATGCAATGTCCAGAAGCCAGCGGCTAGTTCGGAATAGTTATCAGTGCTTGCAACCAAACCACCATGCATTGCAGCAAGGTTGTATAATGTAATCATACGCAACCGTGCTTTAACGTTGCCACGGCGAATAAGAACTGCTTTATTTGTTTCGTTCGCATCGTCTAATAAACCATCCAAATCACCCAATGAAGTAGTGGCATCGTTATACAGCGAGGTTAAATCGATATGTTTATGTTCGATGCCTAGTGCTTCACATGCATCAACGCCACGTGTTGTTTCTTCAGGGTCTTGATGTATGGGCATTGTAACCCCAATCACTTTCCACCCTGCTCTTTTAAATAATGCGGCGGTTAATGCGCTATCGACGCCACCACTCATACCAAGAATGACTGTGCTAATACCGGTTTGTATGCGATATGCTATCAAATCTTCGATGATATGATTGCCTATATCTGTTAGAAGTTTTTCACTGCCGAAATATCCATCATCAATACAAATATCAAGATGTTTATCAAACCACGGCGATAGTGCGCCCATTTGATCTTGTCGACTAATTTCAAGTATTGTGTTTTTTGGTTTTGTCATTTCTAACCCTCCTTGGGATTGAAGTTTATGTAATACCTAATGCATTATTGCATTGGTTTTATTTTTTAGAGTTGTTGAACAAACTCTCGTAAAATAGTATTGTGATTAAATGGTAGATCAACTTTTAAAGCATTTTCAATTGAATACCATTCAACGTCTCGTAGGTCATCTCCCGCTACAGGGTTATCATATTCATGAGCCTCGCTCACAATTGCATCATAACAAATATTAATGACTTGTGTATATCGTGGGTCGGTTCCGATTTCATCATCAAGATAAAATATATTCCACCGCCATTCATCGATATCAAGATTAACTTCTTCTTTTGTTTCACGTGATGCAACTCTCGTCATGCGTTCCGTACCAACATTAAGATATCCACCGGGAAGTGACCAACGATTTGGAAATGCATCAGAATCTTCACTTCTCAACCCCAACAATACCTCTTTTCTCTCGGGATTATAAAGAATCATAGTTGCAGTATTTCCAGCCATCGGAAAATCATAAGCGTGAATTTTAAACCACCGGCAAAGCATATGTATGAATCGTTTAATCATTTTTGTATTCCTTCCTTATCGATTAGTCTGAAATTTCATCAAAGAAACTTTTAACTCCTTCAATTTCTCGTTCTTCTGTTAGATGTTTATTCAGCAATAACGCAGCGAACTCTTTAAATGTGCCACGATCCTGACGTTCTATTTCTTCGGATAATTGCAATGTAACATCGGCTACCGTTACTGAATATGCTTTTTTGTCGCCCTTGTGTTTAAAATATGTAACACGTGTATCGTTATCGGGGCGCTCGTCTTTGTAGCATTGTTCTTCAGTATATTCTTTAAAATCTTCCATTAGTCTGATATATCCTCTATTGCTGATTTCATATTAACTTCGTCTATTGCTAACAGTATAGCAGATTTTATAGCGCTGTCAATAAAATCTTGTATATCCACACCTTCCAGTGCTGCGGCTTTCTCAATAAGTGCATAATCTGCTGGATCGATGTCCATAACCCATCCATGAATTATATTACCACTCGATTCTTTAACGATGGTTACGTGCTTTCCTTCTTCATTGATATATTCATCAATGTATTCTTCACCATCACGCAATTCATATTTTTCAATTGGCATCTGTAGCATCCTCTGATACCGCATCAGTCTTACAAGTTTTAGTCTTTTTCCATTTTTCCATTTTTACGTTAACAACTTCAACGATTTCTTCTTCAATTTCTTCGTCAGTTTTACCCTCATCAATGGGCAAACGTGTAGCCATAACATCTAGCGCAACAATGACTGAATCGATGGCTTCTTCGCGCACATCATGCCATGTTTTATTTTTGCCATTGTTGGCGCTAGTTACATTAAGATATGCTTCCCATAACTCACCGTGTTCTTCGCTAAGTTTTCCCATACGTCTTTCTATCGTATTAAGGGATCGTTCGCGATTAGCGTCAAATACCGTTTTAAAAAGCCATCCTAATTTATTCATGTTACTACTCCGTTAATCCAGCAACCATTCGCGTCCAACCTTAACGGAAGGGGTATCGCCATATTGAACGATATCAGCAGTTGCATATGTTTCACTTAGGGTTTTAGGCAAGAATGAGCCGGTTCCGACCATGGTGATTGGTGCGTTCACTTGTGCCATAATGGTACACTTGAACAAATCAAAGCCAGAACTTGCAACAATTGCGACATTGTTAAACTTTTTGTTATTCAACTGTTCGCGCATATTGATAATGTTTGCCGCACTTACACCAGTTCCAAACAAAATTTTACGAACCTTGTCGATATAGTCATCAGCCGCAGCATCGAATACCGCATCACCAATAACCTTACGCACAGCAGCGTATTCATCGGTAGGATTTACTTTAAGCCAGTTACATACAATCTCAACTGATTTTTCATAATCAAGACCCTCGGCAAAACGACCACCGTGTGTATCAAGGCGCATACCCAAAGTTTTACCTTTTTTATCCAATTCTTTATCATAAAACCATTTGGATACTTCAAGTGCTTCGGTTGTTTCTTTTCCGAAGTAATCAACCAATGAAACAAGGTTTTTGTCATCAGGATTGGCTTCAACAAACATTTCCATCGCCCTCATGTTACTTCCAGCGTAACCAACAGCAGCGTGTGGCATAGTTCCGATACCTTGTTTGATAGGGAAGTAGTGTGCGGTAAGATCGTTGGAAGTACCAACAAAACCTTTAGCGCCCTGCATCCGCGCAGTTCGCGATCCAACGGAAGCACCGTAAGCGGCAGCAATCATCATATCGTCGCCTGTCCCGTGTCGCCCGTGCATATCCATGAATGGAACGTGTGGAAGTGCCATACTCATCTTATAAGCATTGTAGGCGCATACTTGGGTAAATCCAACACGCTGTAGGCACAATGTTTCAAGTTCAACAAATTTACTCATTGATACAGTGATAGACATAATTTTGGATTGTGGTGGAACAAGCGTGCCATCTTCGTAATGAACTACCACGGTAGCCTCTGGACAATGTTCTTTGATCAGTTCTACCGCTAGCTTGGTTGCTGCTATAACTGCACGACGTTGAAATACTGCATATGTAACGATTTTATCGCCAAACATATCTACAATATTTTTAGTTTTTGTGAAATACTTATCTGTGCGCTCTTGCACGAAAGTGGATTTAGTTGATTTGCTCATTTTATCACCTCACGTTAAATGGGTTAAAGATTATAATTTTGTGACCCTTTCGAATCCATAATGAAACTGATTTGCATCTAGTTTCATTTCTATTTATACATAATACAACAACGCATGTATTATGTCAAGTTTTTTCTCCTAGAACTAATTTAAATGCCATAGCATCGCTTTCTTCGTGAAAATATATTATTATATTTTTTAATCTATCTTCGTCATCACCCATTTCTACATAATATTCGTCATTGGTATTTTCATCCAACCAATCTATCGCTGGCCCTAATTCAACACCATAACGTTCGGAATTAGTTTTTGATTTATGTTTATATTTTAACAAAAAGTGATTTGGAAATATATTATGCCTATCAAGTTTGATAGTTACTATTGGTAAACCATCAATAATATCAGGAGTATTTTTCTTTAAATATCTCCACGTGTTATCTGATATGCGTTTTCCCATTTATCTGTCGTTTTTTATAATATATTGTTCTATTGCAGTTAGTTGTTCTGTATTTTTTTGCGCAGTATATAAAATAGCACCAAACATCATCACAATGCCAACGCATGCAAATATAGCACTTATCATTAGACTGTTATCTAATAAAAATTTAAATTTTCGTGTAGGCGTAGGTGTAGGTAGTTCTACTTTTTTAGGTCGCCATTTTATCATATTCATTAACTCATTTCTGTTTCTGGCAGCAGCATTTTTATATCTCAAGTCGTCTATTGTAGCTCTCATTACACTTGCTCCTTTTTATGATCGTCGTAAAATGCAGTATGACCAAATGGTCCTTCGTTGGTGCTACCGTGAACAATCCATAATGTATCTACAACATTATCAATTCCCCAATCACCATTAGGCATTCCATCGGTGAAAAATAATAATTTACGAACATCGCCAATCCAATCTTGTTCTATCGCAAAATTCCAATATGCCATGAAATCAGTTCCACCACCACCCGCTAATTCATATGACATCAAATCATCTTCGGTGTCGAACGTTGCAGGATTATGAATTTCTGTATCAAAACAAGCGATGTGTATTTTATATCCACTGAAAGTATCCATAATGCCTTTGATTTCAGATAAGAAATCTTGTAACATAGTTTGAGACACAGAACCAGATGTATCAATTGCAACACATATTTCCACCATGTCATCCATATCCATAGATGGCATAGTTATACCCATACCAAAGGTTCTTTTATTTGGGCGCATCCATGTGTAATCGGTTCTAATGCAACTTTGTAGATGCATTTGAAGCAATTGACGCCAATCCATTCTTGGATCAATAAGGTCTTTGATCAATCGTTGTATGCCTAATGGAACATCGCCTGCTGCCAAAGACGCTTTAATAAGATTATCAGTCCAATCATCTTCTATTCGTTGTTGCTCTTCATCAGACCTTCCCTCACCATCTTCGCCTTCCTCGCCGGGATAACCGGGGTCGCCTGGATGATGATCTAATGTGGGGCTAGGTTCAGCACCAGTTTCTACTAATTCATCATATACATCTTCAGCAAACCAATTAAGATACTTTTCATTATATAGTCCAATTTTAGGTTTAGTGAACCCTTCATTGATCAATAACGCATTGATGACATAATCTGCTGCCATGTTATATATTTTGGGATCGCGATCAAATCTTCTTCGTATATGCTTAAAAACACAATGCATTATTTCATGACCAACAAGAAATTTTATTTCTCCTTCAGTTAACGATTTTATAAATTCTGGATTATACCATAGATGTCTACCATCAACGGCGGCAGTAGTCATCTTTTCTGCTTCTTTGACACTTGCTTCAACTAATTCTAAATTCATTCCTAAGATGCCAAAAAATGGCTGCTTAATCAGTAATGATATTCTAGCAGTGGTTAATAAATCGAGTGCTTCTTGATCGCGAACGGGCATATATCTACTCCATATTGTTTATTTTTATTATATGTAGTGTATCGTATATGTTATATTGATGTCAATATATTAACCACCGGTAAAACCGGGATTTGCACCGGGAGGTGCTCCATTGTTGGATTTTGTTCTTGATTCAGGACCAGTTCCAGGAGTTCGAACTGCTTTATGATCTGCGGAATCTGAATTTGTTTTTTTACCATTAGAATCTGCTTTACCGGAGCCAACCAGTGCTTTGGCATTTTCGGCATTTCCTTCGTCTAAATCATCATCTTCTTCTACTATAAATTCATGTGCTCTCATTTAAAATCCTCCACCCGCATAGGTGCCTTGTAATGATTGATGGTCTTTATCCATCGCATATCCAGTGTTATCTGTTTTATCTTGTGTGCCCACGCCTTTGCATGCTTGGCAGGTTTCACTCCCCCCACCGGTATCAGTGTTGCCAGTTCCGTGACACGCATCACATGGCGCACTTATCTGTGTGAAATCAGTTTTGTTGCCTATGGCGTATTCTAATATAAATTCTTTTGCTCTCATAGTATTATTTATACAATATATGATAAATAATATAAAGAAAGGGCGAGTCATATAAGCGGACACTTATATAACTGATTGGCTAGGTAATAGACCAATACGCACCCATACTCTATTTATAGGTAACATGTCATGAAAAAATTTAGATTCAAACACACGACCATAACAACATCTATACCATCTGGTATTGCTGGTGTCTATATAATAACTAATAAAACTAATGGAAAAATATATATCGGTAGCGGAAAGGACATTCGCAACCGTTGGGCTGGTCATGAATATTCAATAAAAAGAACAGAGCATGCTCATATGCCATTTGTCAATGCTCTGCGAAAATATGGCTCTAGTGGGTTTATTTGGGAAATATTAGAAGAGTGCGATATTGATGATGTACATCCAGATGTAGCGAAACAGATATTGATTGATTGTGAGCAACGTTATCTTGACAAACATAAACCATTTATTTGGTTGGATAATGGATATAATCATAATCCAACCGCGTATAGTTGCGCGGGTAGAAAGCAAACCGGTAAGGCTGCTGCTGGCGTTCCGCGCCCAAATAGATTGGGGAAGCCATTGATAATGGGTGGAATGAATAAAAAAGATTCGGTGCGAAATAGTAAAGCAAAGTGGTTCACGGCTATAAGTCCCGAAGGTACGCGCTTTACGAGAATAAATCTCACTAGATTTTGCCGAAAATATAATCTCAATAAAGGAAGGATGGCGGCTATCGCAAGAGGTGGTAGAGGTTGTTATACTCATAAAAAATGGACTATATCTTATATTGAAAAAGGGATGATTGAATAAACAACCATCCCCTTTAAGGATATTAATACATCAACGTCAAATGAATGCGGCTAAAAAATATCCTTTATTATCAAACACTTAGGCTGCCATTACGAAGCGGGTATAACTCTTCGCAAAGGTTTTCCAGTTTGGCGCTTGTACCATTGGAAGTTTGAACGCTTTTAGTGTATCACGAACACCTAGAACACAGTATTCGGGTTTGTAAGATGCATGAAGAAACTCTAAGTATGTTGCTTCCATTTTCAAAAATTCTGGAGTTTTTCCCATTTTTTCAAATCGTTCACTTAATTTATAACTTAACGCTACAATCATAGCATACGATTCTGATAGACTTGGATTTACTTGTGGGGCTACCTTTCCATCAAGAACATCACCTGGATCGGGTAAATTAAGACGAATTTCACGGAATTTCAAAAATTCAATTGCTGCACCATCACCCACTGCACCACCAATAAGACCACGCAACACTGCCTCTGGTATATTTGGATCAAGAATTTTAGATACAAATTCCCATGAACGAGGTGTTGGAAATCCACGACTTTTTGAGTTAGGATCGAATTTATTTAAATGCATTTCGCTGAAATTAAGAAATCCAACAACGTCATCTGCTATTTTACGATTAGTGATTGCCCATTCGTGCCAATCAGCAAATTTAACTTCGAAATCAATATGAACAAATCGATTCATTAATGGCGTTGGCATTTTAAAGGTAACGGCTTTATCACCTTCATTGTTACCAGCGGCAATAATACTAACACCATCTGGTAAGAAATATTCGCCGATTTTTCGATCAAGTACTAATTGATATGATGCGGCTTGAATAACTGGTGGCGCTGTGTTAATTTCGTCGAGAAATAATATTGCGTTTTGATCGCGAACAATTTCTTCTTTAATGTGATCTGGTAATTCAAGATATGGCTGACCATCGGCACCCATTACAAGTGTTGCTCTAACTTCAACTACATTGTCGGTATCTGTATATTCTTGTTGACCGATAATTGTGCCAAATGGCATTTCTTTTGGAAGAATGGACGATTGTGCCCATTGTGCACTATTTGTCTTAGGGTTATAAAATGGTATACCCCGCAAATCGGTTGGGTCTAACAGTGCCAATCGTATATCATATATTTTCCGATTGTTATTTTTTCCCATTTGATGAATAACTGAAGATTTACCAATACCTGGGCTACCCCAAAGCATTGCTGGTAATTGTACTTTATTCAGTCTATTCAATCCTATTACTACATCGGTAGGACGCATTATAATTAACTCCTTGTTTTTATTTTTGTATACTCTTTATCTATGTAGCATACACTAGGAGAATTGTTGCTGTCAAATTTATATTTCATTTAGTTTCATTTAGTTACTTCTTTTACGTTTTCTATGTCGCCATCGCACATTTTAAATAAAAACGCCGCGTCTTCATCAAAAAATGTAATATATTTTCCGCCTATGTAATATGGCATTTTATTATATCGTGTTAAAAACACATAATGCTTTGATGGCATAGTTTTTCTATTTTGATTTTCTATCAATACATCAACTTTATTGGATGGTAAATAATCAGATAAAAAAACCAATCCTTTAAAACTAAGACGTAATGTATCTCCACCAGGATGGAAATATATTTCCGCGCATAGTTTTTTAAAATCTATATCGAGGTCTATTTGTGATTGAACCGCGTCAAATACGTCTTGTCGTACATTCATATATTATTTTTCATACATCGTGATAACTTCTAACATATCTTGCATAGAATCAAAACGCAATCCAGCGGCGTGCTTGTGTCCACCGCCTTTTATGCCCAAGTGTGTTGCTATGATGCTAACATCTTCACCGTTATCATCACTTCTCAAACTAAGCCTAATTTTGCAGTCGTTCATTACTTGCCAAATTACCGCAAATGGTTCGCCTTGTGCCATGACATTACCTGTTTCACTTATAAATTGATTGGCATTTAGAATAGGAACATCATATGTCATCGCTATGCGACTAAATTCTGTTGGCAATACAACATATACTTTGGCCCTTGCGATATGTGATAAATTTCTCCCCATCAATTGATTTTTATAATCAACAAGTGGTTTTCCCATTGCAGCCAAATGACCTGGACTAACGTTTTCCCAAGTGTTAAACAATCCAATAATTTCTTCATTGCTTGACCAATTGAATTGGCTCAGATAAACATGGATGCTTTCACCCTCGGGCATGGCCCAATGCCACAAATCAAAATCTTCTACATAATTAATAATGCTTGGTCGTGGACCTTCGTTGAAGTAATCCCACGCGATACCAGCACCACTACGTTCAATATCATTGTGATCGTGTAATAAATCTGGATATTTTTCTTGAAGTTTTGCATCACTTAACGCGGTGATATTGCTGATGTGGTGATCTAATAGAAACACCTCAATATCATTCATTAACAATGATTCTACGTCGACCATATCCAACATACCATCAAGCATATATACTCGCTTTGCTTTGTGACATTTATTTAATACGGATTTTTGTTTTTTACTATTTTTTCCTATTGGAATATAAATGGCATCATCTTGAAAATGTTTCCATGCGGACCACATTGCCCCCGCGCCATCTGTGCATCTTGCATGATATATAACAACTATATCCATTAATTTCTCCATATATTAAATTTATTAATTTAAGTATACTAAAATGTGTTCATAAAGTCAATTTTATAACACTTAACATTTTTTCCATGTCATCGATTATTATTTTTAATATATTGTGATAATTTCTAACATGTCTTGTATGGTTTCAAATCGTACCCCAGATGCATTCTTATGCCCACCGCCACCTTTTACTCCCAACTGTGCTGCAATAATGCTAACATCTTCACCATTTTCATCACTTCTTAAATTAAGAATTATTTTGCTATCATTAGTCATTTGCCATATTATTGAAAATGATTCACCCTGTGCCATGAACTCGCCCGTCTCATTTATAAATTGATTAGCATTTAATATAGGAATATCATATGTCGTGGCAACGTGACTAGTTTCAGTTGGCATGTCAATGCGTATCTTGGCTCTAGCAATATGTGCTATATTTTTTACCATCAACTGGTTTTTGTAATCTACTAACGGTTTTCCTAATGCTGCCATTTTTCCAGGATTGATGCTTTCCAACTCATTAAATATTTTTATTATTGTTTCATTATCAGACCAATTAAATTGACTCAAATATACATCAATATTTTCACTATTGGGCATAGACCAATGACATAAATCAAAATCTTCAACATAATTAATAATGATTGGTCGTGGACCATCATTGAAGTGATCCCATGCTATACCAGCACCGCTGCGTTCTATGTCATTATGTTCATGTAGAAAAACTGGATATTTTCTTTTAAGTTTTGCTTTTTTTAATGCAACTATATTGCTAATGTGATGATCTAACAAAAATACATCAATATTATTAATTAATAATGATTCTATATCATCCATATCCAACATAACATCAAGCATATATACTCGCTTTGCTTGGAGACATTTGGTCAATGCATATTTTCGGCGATCATTATTTTTTCCTACTGGAATATAAATGGCATCATCTTGAAAATGTTTCCACGCAGACCACATTGCTCCTGCGCCATCAGTGCATCTTGCATGATATATAACAACTGTGTTCATTAAAATCTCCATATAGTAAATAAAACAACTACAGTATTTATTTAAGTATACTAAAATTATATTACAATTAAATTTTTATTATATTTTTGTATAATATCATTATTTGGTGAATATTTCGTTATATGTGCTTTCTGTGCCAAAATGTTCAGTATCATTACCCCAAGTGTCCCACGTTCTTGATTCTGTTCGTGCAAACAACTCTATGTATGGCCCACTTACCAAACGTTCTATACGTTCGTGTATTTCATCAGGCTTGCGACTATGTTCTCTTCGTGGTGATATGATTGGCTGCATGACATCGGCATTCACACGGGATGGTTTTCCCTTTGTGGCTAGTAAACAAATTTCTGCATTGCTTCTAGTCCAATAACCGCCACCCATAAATAATCCGGCTGATTTTTTATTCTGTTTGATCCATGTGAACGCTAATGTTTTATATGTAAATCCCCATGCATTAATAACATCAAACGCTTTATCTAATAGTGGGCCAGTAGCCCACATAAAAAGAACGCTGTTTTTATCGGCAAGTTCTCCAACTGGCAATGCTTTAATATCCGCCAATTTCATAACATCATAGTGTTTGTTGACGTTTCTGCTTTCGCCTTTTTTGGAGAAGTTTTTAAACGACCATGGTGGATCGGCTAATATTGCTTTATATTTTTTATCGGGGAATGGAATCATATATCATTTTCACTTACAGTTGGACCCATTTCCATTTTATGAACTTTAAATTTATCTGTTTTAAATAGAGTATTCAATCGTTCAGCCAAATTGAAGGCATGCCCAGGATTAGTAAAAGAAGTTTTCTTATACTTTGGTCCAGGATATTCACGCCCAAGGATTGGATCGTATTTCATTTTATTTCGCGATCTTAAATTTATCGGCTGATTGTCAAAACATACCGCAAAGACTGATTCGCCTTTTAGTATTTCTTCTGTTTTATAATCTTTATCGGTAAATTCGAATAATATAATTGGTTTTGGGCGACTCATCGATCTAATCCTATTAAAAGATGTTTATTAATAGTATTTATTCATTTAGACCGGTTTTTATAAAAAAATTATATATTTTCAAATAGTGTTGTAGACATTATTGAAATATGCTCGATTTATTGTTACGAAATCGTCATAATTTATATCTTCTTGTTTAATAAATCCGCCCTCGCTTGTTTGGATAAGATTCTGACGATGTATTTCTACCACTGTGCATACACCAGATGCTGTTGCTAGTTGTATACCACTCCATCCGTGATTTCCATATATTTTTCTGGTTTCATTTTTTGTTACAAGTTTGCCATTTTTCATACCAGTTACTTCAACTAATATCACCACAACATCCTGACTAGTGGATGGAACTGCGGAGGTCATCATATCTTTCAGTTGTTGTTCCTCGATGTTCATATCATCAATAAGAAATTTCATCAAATAATTATGACCTGGATATCGAACTGTTTTATAACTCATAGAATCGACTTTGCCTTTCCATGTTTCACACATAGTTCCCAATCCACCACTAGTATTAAATGCTTCATACTGAACGCCGTCTAATACGAATGTTTCATATCCTTCAAGTGGTTCTGTTACTGTCATTTTTCCATTTTTTATTGCGTTACATGGATGTAAATATTCATTAATTAGTCCATCAATAGACCACGATGTATTATATTTCAATGCATTGGTTGGATTTATTGGAAGTGCACCAACTCTCATTTTAACGTCGCACACTTGATCGAATTGTTGTGCAACATGGTTAGCCAATATAGAAATATACCCAGGTGCCAATCCACATTGAGGAACTAATACAGTTTTTAAATCAATGCTAGCAAATGATCTAATACGATCAGTTTGAAATACATCTTCAGTTAAATCGAAATAATGCGTCTCTGTTTTAATCGCAGCCATTGCTATTGTGGAAGCCAAATGATACGGTCCCGCATTTATGACATAATCATATGATTTCAACACTTCTCTTAATTGTGCATCGCTTGATGCATCTAGTAATACTTTAGCCACACCAAGATGCTTCAATGCCGTCACAGAAGAAAGTGCGTCAAGTTTATCGGATATTGATATTTCATATGCGTCGATGTGTAGTAACATTGATGCAATAGCAATACCAATATTACCAGCACCAATAATCATTATTTTTGTTTTATCTGTCATGTATTACCTTATTATTTGTATGGCTCTATAAACGCTTTAACTGCGACATCGGCAAAATGTTCTGCAACACTTTCTGGACTTCCTCTTGATCGTTTATTCAATGATGGAACATCCAATAGAATGCCTGTATCACACCATTCTTTATAGTATTTACTATTAATGTCACACCATATCATGTTGCATACAGATTCGATATATTGATCCATCCACCAATATTTTTTATCGATTGGGTCGCCGCCAATTGTCCATGCTTCAATAGCGTGCTTACCAAGGCTTATAAGCGTGACCCATGGCTTCATTATGATGTTATGCATATCTAAGATGGCTTTTGCACGGACAAGCATCTCCAGTGGCAATGTCAACGGATACTCTGGTTCAGACTCATTGAAATATACCTGTGCAACAGTATTAGAACTGCTTTTGCTCATCTTTTGTTTTTTTTGTTTTTTCTTCTTTTTTGGTTGATCGTCAGGTTGTTCAGCCATAATAGCATCCTTTCATTAATATCATTTGTGGGTTTAATATTAACGTAATAAGTGTTATATGTCAAGACAAAAAAATAGGTAGCAAACTGCTACCTATTTTTAATTTATGCTTTAACGAAAGGCTTTTATGCAGAAAGAATGTATTTTGCAGCGACGACGCCGTCTTTGCGAACATATGGCTCAGTTTTAATCTTGACACCAGTGTTGCGAAGCTCGCAAATTCGTGCGCGAAGATTTTGAATACCGCGTGAACGTGCAGCGACATTGGTGATAGAGCCGACTTTGTTAAGCGTAGAAAGTACGCGTTGGTTTTGTGATAGTTTCAATTTAGCCATGATAATAATACTCCTGTGTAATGATAAAAATAGTTAGGGCACGTGCCCGAACTTGAATACACTATATACTAACACTATATTCAAGTCAATAAAAAAATATCAATTTCTTTTAAAAACTTCTTCGTCCCACATTATCTTGAAATAGAACGCGTCTTCGCCGTTTTTGAAGCAATAATCTTGATATCCATAATCATATCCAGTTTTAATTACGAAATTACTTCTCCATGTTCCCTGATGGCAATGATCGCCCGGTTGTGTTGGAAAGTATTCAGTTTTTATTATGTCGTAATGTGTTTCAATAATTAATGTGCGCCACCAATAATGAAGTTCGCTGCCTTTATCAAATAATATTTCGTCATATAATTCATTGTCGAGTTGACCTTGTAGCCCTATATTGTCGTGCCATTTTTCCCATCCCAAATCACAATCATCCCAATCGCATTCGCCATACATGTCGCTAAATTGTTCACGGCACCAATCGACCATTGTATCATGCAATCCATAATAGCCTTTATATGTTATAACATATGGAAACTACGTGTGTAACGATTTTCTATTTTGTGCACGTTTTTTTAAATCATCATCCGTCCAAATGTTAGATGGTTTCATTTTTACTAATTGCTCTTTGTGTTCTTTTAGTGTTGCCATTTTGTTCTCCTAATGTTGAAAAAAACGGGGGCACTATGGCCCCCATTAATATGTTACGCTGCTGCTGCTTCTTGTTCGTTAGCAATGCGATATTCACGTTGCTTACCTGCCTCAATTTTAGCTTCAGCAAGGTCTTCTAACATTTTAGTTGCCTTATATTTAAGTGCAACCGCACTCCAACCAGCAGTAGAATCATATCGTGGGTTGTCGCCCATTTTAATGTTCTTGCCCTTTGGAACATATTTCCATGTATACTGTTTGCGTTGTCCTTTCAAATCACGAATGGTTTGGCTCAATGCTTTATAATCTGCTTTCCATTCAGCGCGTTGTGTAAGATATTCGTTACGAGTCTTAAAAGTAAATGTAGTCATAATATTTCTCCTTATATAAAGTGATACATTGGTTCCGGCTGTATCACGTGTGCCGTTTATTTTTCAAGCAATGCTAAGATTTTCTTACCACGCTTTTCTAACTGCTTAAATTTGATTTTAAAACTCGTCGATTCTATTCCACCAAACATTGATGCATTAGAATGAACTTCCGACAAACCCGTCAATAATAAACTAATCGCTTCGGGCCTTGATGCAAATTCTTCTACACCGTCTGCTTTGATAGTATGAATATCCATATCCATACCAATTAATTTAGCAATCTAAGGGTCGCCACCGTTTTCTAACCAAGTTTGTTTTGACACTTCAGCATGATTAGGAAAGTGTCGTCTCCCATTTTCGTCCCATTTAATACACACTGGCTTTCCACAATCATGATAAATGTGATACGTTTCCATAATATCATCAGATAGCAAATTGTTTAATATCAACGGGTTGTTAATCCATGAAGGCATGCGCCACTCATATTTTAAATCCGTTCCGTGTTGTAAGTGAGACTTCAAATCTTTATAATATGAAGCAACGCTTTCGCCATGTTGCAAAATGGATAATCCTTCCATTTGATCACATGCAATCATCGCTAATCTCATTGTACACATAGTCATTTTTTTTCTCCTTCATATTTTTCTTTCAATCGTTCATATTCATCTTTGTCTTTCTGTTCTTTTTTCTTGGTTGCAAGAGTCTTATCGCGTTTAGCTTGCGTTCTCTTTTTTTTATCTTCGGCTTCTTTTTCCTTCGCAGCGATTTCTTTTATACGATCAGCCTCTTCACGCTGCCAAGCACTTAGTGAATAATCCGAAAAGAAAATCTCATTGGGGATTTCAAAATATTCTGTTTCAGTTCCCATATGGCACCCTCGGAAATTATCTTCCCATGAATATGAAATATTAACATTGTTATCATCAATAGATACTTCTCGCTCTTCGCTATGGATTTCATCACATCGATCATTAAACCATTGACAAATCTCACGAATTGCTTCTGGGTTGGATTTTGTGATATCAAATAATTCTTCTTTATCAAACCATTTCATAATTATTCTCCTTCTTCTTCAAATAGTTTCTGTAAACGCTCATATTCTTTTCTCTCTTGTTCGCGTCGTTGAATAGCATTTTTCTCTGCACGGCTTGCTTGTTTCAGTTCTTCAGTAGCAATATATCCTAGTGCCTCTTCGCCAAGTTCTTCTTGTTGATAAGTTCGTGTCTCCTTGATCTGAATTGGTTTCATTGGTTCTTTTTTCTTACGTACCCAAATGGCATGATCACCAATAGTATATTCACTATATTTTGTAGCGTATTCGATATCCGTTGTTCTAGGTTCGATATAGTTACGTGAACCACTGTTGCTTTGATCTTGATAGAACCCTTCCTTATTCGTGTATTTAAAAATCCAATATGTCTCGGTGGTTGTTTGATTTGTCATTTTATATCTCCTTTATTTTACACAGTTAAATTTTTTGGTGATGTGATGAACTTCGGCACGCCTACATGGGCCAATGCCTATAACCGTGACAATAGGTTCACCATCGAAGTGTGGCGGCATTATATGCCCTTCGTCAGTGATTAAAACACAAGGAAGCCCCGCGTCCAATGCATTGTCATAGGCACGTTCAAGTTGACTTAGATTTTTGGATTTAAGTGTGACATTAGTTCCCATGCCATCATCGAAGTATTCGTTCGATAGTGTTGGGTTATTCTCTACCACATTTTTTGTTAGAAGTTTGTATGCATGACCTGTTTGAGAAGAACACTTCCCTCTTGTCATATCCAAATCACCGCGCTCAATCGCATACATGCGCAATGTTTGATCCATCATGGGATCAAAGGTTTCGTCTTTGGTAGCAGTATTAATCTACAACATAATATTTCCTTTCTTGAATAGTGGTTAATTCGTTAAACTTATTTATACAATATAACACATGATATTTATATGTCAAGCGTTTCTTCTAAAAAACATTTTAACTGATCTTTTGAATCATCCAGTGCTTTTAATTCTTGCATCGTTAATGTATCGCCATAAACATTATCACGGCGTGGGTTTCCACACAATGAACATGAACATAATTTTAAAGTGTTGGCTAACTTACTTGCAGCGTCATGTAAGTCAGGATCAGTGTGATGGGTATCCCACCAACGGGCTTGAACGTGTCTAGCACGTTCTTTCATTCTTAAGTAGTCACGTCTTCTTCTTTCGAGTTTTTTCTCTTGATACATATATAATCTCCTTTATCATGAGCCGGGCTCTCCCCGGCATGGGTATGATAAAGGGTATATGTGGTTGATTTATTTTATAGGTCATAGGAGGTCATTCTCAATTATACTTGAGGTATCAACTTCGAATACTGGTTCATAATGATCAGAGTTTCCTTTCTCAAATATTTTGTATTCATCTTTATGTAATTTGGTTATTGCATCTTGTTCATTATCTGCTTCTACAACAGCGGCATGTTTAACGCGAAATGTTTCATATACATTTACTTGATATTTTGGCACTTGTGATCTCCTATTATTTAAACGACCCTCCGTCCATCACCATGTCGCCAGTTGGCGTTGGGGCAACAACGGTTATATTGTCTTGTAACGTAACTATCTTACTAAGTAATTTATTTTCTTTTGCCAACATGGATGCAAGTTCAGATGACAATAATTGTGCTTCTTGTAAAGAAATGCGAATGTCTTTGCTACGTGCTTTGGTTGCAGCAGTGGTTTTAGCCATAAATGTTTCTACTGCACTCATTTATTATTTTCCATTTTGGTTTCTTGATCTGCTTCCATTTTAGATTTGAATGGGCCATGATATTCATTATCTTCTAGTGACTTATAACGGGGGCTGAATGACGTCTGCCATTTGCCTTTACTGTTTACACTAAAATATCCAGCAGCATATACGTCTTTACTGCCTTCTTTTTTCGTATATAAACTAAGTGAATCTATCGATTCTACTTCATGATATGTATCATGTTTTATCGGATATTCACCGACTATTTCTTTTTCTTGAACGGCGGATGCTTTTATTTTTCCAAATGTAACTTCACCTAATTTATCAGTTAATGATTTTAAATCTGGATATTTGCCAGCATTTGGTCCACCTAATATTGTATATTCTTCATCGTTCGTTAGTCGCATCAATCCTTTACGAGTTGTTTTTTCATATAAAATCCAACTTTTCTCAGTCATTGGTTCTGCATTAATCATATAACAATTATCCCATGTTTCGGTAATAATTCTCTCAACACCGTATGTTTATGATAACTTGCGGCTTGGAAGAATTTGTATATGTTCATATTAGCAAATTCGTCATGGTTTGTCAACTTAGAAAAATCTTCATATTGATTATGCCAATCTTCTGAATCATAAGTGTCTATTTCTCCATCACCATTATATAATAAATTATCTGCGGCGTATTTTTTCCATTTTTCCATTCGTTCATCTTTACCACCTTCAGTTTTTAGTATTTCCTTTAGATGTGGTATTATTTTTTCTATTTCTATTCGAACTCCATCTTCTTTATATTCGGGGTGCGCATTTAAAAATTTGGTAAACATTTCATATAGTTTAACACATGCTTCTAAAAATGTCACTTGATTATCACGTTCTGAATAATCGTTACGATTTGGATTTTTGAATTCGTATTCAAATTCCCATTTTAAATATGGCTGGTCTGGATATATAGATACCCCGCCATGACCTAATGCGCCAGTTGCAAGTTCTGCTCCATCACTAATCAATGTTCTAATATTAGACATCAATCCACCCTGTTTACCGTAACGACCAAACCATCTTGCTACTTTTTTACCTAAAAGGGCTTCAAGTGTTGGTGGCAATCCATACAATTTTATGGTTTCACCTACCACTCTATTACTTCTGGAACTAACGCCAGAGAAACCATAATGTGAAAACGTGTCAGCATATACGTGTGCCGCAATTCCCATTAATTCCAATATGTAGGATTTGTCTTGGTTGATATGGTTATCAACCATTTCGTTAACAGATGTTGAATCTTTTTGACAAACTAATTTGTCAGTGAATTTCACACCAACCCCGCTTGGATAAAAATGAAATGGAACCCATATATAACGTTGATCGTTATGATTTATATTTTTAATATCGGTGGTGTGATGGGCAGTTGCTTCAGATATTATTTTACCACCATTATCGTGAGTATTGGTTTCAGTAAGGTTAGAATCGTCAACGTATTGTGAGGCATATGCTATTGTTTTAGCTGCTTCGCGGTTCATTCCCGCTGCACGAGCCATACAAAAAACTCCATAAAAATGCATATCTACTTGCATAATAAAAACTCCTATTATATTATGCAAGTATTTAGTCAGTTGGTGGTGATATGAAATGATCGTATATTTTTATGATCGTTGTATATAATTATTAGCAGTGTTTGTTAATCGATGATTGTCGCCTTTGTCGTTGATCCATGATGTAACTATAACACCATCACGTGCAACAACATAAGTGTAATCATACTTTTCACTTAAATGACCAACACGTATAACTGCTTTTTGTATTCTCCCTGGTTTATCTAATCGTTCATATATTTCTATTAATTTATTGGAGTTATCGAGCAATTCGCCAGATGTTGGCAAGGGGATATATCCACGTGGGTCTTTTTGATCAGACATTTGTTCAGCGGCGTGTGATGTAAGATCAATATCGTCTGTGAATGAATTTATATATTCTATCATCATTTTATTTAACTCGTTTGGAAAACATATAGAATGATGATATCGATTGAATTGTGGTTTAGGTCTAGCCATAAATTTCTTGTTTTGCCGCTGTTCTGGTTCTAATCTCGTCGAGTATTTTCTCGCTTCTCTTTTTCGCTTCGGGCGATATTTCAACTGGGGTGTTTGGTATTTTATATGATGTATCTATAATCAATTGTTTGGTATAGTCGATGTCACTTAATTTTTTATTCGTCCATAAATCATCTAGATTGCGCGGAATTAAATATATTAAATTTCGACTTACAAAATAGGGCAAATTTTCTGGTATTTCTTGATCTTCTGGCATTTCTACTTCGGCTATCGTAAGATAATGATCATACTTACCATTGTCTTTGAATAAAAAATCTATATCCCAATCTAAGCCATCGTGAATCATTTTAATTCGATATTTTGTTATAGTATTTGTCGACACAGCCAACAAACCAATGTAATCATCTATTGTTATTATGGTTTCTATTTCAATACACGAACCATTATCTTTTCTTTTTTTCCATGTAAATATATAATCAATAGAACCATCTATGTTTTCGGTTTTTCGAATTCTCCCATCGTCAACATAAGATTGTGTCACCATGTAATGTTCGCCATCGTAATCAAATGTAATTGAATCTATATCAATCAATTCCATATCGATAATATATTTTCGTTCGTTTTCTATTGCCATCGTATTCTCCATGTATTGTGTGTATGTATAGAATATAGATTCTCTGTTCAGATGTCAATAATATTTTGCCGAAAGAAATTTGACATAATTATCTGGATTGTCGGATATTCTAACGAGTTCATTAATACCAGCATATTTTAATAGACGTAATCCAATTTTGGTTTTGCCACGTGGCAATGTTGCTTCATCAATTACTTCATCCATGATCATTTTTATTTCTATTGGTTGCATGGTCAGATCGATAAGTTCTTTATTGCGTTCATAACAAGCCTTAACCCGATGATCTTTATTTTTATGATCAGTCCATCGGTGTAACATGAAATTATTCCAATTATAACCTTTATCATGTCTATCATCAAATGCTGCTCTTATTTTTTTGATATTGGCGCGTGGATATGCACTAAACACATTATCACCAGGATCGCCTCGAACAAACTTTAAAAATAATGCCCACTCAATCCACTCGTTGTCGTATATTTCTTCTTCGTTTTTCTTAACAGGGAAACCGACTTTTATTTTTGTATTGGATTTAACGTTAAAATGCAAACGTTTATCTCGTTCGTTATATATACCATCTTGTTTAAGAATTATTTCTTTAACGCCGTCATATATAGTAACATTGCTTGCTAACAACTGTATAAAATCAGTATCGCCCGATATTATTACATGATCGTCAGTAGGATGTTTTTGCACAAATCGTGCAATTAAATCATCTGCTTCACATAATTCGTTTTGTAATACCGTGCAATTAGTTTGATTTGTTATAAAATCAATGAACCCATTAACGCCTTCATAAAATAGTTTATCTTCTTCTAGTTCATCTGGTGTTTTAGCCGCCTTTAGGGCATCACGGTTGGCTTTGTATGGCTCATATATAGCCCGACGCCAACTTTTACCTTCAAGACAAAATACCACGTGTGTCGCCTGTGATTTAATCCAACTTTTGCGTATGCTATTCAACATGATATGAATGGTAACACCAATCGTATCCCATATATCACCGCTATTAGACGCATGTCTGGCGCGATACATCATGTTGCTGGTATCTATTATTAAAAATGTTTTTTTATCGGTCATTTATTTTCTTTATGTTATGAATGTCTAGATTTTTTATCTTCGAGTTGTTCTCGAAACGTTTTATTACTACCCGGTCTAACTTTGTGTGCATCTTCAGGGTCATCACCAATTTCATCTAATTGTTCTGAAAGAACCCCCAAGTATGTATCAAGCGATTTATCTTCAAACCACTGCTCAACAATTGCTTCGTCTGTGCCGCCGTTATAACCTTCTGAACGCAACATTTTTACAAATGCATCATTCCAATCCAATTCAAACGTAAACCCATCGGATTTTTCATCATCTTTATATTCACTGCGAACTATATCAACCCATGGTCTATTACCAAGTGAATATACAGCTTTATCAAATTCTTTTTCAGTTAATTTACCATATTTTTTATCAAGTTCGTATCTAGCAAATGGCAAATCTGTATCATGAGCAGAATTTCTATATTTAACTTCAACCATTTTATAATCATATTCTTCTTTTGTAATATGTTTATATTTTCTTTCAATGTTTAAAAGTTCTATTTCTAGTTCATCATCTGATAAAGTTAATTTGACATCTTCAATATCATATTCTTCTTGTGATATTTTTTCATATTTCAAATCAATTTTGAGTTTTTCTTGTGTTAATTCTGCTTCTGAATATAATATATTTGCTCTAAGTATAGCATGACTATAAGCGTCAATTTTATCATATTCAAAATCGAGATCACATAATGCTAAATCTAATTCAGTGCCAGTGGTTGTCTTCAATTTTAACATTTGAGTATGATAAACATATTCATTTATGTGATCATACTCATAATCTAACTCTAATAACTTTAATTTTCTGACTTCAGTGGTGAATATTTCATTCAACTCAATTAATCGACGTTCTAGTGATTCACCATCAAGGTTGTAATGTGCTTCTGCTACATCACGCTGATTTCCTTTAAGGGTGAGACCAGCTAGAGTTGTACCAAATGGTATTAACTTCATGGCGTTAGCCTCCAAAATGTAAGGGATTTATAATATATTTATCATAATCCTACGTTTTCTTTCAATCTCTTTTTTATTTTAGTAAGATTTTCGCTATATATGCGGCGTTTCCGTCTATACTCAGAAATACGATTTATGATATTCCAAGATGTAACATCCGCCGCTACTGACTTCTCGTTAATGTCAAAGTGATTATCCATTTTCACTTCTGTATCATTTACTTCTCGTTTTATTACATCTTCGATTACATCTGAATATAATAATTTTGCGACAATAAATAATTCCTCTCGCAATGTAGATATATTTTCATCATCGCTTTCCATTACTATAGCTTGTAGCGTATCTAATTCAACTTCTTTAGCTTTTAAAATATTTTTACAATCTTCAAATGAAATAATCATATCGCGAATATCTGGTGTTAATCCCATTTTTCTTGATTTATCAATAAGTGATTGAAAATCTATCCCTGGTCCATCCATTGAACTAGTTTTTGCCGCTGATGCTGATGGTACATTGTAAGACATAATTGTTTCCTATAGTAATATTTTTGGTTTTAAGTCTTTTATAACATCACATATGCCATATTTCTTAGCGTCTTTCGCGGTAAGCCATACGTCCTCGGGGGGCAATAAATATTTTCTAATATCGTCTTTAGACATACCCGTGGTGCGTTTATAATGTCTCATGATATTATCAGACAATATATGTTGTTCGGTTTGTGCCGCAACCAATTCATGCTCTTTACCATAGGCACCACCAGTAAATTGATGGCTTAATATCATACAGTTGGGCGTTAACATTCTTGATCCTTCTTGACCAGCTAGAAATATCTGTAAACCCATACTGGCAATCATGCCTATACCAACTGTTTTTATTGGTATGTGACTTCCAAACATTGCGTCAATTATCGCAAATCCATCAGAAACAAAACCACCAGGGCTATTGATTATCATCGTAATATATTCCCAATCACATTGTGGGTTTAAATTTGCTTCTAATATATATCCGAGAACATCTTCTGCACATACTGAGTTTATTTCACCAGTTAATATATAGACGCCGTTATTCATCAACCCTTGATGTTTTTCTGAACCTACTGCTACCATTTCTTTTGCCGATTCTGGCATACCCAAAACCTCGGTATCTTTTATTTTTTCTGCTTGATGTGTTCTTTTCATGTGATTTAATTACTTTTTGCTTTTGCGGGAACTATATAATTATATTCCGCCAATCCAGAATTTAATGTTATTTGCATGGCACCTTTGTCTGAAAATCCCATTTTGCATTCAGCATCATTAGATAGTTTTAATATATCCAATACTCGTTTAGTTTCCCATCTCCATGGCTTATCAAGTGTGCCTTCAACATCATATGCAAATTCGATAACAGCAGAACTGCCAAATGTCAAATATAATGTATTCTCGTCGGTGACAACACCGAACTCTGTTTCAACGCCAAATCCTGATTGCGTAGATAGTAAATCAATGGCTTGTTTGGTTGGCTCAATTTCAATAGCCCACGGCAAACCGCCAAACTTCGGTTGTTCCGGTAACAATCTGGTATCCATAACCCGATATTGATTCTTCATTTGTGTGCCACGTGCAAAATGAATTTCTTCAATCATGTTTTTTGTTATTGATTCTGTTTTCACTTCGCCGTTCTCGTCGACCAATGCATTTCCATCGCTATCATTCATTTGTTGATTGAATGTCTTTTCTTTGCGAATAACTGTCGCAACATCGTCTTTGTGTTTATAAGCATTTACATAACTCGTGAGCCATTCCAAATCGCTCAATCCGCAAATGCCTTCTAAATCCGGTGATGGTTTTATTAGGGTGCCTTTGATTACAACCGTTTTGTTAGTCTCGTCGCATGCTTCAACTGTTACAACGCCGTTGTCGCCGGATATTTTAACTGAGTTCGCACCAAGTTTAGTTGTGTATTTTACAATATCACGTAAGTAGTTAAGTATCATTATTCTATTCCTCTAAGTGTTTATATAATATAAATCATTGTTGTTATTATTGCAATATTATTCTTTTATTATGAAAAAATATTATCCCATGTTGTATCATCTTCAGCGCGTTTAAGTTTCCACTTAAGTACACCAAGAATATTTTCTATTTTTTTATCTATCATGCCTTCTTCCATCAAATCGTGATCAAACGGCAACTCTTTAAACCACTCTGGTAAGTGTTCCTGATCAACTGGATATGCGACACTTGTTATTCCTAATGGATTTTTTTTCAGTTTACATACAACCACTTTGAATCCATCTTGTATTTCCATGCTATAATGGTCATTGAATTTCTTTCTTAAATCATTCCATGCCATTGATGCACGTTGATGTCCTGCCATGCTGGTTCTCATTCCCAACGTTTTTTCTTTATCGACTTTTTCTGTAAGATTGTTGACGCGTTTTGGTGCGCCTTTATTCCATCCATCCCATGATCTAAAATCTTCACGGAAATCTTTAATGTATAATCTAATTTCTTCTTCGCTGGAACCAGATAGTGCCATCATTAATGTGTCTTTTAGAAACACTTGAATGCTTGCGGGTGTATCAGAACGTTTAAGTTCAACGCCCATCGCTTTCATTTTTCCTGGTTCATCACCTTGATCAAAACGTCTACCTTCAATATCATTACATAATAAAGCATAACGTTTCTTTTTAATGAATACACCTTTCTGTGCAATAACTTCGCGCCCTGCTTCAATTATCTTTCCGTTTTCTAATGATGTATGAAACGCATCTACCATATAACCCGGAAACGATTCATTCATTTGACTTGATACGGTATCATATAATTCAATTATATTATCCGCAGACCAGTCAAAATCTTTTATATCTTTGAAAATTGGATACGCGGAGAAATATGCAGAATCAGTATCGCCATAAATTATCGATTCACCTTCATGATCATATTCACCGGTAAATATTTCATTCATTTTTGACATCATGTGTTTGGTAATACAACGCCCAGTTAATGTAACTGACTGTCCCATACGTTGATCAAAAAATCTACAATATGGATTAAGTAACGCACCATACAAACTGTTAAGCAAAATCTTTTTAATCAATTGTCGTTGATCACGGAATGCTATTTGTTTATTAAGTTCATCCTTTTCGGGACCATCTTCCATATTTTCTACTTGCTTATACATATCCGATGCTTCTTTGCGAATAATAACGCGTTCATTATACCAACGTTCAAGCAAACCTGGAATAATGCCTTTTTTGTCTATTCTGAATAATGTCCCATTACTACTTACGCACATACTTGAATCTTCATCGTGTATAGAATTAAACCAATCTTCGACAGATTGTTCTAATGCCGACCCATCTTCTAAATCTACAATGATTTTCTCATCAGGAGATTTTCTCATCAATTTATTGTATTCATGAACACCAAAGAAATCCCCCCACGCTTCTGCTAACGTATTGGTTGATTTTTCATTCAAATAATCTGAAATGTGTGTCATTGTCTCTGTTAATCTGATCTGACCAACTATTGTTTCAGGGCTTATATTGAGTGCTCGAATAACCGAAGGATATAACGAATTGATATCTACGCTACCAACCCAATTATGCAAACCCTTAATAGGGGTAGCAACATAGGCACCAGCCACCGACGTTGACTCACCAGAAGGTTTTTTCTTACTTGGTGCTATCAGCCCCTGAGAATGTATTTCCTTACATATGGCTGATTCTATCAACGCAACAGAACCAAGTGTAGTCTGCAATGTTACAGTCATTTCGTGCGCAAGGTTATTGGATAACTCGATGAATTTGTTTTTCTTATCGATTTTAACTAACACCATAACGTCTTGACGGTTATATTCGATAAATTTTTCAAAATCCGCCTTATATAGCATATCCAAACTTCCAGCATATGCTACTTTGCGTTCTTTAACTTCATACTCGCCAACAGCATCTAGACTATAACTGTGCATTTCGTGATACGTATGTTTTTGATACAAATCAAGATAGTCCAAATGAACACGACCAAACAAATCATATGTGAATTGCTCTTTACCGAATTTTTCAAAATTTCTTTTTCTGGGTTTTTGATCCCATAAACAAAACTTCTTATTTTTTTCGGTATGTTTGATTTTTTCTAATCGTCTAACCAAATATGGTATATCAAATCCGGTGCTGTTCCATCCACTTAAAATATCCGCATCATATATCAATTCGAAAAATTTATTATATAATTCGATTTCATCTCTACATAATATGGTATTTTCGAATTTATTGCATATTTCTACTGCTTCTTCTTCTGTTAACGGAACTAGTTTAGTCACTTCTTTGCCATTAATCATAAGTGTTTTTCTTATGGTTTTTGGTTTCAAAACAACCGTATGGTTTTGCCCCGTCCAAGATTGATGCACCGATATAGCATTCACAGCACAATATGGGTCTTCAGGACTTGAGAAACCAATATTAGGATCAAAGTCGACCTCAATATCAAAAAATGCAACATGCAACATAGGCAATGGAGCATTAGAATAGTGTTCTTCAAGAAAACTGAAAACTGGATTAATATCATGTTCGAATAATGTGCTAGGTTGCGCACCATTCACCGCATTTCTATGGTCTTGATATGTTCCGAATGTGTATTTCGTTAACGAATCACCATAGATAGAAGTATGTTCGCCATGTGGCTGTTTCTTATATAGTGTATATGTTGCTGGATATTGTTGTGTTATCCTTTTTCCATTAGCATCGCGTTCTGCGATATAAATGGTATCTTTAACTTTTATTGCGTCTACGTATGTCATTCTTATCCTTCTCGGTTTATGTCCCGAGTGACTTTAAAGTTTTGGTTACAGTTAAAGTGTCTAACCAACACTGATTATTATATTTTTCCAGCAGCGTGTAGAATCAATTCTACATCAGTCATTTCTTCTTGTGCTTGTTTGATGGCATCATCTTTCTCGTTTTTATGCGCTAGACGAATTGCCTTTGATACGGTTGCCGGTTTGATGTCCAATTCTTCGGAAAGATTTGTTACATAGACTTTCATATCTTCTTTTAGTGTATCCACTTCGCGCAATACTTGAACGCCTGCTTCAATAGTTTGTTTAATTGCGGTTGTGTTATCTGGTGTTAATGAATCTAAAGCCATTATTTTGTATCTCCTAGTTAATTAATGTAGATACATAATAATGAATCGCCAACTATAAGTCAACTTAAATAATAACCAAGTATAGATTTTTTATTATTGTGTTTTGAACCATGATAAATCGCGTGCACAAGTGTAGAATGATTTGCTATCTTTGACAACTGATGCTTTAAATCCGGCATTTTTTATTTCATCGGAAATTTCTTTTAGTTTCTTTTCTTTATTTTCAGCAGAAAAATCCATCAGTAAAGACGGTAGGACATATATCTGCCCATTCGTTTCTTCGCGTAGAATGAGGTTAAGGTCATTTAATGTATTTTTTCGATCTGTTAGCGCCATTGGGCAATAACTTTTTTCAAAATCAGATAACGGAATAATGTCATATATCGCATAATATGAATCGGTTCCAGATTTATCCATAAGTTCACCATAACTTCTATCGATTATATTACCATCGAATACCATACTTGCTGGAAATTGATATGACAATTCTGCCAATGGTTCCAAATCTATTTTGTGGGTTTTTATTAATACACCAGTTTCAGAAAACATTTGAGCAATTTTTAATTCTTTATTTACAATCGTGATTGCTCGTTTGCCATCTAATAATGGTTCTACATATTTTTCACCTACATGTAATCCATTTTGATGTATTCGTTGTATTTTCCATATTGGTATTTTATATTTCAATGCCGTTCCGCCGAATTCATCCAATATCGCGTTTATTGTTTTTGGCATTACCCCACATTTAATATTTTTCATGAGTATGGGACGATAGAATCCATTCCATTCTAATATTCCCGATTGTTCACACGCTTCATATAATAGCGTTTTTTTCGTTTCTTCATCAATATCATTTTTTTCTAATAAACCAACCAACGCCTTAAACATATCCCAAGTGTATGTTCCATTTTCGGTTATTTCATCTTGTGACATTGTTTCATCTATTTCAATCAATGGCACACTTTTAACATGAAATACTCGTTTTTTATCAAACGCTAATTGAAAACCTTCAAATAAATTGATGCATCCATCTACCGCTGCACCGCGCAACACCGTTTTTTTATCAGCCATTTTTTTAAGTGTCGCAAGTTTTAAAACAAACATATATGGGTGCATTAGAAACGACCTTTAATCATGTCATCAACGCCTTGGCTGTAATCTATACATTCTGCTATTTGAACCGTTTCGCCGGGTTCATCGCTTAATCCATCTTTTGTTATTTTATAGTACAATCTATTGCCTATAACCAATGCATCCATTGGTGTATCTAATAACATTTGAATAGCATCTTTTCGATTACTCATTAATGGTTGACCTTTGATATTAAGACTGGTGTTCAACAATGCTGCACAACCAGTGGTTTCTTTCCAATGCTCAAGCAATCGTCTAAATGGATCGGTTGATTTAGGTACGGTTTGAACTCTGGTGGTTCCATCAATATGACATATTGCAGGTAACATATTTGGATTTTTTACTCTTGCTGTAAATTGCATGTATCTACTTGTTGTGCCATTTGGTAAGTCAAAATACATATATGTTTCTTCTTCTAACACAGACGGTGCGAAAGGTCTAAATGTTTGTCGATTTTTTATTAAATTTATTTTATTTTTAATTTTCGATGATCTTGGATCGGCAAGCAATGAACGATGACCCAAAGAGCGCGGACCAAATTCTTCTTTGCCTTGTATCCAACCTATAATTTCACCATTATCCAATCTTGCTACAACGTTGCGTATTAGTTCCTGTGTTGGGTTACTGTCGTTATCCATGTCCATTCCAAGGTAAGGACTATCCCAAACTAAATCATTGATGCCAGCGGCGTGCGCAGCAGCCCCTAGCGCGTTTCCACTATCACCGGGGCTTGGTAATATCCATAATTCTTTCACATGCGTTGATTTCATTATTTTAGAATTTGCCACACAATTAAGTGCTACACCGCCGCCTAATACCAAATTATGACCTTTGCCGTATTGTTGCTCTAACATTCTAACCAAATCTATCATCATTTGTTCGCATACATACTGGATGCTCGCACACCAATCATACCAATCTTTTACGGGAACTTCGTCGCCGTAGTATTGCTCTATACCGTTATGAACTCCTTTTTTAAATTCTATTCCATGTGGCGATGCTGTTACTTCTGATAAAAAATCTTTTCTTATTTTATTAGCAAATCGTGGTTTACCGAAAGCCGCCGCACCCATTACAATATATTCATCTTCGTTTGGTTTTAATCCCAACCATCTCGTAAATGATGAATACATTAATCCTATACTGTGCGGATATCTAATAGACCCTTCTTTTTTTATACCATCGATTTTATTAAATGTTCCCCAAGTTGTCGTCTCCCATTCACCCACTGCATCAACTATTAAATATACACAATTATCAAATGGCGATGTTGCACATCCAGCCAATGCATGAGCATCGTGATGCATTATGGTTTTATAACCTTTTATTTTTTTCGTAGTATTATATGCTTCTTTGAAATATCGAACGGTGTCTTTAGGATTTTGACAAAATCTACGTGTAAATTTAATCCATGGTTTTTCATAAAATCCATAAGTGATATCGGATGTATCTAACTGTTGCGATTTTGCATGACGTAAACAAAAATTAATACTTTCTTCAGGCCACGATTTGTCATTCTTTATAAGTGTTCTACGTTCTTCTTGGCTAACGCAAATAATGTTTCCGTGTTCATCTATTAGCGCGGCAGCACTATCGTGATGATAAGCGGATACACCCATGTAATATTTTGTCATTATGAAACCTCTTTATGTAAAGGTATTTATCAAAATAAAACCGGTTAGAACTGTATCCAACCGGTTTATTTTATTTTATATACGTTCGTCTGATGTATCCATTTGAACTAAAAACCATCTATCACCAAGTTCGTTTTCAGCACCATGATAACCTCTTGGATTTATTACAAATCTTATACCATCGTTGTCGACAAAATCATTTGGATAATGTGTATGTCCACAAACTGCGTGAATAATTTTGCGATTTGTATCAACTTGCCATACGTTTGACATCGTTGAATTTCCAAAACAGCCATTTAATATATCCCACGATGGATTATTTTTAACTAATAATCCTTTAGTGTTCGGCACGGTGTGGGTAACAACTACTATTTTTTTAACATCGTCATTATCTTGCGCTTTGGATACTTGATCCGCAATCAATGCAGACTGAATACCCGCCAATACTTCTGGCTCTACGTCAAAATTAGATAATCTAAAATCATTTAGGCTTGTTTCCCATGCTTCTTTGCATTTTTCAGGCGTGTATTGTGGTGGTGCCATTCTAAAATCATACCAAGCATTAGCCCCAACGAACATCGTGTCGTCAATAATAACGTTATTGTCGCCAGATAAATATGTGACATTTGGTATTAAATCTATTGCTTCTTTGAAGAATCCCATAGCACCAGAAACGTCTAACCCATATTTTCCGTTACTATAATGTTCGTGATTTCCATCCACAAATATTACATTTTCATATGCCGATGCCGCCATCGCTAATACTTTAACAGTGAGTTCTGGATCATTTGATATATCACCTGCCAATACTATAGTATCACTACCTGCGTTTTTCATTTCTTTAAATCTAACCATACCAATGCGACCCGCATTAATATCTACGTGTAAATCTGAACCTAAATCGTACTTCATTTTATTTCCTCTTGATATACTTATACTTTTTATTGTATGAATCTAGTAATGCTAAATCCATATTTGCTGATTGATTGCGCAATTTTCCACCATTGATAAAAATCTCTAGAGCAAAATCACGATCTATTATTTTATGTTGCTTGCCTTGATTTGTTGGTGCCCACCCAAGATTCAATAAAAAATTGAGCATTGCATCAGGGTCATATCCTTGATCGCGATAGTGCAACATACTTGCTGCGCCGTCACGTTTAGATAATTTCTTACCGTCTTTGTGAATAAGACCCACGTGTGCGAACTTAGGTATGACCATACCAAGGTTGTTCATAATATTGAGTTGCTTTGGTGTATTAGATATATGATCGTGTCCTCTGATAATATAATTAATATTGAAATCCATATCATCTATTACTGATGCAAAATGATAAGTAGGAGTTCCATCACTTTTCATTAATATAAGACTAGAACTAATATCACTATCGGTCTCTGACACTATAATATCACCAGCAATTTCATCTGTCCATTCATCAGGAACCCTTTCGATGAATGTGCCAAATGCACCATTGTCTAACTCGCAAACAAGATCATCTGCATCCATCTGTTTGATTACTTCCATATAACGATCATTTCTATCACTTTGATAAACGATTTCGTCGTAGTCTAAACCCAACCAATCCATAGTTTCAAGGATGACGTCGACGTGCGACTGTTTACTGCGTGCAGCATCAGTATCGTCGATGCGCAATATAAATTTTCCACCGGACGCCCTTGCCATCAAAAAATTATGATAAGCGGTTCTAGCAGTACCAAGGTGCATATCACCCGTTGGTGATGGCGCTATTCTTGTGTTATACATTTTATTACTCCATCCATCTTAATTTTAAACCCATTATATCTTCATCATTTTCAAACAAATAATCATTGCTACTATAACCATCAACGTTGGAATATTTAAGAACAATACCGGTGTGATTTTCATCTATCCATTCTATAGCATCATTGATATCATCATCATTTATTGCCATATCATATATTGATATTCTATACCAACCTAAATGTGATATTGCGTACATATAGTCGATAGTTGTCGCGTCACCAAATCTAAGTCTATATTCTCTTATATGATCATCCCAAATGGATTCTTTTTTATAATACAGATTTACAGAAAAGTCAAGCAATCCTTTTATGATATGATACGTTATATTTTTATCATTTAACCATTTCAGCAATGTTAAATCGACATAATCGTCGTAAATCTTCTCCCAATATTCCTCATTGTCATAAAAAACAATTGCTTTTTCAAATGGTTTATCTATATTTTCAATCCATATTTTTTCATCATTGGTTATAATAGAGTTAAACCATTCATAAAATGCTCCATCTGAATATTCATAACATCGTTCTTCGTTGTCGTCATAATGATTTTCATACACCATTTTAGAACGTATTTCATCAATGGTATTATATTTACAATGTTTACAACTCCCGTGTTCACATTCGCCGTCACCCCAATATGGTGCATCATATTCTTTATATAAATCAAAGTTAGTTCCACGATGATACGTATGAGCGTGATGCCGTTTTGCCACCTCAATTATTTTATCTTGTTCGTCGTTGGAATATTTGGTAAGTGGATCAATTAGCAATAGTATAATCCAGTTGTGTTTTATCTAAATATCGTATGACATTCATTTCGCCAAACATAACTGGAACCAATACATGACCCGATGTTGGGTGCTGTATCTCGCCTGAATAGACTGTGACAATCACATCAATAAATCTATTTTGAAATATATTTCTTTTGAATACCGGTTCTTTATATCCAGCCTTCCCAATTGGTCGACCATCAAACTTTGCTAATGGGACAGTGGGATAGTTTTCAGTTACCATAATGGAATCCTTATAATATTATTAAGCAAACATTATAACATGATATTACATTTAATGCAAAGTTATTTTTTAGATATTTCTTCTGAAAATCCATCTAATTCATCATGACTTACAACTGCATACCCAAATTCTTCTAACAAATCAATAAAAAATTCAGGCAATGAATAGTCTATTTGTTTATCTTCTTCGGTTAATTGATTCCATGGTTTCATTAATGGGTGTGTTTTTTCTTCTTCGAGGCGCTGTGTACCAAATCTCCAGCCAGCATCTTCGCGTTCTTTATACCATACATTATGCATGCGCTCAGATAATTTCTCTGCAAATCGTTCAAAAACGTCTGCTTCCATATATTCAGATGGATCATCATCTTCCGTAAGGCAGCAATCATCGTCAAATGAACTCGATTCTAATAAAAAATCACCTTCATTTAATTTAGTGTTAAGATTTAATGCTACTTCGTATATTTCATCTGGTGTAAGGTTTCTAACCAATGGTATTTCGTATTCATGCTTATTGTCTTCATTAACGCGATGTAATAACAACGTTGTAGCAGGATTTCCATCAGGGTCTTGAACATCGTAATGACTTAATACATTTTCCGGTGCGTTTTCTTTAACAGTAGAGTAAAATGATTTTATTGTGTTTTTTCTCATTTCGCCTTCAGTTACCAATCGTAGGTAAATGGATGATTCTATAGGTCTATCTGGTCTATTATTAAAACTCATTACATTATTTCCTTATATTATACTTACGTAGATTATATCGTTTGAACCATCTGAATCTTCCAGCGCCCTTGCGAATGCAGTATAGGGTAAAGCATTGGAGTTACTTATAGCATACCCTTGTTTATGTGATGTTGTCAATAAATCACCTTTTTTAACCACACCAATAATTTTACATGGCACTTTTCCTTTAAGTGCAACGAATGGGTGTGTTTCGTCTGTGCCTGCACCTTCATTCATTCTATATGCAGGCTTGATAGATATAACACCTGCCACTCTGGTATCAAATCTCAATCCTGTTACTGTTATTTCTTTGTCACCGCCAAATACAACTACCGTTCCTTCGTCATATAAATCATCAGCTTCATATCTTTCAGCCAAATCGGCATACAACGCTGATGTTGCAACACCTCTAAATGTTTCTGCATTAACTGTTCTAAATCTTAAATTAGCGCCAGCATATCCATCTTCGCCGTTAGTTTTACCTATATCACGTGGCTCAACCGCAGTTGCATAATCTTCGTCTGGTAATATACTTACATCGGATGCTGTTACAGTAAGGTTAAATGTAGCATTTACACCAGAACCACTCGAGGTTGTTGCTGCTGGAGAACCCGGCCCTACGGTATATATACCTTTCAAAAATCGTGAATATGTTAATATTTCACCACTACCGCCAACCGTTAACACTTTTACTACTAATGCATTCGAAAATGTTCCGCCTACGATTGTAACTAATTCTTCTGATACATAACCAGTTCCTGCAACTGCTATAGTTGTGGCTACTACTTCTACGTCGCTGGTATCACCCACCGTTAACGACCCATACATAGTATCACCATCACGTCCAACAGCATCTAATACACTAGCGGTAAGACCTAAATTAAGTCTTGCTCGTGTTACATTAGTTAAATCACTTAAATTATTATCTATTTGCAAATATCTTCCATCGGTATAACCGCGATCACCAACTTCAGAATCAGTTGTTGGATCAATAGGATTTAATAAGCTATGCGTATTAATCATGTCTATATCACCGGTTATAGCTATTGCTGTTCCCGATGTAGTTGCTATCATTTGCGACCAATTAGTTCCATCATATATTTCTGGTGTGTTTGTATCTGAATTTTGTCGTAACATACCCTCCGCACCAGTAGGTCGCTGTGCGGTACTACCAAGAGGGAGAATAACCGCCGCATTTGAAACGATTGTTAGAATTTGATCAGTTGAATCGGTTGCATCGATTGCTGCTATATTACCAAGGGTTTGTGTTGCTCCTATACCAGCGCCATATGTTCCTTCTGGCCCCGCTGGCCCCCACCAATTATTCGGTTCGCTATAATACCAACCTGAATTATCTAATGTTCCGCGATCAACATCTATCCCTGCATAACCAACACCGTTAGCAACACCAGCACCAACTTCGCCATCATTTATGGTGATGATATTATCAGTTACGACCAAATTTAATACGTCGGTTGTTGTGGTTGTTCCTGTAACACTTAAATCACCACTAACTGTAACACCAGTTGCAGAAATGGCTATTTGTGATATTCCATTAACATCCAAACTTAAAATGTCTGTTGTATGATTATAATTAACATCGCCTATTACACCACCAGAACGATCATCGAATATAACTGACCCACTGCCATCCACGTCTGGCACGACTGTTATATTCGCCCCACTCGCCCGTCCAACTATCAATCCGTTTTGTACTATAAATTCATTAGCCATGTGTAATTCTGCCTTATTATTGTGTTATATGTCCCGCAAATAAATTTACAGTGTCCGTGTATGTATCATTTCCATTATCAGTACCCAATCGTTGAACGCGCAATGTTACTACATCAAGAGGTAAAAAAGTAGAAGCAGGGATAGTCCATATTAATGTACTAGCATCTGGAACGGTGGTTGTACCTGGGGCAAATACAATTAACGAATTGGAGGTGAAACCAGGTACGCGTTGATGTTGCCATGCTAATGCAACACTAACATTGCCAGCAACAACGGAAGATTTTGCCATCGATAAATATACTGTCATTTCTTTGGTAGTATCAAAATCTATCGGTAATAAGAAATCACTATACGCCGATCCGTCTTCGTTTTCAGCAAATTGTGTTACTTGGATAGTATCAACAATGACATACACTGGCGAAGGAGCAGTTATATTAATATTCCAACTCAATCCTTGACTAAATTTAGTTAACACAAAAGGTAATGTGGTATCAATATAATCCAATGCGGCTTCAACTGTTGTCGCATTACTTAATCCAACTTTGGTTTCTGTACCTATTAATGATGCACCCTCTGTTGAATCGGTTGTGTCTGCCAATTGTGTTTGTGTATAATATAATGCATCTGTGTGAGCATCAAGAAATACTAAATCAAGTTCAATATCATCTGCGTTTGCTGTAATACCATCGCCACCAACAACATCAATTTCGTTGCCGATTTTAACCATACCATCACCAGCAACGGCTAAATTCAACTCGACGAAATTCATTGTTGCTGCATCTTGTGCTAATACCGGATCACTCAAATCGGATATTGTATTAGTTGCCATATCAATATCGCCAGTCATCGCTCCACCAGCCAATGCCAAATAATCGGCTGCGGTTTCTACCGCCATCGTTCCTAATCCTAACGAAGTTCTTGATGCAGTTGCATCTTCAACCGCCCACGATCCACCATTACCAACAATAAAATTATTATCGGTTGGTGTCAATCCAGACAAATTATCCAACGCGGCAGTTCCACTAATTCTAATATTATCTGAAAGTATGTCAACAACTATGCTAGCACTGCCGCTAGATATGTCTCTAAATTCTAATACTTTGCTATTAATTTGCTTAAACACCTCAAATCCGCCACCAACGCTGATTGCATCGGTAATAGGTGTCGCTGATAATACTGCGTCTTCAACTGATACTTGCTCATTTTGTGTAGTATCTAAATTATAAAATATCAATAAATCGTTAACTGGGTCTATTGGTCCTGTGAATGGCAATGTGTCTATGGTAACAGTTATTTCAGTATTTCCAGCAACTCCGTCGCCGTCTGTTACAATTATTCCATCACTGCCTGTGATTGTGCGTTCTACGGCTGTACCTGCGCCTGTGTGGATGACATATCCTGTCCCACTTAATCCTGCCATTGCGTCAAGTTCGGCATCCCACGCTTGAACTGTGGTGCCTATATCGCCTGTTACCACCACATCTATTGTGCTGTTAATCCAATCTGCGCCATCAAAAGTTAAAAAGTCCCCAGATGTTACTCCAGATAAATTAATATCACTCAATGATGCAACAGTTAATGTTGTATTAAGCCAATCTGCACCATCATATTGTAACACTTGATCGGTTATTGGTCCAGTTAGTGTAACATCGGTTAAATCATTAAGCACCGATGCAACTGAAGCACCGTTAGCCGCTACTGTTACTATACCTTTACTATTGACTGTAAGGTCAACATTTGTATATGAACCAGCAGTCACGCCAGAATCGGGTAATACCGCTACCGGATTATTTGTTGAATATCTCGCCATTAAACTATTTGCTCCTCAAAACCGTAAGATAAAACCGTAACCAATGTTGTGTCCGACCTAACCACTATTGTATGATCTTCGGGTATCACTAATCCAGTATTTTCTAATACATCATTTGCTTCTATTGTTGTATCGTATTCTAAATAATCTTCATCAGATAAACTTCCCAATGCGCTACCTGATACATCATCAACAAGCGCCATTCTAACCGTAACGGCTGAACTGTTTCTATTTGTAAATCTAACATTAACGGTTGAATCAAAACCAGAAGCGCCACTCATCAATACTGTATCAGTAGTTGCTGCTAAGTCTAATGCGCCGAATCTTCTTGCTGCCATTTTTAATTTCCCTTTTTATCTTATATTTATTAGAATTGCGCCATAAAATATCTACGGGCAAATCTATTATTTAATTGTCTTGGCGATATACGTCTCATTGCTGATTGTGAATCATCGTAAATAATTAATTCATCATTTATTTCATCAACCACTTGCCCAACTTCAAGGGCAGTAACAGTTGTAATATCCATTGATGCCGTAGGATTGCCTGCTACGCCATCACCATCAGTGACTACGATTGGTGCGGTACCAACGATTGTTCTACTTTCAAAGTCGCCAGCCGCTACTTGTGCTTTGATACCGGTTCCAGTATTCAAATCATCTAATATTGCACCATCTACTGCAACGTCACGACCATCAACTAATCCAATATCGATGATATCGTTGCTATCCATAGTGATATCACCAGTCATTGTGCCACCAGCCAATGGTAAGAATGAAACACCCTCATCCATCATAAATGGTAGCCACCCTGTATCGGTGTATCCTTCAAAGAAATCTTGTGCATCAGCGTGATATCTAATCATACCTTCAACACCCGACCCTGGTCTATCAACCGCTGGGCCTCTTGGTATTGTCATAGAACCAGTTCCCGGAATGATTGGGTCATCAGCCAATCCAATTACTGCGTCGCTTGCAACACCGTCTCCATTCGTTACCACAATCTCATTAGTAGAACCATTTATAGTTCTATCGATGTATTGCGTGCCATCCCATACTGTAAAACCGGGATCGGTTAAACCGCCAGATAAATCATCTAACTCTGGATCAGCAGCTTGATAACTGCCGCCCGGTATCACTGAACCAGAAGTAACTCGACCAGTTGCATCAATCGTAACTGAGTTATAAGTTCCTGGTGCAGCTATAGCATCTAGTGCTACAGTTATAACGACATCAGCTAATCCAGTAACTGTTGCCGTTCCAATAACATCACCTGCTATTGTTATGTCAAAATCCGCCGCCGTAATAGTTGGAGTTCCTGCAACACCATCACCATTGGTAACAGTTATTCCATTCGCCCCTACGATTGCATCATTTGTTCCATTTGTTACTCGTCCTGTGCTATCAACGGTTACATGGTTAAATGTCCCATTAACTACGCCATTGTCTCCTAATGTAGTAGTTATGGTTGTATTACCTAAATCCGTGACAGTTGCCGTTCCTGTTATATCTCCATCTAACGTAATGTCAAATGCATCAACGCTTATAGTAGGATCGCCTGCTATTCCATCTCCGTCAACGATGGATAATCCACCACTAACTGCAACCACTCTGGATGTGAAATTGCCCGATGTTGTTTGTGTTATAAGACCATTAGTTGGAACTGTAAATATCGCAGCGTTTATAGTATCAATAATATCTACACTATCGATTAACAATGTTCCTTGGTCTATGTTTATATTATTGGCAGATGTGACAGTTATATCACCGTTAAATGTTCCACCGTTAGAAATTGTGACACCAAGTTCATTAACAGACCATCCAGTTGAATGATCCTGAACAGGAACCGCTACAGTTATAGTTCCTACATCACATCCCGCTACCGGAAATGTTTCATTGATAAGCATATCTGCGCCAGATATTACTGCAATTGTATATGTTCCATCATTATCAGTAGTTCCAGTTACGTCAACTGTATATCCTACTCTAAATCCATCTTCGTAGAAATCACGCCCTGTCATCGTTAAAGTTGTAGCAGTAAATACAACAAACATTCCTTCCAATGTTGTGTCTGGTTGATCACCCGCGTCGGTTTGATTTGTAAATGGAACAGTTATTGTTATTGTATTGGTTGTTACCGTATCTATTATCCAAATACCATCTTGTTCAGTGGTTCCGGTTGATTTCAAGCACATACCGGTAACAAAACCGTCCGCTACGAAATCACCAGATGCAGTGACAAATGAACTCGGTAACACAACCGATATATCTAAATTTGGGGCAACATATGTGGCAACTGGTGCAACAACTATCGTTGCAGGAGAACTATTAGTGCTAACACCAAATACCGCAGTGTCTGTTGTGGTGTTATCATTATCTATCGTTACAACAAAAGAATCTGCAACACTAATAGCAGAATCAGTTATAATATCATTGGATATTTCTATTTCATTAGCGCCTTCAAGTAATGATATACCTTGACCGCCAAGTAGCGTTCTTAATTCTAATTCGTCTGTAACATTAATGGCTTTAAATATTTCTGAACCAGTTCCAATATTGACTGCGCCATCTAATGTGCCATCACCGCCACCGCCAATAGTTCCTGTGGTATTAATAAATGCATTGACTTCATCACTATAAACTAATATATGACCATTGGTTAACGGACCCGTTACAAGAAAATCAGGAAATTGTGCAGACGATCTGAATGTTGTTTTTTGTGCATGTATAGCCATAGATACAATAGTCCTATTAAATATGTTCTCTTTATATTTATTAGAATGGCTTAGGTTTGTTATATAATAGAATTAGGGGGTTGTGTATGTCATTTTTTAGCAGTTTCGTTCACGCATTCTATGCCCATATGTGAATTTAACATACGACCAGACTTGGTGTGTAATCTCATGTGCATTATATTGGTACCACCAAAATCATATATAATTATAACACGATTTTGTTTATCATAACCCATCGTAATATTTAATGATTTTGGTATTATAAGGGGGGTTTTAATTGCTGTATAATTATTCAATGTGTTATGAGTATTGATGGATTCGACGTCGTTAGGTTTATCGTTAGTCGTCGATACTTTATAATAATCATATTTTCCTATGCCATTCAATATGTTATATAATAATCGTATATCATATTCTTCATTTGATGACATTTCTATATATCTAACAAACATTTTATGTATATAATCAGTCATTAATTGTAACATGTTTATTCTATTTCTTAATATAACTTTTTCACGCGGTGTTTGCAAATAACCTTTTTTTGTTGAAGGCCATCTTCTGATATTATCGATGATATTGGTGGTGTGATTAATAAATTTTATACCCCTGTGGTAAAAACCCGCAATAATATTTTGATCTATGACATCGGCGATTATCGATCCATTGGTATACTTAACTATAAAATTATCAAATGTCGTCAGGGCATACCACGATATAGATTTATTAGAGGTGTTGTTTCTCTTGCAAGATATACCACAAATGTCATCATTATTAGACTTTACTACAATATCACGTTGATCATCTTCGAGTGATTGATCGCAAAAGTATATTATTATATCAGTGTATTCGTCTAATTTTTCTGCTGCTATAATTTCATCTACGCTTTTTTCTACTAACGTCAACCATTTTAATTGTTCAATTTCTGATAATTCATTAAATGCATTATGTACCCTATCAGATTTTCTGTTGTTTTTATATATAGTCGATCCATGTAATTTTTTGGATAAGACAATAGCAGTTGCGCATTCTAGAACGTCGCCGGATTTGTTAGATTTATTATTGGATAAAACTAAATCTATCCCGAACGCATTTTTATATGCATCGCGGTCAACGATATTCGTTTTTTTCTTTATTTTTTTCGTTGGGACATATTTAAAATTGCCCCAATTAATAACATTTTCAAGCATATGTTTTCGTATTTTCCTATATTTCAAACTTGACATTGCATTATTTCTACCAAATTATATTCGCGCCTTTTGATATAGCATCTATAGAGTAAGGGTCGGATATTATATCATCACTGAATATAACGATTTCATTTGATTTGCGATTAGAAGTCATGCCATATGCCCAATTTACCGTTTCTATTTTATAATTCTGATATAAATTTCGAATATCAGCATCATCGTTGTATGACATAATCCAATTATCTCTAGTTGTTAATATGTCATATAATCCTAAATGATCAAAATCTTTATGGGTGTTTCCTTTTTTTCCATAAAGATTGTGTTCAATCATGTATGGCGGATCGAGATATAGAAAACTGTTTTTATGTTTTGTTATAGATTGATCAAACGATAATTTATTAACTTGCAGCAATGGTTCGTTAAATGATTTAACTCTTTCGATAGAAGAATCATTAAAACGTGGATAATCGGGCGACCATCCACCAGACATCGTCGATCCAGAAAAAGACGATCTATTCAATGTGAAAAATATTGCCGCCCTGTGCCATACGTCGGAATATTCGTGTTGTGTTTTTTGTAATATATAAAATTGTTCTTTTGCTGTTGGTATTCCACTGTCATATGATTTTTTATAAGTTTCTATAACCGCAACTAATTTATCTGGATCAGTTAACATGCACTGCCAAAAATCTACCAACGGATCAAAAATGTCATATCCGGTAACATTAATGCCAGTTGTACATAAAAATAATTCAAATGATCCTCCACCCAAAAATGGCGAACATATATCAGTTATATTATTTTGTTGTATATGGTATTGTATTAACGAGTATAATGTTTTGGTTGCACGCGTTTTGCCACCCGGATATCGTAATGGTGATTTCATATATGAACTCTTTTTACTTGTTTTATATTATGAATTATAACAAAACAATCCGCCACTGTCAAGTATTAATGATTTAATAATATCTTCTTTACTGACCCAAGTAGTGATTTTTCGTCATCTGTAGTTGGAACAGGGACATAATAACTGCGATCAATTCTTGCTCTAAGATAAAGAAAATTACCTTGAAACGTAAACGCATCAACAAATGTATCACCGGCTGTGCCAGTAGGAACCAACGGGTCTAATGGATATTGCATATACGCATTTCCACCATTCAAGTGAACCGGAAACCAATCGATTTCCGCTGGTTCAGTTTCTAATGAGGCTTCAATGTATATTCTACCAGTAAAGTCTTCCATATGAAATGTAACGGTATGTAATCCATCTTTAAGTCCAAACCATGCATCAGCACGGATTGCCTCACCAGAGACACTTTGAATAATGCCGGTGTCGTCTAACATTACGATGCTTTGTTTACTCATAGTATTGATCCTTCACGTTAATATAGTATTATTTATTATAGTATATTAATATACTAAACTCGACCATGTAGTTCTATTCCATATACGTCTAACGGTCTCACCAGATACATTCAAACCTAAGAACATGACGACCTTTTCACCAGTCATTTGTCCTTTTAGATTATATATTTCTCGTACTTTTTCTTCCGTCAACTTGGCGTTTGGATTTTTTGTCCCGCCAACAGGTCTGTTTTCACGGAGACTTTTGCGACTTTTAGCACTTAATTTATGTCCGCCGCCTTTATTCCACGCAACATATGATCCATTTTTTCTTCTAGTTTCTACCATTCTTTTTAGAGTTTCTGGATCATGTTTCTTTCCATAAAAGGGATTTTTCTCACCAATCATTTTACCTTTCATGTTTTTACTTCTATCTGCTTTTTGATTATCAGATAATGTCAAACCACGAGTTCCTTCGCCGCCATCAGTTAAATTATACCCTTGTGGTGCTTTGGTATTAAGAGAGCTAATGGCTGCAATTTCTAAATCTTTAATATATACTTCATTGTCTGATTTAACAAGTATTTTAAACCGCAATGAATCTAATCCATATTTTTTAATAGCATGTTCAACCAATATAGACCCACTATTTTTCCAAACAAAATGTGCTTTTTGGCGAAGTCTTGGATTATTAGTATATCCGATATATTTCTTTCCATTGATAATATTTTCAATTTCATATAAATAATAAATTTCTTGTTTAATTTGCTCTAAATCCATTAAATACGCCATTTTTATTAATAGTTAAACACTGATTTCTATTTTCAGTTTCTGATCTAAAAGAACAATGCACCCACCCAGAGTTTGGATTTATCCCATCCCAAAATTCTAATATAACCTGATCAAAAGATAGGTTATCTCGTATCCACACAGCCAAATCTTTATTTGGTATTCCTGGTACTTCAAAATCTACTGCTCTACCTAAAACATGATCAGATGTATCTTTCGATTTTAATGCTCTATTCAAGGTTAAGCAACGAAACCCGCTAGTAGGCGAAAAAGAAATACCGTAATTCATTCTGACGGGCTGCAATATTCTGTTTGCTGTCACCCTTAACGCTTCAATAGTATCATTGTCTGTGGGCCAGTTATCAATATCTAACCTTTCCGCCGTATCTGACTTAACCAACTCTGATAATTTAAAATTTCCACTCAATTGTATATCATTCATTTTATTCATCTCCTACATATAATGCTTCTACAAAATCAACCACTATGCTATCATCATTTGCTAAAGCAACTATTGCTTCTTTTAATTGATCTATTGCTTCTTCATTTAAAGCAGTGATACCACCCGACGCATCGGATGGAACGGCTCTAGATAATGTTATGGTAAATGTTTGTGTTGCTAATTTTGCCATTTTTTATTCCTCTAAATAAAAACCTACTATTATTTATTATTAGAGACAAAAAATCCACCCTCGCAGGGTGGATTTTTTGTTATTCATCAATCATTTTTACTCTATTCTTCATTTCTTCAAGGTTTTCCAACTTAACTCTGATTGCATTTATATTTTCTTGAACCATTTTAAGATGTCCTTGATGCGTCATTACATTTTGTGATAAATCCGCCAACTGCAATTTTATTAAATCACCAATTGAATGCGTTGTAGAATATATACTTTTAAAAAACGATAACTCATGTTGGGCAATTTTTAATTTTTCTTCTGTTTCGATCAATTCTTTTTTTAAACTTGTTACTGGATTATCATGAAAACTTATTAATTTGCCCATATGTTATGTTACTCTCTTATTTTTGGTTTACGCCCCCGCTTTTTGCCTTGTATCTTTTTGATTCCGTCTGGTGTGTATCCGTAAACCGCAGCTAATTTTTCTGGTAACATGCTGTCAATCAATACAATATCTTCGTCATTTAATATGAATTTTTCGCCATCTACAACGCTATGTGCATATATAGATATTTCTTCATCGATTATTTCACACTTATATATTTCTACGAGATGATTTGCATTCACTTCTATTTGTTGTTGATTACCGTCCTTATCTTCTGTGCTAAACACCCTCATTTTCAAAGAGGTTGCTCCTGATCCAACCATCGAGTTTCCGATACGCAACATTGCTATTTCGGTTCCGGGCTTTACTATATTAATATTTATCAAAGTTGTAAGCAGATTTTTATTCATTTGTTACTCCATATTAAAGATTATTGTTATTTTATAACATGATAGTAACATATATATATCACATATGTCAAATAAAAAACAATTTATTCTGTGCTAATAAACTCTGGCACTCGGAGATGCGCTTCGTCGAGACATACCGCTGTTAAAATTCCAGTACGATATGCACACGTATCTATATTAATACGGTTGGGTTTAACTTCTGGATGAGCACCCATACCACGCGTTGTCGTGGGCGTGTGTCCGTGTATTATCAATCTGCCATGATCATCAGTATTATTTAAAAACCTATCACGTATCCAAAGCACAGCGTTAGGGTCTTGCTGATCCAATGGAACACCAGGAACAATGCCAGCATGAACAAAATAATATCCATTAACATCATAATAATATTCTAAACCCATGAAAAATGGCAAATATGGCAAAAATACATGATCCAAGGATTCTTTATCATTCATTAGTCTGATATATTCAACCCCGAATGATTCTAACGTCGTTGTTCCACCATTGCCTAAGAATATATTCCTAGCATTATACATATCTTGTTTGTATACATCATATATAACGGTTTCTTCATCACTATATAATGACTTTATCATCATATCTTCATGATTGCCTTTTAAATATACATGCTTAAAATCTGTAAATGGTTCAGTTATCAAAAAATCAATGACTTGTTTACTATCTGGACCACGATCAATATAATCGCCCAACATAACTATTGTATGCACTTCATCAAATTGTTTAGAATGTTCCATTATTTTTTCATGAAGATATCTAAGTAAATCATATCTTCCATGAACGTCGCCTATACTGTATAACATATTCTTTTTCCTCGTTAATATCAACCACTGATAATAACAAATACGACAAGTAATGTCAAGGCAATAAGTGGTAATATTACATTTTTCGCCCATCTTTTATATATGACGTGCTTTGGTTCAGGTGCTTCACCTGAATCATCAAACAATGGAACGATATGCGATGTTCCATCACTTTCTTTCTCGCGCCTGATAAGTCCTTGATCTTCAAGGTATTTCATATCTGTATTGACTGTCATCTTTGTTACAGACGGTATCAATCTATCATATACCTGACGTACAGGAAACCGTTGTGTCTTGTTCGCCATGAATAATATCCAGTTCCGGCGCGATTCTTTATTCTTTGGATCAACGCTTGGGTCCATCGTTAAATACTTAATCTTAATATCGTCGATGATTTTATTAAAACTCATAATATACTTTCCTGTTTTATTGACTTTTACTGTGATTTATTATATCCTGTTTTAATATTTAGTATAGGAATACTTATGAATACAATAAAACAATCAGAAACTGGATGCTATTTACTTCATGGTGAAGCATTAACCGTTCAAACAGAAAACTCATTTAAACAAAAAGTTCTCCACGGTAACGCCTTAAAAATAGATGGCATACATACATATCAAGATAATACTTATTCATTGAATTGGAAACAAGAAAAAGTGTATAAAGCAAGACGTGGTGGAACTGACTGCTATGATTATCGTAATGCGACCATTTTAATAGATGGCACTATGCATTATGGTGGATTTGTCGATTTGCATAACAATCGATTGCGATATTATATCAACGACGATGGCATACAATGCGTAATAACAGTCTCAAGTATTAGATTGAAATATGATAGATTCTTAAACCAAGTGTTATATAATGGTACAGATTGGGCTGGTGATTTTTCGATGTTACCTTTTTCAGTTGTCATTAATACCCCTATGTCACATATGGATTTCCTTGCACCCAAACTTGCTTCTTATTGATTGCTCCATCGCAATTTAAATGCCATAAAGTCTTCTTCGCTAAAAAATGACATATTTTCAATAGATATCGCATCAATTGTCTTACCGTCTATATTCATAGCCAAGATATTAACAATAGAACAAATGCGATAATCGATGTTATTATCCTCTAACCATATACCCTTTTCAGTTTCAATAAATTCGGCATCTTGATGCATGGTAACATTTATTCCGTGATCGCATAATTTAACAGTTATCATATCTATATTTATGCCCATCGCAAAATGAATGCCATCGCATCATCAAGATTTAAAAAACTAACTGCATTGTTAGTGTCTAAAAAACACCAATCATCGCCCGATGTTGATATATTTTCACACAACCAAACACTCATTCCTATATTCAACATTTGACCCCAATGATTATCTTTGTTTTTTTCTTCAATCACAATCCAATATGGACGACCACTATGTGCTTCTACATGTAAATATCTCATAATATCATTATATAAAAACACCGTCCATAAGTCAATAATAAACATCTTGACATATTGCACAAACCATATATAATAACAACATGATAAAATATAATATTAAGTGCAAAAATGAACACGTGTTCGAGTCTTGGTTCGTAAGTTCCGCAAAATGCGATGAACTGCTTGGAACCAAGGCGATTGAATGCCCTGTATGCGGTGATACACACACCAGCAAAGCATTGATGGCTCCTAATATTTCGAAAAAAGGTTCGCGCCCTAAATCAGATTATGCTAAGTCATCAGATAATGAACAACAAGCATTAGAGTGGGTTGAAAAAAACTGCGAAGATGTAGGAGAAAGATTTGCTGACGAAGTGCGTGCTATCCATTATGGCGACAAAGAAGAGCGCGGCATACATGGAACCGCAACAGCACACGAACAATATGATTTACATAACGAAGGTATTGACGTTATTAATCTTGGAAAGAAAAGAAATAAACACTAAGGAATAATATTATGTTACACAAACCAACAATTATGATGTTAATCGGACCACCAGGTTCCGGTAAATCAACTTGGATTAAGCAGTTCATGGAAAACGATTCAAACGATTGGACCGTTATTAGCACCGACGTCTTCATTGAAAAGTATGCTGCGGAGCAAGGTATCACCTACTCTGAAGCATTCTACAAGTTGCCGTTCAAAACTAAGACTAAGTTCAACATCGCTCTGCGCGAGGCTGTCAACAAAAAAAAACACATCATTTGGGATCAAACTAACCTTTCGATTAAAATTCGTCGTAAGAAGATGTTGCAAACCCCTAAGTATGTTCATAAGGCAGTTGCATTCGAATTGGATTATGACGAATTGTTCCGCCGCCTTGAAAAGCGCCAGAACGAAACTGGTAAAAGTGTTAGCGACAAGATAGTTAACCAAATGATAGAAACATACGAACGACCTACAAAATCAGAAGGTTTTGTAAGCGTAGAACTTATTATTTCATAACTTTGCCATTGCTAGCGTGCTGCTTCTTCTCTAAGCCACGTGTGATAGCCGAACCTGTTAACAACGCACCAAAACTAAGGTGAAAAAACCCACTACCCAGAAGGGTTAATGGGTTCCATGTTCGCTTTTCCATAAACACACTCAATGATTGCATTTGTGATGCTGAATCATTAAATTTTAACGCCAGCGTTATTGCTTGCTGATTTGTTATTTTAGTGTTAGAAATTTCTATTATTGATGGCATTATTATAAAATCGAATATGCATATTATTAAATATACCGTAGCCGCTGCTGGACGCCAATATTTTTTAAATGGATGCTCGTTTATAATTTTTTCAGTCATGATATATTCCTTATTTTATACATTATTAATATTTATTATAAATATATGATGGGATAAAACATATAACGAATAAGGATATACATGTATTACGTATACGCATTGCTAGACCCAAGACATGATAATATAGAATTTTATATAGGAAAAGGATCAAAAGACCGATGGAAGAGACATCTGACGGAAACTATACACACAACAGAAAATATACAAAAATGGAATAAAATAAATGCGATACGAAAAGAAGGATTAGAACCTGGTGTTAAATTCATAGAAAAAAATATGCCAGAAAAGGATGCATATGATTTAGAAAAAACGTGGATTAAAAAACTTGGTCGAAATGGTTATGACAAAAATGGCATACTTACTAATATTTGCGTTGATAGAAGACCACCCAACAGAACAGGTGTTAAAAGACCTAAATTTGCAGAGAAAATGAAAGGAAAAAATAATCCAATGTGGGGCAGAACTGGAAAAAATAATCCATTATTCGGTGTGCCAAGAACAGATGAAACTAAACAAAAAATAAGTGAAAAAAATTCTGGTGAAAAAAATGGCATGTATGGAAAAATCGGTGATAAACATCCGTTATATGGAAAACATCCAGAAAATAATCATCGCAAAAAATCTGTTAAAATAGACGACGTTATATATTCATCAGTCATCGAGTCGGCAAAAATATTAAAACTCGGCGAAGAAACTGTAAGAAGGAGATTGAAGTCGGTCAATTTTCCAAATTATATTTATATAATCAAATGTTAAAGTGAGTCTTTTTTCGCGTTGTCCATCATTTTCTTTAATGATTCTTCATCCAGTTTTGGTTTTGACGATTCAGGAGTAGTTTCGGTTGGGTTTTTGAGATCAACATAACCATTATCTAATTTGCAAGTTAAACCATTGGGTGTATTCGCAGTAAGCATCCAAGATTTGATGCCGTTTTCTGTTCCGTACCATATAATAATGGTTCCCATATTTAATCCATCAAGTTCAACACCTTTGGTATAACCCAATCTAGTTAAATGCGCGTCTACTGTTGATGCCACTCTACACATAAATGTAGCAGACATTCCAACTGTTTGTTCTTCTGCCATCGCAGTAAATGGCAATACCATAAGTGTTGCCGCTAATAATAATTTTTTCATAATATATCTCTTTTGTTGTTAACCTCTGTTTTTAAAAAAATCCTTTTGAAAGGCACCCTCTTCAGCAGACGTTTTCTGTAAATTCACCGGTTCTTCATCACCAATGTCTATTCTATGCATATCAACAGTTAATTGTTTACCAAAAAACATATCTGTTATATTGGGTATCTTAACTACTTTAAAATCATTATCAATTAAACTGGATATTTTGTTTTCTATGCCACTTATATCCTGTCCAGTATCACGAACCAAAACAAGCAATTGTTCTGCTTCTGATTTTTTATTCTTATATGTAGGATCACAATATTTTATTGTGGTTTGGATAAGTTTAGTATGACCATCATTCCATGGACTAAATCTACCAATTATACATGCAGTTGGTTTATCTTCTTCAAACATATTAACTCCTTTATTATCGTGATATTGTATTATATAGATTCTTTAAAGTCAATATCATTTTATCCATATTAGATAAAGGTTTATTGATTTTGAGATACTTATAAGTTAGGGTGCGATGTATCGAATCTTTGCGCGGTGGATAAACCCCACGCTTAACATCTTCTGATAGACACCACGCTAAGTCATACCAACCCTGTGAGTTCATCATCATTATCACAGAATCAATAAAACTAAGTGCTCCAGGAGCTACATGTTCTAATGTAGAATACATTCCCATTTCATTTAACGCTATGTGATGTTTGATATCATTCTTTGAAAGCATGGATTTATTTAGTAATTAAAAAAAACCCCACCAAATTAATGGTAGGGTTTCTATAATTCTTTAATCATAGTGTATTAACCGTTTAGTATGATATTTTGTAAATTGCGCATTTTTGTTGATTCATTGATGTGTGCATTCTTAAGAGGATTTTCGCTTTCGTCAACTTCTTTATCTTCTTTGTCACCATCGTCGTCATCAGATTTATCATCATCAGAGTCATCAGAATCTTTTTCTTCATCGTCGCCGGAATCATCAGAATCATCACCACCAAAGTTAGGTGCTTTATCATCGGAATCACCAGAGTCGTCATCTGAAGAAGAATCATCGGAATCATCACTATCGCCACCACTGAAATCAGGTGCGTCGCCGTCAGAATCACCACCAAAAGATGGTGCTTCTTCGTTAGCGCCTTGATCCATCATGTTATCCATCCAACCAGAATGCAATACATCAAGAATACTTGTCATATGCTTACCTAGTTTTTCACGAACATCACCAAGTCCCGCTTCATCCAGTTCACCACCGGTTTGCAAGAATTCAGTTGTCAAACGCTTGAATTCGCCGTCAAGTGCATCAATGATGTCACTGCTTGCGCCTTCAGGTGCTGCCATATCCATTCCCATATCAGGCATTTCCATGCCCATATCTGGTGCTGGTGCTTCAGGAGCAGCGTCCATTCCCATATCAGGAGCCATGTCGCCGCCTACTTGTGCGTCCATGTCGCCATTGTTATCAATTGCGCCCATGTTATCAACAGGAATATCGCTCATTTCCATATGTTGCACTGGATTAACGCTTTCCATTAATTTTCGCATGTTTGTTGCATTCTGTGACATTGTTATATCTCCGATAAGTAAAGTCTAATGTTATTTATTATTATATATATATTTATACATTCTCGTATGGAAACATCTCTATTACAGTATCTCGATTATCTGGATCAGACGACGGAATAAACATGGTATCATAATTCCTTGTTAACTGCGTTTCTTTCTTACCATCCATTATTTGTTTTTTTATCGACTCTATATATGACATCGATCTATGCATTGGTAACGTTCCAACATGTATATAAAATACCATCAATCCTAATTTGTTATTCATACTACTTCTCCTGTTAAATACGATGTTATTTAGTAATGACACAATAGATCAACAGTAACAATCGGTGTTTTACGCCGCCGCCCTTCAACAATTAAACAACGAAATCATAAAAAGCCGTAGGCTTTAAGCAAATTTTTTGAGCGCTTATACCCCATAATACCCCATAATAAATACACTTATGACACATAATCCCAAAATAATCTACACAAATACACCAAATGTTAAGTGCGCAGGACCAAATCCCCCGCATAATCACCCCATCGTATACTATACAATCCCCCTTCATAAAAGAAACGTAACCGCATGCTTCTACTGTGGAAACCTTTTCACTTATAAACCCGATAAGTGAACCATAATTTCCCCACAATGTAAAATCAGTCCGCCCAAAACCGTAATCCACTATTCCCTTGACAATGATCAATTATCCTATATACTATAAAAAACATAGGAGATATAAATGATCGACACTCATACATTAAGACAATTAATGGTAGGCACTAGAATAAAAGTGTTTATCGATGTCCGTTACAGTACCGATAAATCAACTACAATAGGTGAATTTTATTCATATTCTGAAGATAGTCTTATCATACATCGTGATATAAACAATATCGTTGGTGTAAATGATCAACCCCTTCGAGCATTCATCCCACTAGATAAAATATTACTCATAGAGGAAATATAATGAAAAACGGTGATAAAATAAAAGTGTACTTTAGAGAAACAAATAGCAGATCATACCTAAGTGGCACTTATATCAGCCATAATCGCGACGAATTAATAATGAAACGTGAATCATATAATCAAGTTGTCGTTATGTCCTCAGTTAAATATTTTGAAAATGATATCGATATCAAAGATGCTGTTTAATACCAAAGATATTAATCTCGTCTTTCCTACTTTGATCGATGGTGCCCAAAAAACCGATGATGTAGTCATATATCACTTAGCTTGGTCGAATAATGACAAATTGCAAAATGGTAAAACAGCGCTCCCTAAACCATACCTCGATATGATAACACAACTTAAATATGCCATACCACCCGACTACCTAAAAGAAATACGTAGGGCTACCGAAATGGCTGACCGTGAATGGAACCGTGATCCCGGTTACTTCGATACCAATGTAAGAGATTGGCTATCAGACCCTGCTATCGCATACGTGCAGTTAGCATTTAAACTAATAGATGATTGTAGTTGGGATGTTGAAAAACAATCATACCACCATGGACCACATTACACATCAAGAGCCATGATGTATCGGTTTTGGTCTATGCAAACCGGTTCTGGATTATATGATGGTAATTGTGATTTTGATTACCTTAGAAAACGACAAGAAATGATAGAGCTTGGTATATTCGGTGGTGGAAATAAAGATATTAGAAAATTTCTTGATGAAGTCAAACAATTCGAAAAGGAGAAAAAACAATGAGAGATATGGTGCTACCAGCAATCGTTACAATTTTGATTACATCATATGTTTCCTATTCAGTCGCATTGACCGCTGTGTTTGAAAATTGTGCAACATATGGCAATCATGAATTCATTTCACGTAATGCTATTGACACACGTCCTTTCGATGATAGAATAATGGATTGCCAAATAAGGAGTATCGATAAATGATCTTTAATACAATTGCTATAAGTGTGATAATATTAATATTAGGACTTACCACGGTGAGTATCACTTATTATAGCACAATTGGTACCATATATAACCATTGCAATACCAACGGGACATACAAATTCTCAACATTTGATACAGCATACTCATCACACCAATATTTCGGTAAAACAATTAGATGTAAGGTAATTGAAAATGAATAATGATACAAAGTTACTATGATGTTTGCTTGCTTGCGTAGCAGTACTTACATTTTCGCTCACTTATACAATGACAACGTCATCCATTTATGATGACTGCGTTAATCACGGTGAATATACATTCTCCCAACCAGAAGAATCGTGGGATACTGAACGATACCCAGGTAACAAAATGACTTGTACCGTAATAAAAGGATTTGAATAATGGATGATGATGATTGGATTTTTATGATTTTTATAATATTGGCTGTCGTATAATGGATACTGAATCATTGGTGGTAGTCAACGTATTCTTTGCTTTTTGCATTATGATATTATGAATGTGATCTCCTACCGTTATACGATACTAAAAATAATGTAACCATAATGCAATACTGTTTGGGGGCAACCAATAAATGAGAAATGGAACAGATATTGTTTTCAATCGTATGCATTATATTGTATATTGGAAGGATGGTATAATTATGGATGTGACTATGAAATATAGCGTAGTATCCATTGTTCATAATATGACATTATCACAACGTGATTTACTGTCAATAATCAGTACAAAAAAACGTGTGGAAATAAGTGAATTAAAATGATAAACATAATAGATATTACGAAAACAAAAACTAAACCTAAACTACATCATAAATATGAAATTAAATATGACTTTGTGGAAAAAGCATTTGTTGACGGTAAAATGAGGGCTATGCGAGTAGCGTTGGCTTATCCGTTAAATGAATTTATCAATGATAATAGCATAACACAACAATCATTATTGATGTATTATGGCACAGTTAATAATGTAACTATATCGTGAGGTTTAATGATGATATATTAGCCGTATTGTTAATATGCACTGCTGCGATACTAACAATATTTTGATGTTTACAGTAATAAACATTGATAAATCACCATCGCGTGAACGGTATCATGATATAACAGCAAATATTAATGGATCAATAATGTATACAACAATAAAATTTCCACATGATATGTCATTTGCTAATCATAATATAACACAATATGATCTATTGAATTTTCCTAGCACGCAGCATAATGTAAATATTGTGGGTACTACATAAAAATATATATGGGGCCAAATATAATAAGGACTATACACACAATAACAATAAGTATTCCAAATATGTCGTTACTGGTATAATCTAACAAATGATTAATTACCCGAACAGGGGAATTATAAGAAATCCTAATAGTAAAATAACGATCAAACCCCATTCGATGGTATTGCCTGTATCGCTACTGAAATTGTCGTCATTGCCTTTTATCATATTATTTCCTTTTATTAAAGAATAAGTATATCATTGTGGTTTTACGGTGTCAATATAGTTTGGGGGTGATGGGTTTTAAGCCCCTACCAGCGCTTTAAATTCTTCTATGCCGTCCTTGTCTGCCAATACGGGTGCATGGCGTTCACCAAGTTGATACGCGGCTATTAGGCGGTGTCTACCGTCGGTGAAGTCTACCATCTTGGAATAATCACTGTATCCAACCATTGATAGTCGCATTTCGCCACCATCTAGCCAAAATTGTTTTGCTCTTGAAACGCGATCACCTATAATGTTTTCATCGTCTGCTTTGGTTACAGCAGATAATGAAATTTTTTGTATGCGATTGGTATTATCCATAAGTGCTTTAATGTCGATCATAACTATTTCATAATCTTTTGGTGATGGGTTGCGGGTTGCCCATTTTAAAGACGTTGTTGTTTCTGTGATTTCGGATGCTCTCATGATAAGTGTCCTATTTTATTTGATCGTTGTCGAACACAATATAACTGTCTTGTGCTTCAGGAACTAATTTTTTGAATGCGGCATCGGATAATGAATCCAAAGTATCTAGTTTGCCGGATTGTGATAACTGTTCTACTCGTTCAGTGGTCATATTTTCATAACGGTTCAAATATACAATACTGTCATATCCAGAACGTTTGGCGGATTTTATTTTGTTTTTCCATCCTGATCCATCGTCTTTGCAACGTTTTGGTTTTCTAACATCAATTTGTGTATCGATGATGCGCGAATTTTTTCCAGTTGATCGTAACGCTGCTTGTTGATTGGAACCAAAGTGAATTCCACCATCGGATGTTTTTGCCACATCTAATTGATCAAAATCGGTATTGGTTCCGTGCGAAACAGATATAAGTGTTTCAGCGATGAAGTCGGATGCTCTCATTGTTTATTCTGGTTTGTCGCTTTCGTTGATATTTTTTATAAATTCAGCATATTCTTCTTTAAGAACTGCGGTGCGATCAATGTCTGTATATGATGCTTTTGGAATAGCACGCATGTTCTCTTTAATGGTAGCATGTTGTTTATCGGATAATGTTTTCATGTTAAATGTTCCTATGTTAAAAACCTAATATTATTTATTAAAATTTTGGCGCAGAATTTTTTTTATATTGAATGAATAAGTGTTTCATAGAAAAGGGGGTGGGGGGTGTATTGACCCATTATAATGGGTCAAATGTCACGATAGGATGAATAAATGACCCATTATAATGGTATCGCGACATTTTGTCACGATAAGTGTCACGATAGCCAGAGTTCCGATTTAGCCTGAAAAATTTTGGCGTATTTCGAGCTAAGGGTAAGGTATCCATTAAATAAAAAACTTCAAAACACTGCACGAGCACTCTTTTTTTCGAATGTCAAGTCTTTTTTTATTTTTATTTTATAATAAAAGACTTGACTGTGTCATAAGTGCAACACCGTGAAATAAGTGCTTGACTCGGTTCTGGCGTTATGCTAGGACCACCAGCGTCGCGTAGCCTGCCAGCGCTGCCAGCATTAGCGCCCCTAGATTGCCTGCGAATCGCCTGATCTTGCCGTTACCGTGTGTCATTGTGTGTTCCTTTCGTTTCAGTAAGGATATAATACGATATCATATCCTTACTGTCAACCTTTTATTTTGATGTTGGTTGCTTTTTATCCATCCAAGCGATTGCTTGGCTTGCTTTCTTCATTGCCTTCATAATCATGGTCTTGTCGCTTTTCAGTGCTTTCAACCATGAATGTATATACTTAGCGTGGTCTTCGCGTGGTTGTGCGGATATACCAAAGCGCGAACATAGGATAGTCGAGGTCAATTCGGCGACCAACTCTTCGAAAGCGTATGAAGCTTTATCCGCGCCTTGTTCGCGATTGCACCGGCTAGCGTGCAGGGTTGCGTGGGCGTATTCATGAAACTTGGTGCCATAGTAGCCTTCGGTTGCGGTACTGTATTCAGTCGCCTTAAACGCGCCTTCTGGGGGCATGCTGATTGCATCACTAGCAGGGCTATAGAAAGCGCGGTTTCCGATATGCTGGAATGTTACGTCCAGATTTTTCAAGAATGTTTCAGCTTTGGCATGTTGCACAACCTGCGACTCTGGTAGTTCAACAACCTCGGGCGTATATCCTTCGATTTGATCGGCATTGAATACGGCGCGATATCCGAATCCGGTTACGGTGTCGTCGCCGGTTACTTTATCTTTGTTGATATATGGAAAAGCAATCCAAGCGGAACCTTTTTGACCATGCTTAACAGATACGGGTGTTTCATCCGTTCCCATGCTTTTCCATTGCTTGAATGTTCCCCATGCATCGGAATTGAATCCGCTTGCGTGCGCCATAAGTGTAAGGAAAAAATTGTTAGTCCAGCCTTTATACTGGTTATCGGTTGCGGCGCAAAAATGGCCTTCACGGAAGAATTTTCCGAAGGGGCTTTCCCAACGTGCGATCTCTTCGCCTGTAGCCTCGGCGGCGATATACCCTTCAACGTGGGCGACAATAGCGTTAGTGATTTGTTGCTCATGATCGATTTTGGTGCGGGTTGCTTTTGCCATTTGATTAATCCTTTGTTTCAATCTATGGATAGTATACACCCAACCCAAACGGAGTCAAGTGTTATTATTGAATCTTTTTTGTTGACATGTTTGGTTGTTGTGGTATTATATAAATCTAGCCGACGCGTTCGGCGATACATAGTTCCGACCCGACGTGGCGGACATAAACCGGATAGAAAGAAAGGATAAAGGTCAGACGCGAGTCTGGCTTTTATTATAAGTGCGGGAATAAAATAAAGTCATCCCTCCCTGACAGTATAATAGCAGAAAGAAATCCAGAGTCAACACCTAAGTGACTCTGGTTTTGATTTATTTACGACCTAGATTTTCGAATTCGTTTTTCCAAGCCTTTCGGGGTTTTGGTTCACTTAGAAAATTCTTTGGCAACGCGTCTTCGATTAATTCAAGCACAAACATATCTTTTGCTTCATCGGTTAAAAATATATCATCCATCAATGCCATTTCGTGAATTGCGGGTTTATCTTCAACGACTAGAACTGCGGAGTTTGTTGCGTGATTAAGTGCGCGTATATCATCGGCGGCACTGCCAACGCAAATTACAATCACATCGCGTTTATCCATGTTAAATTCCTTTTGTTCTGGTGTAATCAATTATACTTATCAATTACACCAGAGTCAAGGGTTATCGCTGGTAATCGGAGCAAACGGTTTCGGCGGAAAGGGTTAAGCTTGTTCCGTTATCAAACAGTTCTTTCATGCGTTCCAAGATTACGCGGACATCCATGTTACCGATTTTGTATGATTTGAAATTGTTGGCAAACTTATCGATTGCGGTCTCGGCTTTTTTTGCATCGAATGTTTTACCCATGCGTCGGGTTTTTGCGCGGGTTGCGGCTTTTTTCATTGAAGTAACATCGGCGGGATTATCCCAATCGGTCAATGATTTAGGGATAACTGACTCATTGCCAGCGTATAATTCGGCAAGGTTGTCGTCGCGGTCATCTGCGTTCCCTGCGTGGAATGTTTGTCCAACGTATGCGGCGTCGCGCACATCATCGAAAACGCCCAACGGAACAACGTTTTTGAATCCAAAGAAACCGTTTATTCCGTGCGCGTGAGATTTGTTCAGGCGTTGCAATTCGGCGGTTTTAACATCCGCGAAGGCGACGAACTTTCCAGCCAGCGGTCCTTCAAACAAAGTAGTTACAAATTTATAACCAGAATCAGAAGCGTTTGAAAGTGTTAAGCCATTTTTATCGGTTGCCATGGTTTTGTTCCTTGGGTTGTTGGTTTGTTTTGATGTAGTGATATTACTACCCAACCCGATCAGAGTCAACCCCTTAAATGAAATAAAATGAAAGTTTTTTTCGGGGCGAATTTTACTCATCCCTCCCTGATAGTATATTAGCAGGAAAAATGCCGGAGTCAACACCTAAGTGACTCCGGCTGTTGTTTTTATTAAGATGGAATATATACGGGTGCAACACTTTTCAAGTCTTTATGAAAAACAATGGTATTGATACCATCAACGGGGCGATAAATCAAATGTTTTTTTCGATTATCCATAAGTGCGCCATAACGATTTTCGCCGTTAATGAATTTTAATTTGACTTCAGTGCCTTGTGCAATTTCAGTCATATCATTCGCCCATATCATGTTTAACCATTGCTTCACATGCTTCAAGATATTCGGCACTATCTTGTCTTATGTTAGCTGATATGAATGCACCTTGTTCAAAACGAACCACGATGCTACGTGCGGAAACAATGTGTTGTTTGCCATCTTGGAATACACGAAAATTAAGTTTGCCTACCATTGGATTTTCTTTCGTTGTTCTGATTATTCAGTTATAAAGAATAACTGAATCAGAGTCAAGGGTTTATTATACACTCATCCAGCGAGTCCGTGGTAAGAATGGCTCGTCAATATGACCGCATGTTGATTTTGATTTGCGTGGTGCTTTCCAACTGCCTGTCAACAGATTGCCGGTTGATAGTTCAACGAAACCCCACAATGAACGTTGACCGGTATCTTTCACGATTTTGGCGTACTTAGATCGTTCGGTCATTGGGTCAATCGAAAGTGTTGGCGCATCGCCTTCAAAGTTAGTGCTGTAATCAGCGTTTACATGTGCTTGCGCTTTAGTTAGGAAAGTTTCGAGTTGTTCGGTTGTGACTTGCATGGGTTTGTCTTTCGTTGTTTACAGATTTGCGTGGTGGTCGATGCGACCTTTTTCGATCACGGCAAGAGCTTCGGTCTCGGAGATATTGTAATATTCGGCGAACCGTGCAACAGTTAAAAAATTGTTAACCCAATCGAGATACATTTCAGCGTTTGACATTTGTTTGTTCCTTTGTTCTGGTGTAGTTAATATACGAACTAACTACACCAGAGTCAAGACCTATTTCAACTCATATCCATCAAAATATTTGGTGTTTGAGGTTGATGGATCGCTACAATGTTCTTGCGCTTCGAAAATCGTTACACTACGTGCAATTGTGCGGGGGCTATTGCCATTGCGATAACAACGAATGATTTTATAAATTTCGGGCGCATCCTCACGCATCCGTTTCATTTGTTCTTCAGTTGCGGGAACTTCAACCGTAGTCGAATGATTGCCGTTTTTCACTTGACTGGCAAGTTCAGATAATTTAGCGCCGATCATTTCGGCTTGGTCTGTGGTGATATATGTAGTATCACCCGCGCCAATCGTTATGGCAATTTTGCCAGCGTGCGCATAAAACCGCGATATTGTTTCCATGATATGATCCTTTTGGTTAAGTTGATACAGTTATATCGGTTTCATGTACCAGTGTCAACGGTTATTTTAAACTATCTTTATAATGTAGCATTGCTGAATCAATCGCATTGATTTGATTAACAAAAACAAGATTATTAGTATTCAGGGCGTCGAAATAACTTCCCATAATATTCATTGCTTCCCTTAGTGCGATAGTGCCTTGGAATGCTTGGTCGATGTTTAAGCCGTTGTTTTCCGCTTTGATGATATAGTCTTCAAAAAGTTTAGCGGAACTTTCTTCTCCATCATCTTGCAAATCGTTGATAACAAATTGAACGTCGTCGCGTTTCAATAATTCGCTGGTTACTTCGATATAATCACGCAAATCTGATTTATCCAAATAACTTGAAAATCCGTCGATCACGTGTGTTTTATTTTGATTATCATCGATAACGAATTGTTCACTTATGCCGTGTGTGTCGCCCTCAATTTCGACACCTAATGAATCAATTCCGTGCTTTTCCATAAGTGCGCGAAGTTCTTTGCAAAAATCGTTTATGTGTTTGGGATTTGACATTGTCTTATCCTTGGGGATTGTTTGTGAAAAGGTCGGCGACGGTGACGATTTTCTTAAGGTCGCGTTCACTGCCAGATTTAACAACCAACGTCTCGCAATCGCGCAAGCGTTGTGTCACTTCTTTCACGGTGTCGGCGAAATATAAACCGCCGTCGTAAATCTCAGTCTTGACTGTGATTTTGCCGTTATAAACTACAAATGCTTGGTTTGACATTGGGTGTTCCTTTTGGTTAAGTTGATACAGTTATAGCGGTTTCGATTGTTAGTGTCAACCCCTAAAATAAGTGTTGACATCTATTTTGTTTAATGTATTATGGTGTAGAGAGTAAGTTCAAACACCGGATAAAAATTAACGGAAGGATTTGACATCATGATCTAATCGTCTGGCGACACGGCAAGCCAAGCCATTATAGAAAAGAAAACGGGGAATCATTCGTGGTTCCCCGTTTATAGTCTTGACTCGTTGTTCGAATAGTGTATTATGGTGGTAGGGAGGGATGACCTTTTTTTGGCGGCGGAAAAAATAAAAAAAGAAAAGTCAAGATTTCTCTTGACTCTCCTTTTTCCTTGTGCCTAGAAATTGAAATCGTAGTGGTGATGCCTTCCTTCGGTTAAGCCTGAACCTTCGTGGCGTTTGCTGCCAACTGGTGCCCACCGCATAACTGGTTCATTTTTGTAGTCGTTCCACTTGCGCAGGGAATAAGTCACCTTGCCGCCTTCGGGGTTTGGTGTTGTTTCCCAACGCTGGCGACCTGAACAGTGTGCGGAAAATCCGCCTACATCAAAAACCAGTGCATCGGGTTCGCCAGATTTCGCACCGTTCAACAATTTAACATCGTCATATTGAACCGTGATACGCTTATCACTAATCGCCACAATCGTGCAAGCCTTTGAATCGCTATACATATTGATCGTTGCACCATCGCCAACTTTCGAATCCGCAAAAACGTTTAATGAATCCATGTGTTTGTTTCCTTTTGTTAAGTTGATAAAGGGATATTACTACCCAACCCAAACAGAGTCAACCCCTTAAATGAATTAAAATAGGGGGTTGACTTGTAATTCGAAAACGTGGTAAGATTGGGTGATGCCTGAAATTTGGGGGCGAAAATAAGTGTTGACTCTGTTTGGGCAATAGTGCTAATATCACCATAGGGAGGGATGTCTTTTTTTTGGAATTGCTGGCGCGAAAAAACGGGGGAAAATCCCCCGCCCCTTTCGGTTGGTTATCGCACCCCCTGCAACACTGCGAAGGGGGAGTCGTTTGCCATTGCTGGCATGTTGGCGCAAGCAAGATGTTCTTGCCAAGTGAAATTGTTCACCCGTTCCCGTTCGGCTTCGTGTTCGGCGTTCGCATCGATTGAAGCGCGAACGCTTTCCAGTTCGCGTTCCAACTGTTCCATGCTCATTGCTTCCATCATCATGCCGTGTGGCTTAAAGCCCAAGCCATATTTGTATGCATCCCAAATGCTTGTGGTAAGCACATAACGATCAAACGCTTCGGGTGTGGTTATTTCGTAGCCAGCCCAATGATCCGCGTTCAAAACCCAAGTGCTGCCGGTTGCTGCGTTGATTGCTTCGATGTGGGCGATTACTTTTTGCATGATAAGTTCCTTCGGGGTTGTGGTTGGTTTCTATTTGTAGTTATAAAGGTAGGCATCAGATGAGTCAACCCCCTAAATGCACTATTATTAAAATAAATTTTGATGATAAAATCGGCTCATCCCCCCCTACGGATTTTATACCACGAAACAAAAAAAGGCGCAAGGGCTAATTTGCCCCCGCGCCGATTTCTTTTCTTATCGGTGGCTTACTGGCTGAACGCACCTGCTACCACTAGCGTCATCGAACATAACGAACACGGTAGCGGGTTCGGAATATAGCACCACGTTATGATCCAAATCAAAGTTGCCACCACCCATGCCAAACTGGTAATCCTTGCCAGATGGGGAACCGCCACACGTAACCACGCCTATTTCCCTACCATTTTCATAATAAAACAATTCGCAATCCAATGCTTTCTGGACCTTATCGGCAAACGTATCCAAACCGTTTTCGTTAGATACATTAAAGAATACTGCGTTTATGTAAGTGTTTTTCATGTGGGCAATTCCTTATGTGGTTGGTTTCTATTTGTAGTTATAAAGGTAGGCATCAGATGAGTCAACCCCCTAAATAAAAATAAATTAAGTGTTGACTCGTATGGGGTAAACGTGGTAATTTTGTATCAGGGAGGGATGAGTTTTTTTTGGGTATCATCTTATAAGAACAAAACGTGAACAAATGAATCGAAAAGAAAGTCAAGATTTCTCTTGACTTTCTTTTCCTTGTATGAATCGGTTAGGCGGTGTATTCCGCCCCAAACGCCCGAAGTGAATCGATGCTTTCCAGTTTATATGTTCGAATAATTACATTATCCGTATCACCAGCGGGGCGGCTGGCAGGCAAACCAACGATTTGATCTTTTTCGATTGGTTCGCCATTGCGAAAATAATCAACTGAATCGGTGCTTACGAAAATTACTTCCATGTAATCCGCGCCTTTATGTTCAATGAACGGTGTTCCTTTAACGCGTGTTCCCCAAGGGCGATCACCCAATTTGAAGTCTGGATTCGCTTTCAAGCGCTTGTTTTCATATCCGTTCGTGGATTTGTTCTGGAAAACCTGAACAACAGAAACGGTGCGTTTGGTGATTTCACCCTGCATATCGTTTTTCTTGCCGCCAGTTAATTTTGGAATCGTTGTGGCGGTTAAGCCGATAAACGTGTTTCCGTTAAGCGGGGCTAAAATCTCATTTACTTGGTTGCGGTTTAACATTTTGTGGTTCCCTTTCAATCTGTGTTAGGCGTTAGTGCCTTGGAACAATTTAAATATAGCAAATAACTGTAACATGGTCAACCGAATAATGCATTATTTTATTACTTTGTTTCACTTAATTTTGTAATAATCTTGCGCCATAAAAAACGCTGATCCCTCCCTGATATGATCATACACGAGTCAATCGATAATGCAAGAACTATTTTAAGTTAGTCAAAGAGGTTACATAAATGTAACCTCTTTGATCACTTTATGCCGCCTCGCGATCATGGCACCAGCGATAGAATATATTGAGAATTGTATCTGCGTCGGTATCCTTACCACCTGCGCGAATGTCAGTGAACTTTTCAAGGATTGACCAGTCGCAATCTTCTTCAAAATAATAAATCGGATAGTTTTTGTCCAGTCTTTCACCTACGCGCATATGGGCAAAGAAACGTTTAGTTGAAAACGGGTTCGATGTTTTACGAACCGCACTGGTTTCATCGTTGATAATTGCCCATACATATTCAGGTTTTTTAAATCGGTCTATGTGATCACGCTCCGCAACGGTTAGGGCATTACCGTCGACGATGTATCCACCATGTCCTGAACACGAATAATAGAATGCACCTTTGCGATTGGTTCTTGCAGAGTGAGTCCCACCAGTTCCCCAAGTGGTTTCTGCCAATATTCGTGCGCGACTTCCGGTAATCATAATATTGTCCTTTCGTTTGAATTGATAGAACCATAGCAAGTAAAGCCATAGGAGTCAAGGGGAAAATTCCATAGATGCTATAGGAAAAAACCTGTTGATGCTATAGGAAAAAACCTGTTGATGCTATGGGTTCCAGACAAAAAAACACCGGAATCATTCCGGTGTTTCCCTTTATGTTTGTTTAAGAATTATTCATCTTTATAATGTTCGGGCTACTTGAACTAGGTCTAACTGAACTTTCACCCTATTTAGATTTAACTATACCACGACGTTTTAATAATGTCAAGACAAAAAAATCCCGATGAAGAACTTGCGCTCAATTCACCGGGTAGGGGAAAACCCTTAGTTTACCATGAAACTTTTAACGAAATTCGGTCAACAATAACGGATTGATATTACCAACGAAACCAACAACAGGAATTGGGGTGCTTGGGCGAACGTCTAAGTTATCGCCGTCAACGTGGAGTTTATCGAATTCTTCCCATGCTGCCTTCCAACCCATACCCGTCGTCATAGTCATCGAAGTGGCGGTGTCGAAAACTTCAAACTCGCCGCCGGGTGCTTGGTGAGGCTTGCGATCAACGTTAGCAAAAATTGTTTTTCTCATCTGGGTCATCCTTTGTTCGTTTCGATGATTTAACATAGCAATTAACTGAACCACTGTCAAGCACTTATTTTCGTTTGCCGCTATTAATAAGAACCATACCAATTAGTTCATCCATGCGACACACTTGCCACCATTCACAATGTATTTTTGCGATGTGTTCCATTGCTTGCGCTTCGCTGGTGAACATACCTTTACAGTCCTCGTAACCACCAAGGGGATAATGAGTTTCACCAGCGAACACCAGCAAACAGTCGCGTTCTGAATCAGCCATTGTCTTCGACCATTTCATATTCAGTGATGTCGGGGTATCCCATCATTTCCATACGGCGATGAAATTCATCGATAGTTGATTGATAGATCTCAACGGCGACGTCCCACATTGGGTCTTTGTTATCCATTCGAAAGTAGGATATCGTATACATCTTGCTGAGATTTGCATACATTTCCGGCTCGAGTTTGGTTCCGAATTTTTCACGGAAACTAACCGTCCGTTTGTAAAATTCTGTAACTGAAATCAATTCGGGGGTTTCGGTTTCGTCGGTCATTGGTTTTGCTTTCTGTTTGTGTTTCGATGATTAGAACTTAGCGTCTTAGCGATACAGTGTCAAGTCTTTTTCGATAACAACCATTTTATCGTTAGGATTGATATATACAACCATTTTGGCGTTGCCCCAATAGTCGCGTTCAGCCAATGAATGGTTTTCAGTAAATACAAGGACTCTGCATTTACCAGCCTTCGTAAAGGTTTCGTGTGTCCATTCACCATTTGAAGCCAATGCAAGCTGACTCGCAGTTTGCTCGTCAATCGTCACTTTGGTTTCATCATGTGTTGTTACAATGCGATATTCAGTCATTAGTATTTCCTAGATTTAGATTCCGTGCCGTCGTAATGGCGATAAGTGGAAGTTTGAAGCAAGATCAAATCTTTCCAATTCCTAATTGGAAATGTATCAATCCATGATATTCTAACCATAAAACATATTAAATATATGTATCCGAAGAAAAAACTTAAAAGTATATCCATTTTAACCAACCTGTTCGTCAATGATTGTTACAAGTTGGTCATTGTAAACATTATTAACCACCTTGTCAACCCTAATTTCACCGGCACGAATACGAAAGAATGAGATATCATAAGTGTCCATACCGTTCAGGGTAATTGAAACCCAACCTTTCCACTTAACTATTCCGCACGTTTTGAACTTAACGCCGTTCTCGATTTTGATGGGTCTTCGTCCAGTTCCACCGGTTACACCCCAACGGGCGCGTGCCCAAAAATCGATTTCGTTGATCTGGCTAATGATTGTTTGTCCGATTGACATTTGATTGTCTTTCTGTTGGTGTTTCGTTGATTAAGTTATAGCGATTAACTGAACCAGTGTCAAGGGTTATTCGTCGTCAACAACAGAAACACGAAACGCCTTTCTATTTCCGCTACCATCGCCAAGGGTTAAATACATGATGCCATTCAGCGCAACACTTATTTGTTCAATTTCGACGCCGGTTTCTCTCAATGAATCCCAACCATCGGTCTCCAACATTTGCGCAAGACCGTTTAACATACTTGTCGCGCTTAGTTCTGTGCATTTTGGAAATGTAGTATCCAAATGCCAATCGGTAAGCATTAGGCGAATGATATCAAGTGCGCCCGGTTCGAATTTTTGGCTAAAATTCCAATCTTTGCGAACCTGTTCGCTATCACCAGTTGCACCAAACCAAGTTTGTAAATGATCCATAACATACGCACGAGAATCTTGTTCGGAACCATTTTTGCGTTCGGTATCAATGAACAAATCAAACAACCCATCATCGCCAACATAATTATAAAATACCTCGGCGGCGTCTTTTACGTCAACATGCTTTGACATGATAACACGAAGTTCGTTTGCTTGTTTTTCGGTAAATGGTACAGCCCAAGTTCCCATGATTGAAATCCTTTAAGTGGTTAAACGTTGATGTAGTTATACGATATAACTACACCATTGTCAACAGTTATTATCGGGTTTGCATTCCGTGGCGACCATCATCTTCGCTGATCGCCGCTGATCGATAATATTCTTGAAGTGCTTCGACTTCGGCCTCGGATAGTTTTTTCAAGGCGCGTTCAGCGATGAAATTTTTCAACACGGTTTCATTCGTGACGTCTGTGTGTGTGGCACGTTCCATATAATAAACGACCTTAACTGTATCGAATGATACCTGTTCTTTGCCATAATAATTTGTCATCGATTTGATGCTTTTGGCGTCGTTATTAGCCTTTTCAATATCGTCACGAATTTTGTTATCGGGCAATTTTTGAACAAATGAATTACCTCCGCCGCTGGAGTCCAAATATCCAGTTCCCCATATTCTGTGTTCATAACATGCGACAAAACCTTCGCGCAAGATTTTCGTTTGTGTTACTGGAAGTTCATCAGACATTGTGTGTTCCTTTCGGGTTAAGTTGATACAGTTATAGCAACTAACTGAACCAGAGTCAAGGGGTTTTTACGCAACTAACAATTCCTCCGGTACGGGCGCAGATTGTTGCGCGGTTATGAATCCGTTTTGATATGCAGTTAAAATCGGGGTGCAATCCCATGAGCGATTTCGTTGTGTTTCCAGCAAATCCATCAATGAATTATTGCGGAATGGCACAAGCGACTCGCCCGAGTTAAATGATTGAATTCCGAGGTGCGTCGCTTGTTCGATTGCGTTTTGCATATTCAGTTCCTTTGTTCTGGTGTAGTTAATATACGAACTAACTACACCAGAGTCAACAGTTATTTTATAGAAATAATACGAACCTGCATTTCAGAACCATAATCTTCAACGGCGAACATCGTGCCAGCATTAGAATACAATTCAGTTCCAACGCCATCCACACTTAACACGAAACGGCGGTCACTTGTTATACCGGTGATATCACCGACAACGTATTCGCCGTCATAATAAACGTAATCGACCACTTCGCAGTTTGACGCGAACATATCACACATCGCATCGAAATCGCAAACTGTTAAATCTTTATATATGAATTTCATGGTTCAGTTCCTTTTGTTTGATTGATGATTAGAACTTAGCAAGAAAGATAGGCGGTGTCAATGATTATTTGTATTTAATTCCCCAAACTGCCCAAGAAATAACGATGGAAATAAACGTATAAAACACGAATTCTAATCTGGCATCCGTTGTAACAAACGAAACCCACATTAAGTCCCACGATATAAACGCGATAAGAAGATATAAAGATGACAATCCTATCGCGAAACAACGTAGAAAATCATGTTCGGTAAACCATTGATATATACCAAAAAATATATTTATGGTTCTGTAAAATATTACTTCATTGGATCGCATGGTCGACTCCTTATATTGATATTTTTTTACCTTGGCGCATTAATCGACTGAGGCGTTTAGCCTTCAATGATTTCAAAAATATTTCACATTCTTCCACAAGTGTTTTATTGTTAGGATATTTTTCAATATACGAACACTTATACATGAATGCACTCGGAAGGGAGTATTTGTCATTGCATTTGAATGCAGTTATACCAGATGTAAATCCATTCACCAACGATGAAGTGCATTTCTCATAAGTGATTTCTGGTTCTGCTTTTGCAACATTAGAAGAAATAATTAATAATGCTGCGGCTATTACTAATAATCGTTTCATAATTTTTGTCCTTTCTGTAAGTATAATACCATTAAAATATTATATGTCAAGTGAAAAATAAGTGTTGACTTTGATACAGTTAGGTCGTATTGTGATGATAGGGAGGGATGAGCATTTTATGGATGTTAATGGATGTAAAAAAGGATGGGGAATATCCCCACCCTTTGTTTTACTTATGTTACCAGTTCAAACGGCTTGCTAAAATCGGGTTCTGGTTCAACCACATAAAGAAAATCCATTGCATCTTCTGGTGGTAGTTCGTTCAAAAATTCAAACGTTTCACCGATTTTTTGTTCGCGGAGTTTAGTCATTTTCGTTTCAGCAGTCATACCAGTGGGAATTTTCCAAGTGCGAAAAATTCCTTCTTTATTACCTTTTGCCATAACTTTCTTTCGCAATGCGGCTTTTGTTTTCTTTAGAACGCTGTTGAATGAATCGGTACTCATTGCGTTTTCTTCAAGAACAATTTCGGCACTTTGTGCCATATCGAGTCCGTAAGTGGTATCATGTGGCAAACTTGCCGCATATGTTTCGATTTTCGCCATTGCCGTTTTATCTATGCCGCGTGTATTCATTTCGCCGCCATGCCCTTGATCGTGTGCAGTTCCAATTTTTGCACCATCAAGATAAAAAGATGCACTCCACATATATCCATCATCCGTATCAGATACCTTGATGTTCTTTGCTGCCAGTCCGAATTTTGCGTGTTTGATTTTCATGGTTGAAACCTTTCTATTTGTTATTGATGATTAAACATAGAACATAACTGAACCATAGTCAAGCGAATAATAGATGTTGACTCTTTTTAATGTAGGTGGTATATTATAACTTCTGATGCAGCGAAAATAATTGAGGGATCGGTTAAGTAGCGAATTCATTTTGCCCTTCGGCTATCGGAGGGCGTACCCTGAGAAAGAAAAAAGACTCGCTAATAATTGGCGGGTCTTTTTTTGTCTTTAACGCTTGACTCTTTGGTTGATTGTGGTATTATTACGGTAGGGAGGGATGAGTTTTTTCTGGAATATATACCTAAAAGAAAACGGGGCGAACCCCGTCTCCTTTTTAGCTGTTCATCCATTCATCAAAAGTTTTAATGTACCAACCCAAAAGTTCCGCGTTGGTTTTATAAATTTCATATCGTTCTTCGAGTGTGCCTTCGTTTCTCATTGCCTACTCCTGTCGGTCAAATATTTTGATTGGGGCGTTTGTAAATCCGCGTTCTTCCAACCATTCCGAAACACGGGAATCGGAAGTCCATGCAAAGTTACCGCCGAACATGTAACGCTCTGTCCCACCTGCCTCAGTGCTGTCAATGGGAACGATGATCGGAAAAGCGGTGTTGCAAACATTACGAATAACAAGCGCAACCGCTGGAGTGTCATACGTCGCGTCAAAGATTTCCGCAATGCCTTCGGCGCATACGTTCAGCGACTCGTGATAACTGGAAACGCCGCCGTTAGTAGTGTCGCCGCGTCCGTTACGATATACTGAAAAATTCATGCCTGTCATTTGCTTAATCCTTCGGGGTTGTTTTGATTATTCAGTTATAAAGAACAATCGAATCAGAGTCAAGCGATAATAAAATCTTTATCGTTTGTCATACTCACCCAACGTTCCGCGCCTGTTAAAACAGACACTAGGGTTTTGCGGGTAGGCATTGGGTTTGCTGATATTACACCAGTCGGAAGGTCTTGAACCATCCAACTCGAACCATGTTCACGAATACGGTTTTTGCCGTGGTTTGTTTTACCGGATAATTGAACTAACATTGTATCTCTCCTTGGTTTGATTATTAAGTTATAAAGAACAATCAAACCAGAGTCAACACATTATCTTGATTTTTTATATTCCGTTAACCATACATCACAAGCAAGCATTCGCGTATCTTTTTCAGCATCGATCACCGACCATTCGCGTGAAAATATTTCATACATAACATAATTGATTGTAATTATATCATCAACGGGTGGCACTTGATCGACTCTAACGACTTCAATGCCCATACCTCGAATATCCCTGAATCTACAATGTATCATGATTTAATTCCTTTCAATGCCCGTGATTGCAACCAACCATCCATTCGTCACCAATATCGTCAAAGATAACAGTGTCGAAAAATCCACAACATCCTTCTGACTTGGCGGTAAGATATTCTTCTTTCAAAAAATCATCTTTAACACGATAAGCGCGTCCATTATCGACATATTCCAACTCCGCCGTATCAACGACCAAATAAAAATTAGTCCAAACAATCTTTGGAACGTCTTTGAATACACTCATAAAAAATCTCCTTGTTAAAGCGTTGGTTCAGTTATAAAGGATAAGTGAATCATAGTCAACACCTTATTTTAATCATTTTATTTATAAAAAGGTCATCCCTCCCTACCAGTATAATAACAGAGTCAATAGATAAGTCAACCATTATTTTAGGTTGACTTATCTTTTTTTATCGGTATGAATACACCACCAATCGAGGCAGTTTTCAATGTGTGATAATTATATCACACCTGTGTCATTTATGACACACTTATTCCCGATGACAAATTGTCGGGTCATTGAACGTCGCCGGGTCGATAACTTCACACATCGCATCGAGAACATGCGGCTTGGTTAAGTATTCCCAATGAATCCAACTGCCAAGATGCCACATTGCAAAAGCGATTGCAATAAGACCACAAATAGTTCCGATGATCTTGGCTATGTCAGCGGCATCGAGTTCAGTCTTTCGTTTATTGTCGGTCATGATCGTTCCCTTTTGTTAATGTTAATGGGTTGTTTCGGTAATTGACTGCCAGTATCCACCGTCCGCGTTGACTCCATCCATATCGCGCAATGGTTTACGGACGATAACTGTATTACTCAGGGCGTGTGCAGCGCCTGCCATTGGGAAATGATTCGTTATGCTAACAGCGGTGTATATATACCAACCCCTACCTTCAACATTCCATTTGTTCAAGTACCGTAAAAAATCAACTTCGGTATAGCATTCAACATCGGTATCTGATATTGATCCAGAAGGAATGTGGCGTGTTCTGTATGTGAATTTCATAACGGTTCCTTTTCAAGTTGATACAGTTATACCAATTAACTATACCATTGTCGAGTGAAAAAACCATAGCTTCTATAGGTTATTTCCTATAGGTGCTATGGCTATTTTGCTATGGAAGCTATGCGATTGCCATCTTAAAGATAAATGGTTTCGATGTATCGTCCAGTTTGACCAACTCAAAGTCGTTGTAATATGGGCCATTAACTGAACATGGCTTATTGGTTTCATAAAACGTTACCAGTTCGCCGTCAACGTCTTCAATGACAACGTCGGTGACAGTCATATCAACACCAATGGTGGTGAAATGCGTATACTGATGATGCACGCGAACGCTGTCGCCTTTTGCAAATGTATTAATCATAGTGAAGTTCCACCTTTTTGGTTAATGCCTGACATATACTGAACAATTTATCGGTTTCATTCATAGCAACACCGCCAGCCAACTCCCATCCATCATTAAGAAGTTCTTCGACTCGGTCTTTAAGATCAGACCGTGCTGACGTTGCACCTTTTGAATACACAACTGTATATTCGAATAAGAATTTTGGTTTGTCGGTCATGTTGTCCACCTTTTGTTTAAGATGATCATTGTATAGCAGTTATCCAAATCGCTGTCAAGCACTAATTAATAATCATCGTCGTCATGATCTTCTTCTTTCCCATCATACCAATGATGATCTTGTATGTGCTTCATAGCATCCGGCAACGCCCCAAGGAAATTCTCTTCGGTTCTGCCATGACGCAATGTCTTTAGAATAACTTCATTGGTTGTTGGGTTATAAGTCATTGAATATACTGCATATTCTGACAAACCATGATCAAATATTGCAAACGGAACCGCACCGTCAACCTGTTCATAAAACGGTGAAAGAAGTTTAACTCCTGCGATGTTATTCATAAGGCTTTTCTCGTCGCCATGTGTTAGCATGATTGACACCACTGGCTGTCGCGTGTCTCTCCAGCGTCCGCCGGAATGCATTCCCAATTCATGCACTTGGGTGTCGAAATAATTATACATCTCGGTACTGCCAAAATCATTAGCCGGTTTCAAAAGAAATTTCCAATCAACGCCTAACTTGAGCATTGTCGCAATGTCTTCTTCATCAATAGATTTTCTGACGACTTTGATCGCTTCCCAATTCTTTTTAAGTTTCTTATCGATGGGTGCTTTGAGTTTGTGCAGATCAACATTTATCTGTTCAAGTTCAAGAAGTTTTTTACGAAGCGTTTTCATTTGATTGTCCTTTATCTGTTGCCTTGTTATAGCAACTAACTGAACCACTGTCAAGCACTAATCGAATACTATTGGTGTATCGACCCATTCGCTTTCAATGCTTAATGCAGTTACAAGTGCTCTAGCACCTTCGGCGGTTAATTTGTTGCCGCACCTCAATTTACTATTCATGTTTGCTCGAAGTTTGGTAAGGTGCCTGCATTCATAAACAGTGTATGTTTCATCGTGTTCACGAACTATCATGAACGATGTATATCTTGAAGCACGAATTATAGTTGTAGATGGGTTTGGATAACACATCGAAAGATGTTCGTTTTTCTCTCGTTTCTTTTTTTCAGGTTTGGGTGCTACGATTACATGGTAGACACCCCCCAACCAAGGCAATAGCGCAACTATGCCGCCAAGAAAATACATTATCCCACCTGTATAAGAAAACCGAAATGGGTCAACGCAAGCCAAAGCATACCACCCGCGATTAAAAATGTCGGCACTTTGTATATCACGAACGCGGAAAAACTGTAAGCAGATATATTCCAAAGCATAAACAAATTATACATCACGACAAGTAAGTAAAATATTCCAGTAAAATCCATTGTATTACCTTTCAGTGCAGGTCATGTAAATCTCGCGTTCCGCCTTGACACACGTCTCGGCGTCGTTGGTTACAGTTATAGAACCAAACAACACAAGTGTCAAGGCAAAAACGATAGCGATAAAATATCCGATCATGCGGCTAATCTATCAAGGTGTTCAGTTGCGGCTTTTGTTACAGCACGATTTTTCTTCTTCAATGCCGCAATTCCTTTTTTAGATTCCATAATCGCGTCTTCGATATTGGCATAGAAAATTTCATAACTTTCGATGCGTTCGGGTCCATTACAATTCACTGAACAATGCAAATAGTTTCCGGTTTCTGCATCATATGATACACCATATTGTGTGTAATCAGTTTTAAAGTTATGCATCAAGTATGAAACCGATACAGCCCCTTTGGCAAGATCATGTTCATAACCCGCTACACCTACGCGATGTTCGCGGATTTCGAAGTCGTGGGCAACCGAATAAAACTTGTTGTCGTCGTTGTTCCTCCATACCAAAAGAGGAGAATCCAATACAAACAATTCATCGTCGCGCAATGTTGTAATTTTAATATATTTGCTACATTCGTCGCGCAACGAATCGGACACTTTGGCACGATATGTATAAGATGGGCGATCTGCGTCGGATAGATCGGTTGCGTTTCTGATACGATGCTTTAACGCGATGAGCAATGTGATGGTATCATGCAGGTCGACAACATTGCCTTCCAATTTAAATATGGCGTCGATAATGGTTTTAGATTTCAACCACTTACCAGCCAAAATACGCAAACGCGTAGATAATTTCTTTGATTTTTCGATGTGATTATGTAACGCCACTTCGATACCGTGCGACAATGCTTCACGAAAATCATCAACGCCGTAGTTAGTCCATCCGAACACTTCGTCGACCCTGCCAGTATCATCATCAATTTTATAATGATTGTATATATGGCTTTTGATTTCTTTTGCGGTATAAGTGAACATTGTGTTTCCTTTCGGGTTAAGTTACCTACTTTATAGCAACTAACTGAACCAGAGTCAAGCGGTTTCTACAAATAACAATGCACGAAGTTCTTCATATAAATCATTGCTCCACGGCAACAACCCATGCATAACTGTTGATATGTTCTTTGACATCGTGCTGCAATCCAAAAAATCTAAACCAGTTAAGTTTGCCCGACGCATTGTGTTATATAATATCTCATCGGTGCGATTGCAGAAATAACGGCTACCCATGTTCATGTGATGATTGTTATACGCGATGCGCATAATATTTGCAAGTCGTGAGGTATCAATTTTCATGACTCGTCCTTATCATATATACGATGTGCAACATATGAAAGAGCGATTGCATCAAAAAACGCAATTGGAAGTGGCAACAAGAATACAAATGCAACCCAACCCCAACTCATCGTTACGAATCCACCCAACGCGGCAAACTTAAACATTGCCATGAATGCAGAAATAATTGTCGTCAGTTTGAAAAGGGTGATTGCATGTTGAACTGTGACTTTTCCGACATGATCACCAATTGCTTTGGCGAGAGTTTTTTCGCGAAAATCTTTCACGACGTCATTTAACAGGCTTTCTACTTGATCACTCATCATGTTTCCTTTCGGGTTAAGTTACCTACTTTATAGCAACTAACTGAACCAATGTCAAGCAAAAAGATTTTTAAGTTCAGTTTCTGGATTGCCACCCAATATTTTTTCATATATAGCAATGATACAATCGCGGCTCATTTGCGGTGTATCAATGCCAGCCTCGAACACAACTGTCGAGGCGGTGTCATTCAACAACGAAGGCGACCTATGTTGTGGTGCTGGCTCGTCGGGGTGTATCATATCGTCAGTTATAAATTCCTGCATACGACGTTCATTCCGTTTCTGATCGGGGTTCTTGTGTTGGTGCATTGCTGCAACCGATGGGAGGTCGTTTAGTTCCATGATGTTATTTAACACTATTAGATAATAGAGTCAAGGCTTTGTATATTATTTCCAAGACACTTTGATGAAATATTCGATTTCACACATCGTTATATAATCTTTTTTAAAATCGATGTTTCGATCATCAATAATATTAAGAACCTCAAGAACCCGATATCGAATTTTCGAATCCAACATAACTACAATTTCGTTGAGTTGTGGAATACGATAAACATACATCACGGTCAAGGGTTCGTCTTTTCCATCTACCTCATGCATGAATGTTACTTTGTGGCGAATTTCCGACATTGTATTATCCTTTCGTTGTTAAGTGAACCATAGAACACTTAATCGATGATGTCAAGTGTTAAGAACCGAAGTGTGCTGTAAATTCTTCGGTTTCGCTATTCCAATCCAATCCTTCAAGAAAAGTTCCCCAATATCCTGCATTGTTACGGGCAACCGCACAAGCGCGTAGGGTTTGGTCGATATCGAATACACCATCATTGATAACAACGCCTTTCGCTACACCGAGGTTGCCATCATAGGTTGTTGATACCATGTAAATGCCAGTAGGAACATCCGTAGATAAGTCAGCGTATAACACTTCCCAATCGCCTTCAATGTCACACTTTCCAGCCGCCGAATCAATATCGTATTGTTCATTATACATTGACCATGATAGATAATGCCGTGATGCATCTTCATCATCAATCGCGGCTTGAACTATTGCGGTATCTTCATCGCCAAAGCAAGCAAAGGTAATTTCGATATCTTCGCTACCACTGTAGTCCATCAATGTAGTAACTGCAATCGTAGCAGCACGTTTTTTATCAAATCCAAAGATTCCAGTACTGATAGCAGGGAAGGCAATAGAAGTCAACCCTTCATCGAATGCCGCCTCAATACAGTTGATATAACATAACTGCAACAATGTATCACCCGCTTCTTGTGCATATAGGCGCATATCAGGCCCGACAGTGTGCAAGATGAACTTCGCCGGTAGGTTGAACCCCGGAGTCACAACTACTTGCCCTGTTAAGCATCCTAGCCCATAGTTCTGCGCAATAAATCCCGCAAGTTCATTTGCGCCACTGGCTTCAAATATTGCACCGCATACCCCACCGCCATGCATTAGTGCTGGATTAGATGCATTTACGATACAATCAACTTCCAACGTGGTGATATCTGCATTAATCGCTATGAGTTTCATAATAATTCCTTTTCATTAAAGTTGATTTAGATATAAAGCAAACATCCATCATTGTCAAGGGTTTTAATAATAAAAAAGATAAATAGATAGGAGCGGTGTGATACATATTTCAAGTATGTATCACATGGACACCGGAAGGTAAGTCCTACCGCCAATGTATTTATAACCGGAAGGATATCACATGTCAAGAAGAAAAACTACCTCAAAATTCATTCAAGATGCTATCGCCATTCATGGTGATAGATATGACTATTCATTGTCTATATATATTGCCGCCCATACCAAAGTTAAAATAATATGCACAACTCATGGAATATTTGAACAGACGCCTTGTTCGCACACTAGTAGTGGAAAAGGCTGTATTAAATGTGCAATAAAAAATAATTCAGATAAAATACGGGGAACTACATTAAAATTTATACAAAAATCGTTGATAAAACATGGCGATAAATATAATTATTCATTAGTTGATTATCATAACACGCATACAAAGGTGAATATCATTTGCCCTGAACATGGAATATTTCAACAAGAACCATCAGCACATTTAAATCATGGATGTAATAAGTGCGCCATTATGTTGCGACCATTAACTATACAGAATAAATCATATATGGAAAAATCGTGGCTTGATCATATTGGATTACCTGATACAAATGATTATAGGCGACGAACTTTAATATTAAATAATCAATGGATATATCCAGACGGTTATGACCCTGACACAAATACCATATATGAGTTCTATGGTGATTATTGGCATGGGAATCCTAATACACACAATCCCGAACATATCAACACCAATAATAAAAAATCATTCGGCGAGTTATATCAAAAGACTATGAACCGTGAGACTCTTATTAAATCTCACGGCTATAATCTTGTCACGATATGGGAAAATGATTGGAAGAATCAATAGGAAACTTCATCTCTTATTTCTCTTGGATTATTGGCAAAGAACGGTTGATTGAACATCCGCCCTTGATTGTCAATACAAGAAAATAACCACCATGCTTTATAATATGTTGAACCGCCGTCGTCGAGATAGCGTCCGATTACATCGCTGGTATTATCACGAAATGCTTTAATCATTTCGTCATCGAAGCCGCCACGAGTTAAAGCATCGGCAAGTTTAATTCTCGCGGTGCTAATCAAATCTCTTGATAACTGATAGAAATCGCCAGATGAAAGATGACCGTTGTTCGGAAACATCGATATGATTGCGTTTGCTTTATTTGTATTGCGTTCCCATTGTTCAGCGGCATTTTCGTCGGAGAATACTTTTCCGTCGAATGTTTCATATTGCGTTACGGCTTTAGGCATCAGTTGTCTCCTGTTTTGGTTTTAGAAAAACATTTGTTTCAAGTTGAACATCGCCCTTTTCGGCTTGAATATCACGTATTGCATTGAATTCATTAAACAATTTATATTTGCGATCAACAACCGCGCCAACCATTTCATATATAACACCAAGTAATTCTTGATTTACATCCGAAAGGGTGTCAATGCCAGAATTCGTCATGCCTTTGTATAAACCGGATACCAGCAAATTTGTCAAAACATCAGCTTCAACCTCGGGTGAAAACGATGCTTCTTCAATTGCTTCTGGTGTAATGTCACGGTCATCGATCTTGGCTTTAAGAACGGCGAAAGGGATTACTTCTGCTGTAGTCATACTCGGTTCCTTTTTGTTGTTATGATTAATCAATAGAACACTTCGTAGTGTCAGTCAAGTCTTTATCAACCCGCTTTCTTGGGCAACGACGATTTAACATAGCAATTAACTAAACCAGTGTCAAGCATAAAAAAAGGGAAGCATTTCTGCTTCCCTTTTTAATTGATTACCAGCCGTCTTTCCGTGGGCTAAAATCATCCGTGTGTTTGCCATAAGTTGGTTCATCAGGTTGCATGCTTTCGTCTAGCAATGCATCTTTCCGAACCGATTTTTGTCGGCGGAATTTTGTTTCTTGGCGATTTGCCTTCATATGTCCACCTGCATAATTGTCACTATCTGGATCACGCGAAAATGTTTTACCCATCGTCTTAAGCCTCTTCTTTCGTTGTTTGTGTTTGTTGATGATTTAACTATACCAAATTATTTCAGTTTGTCAACTATTAAATATTTAAAAGATGATAGAAAAAAAGATTGGTTTTATCTTTAATATTATGAGCCGGGCGGTTGTTGTTCTACCCAAAGCCCATTTATTCTACATGCAGTTCCATGTTTTGTTTCAATTTTATCATTGATAACTATTGATTGTTTATATGTTCGACAATCTTCATTATTTCGTGACTTATACGTTCGAGTCGGTGTCGTGGTTCCCGAGGTTCGATTGGTGGGGTTCGACCAAACCGCTGGAGAACCTTGCGGATTTCGTTCAAGTGCGCGTTGTGTTACCTTTTGCGATTTCAACCGATCAACGTCGTCAAGCGTGTTTCCAACGTTATTTCCAAGCCATGCACCAGCAAGAACGCCGATTGCAGTAGCAGCAAGTTTGCCTTTACCACCGCCGATATTTGAACCGGCATATCCGCCAACGCCAGCCCCTAGAAGACCGCCAAGCAAACCTTTAGTGCCAACGCCGCCGCCACTCCCTTGTGTAACACAACCGGATAGCGCCACGATCAACATCGAGGCTAATACTAATTTTAATGAACGTCTCATTACAATTCCTTTTCAAATGTTAATAATAAGTGTATAACTAAGTGTACCATTTTTTAATAAAAGAGTCAATAACTAATTTCGTATTGATTCCAACATTAAAGTGATTGCAACAAAAGGGATGAATACAATCAACCCTAGTCTGGCTAAGAATCCTTTCCGGTGTAGAACTTCAGTCCATACACACCAAACAACCCCACCAAGTGAATAGTATAATAAAAAATCAATCATGTGCGATACTCCTTTCATAAAGAAGTATCGCACCGAATGATTAAAGATTAGTTAAGCGATCTCGACAATCGAATCGATATTCAAATGAGTTTGTGCCTCGGTAACAATCTCTTGAATGAACGCTGGCATTTCAGCAATAGTTCGCATTGGAACGCGCTTGAATGTTCCATCGGGTGTCGGAACTTTATAAGTGCCACTATCACCAACGCCACGAAGCCACTGAACACCTTTCGACCATTCGTTTGACATTGCATCATAATCAAACAAGTCGATGAATTCAGATGGGTCATCCTCTGGCTTGCGCTTGCGTGTTACTGGAAGTCGCATTGCAGCATCTGCCATAAGTTCAATGAAGTCTACGCGGGAAATTGTTTTAGACATTGTTAAATCCTTTCAAGATTTATGTTGTGTTGTTATCTTAAGTGAATAGTTATACCAAGTCAAATTTCTTGGCAGCATTCATTTCGTCTAGCCGTTCTTGATAAAACTCGCGAATAAAATCGCCCTTTTCGCGTAAAATCAATTCAACTTCGCAAGCCGTTTCTATATCAAAAAACCATCCAGTATATAAAGTATCAAGCAACGATTTGATTTGATGATATGTTCCGTTTTGTTCAATGGATTTATTAACTGTGTCAATAATTTCATCGCGATCATAAGTGCGTGTGATTGTGAATTTATTAGCCATAGTTAAATCCTTTCAAGATTTATGTTGTGTTGTTAGCTTGGATGAATCATAACGAAATCAAATAGTGATGTCAACCCTTAATAATCAAAATCGTAATAATATGGGTCTTCATTTAAATAATATTCTTCAATTGCTTGATCATCAATTTCACGCTGTTTCCAATCAGCCCATTCAGACAATTCATACTCGTCGTAATATGTATCGCAATACTCTTCGGCTTCCCAATCCATCATTTCGTTGAGGTCTTCCATTGCGTCTTCTGCCATAGCAGCAACGGCAAGAACAATTTCTTTCTTGCCCATCAAACGGCGAATGCGATTGGTGCGACGTTTAGATGATTTTTTACGTAGGGCTTCATCATCCCAACCGAATACATTTCCATTAGGAGCAACAAAAACACGCATGCCAGTCCATTTGGAGCCTCGCTCACGTGTTAATTTTGGATCATTTGACCAATAAGGAAGCTTACGATAAGTGCGCGACATTTCAATTCTCCTTTTCAATCTATATATTATATAAAATACAAAAGCCGTTGTCAATGGTTTATTTTTAATAATAATGGTTGACTTATCTATTGACCCTGCTATTATGCTGATAGGGAGGGATGAGCTTTTTTTGGGTGCGCCAAAACAAAAAGAACCCCCGCATGGAGTGTCTTCATTACTTGCGTAGGAACATGCGGGGGGATTTTTAGGAGTCTAGCTCCCAAAACTTCATCATAAATTGTTTGGCATCTGTGGGGAATTCAAACTCCACATGATCAACGGCGTGGATGAACCAAGCACCTACACTGTTTTCTTCACACCATGTAGTTAATTCACCCGCAGCAACGTCGGCGCGAAATGTATCACTTATGTTCGTTAAGCGTGGGGTGGTATAAGTTTGCATCGGTTTTCCTTATTGTGTTTCGAGTTGCGTTGTGGTGAATAACTGAATCGAATCATCGTCGCACAAGTGATCCAACTCGTCAGTGCGTATGTCAGTCAGGTCGTTGGCGAAAAATGGTCTATAATAAACCGTTTCTTGTTTGGGTGAATATCTAACAATCTTAAACGCACGACCTTTACGCATCATCATCGTTGCGGTAAGTAAGGCATTATGTAGAACATCTGCGTTATGCATTTTCGTATCCTTTTCAATTATGATATATTCATAGCACACTTATTAAAGTTAGTCAAGGGGAAAAGGTTTTACTTCTCCCCTTGATGTGATTATTTTGGATGTGCGAGTATATGACAATCGTGAATACACTCTGGTGTTTTATTAGTTTTAATCCAACCGGTGTCAATTGCTTCCATAAGAACTCTTGAAATACCAGCATGAGTCGTAATATGATGCCCTTTAGGATTTGGAATGTTTTGAATGTTAAACACCCCACGGGTTTCATTTTTTGATTGTTTGTCCCATACACGAAGATCGTTTTCAAAATAAACATCAAACATGGGAACCATGCCGCATTTTTTGTTCGTGGTAAACAACCGCTTGCTTTTACAATCACGGTCAAAATTCAATGATGAAAGTGTTTCAGCATTGTCTGTATAAGTATGATATATTTTCACACCTTTATATTCAAAAAATATTTCTGGTTCAGCGAATTCTGATATGAGTATTCTTTTTCGATATGTTGGCATTATTTTCAATCTTTCATTTGTGAATGTATGATGTTCTGATAAAAAGATATTACAAACTAACTGAACCAATGTCAACAAGTAATTTACGTCATATTATAAAAATAATCATTGCTTTTTTACGAGTAATTTAATATTATACTGTTAGGGAGGGATGAGCTTTCCAATCATGCTCCCACATAACTACAAGATTATAACCGGAATCTTTGATAAGCACTTCCTTGGTTAAGGTGGCTTCATAGAGTTGTCTGTATGGTTTTTTAATGGTTGGGTTTATATCATCGAGATTAAAACGTGCGGGGTTGCCATGCCAGTAATCACCATGAAATTCATAAACAGTATTGGTTAATGGATCATAACCATCAACCCTTCGATTTTTATTATTATTCATAGGCAAGCGCACTTGTCTATGTTGTGTATCGTCTGGTAAACCAATGCGATTAAGCCAGTTAGTTTCACCTTTTGATATAGTATGAACGCATTTAGGGCAACCTTTTCCATGTAAATGATCATGCGGCGTTTGCTTAAATATATCATGCGTTGGGCATATTATTTTTACTTTTATATCAGTATGATTGTAATCCACCAACGAATAATCATATAAAGAATCGTGAACTATTGTTGCCTCTTGAATAAACTGTGATAGTGATTTTCGCTGTCTCGATGCCTGTTTATCACCGGCACATTTTGAGCAACCTTGTTTTTGATATAAATGATTTCCCGCAGTTTGTTCATATATACCATGAACGGTGCATATTATTTTTACTTTGGTACGTCTATTGATATAATTGGTCAATGAATAATCATATACATCACCATGAATTGCAGTCGATTCTTGTATAAACTGTTCTGTTGTTTTGCGTTTTACCATATAAGTATTTATCAAAAAACCATAGTTAATCCACTTCGATTAACGTTTCCATCGCCCTCGTTACAGCAACGTAGATAAGGTTATCCTCTTGTAAAAGTTGCCATGTCTGTCTAGCAAAAGGACTTGGCATATTTTCTTGGCGTCCTAACAAGAACACTCTAGGCCATTCTTTACCTTTTGATTTATGAACGGATGATAAAACCAAAATGTTCTTATTTGTGGTTTTATCTTGGGCGTCTGAAAACATGCCCTTGATCATTACAATCAAACCAGCAACGTCAAGTTTCTTTTCTTCGGCGCGTTCGATAAGAACATTAAGGCAGCCCACGCGGTCAGTAATGCTACCGGCTTTCTGTTCTTGCCCTTTTGCCATAGCCTTAGATACTTCACGTTCCTTATACTTCTCAAGGCGATTGCGTAAGGCGTCAAGGCGGACTACTTTCCACTTGTTTGCAAGTGCTGCAAGTTGTGTGCCGATATCTCTACCTTCAATGCGGCAAGGAACACCCTTACGAATCAACTTGAATGCAAGTTCAACGATAGGCGCGTTAAGGCGGCAAATGATTGCATCGGAACCGGTAAACTTATATTCGGATTTTTCACCGAACACGTCGTCGAATTTAGCGTTGATAACTTCGCCTTCGATATTAGTATCATACGCTTCAATGTGTGATACCCATTGTTGGGCGTGTTTAACAACCGATTTAGGGCAACGGAACGTGCTAGTCAAAGGAAGCGTCGTTGTACCGAAGTCCTTGGAGATCAAGTCCAGCGCATCGGAATCAGCACCAGTGAAGCCAAAGATTGCTTGGCGAGGATCACCAACCGCGATCAAACGCCCACCGGGTTTTAACATTTTCTTTGCCAGTGCGCGTCGCGTGCTATTGGTATCTTGGGCTTCGTCAACCAAAACCCAATCTTGTTGGAAAAGGCGGAGGTTGTTTAACAATACAAGATAAATCATATCACTAAAATCAATAACTTTAAGATTAGAGTTAGATGCCTTTAAGACGTCCATTGATAACTGAATACCAACATCAACTGTTAAGTGTTCGTCGAGTTGATCCATAAGGTCGTGCTTATCAACAAGTTCATTCCACATGATAGGGTCGTTAATTTTATTAAAGAACCCAATGCCGGAATCCTTGGCAAGTGCTACCATCTTGTTAATGAAGTTGCCGTATACAGCAAACAAGTCGTCGCCCTCCGCCATACCATTAACGATATCTCGCACTTTGTTAGCATCAACTTGCATTTTTCCGTAACGATATTGAAGTGCGCCAAAGCCTGCACTATGGAACGTGCCAGCCCGAACATTTTTCATGCCCTTGGTTTTTTCCTTCAACTCATAACCCATAGCAGAGTTATAAGCACCAAGGAATACAGTGCCTACCATCAACTTAACGGCTTCAACCAATGTGAAGGTCTTACCACTGCCAGCTACAGCTTCGATAATGACATTACCTTTTCCTGATTTAACCCAATCAAGAATATTAACTTGCTGCGTTGAAAGTGTGATTTCTGGTATTTGCATAATCTCTCTCCGTTGGTTGACCTATTGTATAGCCTATTGGATTGGGCGAGTCAACCCTTAATTATTAAGTCGCCTTCAATAAAACAAATAGTAAAACCGCCAAGTTTATCGAATACGAATTGCGCCGATTCTTTAACTTTAAACCGTCGTTCAGTTTCGCCACCCTTTAACTTGGCAATTTTCCACTCGCCGATAATACTATCGAATACAGTCCGTGCCATAACTTCGGGTATTACCATGCGCGGGTCTCTCGAACTATCATATACGCTATACATTTGTTTGTTCCTTTGTTAAGTTCAGGGCGTTATAGACCACCCAATTCCTAATGTCAACCCCTATTACCAAATAGGGTCATCATCCCGATACCCGCGTTCTGCTAAACGCTCCGCCGCTTCCATTGGTCCTGTAACTTCGCTATAATACTCGGCGGCGGCTTCGCCTTCCATATCAGAATCAATGGTGCGCAAAAATGCGCCAACCTTAGCCAATACATCGCGTATAGAAGAACCCGAAAACGTAACTGGTAAATCATCATACCCATAACGAACAGTTGCCATTGGGCCTTCGTCTTCCCAATCGAAAACCGTAGCAGAACCAATGTCCCTACCGTAAGCAAATATTGTCCATATTGGGACACCGGCATCTACTCGCTTCGCTACAAAATTTGAATCAGCCATTTGTTCGTTCCTTCGGGGTAAGTCGTTTCGTTCAATCTGTGGGTATTATACAGGTTGGATAGAAGGTGTCAATACTTTATTTCATTTTGGTGCAGTTATTTTTCGCAGCCAAATAAACCTCATCCCTCCCTACCAGTATAGTAGGGAAGTCAAGGGGCTATGTCAACCCCTTTGTTTAGAAAACTTCTTCTACACCAGTATTGCGGCGGGTAATTACAGTCAACTCGGTATGGATATCATTAATCCGCTGTAAGTGTTCCACCATGTTTTGTATTGCGGGGAATTGACTCGCCCTGCCATCCCAATAATTAGGACCAGAAAATGTCCAAGGTACAAGTTTTTCTTCACCAAGCAACGGCGGCGAAACCTTGACATAATCCAAACATTGTCGTCCTTCATACATGAACGTATGACGCGGAAACATTTCATTCAATGCTTTCAGTTCGACACTTATTGCGGCGCGTGCAATATTAATGCCGGTCTCTTCCATTTCATCAAATAATTGTTCGATGGGTTCAAATATTTTCATAACTTGTTTCCATATGGGTCGGTGTTTTCAGATGTTGGAATGGTTGAATCAAATATGACATCGGCTTGATTCGCAGCCAATAAATCATGAAACGCAATCATCGCTTTTTCAATCAATGTATCAGGATCAGTGCCTTCGGGTGCCTGTATAGACACAAACGAATCCATGATAAAATCAAATGAAACCGTTTTTATTGCGCTGACTTTAACAACGGTATCAACCACGTCATGCATAATCATCATACTTGCATCTTCGTCTTTTGGCACGAATTCAAAATATGAACCATAATTCTCTACCAATCGACCAGTTACACGATTTCCTTCAACGTCGATATAAACAACTTCAGTGTTGTCCGGTAATTCCCATATGTTTAGTGTTGGCATTATATTTCCTTTTCTACAATAACTGAATCCAAATCACCACTTGATACATCGTCGATGTAAAGCACTTCTAATAATGGCACGTCGTGAATAGTAACACCACCACATGAATAAATGGTAACGCCATGTTTCACGGAAAGTTTGCCAAGTTCGGCACAAAATGCAATAAAACGTTTTTCTTCTTCTGATAACATAACGGTTCCTTTCGTTGTTTGGATTATCACTATACACGATTGCACAATGGTGTCAAGTGAAAATAAAGTGTTGACATCATATACACTATAGTATCTAATGCACTTATTGAAACGGAAGGAACTACCATGAAACTTCTTACATATCTTGAAAAATTCGATTTATTAGATCGTGTTAGAAACGCGGCTGGTGATGATTTTGATGCATTAGAACAATGGAAATTCGCAATCAATTGGCGTGCAAAGAATCGCTTTGGTTGCTGTAAGTATTCCAAGAAACTGGTCGAAGTAACCAGCGAATATTATTTGCATGGTGCAGTGAAACCAGAAGAAATGGATGATTTTATTAACACACTGCTACATGAAACAGCACACATACTCGTCAAAGAACGATTTGGTTCTTATATCAATGGCAGAAAGATTGCTGCACATGGTAGAGAATGGCGTGTAATAATGTTTGATCTTGGAATAACGAACGTTAAACGATGTGGTTCATCTACCATTCTTAACGAAATACGCAAGAAAGTCGCAAAGCATACATATACATGCAAAGATTGTGGCACAGTGATACCAAGACAGCGTAAACTTGCAAACGCAGAAAATCGATATCACCCTAAGTGTAAGCGTAAGCCAAACGGTGGTTCACTGATTCATAAACAAATGCGATAACCCTTGACATCAGTGGGGATGGTTCTATACTATCCCCACTGAAAGGATTTGTAATGACACCATTAGGAAAACTCAGACGAACCGAAAAACGAAAACACAAACGTGAGCGAGAAAAAGGCATGTCTCTCGAAGAAGTGCGTGCGCTACGTCTCGAGAATGATGCGGCTAATGGTGGCAACGTAGAAAAAACTAAAGAAAATACGCGTAAAAATAAACGCGGTAGAAATACTCGATTTCTCCGCCGCCGCAATATCAAATTATTAGAAGCACAAAATCATAGATGCTGCTATTGTGGTGACCCAATGTGGTATCCAAAACTGGACGACGGTGATGCGATTCCACACCACGACACTAACCGCGCCACGGTTGAACATGTTGTTGCAAGGACAAAAGGTGGTTCTAATTTCAAGCATAACTTTGCTATGGCTTGTTCCGAATGCAACTCAGTGCGTGGTTGTATGAACCTTGATAAGTTTATCGCACTTATTACCGGCAAGGAAATAGTTGTACTCGACAAACCAATAAGAAAGATATTAAGCACTATGCGGTTATTGTATATTGGATTAACAATGCAACCCGAACTGTTTGCTAAAGTCTTAGAAGAAAGTGATGATATTAAATTCAAACTCAACCTAAAACAAACCAGACATCGCAGTTTAGGAAATGTTCAACTTCGAGTCATAGAAAATTGCATGACATTCTAATAGAACCCATATAGAAAAACCCATAGGTGCTATTGAATTAGACCTATGGGTTTTCTTTTATTCTTTTATGATTGGTGGGAATACAGTTATGAATCCATCCTCTTCGATTTCTAATGTTGGGTTTTTTATTTTAAATCCATACTGATCGACGACTATTGTCGTATCTTTGATTAATCCATCTGGAAAATCACTTATTCGTTCGTTCGCAAATTCGTTATTAAGTGTATCAAAGTCGACGTCTTCATATTGTTTATTCATTACTCGTTCCTTCTGGTATGCGTATTCAAAGTTTGAAACGACTTTCGTCGTTCCACGTGTCTTTGTTTTCAGTGTAAATTCCTTCACCCAATGGGGTTACGGTATATGTCTTGTCGCCTTTGACACGCAGCCAACACTTACGTTCCATGCGTAGAGCAACAACGCCTTCATTGCCGACGAATCGGTATGAAGGCTCTTGTTTGATTGTGCAGATGGTTGACCATTCATTAAGTGTCATAATGTGCCCTTTCTATTCAGCTAATGTAAGTGCGCCAACCAGCCCACGAAAAATTGGATCATTACCTTTGTCGCCTAGCAACCAACCAAACGTCGTTGCTTTACGAAGAGCAAGAACCGTGTTACCTTTCTGGACGTCCCAAATGATCTGAACGTTATCAGTGTCCATCCACTTAGCAGTCTCACGATCAACGAACCACGGATATTCTGGGTCAGTTACTTTATCAGCAACATAACCCAACAACTGTGCGGTTTCGATGATTGAATCAATCTGTTTGCTATGTGCATCAAGTGTGATACACGTATTAAAGTAATCCGCGCCATGTGCATTACCGTCTTCGATGTATGCTTGGACGTCTGGATGATTGGCATACTTAAGCATTTGAACGCCCCCGTGATGCCCATGCGCTGCGCATTTTCCACCCTTAGAGCCAACGCCATTAGGTTCACGCAACGACGGTAGATCGGTGGGGATCAAGCCATATACAACCAAGTCGCCAGCCTTACGATTTGGGTTAGGTAGAATCATTCCTTTAGATTTTGGCATTTTTAACTCCATCTTTGTCGGCATAACCAACGGTTTCCATTAGGACATATTTTTGTCCAGTATAAAACTTTGATAAGCGTTCCAATTCTGCCAATGCTTTTTGTTCATCGGTGTATTGCTTTAACTTATAGGCGGGTTTTGATTCCCGTTCTGGATTGCCTGATAAGTTAAATATGATCCAAAATATTTGCATCAGGTATGCGGCGTGATTGCAACATCTGTTACAACAGCAGAACAAATAGATTCCAACAAAATAAATTCTCTGCCTCGTTCTTGTTTAGCAAGTCTGTTCAACTCAGTCAAGGCTTTTTCTTTATCATAATGCTTTTTCGCCTCTCGTGTTGGTTTCGAACATCGTCTTGGGTCAGACGTAGTGCTAAAAATAATCCAGAACTTTTTCATTGTTAAATCTCCTATGTGGTTTTTATTATAATACCAGTTTGATATTATATGTCAAGGAAATAATGATAAATAAAAATGACGGCGTGATGTTTGCTACGAACATTCATCACATTGGACACCGGAAGGTAATCCAACCGCCACACGTATTTATAACCCGGAAGGATAACACATGTCAAGAAGAAAAACCACCACTAAATTCATACAAGAAGCTATCGCCGTTCACGGTGATGTATATGATTATTCATTAGTTGAATATAGTCATTCACATTCTAAAATAAAAATAATATGCGACGATCATGGTATATTTGAACAACGTGCAGCCGATCATATACGTAGCATTGGATGCAATAAGTGTTGCAATATCACACAAACAAGAACATTGAATGAATTTATTATCTTATCCAATATTGCACACAGTGGTAAATATGACTATTCACAATCTATATATGTTAATAAACGAACAAATATTAATATAATATGCAAAAAACATGGTATCTTTACGCAACGCCCAACAGATCATATATCAGGTCGCGGTTGTGCAAAATGCACCAATAATGTTTCTAAATCAGAAACAAAATGGCTTGATGCAATCGGTCTTCCAAATGATAGAAATCATCGCCAAGTTAAAATAAATCAATTCATAGTGGATGGTTATAATCCAACGACTAATACGGTTTATGAATTTCACGGCGATTATTGGCATGGTAATCCAAATACCACCGATCATACCAAACTAAATCCATCAAATAAACAACCGTTCAAACATCTATATGAGAATACACTTAAAAAAGAAACACTTATTAAAGATTCGGGTTATAATCTTGTCGTTATGTGGGAGCATGATTGGAAAAACAAAACCCCACCGCTGGATGCTGATGGGGCTTCATTCAATCACAATATTTAACGAAAGGAGGTCTTGTGATTTGGAAACACTTACGTCTTACGGGATTGCCCTGCGTATAGTTAAATTTGGATTGAGGGATTTCACCCCATGACATCGCGAATGTCACTTATGCGTTTCTTAATAAAGAAGCACTTACGTCTTCACCGCTAATGAGCTACGCCCATTTAATCCAAAACTGTTTGCCCATTCGGGCGAATAAGTATGCCGGTTTTTTATAGCATGGATATCCGGCTCCATCGTTCCTTACTGTTATTTGTTCTACTGGTGTTAAGTATCACCACGATGAATTGTTTTGAAATTCAGATTGTAAACTTCTTAGCGTCCACGTCAAGGTCTAATTTCCTATCACTTGTATCGGCTCCACTTACGTTCTTTCGCAAATTCCCTACATATTATATACTACTTTTCTATAAAACCCAATTAACCCACTTAGGCAGGGGCAACAAATTTTCAGTAGATTAACTTACGTGACACACCTGATTTGCTACATTTCAGCCACGCTCCCTATATTTTTTGGTTGGTATTAGCAGAGGGGGGTTCTCTACACAAGTGATTCAACAACCATTTCCCTGTAGAATCATCGGGCATAGGGCGAACCTATCCCTTGGATTTATTTAACGTGTACTCCAAGGTTAACACGGGTGCCGATGTATTTGCCGACGATCAACATACCAACGTCGTATTCCCTTTCGGGAATTGGAAATGCGCGTAGGAATTAAACCCACTCTGCTTCAATGGTTAACCCATATACATTCAATGTGTTACATCATTAAATGTCCTAGCAACCTCCTTGTGAGTGTAACTTTACTGGCTCACTACCGGCTGTATTCTAGGTACGTCGTGCATCGTACACTATCGCAAGCTCGTGTGCCCATTTGGGCAAATCCTGCGTGTCCATGCTCCGCATGAAATAATATAGTTTGTGCGCACTCCCTATATCATCTGCCTTCGTATCGGCACCACCCATTTCAAGCTACTCTGATGCAGTCTTTGCCAAGTCGTGTAAACCCAACCAGTGCCGCTACATTTCGCTAAGGTTATAACACCTACCAGCCACTACGCCTCGATGCTTTTAACCTAAACTTAGGGAATGTGCTTTTCTGAACTTACGTTCTGGTATTTAAGCTACCCGTGGTTTGTGCCACCGAAGAAGATACCAACCTTCCATCACATTCTATTCTTTATAATACCTCAACATACATAAACTGTCAAGCATTATTTAACTAATAATATCGTAACCTAATAACTTCGCATGATCTAAATCGATTACTTTGCCATACGGATTTCAGTTTCACCTTCCAATAGGATAGAGTTCAACGATATTAACTATGTTTTGCTGTGATGGGATTTGCACTTTGCATAAGGGCACTACTAATACCCGAACCATCATTCACTACAAGTGGAACAAACTCCTTACGGATTTTATCATCTTTTGCAGTTTATCTCTACGCTATGAACGCTTGAGCAGAACCTTACCAGCAATAATTAATTCGGGAAGCTAATATGTTGACGTTTTGACTCGTCCTATTTTCACTGGACCACTCCAGACATATCATCTTCGTTAAGCACTGAACCACTCACCTTAAATGGCTTCCCATAGTAACGCCTTCATTTCAGTTCCAGCGTAACAAATTTAATGCTATTGAACTATTATGATTTCACCAGACCATACCGTCGCATGTCGGCTATTCCATAATCCAGCAAACCTAACTGGAATTCAGAGGGTTAGAACCTCTGTTCTATTCAGTGCGTATACACACCGTGGTCCTAGCAACTCGTGTGCCCTTTCGGGCGAATTCAATAATTGTATTATACAGCAACCGCCTTTTCCGTCAAGTCTTTTTTCAAGATAACTTCGTCATCGTCTTCATCATCGGAACATCGAACTTTGATGATATCAAATGCGTCATCATGTTTGATGTAACCTTGCGCTTCTTCAAGCGCCTCGTTTTTGGTATCAACTGACATCAAATGTTCGCGATCTAACCGATCAAACGCGGCTTGATCTGCATAACCATAAAGGTCATACCAAACATAGTCGTCGCCTTCCATGATATCATCGCCGAATGCAGTAAGCAAGTCATTTAAGAACTTACGTTCTGGTTCATTCTTTGGGCGCATATCCCAACCACGGTCATAATTCAAATAACAACCATCAAAACCCCAATGTAATTGTGAAGTATCGCACACTTGCAATTTGCTAATGCGTCCATTCTTGATACCAAAAACTGATGGTTCAGAAAAAACTTTGGCGCAAATTTTAAACACACCAATCGAACCATTGACCCAATTGTCACCATCGCTGGTAAGGTTTGGAATCATAGTCCGAACCGCTGTACATCACCAACAATTTCTTTGTTGAATTTTGTCATAATGGAATCCTTATCCAAATAGATATTGTTGAACCGCTAACCCCTGTTCAATAAACGGGTTACTTCCGATCATAACTATACCAAGTTGCACTCGTTCTGTCAAACCTTCAAGCGACCATCCTTCTTTGTGAAGAATTTCGCCAGCGATAAAATTTAAAATATTCATCATATAAACCTTTCATTTGTTTTTCTATTTTTAGAATAGCATATATATTTAGAATGTCAACTAATCAAAATCAATTCCATTCATAAACTGAATTAGTTCGCCATTCAAACCCAAGGCTACATCACCCAATCGGATAACAAGGTAATTTGTCATTGCCACGGGACGAACTTCCATAACCATTTTAAACGCGTCTTCTTTAGTCATACCATGTTGAATCAACGCCAACATGGATACAGCGGGGGAACGACACATGCCGCCATGACAATGAATCAATACTTTGTCTTCATCGGTGAAAGTTTCCGTGAATGTAAGTATATTCAGGATGTCTTTCATTTTGGGTGCGTGTTGCATTCCGGGACGATGACATTCTTGTTTTTCATTATCAAGATCGTCCATGAAAAACTTTTGATGTCCTTCACCAAAGAATGGATTCGCAATACCAGATGTATCAAGCAGGCTAACTGTTTTAGTTGCCCAACCCAACCCAATCGTGGGTGCGTCTTTCAAGTCTGTGATTTTAAGTTCGAACATCGGTCATCTCCTTTTCAGTTGATGCACCTTACAACTAAGTGCACCAACTGTCAAGCGTTAAGTGATTTTTAACTCAACATCATCGAACATGCTGAAAAATACATCTTCGCTATTGTTAAAGTGTATTGTCGTCGCTTCCCAACAATGCAGAGCAAGTTTCGCAACCCCTTCAAGATATTCAAATACCGCTTCCATTGTTTCTTCGTCGAGGTTTTGTGGAAGTGTGATGTCGAGTTTCGCAACCACTTTATCAACAAGGTGTGGTGCTAATTGAAATTCAATTAACTTATTGCGAAAATGAATCATAGCCAAAACGGTAGGTGTTTCGGATAAATCGTGTTTTACGATTTCGTCGAATTGAGCGGTCATTTCGCGTAGTGAGTTTTTGATATCAAACATCGGAGTTACCTTTCTGATTCGTTGCAGTTGGTGCACCATAGAACTAAGTGCACCAAGAGTCAAGCACTTATTTTGAACTTATTTACTCCATTTTTCATGGGCAATAATACCAACAATTACAATCACCGCAATGATCGCAGCCCACTTGATGAATGTCCATGCCCAAATCAAAGGCCACAATGCCATGTATATATATACCCAAGGATCAATCCAAGCGAACACTGTAAAGTCGCCTATCATCATATATGAAACTAACCCCAACATAACATATAGAAAGGTTATAAGTAATCCTTTTGTTTTAATAGTCATATCATCTCCTTTTAATTGAACTACCATTATAACCGTATTTATTTTTATGTCAAGTGCAAATAAATGCTTGACTTATATGTTGAATATGGTATTCTTATGGTAGGGAGGGATGAGTTTTTTCTGGAATAATAATATAACAAAAAATGTCAAGATTTCTCTTGACATTTTCTGAATTTTATTTAAAGTTTAAGAGGAACACCAACCGCCCATCAACCAGCGAACGTCTTTCGATTTCGCGGCGAGCGTCGTCTCGGTTTTATTGCGTTGTAGTTTTCGGTCTGCAATCTTGGGTTCAATAGATTTTTTCACCCGTTCAAATGCCGCTTCCGCTTTAACCACATACGCTGGTTTATCTTTGCGATTGTTGATACGCATTTTTTCATTTGCGTTGCGCAATTTATATCTCGCATCATGAATTTTTTGACTCAATGCCATGATTGCTTTGTTGTGCGCGATCAGTCGCTTGGATGGTTCAATCGCAGTATACTTAACAGCAACCGCCGGTCCCCATTTTTCACCATTCACATCAATGTAATCGTAGGCTTCCTGTTCGGTATAAAAATGTTTATTGGTAAATGATAAACCAGCAAACTGCGAAAACGAACCTGAATAAGAATGACCCATTTCATATCCATCTTGTTCGCAACGGGTGTTGAATTGCATCACCACTTCTTCACGTGATGCTTTACCGTCTACTTCCATCGTGTTTAATTGTGCGCCCATTTGTATTTCCCTTCGTTTAAGTTATAAAGGTATTATAGACTAACTGAACCAATTGTCAAGAACTATTTCTATAGGTTCTATAGCAAAAAACCCATAGCACCTATGGGTCGAACGCTATGGGTTTGCTTCTAATTCTTTGATGCGTAGTTCCAATTCTTTGATGATACGATATTCACAATCTTCATAATGCCCTTCAAGGGTGCCATTGATTTGTGGATCAGATATGCCACAATATGAACACTTATAATAAGGATTGCTCCCGCCAATTGGAACACTTGGATAATCACTGTAATATGTCATAACGACTCCTTTATGATAAAAAAGGGGCTGGCATTTCTACCAACCCCCTTTTATTTACCCTATATCACATTCGGGTTAAAGAATTTTGATCATCTCAACACCATCAACGTAAACGCGCTTGCAAGCAGATTCACGATTAAGCATTTTACGCAATGCCGCTTTCGGGTCGGCTGGTTGTGCCTTGCCATTGGCTTTGTTTTGCTTGGCAAAGTATGCGATTGCATCAACGTGAGTCATAACCGAATCGTCAGCAACTTCAACATCGTCGGCCTCCGTTTGGATGATTTGAATCATTTCAACACCATCTTTGAAAACCGACTTGAGTTTAGGGTTAGAAGTCAGCTTTGCACGCGATAGGCGCTTACGTAGTGCGGCAATTGGATTTTTAGCACCCTTAAGCCCAAGAACGTCAACTGCTTCATCCAGCGTAAGCAAATCATCGCCATTTACCAGTGTGCTTTTTGAATCCGCCGAAGGGGTATAAACCGCACTGGTATATACAGCACCGCGAGTTCGCGCAGTAACCTTACAAACGGTTTCATGTTTGCTTACCCGCATTTTGGCGTTATTGTAGTCAGTCGGAACTGCAACAACATCGGCAGGATTAACTTTAACCAAAATCGTATGTTCGCCAGAACTGTATGAACCAAGATAACCTTGGGCGCATACGTGCAAACCAGAAGAACAAGTTTGATCAGGGTCTTCGTTCACTTCGTTACGTGGCATTTCGGCAGGTTTTGCGCCAACGCTATAATCAAACGTTTGCGTGCGAATATCAGTCAATTTACCATTAACCTCGGCGCACATTTTATAGGCAAGAAAGAAACCGTCTTCCGTGATCGGAAGGTCGTTCACTTCCAAGAAACCGTATAACTGTTGAACGGAACGGAATGAAGGGTTATCCATAAGGTTATCAAGGAATGCAACCATTGGTGAAACTTCCAAACCTTCTTCAACCATTTGAAGGATACGCGAAGTCACCGCGTTATGGGTAGGCTTACCATCATAAAGAACTTCACCGTTTTCAACGGTAACGCGTCCTTTACCAAAGTCGTTAATAACCTGAACCATATCAAGCAATGATGCAATTGGTGCATAGTTGCCAGCGGCAGCAAGTCCACGAATTTCTTCATAGTTTGTATGCGAAGAGGCGATAGGCGTAGTTTGCCCGTCAATCATAAGTGTGATTGAATTTTGGGCGATAATTGCGGCTTGAATCGTTTTCATAAGTTTTAGTCTCCTAGTTGGTTTCCGAATGTGATAATGAATATTACCACCATTTGTTATATTGTCAAGCACTCATTTCAAATTAGTTTGGCAGGATTAAACAGAAGAAGTCAATCACCGTTCAACCCTGCCACCTACGGGCTAGGTAGGAGTTTCTTATGCCGCCGAGGCCAACGTAAGGATTTTACGCTTTTCTGGCACTGCGTCTTTTGCGTCAACCATCGCGATATAATCAGTCAATGCCGCATGGTTATTTTCACTGATAGAGTTGTCGCGATTGTTGTAATAACCGCCGCGCAAATCACTGTCAGAAACAAGTTTCAATAATGGATACTTATTTTTAACAGCGTCCCAAAGTTTCCCAAGATCGTGTTTTGGCTTGGCAGATTTTAACGTAAATCCTACGCTATCCGCAACACTTGAAATCGCTTGTGCCTTAGATGAATCACGGTTTGAAAGATATTCATGTGCGCGTTTGAATATTCCAATAACTGAATCCTTTGCCAAATCAGTATCATCCATATCATTAACGAACGATGATAAATCATTTGAAAACTGGTGATAGGCATAACGGTCAGCCATAACTTGCGCCACCTTTTCTTTTTTAACCGCAACCGTAAGTTTGTCGCGGATCAGGTCGAAAAGATTAACCCAACCAGAATCATCTTTCAATTTATCAACATCACCTTTACGAATTCCATAAACGATCTTGTTAGTCAAGTCAACGATTTTATGTTCTTTCGCCAAATCGACAATGGTGTTAAAATCTTCACGTTCACGTCCTGAACCATTATTGGAATCATATACCTTAAAGCGATCAATCATAACATAAACACCACCAGTCGTTAAATCCAGATCAGTAGGATTCCAACTATCACGGCGATCATGGGCGCGTCCAACATATTCCAAAACCTTTGATGTAACTCGTCGCGCTTGGCGAACAGCCTTGGGGCGTTTTTCAAGATTGCTTACAGGTTGAATAGTAACATTACCCAACGCCTTAGAAATCTTTTTCATCATTTTTTTATCGTCGGTTTTGAACATATGCTGATAACGAACAGAGTCACCATTTGTTTCCATAAAATGAGTCACTCGGCTATGCGAACCATTGCCAACATCGTCATAGAAAAACAGAATATCGGAACTGGCGGGGAATTTAATATCACCGTTATAACTCCATTCCGCAGTTTGCCCACGTCCACCGCGTGTATTCTTTTGGAATGATACAATCTGAACGTTAGGAAAATCATCGCGATCCAATTTGAACGAATCAGATAGTGATTGCTTTTTCCATTTCAACCCAACATTGTTGTCAGATAGAATCCGTTGCAAGCCAGATGTCAAAGGATTGATCACTTCTTTGAACAACAAACGCGCATCCCAAAGTGTTTTACAATCCTTAAATTTATCCTGAAACAATGGGGCAATTTCAGTCGATACGGCATCAAGTTTAGCCTTGATATTTTTAATCGTTGCTTCATCATAACCCAACGCCTCGCGGTTTGCCGCAACGTCCAACTCGCCGATATCAAAGAACAAATCAACTGTCAATCCCATAATTGCATCTTGATTGCTTGTCAAGTCGCCTAATGATTGTGAACTAATTGGATATGTTACATTGCCTTGGATAGCATGGATTTTGCTTTCACCATATGAACTTTCACGTTCAAGCATCTTCCAGCCTTTGCCTTCAACCGTATAAGTCTTAGTAACAATTTCATAATCAGTGTTACCAGTAACGATAGGGGCAGGATCAAAGCGATCAAGTGCCTTCATTGCCTTTTGTGCGAATTCGCGCATGTCACCATCGTTTACAGCCATTTTAACGGTAACGCCGTTCACTTCGTCGGTAGGCATTCCGTCTTCGTCACCCAAAATAACGATTGAGGGGATACCTGCCTCGTTATAGAAACATGAAAATACAGTAAGTGTGCCATTCCAACGTGTTTCAACTGAAAACGAATCGGTATAAGCAAAAGGCGATTTAGAACCAAGTCCAAGACACCCCGTTACATCGTTTGAACCCGTTTTGGTTGAAGCAAAATAAGTGGAATACATTTCCAATACATCGTCAGGTGATAACCCAAGTCCGTAATCAGTAACCGCGAACCACGGCTCAAGTGAATTCGGTAGGTGAATTTCGAAAGGCACGTCATTTTTGCCAGCGTCGATATGTGAATCCTTGGCATTACAAGAAAGTTCACGAACAACAGCAAGAATTTTATCCGAATACAATCCGTCGGATAGAATCTTAAATGCCTTGGCAGTCATATCGATGTTAAACGTCCGTTCGTTTGAAGTGCCGGAACGCCCAACTTCTCGATTTTCTGTTTTGATTTGCATGGTGATAGTCTCCTATTAGTGTTAAGTAAAAGCCCGTAAGTGTCGTTTGATGTAGTGATATTAGCAGGTTATTTCGTCGTGTCAAGCATTTATTTTGATGCAGTTAAAAGTTTTTATTGAACCCTGCTCCTACAAAGAATGCAGCAATACCAGTCAACCACATTTTCCAATGAAACAACATACCAAACAATAATGGAACAATCCATATATTAGATGGTATAGTCAATAACATGAATAATGCTACAATGTATAGTAAGAATCCAATCATTTTTCATCTCCCTTTTCTGATTATGATACTAACATAACTGAACCAATTGTCAAGCACTTATTTTTATCATAATGTATCCAGAAAAAACTCATCCCTCCCTACCAGTATAATAACAGTGTCAAGCGATATGTCAAGACAAAAAAAGCACCCGAAGGTGCTTTAATCTAACCATGTAGGTTCATCGCCCCACCATTCAAACCCCAATCCACTATAACTGTTTTGTTTGTTATAACGGATATGAAACTTGCCAATCCAAAATGACCAACCAACATCAAATACTAGTTTGCCTTTTTCAAATTTGGTGTATCGTTTATATCTGAACCATTTTTTCATTTCATTAACTCTCTGCTGCGTCCAACCAATACCGAAGTGTGTCTTTGCCAACCACGAATGAATTATCTGAATAAACTCTAGCAAGCATAACAAACAACGACTCTGCTTCATAATTTTTGTTTATAGATCGAAGAAATTTCAACATACGAGTAAGTCGTAAAAAATTATGATTGCCTTGTGTAACCCATTGTCTCTCTGCATCAACATATATATTGGAAAACTTATAAAATTTAGTCATGCGTGCACACGCCAACGTTACATTGTTCATCATTGGTATGTCATTCATAAACAATTCAATGTCAGCATCTGTAAGCAATGGTGCATCGATATTAAATCGGCTGACTTCCGTGTTGGGAAACATCCACTGGATATAATCATGAACCGATTCTAATTGTTCATCTGAGAACAATAAGTAATCATCAAGTGAGCGTCCTTTATCATCAGTTCCGAACCCTTGGTAAAAATCAGTAATTGCCGACATGATTATATCCTTTCAAAATTTGGCGAGGGCAGGGAGAGTCGAACTCCCGACAAAGGGTTTAGAACCCACTGCTCTACCACTGAGCTATGCCCCCGATGTTACTAATATAACAAGTGTTTCCACAATGTCAACCGAATTCTTTCTTATGCGCACGACGTTTCTTAAGTTTATCATTGATCGCCTTGCGCTGTTCATCCGTCATGTTATCACGCTTTTCTTTTGCTTTACGATTTAACATCAACCGGCGTTCTTCTTGTCCTTCAGGCGTCGCACGATGTTCGCGTTTATGTTTCCGCCCGACCGCACGTGCATGTTTTCCATTCGCTTCATTCGCTTTATCTTGATCACGTTTCGCACGCTCATTTTTATAATATAGACGCCATATAGCGAACGCGGCTTGTGCACGGGTTTCAAATTTGTCGCCGAGCCATCTATCAAAGTTCGCTTTTGTCATGATTGCCGTGTAATAAGTTTGTTCCCCCGGTAACGTGCGTCGAGTATGTAAATAACCACCCGTGACAATCGCTTCTCTGCCACATTCTTCCGCCCACCCAATGGTGGTTAACCCATGACGTCCAACCTTGGGACGGCGCACTACAGTGTAAATCATTTTAGTCATATGCTACTCCTAAACAATTGTCATATAAATGGGAACACCTACAAACTTAAGTGGGCGCTGTGAATCATCATTGCCGCATTTGGGACACTTGGCTGGATCAAGATGAACCATGCCGCATGCCATCAATGTACAATGAACCAAATTCGTCGGGGTAGGAGGTTCCGGTTCCTTTTTCTTTCGACCCCGTTTAGATTTTGGTTTATCAGTCATCTGTGATCGCCGATAAATCGCCATGGACTCTAAACACTAGTGCACCATGTTCGTCAATGCGCAGAAGTTTATAATCAATATCCATTAACAATTCAGTATCTGTAGCATAGATAGATAATGCATCAAGAAACCCTTCGTTGTTGGTATCGATGATCTCATTTAAGTCCATAGTCACGGAAGTAGTGATATAGTTCTGATCGTCGATTTCGTATACAAGCCCTAACGGCGCTGTAAAGATATTACTCATCGAATAAACTCCCTTTCAATTTTCGTTTCTGGAACCCATTTCTTTCCAACATCCAACATCGCCAACACGGCACGTCCCTTTGGCAACAACGTAATCCATTTGCGATTATTGAATTTTTTAATATGAACCAATCCCATGCTTTCCGCCCGATGCTCATATGCATATGACAATGGCGCAAATGATGATACACAAGTCACTTTGCGCAATTTGCCAGTATCGATATAAGTGTGAAGGTCTTTTGCTGGAATTGATTTATATTTGGTATTGCCGTCATGATCAACATATTTTTTGATCTTAGGTTTGGCAGTATACAGTTGTGCTCGGTATAATGATCCACCATTCAAACTCAACATGGTCAACAACCGGTGCCAGTTCGACATAGGGGCTAATGGTTTTGTGCCGCGCATATCAGTCCTCCCATCCATATCGACTCAATTGTGTTTCAACATCAACGATTTCAGTACCGACGATATCATCATGATCCAACGCGTATGTCATTTCAGTATACGCTTTCTGCATATTGAAGTCTTCTTTAACTTCTACCGCAATCGTAACATATATCTTTTTGGTTTTCACGGCGTTTCTCCTTCAATGTCATATAAATGATTTACAGATATTAATTTCAAGAAATAATAATCATCATAGGCAACATCCATCGCCTCGCCTTCGTCTTCCGCCGCAACCTCTTCTGACAAAATGGTATGTCCACCACCCTGTTCCGAAATCCATTCAACTTCAAACATCGATTTAGCCATAATGTTTCCTTTCATTTCAATACAGTTAATCTAACATAACTGAACCAATAGTCAAGCACTTATTTCATGAAACAATCGATCAAATACATTATCATCGCCAAAATCGACCGTATACATAATAACCGGATGGTCGCCGTGACGGTTCGTATATATATCAATAATTTCACCCAACTCGAAGTCGCCGGTTAAATCTTTAACTGAATCGCCTAATTGCATATCAATCTCCTTTTTAACAGTTAATGAATAAATTTAATGAACGCATTTGCGTCACATAATTTATTTTTGGTTTATATACTTCATCCGTAAACAAAATATGAATTCCCCAATTAGGTAATGCAGATTGCGATACTTTGTATTCACGTCCTTCGATACATACCTCATGGACGCACTTATGGCTACCATACAGTTGACCTTTGGAATCCTTATATGATACCCATGCGTCAGTAACACCTTTATGATCCCACAATCCACCATCGGTAGAATCGAATAATTGTTTCAAGGTTATAGCAGGGTCTTGCGTATGAAGCCCTTCGCGCCTGATATCAATTGGACGTTTTTTCATATTATGCCGCCTTTCTGTATTCAAACGCGTCGGCACGCTTGTAATAGTTATTCTTTAATGCACCATGAGTCATGATGGATATGTCTACGTTTGCTTTGGCATTGTGTCCACCGCACGCTTTACACTCAGCGCAATTCGTCTTTCTACCCATCTCTTCACTAGCAGGGCACGCAATTTCTTTCTTGCCTAATGCGTCGTCAGCACCGCGAACACGAAACGTTCTGAATCCAGAGGAACGCGCCCAAAACCGGTCTGCGTTATTATCGGCACTAGCCATAAGCCACTTACCATAATCACGATCACAATCACGCCATTGGTGGGTATATCCTGTTGTGAAATCACTAGATTGACCAATCGCGTCGATTAGCCAAAACGGAACAGCCGCAGGGTCGCCATAAGAACCTAACCGAACAGCCTTGTCCTTGAATAGATTAGGGATATCATACAATGAAATTTCATCATATGAACCACGTTCAAAGGCACGCCATACATGAGTCGGGGCTTGCCATACTTTAACGTAACATGAACGTCCAGTGTTCTTGAAACCAGTAGGCGAATCTACGTCAGGGTTAAGGTCGCCTCGGTGTGGGCATGCACCACACACACTTGAATCCTCGCCTGAATTCGTTGCTACATGCGGATTGATGTCTTCCCGAATAATCCAAGTCTGTATCATATGACCAGTCTTGCTATTCAAACTCTTATCTGCAAACCCCGTCGCCACCATAACAATAGGCGCACCATCTAACATTGAAGGGCCGCGATAAATTACATAACCGTTTGGGTCTTTAACTTTAGCCATGATATAAATCCTTATGTGTTTGTTTTCTGATAACCAGATAATAACAGATTTTTATATGTCGTCAAGTCTTTTTTTAAATTGGTTTAGTTATATATTCAGACAAAATAAAACCCGATATGCAGGGCAGCAATATCGGGTTTTATTTCTTGTCGGCCTAGTAAGGTGTCGCCTTTTAAGGGGCTATCCAGGTAAGGGTGCGACAACTTCACTTTCGTGAATCTTTATAACTATACCACAACACCCTATAAGTGTCAAGCATTAAAAAACCCCGTTAACCGGTTTCAAAGGTCGGCACGGGGTTTCTTTACATGCGTGTGATTATCAGAAAACAAACATGTTATTTGCGTCGCGTGGTTGAGCTTTTGATTGGCTTACAGATACGCGGGGAACGAACGGGTCGTGCTGCTGAAGTCTTAGTTGCTTTTGCCATGGGTCTTATTCTCCTCTGTGGTTGATAAAAAATTACGGGGGATATCCGTTAAGACTTACTAGATAAAAACTGTTGGTTTATGTTAGGAGTGACGTATAAATACGTATCGCTGGTAATAGTGACAAACGCGTTAAATCATGATCGCTCTAGATATCCCCACCCGTACTACAACTGGCAATCAGTGCCTCGGGGCTTGTTAGTCGGAACAACTTAGATGCGCATATCCACGAACCTACGTTGCCACCTACTGGCATGCAGAACACACCATTGTCTTGATGAATGATTTCGGCGATAACCGGCGTGCCTTTGCTTAGAACCAACTCTTCGTTACGTTTGATTTCAGCACCTGCATGCACGGGTGTGATCATCATTCTAAATAAATCCATCGTCAAAAACCTTTCATTATTGTATGTTATAAGTATAACACAGTTTCAGCATCTGTCAAGCAAAAACTGATTCGCGGGTTTTGCCATATTCAATCAGTGTTCTGTTAACATCCTGAATGCTGTATTGTATTTGCGCCGTCGGTTGTTCAAGCATCGTCGATACCGTGTTTGCCAATCGATCAGCAACTTTAAGTTCGTGCTGAAGTCTAGGCAATACATGAACGTTCAACAGTTTATAACCGTTGCTTGTTGGTTTCATCATCCGCGCTGTGTGAATTGTTGTAGTCTTACCGGTTGCTTCGCCGTTTAGATACACATCACACTCGGCGAATTCCGCCGCACAACCATAATTACCTTTCTTGGAATCAGGCATCGCAACCAAATAAACCAGTGTTACTTGTAACGTTCTGGCACCATGGAGACGTTTATCGTTGTCCATGTACACTTGACCAACTTTAACGCGTTCCATATCAGTCCTCCACTTCTACGGTAATGCGTATACGCTTGCCAAACAAAGAATTAAACATTGGATGTGCTCGTGTGTCATCCCAACTCTGTAGGCGAACGAATACACAATCATCTTCAGCCGTTACGGATGCATCATTGCTTTCATGAATTACAGCCATCCCACCGTCTTCGGTTTTAATGCTGGCATCATTAAATACACTCGTTGATGTGAAAATGACTTTACCACCAACGAATGGCGCTTCACCAAGTAACGGAATATCGTCATCAATATTTTCACCCGGATGTGCAGATTTAAACTCCGCCGCAAAATTCAAACCAATAACTTGCGTCGCCAATTCTAATCCATGCCAATCATCGGAGTCGCCATCTGAACTAACATCCCATGCACCCGGCGCAACCTTTTGTGCAATCAACAATGATGCAGTCACAACGGTGTCATATGGTTTTCGTGCGGTTTTGCAAAAACTAAAACCAGCGCCTTCACGCTCAAGAATAAATGTTTCATGACCGTCATCTTCAACGCCATTGAACCGGATCATGTGATCGTCGAGCATCGCAGGTTCATTGGTATCATACTCGAATTGCACCGGAATGGAATCACTTACCGCGTTGATGACTTCACGAATGTTTGTACATAACAACGCCCATTCTGAATCAGTGATAGAGCGGTTCTGTGTGAAATAATGAGTGTAACCCATGTGGAATTTCCTTTCTATTGATTAACTATACCAAGATATTAGCACAATTGATGTCAGTGTCAAGTGTTATTATGCAATCCCTAAATCTTCCATTATATCAGCAGGAATTTCTTCAAACGATTCATAATTGGAGCATGTTTCTTCGTCGTTGGTAAACGTACCATAGAACATCATTCCATATTCATGATACTTTGCATCAACGGTGAACCCTTGCTCGGACAATTTGGCATATACACCAAGGGGTGGCGACCACGCGGTATTAAAACTAAGGTTTATTTCAATGGGTGATTCAATCATAACATTCCCATCGGTGGGATCAATGTCCCACTTAGTTCCCCAATTATCAACCCGCCAATTATACCAATTTGGCAAAGAATCATTCTCGGAGTTTGCATCCATGTCAATATCACTATCCATAGGCACAACGAATTGAAAGAATTTTCCGTTATTAAATGCCTCAACCAATCCAGCGATAACCAAAGGGTCTGGATGTTTAATCGTTACAACATTCTCGCAATAATTCGGCATGATATTATCCTTTATACTAATTGATAAGAAGTATATCCGTCTTCAGGCTGAGTCATGATATCAATACCATCTTGGCGCAGTTCACATATTCGCGCACTTAGGCATTTGATACCCATCACCTTTGCGTCGTTGGTGGTGACATAACCCAAGTTGGTCAACTGTAAGAAAACCCGCTGTTTTTGCGTATACATTTTTCCATTGTATGTTCCAAGAGCCGCAATTGAATGATGTTCAATATCAATCGCCTTACCAATTTCTTCAAAGGTCATACCAGTGGTGTCAATGTCTGGCACGCCTTGGCGAGGTGGTTTAACCGCTAAATAAATTGGTGATCCATTTTCATCAAAAATGACATTATCATCGGGAACAATATTGGGTACGCGCATTGCACGTATCAATTTTTCGCTCGCCTCATCCATTTCTTTGGCAAGTTCCTCGCGAACGATTGCGTTTTTTTCTTGTGCATCTTGGGCTTCTTTGATCGAGGCACTCATGCCACTAGCGAAACCCATTAGACGATCATACGAAACCATCGCCTCGCCATCTAAAGATATGATTGCCCACTTGAGGCGGATGTATTTAATCGCTCGTTTAAAAAAGTTCACGTGTTTCTCCTGTATAAGTGTTTCAGCCATAACGTGATTGTGGATGCACGAACCCTAGTGAGTTAAGTACATACATCGCTCCAGTGAATAAAGCCTTTTTATCACGAATCTCTGCGCGGGTTGCTTCTCCATCACGCTCAAGATTTTCCGGCGACAAATCATTATCCAATGAAGCATAGATACGACTTGCATCTGCCTCAGTTAGATTGTCAACATCAATCAATCGCTGGTCATTGAACTTAGCCATAAAATTAACTTTCATGTCAACGTATTCTTTTAATTTGCTCATAACATTTCCTTTCAATGTTTAACTGAACCAATCATACATCAATCTATGACGATGTCAATCTTTTATTTTTTCAGGCGGTGCAAGTATCGTAAAGGTGGATGGACAATTCAACACTTTTGGCATACGTTCCGGTTCGATCTTGTTATACTTGACCGGAGCCTTGCAAGACGTTATGATAGGGACATCAGTATCCGCGACGCCGTGGTTATATCCCGTTTCATATAACGCATCGGCACCGATGACGATCATCACTAGAACAACTAATGACGCTATCGCAATATGGAGGTGATATCCCTTTTTTTTCATTCTATCAGTCATAATTCATCACCAATCAATGTGCCATCACGCTCAGTCGTCAATGGTGCCATAGAGTCCAATGCTTCAACCAAGCCAGCGATATTGGCAGCACGTTCTGTTTTAGAAACTTTATCGTCAATCCATCCCTTCGATTGCCATACTTTATCATCAATGATGATTTTGTAATAACGGGTATGCCGCGACCAACTGCTACCACCCTCATACACATTCCATTTGGTAGATTTGCCCAAAAGCAAAACAATATTAATCCACTCTTCACCATCAATCAAATTAAGTATAGGAGGGATGTGGGCTTCAATCATTTCTTTGATTTCATCACAACGTTTCTGTGCAGCAGGTTGACCGCATAACATAGCAGTGCAACCAGCAATCGACATCGCATCCGCCATCATAGGAAGATCGGACAAATTAAATGCAAACGTAATCTTGTTGTTATTGTCAGCCATTGTGAATCCTTTCAACTATTCATGATTAACATAGCACAGTTATAGGAGGTGTCAATCCTTTTTATTCTTATCCCTAAATGCGTCCAACGATATAACTTCCGCGCCAGCATCAGGAACCAATTTAATATCTGGCGTATCAACCGATTCAAATGGATTGTCAACTGGTTCATTAGCATGTGGGTCTTCAAACGAAAACATAACCCGCGTAACCATATCAACATAACTGAGTATAGAATCAAACGGAACAAACAACGCAACCGGAGAACCACCGAAATGTAAGGTGACACGAAAGCCAGTGTCCTCAACGTGTAAGTTTTCATATTGGTTGTTAAGTATAATGGTAATCTTCTCAGGATATTTCTTCCACAACCATTCTTCAGATACCGAATCAGGGTGCATCAAATCATAAGTAATATTGATATTAAAGAATTCAGCAGGACCAGTATCCGAAACGATTTGAATCGCGTCTTTAACAACATTCAAATGAGCAGCACGAATCAATGTATTATAATCAATAATTGGACCATGATCATTCGACGGAGCTTTAGACGTAGTTCCCGGAAAGTCTATCGTATCATCACTCATGTAATATTCCCTTTATTGTTAAGTATACCATGATAACCCAATCATTCATATATGTCAAGACAAAAAAATGCCCCACTGTGAAAGGATCAGTGAGGCATTTTTTAGAAAGGTTTCGCTGGAAAAACTCACCGAACATATACGCGTGAATTTCTATAATCTAACTATACAACAGTGTGACAATTATGTCAATCTTTTTTCTTTTGATCTTCATAATAATCTTCAACGTCATTACGAACATCACGAATCAACCGAACAACATTAAGGTCTGGATTCTTAGTGAGTTCATGATGAATCCAACTAAGTTCCGCAAACACAGTCCAAAATGCTTTATTACCAGCAATAAGATGCCACGCAATCATATCCAAATAACCACCAATTTCTTCGCCGTCGGGTCGTTGATAATCTTCAAACATATCAATTTGCCTGAAATACTTATGAAACCCTTCACCAACACAACCATGAAAACGATCAAATCCGTCGTCCGATTTCATGTGATTTGTGTTCGTATAATCAACCAACCCTTCATATATTTCATTAAAGGTGATTGATCCCATAATATTGAACACGTTACACAATGCGCTCGTAGTATTGCTTGACTGAGAGCCGCGATCTTTCGATAACTGATCCAAACGACTTGTTAAATAATCAAACGAATTAACTCTCATTTTTTATCTCCTAACAATTCTTCAATCGTTTTTTCAGAAAAATGCAGCCGCTTATAATCTTTGCGAATATGCCCACTACGCGTCAACCACCTCTCCACATTCACAGTTAAATTAACCGAACGCAATGTCCAATTCTCACTGATAAATGCCGTTTGTATAGGACCAATCGTTAACCCCTTGGCATATAAATCAACCGTGTCAACACAAAGATACGTGCCTTGCTTTGCTGGCTTACGACATACAAACCGGATGCCACTTTTTTCAACAACGCTTACCATTGCCCTTATCCCTTAATCGGTTTAAGAACATCGGCAACAACGCACTTATGATAAATCGGCAAAATCGTTTCATCAAGGTTTTTAACAAAATTCGCCAGTTCGCTACGTAATGCACTACCAATTGCATATCGATCCGAGGGTGAATCCGACGCATTAAACGCATCAATAAGTGTATCAACCGTTTTCGTTTTTGTGAGCATCATTGTATATTCCTTTCCATTCAATTTAACTGCACCATATCACACTTATAATAAGTGTCAAGTGGGAACTGCAACATCACAATGAATAGTGCATTTCCATAACTCGCCCTTGTTGTCTTCAAGTTCAAAATCGATCTCAGACTCTTCAAGATTGATGTTTGAACAATCAACATGACATAATTGCAACATGTCAACCATTGATTCATAAGCACCCTGCCAATCAGTATGCAATGACACCGTGTCATCATAAGGACTGTTGATATTCAATACCGTCAATACATTAGGCATGTTGGTTCCTTTCCATTAAAAATTAGCCACCTTGCAAACACTACAAAAAACACACTTCTCGTGTCCTTTCTTCTTGGATTGACCACAACCAACCAAATTACCCTTTCGACACTTAGGACACACTTTCCCTTTCTGCCATTTGATATCTTTAACTTTCCGCCGTGATCGTGACATAATAAATTCCTTTCAAAAATTTACTAATCTGATAGTTCCCAACATTACCATTTGCAGGATGAATTGTATCACGTGCCTCATGTTTTGAAGAAAGGCATAACAGAAACTATCAGATTATAACTGCACCATATCACACTTAATGTATGACGTCAACCACCTAATCAAATTTTTCATCATGGTGACGTGGCATTTCGCGATCAATTACAAAGAACTCTTTTTTTGGTTCTTCGCTTTGCATATATTCCATCCATGTATCTGCGTCTGCTTGCCGTATAAATGGCTTAGAACATACTTGCCACAATTGCCGCCTATCAGTATGCGAGTAACTAGACATCACAAAATGATAGTTATACATATCAGCCATGAGTTTTCTTTCAATCCGTGAATTCAGAAACAGAAATGATATCCGAGCTTATCGACTCGCCACCGATTTTAATCTCAACACATAATGCATTGCGGTATTGACCACTAATGCTAAGTTCAAGTTCCATCTCTTCTTTGAGAAATTCTATAAGTGCTTCACGATCCATAATAGTTCCTTCCGTTCAAACAATCTAATTGCACCATATCACACTTAACTTATGACGTCAAGGATTAAAGAATTTTGTAGATACCAGCGTCGTCAACAAACCGAACAACACCAGCGTCGCGTAACTGCTGTAAAGAATAACGTGTCGTATCCTTTACAGTGTTGTTGTTAGGGAACACCGTCTGTATAATAGGAACCGCCACTTGTTGGAACTCGCCCAATGTAAATGCCGTCTTGGATTGATTCTTCAATATGCCAATACACATATCAGAAATGGCGCGATGCGATATAATAGCTTTAGACATAATAATCTCCTTTGGTTAATGATGATCTATACATACCACACCCATTCTATATGTCAATCAGTTTCTTCAACAATAACCTGCCTGCAATCTTCATCCCATATACCATATATTATACGGTGCCCACATTCTATACCACAACATCGACCCTTGCCAGACTCCTTGGGAATTTCACTAACCACTTCCCTTTCACAATATTCACACGTTTTCAATTTCTATTCACTCCTTATATAAGTGCCCCACTATATCACAATTATACAAAAAAATGAAATAAACACTTGACCATCTTTTCAATACGTGCTAAACTGACCGTAGGGAGGGATGAGTTTTTTTTGGATTTTAAATTTCACTCATCCCTCCCTATCTTAACTATACCCCCAAGTAAAAAATTTGTCAAGCACTTATTTTGGCGCGATTCATGCGACAGCAATAAGTGTGCCAACTATCAACTAACTGGACTAAAGAAAAGACTTGACAGGACGGTCAAAATCTGGTATCTTGGGGTCAAGGAGGAAACAGTCATATTTGAAAAAAGGAAAAATAGGAAATTAGAACAAAACAAGAACAAAAGTAGAACATAGAACAGATCGTGAACAAAACAAGAACAAATAAAAATTCAGAACAAAACAAGAACGGATTTTCAAATCTCCGAAATTAAAATTTCTCCGCAATTTATAAAAATAATTTTCGATAAATTTTCCTGCGACGCAATTATATCACATAAAACTTCCTGCTTTTTAGTCACACGGACATATGATGTATTACTTTGTGTTAATACTTCATATGTATATGGATATACTAACTCTGCACGATATTCTAATAATATCATCAATAATCTATAAGACACTTATCGATACATCCCGTTCAATTATATATGAACTCAATATATCAAACAGTTCTTCATGCATATTAGTAGCATCACGCGCCAAACTGCGCCATCGAACTAATTGTAACATTGCATCTATATAAGTGTCACCAACATGTGAAAATCCTTTATAAGTGACAGTGTAACGACGATCCTCCATTAATGCACGTTTGGCTTCTCCCCAAGTAGTTTCTAATAACTTTGTCATCGGTTTCCCTCCATCATCCGTAACTATAGTATACTTAATCACCCCGCGTAATTTGCTATCATTTATTGCCATCAATAACTCCTATAGCTTTATTCCTATGAAACCCATAGCACCTATGCTATGAAACCCATAGCACCTATGCTATGAAACCTATGGCTCAAGACCTATGAAACCCATAAGACCTATTCATCAACACCTATGGGTTCTATAGTAACATGGCTATCCAATACCGGTGGATTTATATGTTTAAATAATGCTTCTTGACCAACACCAATAGAATTTCTCAATATCACTATTATTAAATCTTCAATCGGCGCATTGCGCGATGATAACAATCTTATATACGGGTTCGTATACACATTTATACCAGAATGTAACATACCTTTATGGTTATCAACTGGCACCCTAAACTTATTAAACTTACTAACATCAAACGTTGCCAATTGATACATCCCTGTTAACCATCATATCATTATCAATAACTTCATTGAATAACCATACCTGATAATAATGTCCCGTCCCGCCAAAAATCAACCGGTATAAAACCTCTTCCATCTCTAAATCACTGTAATCCTCAAACCGCATCGTATGAATAGACTTAACCGGTGGAGCCATCGGTGATACACCAACTACGTTATTCGCAATAACTGTCGGCATAACACGACGCTTAACCGGTAATGGAACCTTCCGTATCATCGTCTTCTGTATCATCCATCGATCATCTTCATTCATTGCGTATATATACCATAGCTTCAAGTTGTGGTATTTCTTCTATCATCCAAAACAATACCTCAATACCCGTAAGTTCATACTCCACCATATCCCTGATCATCGCATCCATAAGTTCTTCCAATTGATCTTCATTAAGTAGTCTCATAACTGTGCCACAACCGAATCTTCATATGTGTTATCCATTTTCATGAGTTCATCTAATCCAAATTTACCAAACTTAACTATGTCAAGAATAGTGTCATACTTATATATACATATTGTACCATTAAACATTTTATTGATGACAATATACTTACCATTATCTTTCTTTATATATAACGTCTTCACTATATATACCGTCGTTACAATATCATGATGAATTCTTAATGTATCAAGTATTTCATCACCAAGTGCAGAAACCCTTTTGCGTTCCGGTGTATCCGGTAATGTAGTATTAATCAATTCCTCTATGCTTTTTAATATCTCACCCGTTAAATCTCTCATAACTGTGCCACACTTATAGATACTTCATAATCAATGTTGATCATATCCAATAACATATCCATAGTTATCCAATTGTGTTCAACTTGCCTGCCAAACGTAAATAAAGACATCTCAACCCATCCATCATTGGACACCATATCTCCATTATATGTGTAATTTATCCTATAACAATTATTTTTGCTATACGCTATTCTATTCAGTATTAATCCCATGATACATTATATCACAGTATAACACTTATGACAATGTATTATATATAATGCATATCAAACCAATATGGACTATGTATGATACAAATGTTCCACCTATGTTCACTGTTTACCCCGTTAGAATCGCATAACATCTGTTATGGAAAATTCAAAACTACCTTTGTTCTATAAGTGTTCTACTTTGTGAGTGTATGACGAAATTATAATGCGCAACTATATTACACATTAACACCCACTATATCTAGTGTGGAGACAGTTATGGAACATGGTGGAGACAGTTATTCAATAATTCACATTCATCACAGTGTGTGTTCCAAATATCACACTGTGAGGATAAAAAATCACACTGTGAGGGTAAATATCACACTGTGAGGATAAAAAATCACACTGTGAGGGTAAATATCACACTGTGAGGATAAAAAATCACACTGTGAGCAGATAAGCGTTCCAAATATCACACTGTGAGGATAAAAAATCACACTGTGAGGGTAAATATCACACTGTGAGGGTAAATATCACACTGTGAGGATAAAAAATCACACTGTGAGGGTAAATATCACACTGTGAGCAGATAAGCGTTCCAAATATCACACTGTGAGGATAAAAAATCACACTGTGAGGGTAAATATCACACTGTGAGCAAAACACGTGTTCCAAAATGCACACACTGTGATGATTTTTCCAGTTTCATTCACACTGTGATGAAAGTTGGCGCACTTATTCTGTCACACTGTGATTTTTTACCTATAATTTATACGTGAGTATATATTCCTATGACACATAGAAAAAAATTCCTAGGAATATATTCACATGTGGCTGTTACCTTACACTTATAGGATCGTTATACTATTACAGTACGGGTATGAGGGTGACTTCTCGTCCGCGATAAATTTTTTATTTGGCTTATTTTTTATGCTGCTTTGATATTAGGAAATCTATCAGGTAAAGTCGTCTTGAATGCATCCCATTCGCTTTCCCATATGGACAAAACAGTATAGCCATTGGTTTCTAAATCCGATTTTTTCTTGAGAGTGGCTTCATATAGCTCACCCATGGTTTTCTTTGATGTATAGTTCGTTTGATCAGGTGCATATCTATTTGGATTGCCATGGTAGTAATCACCATCGAATTCATATACTGTTTTAGTGTCAGGATCATATGCATCAGGGAAGTATACTTTGCCATCAGCCATCTTTAAGGTAGTGTGGTCGGTGACCAGTGAATAACCTATACGTTCTTCCATATATTCTATCCATTCAGTTTCTTTCGCCCCAAACCTTCCGCCACATTTTTGGCATCCTCCACCCCTTAAGTGATTCGATGGTGTTTGGTTGAATACACCATGGTCTGGGCAAATGATAGTAATGGGTGTTTTATTATCAATAAATTCTACTTTATCATATTCATATAGCCATCCATGCACCTTTCTCGCCTTTTTAATGAACGCTGGGGTAGTTCTATCGTTACGCCACTTGGCAACTAACTGATTACACTCAGGACAGCCTGTAAGGTGGCTTAAATGAACACTTGGTGTTTGTTCAAATTCGCCATGCCAAGTGCATTTTATTATAATGGGTGTTGACATATTTTCAAATACACTCTTACTATAATTGAATCTACCAAATCGTTCATCAACACGGTTGTAGAAATCCTTTGCTTTTTCTTGTATTTCATAATTGTTAGCGATTTTTTGCAATCTAATATTTTCTTCTTTTATTATGGAATTAATCATTTTATTACACTTATTGCAATGTGCACCACCTAGATGGGTAGCAGCAATAACTTCGAAGTCGCCATGAAACTTACATGTAATTGTTATTTTTTTAGTTGTTTTGATATAGATCGCTTTGCTATAATCATAATGTTCGTGATAAGGCTTATGCGCTTCTATAGAACGTTGAATGAAATCTTCAGTTGTGAGTGCATTAGTCATTGTGATATTCCTTCTATAAATAGTTATTGAATGTGTTAGAAGTTTCGATCCTTCGAACTTCGTGGGTTGCGCAAACAACCCGACACATTCATTATTATAATAGTATTTATTCTTTTATTTGGTGGGTCGTTGACATAATTGTCCCAAGGTGTTATACTGTAATTAAACCAATGAAAGGAATGCACCATGGAAGATGGCAATGAATGTTTACTGGATATGTCAACTAATGAGTTGAATGATTTTTTTGATGGATTAATGGAATCGTTATTTAATACACCATATAAACCTGGTGATAGGATATTGGTTGGTACTGGTGAAGATCGTCAATTTGTCACGGTAGATGATATTATTCCATATGATGTTGTTCATAGACCTAATGAAGAAGTTTATATGATAACCTATATAACGGCTGATGGCGATACTGGATCAATTATTGATTTATCGCATGAATATCCGATGACAAAAGAAACGTCATCCAAATAACTGTCTCACGATCTCCACCCTCCCCTACACTTCGCCCCCAAACCTGACTTGACACTGGTTGAATAAGTGTTATACTGTAGACTGCAACAATAATAAAAGGGTTATAGCATGCATTACGTATACATCAATGAAACAAAATATCCTAATGGAATACAAGTCACTCCAGGTATCACCACAAATCCAGAAAGTAGAAGTAATAATCATTATCGTCCCGGTGACACATTTAAAGTAATATATACTGGATCAGAAAAAGATGCACTAATAACAGAAAAAGCAATACAGTCACAACTTTCTCATTTTCACATCGAAGATATCAAAGTAAAGGAATGGTTTCATGTGTCTAATGCAGGATTGCTGTCTATTGCTGTTAAAAAAGTTTTAAATGCATCCATACCTGAACGAATAGCCATGGAAAAATCATTACATAAACATAAAATTACAGGAAAGTGGACTTATAAAGAAAAAACCAATGAAGAAATAGAATACATTCGTATACGCGATCTATTTAGAAAACATAATAAATTATTACATCAAGCACGCGATATTGTATCAAATAAAATTATTACTATAATGAAAAATGTACAAAACATCCTAAACCACAACGATGGGTTATATTCATCTATTTTTATTATGACTGATAAAAAATATACAGCCGTGTATGATTTAACATCAGATAACAATCAAATCATTTGGAATTATATCCGTAAGTGTGACATTGATCTTACTAATGCTTTGTTCACCAATATGTCGGCTGATATGCTATGTATATATAATGATTTATGTAAATTATTTAAAATTTCATCATTTTTTAGAATAGAAATCAAAGACAATAAAATAACTGTTTATTTGCGGACATATTACAGACATTGTGCACCTCTTTTCAATGTCAATAATATATCTGTTGATGGTAGTACTGGTAATGTTATATGCACCATATATCATAAAATGTCACCATTGCATAATATGGATGATAATACATTTGATAAAGATATATTTGAAAGAATAACGTCGTGTAATTTAAATGATTTACATAAAGATTTATTACAAGTGTATAATGATATTGATAGCGGTAAGTATGATTTATACTTCAACCGTCAACTTAACTATCATTGGCGTAAGTATGATGGTTATATGGATTTGTTAACAATCGATGTTGATATATACACATATTTGAATAATCTTGGTATCAATCTATATTATGAAGATGGTATCCTTGATACCACTAGGTTGATTGATGACATGCGTGAGCGTGTTGGTGGTTATAAATCTATGCGCAATCAATCAGCCTTTGACGATGGCTTACTTAAAAAAACTAAAGATGTAGATTTAGAAAACGAGTATTTGTTTCATGTAATAGATTCTGATATACAAAATATGGTTAATAGAATAGTTGATTTATCCCTAAACCAATTGACATAATTTGAATAACTGTTATACTGTATCTACATTGATTGGAAGGAATATCCAATGATCGCATTTGGTGATGTATATCTTATTCGTAATGGTAGCACCAGTTTATATAAAATAGGTGAAGCCAAATCATCTATTAAAAGATTAAGCACATTACAAACAGGCAATCCAGAAAAACTAAGTATATCCAAAGTCCACAACACGTATACTCGTAAGTGGGCAGAGCGTTGGATGCATTTTTATTTTAGGCATATACAAGTACGTGGTGAATGGTATAATTTTGGTGATATGTCATTAGAACAAGTAATCAAAGAATTTGATACTGCATATAACAAATCACGCAATCGCACTGAACAAAATATACCATCGCTGTATAACTGTCAGCCCCTAGACCGATTGACATAACTGTCTCCAGTGTGTTATTGTAATCGAATGAAAAAATGTAAAACATGCAATCGGGAATTATCATTAGACAGTTATGCATCAGCAGGTATACGGGATCATCCTTCATATTTAAGGGGAAGTTGCAAGCAGTGTGTAAGTATAAAGAATAGCAAAGACCCTGAAAAGTTGATGGAAGAAAAAAAGTATGTATCAGAGTTACATATACTACAAAGCGAAGGAAAGAGAAAATGTCGTAAATGTGATACTATAAAAGATTTAGATAGTTTTCCGAGTGATTTTTCTGGCAAGTGTCATTATGATAAAAAAACGTATTGTAAGCAGTGTTCATGGGATATATGGAGGGTTCCTTACGCAAAAACTTCAAAGTTTAAACAATTGAAGTCTGGATGGGACAAAAAATATGCTAGTAAAACAAGGGATATACGGAATAAACTTCGAAGGGAACGCTATGCTAATGATCCACTTTTTAAACTGCGTATTAATCTTAGAAATGCGTTAGGTAAGTATTTACGTAATAGCGGGGTTAAGAAGACTAAATCTGCGTTAAAATTGATTGGAACGGACATTGCTACATTAAAGGAACATTTAGAGAATCAATTTACGGTGGGGATGTCTTGGGATAACTGGGCTACTGATGGTTGGCATATAGATCATATTATTCCATTATCATCATTTGATTTATCGGATATAAATGAACAGCATAAAGCGATGCATTACACAAATCTTCAGCCATTATGGGCTAAAGACAATATGTCAAAGGGTAATAAAAATAACTGTCTCCCCCCACGGTAGATGTGATTGGAATGGCTGTTTTAAGCCAATCTATAATATTGCAATAACTGTCTTACTGTCGTATACTGGTGGGAACAATTAAAGGATATTATAATGGATTTTAGTATAGTAATAATAGTGGTCTTTATGTATTGCGTTGGTCGATTACGGCGATATTTGCGTGGATAGGGCGCGATTTATATTAAGAATCGCGGTTTTTATTTTTAGGTCCGGGGTCGGTGACACCACTGGTTAATTCATCAATTAATTCTTTAGTCCATGGGATAAGTGCGTTACCGTTATCGTCGCATACTGAACTGGTCATCAACGCTTCTTTTAATACTTTAATAGTTTCTGTGCTGATACGTGCTTTCACGTAGAAGTTATGTTTTCCTGCTGCGCGTTTTTTGGATGCTTCTGCTTTAGACTTGATTTCGTCTAGCACGGGTTTTCCTGTTTTAATATCTACGATGTCATTCATTTGTTGTATACCATTTATCTAATTTTTTTTGGTGGATGGGGGTTTTCTTTTAATGGTGGATATAAGTATTCTATGGTTGCACGCATACCCATGTCGAATAGTTGAATTATGTGTTTTTGTTCGTCATCTAGCATCATGGTTTTATTATAGCATAATTGTTTTTATGCTGTATACATCATTTTCATAAGCAACGGATCGTTATCGGTTCTACGGCACCATAGTTCTAAATCAAATTTAATGCCGTTGAGGCACCAATTTACATTATATATTGATCCGTCGGTATAATATCGGATTATAGCTGGCCCGTTATTTTTATGGAACAGTCCACCAACTCGCCAAATTTCTGATTTGAGTATATCGGTTTCATCATGATATGATGCTTCGCGTATGGGTTTATTATATAATACCATATATTTTTCATCGTTATTGAATGATGTCATGAGTACATCATTTTCATAAGTAGGGGATCGTTACCGGTTTTTCTACACCAATGATGTATATCGCATTGTTCTCCGTTTAGATACCAACAAATATTATATATTAAACCGTTGGAATAATATCGAATTATAGCGGGTCCGGTTGTATTGTGGCATTTGTCATCCCGCATCCAACGTTCTGATTTAAGTATGCCGTTATCGCAATAATGTGATATTAATATAGGTTTTATCATGTATACATCATCATCATAAGTGTGGGACAGTTATTGGTTTTTTTACACCAATCATTGAAACTAAATGCGACACCGTGGATGCACCAAAGTTTCCTAAATTCTGTTCCGTCTGTTTTGTGTAGCAATTTTGCTGGTCCGCTGCTATTATGGAGTTCGCCGAGTTGATTGCGCCATTCGATATTAGCGATGACGTCGGTATCTTTTGATCCATCGCCATTATTGTAATATATTATGAATTGTGTTGATTTGTCTGGTCTGTTCATGAGTATTTCACTTTCATAAGTAGGGGATCGTTATTAGTAAGTTCGCACCAATCTTGAATATGCAATTGTTTCCCATCGATCCACCATTCAGTATATCGTATAAGTCCATTTTTATCATAATATATGACAGAGGGGCCATCAATGCTATGGTGTTTAAACTGTTCATTGGTAAATATTTCTTTACGGGGTTCGCCGGAACGAAATTGATATATTTGATGTTCTGTCATAACTGTCTCCAACTGTTTAGATTATTATATCACAGTTATTGGTGATGTCAACCGTCTCCTCCCCACGGCAGACCACGATTGAAATGGCTGATTTAAGCCAATCTATAATTCTTGACATAACTGTCCCATGGTGTTATTATGATATTATATGGAGGAAATTAATATGTGCATAGATGAGGCAATATTGGAATGGAAATCCAAAAAACGAAGAATGGGATGTGTAGCTGCTACGGCATGGTTTTGTCGTCGTGTTGATGGATTTACCCCAGAACGATTAACTCGGTATACGGCTGATGGTTATTTATTTCAGCATGTAGTAGCTACTGATGGGTTAATTCGAATTGATATTTCGCCGTATGCGGATAAACCAAGACCAGATTAATATACAGATCGATTTATAATTGCGGTGGGTTTAACTAAAAAAGAAATAAAAATGAGGAAATTAATATGGGTTTTTGGTTGATAGTTTTGTTTGTTTGTGTAGTGGTGGGGGTTATGGTTCTTGGTGAACCACAATAAGGGGATAATTAATGACAGATGATGAAATAGATGCGGCGGAATTATTAGCTAAACAGTTAGTAATTGATATAGATTTGTTAATCAAGGAGCGTATTGCACATCTTGATGATGAGGCACAGGATATTTATAATTGTATGTTTGCTGGCGGTGGTGTTTATGGTGGTGGTATTTTCTTCTACTGCTAACGCTGATATATTTCCTAAATCAAACCAACAAAATTTTTGTAAAAGTTTGTTTTTTAATAAACATGATCATAGTAAGTCATCTATGTTAAGGAAGAATTACAAAGATTTCCCTCCTGATATTTTGAAAGTGTGTTCTGTTGTTATAACTGAGCATTTGGTATATAAGGGAAACATTGATGCTTATTATGTTGAACGAATACGTGAATTAGAAGTTGAAATTCAAGATGATATCAAACGCCGGAGGGACAAAGAATGAGTGATAAAGCCAAGTGTTTGATTGTTATAGGGATGATGGGTGTTGTATTGGGATTGTTTTTACTGATAGGCGGAGTGTTCTTATTGTGATATATATTCGCACGATTGAGATCATTAAGACACCATTCAAGGGGTAAGTGTTTCATGGCGGTAGTTCGGTTCATCAGTTACAAGAGATCGTCGTTTAATAGTAAATTTTATGAATTCATGTTTATAGATGAAAATAATGAGACTCAAATGTTGGGTGTCACTTATTTTCATGGATCATTTTTGCGTGTGTTGAAGCGGGTTATGTCACAGAAAAAATTGGTTGAAATATATACGATTGATGACGTAAGTGTGGACATTTTAACCGTGGCCTGATACCCATAGAAATATTTTCCTTAAACCTATGGCTTATATTGTAATAAGTGCCTTACTGTGCTATGTTGGTGTTATGGATACGAATAGAATAATGGATTTATATAAGATGGGCTTGTTGGGTTCCATGCAGATTGAATCGCCTGGTATGTTAGAGTATATCAAGGAAAGCGAGGGTTATATACATGATGGATATAGTTGTCGCAGTTTAACGAAGTATGTATATATGAAATTATATAAAGAATCTACGCCACATGATTGAGATATGTGAATATAACTCCGTCGGCGATTTGACAGTATTTATTGATAATAATGCCAATGGTTGGACGTATAATCATGCATCGTTTGCTGGTATTGATTTTTTTATAAGTATCAGTGATTTGTCACAGGTGTCATTAAGTGGTATGGTTAATAGTGATGTAGTTATAGGGGGCGAAATTAATGAGTGATATGGCTAAGTGTTTATTTAAATGAATGGAAGTAGTATAATAACAAGTTATTTGGCACATGATGTCAGGTATGAGAATCTATATAAGAAGGCTGTTAATATATTACATGGTGGATATGTTGTATCGATTTGTTCTTTTTGTTATGGTGATGACAAATATGCGGCGATAAATAATATGATTTATTGGTGTGACAGTTATTCAATTGATTATAGTGTTGATATGATTTACACGGATGAATATGCAGAGTTAGCATATCCGGTATCGGGTGCATATTCGGGTGATATAGTTAAGGGTAATGTATGGACAAGCAATCCGGTGTTTGTGTTTAAAGTTCTTGATGATGCGGAGTTATTTGTAGAAATGGCGTTGGGTAAGTTAAAAGGATAGTTAATGAGAGATTCTGGCGGTAGGCTTCCAAAACATCAAGCGGACCCTACAAAAAAATATCAAATTATTACAGAATTTCTAGATAGCAATAATAAAATACCAGAGGTGCGTAAATGGTATAAGTATGGTAAATTACATCGGGATTCTGGTGCACCCACACGATGTGAATTTAATAGTCATGGTGAAGCCGTTAGGGTATCATGGCACGATAATGGTATACTACATAGATTGAATGGTCCTGCACTGATCTACAATTATAGATCAGGTAAAGATATATCTGAAATTTGGTATTTGTGTGGTGTTGATTTATCAACCCATGAGGTAGAGGCGTGGTTGCTTGATAACGAAATGACTGCGCCATATAGCATAGAAGATTGTATGGCTATTAAATTGATGTGGACATGAATGTAATTGATTATAATATAACATTTCTTGATGGGTATGATGGATTGCGGTTTGTGTTACATTATGATTTTAAATCTATGTGGTATGGTTTTATGATGGATGAATTTAGCAAGAAAGTTGAGTTTCATAAAATTTCACAAGAATCGTTGTTCGAGATGGTTCATATGTATGATGTGGATATCGCGGTGCTTGACTCAACCTGAATAAGTGTTATACTGTAGGTTCACTTATAGGAAGGAATTATTATGCGAAAAATCGTACCATATTTTGAAGTAATGCGGTTGGTGCCTGATTTACCGAAGGTGCCGCATGTACCAATTATAAAAGCGTTATTGGCGGCACACAAGCCGGTATTGATTGCGATTGGTTCCAAACATTTAAAATAGGAGATTAGTATGGAAAAATTGAAGTTCTTTTATAAACCGGGCACAAAGGCGTGGGTTGATTTAGTGCCGTTTCCTGATATGCGTGAACGAGTTTTAGCATGTGTGCGCAGCGGTGAATACACACAAACGGCGCACGGCATTTATCCGCAAACCAGTGAAAATTTGGTGCAGAGTGAATTATCTAATTATCGCACAAAACTTAAACGGGTATTTTTTAATGGTTGAAATAACCAAAACAACCGTAACGTTTTATGACTTTATGGAAATGACGAGAGCAATAGATAAGATTCTTGGTTATAAACAACGTGATGCTGGTCGGCATTTCTTTCCAGGTACTGGCGATTTCAATGATTGGCATGATAAGAAAGGTTATCCACAGATTGATTCAGATGGCAAGGATCGTGGGTCATCACAGATTTGGTTCAAAGAATATGAAAAAGATTGCGCCGATGATAAATTCAAGAAACGTCCATATATGGATTTTTGGCATTGGCAAATGAAACACTGCGTCGATGACGAAGGTAGATTTCGCAATGATACATATAATTGGGTTAGTGTATCGATGGATTGCTGTGATGAAGAGACAGAAGATTGGCAGCGTGAAATCATGCAAGTATGGCACGACACATTCAAGCACTTAGCCGAAGATGACGATGATGGCAACGAAGGTGTTATTAATATTTGGGTTTGTTGGTAGAAATGGTTATACTGGCGGATACATTAAAACGATCATCTGGAACTGACACTCACGCAGGTGGTATATTTCCGACGTTTGGTAGTTTTTACAAGATACGCAATGCTGATTTAGATCTCGGTGTAATATTAAACACGTTAAGAAGACCGCGTGATTTCAGTCACAATAGATATGTATGGCATAAGTATTTCATAAGGCGCATACAGCAGTCAGGAACTATTGCAATATTACAGTTGGGAGGTCATTATATGACGGAAGTCAAAACATTGGCTGTTGTTGGGAGGGTTGTTGCTTGACAACGTTGTCTTATTCATATATATGCGATTTATCATCAGACAGAGACCCTATTCGTATAGATAAAATATTGGGATGGTGCAATAAGTATTCTATTCCTTATCCTCTAAACATTCCGGTAGATATGCACGATTGGTGTTATGATAATTTAGCGGGTGATTGGTATTACTATTTCACAGTTGATCCCACATTTAAATATGTTGAGAACATTGTATTTTGGTTTGAAGAAGAAAGTGACATCGTTGGATTTAAGTTAATGTGGGAAGAATAAAAAAAGGATGATGTTATGAAAGAAAAAATAATTGTGCTATTTGTAATTGTGTTTATTGTATTATTAATAGCAGATTCTGTTAGAGACAATCATATAGCATGTGCTTTGGCTTCACCAACGAATGTGCATGTATACAATCCTGGCGATAAAGCAATACATGTTGCTACACAAGAAATAGTTAGGTTGATTGATAAATGGGCTGGCGGTCAATCACATGATTGTAAAAAAATGTTTTATAATGTTAGATTTAGTGATGGCGCGGAAATAAAAGCCGAATGGGCTGAGTTAACGCCTATTTTGAAATAAGGATTTGCTTGACGCTTGTTGATTAAGTGTTATACTGTTGTTATATTAAATAAATTTATTGAAGGGATTTATTATGGCTATTAATTACACGAATGATATTGAAGCATTACAAAGCACAATCATTAAGTCTATTCGCGAGTTGGCTACGGCTGATGACGCAATTATTCGGTATCTTGTCCTTGAGGCATTGGAAGAGATTTCACTTGAATTAGATGATACAATCAATCAGTTCAAATAACATGGATTCAGATATGACAAATCCTGAATTAGAGTATTATCAATCTGGTGATTTGAGGTCAAAATCGTGGCTAATCCGCGATGATGGTCATCCATCTAATATACTGTATTACATGGCAGGTGATGTGAAGCGCGAACTGTGGTATACATCGTGTGGGTGGCATAGGATTGACGGTCCTGCACAAATATTTTATGACATAAATGGAAACATCGAAGAATTGAATTGGTATTTAAATGGAGAAAATTATACTTTAAAAGACTGGTGTACAGAAACCAATAACTGTCCATTGTTTATGAAATTGATGTATACATGAAATTACCACCAGAATTAGATTATGATCAAAACCCCGTGCATCCTGTGCAATCTTTTTATAAAAAAGACGGCAGATTGACGCATGTATGTTATTTTAATAAATTTGGTGATTTTCATAGAAATGATGGCCCCGCTATTATACATTTTGATGAAAATAATAATATTACCGATATTTCTTGGTTTTTTGATGGATGGTATCTTTCTTTAAATGATTGGTGTAAGAAAACCAATAACTGTCGATTGCTTATGACGATGATATCATTATGATTTGATTGACACTATTTGATAATGTGATATAATGATCTAAATTGATTGGAGACAGCTATGCTTTCGAAATTACATTCAGTATATGAGGGTGAAAAACATTTGCGCGATGAATACAGTAGCGAAATTGGTATATTACATAGGGATGATGGTCCTGCTTTGATATATTATACTTATTATGGGAACATTAATTATGTGTTGTGGTATTATGAAGGATCGGTATATGATTTTAATACATGGTGCAGAAAAACCGATAATTGTCCCATTCTTATGACGATGATGTTCAAATGACAATACGCACAGAAAACGAATATTATCATTCGGGTAAATTATATTGCATGAGATGGTATGAAAATAATATACATCATAGATCAGATGGTCCTGCTGCTATATATTATAATCATAACGGTGATATATCTAGTCGTGTGTGGGTTAATAATGATTGCATTCATAAAGACAATGGTCCTGCTATAATACGATATGATAAAAGAGGCAACATAGATACAGAGCAATGGTGTTTAGAAGGGCAACATCACAGAATTGACGGACCAGCAATTATAAATTATTACCTTTCGGGAAAAACGCAATATACATATTATCTTGATGATGAAACATGTTCGTTTCGTATATGGTGTCATCGAACGAACAATGATGAATTATTTATGAAGATGATGTACATATGATTAAAACTCCATATATATTACGTTCACATTATATGTCAGGAAACCTCAGTGGAGAAGCGTGGTATCGCGACGGCGACTCGAGCGTATATCAAAGAAATGATGGTCCAGCACAAATATATTATTATGAAACCGGTCAAGTAGAAAGTGTGTTTTGGTATTTTAATAACCATGTATGTTCACTTGAAGAGTACTGCGTCCATACCGATAATGATCCATTACTTATGAAAACGATGTACACATGATTAAAACTAGATTATATCGAACATTATATGATGATACTGGGGCTATTAGTTCTGACCAGTGGGTTGATGATTTAAAACGTCATCCAAAACTCACAACTACGATCACTTAACGACATAGGGTATTGACATTAGCGCAATAAATGTTATACTGTTTAATCGATAGCATATAAAAGGAGATTGTTGTGATGTTAGAATGGGTAAATTGCCCTATATGTGGCGAATCAGACATGGAAAAAACCTCTAAAGATGGGCATGATTTAATATTTTGTGTTAATCATGGTTGTGAATCCAATGGTGGTGGTAATAGAGTTGCGTTAGACGAAATGGAATCTATCGTATCACGCCCACATAATGAAGTTCATGTATTAAGATTTGGGCATGGCACGGATAGATGTTATGATATATTATTGGATTCATTAAACTATAGTTGTGCAGATTATACCGTTCAATGGGGATATGTAGAACCTAGCAACGATGATCGATTTACGAGTAAATCATTCATGCCTAATAGAAAACCAGCATACATGTTTTCATTTACAGATCAAATATATGCTGATTATTTCAGACAAGAATCTAATCAATTGTCAGTAGATCGTGAAAAATTTTTAACTACTTGAAGAGGAATTTAATGGAAAGAATATCAGAATATAAAATAATATCGTGTGAATCTGAATCAACTTTAACCAAGCATGTTAATGCAGAGATATTCGACGGATGGCAACCATATGGATCAATAGCAACAAATGAAAATTTATCACAAGGTGGACATAGATATAAAACATTTACACAACCAATGGTTAAATATTCCAATTCTATACCATTAGATATGGGACCAAATTAAATGAAACTAAAATTAAAACCACAAACGATAGTTGACAATATACCATCGGAAGAAGATTTATGTGACATGAGTGCAACTGAATGCATATATGCAATACGCGCTCTCACAGCAGCCATTCGTATAGGTGGAGATATGGTATTAGATTTGGAACCCAATGAACATGGTCAAATATTTATCAAAGAGTTCGATATCGGTCTAAGTAGTAACGAATACGAAGAAGTATTTGAAGGGCCGTTTACAATTGCAACGGGATAACAGGAGATGAAATGAAATGAGAGAATTTGAATTAACGGAAGATCATATAACATTATTGGCTAACAGCGTATTCATGCATGATGATAGTTATTCATATGGTGCAGTAAAAATTGATCCCAAGCGCCCATATGGAAACTCTGGATATCGAATATACTTTGATATTGGAGAAATGTTGGGCATCGAACCCGAAGGTAAGACTGATCAACATGGCGGCACGGAGTTTACCAAAGAGCAAACTATCTCAATGGATAGAATACACATTGAATTAGAAACTGCAATAGAAATTATTCACACCAATAAATCATTTGCGTGTGGAACATATTTTTACAGCATTGATGCAGGTCGCTGGATCGCATCTGATGATATGCCTGATTATGTTGATATTAAATCAGACAATGATGAAACACCAAAACTTACAAAATATAAATTGTTATCAGAAACCAGTTCTTCTGCTATAACAAATGCAGTTAATGAGGCACTATTGGATGGCTGGTCTTTATATGGTTCTCCCACGACATTGTATTGTGGAAATAGCAGTGATCATGCACAAGCGATGATAAAATAATTGACACCATACGCATATGTGTTATATAATATGCATAACTGAAATATAAGGAGATACTGCATGTCACATACGTATGAGCATGGTGAAACACGTTTTATTTGTAACTCAGATTTATCTGGTGATATTTCAGTTATTGTTGGTGAGGAGAGAATCGAGGTTCCGGGCGATGATATAGTAGAGTTTGTCGCTTCATATTTGGTTCGTGAACGTATCGCCAAACTTGAACAAATGTCAGCGAAAGACCTACTTGTAACGTTAGGTGCTTATTGATGTGGCGACGGAATACGTCGACAGACCTGCTCAACATGGGCTTAATGTTGAACTGGAAATATATTTAACGTTGATAACCAATATATCAGCCAACAATGAATGGTTTTTAGATATAAATTTATTAATCGACCATGCCAAAGATAGTGATATACATATAGAGGTTATAGATGTTAGACATACATCGTCATAATAACACCATGTATCGCATTCATGTAGATGATGGCAATAATTATATTTTAGATTACGCAGCATGGTGCCGCGAGAATTTAGTTAATGGTGAATGGTTTGTGAGAGATAGCGACGACTATTCGGTGTTATACATAAAGGGTGAAACTAACATGATGGCGTTTAAATTAAGGTGGGAATAACAAAAGGAAACAACATGACAAAAACTAAACGATATTTATTATCAGGTGCAGGGATAGTATTTCTACTCATATGTGCAGTTGCGACTGTGTTCAGTCAGTTTGATTTGGATAACATCAATATACCAGTTGCCACACTGAATGCAGAAATTCAAAAGAAATTACCAATCACCAAACAATTATCCATCTACACGATTGATGTAGATAAAGTTGTTGTCGGCACTAAAATTGGTGAGATAATTGAATCGGATAATTCAGCAGCTAATGTCGGTCTTCTATCAGTTGACCTTAATGCCAACATCAACAAAACTGGTAAGTGCTTGAAGATTGAGCCAAGCACCGAAAAGAAAGGTTGGATGGATAAATTACAAAATGTCGCCTCTAAACTAAGCAAAGGGTGTGCAAATCTTTCCACTGAAACCAGCCATGTGACATCTTATACAACTGGAACTGTAATGTATCGCGCAAGCAAGTTTTATTACAAACCAACCACAGTCAGAATAGAATCAGATTTAAAAGATAAGTTTTTAAAAATCAATAAGTCTCTGGTCGATAAAGGCATGTCAACATTGGTTCGTAGTTACTTGGAAAAATCACCAGTGTATGCTTTAAAAGGACAAACGATTATATCTATGGCAATTGAATCTATTTCCGTAAAGAAAGATGCTATCGTAGTTAATATCAGTTGGCTTAAACTTACTGGTGTTCTTATGGGATACTTGGCAGCATTTCTATTAGCCATTGGTTTGGTGGCAACTCTTGCGTTTAATCCAAATGCATTGGGCATACTTGCTGTATTTGGCACACTTGGTTAAGGTATAAATTATTAATGGAGAATAACATGAAGTTTGATAATATTCCACGATTTGTTTTTTATTTACCGATGATTGCTATATTAGCGTTAACGGCATGCGCCGATCCGGTTAGCTCTGAACACTCTAATGAGGAGCCAGCGGCACCTAAACCTGTATTTGACACGGTATGTATTGACGGTGTATCATATGTCACTCGTTGGATAGGTTGGAAGTCGGGTGTTATGGCTGTTAAGTTAGGCACGGACTCTAAAATTATTCCATGCAGCATTTATAAAGGAGTTAATTAATGGTAGAAATATCTATGGGTATGGCGTTTGAGTTATATGAAAATGCACACGCTATTATATTTGCAGAGTTTGGTGCTGATCCAAGAGAAGGCAATCTTGTATATAGACCATCACTGTGTTGGGGTTATAAAGATACCGACGCTGGGATTAATATGTTCTATGATGAGGATGATTGGAAAGCCACTGTGCATTCTGTTTATGTGGGCGAGTATGAAAGCAAAAATGGTGAACACACCATGATTACCATAAATGTCGAAATGTGTGTACCGCAATTTATAATATACGAAACCCGATTTAAAAACGATTGATTATAGTGGACACCAATCAGGGATTTCACTTTCTTTACGTTTTTGATATGGACGGCATGCCACTGTGATTGCTCTGTAAGGGCTATGGTCTGATGCATGCTTTGATTGTGTGTTTTGTGTAGGGTTGCGGGTTTTGGTGCACACAACGGCAACGTCATCATCACAGAACCAATCAGATGGGTCACGATCATTGATGACTTCATGATTCGGGCAATCGATGCAGTTTGAAATCGTTAGTGTCGGTGTTGCAATTGTTTTTTCAGTCATAATATTCTCCTTTATTGGTTATATTAAAACTGTATCATCTATATTTACATGTGTCAAGCATCTTGACATATATTGTTGTGGTGTGTTATGATATGGCAGAAATATTTTACGAGTTTGATATCTACCAAAAAGATTTATTAATTAGCACAAATGTGACGATAAAAAAAATAAAAGGATAACTATGCAGAAAATTCCAGATATATTTCAAGAACCATTATTGAGTGCGATAAAGTTTATACATCATGATTTATATGAAATAACATTACCCAACGGTGAAGACATAGACTTGGTTGAAATTGAAGATTGGTGTTTTGAAAATAAAATATATGCAGTTGTAATGAAACGTTCTGGCATTGTTGTATTATATGAAGGATTTATAACAGTTGACAAGATACGTGAAATGCGTAATAATGGAACACTGACCGATAAATCTAAACGTTCGTTGAATAATGTTACCCCTAAAAAACTAACAAATCGTGGTAATGTTGCGTATACAACGTCAGAAGAGGATGGCATGGCTATAATGCTACGATGGATATAAAACGATATAGGAGAAAAAAATGAACAAATTTTTGAGTACTTATAAATTTAACATTATTTGGGCGATTGTGATATTGGCAATTATATATATAGCCGTTCAATCGTATAATAGAAATCATCCTCCCGTAACAGTTGTATTATCACCATTAATGGTTACGGTGATATCCGTTGATGATAATATATTGGATGGAAAATGGATTGGTGGGTTATTATCTAGTTCTAGTGGAAACATTCGCAGTGACACAATAGTTGTGGGTGTTAGTTATACGATTAATGGTGAAATATACCTTGATGATTTTGAATTATATCATTCTGAAGCCGCCAGCATATCTAAAGAAAATGAAATCGCGATGGAGTTAGCTACATTCTCTAATAAAAAACAAGGATCATGTGCACAAATACAATACAATCATCACGTCGTGACATCTAAGCATTATCTTGTTACGGCGTATGATTTAAAACATAAAAGACGATGGTGTATTAAAATAAAATAATATGAGCAAAATCAAGTTTCAATCGAAAATGGATAGAATATTTTATACCATTGACCGCGATAATATTTTAGAAGATCAAACCAATAAGTGTTACTATTGTGGTTGTAAGTTAACACGTAAATCGGCAACTGCTGATCATGTTATTCCATTAAGTAAAATCAATCGGATTCATTCGGTTACTAATATTGTTGTTGCTTGTGATACATGCAATAGTAAAAAAGGCTCCAAGAAAATATATAAACCTGATCCGTGGACGTTATATCTACAGCAAGTCGAACGTCGATTGCGGGATCGAACAAAGTTGGCAGTGTATCGTCTTGATATGAATCCCAAAGGTGGTGGCAGTTTCAATAAGTGGAAGAAGTATTGGGAGAAACGGGGGCGTTGGGATTGATCTTGACACATCTACCATATAATGATATATTGAATTATACATAAATTTAAAGGAGATTGATTATGAAGAACGGTGTTTTTGCCATATGGCTTATTTTACTTAATTTTATTTTTGGGTATTTAGCTATGCCAGTATTTGCATGGGGGTTCAGCAGCGCGTTAGTGCTGTTGATGATAAATGGTATAGGTATTGGATTATACGCCACTAAAATAGGAGCGGCAAGAATATCGTTTCTCGGATATGGCACATTATTAGCATCATTTATATTTCTGATAACTGTTAACATCGGCTCTAGTTGGATGGTAAGCACAGATGGTCATAAAAATCTTATTGGATCGGTTGAAGAAAGCAATTTTCGCACCGATGTAGAAACTATTGATTTATCGCAATTGCGAGTTGTTGATCAAGCACTAGCGGTTAAACGCGCCGAAGAATTAATGGGGCAAGATGCGGGATTGGGTTCTAAGGTTAAAATTGGAACAATGTCTATTCAAAGTGTAAATGGCAAATTGGTATGGGTTGCAGCATTGGAGCCTTCTGGTTTATTTAAGTGGGTCAAAATGGAAGGCACACCCGGATATGTTGTAGTAAGTGCAACAAATTATCGCGATGCGGAAATGCATTTGAATAAAAATTTACATTATACAAAAGATTCGTATTTTTCATATGGCGTTCAGCGTCATCTATGGCTGAGTGGTTATGCATCAACCGGTATCACTGATTATACATTAGAATTGGATGATAATAACGAACCGTGGTGGGTAGTCACATTATACGATAAAGCGGTAGGTTGGAAAGGTAATGATGCATATGGCGTTGTTGTTGTTAACCCAACTACTGGTGAATTAAAAGAATATGACATTGCATCAGCGCCATCATGGATTGATCGCATTCAACCTGAAACTTTCATCGCGAATCAATTGGACGCATGGGGTCAACTTAAAAACGGTTGGTGGAATCAAATATTCTTAGGTGCTAAAGATGGCATAACTAAAACTACCACTGGAACCAGCCTCGTATATACCAAAGATGGAAGTTCGCGTTGGTATACAGGTATGACATCTGTTGGCAATGATGCTGGAACCGTTGGATTTGTGTTGGTTGACACACGCACGAAAGAAGCACGCATGTATCGCGTAACTGGACCCACCGAAGATGCTGCTCAAAAAGTTCTTAATGGCGCGGTATCTAACTTTGGTGGATACACCGCAACTTTTCCTATCATGGTAAATATTGGCGGTAAGCCTACGTATGCTGCTACGATCAAAGATGGTGATGGTAATATCAAACAATATGGATTTGTATCTGGAACCAATCGTGCGGTTTTCGGCATTGGTAAAAATGTTCGACAAGCTATGCGTGCGTATCAATCTGCGCATCGCAACAGTGGTATGAGTTCTGGTGTTTCCGGTGCGGTTGACATTAAGACAGTTAAGGGCACAGTAACACGTATCGGAACAGAAGTAGTTAGCGGAAATCAAACCTACTTTGTTATGATTGACTCTGCTGTTGACCGTGTATTCCGCGCCGCCGCTGGTGATAATGTAGAACTTGCTATCACTACGACGGGTGATGTTGTAGCCATCGAATATGCTGATGGTGGAATGTCGGTTGTTGATGTTAAATCGTTTGATAACACCGCCATCGATCTCCGCACAGGTGAAATCGAAGGAATTGTTGAGACGGATAACGAACAGGTTCGCGATGCAGAAGATAATAAACTTTTGGATGCTGCGGTTGAAGATAAACTCAAAGCCCTGACGCCAGAAGAAAAACGTAAACTGTTAGCGAAGTAAACCTATGATCCCCCAATGCGTATTGTGTTGGGGGTATCATATTAAAAGGTGGAATATGATATGTTATCAATATTAGAATTTATATGCGAAAAAGGTGGATTGATTATGGCGGCATGTATAGTGTCGTTTTTCGCATATGCCTTATATACCGATGTAACAACGTCAGAATGGGTATGTAACACCGAAGCCACCGTATTGGATATAGTGTCAGTAAAGTATCGCACTACAACCGTGTTAACAGATAAAGGTGAAATAACGTTGGATCAACCAACCGTCAAAAATGGGGATGTGATTTGTATAAGTGGATCACGCGTGAATATAAATGAAAGATAAAACCATAATATGGTTAGATAAAAACTGGATAACCGAACCAAATTACTCAGATGATATATCCAAATGGTTGTCTGAAAATTTAGGCAAGTATAATGTAAAATGGGGAATAGATGAAATGGGTAGTTGTAAAAACGGAAAAGTTGCAACATCACTTTGGTTCCAATATGTGGAAGACGCTATGGCGTTTAAATTGGCGTGGAAATGAACCCCGTTCTTGAATATCATGAGTATGATGTATTATATTCAGAATCGTGGATTAATGATAATAAACATCGATCAGTATTGCATCGTGAAAATGGCCCCGCATTTACATCGTGGTTTCAAAATGGTGAACTTGATATAATGGCATGGTGGATCAATGGTGAAAGACATCGCGTAGATGGGCCAGCAGTCATAACACATCAATATGATGGTAAAATACAAAAATGTTATTGGCATTTAAATGGATTCTCTATGCATATAGATGATTGGTGTCGTGAAACAGGCAACGATGTGTTACTATATAGGATTATGCATCTATAATTATCTTGACATAACAGTAGTTCAGAGGTATAATAAATCATTATTAATATGAATGGAGAAAATTGATGAAAATTATTCATACGATGTTGATTGCTGTGTTGGTTTTATTGTGTTCTGTCTATAGCACAACATCATACGCCAATCATGATGATGGTTCATTTCGTATTATATTTGATGATTCACATCAATATGTAGATGGCAGCAAAGAATCTATATCGTTGTTTGATTATCAGCGTTCGCTTCGCATCATGTTACTTGAAGATGATCTCAAGATAGATAACAAAGGTGATTATTTTATAACCAACGATGGCTACAATAGTTATAAACCAAATACCGAACTTTCGACATTGAAATCTTATTATAAAAACAATGGATGGTTTATCTCTATTGCGCATATGTTGATTGGTTTGCTTACTATCGTTGCACTTGGTTTTGCTGGATGGAATGGTTATAAAGATGAATTTTCTTATATGTGCCCGTTGACTAGAGATGGTATAGTGTATGAAGTAGAATGCGAAATAGTTGGTGTTGCACCTGTTGCGGGGGTTGTTATACCATAATGACAGATTCTATGATGGTAACTATAACCATTAAATATGAAAACTATGAAGGGTATCGACCTAATGGTGTAACTGGAACACGCGAAGAAGTGTGTGCGAGATATACATATGATATAATACATAATGAACGTGATTGTGAATGGTTGGTGGACTTGCTTTATTCTGAGAGATGGCTGATGGGTTATTATATAAGTGTGGCACAGTTATGACAGTTGGTCATTATTGCCCGTATATACCGGAAGGTGCGATAATGGCTGCACGTGAAGAAGTGGGTGCGATATATATACAAGATATAATACAGAATAAACGCACTCAATCATGGTTGATGTATATATTTCATTCAGAGAATTGGTTAAAGGATTATATAAGTGTGGCACAGTTATGACTGAACATAAAAATGGCGAGAAAGAATTATTAGAGTTATTGGCGGCGGAGATACATTCATTGACTGATGAACAATATAATCGTTTGATGGGCGATTATGGTGCTAAGTTTATTGATGCTGAACCTGGATTACGTGATGCGGTTGAAACGCTTCGTAAGGATGAAGATATTATTACTGGTCATGTCTGTGTTTATATTGCTGGTGGATTGTATTGTTTATATTGTCGCACTGCTGATGGTGGCGCACTTGATATGACATATTCCACGATAGAGGCTTTAGTTATGGAGAATCAATTAACTGTGGTAGATATAGTTAATATGGATGAGAAGTATGTATCTATAGGGGTGGTCGATGAGTAGAGGATCAACAGTGACGAAACTTCCAGGTGGCACGGTGTTAGGTAAGATTAAACCTACTAGTGAATTGTTTAGTGAGTACCACAGACGGGTTTTTCCAAAAATGAGCACGTACCCAATGAGCGATTTGCTACTTGAAAAATATGTAGAAAAATACACTCTATCGCAAAACGAGCTAGCTGTAATAATGAATCTAGATCATAAAACAATACAGAATATAAAAATATGAACTATAAATTTTTTGATTGTCGTAACAATCCAGTTGAGAAAGGGTGGTTAGATTTTTTTTATGTGGATACGTCATATACATATACAGATAGAGATTGGTCGGTGTTAACCGCAAGTAAAAATTCGATTGGTATAGTTATAAAAGAGTATGGTATTACACAAAAAACGATATTAGATTTTAAATCAACACATAAGGATGTTTCATATGGGCAAAAAACTATCATCTTGTGATAATATAGATATAATAGAATCGACGCTACATGAAAGAACGGGCGCAGTATTAACAGAAGGTGAGCGCGAAAGACTGTTTTGGTTATTTGATAATAAAATAGATTTTTCACATACCATTAACAGAACAAGTAATACAGTAGATATACAAATTAATGATGAAATAGATTCAATGGGTTATAAATTAAGATGGCACGGCGTGGTGGATGATGAAGATAACTGACACCATTCCAGACCAAATCATGCCGGATGATAGAAAGATATCCAATTGTTATAGCGTGGTGATGAGATTGTGGGCAAAAGAATCATCGTATGGATGGGAGTTGAATTTATCTGAATATTATGAATGGGCTGATGAAAATAGCATCGAATTAGAACATTGGCTATTTTTTCACGGAGAAGGTGTAAAACGATCTAAAGTTTTGTTTGCTCTTGAAGATGATATATATGCGATGGCATTCAAGTTAAGGTGGTTATAATGATAGAAATTTATATCGATGAACTAGATCAATATGTGGATGGAACATCAAGTATCGTGAAATCTATCATGAGTGATGGTATGCTTGGTCTTACACTTAAAGAAATGAATGAATTAATATATATATTATCAAACGGAAAAATACAAATAAAACTTGATATCGACACTGCAACTGCAACACAAGCTGAAATCATAGAATGTTATGCTGATTATATTAATGACGTATGGATTACGGTGGTATAAATATTTATAGTTGACATAAATGTAAGTGAGTATATAATGAATGAAGAAATTAAAGAAATAGTTTTAATCGGCACCAATAGCGATATCGTGTTTATATATCGAAAAAGTTGGCATGGACAAAAATTACCCGATGTAAGAGTGTCTATTAATCGAAAAGAATTATTAACTGTTATAAAAAAAACGTGTAAAAATTTTCCATTAACACAAGAAAATTTGCATAGTTTATATCCTAATTATCATCGCAGCGTTTTTATAAATCAGGAACAACAATGAACAAAATGATTGGTCCTATATCAACAGAACTTATACATCTCATGGGTCTCCCGGTCAACGTGAAAAAATATGACGATATGGTTGAATTGACATTTGATTTATTGAGTTCGACAGAAACCGAAGCAGTGTTACAGTATATAAAAAATACGATGCCTGACGCAATAATCGGGCCAGAAACAATGGAAGAACTGGTTCAATTTTCTGGCGGTGATGTTATAATAAGGTCATTGGATTAATCTTGACTGAACCAAATCATTGATATTCATTGACATATTTCTTAAATATTGATATCATGCACATAATATTAATATAGGGGATGTATCATGGCTGAAATAACAAATGACGACGACGATGTTCGCGAAAATCACTCAATACTTGATGATTTAACTGTCTTACAGACCGAAGATGAAATTGACCTTGATGCATCGGTACAACAACTTCACGAAGGTGATGGTGGCGATAAAGAAGATGTGTTTGGTTCTGGTTCACAAAATATTCACATGGGTTCACAACTAACAGAAGCGGAATTGTTAAGTGCACTAATCACAGAAGGCACAGTAATACAGACATCGTTGGGTATATATGTCAATACTGAAAATAATATAGTAGCGTTTAATGATATAAATAATGTATCTATTGACGTCAATGGTTACACAAGGAATGAATTAATTGAGAATGGGTTTACATCAGAACAAATAGATTATGCTATAGATCGTGCCAGTTTGATATTTGATACACGCGAAATGCATGGCGATGATGTATTTAAAAAAGTAGCCGAAGAAGAACAGCAGCGTGCGGAAGATAGCGGATTTTCTACAATAAATGATGTAAATCAAAGCGTTGACGAGGTGCCAAATGATCCACTCGCGAATACAGACGTTATGCCTGAAATTGACTTTGACGCAATTCTTAATTCTGTGCTTAACCCCGATCTTGGGTTTCCTATTGATAATGGCACCAATGGTGGTGGTGGCGATGATGCTGTAGAACCAGTGACCGAGATGTCTAGAGAAATTTCATACGAAATTATTTCAAATACAGTTATCGATGATCCATGTGTTGTAACAACATACGAAGATGTAGTTTCAAAAGAAAATGATCTAGCAAACAATCAAGAAATAGTCACAACGACTCGTAATTATACAGATACCACAACGATTGATTCAACGGTCACAGAAACAACAACGCCAACCGAAACTATTACATATAGTGATGGCACTATTGAAACGATTGTGGGTGACCCTGTGATAGAATCCAACACCACAGTTGATACAACAGTTGCGATTAGAGATGCAATATTTGCTACTGATATAGAACTACCTGTTATCACAACCGAATATACAACTGAAATATCAAATGAAATTGGTAATGAAATTCTAATTGGATCAGAAACCGGGACAGAAATTGACCGTATAATAGACACTGATAACAATCGTGAACAAGTAGATACAACAACTACTACCACGAATAACTATGCCATTGATACAACGACTACCACCACAATAACACCAGTAATAACTATCACTTATTCAGATGGAACAGTTGAAATTGAACAGGGCGATCCGTCTATTACAAAAAATACAAATACAGAAACAAGAACCGATATTGCCGATGAAATAGTTACCACATATGAAGAACCAACCATTGTTGTCACATATGAAATTTCAACCGACCTTCACAACGGCAAAGAAACTTTAACTAATACAGAGTTCTATGATTCATCATCGCGTGTTAACGATTTAGATAATAATCAAGAAATAGTTACTGTGACGCGTGAATATACAGATACATTTGAAACGCCCATATTGGAAACAACAACAACAATCGAAGTTCAAACCATTACATATAGCGATGGAACTATTGAAATCGAACGCGCAGAACCAACCGATAACACAGTTCAAATTGATACATCAACACGTGATGAAATCCGCGAAATTGATATATCCACAAGTACAGAAGAGCCTGTTATTACAATCACGACTGATGTGCAATCAGTGGATACAATTGGCGATGAATATCAAACTGGAACAGCATCAGAAGAAAATGTAGTGACAACTATTGAAACAGAATATAATAACGAACGGGTAGATACGACAACAACGACCACAGATACCTATGCGGTTGATACAACCACCACAACCACATCTACGCCTGTTCATACCATAACTTACAGCGACGGCACTGTAGAAACAGAATACGGCACACCAGCGATAGAAACTACCACTGATACATCAACACGCGATGAAGTGACTTCAGAAACAATAACTACGAATGAAGACCCTGAAATTGTTGAAACCTATGAGCATGAAACAACAGTAGTTGTTAGCGATGAAATATTATCTAACACCGAAACAGAATCAGAAACTGTTCGCACTATTGATACGGATAATAACCGCGAACAATTAGATACTACCAACACAACCACAAATACATATGATACAATAACAACTACAACCGTAACAACAACACCCGTTATCACTATCACTTATTCAGATGGAACAGTTGAAATAGAATACGGAACGCCAGTTGAAACAGTTGAACCTACAACCGATACAAGAGAAGAAGTGTTAACTGATACCAACGTTGTTTACGAAGAGCCACAAATTGTTACGTCAGAAGAAGTAACAACCAACGTTGTCGTAGGCGATGAAACCTTAATTTCAACATCAACCGAAGATGATGTGTCACGTTCAAATGATTTGGATAATAACCGTGAGCAATTAGATACAACGACCACAACCACAAACAATTATGAAACTGATACAACAACCACAACCACAACCACACAAATAACAACCATTACGTATTCAGATGGAACTGTTGAAATTGAACAGGACGATCCTGTTATTACAGCAGATACAACAACTGAATCAAGAGTTGATACCACGGACGAAATTGTTACTACATATGAAGAACCAACAATAACCACTGAATACGTTACCACTACCGATGCTGTTGTGGGCGATGAAACATGGGAAACAACTAACGACATAATAGAAAGTGATACAACTATCGATACGGATAATAACCGCGAACAAATAGATACTACTACAACAACCACAAATGAATATGCGACTGAAACCACAACCACCACAACGATAACTCCCGTCAGCACAATAACATATTCAGACGGAACGGTTGAAGTCGAAAATGGAACACCCAACATTGATAGCGAAATAACCTCAGATACACGAACGGAAACATTAACTAATGTCGAAACCGAATATGTTGATCCTGAAATTGTTACAACCATAGAAACAGAAGAAAATATTATAACGAGTGAACCAGAATCAACCATAACATTTGTAAATAATGAATCGATTGTTGAAAATGACGATGGAACAAAAACAACTGTGATTAATCGAGTGTTTACAGAAACAACTACTACAGACATAACAACAGAAACATCAAACACTTCGGTTAACACATTAACGTATTCAGATGGAACAGTAGAAATAGAACGAGATACACCTGTTACGGCATCTGTTGTATCTGTTGACACACAATCATCCACGTGGTTAGTAGATGAAACAGGAAATACCACACCTCTTGGTGTTGATGATGAATTTGATATTGATGATGATAATTCTATAACGTTTTCTTCTGAAGATTTGCTATCTAATGATACAGATTTAGATGGCGACACTATAACTATTACCAGCATTGACGATCCTGAAAATGGAATTATAATAGATAATGAAAATGGAACATGGACTTATACGCCATATGAAGGATTTTCTGGTGAAGATAGTTTCACATATAATATAGTGGACAGTGAAGGTGGAACCGGAACCGCTACGACCATTATCGACGTTGAAGGCAATGAAGGTGGTGAAGGCGGTGAAGGTGGATCACATGGGCATGGACATGGCGGTGAAGGCGGTGAAGGTGGAAAAGGTAAAGATAAAAAAGATAAAGATGGTGGTGAAGGCGGCGAGGGTGGTGAAGGCGGTTCTGAATATAATGAAATAGATGGAAAAGACAAAGGAAAAAAAGCAGATGATACATTTGATAGCGACGATGCAACAGATGCTAATGACCACGTAATGGGCAATGGTGGCGATGATATGTTTATCTTCGGTGGCGAAGGCGGCGACGGATTTGGTGGCGGTGATTGGATATCGGGCGGCGAGGGAACAGATACACTAAATATGGAAGGCACACAAGGGTGGGCATTAACAGTTGATGGTGAAACATTTACGGCAGATAGCAATCCAAACAATCTTCCAACATCGGAAGAAATGTCAGGAAGTTTAACATTATCAGACGGAAGTGAAATAGATTTTGATGGGATTGATAAATTTAGTTGGGATTGATTTTTTTATATTTTCCAAATATCCAACCGGCATCAATATATTGTTGTATTAAATTTTTTGATATTAATTTATTGATAAAATCTTTGGTAAGCCATCGTTTTCCCTTCATGTTCTTAAAATTTTTTAATTCCGCATCGGTAAATAAGCCTTTTGATTTTCTTATTTTATCGAGATTTAAACATTTTAACTCGGCATCTGTAAAATTTCCTGCCGACTTCCGATTACTTTGATTATTATGAAACTCTATTTCTTTTGGTGTAAATATACCATTTGATTTTCTCTTTTTTTGTTCACTAAAATATTTAATTTCTGCATCTGTAAAATTCCCTGCTGATTTTCGCTCTTTAGATCGTATATAAGACTGTTTTTCTGCTTTTGTATAATCACCATTTAAAAATCTATTTTTTCGACGTTTATGAAACTCTAGTTCTTTTGGTGTAAATATACCATTGGCTTTTCGCTCATGTGCAATCATTTCTTTTTCAGTAAATTCACCATTTCTTTTTCGTGCGTAGTTTTTTTCAGAATTTCCCCCTGTTGCGTTATTTGATAGATTATAATATGATTCATTTGATGATATATTATTTACCATATTTAACCATTTTTGTTCAATGGTATATATATCATCTATATTTTTTGATATATATTCTAATATTATTCGACTAAAACAATGGGTTCTTTTTTTATAAGCAGAAATAAAATATGTTCCTGAACCTATATATCCATCATCAATCGACCCTTTATGCGATCCTATATATTTTTTACCATTAGAATTATCAACCCATTCATAAATAAATCCATGATAATCTTGACCGAATATAAATTTAGTGTTATAAATATCTTTAGACATGACGCCACTCCTATCGTTGCGTATTGTTTAGAAAGTTATATGGTATCCAACTACTATATAACTTTCGATTATGTCTATATTTATTATAAAATGATATATTGAGAATAATAAGGATTTATACAAATGATAAATGAATGGTGTAAAAGATATGAATTCACACGAAATTGGGATTGCACAGAAGAAATATTAGGTATCATAAAATATTGCTACCCTGCTCTTCCATATGCCTCTGCTCTATCATTATTGTATTATTGTGATATCAATTCATTAAAAAATTATGGTTATTCAAGGTCATTTGAAAGTGATCTATATCTTGACGACGATCATTTAACATCGGAAGATTATGATGAATTGATATTATATTTTGCCGATAAACTGCCGAGTCCATTTGACATATTAAACAAATATGATTACAAAAATATAAAACCTATATCAAATAACCAACGCCATAATACATCTGTATCTGATTGGAACATGATACACGAATTAGGCAATAAACCGTCGCCTGATATCACCTATTCATCCCAATGAGTGCCAATCGCCTTGATTTCAGTTGTAATAGCATCAACTAGAGCAGTGTGATAATCAATACCAACAGATTGACTACCAGCACCGCACTGTGGCGCTAATGATTTACGAAGACACATCATTGTTAACATAAACGATGAAGTGTCGTATGCATCAATTAGAATAGATTTTGCTAGTTTTATGTCATCGTTGCGTATAGCATCAAGCATCGGTTCACGATAGAGAGTAGCACTAAAAGTATCACTTGAACTTTCGAACAATCTACCGATACGATTTTCTTCACCACCCATCGTTATCATACCATGCATCATTCTAAAAGCAGCAACCGCCGCATCTTCTGGAGTTTTATTTTTCTCTTCAACCGCATCCACCGTTTCTTTCAACTCTACTAAAAAATCATCGATTTGTTTTAGCATGGTGTCTCGTGATTTATGTCCCCACTTATATTCACTTTCTTCTTCGATGTCGGCAATCAACGCTTGCCAAATGTTTTCACGAACATAAAATAAACCAGGGACAGCAAGAAGTTTTGAGTTAAAGTAAGCACAACCCGAAATCTCAAAAACACCACGTTCGGTAAGATCGATAATTTGACCCAAGTCGCCAAAGTCGTCATAATATCCTTCGCCATTATCATGTTTGAGGTTGGACACCGGAACGGATATTACATCTTTATTGGCACTGTGTCGATCACGGATTAAAATATTTTCATCACTAATATCAACTACTTCAAAGTAATTACTGTGATATTGATCATCATCATGTGATGGTTCTTTAATGTACGCAACAGCATCACCAATAGTGAATGGTTTATCCTTTGGTAGAACTGCCAGTTTAGATAATTCATCGTGAATAATTTTGGTGTTATAGTTTTCTTCAATATTTGTAACTGACCCATAATCATTATATTCAGCAATAAAAGGAATCCCCAATGTTCTATAATTATCCGTGGGGTAACACATCATGTTCGGTGATCTCTCGCGATGTAGAACAGGTTTAAGAACGAATACCCGAATTTTTTCACCGGCAAGAATTGGTAACTGTGATATTCCGCAAGTTGCATTCCATGAACCCATTGTGTATTCTCCTTTAATGATTAAGTGTTTATTGTATCATATGGTGATAAATTGTCAAGAAAAAAGTGCCCCACAATCTAAGCTATGGGGCACTTTTCGGCGAACACGCTCTCGAAAAACGTGCTTATACTTATAACCAATTGGCTAGGATGTCATCTACATTAGAAGCCATAGAAACACCAAGCACCGTATCGTATTCTTTATCAGGCTGACGCTCATAGTCAACGCTGTCGGCACGTGCATCGAAGTGTAGTTGCAACAAATCAATCATGGTAGGTTTAGTGTCAACCATTGCTTCAGCCGCCTTAGACATCATTACAATAGCCCCTGAACTTTGTTCTACGTTATTGAATGCACCACCACTCACAGCCAAATCAGTCCAAATGATTTCGCGTTTCTTCAAATCAACAACAAACGGAATGTTGTGGCGTGAGTTACCGCCAACGTCAAACTTATTCTCAACTGTAGTTGGTTCATAATGTTCACCGCTTGATGGTTCATCGCGTCCCATAACTCCAGCGATTGATTCAAATAGGTCGAATGCTTGACCGCTATATGAAAGAACGTTCATCGTTACATAACGAATACCATGTTCCATTGCTTCTTTAATATTGAAGTCAATGAACTCAGATGCACCATTGGGAGCAGATTGAATATCACCAGAGTGGACACTGCCAACACCAGATAGGTTGGTGTAAGAAAGATGTTCAACATAGTCCCAATTTTGGTCATATGCAACCGCACTTAAGTCAACATCGGTGCGTCCAACCTCGGCATTTTCTTTCCAGTAAAGGAACAAACGAATGGTGTTCTTATCAGAAAACGTGATACGTGAGCCACGCGCAACCGTAACCAAACTTTTAGTCGCTGCACGTTGCGCCAATGGAACAAGATAATTTTCAAGCATCGGATCAATCAAAACATTACCAAGGCTTTCCATTGTTGAAAAGCGTTTTGTTAATTCGTCATTGATGATCTTAACAACTGATTTAACAATCGTAAGATCAAGAACTGCGCGTGTGTCATCAACTATTTGCATCTTTGCAACGTTGCCTTTCGGTAAGAAATAACGAAATGGTGCAACTTCAGTTCGGGTGTTGAAGTGCGAAGCCATTTGCAACAACATTGGTGAAGCCACTCTATCAACAATAGACTTGAATGTGTCAAGAACCGTAACAACATTGCCAATATTACTCAACATGAAATCCAAACGTCTTGCAAACTCACCGGGGCGAGTTGCCAATAGTTTAATTAATCCATCATCTAAACCAGTTGCCTTTGCTACAAGGACATTCTTTTCAACTTTGCTGTTAAATGTCTCAATCGACTTGGCGTCATTACGCAACTTGTCCACTGCATTAAATGCATTAGGAAAACGATGGCGCTTTGAACCAATGTGCAACACTTCAGCCAAACGAATCCATTGCATACGATAACGTAGCATGTCTTCTTCTGGTTTGTTAACTGCATCCAGAAGTCCCATGATTATACGACGTTCTTTGTTGCGCAACTTAAACTTGGTTGGTTCTGCAAGTGATACATCACCATCATTTAATTGAACAGCAAGGCGCAATACATCAGTTGAAGTGTTGACGTGCTTAACCAATACATCAAGTGCTTCATTAGTGTGTTTAACAAGCAAACCAGCAATCAACGCAACATTTTCCTTCATTGGGATAACATCGGGAATGTAATTAAACACATTACTCTCCGCAACCAATGCGGTGATTAGTTCTTTATTCTCCGCAGAGATAGATGCTTTAGCCGACAATAAGTTTGTGAAGATGGCGTATACATCGTCGCTAGTAGCCAAGCCAATGATTTTAAATGGTGTCGATTCATCCAACGATGGACGATCAGTCGCAGCCGTGGTTTCATCAACCTGCATTTGACAGATTGGGCAAGCGCCGAAATCATCCATGTTGAATAAACGAGTATCAATGACGTGACCACACGAAAGTGGTGCCACATTTTCTGGTGTTAATCCAAATAAATTGGTAACATGACCAATGAATCGTTTAGTGAAATATTCTGCATCGTCAGGAATATCATTAGGGAATTTCTTGAATAATGGACGATACGTAACGTGTGCACCAACCATAATAGACAATTGTGCAGTTAGTTCTTTATGGAACTCAACCAATGTATTTTCAGATTGCGTCTTCAACGCACTGATAACATTACCGTCTAGCGTATAGCCAAACTGTGCAATATCTGTAAGGATTGCAAGAATAAGTGAATCATCGATATCACCAGACAAAGTTTCGATAACAACAGACTGCTTGTTCTGTAATGCGATGCTGTTGTGTAATTTATTAAATCCAAAAAGTGTATTCATCGTTTTTGACCTCCGTTAAAACAATTAAAAGTGAACAGAAATTGAAACCTCTAATTCTGGTAAGTGAAGCCCACCCATGGGGCAGGCTTCTGTCATTGTGAGAAGGAAGAAATTTCCTAGCTGTTCGATCTGGTGGGCAGAAATTGGGTTCTCTAAGTTTCATTTTCAAGTTGAGTAAGAAGGAAGAAAAATCCTAGCTGCCACGTTCTTATAGTATCACAAAATAATAATATGTCAATAAAAATTTAGGTGGAAATTGGAACCTCTAGGTTTTATGCAAAAAAATAGAAGGAAGAAGCGTCCTAGCCACCGTTTATATAATATATACCATTACATTCGGGTTGTCAAGAAGATTCGTATTTTTTTATAATCTCCATCATTTCATCATGTATTTCTAGTTGTTCCTCGTCTAACTTATCTATACCAAATTCTTCCAACTCGTCAATAACATCAACTGCTTCATTATATTTTTCAGTTGTTTCACGTTCAGTTCGTTTATTTTCGCTGTCGCGTTGCTGTTTATCCATTTTGTCTCGTGTCCTTGAAGAGTGATCTAATATACGATCAATGTTTCGTTCATCGAGAAGCAACGCCGCTACGTTTGATGGCTGACGCATAAATTCGGCTATTGCCGAAATGATATCATTTGGTGTATGTGATTTATATGAGTGATCTTGATATCCAAAGTTATTTCCCCGAGGGGCGCTTTTATCCAATTGACGATATTCGTCTCTAGCGTACTTATCAACATGTGATAATACTTCATTCATATAATTGTCTGAATTGTCGTGATATCGTGTCATCATAGCATAATCCTTTACTGTTGGTTGATCGAATACATTAGAATATTCCAACTTTTTAATATCGTCAAGCGAAAATCTCGGTTTTAATACATCTAATATTTTAGTCGGAATAGCCATTATTTTTTAGTCTGTGCATACATGCTAATTGATGATACAACATTTTTCTTAGAATCTTCACCCCATTTTGGTGTATATACAACATATACCATAGTTTTACGTTTTTTATCAATAACTCTGACAACGGAAAGGCTTTTATTCCATCCTTTGGTTTTACCAAACACACTTTCGCCGTTTGGTGCCGCATTCAAATCACCCCACCATTGTTCTTTAGTTGCACCATGTATTTTGATTTGGCCCGTTTGTCGACACGAAATACTTGCATTGCTTGGGTCAGAATTAAACGTTATTCCACTGACCTCTACATCACTCACATGGCATGAAACTCCTTGAACGCGTGGATCGTCAAACGCTTGAATTTTTAATGCGTATGATGTTACATATCCGCCAGCCAATTTAATTGAACCAACAGTTTCAGACATTGCTGCTGTGGAACCAATCATCATCGTTAGTGCAATCAAAGTTGTTTTAATCATATTCATAATATAGTACTCCTTTAGTTAAGTCGTGAATAAAGTTCTACGGGATCGATAACTTCAATTCCCAAATCTTTCGCTTTTACAATTTTGCTACTGGTCGAATTAGGGTCTTTCGTAACAACCAATGTAGTCTTACTGGATACACTGCTACCAATACGCCCACCTTGTGCTTCGATTTTAGCTTGTGCGTCCGCATCACGATAGCCAGTGAATGTCACAACCTGATTCTCCCAATCGCTACCCATAGGCGTATTTTGAACCTCTGCGATGGTATACTTATCATGGATGCGGGTAAGGAAGGAAGCATATTCATCATAACCAGCAACAATTTTTTCAGCACTCTTCATTTCGAGGCCATCAATTTTAATTAACTCTGAAACTGATGTTTCATTTACATGTCCAGTAGCATCATAAATCTTTTTCATTTTCTTTCGACCAATTGATCGCCCAAAATATTTGGTAACACCTGCAAGCATCCATGGTTCAACTGGATTCAGTTTTTCATTCAGGCTTGCCATTCCTTTGCGACCATTCGCCTCGCCAACAATTGATTGAATATCAGAAACGGTTGCATTAATGATATCTTCCGGCATATTGAATCCTGCATCATATAATTTAATCAATGATTTTTGGGCAAGAAATTCAACACCCAACTTTGAGAAAAAATCAATAAGTTGTTGTTTTTTAGCAGCATCGCTATTTTCAACATCAACAAGAATCAAATCAACTTGATTTCCATCAGAGTTGGGTTTAGACCATTCATATTCGCCAAATTCAGCGAGTTGTGAATGAAACCATTTATCATAATTATCATTATATTCGTTAGTGGTGCTCATTTATTGCTCCTTTAGTTGCGGAATGACGTCGCCATTTGATAAATCTAGTCCATATTTTGTTCTGGCATCGGGGAACTAGATAATAACCTTGGTATAACATCACCGGCTCGTGTTATTGACACTTTTGAACCCGGTCCAATTTTATTATCATATATATATTTAGCGTTAATTCCCGTTGCTTTTGATATTGTAACGCCTGCCAAATCAACTGGATCAATGCATACGGTTGGTTTTAAATATCCATCTTTAGATACTTTCCATTCTACTTTTATAACTGTCGTTCCAGCAACATTGTCGTCCTGCCCTACCTTGAATTTTTTAGTATGTACTGGATTCAAGCTGCTTCCTTTGCGTGCAGGAATTGCATCACGAACTGCGCGGTCATTTGGTATCATAACAAACCCATCAATCGCCCAAGGGGTTGTTTTATGTGCTTGTTCAAGCGCGGCTGTTAGCATATCATCACCAAGTGTACCACCAATGTGTTCTGACCATTTAACAACCGTAAAGCCATAAAGACCAAGTGCGGTAAGTTCTTCTTTTTTTGTATCCATCAACGGAAACATAATCTCATATGCGATAACATCAACGTTGTCATAAAATATTTGCGTTGCTTCGGTGGAATTCATTTGTCCTCCGATGTAATTTCTCGCATTACTCTGTTTTTCACCACTGCGCTTGTTAATCAATCCCCGATCATTCAAATCATTAAACACTTCTTCTTTCATTTCAACTTCAACACGAACCGCTATACTGGTGTGAAGATCGGTGCCAACATTAATAGTGGGAAGATTTTTCATGCGTTTGAAATGCCGTGTTAAATCTTGACCATCAGTGCTTGAACCACGACTAAATGCCATTTGAAGATTGCCGTTGGTGTCATAAATTATTTGTCCAGAGTTGCCATCCATCTTATCCATTGTGATAATGGTTGCACCCATGAGATTATTAGTCATAATCCATTTAACGGTATCGCCTTCGTGAACTTGATCTAAACCAGGCATTACATATGGCAATGGAACACCAGCCCCACCGCGCACTTCAGAGCCTACGCCAATGAGATACTTATTAACTGGATCAGTAACCTGTAAGAACCGATACAAATTATCCCACAGTGAATCCGTTAAATGCGATTCGCCGTCTTCGCTGTTGTGATATTGGTCGCTTGTAAACGTCAAAACGTCGACGATGACGCCGATTGCATGAATGCCGGGATTGGTTGCGATGTCGATTGCATATTCTTGGCGCATATAATATCTCCTACGATTGAACTGATACGATTAATATAACATATTAATCGTCATAGTCAAGTATATTTTTATAAATTATCACCAATGCATATATGATATCGTGTGTGTCGATACCATAATGTTATATAAAATATTTTCATAGATATAATCAAATGAAAATATCCATGTTTGGTAATATTGACCATTATTCAACGATGTCTTTATGCGAAGTCAATACATTTCCTATTGTGTTAGCCATATTTTCGGTAGTGTATGTACGAATGTAACTGAACGGAACATATTCAAACTTATCAAGTTCTGGAAACACCCGCCCCTTTACTTCACACATGGAAGTACACACAATTGTATCGATGTCTGGCAACGTTGGTGTTTTATAATAACACAAATATAGATTTTTTCGCAATGTATAATCCATTACGCCTATTTCCACTACATCGTCATCTGTTAGAAAAATTCCGGTTTCTTCGTGTAACTCTCGTAGCGCAGCTTCTCTATAACTTTCACCGGCATCCATTTGACCTTTAGGAATATCCCAATGTTTATTACCAGTTGAATGACCCAACAATATATTTTTGCCGTCGGTGATTATAACACCGCATGATGTAGGTTTGCTCATGTGGCATACCCACAATCAGGGCATTTAGTGCCACTGTCGCCTTGATGCATCGTCTTAAATTCTTTAGGATGCTCGCATTGCATTTCAATAACACGTAGTTCTGCATGTGCTATTAGAATACCTTTTCGATATTCTTCGATTTTTTTGTCGATGCGCTTCCGTTCTTTTTTTATTTCGGTGCGATTCATATCATTCAACTATACTAGCGTAAAAATTATCACTGAACTTACCAATTTTGAAAGCAATTTTTGCTTTGTCGCCATCATCATAATTATGATAAGTGCGTTCACGTACATGATCTGATGTAACATTATTTTCATATTTATAAATCAAAATGAATTCTTCATCATAATAGGTAGTCGTCATTGTTTCATAGTCGTATGTAGAATATTCTTCATTATATCGATGTTGAGTTACTGTAGCATAACCACTTTGTGATTCAACGCCCCATAAATCGGCAATCACAAAACCTACAATGGAAAAAACTAATAATCCAATAGCCCATGGTGTAATTTTCATCATAATATTATATCCCCTTGTTTGCATCATACATCAACGAATGTAATAACTTCGTCCACATTTTTGGTTAGTTCAGTATTCGATTCTGCGAATACCTTGCCGACCAATTCAATGGTTGCTTTATCGAAAATGTGAAATTTGTTGTTATCTGATGTTTCAACGAAAAACAATGCACCTTCATTATTTTCAACATCTTGACGGGTTTCGTTAATATCCAACATTATATTTCTCCCTATTTGTTATACGGTATCTTTTTGTAATGCAGCAGCGCTATCAACACCAGTCATCATCGTTCCGTTGATAATCATCATTGATGGTGCCCAACCTTGATTTATAAATGCGTCAGCAGATTCTTTGCTATAACCACCGCTATTGCCATCGCCATTGTTTTGCATCCATGTTGATAATTCTTCTTTGGTTGCAAACACGGGGCTTTGCGGTGAACCTTCTGACACGTTTTCCCATAATTGCCAGCCTTCACCCGCTCGTGGGTCTTGTTCCATCCATGCATCATACGCGGCTTCATGGTCTGCATCCTTAAAAATCGATCCATCACCATCACACACTGTGCAGTGACCATACTTGCCAAGTCGTTTGGCGCGTGTTTCTGCACAAATCCAACGATTGCATGAATCGTGACCCATTCCAGATTTTGACCATTCATTTACTTCGGCAGCAGTCGGAACGTAACGATCTTCACGTCTAACCCATCCACTCGTGATGGTATACTCACCAGTGTCAGATAACTCAATCGATCCATTTTCAATCCAATTTTGTACATAATCCACATCTTCATCATCGTCTTCCATTGGCTCAAGACCAAGACGAATAATAACTTCGTCTTTGGTTGATATTTTAATGACAGTTTCAGATGTAATCCACTCATGCGTGAAATCCATCAATCTCCTATTTTCAACAAGGGCATCTACTTCATCTTGTGTAATTTTATCAGACCAACCTTCTTCACCGGGAGGACAAAGATGTGTATACCACGATTCACTGATTTGTCTATAATCGTCTGTCATGCCAGTCCCATCACATGTATCACAATTGGTTGGATATAAATCATCTGGCTTCACGTAACCATACCACGTTCTATTGATGGGCCAACTAAAATCTAATGCAACCCGTTTTACTTCGCGACCCATGATTATTCTCCCTTCGATGTGATTTGATCGATAAGCACGCCACATGCTTCACAAATTTCAGCATCGTCAACACACAAAGCCAAGGTGCTGTTCAGTTCGTCAATCATAAGTCCTTCACCTACGATGGCCTCTGCTTCTTCAACTGACATTACGGATTTGATTACTGTGCGTGTGTTCATATCAATAACTGTGTTCATTTTGAAGTCCTTATCTGTTGCAATCTGTAATTATAATACCACAATTGCAGTTTATGTCAAGTGCCAAGTTCTTCTTTCATCAACTTTATCAATTCTTCAGATTTGCCTATAATTTCATCAAATTCTAATTTTCTACCATCTGAAACAACAATAAATCCATCGTCATTAAGAACACTGATAAATGCATCAACCAAATGTGTTTTTGTTCTCCATCGTGGATATTCGAATCCATTTACTTTGACAACGTCATCCGGTCTTTCATAATCGTCGAGTTCAACGTTCCACGCTTCGGCACACATGGATCGACCCAATCGTTCTCGGAGTTTGTCGATTTCTTCTTTTGTGATAGGGGTATTTTTAGGAGTGCTTTCCATAATATTTCCTTTCATGAGTTATTATAATATATAATATATAATACCATATCTCATATGAATGTCAAGTGATTATGCAAACGTCCAGCGCATCTTGAATTTAAGTGCATCATTCGGATCATTAAATGTATACACAGTTTTGGTTTTGTAATCTTTTTTAGTCCAGTTATCTTTAACCACCACATTGATCCATTTTAATAGTTCGGATGAATTTACACGTGATTCATTTTTAAGTATAGAAAACGTATATTGCTTTGATTGCATTGTGCTGCTACTCCCTATAATGTTATTTTTGCGTGAAAAATTGTGCCAGTCTCTTCTGCTAGATAACGTGATACTTCCCATGCTGCTTCCTTTCTAAATTGCCCCAGTGATCCGTTCGCTGCTTTTGCGCTATACTTATAGCTATCGGTTGCCATTATATTTTTTAGTCTAACATGCATTAAATGATTAATGGCAATCTTTAATGGCATCTTGTCGTATTCTAATCTACTGTTCACACCAGTGAAGAATTTTCCTCTGAATTTTCGTAACGCACTCCATAAAAACTTCAATGATAAGAAATATGATTCACATTCGTTAACCCCATTCTCTATCATAGTATCATACACCATCATTCTACTATTTTCAATATATGTTGTAAAATCTTCCCACATAAATTCGTCTAATTCTGATTTATCGTCCTTTAACCCACGACGACAAACGTTTTTAAATTTGGAATATTTGTATAAATCGGTGATATCATATCCTGAAATATTACGAGTAATTGCAGTTAGTTGTTCTAATGACATATCACCGTCTGGTGTTATGCCCTGTGATATATCTTTTAGTGATATTTCTTCAAATTCTTTCATTATTTACAAAGCAATTCCGTTCATATTTAATACTAAATCATTATGTTTTTTAGAAATTATATTCCATTGTATAGAGTTTTTTATTGCATTAAATAGAATTCTTCGTTTATCGATGTGCAAATCTTTGCTTTTGGTAAAGAACATTGTTCTCAATGATACAATTTGAATTTCAGTGGAAAAATTATCCATGATATATTTTAAGAAATTTTGACACTCAAATTCAATTTGCTCAATATCATTTAATAATAATAAATCATGTATTATTAAATCAATTGAAACCATCATAAGTGGATATTCATAACTTTTGTGTGCCGGAAGCATTGGAAATGCTTTCTTGTTTATGATTTCATATGGCGACGGCAATGCTGCAAATGTAGCATAGTCTTCAAATCCCAAATGCTTTGCCATCCATTCTTGCAAGTCTTCAGTTTCTGAATATATTTCTGGATCGATGCCAAGTTTAGTGCATACTTCATTTATTTTACTTTCCCAATCTAAAATCATACTATCATACCTGCCATGAATACGAGATACATAATATGAAACCATTGGTCAAATCCTGTCCAGTTCCAAAATGCTTGATGTTCGTTGCACTTCCAACCCATCTTACGGTTGACATTCATCTTCACAAAATCCATTAGATAATGTGATACGAACTCGCCTAATAGAAACCAATGTATAATGTTATCTGCTACAAGTGTATATGTAATATCAAAATGAGCCATAACAACTAAAAACATCATTAATGCTGCACCAGTTCCTACAACATTTAACGCTGCGTGGATGTATCCGCCTTTCTTACGCATATCGTGTTTCTCAAATGCCATCCATGCTGGTTGCAACCACCAATCAAAGATTAAATGTTTAGTAACGAATAACATTATTAGTATAGATTCAGCGCCCATAATGGTCTCCTTACTTTAAAACAACTGTATGAACAATACTTAATTCGCGGCTGTCGTGATATATAGCCTGAACATCGGTGTATCCCCAACCATCATAACCAGGATTGAGAGTGATATCAATGCTCATATTACGTTCCTTCTTTTTTGATAGGGTTTTCACCACCAAATACCATACCCATTGGATTATTATAACTCATTATATCGTCATCATCTGCCAATAAACCAAAATGAACTTTTTTAGCGGCAGTGATAGGGTCATCTTTTTCAAATATTACATCGTCGCGATTCATTACTGTTCCAAATGATGGCATATCCATTTCAACCATGCGATGGCGTTTAACCCACATGCTATGTGGTTTATGACGATCTGGAATGTTGGCATATTCACCAGCAGACAGTTCAATGTCTACTAATTCACGGCGAACAAATGTTCCACGTTTAAAAAATGCTGGATAGTCGTTGAAGTTCTGTCCTGCTAGGAACATCATTTCTTGCATTTCAGAACCAGATTTTTTATGTAATTCAGCATGGCTATAAAATGATCGTGCAGCCATACTGATAGCATTTTTGGTAGCATCACGTTCTCGCCAAAGAAATGTGTTTGCAAGTTCTACCTTAGTAGGTAGTTGAAATACACGTGCGTCGAACAACGGTAGCGCATCCATATCTGCCTGTGCACCAAATGTATTTCGATATTCGTGGAGAAACTTAACTGATGCCATACCAGCAAGAACTGAAACCATCTTTTGAATCTTGCCATCAAAGAAAATTTGGCTATCAACTGAATCGCTATACCATGCAAGAGAAATCTCATCACTTTGGACATATCCTATCATAGCGTCGGTTTGATCGACAAGATATTTTGCTGTTTCAATCATACATCGTGACATGCGTTTATCATAAGGGCGGCGCATTCCTTTGGTGAACTTACTAAAACTACGACCATCAATCCGCGCATATACGGGTAGAAGTGGCATAAACCGTCTTCCGGTTTCCATTCTTTCGTAATCTTTCATGCGATTTCCGTATTCATCGGTTTTCATTTTAAATCTCCACTTCGTTTATCTGTCTATCTAATGCCATTTTGTTATGAAATCTTGTGCGCGAATTTACATATTTCTTTGCACCCGCTTTATCGCGTCGAATACCGCGTTTACCACAACAATGATCACCCGACGTCGATCCCGCAGATATATATTTTCCATCATCGGCAATTTTGGAAAAATTGCCGACAATGTATTCATTGAATACAGCACGTGAATGTCGTTTATCACTGAAACTGCGTCGATGATTGGTTTTCATAGCAATTATCCTTCATTCTGTGTATGAATAATATATAACGAATTAACATCTATGTCAAGTGTTGATTTATTTTATAGAAGAAATTCGTTTAATTACATTAATGCGTTCAGTGAATATCATATTTCGCCATTTAATTATTTCATTTTTAGTGCGTAAACATCCTGTGCATACATTTTCTTTAAGATTACATCGACCAATGCATGGACTGAATATTTTCATATATTATTAATGCCCTGTACTCACAAGCCAAAATCCTAATGTATCAGAACATTGATTCCATATTTTATATTTCTCAAGAATGGGCTGTAACACACTTTTTACAATTTCTTGGTCAATTAATGGAATATTAGATTCTTCAAAATTTTCAACAGATGTTCCGTATCCAATATAAATCGCATCACCATCGTGATCTGTTCCAACAACTACATGTTCATTAAAATGCTCTTCTAGTTCTTCATATAGTGGTTCTATTAATTCCTCATGTATATCGTCAAATTGATTCACGCGATCTTGTTTGTCTTTCCACATCGGAGCACCACACTCGGAACAAAATTTGGCTTTTGCACCATCGTGACTACATCCACGTTGTATGCGATCAACAAGTTGTGTACTAGGTGAAAATTTAACCCCAATGAATGCGTAATGTGTCATATAAATTCCCATATTATTTCTCCTGTATTATTTGTATGCCCATATCAAATGGAAGATCACAGCCATGTGAAAAATGCGAACCAAACACTTCCATCAACATCCAAAGTTGCCATCTACTCCATCCCTCGGAATCTTCTTCGGGTGGCGTATATTTTTGTGTCAATAAGAAATCCATAAATAAATCATCATGAAATTTTTTGTGCATCATCCGACCATGATCAGTAAGTTTAACACGAACCATTTCATTAATATTAAAATCTATACTATTTGTCATTTTTAGTCTCCATAAATTTTGAATTAAGATTGTCGGTAATTATTTTATCAAAATGATGTTTTGTTTCTTGACGTTTTTTGATATCTTCATATCTTTTAAATGTTTTTCCAGACATCATGTTAGCCAATCCTTCTGGAATATCAATATTCATTTTTTCTAATAAATCGTTAACTTCTGAATATGATGCATGACCATGCATAAGTAAATCATCATCCTCGCTGCCCCAAACATTGACGATTGTGTTTAATATTTCACGTTCGCGTTCAGTTATGGTTATAGTAATATCACTCATCTATTTTACCTCTGTGAATATAACCTTCATCCTTGTTGTTTTCAATCAATCGAATATCACAATTACCAGGATTGGGTTCATCATTAAACCATTCGGGTGTAAGATGTAACCATTCCATCACAAATGCACGCAACGTAACACCGTGACATACCACAACAATAGTATTAATGCCGTGTTTTTCATTATCTCGATGAAATGTTCCAAATGTTTCGTGAACACGATTTGCTACATCGAATCGACTTTCACCAAGAGGCATCCGTGCCCAAAAATGACCATTTTGATCTTCGCATTTTTGATAATGATCTGCCTCATCAGGATATTTAATGTGGCGTTCATCGTCGGGTATACCATCAAACAATCCAAACTGCTGTTCACACAATCGGATGCTTTCGCGTTTATCCATTTTAAAAGTTGAATGTTTGCCGCTCTTGGCGGTGTCATTGATGCCCATCATTATATTACTTGCGGTTCTGCGAGTTCTTTCATATGGGCTTAACCATAATCTTATAAGTGGTTTGACCGCAGGAATACCAACAATGTTATCTAAATAAGTTCCTAAAAATTTACCGGCTTCGCGTGCTTGCTTTACACCCAACTCTGATAATGGTATGGCATGATCCGCCATTGTATAATGCAAATCTTTATTTGCATTAGCTTCGGATTGTCCGTGCCTTACTAATAATATTTTCATTACATTACCTTTTCTTCTATTATTGCGGTCATACACCATACTTCAACGTCGTCGAGGAAATCTTTAACCAGTGTATCATACTTCGACGGTGGAACAAACTTATATTTTGCTTTTTCTTTTTGTTCCATAACCTTTTCAGCAGAATCATGTGATGGATGTATTTTAAATTTTAATTTTTTACCTCTTGCACCCCAAAAACACCAAGCTTTGCCGTTTTTCATGATAAACCAACCCCATACTTTATCATGGTTTTTTGAGTTATCCCATCCCACCCACTGCATTTCATATGAACCGTTCAATTTAATCTCCCATTAACACGTGTGTGGTAAACCATATTTCCATATTCTCAATAAAATCTGGACATATTATTTCATAGTGTGCGGGATGTATTTTTTTATAACCTTTTTTTTCATTTTGGTTAATAATATAAGATATTTTATTATCGTGATCATGAAGTTTGAATTCTATTTTTTTATCTTTGACTCCCCAAAAAACATAATCTCTGCCGTCTTTCATTTTTATATGACCCCAGACGCGATTGTAATTGGGTTGTTCGTTAAACCCCATCCACTGTATGGTATACATATTACTCATTGTTTTTCCTTTTTATTATCTTATTAATTTTCCCATGCCAATTTCATACCCATCAATACTTCTTCATCTCTAATATGTATTGTTATCAATGGTTTGGATGATTTTGCATGATCCGCATTTTTAGCAGAGTAGTAATCTATTTTATTACTAAAAAACCATATTTTTTGATCACTCAGCCATTTTTTTAACTCGTTTATTTCCTCATCTGTTGCATTATATACACGTGCTTTATGTTTTGGCAATATAAATAATGTTAAATATCTCCAAAATTTTGAAGAGTCTGAATAACGTATTATCATACGTATGGAACTATATTTGGTTGTTCATTCATATTAGAAAATATACCAATATATTTGTTATCGTCGCATTGCGTGTCCATACAAATCATGGTAAAATCTTTTGTACGATATATCCACTGTGGAAGAAATCGTTGCATATAAAGAACTGCGCTGTAGTAATTTCCTTCGGTTTTATATCCATCTATAAATGGATCATCGTGATAAAAAACTTCGCCGCCATATGTTTCACCGTCATCATTTTTAATTTCGTGTAATATCCAATAATCAGATCGATGATCGACCAATGCCATCACTTTCCAATCTTCAACATATCCAAAATAATTGTGAATTTTTTCTTGCAAATTAAAATAATTGTCGACATCAAGAATTGCATCAATATTTTCTACTGGTGTTCTTATTTCATCTGTGTCGCTCATATCATTTTTCTCCATCTTTATAATCTCTCTTCCAATATACATCGTCCCACCATGGATCGCCACTATCTGGCCTACATACGACGTCGGTAAACTCGGGCCAATATTCTGAAATAATGTCCTGCATCGAGACGTCTTTATATGTTTCATACGGCAAAATAGCAACCACCCAATAATCACCATCAATGCGAACACCAACAACACCATCAGGATAATTATCGTTAATTCCAGGTTCGATTATTTCACGATTAAAATCACTACCTGCGCCAAATCCGATATAGCCATCATCGCCTTCGCCTCTGCAATCAGGCTCTCTGGCAAAATATGGCTCGTCGAGTATATTTCGTTTATGCATTTTTGTATCCTATATTATTACAATATGGAGTATAAATCATAATCAACATAATGTCAACCATTCATTACCATCTTGAATTACGATTGGCCTGAAGACTATTATCAACACACCATCGTCCAAGGATATTATTTTCAATTGGTCTCGGCATACGATTCGCCAATCCACGACACTGAATGATTTGATTGTTACTAGATAACTCGACTGTTAAACAGCGTTTGTTATTACCAATCATATCATGTGAAGTTAGTGACCAAATAGAACAATGCCCTTCTGAGCATCGTCGTTTGTATGAAACAACACAATGGCGCATTTTCTGCCCTTCTTTGAGTAATTCATTGCCTGTTCTGATTTGTGTTATCAACCACTTGACTTTATGTTCATCTTTTCCTGTGGTATAACTTCCGTTATCAACGGCACTTCCAGCCCACGTTCCACCACCAATAGATTTTTGTTTGTTAAGAAATCTATGCCATTCCACGCAACTAATTTTTACCGCTTCCAATGAACGACCTTTAAGTGTGTAATCCTCGTTTTCTTGTAATGCGTATATAAAATAATCCAACAAATCATTTATTTCATTGACGCTGGTTGGATATTTTGAAAAGAATCTCATCACCGAAATCCAAAATTCATTAGACATCGAGCGATTTACAAGTCTGGATTGAGCAATTCTTGTTGCTGTTCCAATGTTATCACTCTCGCAATAAGCACGTGCCCACCAAATATTTTGTTTGACTGTGTTATTCTTGGGTGCATGTAAAAATGCATGTGTTTCTTTTTTGGTCAGTATACCTTTGGTGTTGGACTTATATAACGATCCGCCCTGTGCGACAGTTAGATACCATGCAACATAATGAACATCTTTATTCTCAATTTCATCTGATTCATGCCGTCTATGATTAGCATAATTATATGTTTCGCGATGGGTTGGGAGCCAAACGTCTTCAAGAAATTTGGGACACTTGTATACACCGAATACATAACGAACCATGTCGTGGCGCAACGCGTCTATATTTTTAGTTTTTTTGGTGTTCACCCACGTTGATGGTGCATTGATCCAATGTTTATGATTTTCAGCAATCGCTTTGAATATAACTTCCTGCCATCCAAGTGCGCCAAATTTTTTCTTTGTTTGTGACGTATGCGAACTCAAGCGGTTGGTGATTTTTTGTTCACCAGCCAACATTTCTTCTTCGCGCTGTCTTGATTTACGGCCCATAATTAACTTTCTCTACTGTTTCAAGTGTCCCATCAATGAATACTGCTAAGTATTCTTGCATGCGCCCTGTAGCTTTGGTAGACCCATAGAAATACATTTCGCCATCAAAATGTGATAGTTTTTTATCACCAAGATCATTCATGCTCCAATCTTGATATTCAACCCACAGTATGCCATCTTTATCTAATGTGTATACATCAAGATTGCAGAAAGCGTCTTTGGTTTGAAACTCATCGGTTGGTGGTTGCATTTGTGGCAGCGAATATTCACTTTTAACCCAATCAAACATGCCCATTTTACTTCTCCATTAATATTCATACGTATATTAACACAGAAATAAAAACAGTCAAGACCATTTTAACTTATATGCAATTCCATATACATCATCTGTAATGTATATATAAAGAGTTCCGTTATTTTGATGAAAATACCCCCATTTACACTCGATATTCTCATCACACCATTCGATTACCATATCTGGGTCAACGCCATAATTAACGTAACATGGATATGGGAGTTTCATTTTATCAAAAACACGTTCACCTTTCATTTGTAGATTTGACGAATGATCCTATAAAATCTATCAACTCCATATCATCTTGGTCGCCGTTCAATTTGCGAACGTTGACCATTTGATTCTCTTTTTCCTTTTTACCCACAATAAGCATATATGGAATACGTCGTTTCTGTGCGTCTTTGATTTTCTTACCGATTTTTTCATTTCGGTCATCCAACTCAACTCGATATCCGATACCACTAAGTGTAACCATTTTCTCTTCAGCATAGTCATTAACATCACTGGTAATACTGGCAACAACCACTTGTGTAGGGGCAAGCCACAACGGTAGTTCACCATTGCTGTTCTCAAGCAATACACCAACCCAGCGTTCCAAACTTCCCAATACAGCATGGTGAATCAATACCGGATGTTTCTTATCACCATTTTCGTCAATGTATGTAGCACCCAATCGTTCGCACATGTTAAAATCAATCTGGATGGTTCCACATTGCCAATCACGACCAAGGCTATCTTGTAGCGTGAACTCAAGTTTTGGGCCATAGAATGCTGATTCACCGGGATTAATTGTGTATTCCAATCCAAGATGTATACAAGCATCTTCTAATGCTTTCTCGGCTTTATCCCAACTGGCATCGTCGCCAATGCGTTCTTCACATCGAGTGGCAAGTTTTACAGCGACGTCATTGAACCCAAACTTAGAATAAACTTCTTGAAGCATATTGATAAAATTGGTTGTTTCACTCAAAATTTGATCTTCAGTACAGTGTATATGCGAGTCATCTTGTGTAAAACTTCGCAATCTCATAATGCCAGCCAATGATCCAGATGGTTCATTGCGATGCACCACACCAAATTCAAATAAACGATCAGGTAGCATCTTGTAAGACTTTGTTCCCTTTTGGTACACTTGTATATGATTTGGACAATTCATCGGAGACATTACATATTGCCCGTCAGTATAAATTAACTCATCGCTTATTACTTCACCTATTTCACCAGCAATAAAAATATTGTCTTGAAATTTATCCCAATGACCAGACAATTTCCATAAAGATTTATTGACCATTATTGGTGTTCTAATTTCTTTATATCCATATTTTTCATGCATGCTTCGCATATATTCTTCTATGGTTCGATATAATTTAAACCCTTCAGGATGCCAATATACCATTCCTGGTGAATGCTCCTCAAAATGAAATAAGTCTAAAGCTGTAGCAATCTCGCGATGGTCATTCATGATTTTAACTCCAAAAAATAAATAGATATAGTGGTAATTAGTTGGTTTCAACAACTAAAACCCGCCAAGGAAGTTGGGCTGTCCCACTACTTTATTATTTATACTATCATAAAAGCCAAGGAAAATCAAGATGAATCATATACCTTATACATATCGCATAACTTTTTTAGAAACGGGCCAACATTATTATGGGGTAAGATATGCTAAAAACTGCCACCCATCTGATTTGTGGTCTACATATTTTACTTCATCGGCAATTATCGAAAGCCTTATACAAAAATATGGATTAGAAAATTTTATATATGAAATACGTAAAGAATTTCCAAATAATCCAAAAAAAGCCAGATTATGGGAAAGCAAAGTTTTATCAAAAATTGACGCAGCCAATAATACAAATTATCTAAATCAACACAACGGCGACAATAAATTTTATTGTAAAAGTGGATACAAACATACTGAAAAAACTAAATTAAAAATAAGCAATGCTCATAAAGGTAAGAAATTATCAGAAGAAACCAAACAAAAATTATCTTTAGCGGGGGTAGGCAAAAAACATACAGCAGAAACCAAACAAAAATTATTTTTGGCGAATATAGGTAAAAAACTCAGCAAAGAAACTAAAAAATGTATTAGCGCGGCATTAACAGGTAAATACGGAAGAACACACTCCGAAACAACTAAACAAAAAATGAGCAATGCGGCAAAAGGAAAACCTAAAACAATATCGGCTAAAAATAAAATGTCTAAAGCAAAATTATCACAGCCATATAAAACATGCCCTCATTGCAATTTATCAACTCGAAATTATGGAGCATTAAATAGGTGGCATAATGACAATTGTAAACATAAATAATGTTAAATCCATCTTAATTCAAACGCCATTGCATCTATCTCCGATTGTATGTAAATGGTAGTAGCACCAAATTCTACTTCACCGTCTGTTAAATTTTCATTGCACCATTCTTTTATGTTTTCATCCGGCTTAACGTCCATATCTTTAAATCTATATAACATCACATCCACCTCAACCAAAATATTAATAATGTTTCTTTTGAATGAATTTTAACGGTAATCTCAGATTGATGATGCTCTCTGTCAACTTGAAGACCGGGTAATATTCTCAACTCGTCTATAAACGCAAGTAATGTTGCAGAATCATCTGCGTTGCAAATAAATTCTGCTGGTACAAACTCATTCGTATAATTGATGTAACCACCACCACCCAAGGTGTTGTATTGTTCAAATGATGGCTTATGGTGCATCCGCACAGTTTGATGTATATACAATTCCGTCATATTACCGCCACCTCAATGAAAACAAAAGCAATGATTCTTTTGTATTAACATTAATAGTTGCCCAGAGATCACGAGTATCTGTAATTGTTACACCATGCATACGTGATATTTCATTCATTATTTTATGCAACTCTTTATTCGTATCTGAAAATATATTAAATTCTGCTGGTATCGAATCATGCTGGTCTTGTATTATAACACCTCTACCACCAACAGTTTCGATGTCTACGAATACAGGTCGTTCAATCATTCGATTTACGCATTCTATATGTATTGACATATTATAACCATCTCAATGAAAACAAAAATAATGCGTCTTTCGAATGAATATTAACTTCCAATAGATTTCTATCACCCAAATGATACTGTTGATAATCAATACTTGGTATTTTTTTCAATTCACGAATAAAAATAATTGCCTCATTTCTAGTAGGAAACAAACATGTATATTTTGCCGGGCACTGTTTTATTATATGTACCTGTATTCCGTCATTACAAACATCAACAGTTTCATATGCCGGTTTATGATCCATTTTTTCCACGCAGTTAATTTTCATTATTCAACTCCACATCATTTTAATAGCCATTGCGGCGGTTTCATCATTAGTAGAACATAGATAACCAGTCTTTTTATTATTATTTCGATCCTTTATAATTTTTCCCGTTGAAAACGAACAAGCAAGGTTGTTTTGTTTAACAAAATTTTTTATCAATATGACATCTGAATGATACAACATTATAAAAACATATTTTGCTATTGGCATGGTGTTTAATTCTATTACATAAACAGATGTAGCCAATATAGATAATGTTGTATGTGATTGATTATTATACGGCGTTGCTCCTTTATGTTGTATATACACTCTCATTTTATCCGGCTCTCTATTAGTTATTACTACATTAGAAAAATACGGATCGTGTGGCAATGCTATAAAATTTTTTACAACCATCTCAATTTAAACCCCATAAGTGCTGCATCAGTATTGCATTCTTTTAAATTGAATACAACGTTTATCGCGTCGTGTCTATTATGATGATCGACAGTCCATTCAATTCCCCACGTCGATGGATAATGTTCATGTAGCCAATTCATAACTTCGATGATTATATCATAACTTCCCCAAAGTGTATACTCAATTCCCACGTCGGTGTTGGATTCTTCAACGTCATGAAATATAGATTTTTCATCACTCATTATTTTTCATCAGGCATCACAACAACGCAATCTGCAATATTATAATTGAACGTGATTTCTTCAATTGACCCTTTTATAGTTACAATTGCGTCCTCGCGTAGTGTATATATTATTTTTTTATCATCTATATCAATTTTACACTTCGCGTCATCATATATACTGGCGGTTGATATATATAATGCATAATGATCATATTTTGTATCTATTATATCAAGTTTGCCAGTGTGAATTATACGTTGACCAACAAACTTGTTTTCATGCGCATTAATAAGATCGTGCCGTTCTATATCACCAACAGTTTCATTGTCCATCATCGTCGATTTATATCGCACAATTGAATTTAAATCAATGTATGTATTTGATGGTTGAACGGCGATAGTGTTTGATGTTGTTTCCACACCTACTGGTGTTATAACCACTGGCGTATATGTTTTATCCATACTTGATATAATAACCATCATTAAAATAGATAAACAAACCAATTCAAACCAATAATGTCTCGCAAGTTCATATAATTTGGTATATCGTGATTTCACTTTGACATATTCATTTTTCATGAATAGCCCCAATGTTACATTTGATTTGATGAATGGAAACTGCATTGTATTATGTCTTTCTTGCTTGACGACATGGTCGGCGGACACAATTAGTTCGTGTCACACGACGTGCTGCCTTTTTCAATACGCCTTTACCGCGTTTGCTATTATGTTTTGATTTGCTACGGGTTCCAGTTGATCCTTTTCCGCGCCCTCTTGAACTTTTTGCCATTCTTATACTCCATTGATTAAAAATATATTTTACTTTATATTTGCTGCAATGTCAAGAATATATTTACTATTTGTTCATTGGTATTATATAAACTCGATCCATTATCTATGACATAATCTGATTTTAAATTTCGTTCTTCTGATGTCATCTGCAAATCAAGTAATATCATCATTTTTAATTCAGTCATACCATGTCTTTTCATTATTCGCAATTCTTGTCGATCTCTCGGTGCATCAACTGTGATTATTTTTTCACAATATGTATCCCACTTATACTCAAATAACATCGGCGCATCCACAACGGCGAATCTATTATCTCGATTGCGTTCAATAAATCGGAGTAAAGCATATTTTAATGGAATAGTTATTGCTTCAGTGACTATTTCAATAACTGAATCATCATTTAGCATTAATTTCGATAATTTATCACGACTAATAAATTCTTTACTATCAATTGTGTCCACCGCCTGTGGTAGTTGATCTTGTATATCACGAATAACACGCACATCTCTCTCAAGCAACTTGTGTGCTTCTGCATCAGCATCAAACACTTGAATTCCCATTTTCTTAATCATATTAGAACATGTCGATTTACCACATGCCATTCCACCAGTCAATCCTATAATCATTACAACCACCTCATTTTAAAATTAAAACAATCGACTTCATGTCTAAAATAATAATTATTCCAACATGTTATTACCCGTTCTTCCTTACCACCAAACACCGCCCGTGTCCAATATATGATATCAACAAAACAATCGCTGTCATCAATATTCTCAACTACATATGGATGTGTTTCAAGAATATGACGCCCTGTTTCTGATATATGTCTATTTTTATTTTCCATTATGCCCACCAACTTGCTCCATTTCAAAAACTGCCGCTACATCAATATTATATATTTTTACAACCATATCACATTCCACACTCACGTTATTATCCATACCATTGATTACATATTGTTGATTGTAGTCTTCTATGCACCAATCTATACCATCTTCGCCGTGATTGCGCAACCATTTATATATCTCTGAATATTGTGTATCCATGATATATTCAAATATTTTTATATATGGATTACACATTTTATTTAAATCTATTACATTTATTCTTTGAATATATCATCAAGGTCTGGCACAGAATCATTGTTGTCTGTAGACAACACTACTTTTTTGTTAGGAACATGATATGCAGTTTCTATTCGTTTTTTAGATATTTCAAAATATTCTAATTCGCGTTCAATGCCAATAAAATCAAAACCCTCAGTTTTAGCAGCTATTCCGGTTGATCCAGAACCCATAAATGGATCAAACACTATTCCATTTTTAGGCGTAATAAGACGACATAAATAACGCATCAAATCTTGTGGTTTAACAGTTGGGTGTGTATTTTTAATATTTGCTGATCCATGATTGCGTTCAGTTTCAGATGTTTTAGACCCATAAAAAAACGAATAGGATTTTCACCCGATTGGGCATATTTTTGAAAAGCGTCATTGACATCATCTGATCCATCATGAATTACGTTTGTTGGATATCTACCTGTAGAATCTCTACCATCTTTTTCTGATCCTTCAAATTGACCATAAATTTTATTGCTACTTGCACTTGGATTGAATCTTTTTTCATCGCCCACGCTACAGTCGGCTATATTCAAACCACCTGTGTCATGTTTCAACACGTTTTGCGCAATAGTCGAGTCAGGTTCTAATGGCTTTCTGGCTAAAACTATTGGTTCATGTGCTGGCTTTAACACCGTATTCCATCCCTCCCATGTTTCAATGTCAACAGGTGTTGCACCGGTTTTTTCTAATCCTTTAGATATATTATGTCCTTTAGGAAAACCTGAACTATAAAGCCACATAAGTTGATCACGTATTTCAAATCCCGCATTTTCAATGGCTACCACCATATGATGATATGTTCTTGATGCACTAAACGCTATTAAATGACCACCATGTTTTAAAAGATCGTATGCGAGTTTCCATGTTTCAACATTAAACGCAATATCGCCACCATCCCATTGTTTACCCATGAAACCTTTATTTTCATCATTTGTGTTGGTTAGATGATATGGCGGATCGGTTACAATAGAATCCACTTGTGTATTTTCTTCAATTAATTTTTTCATTGCGACTAAACAATCGTCATTATATAACATATATAACTCTTCCTATTTTAAAATATTATGTTCTTTAAATATAACACTTTATTAAGTAATTGTCTATCTATTATTTACATTATACTACAACCATTTTAACTTGAATGCCATATGATATTCATCATTATAACAATCACTTAATGAATTAAAACCAAATGTGATAATTATTTGATTATATCGATCCAATCGTCTAAACACCCATTCCAATCCTGGCACTCTATAACAATTTTCAGACAGCCAATATAGTAAATCCATTAATTCTGTAAGATTTTGATTGTCGTCCAAACATACATATCTACACTCATCTAGACTATTAGTTTGTTGTGTTATAATCATATTTTTCGCCAAGTTGTCCCATCTGGTTTATCTTCAAGTATAATGCCTTGTCCTAATAATATATCTCTTGTTATATCCGCAGATTCATAGTCGCCATTTTCTTTCAATAGTTTCCGTACTTCAATAAGTGCCTCGATTGACGATGCATCAAGTAATGAATCTTTCGTTGTGCCATGAAACCATTCTTCTGGTGTATGATTCAGTATACCCAATAGCTGCGCCGAATCCAATAAAGAAGATATTTCCTTATCCGCTTCTTTGTATAATTCTGATATCACCAATGGTGTATTCAAATCATCAGCCAACGCATATAATACTTGTACTGACACGCCACCCATTTTAACATAAGTGCGTTTCTGCATCTTTCTATATAACCCATCAAGTTCAGACTTGGCTTCCATCAAACCATCCCACGACCAATCAAACGGTTTACGGTAATGCGTCTTAAGCATGTAAAATCGTATCGCTTCGCCGGGAACACGATCTAGTGCTTCATCGACTGTAATAAAGCTTCCAGTAGATTTAGCCATTTTCTTTCCGTTCACTGTAATCATACCGTTATGCATCCAGTAATTAGCCAATGGGACACCATTAGCAGTTTCACTTTGAGCTATTTCATTCTCATGATGTGGGAAACGTAAATCACCACCACCACCATGAATATCGATAGTGTCACCCAAATGCTTTTTAATCATCGCGGAACATTCAATATGCCAACCAAATCGTTGATGATTTTCTTTCCATAAAACAAAATCTTGTGGATGTTTTTTTTCTGAAGAATGTTCTTCATTTATATTTAAATCTTCGCGACTGTGGCGGCATAATTTTCCGTGTTCTGGAAATTTATCTAATTCAAAATAAATGTCACCATTATTTGATTTATATGCGATATTTTTATCAAGTAATATGTTAATCATATCCATCATAGATTCTTCATTATCAGAAACCCTTGGCTCCAAATCCGGTGGCAATACATGTAATACTTTCATAGTTTCATGAAACCATTGAATAGTTTCATTCGTTATATCAATCGCAGACCTTCCTGTTTCTTGGCTTTTTGCTTCGATTTTATCATCTATGTCAGTAATATTTCTAGCATATATGACATTTTCTGATTTATAAAAAACCCGCAACAGTCTATATATCATATCACCAGTGATACTCGCTCTTACGTTACCAAGATGTGGTTTATCATAAGGGGTGATACCGCAATAATACATAGTTACGCGAGAATCGTCTATTGGTTTGAATTTTTCTTTTTCTCTCGACATGCTATTATATAACGATATATGTGTCATTATAATTAATCCTTTTTATGATAAATAATAATACACTTTAACAGTAAAAATAGATAATGTCAATGCAAAAATTAGCGGAAAATATATTACAATTATCAAATAATCATAGAACTGATTAACCGTTAACACCATTCCATATTTTCCTTGCATTAATAGGCGGTTTATAAATCTTCTCAAACCTCCGAATAGTTCCTTCAACATCGCGTCCGTCGTTTCTATATTCAACATTGCATCGTGCAGCATAAGAATTGTTTTGAAAAAATATTGAATGTATGTTAACATCATTGTCATATTTTTCTTTTAACTTATCACATGCTTTATGGTAGATGCCATTATCGCATAAATTTACATCAGTGATGATGATATTACCGTCATCAGGCAACTGATCTAATGATACAATATCATCTATGATTAAACCACAAGTATTTTTTAATCGGTTTGCTAAGTGTGTTTTACCACTACCGGGCAAACCGATTATTAAAAATATATGCGTCATGCTTGTTCAATCATGTCATACTCAATCAAAAACACCCAAATATCATCGACTGTGATTGTTTTTGTTGCGTAATCGGTGTAGTTTCCATAGTAATCGTTTTGACGGTAATCGTCGGTTTCAATTTTTTGCATTAATTTTTTATAATGTAAAAAACTGAGTTGTGGGGCAACCGCCAGCAAGATACTATCAAGGTCTTCGAACTCTGGCTCTGCTTCACCGCTTGTTCCATGATATGTCGAGTCTCCTTCATCCCAACAACTACCACCAGATTGACCGCCAACAGACCATTCGATTTTAAGTGCAGTCACCACTCCATCAGTTTTCTTGCACTGATAACCAGCCGCGTCATCAACCATTTTTTGAAATTCGTCACGTGTCATTTTTTGTACCATAGCGATAATCCTTTTCTATATGTTTCATATAGAATAATAACACATTAATCAATTATGTCAATGTAAAATCAGCAACCGATGGCGTCTCAATAGAAAAACAACCATATTCATATTCGCTACGATCTTGCAAGAATTCATACGCATCTTTTCCAGCACGAATAAAATCTCCTGTTATTTTACGGTTGGTAGCCATGTCGACAATTTTTCTAGCTTCCTGTTCTTCGGTTAATATAATTTCATTGGATTTCAATAAATCCAATTGGTTGGATTCATGATCTTCATCCTCGAGTTGATCGTTATACCAACCATCATTCAATCGTTCGCGTAGCACAGTAAGAAACGCGCTAGCAGCATTAAATGCAGAACTCATATCATACAATGAATCACCATGTTTCTCTTTGAAAATAACAATAGAATTAGATTCATTATGAAATATACCATGAACACCTTTTGTGCGCCAGTTGCGATCCTCCACTGAAAATGTGGCATGTTTCGTTTTACCTTGAGCACGTTCTTCTTCTGTGATGTGTGATATTTTTGCTAAAATTTCCTCGCGACGTTCATCGCCGACGTAACAAGGATTTTTAATTTCATCTGCTGCTTTTTCTGCTTGTGATGCCAATTCGTCATCCATGTTGTCTTGTGCACTATAAAATAAAATCTTTAATTTGACGTATTTTGTGCGTGCACCCAATCGCCTCAACTCGCCTTTTTTGTGATATTTTCCATCACTTTCAAAATATAAATCTTCAATTTCCATATCTAAAATGTTTTGAACTGCGCGAACATAAGCCATTATAAAATCCTTTCAAGATCAGTTATAAGAACACTATATCACATCATTAATGTATGTCAAGAGATATTGACATTATCAGTATATATTTGGTATTATACTGAAAAAGTATTAACAATTAAAAAGAGATTAATCATGGAAGGCGATATTCATTGTGGTAGAAAATATACATTAGAAGTATCGACAGCGTCTATACCGACGCCATCATATAACAAATCGATCATATCCGAAAATACAGTTAATATTAAAATATCAGGGACAAAAATAAATCCACCACGTCGTGAAAAAAACGGAACGAAAGTTAGTGAAGAATGGGATTTTAACAATCACGAAGAACATGATTGGTTGCTTGAAAATTGCACTAGTGATTGGCGTTGGGATTGGTCTGGTTGGGACGAAGATGATAATGGAATGGTAGAAATAGAAGTGTTGTTTTATGATGACAAAGAATCTGCGATGGCGTTTAAATTAAGATGGATATAATAAATAATGGGCGAGTATTATGAATGATATAGATACATTACGCAAAGCAGTATTATTTGAAATATTACAAGATTTTGATGTCGATACTAAAAAAATAAACAATCCAACAAATATTACGTTATTAAATGATATAGTTGGCTTTCATTCTCAAGTAGAAAAATTTTTTAAGTATAAATTTATTGTAACGTATGACGTATATTCAGCCATGATTGCAGACGGCGTTGATTTAATAGATGATTGGTGCGTGGATAATGATATAGTATACATATTTGAAAACAAAACCAATTATTCGATCAACGGCACTAATACCGTTGAATTCACCTTTACATGCAAGGAAGACGTTACAGCGTTTAAATTAAAATGGCTATAAAAAATAAAGTACCTACATGTTCATTTTGTAAAAAAGATCAATCGCAAGTAAAACATTTAATTGCTAGTGTAGATGTATATATTTGCAATGAATGCGTTGATATATGCAGTGAAACGATACACACAGTTCAGTCTAAATCATTGGAGCCATCATTTGAAATTGTTGAACAGCAATCATATTATGCGTTGTTGCAAAACTATGATGAAGTCACGGTAAATAACATGAATGAGTGGCTCAAAGAAAACGTTGAAGAATATTACGTCCGGTCTTATACTGAAGACAAACGAAATAATTTAACGTATAAATTTGTATTCAATAATGAAAGCGACGTGGTTGCATTTAAATTACGATGGATATGAAAATACGTCAAATAAACAACACAAAATTCTATATTTCCAACAACGAAATGGATGAAGTTAAACTATGGCTGATCGACAATATCGATGAAGACAGTTATGCCATATGTGATTCTGCCGATGTCCGAAAACCACCATCATCGGTGGTCTGGTTGTTAGATGAAGAAGATTCAATGGGATTCAAAATGAGATGGCTGTAGAAGAATTTTATAAAATAAGAAGAACAAGTGATTTATATTTTGAATATGATACAGTGATATCTGAAAAATTTATAGATAATTGGTTATTTGAAAATCTAAAAGTAAAAGAAGATTTTATTTTAGATGGATACACCAGTGGTGCATGCATGTGTTCCACTGGTGTTTTATTTTTTAATCTTGAATCAGCGATGGCTTTTAAGCTACGCTGGGGCTAAATTTACCATTCAAGGTAACTTTTACTAGCATCTTCTGCTTCCTTATCCTGTATGGCTGCATTTGCTTTATCTGATGCTATTTTATGATATTCAGGTGATAGTTCTGCACCCATAAACTGTCTACCTTCTTTTGCTGCTGCAACCGCAGTTGAGCCGCTACCCATAAATCCATCAAATATCAAATCATTCTCTTTGCTTGATGTTCTAACAAACTTTCGTAACATATCAATCGGTTTCATTGTTGGATGAACTGGATCATGTATTTTTTTATGATCCATTATAACCATATCATTCAATATAGTTTCATCATCGTGATCTAATACATCGGTGTGTCTTTTGGTATCTTGCATAGTCACGCGACCTTTATGGCAGAACCACACAAGTTCGTGCTTTGGTGCATAACTGCCGTACAAATCACCAACTGTATGATTATTTTTGTTCCACACCAATAAATTCTTTAATGTGAAATGCTTTTCAAGTTCTGCTTGAAAGAAACCAACTTTGTGCCAACTACAAAACATATACATTGCAGTATCTGGTTTCATTATACGTAGGCATTCCGTGATATAACTCAACAATAACGCTTCAAACTCTTCGCCGCTATCATTTTCGATATGATCAAATTTTTTATCGACATTTCCCCATGCATCAGCCTTTTCATTGCGTCTATTGCCGTGATAAGCCATTCCGTATGGTGGATCGGTGATAATCAGATCAATAGATTCGTCATCAATCTGTTTCATCATATCGAGAGTATCGCCTAAGTATATATTATTCGTAAATTGCTTCATTAATGCTTCCTTATTTTTTATTATTGTAGCATAAATTTAGTAAATAGTCATTATTTAATCATATAATCGTATATAACCCAAATCTGCAAGGATGCCAGATACTTCCTCCAGTTTTCCCATGTTTTCATCCAATTCTTGATGAATCATATCCATTTCTTTTGGTGATAATGATGTATTATCTATTTTTTCTGATAGCATTTCAACACATTTGCTTATTTCGTTATATTCCGCAAAGTATTCAGTAATTTGACAAGATATTTTATAATCGGTAGCAGGTCTAATGTTTTTCATAGTTTTTTCCACCCGTATTAGTTATATTATCAGTTTAATAACCTTATATGCTAGTTTTTTGATATATATGTAAAATTCCAAGGTGGGGGATATATAATTTTAATAGCATCATATAATCCATATTCGTAAAGCACCCACCATAAATCTTTTTTGTCTTCCATGTATCAATAATTTCCCATAAAAAAGGCTACACCAATATTTATCGTTGTAGCCTTTTTTGTTAACATACGTTCGGAATCCTAGTTTCGTTCCATCTCATACCCTTGATTATCAGGATATTCAAATTTGACCCTAAATCCATACTTTTCTGCGACAGTTTTCAACTTATCTTTGTTGGGGGCATCTTCAAAATGACGACCAGATGGTTGAACTGCCATAGTTAACGAAAATGATTTTTGATCAGCTTCGCCAGTAATCCATTTCAAGAAAGTTCTTAAATCGCCACTTCTGTTATATGTTGATTTAATGTGGTTAATACGAACCGTTTTATTGTCGCGTGCGCTCTTTGTTAGCTCAACTAATAAATGTTCATAAATTTTAGCACGGGAAGTATGTGCCGGTGCATCTTGTCTAGATGACCAATCGGCCATAAATGTATCGATAGATTGCATATTTTTCCTCTATAATATTAAGGTTATGATAATTGCTAAGAATAATCCAACAGATATGCCTATCCACATGTATTGCCTAGCTGTTTCTTTAATGCTTTTAACGTGTTGTGTAAAAGATATTCCGTGTGTTTCTTGTTTTTCTTCTGGAACATCCTTTGTCGTTAAAACAGTGGATTTTCCTCTATGACGGTTCGCGGTCTCTTCAGATATAAAAGGGTCTGATTTTTTTCTATTAGGGTCGCGTCCGTTGAAATAATCTCTTAAATCATCGTCGTCTAATAGTTGTTTTAATTCTTCATCTTCACTTAGTTCTGCCATTATAATACCATTTTTGTGTTAGATTGTCTATATTATTTAATATATAATTTGTCCATATGATATGCATATAGCACCAAAACCCACATATAATATTCTAAAATATTTAGTCCAGATGTGAGTCCTAAAAATGCAGCCACGCCTGACTCTAGCAACATTCCATAAGTGAATAATTCAAATGGATATTGTATTATAATACCCAATGCTAACATTATCCAAAACCACCACGTTTTTGTCATGCGTTAATTACCGTTCCTGTATTTAAATCAATTTCCATTTGATTTGTTGCCCAACATCTAAATCCATCGTTGGTGCAATCTTTCTTGTCGCCATCTGAATAATGATATAGTATCATTTTGGCTTTTGTTTCTTCATTAAGTGTTATAAGTTCTTCATAGTGCGCATGAACACCGGATGCAAACGGGGTAGTTTCACAATCTTGAAAGATAACATCACTCATGTTGTAAAAATCTTGAATTTGCGAAGGAGCATGTTGAGCATCAGTAGTTAAGAAATATCTCAATCCATTCACTGTAAACAACAAACCATATGATGGAACAATGTCAAATCCATCCATATAATGAATCACTTGAACGAGTCTAAATTCAATATCCTCCCAAATGAAACATTTGTTTTTTATAACACGAGTAACTTCAAAATATGAATCAAGGGTGGTTATTTTTCCTTGTATGCTTCCAAGTCCACCTTGTAGTGTATTTTCCCAAAGTTCACGTGAAAGTTTTTCATTGATAAACATTTTTGGTTGTTTTAAGGCATCATTAAAATATGTATTAAACGCCAACCATTCGATTCCAGAAGTGTGATCTGAATGTAGATGACTGACATATATCGCATCAATATCGGCTACGCCAAATCCTGCCGCTTTCATACTATGGCGCACATCGCCACCGCAATCAATTAATAAATTTTTTCCAGAATCTGATGTCACTATCATATTAGATTGATAGTTTTCCATCGTAAATGCGCTACCTGCACCTAGAAATGTAAATTTCATATTTTATAATCCTTCTCTATTTTCACTATACTATATAATATATTAATAATATGGTAATGTCAACACTTAAACCCATCGCAGTTTAAATGCAAACGCGTCCTCTTCTGCTAAAAAATAAAAAATAAAACCAACGATTATATCACGATCAAATTTATTAGATTTATGAATTGGTTCATATTTTTCAAAGTTTATATTATTTTCTTTGCACCATATTATAGAATTATCAACTAAATTTGTATCACTGCCAACTGATACTTTTATTAGTTCCATTGCAGCTTAAATGCTGCGGCATCTGTTTCATCATGAAACACAAATCCCATACCGATGTTGATTGGTGGTAATGTTTCAAGGTTTATCTCGCCTTTTTTGACACCATCTGCATCAAGCAATTCAAGAACGCCAATTTCTTGCATTTCTTGTTCGTCATAAAATACATCACCCACTTTGGTGCCACGAATGCTAACATTAAAAAATTCCATGTTGTTTTCTTGACACCATTCTAATCGATTGGCTGTTTCAATGTGTTCTGCTGGGAACATAGATTTTACGGCGAATAATGTAGCTCTTGTTTCTATTTCAGTCATTGATTGTTTCCTCTTGATATCATATCTAAGATATCTATTTCTCGTTGTTTATTAGTTATCAATCGTTTTAAATTCAAATCTTTTATTTCTAACGAATGGTAAATTTGATTATATTGTTTAATGCGTTTAGTTATGCGCGATATTTCACTTTGTATATATAATGATTTTAATACTTCTGTCATCGCGTATTATTCCGTTATTTTGGTTTGTAAGTGAATTCAAGTTCGTCTTCAACGATGTCAATTTTAACTGAACCACCATTTTCAAGTTGACCAAATAATAACTCTTCAGATATTGGCTGCTTGATATGATTGTCTATTACACGCGAAAGTGGTCGTGCTCCATATTTGGAACTGTATCCTTTAACGGCAAGCCACTCAATGGCTTTCTTCATCAACGTAAGTTTAACATCCTGTGTTTTAAGTTGAACTTTCAATTGTTTTATAAATTTAACAACAACTTTATTCATTATTTCTTGTTGTAATGGTTTAAATCCAACGATTTTATCCAAACGATTTCTAAATTCAGGTGTAAATAATTTTTCGATGGCTATAAGATCATCGCCAACTCGCTCTTCGTTGCCAAATCCCATAACTTCTTTTGCAAGGTCTGATGCACCAGCATTTGATGTCATGATGATTATAACATTGTCAAAGCGCACTGTTTTATTGCGACCACCGGTTAGTGTTGCATTATCCATAACTTGTAACAGAACGTTGAATATATCTTGGTGTGCTTTTTCGATTTCATCTAACAATAAAACACAATAATTATGCTTATCAATTTCTTCAATTAAAAATCCATCACTATCATCATGACCAACATAACCAGGTGGCGATCCAATAAGTTTAGACACTTCGTGCTTTTGCATATATTCAGACATATCAAATCGCACCAACGGAACGTCTAGTTCATCGGCAAGACGTTTTGCAACTTCGGTTTTACCTACGCCTGTAGGTCCACTGAATAAGAAATTACCAATCGGTTTATTTTCTTCACGCAATCCAGATTTGCTTAATTTAACTGCCTTGGTTAGAACATCAATCGCTTCTTCTTGACCAAACACATGTGTTGTTAGATTTTCTGCAAGGTTACGCAATCTATCTTTGTCGGTTTTTGATGTTGCATCAATAGAAATCCTTGCAATCTTTGCAACGGTTTCTTCAATTTGTTTAACATCAATGATTTCAAGGCGATCTTCGCCATCGAATAATCTTTGTGCTGCCGCCGCCTCATCAATAACATCAATCGCTTTATCTGGAAGTTTGTTATCGTGTATATGCTTAACGGATAAATCAACTGCACTCATTAATGCTTCTTTTGTGAATTTAACTTCATGATACTCAGCAAAATATTTTGCCAAACCTTTGATAATAGTTTTTGTTTCATCAACAGTAGGTTCAATAATATCAATTTTTTTGAAACGACGCTTAAGTGCCGCATCTTTTTCGAAATACTTATTATATTCAGCATATGTGGTGGAACCCATGCAACGTAATGAACCAGCAGCAAGTGCGGGTTTCAATAGGTTACTAACATCCATACTTCCACCTGATGTAGCACCCGCACCAATAATGGTATGAATTTCATCAATGAATAATATGGTTTTGTTGGTTTTGCCAACTTCTTCCAATCCGGCAAGAACCGCTTTTAATCGTTCTTCGACATCACCGCGAAATTTGGCACCAGCCATAAGTGCACCAATATCCAACGAATATACAATAGAATCTTTGATATAATTTGGCACGGTTTCATTAACAATTTTCCATGCCAATCCTTCTGCAATAGCGGTTTTACCAACTCCTGGCTCACCAACAAGCAATGGATTGTTTTTGCGTCGTCTAGATAAAACTTGTAGTGACCGTTCAATTTCTTTTTCGCGACCTATCAATGGATCAATATCACCAGCAATTACCTTTTCATTCAAATTAACACAATAATCTCTTAATGCATTTTCAGGTTGTGGCATAGGTTGACCCGTTATAGGATCGAGTTCATTCATCGGGCCACCTTTATTTTGTCCTGATGGTGGAACATTTATAGTTCTAATAAAACTTACACGATCAACATTTTGTTGTGCTAATGCCCATACAGCAACGGAATCTTTTTCCATTAACAAACTTGCCATAAGATAAAATGGTTCAACTGTATTGCGGCCTGATCCAACAGAATGCTGGATTGCCCGTTGAATAACATTGATGACTGCTCTTGTTGGTTGTGGCTCAGTTCCTGCTTCAGTTATATCTGCTTCATCTAACAATGCAGTCAAAACCATTTCTTTAATAAGTTTTATGTCGCCGCCGCATTCTTTAATACCGTGATCAACGGACTTATCATCCAGTAATACTAAACTGATATGTTCTAATGTTATATATATGTGATCGTATTTTTCTGCTAATGTTACTGCTTTTTGAAGCATTATAGAAATGTGTCGTTGGTCAAATCCGTTAGGCATTTAGGTATTCCTTTGTTTTTGTTTTATTTTTTTTCTTCTTTTGTCTTTAGCCATTTTTAAACTTAGCTTTGCAACTTGTGAATCGAATGTTATCCCATTCAAATGATCTAGTTCATGTTGAAAACACCTAGCTGTAATACCAGATAACCATCTTTGAATTTCAACGCCATCGATATTTGAATACGATACAAATATTTCAGATGATCGTTTTACATTTAATGATAAATCTGGAAAACTTAAACAGCCTTCTTGATCTATTGTAAATTCTGTTGATGACTGTTCAATTATTGGATTGATACAAATAAATTCTTCGCCGTAAAAATCCATAACAAATACGCGAACGTTTTGTCCTATTTGATTAGCCGCCAAACCGAGACCTTTATTCAATTTCATGGTCACAAACATAGCATCAATGAATTCAGTTAAACCGAATTCATCTTGTGTAGTTACAATATTCAACGGCTCGTCAAAATCATATAGTGGCACAACAATTTTTAATGCTGGATCATCTTCTAAAACAATTTCTATCATATTTCATCCTATGTGCTATTAACTATTAACTAACTATAACTTAACACTTATATTTTGTCAAGAAACTTCATTAAATTCACTTAATAAATCTCGTTGTTTTTGTGTTATATTCGTAGGTATTTCAACATTGACAATTATATATAAATCACCAAATACATCTTTTCTGTTTAATACGGGCATTCCTTTACCTTTTAATCGAATTTTATGATTTGGTTGCGTTCCTTTTGGAATTTCTAATTTCAAAGTTTTTCCAGCCAATGTAGTAACTTCTATTTCCTTGCCAAACACGGCTTCGATCATGCTAATTTTTTCTTCCATGATTAAATTGTAATCTACCACAGTAAATATGGAATGTGGTGTGATTTGTATATTAACCAATAAATCACCGGGTGGCAACTCCTCAATGTGATGATGACCGGCACCCGCAAGGCGTAACGTCATACCATGTTTAATACCAGCGGGAATTCTTATATTTTGCTTTGATGATATATTTTTATGATTAGTTATTTCTATCTCAACTGATGATCCTACATACGCCTCTTCCAATGTAATAGTCATTTGTGATTGTGCATGAGCATTTTTTGGTGCACTTCGTGCATTCATAATATCATTGAAAATATCATTAAAATCTGTTGCTGATTGAAAACCACCACCAAAACCGTGCTGGCTAGTGTGTGGTGTAGGTCTACCATCAGGATCGCCAAATGTATCATAGTTAGATTTTTTCGTTTCGTCGGATAAAACCTCATATGCTTCATTTATTTCTTTGAAATTATTTTCGGCTGTTACATCATCGGGATTTGTATCAGGATGATATTTCATAGCCAACTTGCGATACGATTTTTTAATTTCGGCATCGGTTGCTGTTTTTTCGACTTCTAATGTTTCATAATATTTTTTCATAGATATAATATACGTCAATAATGCATATTTGTCAATAACTTAATCGTCACTGAACAATGATTTAAAAAACGATTTTTCTTCTTTTGGTTCTTCTTTTTTTGGTGGTTCTATGGGTATTTTTATACGTTCGCGCTCTGCTTGATTGCGCCATGTTTCGCGTTGATTATTTATTTCCAATACACGTTGTTTATACTGCCAATTGCGTTCTTTTAATTTGAATAAATTAGAAAGTACTATATTCCAATTTTCTAAATCGAAACCAACATGAATATTAGTTTCTGGAAATATTGGATGCTCACCACATTTTTTCCACCATGTTTTAGTTTGTTCTTCAACAGGTTCAACCACATAAGGTATGCGTTCATTTATTTTGGTTTTAACTTTACGACATGCAGTGTTGTTTATAACTGACATAACTTCCATATCGCGTGGCATATTATGTTTCCATGGTAGTAACCCCGGATCAGATAATGGTTCGATGTCTGGTAATTCAGGATAAGTGGTAGCAGTTACCAATTTAATAGATTCAGTTTTTTGCACTTGTTCACATCCAGTTAACACCATCAATAATACTACGGCATATAAAATGTTATTTTTCATCGGATTTTACCTCCAACTCAATAACTCTTTCTCCTTTTGGAACCCATTTTCCTCTTACGCATTTTCCATTAACATTATCGAAATTAACAACTTGACATGTAGCATCCAAATCCATCAATCTAAGTAGAAAACTAGCTCTTTTAGATTTTCTGACAGAATCTAATTGTTTATTTCTATTACTATCACGAAGTATACTTTCCACTTCATTAACCCGAGCCGTAGATTCGCTGTCTACCACACGCAAGCGTGTTATTTCAGCATACGCTGCTTTTGTTTCTGCTGCTTTTTTTGTTGCCTGTAACTCCAAGCTTTCATTGCTTGCCTTCAACTTTATAACATTGCCAGTCAGCGTCGTTATTTCTTCAGCCTGAAAGTCTATTTTATCTTGCAAATCCGAAACAATGCTTTTTTGATAAAGAAAAAACCCACCAACAGCAGTACTAATAACGGCAACTACAATACCAGCAATAATTAATTTAGTTCCAAGTGTACCCAATCCAAACATCATTAAATCTCCCTTTGATCTAATGATATTTATTAAAAACCGGCTATTACAGCCTCGATTCTAATACTTTTACTACTGAAGTGAATAAATCTTTATCGAATTTAGTGTGAGTTTCATCCAATAAATCAATTTTATCGGTGCACCACATGAGATATTTTGTTGGAACTTCTGATATCTTAGTTCCTTTGTGCTTTCCTAAAGGCCATAAATCTATATTCATTCGTTGCCAACAAAGTTTTTGTAATTGTGTACCAATGTCTTGTGTATCATCGATTTTATCTTGCTTGATGGCTTCTTCTATCAATCGTTGAAGCAATATGCCACACATTGTAACATCTGCGCCAGCGCGGTGAGCAAGCATATCATCACTGATGTCTAACTCAAGATAGTATCGCAAATACGCCAAACTGTATTTCATCACACCATCTTTTGGATATAATTGTTGTGCCAGTTTCCATGTGCAAATCCAATCTTCTTGAATTTCGAATTTATTGAATACTGTATCATTTGCTCGTTCATAAGAAACAAGCATCATTCGTCTATCAAAATTGGAGTTATGTGCAACCATATATTTTGTTGAATCTACATGTACAATATCATTTATAGTTTCTATGCATTGATCAAATTTTGGTAGCCCTGCAATCATTTTATTACTGATGTTATTAACGGCACTTGCACCGGGTGGAACTGGATTATTTGAACCCATGAGAAGCGATTCAACTTTCCATTCATCATTTATTAAACGTCCACCTGCAACTTCGACTACTTCATCTTCTTTAAAATTTACGCCGGTAGTTTCGGTATCTATTACGGTAGCTTCTTGTAGAAATTCTTGAATTTTTGTCATTTATAATATTCCATTATGTTATTTTATATATAATAACACACTGTCTATTCATCAGTCAAAATAATAATTTCATTAAGTTCATTTATTGCATCATTTACTATTGTTGCATCGCATCCATTAACTATTACAAGTCTCCCATTTTTTACTATATTACAATCGTTTTTAAATATTTTTTGAATAGAACTCACTGTGTTTTTTATTTCATCAAATCGATCCTTATCAGATATCAAACATGTTCCATTTTCTGATGCACGTAACGTATAACTGTATCCACTTTCAGTGCCACGATTAAAAGTCCATGTTTGTTTGTCATATAATATAGAAACTGCTTCCAACCAACCCTCGCTATATAAATCAACCAATCGTGGCATCATACGCAAATGACAATCAATAATTTTACCATTTATGGTTTCTATATTAACGATACCTGTATAACCTTTTAAATTAGTCAGTGCCCAAAGTTTTGCTTTGTCAACCAATTCTTCAAATTCGCCATTTGCAGATTCATACCTTGTTAATTGCCCGTCATCGTTTTCAAATGCTTGCATTGTATAACACCATTGACTTACGCCATCAACCAAAGCCATATCAGACGATAGATGTGTTCCATTAAATACCGGCATCCAAAAATGTCCAGGATAATACTCCGCATCTTCCCAACTGAATATTTTCAACGCACGACGATTTTGACCATATAAATTAATAACTGGTTTACTAAAAACAGGTTCAAATGATGGCTTTACGCCATGTGGGCCAGATTCTATATTTTGTGATTTGCATAACTCAAGTTTATTGTACACCCAATTATAGTCTGGATACATTTTCCACGCAGATGTATCGTTACAACAAATAACGACTTTTTCTGATGATTCAATATCTTTGAAATATTGCTCCACCCAACTTTCATATCCTGTAAACAATGTTTTATCCTCAACTGTTTCGGTTTAATATTTATGATATATTTATCAGTTATATTATACGGTTTTAATATATATAGATTATTTTTACGATCCGACAACTACATATAGAATATCACCACTTTCATTTGAAAAGGTGTGTGCATATAAATTACCATCAAGTGGACCAAAAATATATTTTTGATGATATTCTGCATCTGGATAATTGTCTCTATTTTCATCAGATAACACTTCTTCGGATTCAAGCAACCATTCAGCTACATTATATAAATTTTTTTCAAACTCGTCAACTGTTGGTAATATTTCGTCTTCGGTTTGTTTTACAAATGTAAATTGTGAATACACATATCCGCTATTTTCTTTAATCCAATCCACGATTGCTTCTTTGCTTTCTGCTTCTAAATTATTCATTGCGTTGCCTTTTTTTAACTCATCAAATTTGGTTCCCGATGTTAAATATATAACATGGTTAATTTCGATATATTCTTCTGCTTCTTTTTTAGAATCAAACGGCCCAAATACATCTTCAGTTTTAATCCACCGCATTAATGTAACATACCATTTATTTTTTGTCATTTTATAATTGCATGTTTTATACAATCCATAACGCATTACTTCATGGTCGTGAGAAAAATTATATATATTATGCACTGCGAGTTTAGTGTATTGCTCCAATCTACATATTACTGCCTCAACATCATATTTCCATTGTTGTTCGCGAGTTTTCATATATCGATATTTTGCATTACCCAAAGAATTTACCTTTAATTCTGTGTTTATCTTGTTGATATTCTCTAACCAAGTAATTAACAACAAATGATTTTTTACTATTGGACCACTCGTCATACAACTCATAAAAAGCACGTTTGTTGGATATAAACACATTTAGAAAATCTAACGGCGTGTAATACGCAATCAATTGATTAACCAAATCTTTGAGATCGTGATCGCTAGAACGAGCAAAGTAGAAAAATATATCATCAGAACCAGATTCCAAATCCACAGAATATCCGTTATCAATCAATTTTACTGCTTTTGAAAGAACGCGGAACTCTTTAGGTAACTCATCATAGTGATCATAAATATATTTTTTAATTTCATCATCGCTAATATCCGTCAAATCTGCGTCTGTGTGCGTCTGTGACATATGATCAATTGCGATGAAATTAATTTTTTCACGCATCAAATCTATATTCTTGCGCAAATATCGATCACTATACATCTCAACGATGTTATTCTTCTTTAAAAATGCAATCACTTCTTTTTTATCATCTATGTGGATGAATTTAACATTTAAATGACAAGTTTCAGCCTCTTTTCTGTATTGTTCTTCATGCGCAATAACTGTATAATCACCATTGTCGTGATTGAATACATATACGCCGCCGTAATGCCGTGAATAAAAATTGATTTGTTTATATTCGGTGTGCGACGGCGTCACTTGGTGTCGACGAATATCACCAACCACAGATGATAACCCAATAATCTCTTCAACCGTTTTTTCATCATGCCACATATTATCGTTAACCATAAATGATTTAATCAAACTGGTAAGCTGTTTTCCTTTTTTGATGGAATCACCAACTGTATTGATTTCAAATATGATGCGTTTAATACATAGCAAATCCGTGAAACTTTCAATTTTGAATGTTGAATTCTCCAGTTCGCCATAAACCACATCACGACTCGTTAGTGCAAAAAGTTCAGATTTATTATCTTGAATAAATCGTCTAATCAAATCACGTGTAGTGGAGAAATAAGAATCCAATACTGGAAGACCTTCTTGTTCTAATGACAAAATGATGATTTTCTTATTAACACCGTGTGGATTCATATATTCTTTATCGTCGAGTTCTTTCGCGACTTCGGGGCTATATCCACTGCCATCAATATGAAAAATTTCCAACTCGGTCTTTTTTCCACATATAACATTCAATGCACGATTATACCGTGCGATTAAATGTGCAGAATCAACCAACAACAAATTTCCATACTTTAACTCATTATCGACAAGTAATTGCATTATTTTATCCCTTCAATCAATCATTTCTGATACGTTTGTCAGCCTCAGTTTTATTATGGTGATAACGAACCATATTTACAATTTCGGCTTCATCGCTTTTATCAGAATAACGAAACTCTGAATCAGCATAACGGTTAGTTTCTTGTAAAACCATTTCGCTTGTAATAGGCGTAACTAACTCTTTAAGCATATCAACCTTGCGATCATAGTCAAGTTCAACAAATACTTCTGGATTTTCAACCCATTCGTCAGGAACTTCAAAATCAGCCGAACGCATTTTACAAGTATCGGTAATATTCTTAATTGATCGACCTGTAAATCGTGGATCAGCACCTTGAATCGCTTTCAGGTAAATACCAACTTTTTCGATGGTATTCAACTCGCCCTGTTCATCAACTACGCGATCAAATACTTCAATCAATGCAGTTTCTGTGGGGCGATTATGCTTCTCGTAACTACGTCCAATCGCTTTCTTGATATCTTGTGTAGTATACAACTCAATACCACCCAAGTCAAGTGTATGATTTTTACCCAACAATAAAGCAAGAATATCTTGATAATCTTCCAATGTTTGTGGCCCATCAACCAACCAACGAAGCCCACATCGCTGCCGTAGGGCGTCATCTACTTTTTCTGGATAATTACTAAACAAAAAGGCAGAAGCGTTCCCACGGATGATTGTATTGGCACCAGCAAGTGTTTCCATAAGAACCGACGTTACTTCTTGTTGTCCAGCGGATGCTTTATCATCACCACGGCTTGCTGTCGTTTGATCGACATCATCAAACAGCACACTGCCGAATACGTGTGGGTCCATACCGCTTGTTAGCGCCTGTTTAGCGTTCTGTGCGGTTTTACCTTGATATGAACTAATCATATCAGGCGTAAACACTTCAACAACGAATGGGCGATTTTGCGCCTGTGCATAATCATTAACCAATCCACAAAACATTTGATAAAGAGTTGTCTTACCAGTTCCAGGATTACCGTCGCCAATAACACCAAGTGGAAATCCAGCAACATCCAATATCGGATTACGTTGGCGTGTGAAATCATATAGTGCAACCATTTTTGCTAATTTTAATGCTTGATATTTCGCGATGTGATTACCAACAACTTGATCTGGTCTAACAAATTGCATAATAAGTTTGGTTGATTTACCTTTTTTGGCTGTATCAAAACCAATGATGTCAAATTTATCTTCTTCAACCCGATAGTTATTGTCAATGAATACTTCGGCGTGACGAATTCCTGATTTACGAATTTGCAATTCAGCCATCAACTGTGCAAAATAATCTTTCACTACGCGGACTAGCGTAATATCATCTTTTGCGTATTTTTTAATATTGTCATCAAGTTCCCATAGTGCGCCTTTCAGTGCGATAACCGGATTGTCAATTACAATTTCTTCGGTTGGATCGATGGAAATTTGCATGGTGTCACTGTCGGTCATATAATCAGAAAGAATAAATGTTACATAACTTGTGGTAACAAACAATCCAATCAATGACGCAGTGTTCAATAATTCTTGAAATTCAATTCGTTCAATTTCGGAAACACGTCCATTGCCATTTGCTTCTTTAAGACGATTGAGATTAGTTGAATTTCCAAACACGTCTACCACTTCACTGGCAATAGCCATAGCACGGCGAATGACACGAATCATATGGCTTTGAATTTCGGTAATCAACGGATCATCACCATCAACGCCTTCGATTGTATCCATTAATGCAACACTAGATTTAGAACCAGTTGATTTAATACCCGACACATGAGAACGCTTAGTGCGACGAACGTATGTGGTATCGGAAACTACTTCTTCTGTGCCTGAATCTTTTTTGGCTTTAGGAGTATAACTGAAGTCAGTAACCAATCCAAACACCGATGTATAATGTTTAAGAATGTCTGCTTCTTTGATTTCCATTAAATTTTTATCCATTGTTCTTTATCTCCATTTCATTCATTATAGGGCGTTTGATTACATTATACTCGCAATACAATATTCGTCAAGTGCTTTATTAATCGCCCATGCATCCAAACGGCTTATCAATCACTCGATTCCCTTGTGCATTATAATAACCAAGTTGATTTCCCTTTTCAAGTTCATGGTGCGCTTGTTGATATAGCCGAACTGCTTGGCGTAACACACCAGCACAACTAAGACCTTGTTTTGCCGCCAATTCTTCAATCGCAGCATTTTCTTCGTCATTAAAATATAATAAAGTCATATCACAATCTCCTATAAGTAAAATGTGTCTCTAGAACTATTCATAATTGTTTCCAACTCTGATAGTTCATCGTATATGATATCCAAATCATTTTTGATAAGTTGATTATCATCAGAAGCACGTTTATATCTTGTGCATCGATGTTTCATTTTGCTAGTCAAATAAGCAATGTATTCTTCTTTTGAAAATGATGCCATATTACGATCTCCTTTTATTAACCCACCAACGCCACAACTCTGGAGCAATCATAAATATTATATGCGATACGTGCTGCTTCCATACATTACACCATCTACCATTTTTACACAATGAACAATCGGGATTATTAATCTGATGTTTAGAACACATAGAATAAAATTCTTTGCGCCAAAATAAATGACCTTTACTCGGCAATGATTTCATTTTCTGCAACCCGCGTATTCGACATTTTGAGTTTCAACTCTTTTAAATATTCAATATCGCGTTTGTATGCTTTAATGATATCAACATCATGGTCGTCTTTAACCATCTCTTTCATGATTTGATTATTATCATTGCCAATAGCAGTACCGAATAAAGACATTAAATTCTCTGCATCGACATCACTTAATACAAAATCAAAATGTATCATAATTCCAATATCCGCCCATCTTTATCAACCACCTTGATGAAAATTCCATGCAATGGATTGGTTGGGTCTTCGTGTAAACACTGATACGATTCGTATGGTAATACCATATGATACTCAGTTTCAGTGCTACCGCTTTGGAATGATTCATGATCGTGCTGATCAACATAATACACTTGAAGCAATTGGTCGCCAAACAATCCTTTCTTGATTGTCTTGGTTCCTTTTGAAAGCAATGTTTCTACCGTCCATGCAAACACCCAATCTGAACCCTGCTTTGCTTCTTTAAGAACCCGTTGGATGTTATCATTGTGGTGTGTATAACGATTGCTATACATTGGTCCAATATAAATCCGTTTCAAACTTAATGGATGCAAGTGTTCAAAATCTTTGTCGATATTCATCGCAATCGTTACCATTTTCAATGATGACAATGATTGATTTAGAATGGTATCTTTAAGTTCTTTCAATATTTCAGGATCGTCCAACAATGTATTCTCACCAAAACGTTTGGCAGAATCTTCTACAACCATGATATAAACATTAGGATAGTTTTTGGCGCTATCATAAACACTCCAATGAATAAGATATTTTTTATTTTTTGAAGTAAGTTCGTTGTCGCCTTCTGTTGCAATTGGAACAATCGTTGGCATATTGCGTGTAACAAACATGCGTCGCTGCGTCAACAAATCATAATAACATTTTTGTGACATACCAAATTGCAATTCACGGGCGGGTGTGCGATACTTTAACATGTGATCGATCATATCATCTTTAAATGTTTTAAAATCTGGCAACGAATCAAATTCATCAGTTGCCCGGCTCATATCATTTTCAAGTTGTAATATCTCATGAAATACCGGAAATCCAGAATCGGTTGTGTCAATCTCAAGATTTTTTGGTAGTTTATTGTGAACAACACCTGTAAACAAATACTTCATCGATAATGCTTCGAATGTATTCGACAACTTTCTTAATTCATCAATGATAATGTCGGCTTCATAATCTTCTTTATGTGCTTTGCGTTCTGATTCCGATATCGAACTCAAAAGGGAAATAATGCGCGAGAATTTAGCAAAATATCTTTTCGTTTCAGCATTGTCAGTTAACTCAAAGTGTTCGTCATTTGCTTGTTGTACTACTCGCGCATTATTCATAATCTATCCCTTTCTAATCTTAGATAAAAACTATTGATTAAGCAGCTTTGCCATATTCTCCAGCATCGTGCTTTTTCATAATTTCACCAAACCGTCGCTCAAAACGATCATCCGCTTTCGCTTTCTCTTCTTGAACCTTTTTAGCAACGAGCATATTGCCATCATGTGATTCCATCATATCTGCCATGCGATTGTTTGCCGCCGAACCAAGATTTGCCATTGTTACTTGTGATTCATTATCAACCGCTGAACCGATGTCGTTGATTTTATGAGCAACTTCTTGCTGTGATGCAGTAACCAATGATTTGGCTAACGCATCATATAATACAGTACGATGCTTCGTGTCTGTTTGCAACTTGGCAATCAACACCATCTGCGTAGAACGTTGGTTCTCCAATGAATCAACAAACGTTTTATACATTTCCACATATTTTTCTTGCGTCTGTGAAAGTGCAGTAAGCCGCTGCTCATCATTAACAAGTGTGTTGTATTCTTCATTCAACAATTGCAACGCAGTTTCTTTTTGTGTGCGCAATTTGGGGTCTGCTTCGTTTTCAACTGCTTGTTCCGCTTCAATGAGTCTCGGATCAAGTGCCGAAATCTTTTCACGTGTATCAGTAAGTTCGCCAACAGTTTGTTCACGATCAGATAATACGCCTTTAAGGCTGTCTTTAGAAATATTAAATCTGCCGTCCAGAACTTCCAACTGTTGTTGGAGAATGGTTGTGATCGTATCTGATTTACGAATCAACTCATTCAAGTTGCCGCTGATATCAGTATTACGAACACGTGTTTGGCTCATTTCAATCGATTTGGATTTCATAAAAATACCAACAATCGTTTCAAGCGCAGTTTTTTCTTTCATTTCATTAAACTGGCTACCAAAGGCAGAGGTAACACCATCCAAATCAACAATCAAACCAGCAATGTTACCAGTCATAACTTCTTGTTGTTGCATGATATCAGAAAGTTTGGCATTTTCCATATCGATGTCAATACCAAGATCACCAATATCCATACCAGATTTTTGTAACACATCAGCAATCGCATCCTGATCAACATCACCATTTTTAATCTGTTGTCTAATTTCTTTAATCTGTGTTTCAAATTCTTGCATCTAATCTCTCCTACAGTTTCAATTTCATTATCAATATAACATAATACTACATTACGTCAAGTGTTATTATCCGTTTTTAAGCAACTTTTCCAAATCAGTCAATGCAGCACTTGCACGGCTAACGTAGTTTGCCAAAATTAACGAATAGTTTGCACCAAGTCCATAAGGCGTCGAGTTTAAACCTGCACCATTAATAATTAGTGGCGAATAAACCAATCCCTGAGCAGTTTCCAGTTCAACAATGATCTGGCGTAGCGCTGGCAGTGCGTTCTTATCTTCAAGCACTTTATAAAAATCGCTTTCCATCGCTTTAAGGATAACACTCAATGCATAGATTGAACCCTGTGCTTCCCAAAAATTATCATCGATTTGTAACCACGATGTTAAAATATCAGAGTTGATATATTCTTGTGGTTTGGCTTCTTCTGCATTTTTGTCACCCGTCATATCGGTGTTAATGCGTTCTTTGGTAACAGATGCCGATAATAGTTGGCTGTGGCTACCTAAAACTTTATTGCTGCGATTAATAAATGTCGCCAACGATGTAGCACGTGTGAAAAAGTTTCCGTCGGCAGGATTGTTATCAAGTAATCGTTTTTCAAGTGCAAACAACGATTCGCTGGATTTAACATACTCGCCCTTTGTCCAAGGCCACCCTTCAACTGATGGGAACATCCATGAAAGATTGTCTACGTTAAGTGCAGTCATCGCTGCAACCGCGTCTTTATCTTCAACTGATTGTGTTTGTGATCGTGTAAAGTTTTCACGAAGAACAATGTTATAACCACGAAGAACTTTAATAACACCAAACTCCCAATTAGGCATATCATCAGCCCAACTATATGGTGGTAGTTTGTCGTTAGACATATATCCACCAGTTTTATTAGTCAACATTGTGATAAGCTGCCTTGCAGCAGAAATCGTTCGATAACCAACAACATCAATTTCATCATATACGATAATGTTTTCATTGAGTACATGTGGTCGAACCGATGCGTATTGAACATGAATGCTCGTAACAATGAAATATATAACAAAGAAACTAATTGTCCCCACTGCCGTTAATTTTTTCCATCCTACATCTTTAAAATTAAACATATTGTCTTCCTTTCTTAACTATTAAAAAATTCAACTTCTTCGATAAACAAATCCATCCAATCGCCGTGCCCCAAATCCCAAGAATACATATCATCATTGTGTGTCATACTTTTTACAAATTGGTTATATTGTTCCATGACAATTATTCGATATTCTGGTGAAACGACGTTAATATATAAATTTTCATCATTGTCGTTATATTTGCGTTCGCTATATCTTTTAAATAATTTTTTCAAGTAACCAAACTCAATGCATTTTTTAACGCGATCCAATGAAATTATTGCGTCTTGCATAGTCAAACATGCACCCTGTAACACAGTATCTGAATGTTCATATCCAGCCGAGGTCGATGAAATAATAAACACTGAATCCATTGTATTAACCTTTCCTATAAATTGCGCTTATCACGATCCCAATCACGTTGCTTCTCCGTGGCACGCTTATCGTAGTTCTTCTTTCCTCTGGCAGTGGCAATTTTAAGTTTTACCTTGCCCGTGTCATTGAAGTACATCGATAATGCAACTATAGTATAACCCCCTTGTTGCGATTTGACAAGCAAATTCTTTATCTCGCGTTTATGCAACAATAATTTGCGCCGACGTCGTGGCTCTTGTGCCACAAACTTAGAACCTAAATCATATGGATCAATATGCGCATTAACCAAAAATGCTTCATTGCCTTCAATGGTAACATACGATTCAGCAATGCTGCACTGTCCAACAGCCAAACTTTTTACTTCGTTGCCCTGTAATACAATACCCGCTTCATACTCATCATCAATGGTATAGTTATGGCGCACTTTGCGGTTTTGTGAAATGGATTTACCCATCATAAAGTCCTTTCTATAATATATTCAATTATTATTTTTTACCTTGCCCATAATTGAATCCTTTTGATATTAAATCTTCGTAAATTTGTTCAATTATCATATCATCATAATCATCAGATAGCAAGCATTCATTAGTCTTGCGACCTATGTTTTGTTTAACAAGTATATTGTTAATTGAATAATTGCACGCACTGTTCCATATTAACCGATCACGATCACCACGACGTTCATTGCATTTGAATATCATAAGCAATATAACATGCGCCAAAGCAAATATAATTTGATCATGTTCTAAATCATTTATAAAATCAGGATTATACTCTATAATATTATCATATATAGCAATGGTCGAAACAGGTTGTTCATCATTGCCAGTTGCGTGTATATCAAACACATCTAATAGTTTTCCATAAAAACCATATGATTTGCGCATTTCTTCACGCGCTTTTATAATTTTGTCATGTGGCATTACAAATCACCACGATTCATGTATAGATCAGGCAGCGGTTGCCAAGCAATAAAATCTTCATTACCAAAACCACGACTTTCGCTAACCCAAGGTAAATTATCTGGTTGATTGCTATCTCCATATTTTGCTATAACAGTATCGCCATCCGTTTTATATGCAATAAATGGTTTATCTATAGGGGCATCATTTATATGCCGAAGATTGTGTTTCATCATTGATCTCCTTAATTGTCAAACCAAAATACTATTCTTACATTTTCTGGTTTACCATATTTTGTTAGTTCATCAAGAATGCCTTGCAAATAACTTGCACCAACATTTTCACGATAAGTATTTTTCCATTCTACATGAGTATAATATCTAGTTTCATTTCTATCAAGTGTGCCATAAATTCCTAATGCGATTTGTGCCATGACTTCGTTAGAAACTATTTCTACATTAGAAACACCACCCGCCCATGCTGATGGTTCACCTTTTTCTTTAAATTCTTTGAAATTCTCAACGTTAACAATACCACGTGTTATCCGTGTTTGACCATCCCAATCATAATCTAATAATTCTTGCAGTGTGTTATATGAATGTGAATGACCGTCGGAATCCCAACTATCAGAAAGTTTTTTAACATCCGATGACACATCATCAGGAAGACCGCGTGGTTCTTCATTAGGTGCATGAATAGGAACAAAACTATCACCAGTGTCTACACCAGCAAATCCATATCCATTGCGAACATTGGCAAGTATCGAAAACCAATTATAATTTCTACCCCTAAGTGAATAATTAGAATCCCACGGCCCTTCCCATTGAACACGCGTGTCGTTTTTATATTGTTCTAATATTTGCTCTTTCGACATAGATTTATGTTCTTCATCAAGAGCATCATAATCATCTGCTTCATCTAAAATACGTTCATCCCACCATGCAGCAAGATTTAACGGTTCAGATAATTGCCAAACTCCGTCTTTAAATATTTCAGGATATATGTGAATGTCACAACCCATATTATTTCTCCTTTAATGTTCTTCAACGCATAATTCGAAACGACCACCACGGTCATCCAAGTCTACTCTCATTCGTGCAATTTGAACCATTTCATTTTCAGATAATTGCTTTCTCATATTATCTGGACTGAGACTTATATGTTCTATTTCCATATATATATCTTTTGATAATATATTGAGTTCATACAATAACTCATTCACAATTGATTCCATTACTAATTCTTTAATAATGCGCTTTTCAATTGTTGTATATCCCCTGCCTTCAATTCGCATTGCAGCGGTGCCACGACGACCACCAGATAAAACATCAACCATAGAATATATCAATGAACTATCAAATATGATAAATGCAGCATATCCAGCAAAATCAAACTTACAACACATTGCAGGAAGCGGTATTGTATCAACATATTCACCAAATGTCATAAGTGCCAAATTATCAAGTTGAATATCTGGATTAGTGCAAATACCTTTAAATGCAGTGTTCTTCATTGTCGGTATTAATGCTTCTATCATAGATTGATTAATCATGTGTCCATATACCCCTTAACTTTTTCAGCCATTTCACGATTGCGTTCTTCAAGCTGTTCTACCATGTGATCAGAATGAACCATAACATCGAACATATCACCTATAAATTTTTCTTTATTGTCATAAGTGACTACATTATTAAAAAATTCATCCTGTAATGTGTCTTCAATGATATCAATAACTTCCTTGCGAACATCATCCGTGCGCAACATACGCATTACAACTTCCATAGCAAAATTTTCTGGTAATTCATCCATTACACCAGCAACCGTTTTCCTAGACAAATTGAAAAGAATGACACCAACCACTTGTGGATATTCATTTTTCAAATATGAAGTAAGCCTGAATGTGCTAACTTTATCTAATCGATCCCATATATCTTGATTCATTCTTTGTGACCTTTAAAGTTGATTTTGAAAATTTCTTCATTCATTATTATTTGCTTTCCAAGAAATGACAATACATAATCACCAGGTTTTACCATGAGCGTATTTCCATCTTGTTGCAAATGACCAATAAATCCTAGTTGAGTATGACGAACCTCGGTAACATTTTCAATTTCGTCGCCCCCCGGCCACCAACGTATTACATCTACTGGTTCGCGTAAAATAACTTTTGCCATTAATCTTCCAACAATAGCTCAATGATTTCATATGCTTCCAAACCCGCAACCGCACTCGAACCAAGTTGCGCAATAGCATGCGTTCGAAGTTCGCCTTCCGACAATCCTTCAAGTACATCAACCGTGTTGCGAATTGGCGCAGTTAAAATATCAAATGCATCTTCTAAAATATCAAACATATTATTTCTCCCTTTATAATGATGTGTTCATATTATAGGAGAAAATAAGGTTTGTCAAGATAAATAGTAATAGCGGCGTGATACATACTGGAAATATATATCACAAGGACACCGAAAGGAAAATCCAACCGCCATCGTATTTATAATCGAAAGGATACCAATATGTCAACAAACAAATATATATGCCATCAGTGTAAAATAGAGTTTACACCAAAAGATAAGCGTCATAGCAAATTTTGTACACAAACCTGTTCACAAAAATACAGTCGTGCTAAAGTTAAAAATGTATATGAAGAAAATCCAAAATTATGTTCCATATGTAAATCTATTATATCATACGAAAAGCATCAAAATGGTAATATTTTTTGTTCGTCCAAATGTGGTGGTATACATTCTAATAATATACGCACAACCGAATCAAGACAGCGGCAACGTGCGTCATTAATAAAAAGTAATGGTTTGCCTACAACGCACGGCGTGCAATATAAACGATATAAACAATTATGTTCATTTAGATTTATTGAAAAATATTATGATACATTTCTTGGTTATGATTTATATGTTAAGCATGGATTTTATAATCCCTTAACAAAAAAAGATGGCGTCTGCCATGATCATATGTTTTCAGTAAAAAGCGGATTTGATTTAAAAATGCATCCTGATATTATTTCACATCCTGCTAATTGTCAATTTTTAATGAATTCGGTTAATTCATTAAAAGGTTCAGATAATGCAATATCCAAAGAAATATTATTTGATAATATTTTAAAATGGGCAACTAAACACAATGAACCATTTGACAATTATTTATTTGAACAAAAAATCGATACAGCCAATATAAAACATATCAATCGACGTTCTGCGATTAAACATCCATATACTCCGATTAAATATTCATCTATAACAGGTCGTGTATATAATAACAAATTGAAACCAGCACTAGGTTGGAATAATCCCAACAAAATATCAGCAAAAGTATTATCCAAAATGTTTAATTTTGTGTTGGGTGATCCATATAACACTGAACGCAATATACTTAACAGCATAAATATATTATGCCATATGTATCATATAGATAAAAAAACCCCAAATGAAATTCAACAATATTTTAATATCGAATACAGTTCATTTCATATGTTTTTAAAAAATATTAATATTTTTTAATTGGTGCTCCCGGTAGGACTCGAACCTACAAATATCCCGATTAGAAGTCGGGTGCCTTATCCAGTTAGACGACGGAAGCTATGTGGTAGGCGTGGTGGGATTCGAACCCACACTGTCGAGATTTTAAGTCTCGTTTCTCTACCGGTTGGAATACACGCCCTTAATATCTATAATCTACTACATTAACCCTTTACTGTCAACTATTTTTTGTTTCTTATTTCTTCAATCAGTTCCAACAATAGTGGAACATCGTCGTTATCACAGTCTTTGTATGAACACCCGCCTAGATGGTGTTTAAGGCGCTCCCATACGTGTGCGTATGCATTTCGCACAGGATGCCCTTCACATGGTTCTAACACATCCTTCAGATAGTCTCCTGCCTCACTTGCGGCGGTTCTAACTATCTTTAACGAATCATCATCCAGCACTACCACCACCGCCCATTCCGAAATCTCGTTTACGGAGCATTTCATGAAAACGTTCAGCTTCGGGTGTAGGTGCATCACTCTCTTGTGTATCATTTTTTTGTGGCACTCCACCACGAATGATATCGCTGTTAAAATATTCCGTATCGTCTATTTCACCCAATTTGTCAACCTGTGGTTTGGGATCAGACGCTCGTGGCATTGATCCTAATGATGTATCATCATTTTCTATTTCAAGATCAATGTTTTTATTGACTATTTCATTAATGAAATCAGGATAATCGGGTGATGAAATACGATCAAGTGCACTGACGATTCCTTCACGTGCTGCATCGGTAACTTTATTGATTGTATCTTCGGCTATTTCGACAATAGGATCAATCATTTTATTGATTTCGGTTGGTGTTTCAACGCGTTTTCCTATGCGATCAAGCACTTCGTCAAGTTTATCCGTTGTATTACCTGTGTCGTCCATATCATCTACAATAGATTTGGCTAATTCATTATTCAATTTGGCGGTTGAACCACCGTAAAGCAATCCCTCGTCAACGCCACTTATTCGTTGTTTGTTATCATACGCGACGGTTTCAATATCGTATTCATTTATATAATCTTCTTCTGTCAAATCGTCATCGATGTCATCGTCATTGGGTAGCTTGGTATATTTCACAAATTCATTACCAGAATTACGCATACGAGTGCGTTTTACACCAGCGTCACCTAATAAATCTTCAATCATAGAATCGCGTGTTACCGGTTCTTTTTTAGGAGTAACAACGATAACACTAGTTTTCAATTCAACGATGTTACCACCTGCAATCACAACATTATTTCTATTAAATTTTTCTTCACTTTCATAATATTCTACTGAATCTTTATAAAAACTGTTGTAGTTGTTCATCATTGTCAAGAATAGATGTTATTCCTGTATCAATATTCACCACGATATAAGTGTTTCTATGATTTAATCCCATTTGTCTCTCCATTATTTTTTAGATTTCATAAGTTCGATGACACGTTGCTGTTCGATTTTAATTCGTGCAATAGTATCTTCGGATGTTAATTTGCGAAAGATTTTGCCATGATATTGTTCATCTGGTATAACTGTCTCCAGCCATTGTTTCACATCATTGGGTGTATTTTCATATTCATAGAATATTTCAAATCTCCATGCGGCAAGTGTCTCTGCCAAGTGAAATGCAGCCATGCATGTATCAAGGTCGACGATAACTTTTTCCATTTCGTCCCAATACAAACTTTTCACTGGTGCGGTAATAGCAAGACCGCGATTATGAATCAACCCTACTAACAAATCGGCATGACGCCATTCATCAATAGCGGTTTGTGTAAGAACTTTGATTGCATTTTTATCCTTCATTGGATCAGTAAATCGTTCTATCGCATCGTGATTATCGTAGAAACCGTGTCGTTCTGTATGTTGCAGTTTCTGGAGCCATTTAATCAATCGATCTTCGTCTGCACACAAATTTTTCCACCACGTTTTGGTAAATTCACGTTCATCCATTACATATCTCCTAATGCTTCAAAAAACACTGTATCATATCGTTCTATTTCGCTATAAATTGAATCACGTTGGCATGTGTCCATATCATACAGTTGGTCACGAACGCCATCATGGTCATTATCTTTAACCATCGTCAGCACCTTTAAGTGATCCATGTAATCAATTCGTAGCCCTTCGGTTTCACGTTCTAGCGCATTAATCAATTTTTGTTCAGCCATGATTAATCTGCTATTGCGCCAAGCACGCCACCAACGATTTCTGCGGCACCTTCAGCAACATCACCTGCAACGCCTAATGCATCACCAGCAACTTCAGTACCAGCAGATAACACATCCAATGTTACATCCAGTGCGGTTTCGCCGATACCAAGAATTGTATCAACAACGTCCTCGCCAGCAATTCCTGCACTACCACCTACGGCAGCATTTGTAGTGTTTTTCTTTTGTTCTGCTTTTTTCTGTTCTTCAGTCATATTATTTCTCCTTATATAAAATTAAATTACGCAGCGATATCGTCCCAAACACCATTAACGTGATCTTGAATTTCTGTTTCAATATCATCTAAATTATCGACAAATTTCTCTTGTGCATTGATGATGCGATTTAACAGCAATACCATTTCGTCTTGTGATTGTTGGATTTTATTCATGTTCATTTCGGTTCCCCAAAAGTCACCAAAAAATGATTCATTCATCATGTCGCCGAATCCGAAATCAAAATCGGAGCCATACAAACCAGTTACTGATTCGCCGATATCATTAAGATATCCTTTAAAGTCGTGTAGTAGGTTGTTTACATCGTCGATTTCCGCTGCGGCATCAGACATTGCTTCATCGCTTTCCCAATCAGTAAATATGTCATCGGTTAATTGATCCCATTGTTCGGCATCATATGCTTCATCTAACGCGGCAATTGCTTCATTGATCTCACCGATAAGTTGTTCACAGTATTCATCCGCACCGATCATCATATTTCGGTAACTTAATGAATTATCTAAATTTTCGTCTGTTTCAGCCGAAATTTCAGCCATGCGATAAACAACATCAGTGTCAAAATCTTCATCTCCCGTATTTGTTTCATAAAACTCGGCAACTTGTTCAATGGTGGCGCATTCATCTAGTGTATTTGGCATAAAAAAACCTCCGTTTAGATTATTACATTATGTATATCTTAAACGAAGGCTTTGGTGATGTCAAGTATTATTATTTTATAATCATTACTCTCTCATCTGCATCGTTGGCTAGAACGAAATGTTCATTTATTTTAGTAACTTCCCAGTTCGACCCAAGAAAACCCCTCAAGTATCTACATTCGCGAAGACTGTCATTATCTAATTGAATAGGAGAAACTCTCATGTTTAATGCATCAAGAACCATTGTTGGGTCACCTAATGCTATTTGTTGTTTTACTATGGTTTGACCCGTTTGTTCAAAACATATTTGATTGTCGCCATCGAAATTTATATCATCTAAATCGCTATTTTTGAAGAATTCAACCGTTTCTTTGATTTCATCTGGTGTAACATCGCGGTCTAATTTCTCTAATCTAATGTCATTGGTTAAATTTTCCATCGTCACGTCCTTTATTTCATCTGAGTCGCCATAAAATGTATATGACCAATTTTTTATTAATGTTAGTGATCTCATACTATCTAAAACTTCTATTAAATTTTTAGGAAAATTTTCATTTCTTAAAAACTCTACAAACAATAGGTATTTTCCATCTTTATCTGGGCCAGCACTCACTTCTGTATCTAAAACTTCGTTCTTACCGGTTTCTATAAATTCTGATAAGTCATCCATTGGTAATGTTATGGTGCTATGTGATTTAAATGCAACAACGATTGCGTCAGTATCAATCTTGCTGGCAAATTTGTCTATTGATATAGTTTCATCAACTAAATCATTGAGATCGGCTACTTTCAAGCCTTCGTTTATGTTAATGTTATAAATCAAGTTCGTCGCCGCCTTCATCGCTTGCGCCATCGTCCGCAGTCATATCATCTGCTTCTTCCATGTCTGGATTGCCTTTAGCTTCTTCTTCAGCGTTCGCAGTGGCTTCTAAGTTTTGAACATTATCAACATCTTCTGAATCATCAGGCATTGGGTCTTCAACTAAATGTCTAGGAATCTTAAGTGAAACCAACCATATACGTTCTTTTTCTTCTTTTGGCTTACGTGTCACTGGATCAAGGTCGTCAGGATTTTGAACTTTTTTGGATTTCATTATTATGGTATCAACAAAATCATATTGAACGCCCATTTCACTGAAACGATTCATCGCAACTGGCTCTGGCATTGATTCATACGTATATTTCAACGTTAATTCAATCCAATATTTGGTAATATTTGGGCCATCCCAAACGATACCTTCAAACCAATTATTAAATGCATATAGATTATTGGAGTCAAAGAAATCTTCGATCTGTATTAACGTTGCTTGCATATTACGGGAGTTTAATTCACGAAAAGTGCGTTCTGCTTCGTTTAGCATATCATCATACTTGGATATTCGTTGTTTTGATTCAACTAAAAGTTGATGTATATCATTATTTGCCATTATATTGTGTCATTCACCTGCATAATATTAATCCTCAATTGTTGGATACATTACTATTTATTAATAAATAGTAATGTAATTCGCGGTGATGGAACACCCAATTACACTATAAACTATACAGGAGTTTACAGCATGAATACTTATTATGTCTATATTTATTATGATCCATATACCAATGAGCCGTTTTATATCGGCAAAGGATGCAAAAATCGCTATCTCATACATTTGACGGAAACTGAAGCCAATGCTGATAATAAAAGAAAGTTTAAAAAAATACAAAATATATTGAAAAATGGTCAACATCCTATTATACATATTGTATCAAAACATTTATCTGAAAATGATGCATATGATTTAGAAGATAAATTAATTCGTCAATATGGCAGAATAGATTTTGAAAAAAACGGAATATTAACCAATATATGCCTTGGTCTTAGACCACCAAACAGAAAAGGTAGCAAAACTTCAGAATATACAAAAAATTTACTTAGAGAAAAATTAAAAGGTATAACATTAGAACAAAGATACGGAAAAGAAAAAGCGACGCAAATAAAATATGAAATGAGTTTACGCCATAAAGGAAAATCATTTATGGAACGATTTGGTTCTAATGCAGATAATATAAAACAAAAAATAAGCAAAACTTTGACCGGTAGACCAACTGGCAGAACGGGCGCTCTTAGTTCATCAAAACGATTAGATGTGAGACAGAAAATAAGCAACACACTAAAAGGTAATATTCCATGGAATAAAGGTATAAAAACTAACCCATTATCACCACAGTCTATTAAAAAAAGAACAGATACATTAAAATATAATAATGCAAAAAAACATATTTGGAGGATTGTTGCACCCGATAACAATATATATTTAGCATACGGAACTTTAATCACGTTTTCGGAAGATTTGAACTTGCCAATATGGACTTTAACCAAAATGTGGAAAAACGAAAACTATAAACCCAATCGCGGACTATTAAAAAATTGGCAATGTAAAAAACTCACGGAAGATCAGATTCTGTTAATACATACACAACCGGTTGAAAATTCTTGGACTCTTCTTCAATAATTTTTGAAATTATACTAAAATCGCCGCCGCCCAATCCTGCACCTATTAATGGCATGGATACATGCGTAATATTACTCAATATAGCACAAGAATTAATAGTTTTCATTACCGTTCGTATCGCCTCGTAATCAATATAGCACTTATTATCTCTGCCATAAAATTCTTGTGTGACACCATTGGCTATCAATTTATCATCTGTTGCCACCCATATAACATCACCAAGGTGTAAACCCTTTGTTTCTGCGACTTTTTTATATTCTTCGTAAACTTCTGGGTATTTTTCACGAATTGCTTTGGCTATCCCAGATCGCATTTTGATCTGCATATTAACTCCCTGCAATATTGTTTGTTCAGGACAATCCAACAAATCTCCTATTTTATATCTAATTTTCATCAATCACCTTTAATTGTTAATTTTCTTTACTATTTGGCTTTTTTGTTTCCTTAACCATACCAAAAAATTTTCCTGCCGCCATTAAACACGTGGTATCATTTGGCGCAGTTAACATAATAGTCCACGATCCAGAAATGTCTGATGTAAATATTTCCATCAAACTGCCATTTGCCGCTAAACCTATCATTTTTTGTGTTTCTGTATAACCCTTACCTAGCTGTTTTACCATGCTATCGCGTGGTCCACATACCGCTTGTGCGTGTGCTGATGTTGTTGTATACGTTAAACCCATAAGTATAGATAATGATAGTAATAAGTGCTTCATTTGCTTATCCTCGTTAAATCGTGTATAATATATTTATTATAATACTATTTAACGACCACGTCCATATTTAAAATTCCGTGCTTTTGTGCGCTTTTGCAGTATGAACGTATATTTTCTGCACCAACTGGATTTGCACTATGAACATATATGGCTTTTAATGATCTATTTAATTCTGGTGCAAAGCATTCTATATGGCTGATTAGCCATTTAACTGCATCCATGCCTGTTAAGGCTACATGGTTGCTACTATCTACCCCCAAATCGTGGTCGAATGATATTTCAGTTATCTCTTCATCGCCATCTTCAATAACATGTCTAAAGTTTTGATATGACGTAGCCAAAGTCCAAGTGTCATCTGGTATTTTACGATAATCATCTAAATATACTTTCATTCTTCAATAACCTCCACTGTATAATCTTCCATTACTGGATTATACAACTCTTTTACGATTTCGTCAACGTCTCCTTCGTAATCAAATTCATAAGTATTACCAATGAGGACACTGGTGACGTCAGGAAACCCTAATCGATGTAAAGCAAGTGTTGATGCCACACCGGCATTATCTCTGATTCCTTCGCGCAATAATGTTGTTACTCTGTATCGCATATTATTTCATACTCAAAAAATGTTCTATTTACAGTTAGTTTGTCACGGCTATGAACCATAGATCGAAATGCATCAAAATAAACTACAGTCCATGCATCACCCAAATAAATTTTAAGATCGCGTGCGATTTCTAACCCTTCATCGGCAAAATCTCTAACTTTAAATACTTCTGTTAAGTACCTATCGTCTAACTCGCAATCATATTTGCTACTAAACCATGTCTGCCATTCGTCTAAACGAAATCCAATATCATCGGGTAGGTCGATATCACAATCACTCATGCGACCTTGGCTGTCCCACAATCCATCGGCACCAAAATCCGCCATTACTCTAACGTATTTTGGGGTTAATGTTTTTTGAAAACGCAATATTTTAGATGTCATATTTATCATTCCTATCAAGTTATTTCTTTTATTTATACATTATCTATAAAAAAGACTAAATAAGTATAGTAATACATTATATCAAGGTATATAAACCATGTCAAGCAAATTAACCACTGCTATTGTTATTGATCGATTTGTTAAAAAATGGAATAATCGATTTGATTATTCATTAGTTGATTATAAAAATGCAGATACAAAAATTAAAATTATATGTCAAGAACATGGCATTTTTGAATTAATGGCATGGCAACATAAAAAAGGGGTCGGCTGTTATAAATGCGGTAGAATAAGCGCAGGAATTAAAAATAAAATCAAAAACAAAAGCAATATTCAAGAATTTATTAAAAAATCAAAAAAAATATTTGATAATGAATATGATTACACGGATACTGTCTACACACACTCACATGATAAAATTACAATTATATGCAAAAAGCATGGAAAATTCATCACACAAGCGTCAAGGCATTTAGAAGGTCAAGGCTGTCAACAATGTAGTGAAATAATAAGACGAAATAAATTAAAACAATTTGAAACACACATCGATATGATAAATTTATTTAATATTGTACACGATAATAAATATGACTATTCGTTAATCAATCAATATACTAACTATAAACAAGAAATAAAAATAATATGTAAAACACATGGAATTTTTAAAAAACGAATCGATACGCATTATAATGGCGGTGGATGCATCAAATGCTTTTATAAAGACAAATTAATATCAACCGAAGAATACATTAAACAGGTAGAAATTATACATAATTACAAATACAATTATTCAAAAACCGAATATAATGGATGCGTTGAAAAAATAATTATAATATGTCCAAAACATGGCGAATTTTATCAAGAGGCAAATTCACACAAAATGGGTACCGGATGTCCATCATGTAGGTATCGTATATCAAAACCAGCAACCGAATGGTTCAATAGTTTAAATGATAAAAATATAATATTAGAACAAAAAATCAATGATAAATTTGTAGATGGTTATAACCCAATAACCAACACTGTTTATGAATTCAATGGCGATTATTGGCACGGCAATCCAGAAATATTTGATAGATCGGTTTATAATAAACGAACAAAATGCACAATGGGTGAATTATATGATAATACTATTAAAAAAGAATTAATGTTAATAAATGCAGGATATAATGTCATTACAATGTGGGAAAGAGACTGGAAGAAAATAAAATTAAAGTCCGATCCATAATTTGCGTGCGTCCGCTAAATCCGAATTAAATATCAAATCTAATGCTTCTACCATTCTGCCATCATCAGTTAGCGGGTATAAATCGGGTTTAGCCAATGAATAAATCCAATCAGGTTCTTCCAATGCCGCTAAACCTTTTGCTCTTGTTATTTCCCATCCTTTAAATTCAGTTGGTATGAAATCATTAAAGTCGTGTGAATACCAATATTTATTTTGTTTTCCTTTACGGGCAATAATAAACGGCGTATTGAAGATGTAGAACACAGGTTCTTTATCAGGGTCAAATAATTCAGGCCAATAAGTATAAAAGAAATTGGCTAACAATGCAGCAATATTTAATCCATCAGGGTCAGCATCAGTAGCAAAGTAAACTTTACCGTAGTTCATTTCTTTGCGAACAGTTACTTGCCCCATAACTAAGCCAATGGTTGTCATCAATGATGACAGCGTTGCACTATCTAATACTTTCTTTGGACGTTCGCCGTTAACGTTCATGATCTTACCTTGAATGCCCAATACGCCATGAATGTCAGGATCGCGCACTGGTGGTATGCCTGATACAGCAGAATCGCCCTCACCAAGCAATAGTATGCACTTGCTTCTATCTTTACCAGCAGCATCTAGCAATTCAGGAACGCGCCCTCGTAGATTTTTCTTGGATAATTTTGCAACATCCTTTTCTTCTTTTTTCTGCGTTCTTGCTTCACAACGTTCTAATATCGATTCGGCCCATGTTGGATTCTTTTTAATAATATCTTTGAATACTTTTTCATCAGTAAAATAATTTTTGATTATCTTACCAACATCTTCATTGATCAATTTTGTTTTGGCTTGTGAGTTAAAATCAGGAGCATCCATAGTTGTGATATTGTATATTAATAATCCGCTGTTGACGTCGTTTCTATGCAACGTCAATTTGCGTTTCTTTGCTTGCGATGCCATAGCATTAAGTAAGCCAGAATAGAACGCGGTGGTGAAAGCATCGATATGTGAACCACCATCAAAAACAGGTATGTTATTTACAATCGAATGCATCATTACATCACCAACACGAAAATCTGGTTTCAATATAAATCGTGATCGAAATGCATTTTCACGAATGTCGATATACACGGTATCATCGTTAGGAAATAATGTTTTTTCACTTGCCGGTCTAACACGAATGCGCTTACCGTTATAAAATATTTGCACAGTAGGATTAGCCAATGCTACATCAAATATACGTGAATATAAAAATTGTTCAGGCATAATCAATCCACCATGAAACACCTTTTCACTTGGTGATACAGTTATTTTTGTTCCAGTGGTAACATTTTTATCTTTTTTTGTTTTAGGAAACTCGATCATTAATTCAATATCGTGTTCCGCGAAACTTTGTGTAAACAATTTTTTATCACGGCGAATTTCTACCTTAGACCACTTGCTGCAATATACAGAAATGGCTACACCCATACCATTCTGTCCACCAACTTGTTTGCGCTCTCTAAAATTTCTTCCCATCATAGTTCTAGTCAATACGGCGGTTGCCATCGGTGTATCATCAGTTTTCGAAACCGGCTTTATAGGAATACCTCTACCATTATCCGTGCAACTAAACACGAAGGTGTCTTTATCAAAGTTTATGTCGACGCGATTGCCATTGCCAAGACCGATAACTTCATCACAAGCGTTATCGACTATTTCTCTATAATATGTTAATAATGCAGGAATCCACGTAACTTCTTCGATTATTGGTTCATGTTTTTCATTGTATATGATAACTTCTTGGGTGTGTGGTTGTCTTGAACCACTATACACTTCTGTACGCAACCGCGAGTGTTGATATGGATTGAGTGCATCAATTTCTTCATCTTTATTGACCATTAAGCCGTCCTTTATTATGTTAATGTATTGATTATACTACATTATTTATGATTTGTCAAGTGGACATTTTTCAATCCATAACTCATCGGCTATTTCTTGGGATCGTTTTCTGTTATTTTCATCGGCAAATACTTCGTCGTATAAATCACCATATTGTTTCCACCATGCTCTAATATCATGTTCGGTATCGTTATTACCAACAAGATAAAAAGCAGACATTATTTGTTCTTCTTTCGTAGCAGTTGTCATGATATATTCCTCTCTAAAAAACCCATAATATTTTAAATGCCATTGCATCTGTATCGTGTTTGAAGCCAAATACATATTCATATTGAGTGCCAATATAATTAATACCTTCAGAATGTCTTGTTATTTTTTCATCAAACCACCAATCATTAATGTCAACAATATTTTCCACACACCATTCTTCTATTTCGCGAACATCTTCGAAATCATAATTGTCGCCATAAAACATATATTCATATTGTTTTTTCATATTCTTTAACACCATTTCGTTAAGTCCATGCTAATTTAAACGCCATCGCGTCTTCAATCGTAGTAAAATATATTGTCAATAATTCACCACCGCCACAATCACCGTTTCTATCCATTGGCTCGTGCTGAACATCATAATACCATAAGGCAACATTGTCAAGCATCCAATCATATTTGTCTTTTACATATCCGTCAAAATCAACATAATGTGTGCATCCATATATTTCTTTGCCGTCGATATATTGCGGTTTGGTACCATCTGCATCTATTATTTCAAATGTCATATTGTTAACAATTTAAATGCAACCAAATCTGATTCTTCATCCGAACTGTATATAACGGTAAGTGTATGAAGATCATTACCATGAAATTCCATATCATATTCAACTTTGACATTCAATCCATGTGTGTCATTTATTTCTTTCACTTTATTTCCGTCATGTTTTTTTTGAAAATTTAAATGATTGGATGGATTGCCCGTGCATGGCCCATATGTTATTATATATTTGTGTGGATCGCTCATTAGAACTTAACCTTTTTTAATGCATCTATTTCTTCAATGAAAATATCTTTGATATCATCAGGATTTTTTAACAATCTAATATATTCTTTATATTGTTGTTCTAATTCATGTATTTTTTCAACACATTGTTTATATCCATCTTTAGTCCATCTATATGATGCAAAATTCGAAATACGATCAATCTGTGCGTCAGATAATTTGACTGATTTTGTTATATCTTGAATTTCTTTGTCCATTTCCGCTTTGTTTGCCATTTTTGTTAATCTATCTGGTAGATCATCAAGATAGCACATTTGCACACCCTTCCAAAATTTTATTTCACTATTAGTTACATCTCGCAATTTTTCATAACGTTCAATATATTTTGTAAATCTCCACGCAACAAAATCAACCACAACTTGTTCGGGATTATCATATGTGCGAATTGCTTGTCCATCCCAATCAATAACAACGATGCGTTCTTTTTTTCGAGATTTCAATTTAAGAGTATCAATTAATTGTTCAGGTGACATATCTTTAAGTGAACCACGTCTGAATTTAATTTCGATATTGATTGCTTTCGTGGATTTGTCAGTATAATCCATAATTGCGCCATTATCTTCCATTTGTGCTAACTGTGCTCTAAAATTTTCTAATGTCAAATCTGGCGGTAACTCGGTAACTCGTGCGACACTTGTGCTAATGATTTCCACTTTTCCAGTAAACTCCCAAGAATTTTCAACACCTGGAACTTTTTTGACTGTGATATCAAAATAATCATATGATGGTATCAATTTAGGCACTTTCTTGCCTTCTAGTGCTGCTTTGGTAGCCTTTATTAAATCTTCTAACTTATGTGGCAGGATATCAGTTGACCAACCTACGGCAATTCCTGCTACCCCATTTAATAGAACGGTGGGAATGATAGGAAGGAACGTTTCAGGCTCTTTGGTTGAACCATCGTGATTATCCATTAATGGAACTATGTCCAAATCAGGATATATCAACCGTTCGACTGCTTGGCCTTTTTTGACTGAAACATATCTTGGCGCACCAATACCACCAACGGGTGATACACGTGTTCCAAAGTTTCCTTTTCCAACAAGATAAGGAACGTTATTACAAAAAGGTGCAGCAAGTTTTGATATCGAATCAGCGGCAGATTTATCACCGTGAAGATATAATTCAGATTCAATCATTGCACCCGCTAGTGCAATAACTTTTATTTTTTCTGTTTTGTTTCTAATAAGCCATAATGCTTGCCGTTGACCATTTTTTAGCCCATCGGTGACTCTTGGGATTCCGCGCTTGTGGCAAGTGTATATAGAATATTCTTTTGATGTATCTAAAATATATTCACTTGATGTCATATCACGTCTCATGTATTTCATTTCCTGTAAAATTTGTTCCATCTTCCCATACTACAATAATTTCATATCCAGTGTCAATAATATCATTAATGCGCTGTGTTGTTTTTATATATAACTCGCCAAATGATATATCAACGACTGTATTAATTTTTTCATGATCAAAATATTTTGGATGTCCGTGCCAAAAAACACCCAAATATTCATAAACCGTATTATCAACTAATGCATCAACACTATAAATTTTGCCACTGTTACATTCAATAACTTTTTGTCTATTTTTTATATCTATATTATGGCTATCAAGCCATCGCTGTTCACCGTTAGACGATATACCTATGCCCTTTTTATAATATGAAGATATGGCAGCTTTAATACATTTTTCTCTTATTTTTTTATCATGCATGGGATTCTCGACGCCATATCTATCCAACATTGTTTTTATATATTTTTCTCTAAATTCATCGGTTTGAAAATAACTTTCTACCCCATATCGTTTTAATGACGTCTGCCTTTTTTTATCTTTAATGTCTTCACGTTTACTTTGATGATCTACGCCATATATATCTAATGATTTTTTTCTTCTGTTATTTTGTATTATATCCGATTGCATATTATATTCGACACCATAATTTTCCATTAATGTTTTTTTGCTTTTTTTATTAAAATCTTTAGAAATAACAATATATTCTGAACCATATCGGTCAAGATTTGTTTTTTTTGTTTTATCTTTTATTTCTTTTGATTGTTGCGGATTTTCAACTCCATATTTTTTCAAATACGATAGTTTTTTTCTCTCTTTAACAGCGGGACATGAATTTCCAGATTTGGCGCATATATGCCTTCCACGCTTGGTTATATATATAGATTCTTTGCCGCAACCATTTTCGCATTTCATAATAAATCCTTTTATGTATGTAATAACTGTAATACTATTTATACATACATAAAAAACATTATTGATTTATCTCATATTTTCGATATAATACACTAAAAATGATGATATGTCAAATAGTTAGGTGCAGAATTTTTATATCTGCACCTAACCAATTAGGAGATTTTGTTATTCTTCGCCGTAAATTTCTAGAACATCTGCAACAACCTCGTCGCGCTCAATGTCACCCCTGCTAAATTCGATTACGTCGATATTTTCTGAATTAATAGAACGATCAATAAAATCTTTAAGGCCATTCGCCTCAAATCCTCTGTCATGTTGGTTCAAGTCGCCAATAATAACCATCTGACTTCCTTGACCAATCCGTGTTAATACCATTTTCATCTGCGATACGGTAGCATTTTGTGCTTCGTCGAAGATGATAAAGCTGTTCTTAAATGTTCTACCTCTCATAAATCCTAATGGTGAAAATTCTATAATTCCCGATTCCATCATTGATGCTATTTGAGTTGGGTGGTAAAATTCTTCTAATATATCAACAATGGGTCTAGCCCATGGTGCAGTTTTTGCCACAATATCACCTGGCAATGCACCTGGCAATGCACCTATATCTTCATCCACGCTTACCATCGGTCGAGTCATTACAATTTTTTCAACTTCGCCTGCTTTAAGGGATTTGATTGCCATCAATGTCGGAATATATGTTTTACCGGTGCCAGCAGGGCCAACACCAAACACAACTCTGCAATCTTCTATTGCGAAAATATAATCTTCCTGTGCTTCATTTCGTGGTATAATATCTACTTTTGTCTTTCTACTCTTCGTTGGGGTCTTATAATCATTGATATTAACGATATTATCGTTAGATCGTTGATTTCCTTGGTTGTTTTTTTTATGTTTCGCTTTATGTCTAGTCACCATAATGCTCCTTTGCTTATGTTAAAAGAAAGCGGCGAACGGCCATTCAACCTAATAGTATTTAGTCTAATATTGGGTGCTATTAAGTGCGGACTTTATTAAAATTTTTATTTTCTCCAATGAAATCAACTATTTGCGACCATTCATCAAATCGAGTTATTTCATCATGATGATCATTTTCGTTCCAATTTCTATTTACAAGTATACAATTGTGACCATACTGCAATCCATCAACGCAATTGTTGAAATTATCTTCAATCCAAAACGTTGGTTGATGCTTTGTTAAGTATGATTTTTTGTTTTCATGTATGTCAATACAGTGCACATCATCGAATATATCACCAAAATGATTATATAAATTTGCTTTTCTAAGTGCAACAGTTCTATTATCAGTGGAACAACTGCTGATAGCAACAAATCTATATCCCATATCAGAAAGTTTAATCATAGCATCCTGTGCACCATCAGTCGGTTTTAACGCACCAAACTGCCAGAACCCAACATTGAAGTTTGTTATATGTATAACAACTTCGTCATGTGTTATTCCAAAATGTGGTGCCATATCATATTGATGTGGCTCACCCAATTCATGGTTCCATGTATAGCCCCATTGGGTTTTCATATAATCAATGAATGAATCAAGCCAATTTAGCAAGCATCCATCGATATCGCAAAGTATTATATTATTCGCTAACTGTTTCATCTGGTACTACATCCACTATATCAGTTGGTACATCCATTTTTACTATTTCTGAATCAAGATTATCCATGAATGCTTGGGCTTCATCTTGATTTTCATATTGTCTACTCATCCAAACCTGAATACCTTCAGCAATTTCTTTTTTGTATTGTGTCAAATAATGAGTTAATGTGGCGCTATTATCATCAGAAAATCTTGATTTAACGATGCGTCGTTGTAAAACATCAACAATAACTGCGGCTTCGAAAAGATGCTTATCTTTGACGGTATCAACAATTGAAACCATTTCTTGTATTACTTTCTTGCCAGTTTTGCCCCAGTTTTTTGTTGAAGTATTCTCGCCTTCTGCGGGTCTTGAATTTTGTGTTACCACCAAAAATGGGCGACCTTTGTCATATTTTGAAAAAACCATTTATTTTATCCTTTTTAATTATCGAGTTTTCGGTATTCAACCGATATACCAGAACTTTCTGCGGCTTTAATGCCATATTCCATTCCTTTTGTTATACCTTTATCAGTATATACAACCGATCCTTCAGCCACTTTCCGCCACGCCAATCCGGCATTTATGCCCCAATCGCGTTCATGTTGTATCGTATCGTCTAATATACCATCTTGCGTATAAAGCAAATGTGATGCTATTGGTGCTTCACCTTTGTCAAGACTATCACGAACGCATCTCCTTGCATATATAATATTTTCTTGAACACCTTCATCGGTGGGGGCGGCGAATGGGCTTTCTATAATAACTAATTTCATATCATGTCCTCGTGTTTTTTGTGTAACTATTCGTTTTCTTTCATGATTATTCCATCAAATATCCTAGTTCTACCATTGTAGCGGCAAGATTTATTTCAGGATCGGCACAAATAGCGTGATTAACCAAACCTTCTTTTATTTTAATAATGGCAGTTTCTTGATTTTGTTCATTACCAAAATATTGCAAGTTTTGATATAAAAATCTATATATATCATCATATTCTTCTGGTCTTGCTTGTGTGCAAATCAATTTTCTTGCTTCTCTTATTTTTTTATCTTTAAACAATTCAACCATTAATATTTTATAATCATCATTGCCTGAACTTACCACTGGTAATGTCAATATTCCATCAACGACGTTTTGTTGTAAATCATTAATACACTTGCGCAAATCTGGATATGTGGCTTCAATAAATGAATCCATAAGTGATGCATCAAATTCAACGCCTTCTGACGCCAATATGGTAGCAATTCGAATATCGAATTCACCACGATCAAGTTTTTCTAAATGAAACCCTTGCGTTCTACTTTTCAATGCTGGTATGATTTTATAATCGTAATTGCAGGTCAACACAAATCTCGAGGTTGCCGAATATTTCTCTAAATATCCACGCAATACTGCTTGTGAGTTAGGTGTTAAATAATCTGCTTCATCTAATAAAATATATCTAAATTCACCAAATGGCATTCTGCTTGCAAAACTACCAACGCGATTTCTCATATCGTCAACACCAGTGTTATCACTGGCATTCAACTCTAATATATCTTCTGGTGGAACTTCTAATTCACGAAATAAAACCTTCGCGATTGTTGTTTTGCCGATACCTTGGGTGCCAGATAATAGCAAATGTGGTATTGCTTTTTCTGAAACCCATGCTTCTATTTGTTTTTTCTGTTTTTCATCACGAAATACATAATCTTCGATTCGTTTTGGACGATATTTTTCGGTCCATAATTCTTTAATTGACATACTTTATTTCTCTTTATTGGGGGTTATAACTTACTGGTATAATCGTTTGATTTATTCGTCAAACCCGCCCATATTATGTCTAGAATTATTAACAACTTTGTCGCCCATTACCTGAAGATCGTCAGTCTTATCGCCAGTTATTCCCAATATGCAAGATGGGTCAACTTTGCGATATATATTTCCATCGTCTAATTTTACACCACGTGTCCATCGTCCGTGTTCGACCAATATCCAATCGCCGGGTGCCACATCTGATTGATCTGGCCCTACTGCGGTTACATATGCTTGTCTTGGGTGGATGCCACGGTCTGATCCTGTTTCACTTAACAGAATGATGCCGTTAACTATTCGCTCATCTTCGTTGTCCATTTCTGTAACTATAACATGATCGCGAATTGGTGTTAATACACCAGTTGTACTATAATCAAAATCGGTAGCCATTTGTATACTCCATTAATACTTTATTATAATGAAGTATACTACATTTTACTCTTCGCTGTCAATTATTTTTCTTTTAGATTTTTGCTTTTTTTCGATTTCATCAACGACTGTTTCTTCAACCACCACTTCGGGTGTCGCTTCTACAACAACGTCATCAACTACAACTGCACTCTTTAAACTAACTAATTTAGTCGATTTTGGATTTTGTTGATTGTATGCTGCATTAGGGTCTGCTAATTGTGATTTGGGGATATCGTCTACTTTTCGAACAATTACTCCACCCCTTCCTAATGTATCGCCGTTTGCATTCATGCTGGCATTACCAATGGCTACCACTTCTTTATTATTAAGTTGCAAAAGATCAAAATCTATTTGATCACCTTTAGCACTTTTATGTCTTTTTACCATTTAATTTTTCCTTATTTTAAAAAATCGTTGATGTTTAAATTAAAATCAATCGAATTAACTCTGTGTATTCCAATGAGAAATAAAATATATGATGAAACACTCGATCCGCGCCCTATACCCCATACAATATTGTTTTTTCTAAAATGATCTACCAAAAATATTAAATGTTTAAGTAATGGATATAACCCACGATCATCAAACATTTCTAATTCCATTAAAACTCTGTTGTATTCATTTTCAGATTTACATTTCTCAAATAACCACGTTACTAATGCATCATCTGCAATTTGATATTTCTCTGGTGTTTTCCACCTAGTTGTGGCAATTGAATCATATATATCAGGTGTTTCGTTCGCTTTCTCGTCTGAGTATATTTCTAACTGTTTGTTGTTATCGATATTTGTATTATATTTAAGTGTGTCGTCACATTCTTCAACCAATAAACCTTCGATTGATTGTTGCTTCATTAACATATCAATAAGACCATCGGTGGTCATTATCACCCTGCCTATATCATCAATATATCTATCTTTTAACTCTTTAATCACTACTATTTATCCGTTACTGATGTATTATATTCATCTACTGCGTGTACAACACTTTGATTGATATGGCATTGTTCTATTAAACTATATGACCATGCATTATGTAAAATATTTAACCCAATCGATATACCATGTTCAGTAAATATAGTTTTTAAAGATTCGATATCTTTCTTGGTTTGGTCTTCTGCACTCAATACAACATGTGAAACTTTTGTCATCACTTTTATCCTCTTTTAGAGTTAACAAATATAATATATTTGTTATACACCTGTCAAGTTAAAACGTGTCTTCATCTTCTTCATCAGCAGGATCGGGCCAATCTATATCAATAACGGTGCGTCCAAGTTTAGGATCAGAATCTATCATTTCTTGCATCTCTGCGTCCATTTTATCTTTTATTATCATTTGATAATGCTCTTTTAATAATCGCATTTGCGGCAATACGTCAGTGTGCGTTAATTGATATGCTATTCCCATGCGTCTATCTATTTCAGTTATCTTTTCGTGACAATCTTCTATAGACATTTCGCTTGCTTTTTCTTTTTCTAAACCTGGATGCATTTTTAAATACCTCTTATGTATTTTTACCTTCGTAACTCGGATCAATTTCTCTATCACGAACTTCTGATCGTTCTATTGAAAAAGTTCCACCGGGATATCTCGATTCTAATTTTGCAACATTTCTATCTAATACTTCTTCTATCGTGATATTCAATGATTGCATATATTTTGCTAGATACCAAAACATATCTCCTGCTTCGTCAATAAAATTTTGTCTATTTTCTTCATTCCATGGCTTACCATGATATTTTAATTTTTTCCATAAATCGCCAATCTCACCCGCTTCACCGCCGATGCCAGCAATAGCAGTATCAAATTCTGCAAAATTAATACCAGCTTGTTCTAATTCTGTAATGCGTTTTTGAAACATTTCAGTATCTTTACTTGTTTCACTAGTTACACCCTCTACGAATGTTTGATATTGTTTAAATGTATTGTTTAAATCAGTCATTATTATTCACCTTTAGTTTAATTATTTGATGAATACTACATGATTACTGTATTAATGTCAATTTATATAGCAGAATCATCCGAAAATTTAAGCCAAGCTATACCATTACTATAAACTGGAATAGGGTTAGGGCCAGAGTCTGTTACTACTGCAATACCTGCTAAGTTTGTTGCTGGATCGGGGAGTTCAGCAATATTTAAGGCAGCAAGTTTTAACAATCCTGACATAGTGTCGCCTGATTTATTAATTTTTTCATCCTGCAACTCTTCTATTTCGATTTTCGCTCGAACAAAATTATTTCTAACAACTGATGCTGGTTGATCTATACCTGATTGTGGGTCTGTTTCTATTATTGAAGAAGCCATTTATATTTATATGCCTTATGTTACTACTGTTGCACTCTCTAACGCTATCACCTTCCATGCGGTGCCATCGCTACGCACGATTGTTCTTCCGCCACTAGCATCTGTTGCCAGCGCCCATGAATCGGCATTCGTAGCAGCAGCAGGCAAGCCAGCAACTGTAAATTCACCTAAATCGGTTGGTGCGTCAAACGAAAGAACACCAGCAGCATCAGTTTTCATAACATCGCCATCAGTTGTTCCATCGGTGTTTGGATATAAAATACCAGAAACATCTAATTTTCCAGTTCCTTTGGGAACAATAAGAAAATCTACATTGGCGTCGTCGCCAATTGTTAACAATGCTGGTCCTTCTGTGGTTATAGAGTTAACAATCAAAATTGAATTTACTGGTGTACCTGTGCTTGTTCCTCTAAATCTAATTATTTCATCATCTGTTTCATCTCTAACCGTCACGCCGCCTTGACTACCAGAACCATCGAATACGCCAGGTTTAATAATTACTTCACCACCATCACCATCGCCACCTGTGCTATCACCACCGCGAAGTACAGTGGAATAACCATTACCCGATGTATTACCACCAGAACGCAATGTCAATGAATTAGCAGGTCTAATTAACAACGGCAAAACTCCATCGGTTGTTATATCTGCTTCTGCATCATCTGAACTTATGGTTACTTTACCAGCATTTTTTGGTTTTAATACTAATCCAACATCTGTATCTGTGCCAATCGATGCAATGATAGGCGAAACGCCCGTATCCGCATTACCAAAAGCAAGATAGTTAACAGGGGTAGCAGCTTCAACTAAACTAATAATAATATTTGTTCCATCACCCAATCCAAATCCATTAAGGTCTAATAATCCACCTAATTGTGGGGTAATATCATTCACAATCTCGAATGCTATAGGAACCCAATTTGTGCTATCAAATGTGAATATATCATTTAATATGGGCGCAACACTAGTTGTATCAACATCACTAATATCATCCATTTCGGTGATGACTGCTGTATCCAGATCAGTCAATGATATTTTAATATTGTTAAAGTTATCTCTATATCCGTCAGATGGTTGATCTATTCCGGCGATAGGAAAAGCTTCATCAATTAAATTTATTTCAGTAATGGACATCGTTATTTTCTCCGTGTTTAACCTATAAACTATTTATTATATTTATGTAACATCCAAAGTCATTGGAACGCCCAAATCGGTAAATGTTGTCAGATTGGTGTCGAATGTGGTTGGTCCATCAACAACGATCTCAAATCCTCTATCAGAAAAATTACCATCTGAATCAATTGCGTGCACCACAAAATAGATAGAAGTGTATAAACTACCTGTTATTGTTCCACTTATCAATCCATCGCTATCTAATGTTAAACCATCTGGTAGCGCACCATAAATTAATGAATAAGATATAGTCAAACCAGAATCATTAACAGTTTCTAGTTGAATAGACACTGTATCACCAGTATCAAAACCGCCAATCACACCTTTGTTTGTTATCCATACTGGATTATCTATATCTGAATTGAATTTAATCCATTTTTGTACTCCAAATACTAAATCGAATGCTGTAGAATTGCCGTCAAATGTCGTTGTAGCACCATCAAAACTAGTAAGGTCTGTTACTGCTGATGAATTATCTTCAAATAAATAACGATCTATGATTAAATTTCGACCAGTAAGTTGATATCCTAAACCTTTAGTAATTATAATTTCCGTACCCGTGGATGCATCAAAAGAGGTGCCATCATCCCATAATGTTTCTCTTCCAACAGCGGGTAATCCCAAAATAGTTAATGCGGTGCCACCCAAATCTATAGTTTTTTCATCATATGTTAATACTAATACTTGACCTATTTGAAATGTTCCTGGCCAAGTGGCTGGTGGACTGTCTGGAATAAATTGCTCTATTATTCTTACTGCGGCGTGAACGCCGTCTATGGTTTCGTCATTAATATCTTGTACTATTTGTAACAATGTTCCAGGTGCATTAAATGTTACGGTTTCCATTGCCGCTGTGCCATTTTTGATTGTTAATGTATCGCCCGGACTAACTACGGGTGAAAATTCATCACCGAATACCGCAGTATCGTCGAATGTGGTTTCAGATGCTGGTGTAATAACAGTTGTTGTTTCTATCGTATTCAAACGATCTATTATAATATCGCCAAATCCTGGTTTAACATATGCTAATACAAGCGAAGGATTATACCCAATAATCGAAGAAGAATCACCCAATATTTGTTCGGCGCTCATCCAACTGGGTAATTCATCAGAATTTGGCAATACCTGAAGCTCTGTGCGAAGATGCGTGAAACTCTGTGAAACTGTTTTAGGAGACAATATTAATGAATCATCGCGCATTGAATAATCATCTATTATATCAAATGACGATCCAAGTTGCGGGTCTATTATATTAACATATACTACTTCATATATAATATTATCATTTACATCACGAACAACTGCAAATGTTGGCATACCAATCAGCGAATCAAATGTTTTGTGATGCATATTGAATGACTCTGCAATTGTTGTAGGATTTAACGAATGTATATTATTCATTACATATACATCTGGTTCAACAACTCTGCCAAATCCCTCAATATCAGCGGCAAATAACTCTACGTCATAAATCAAATCTGAAGTATTCCAATTTTTAAATTCTTTATTAATATTGCCTGTTAATCTAACATTCAATGAACTCAACTCGCTCGACGTTGCTGCGTTATCGGTTATTGTTATTGTAAATTGTTGTTGTACATTAGCACTGCCATCAAATACTGTAACTTCAAATGAGAATATTGTATCTATAGTCACCGTTGAAAATCCACTTAATATACCAGATGCACTAACCGTTAATCCTGGTGGCAATCCAATTGTAGCGCCTACTGGAGCATTATTAAGGTGTGTCGTTGAACCACTAGTATCAGTGTATATCAAATCCGTCGATGGTCCTGAATCTGGATCAATAGCCGTCAAAACAATAGGCGTGAATATTCCTTCTAGAAATGAACCAAGCGAAGAATTGGTAGTCCAGACTGGTGGTATATTAGCAACATCATTAACGGTTATAGAAAAAATACGCTCTGATATACCACCCTCTTCATCACGTGCTTCTATAGTAAACTCTAATTCTTGATCTGATGAGACTTGTGGTGTAATACCATTGATAATTCCATCTATTGTAATAACCAATCCATCGGGTAAACCACTATTAACGTCAAAATAAGTAACATTGCTGCCTTCTGGATCAATAGCCCGAACAGCTATAACTATAGAAATTAATTCATCAAATGAGCCAAGATTGCCTTCTTCTGTAATCCACGTTGGTGGTAAATTGGGTACAGCAGAATCTTCTATTTTTATACTAAATGATCTATCAACCGATTTAGCACCATCAAATAATCTAACAATGAATAACGATGTAGTATCTACTACATCTAAATCATTTGAATATCCAGAAATAACACCAGTATCGGTGTTTAATGTTAATCCATGTGGTAAATTTCCAGCAATTAATATAAATTTAAGCGGGTCTGGACCATCGATATCTGACGCCAATAATTCATATATATATAACTCATTTTCTATGCCATCAGGCAAAGCGCCAGCCGGTGTCACCCATAATGGTGATATATTTGTATTTAAAGCTCCGTCTACTACAGTAATTGAAAATGTTCTATCAGAAAAAAGATAATCTATATTTGATAAACTGTCATCAACTCGCACAGTAAATTCATATGTTGTATCTTCATTAATATCATTTATTACACCAGTAAGCATGCCAGATAAACTCAATGATATATCATTAGGCAATTCGCTATTCAAATCTATCGTATCTGATATAGTAGTTGTATCGCCATCAAATGTAGTTGTGTTATTATCTAATTGCACTTCAAATGGCTCAATAGTTATAACTCTATATCTCAATGCATCGTTTGTATTAGGGTCCGTTGCTTCTAATTGTTTAGAAAACAATGTACCTTCATTGATAGGCTGCATTAATGCACCCATTGGAGTTATCCATACGGGCTGTCTGTTAGACCGTAACACAGTTATAGAAAAAGTTCGCACAACCTTAGATAATCCATCTGATGCTTCTATGCCAAATATAGACAATTTTTCAATATCATTAATATTTTCTGGAACACCAAATATTTCACCAGTATTATTATCTAAATTCATTCCTAACGGAATATCACCCGAAACTAATGTATATATCAAATCATTTGGTGATGAATCAATATCAGTAGCTTCAACGGTAACAGAAGAGAATACCAATGCATCGAATATGGCAATTCTATGCGACGGCGTTATCCAATTTACTGGTTCATTTTCGGCTGCATTGTGAATTGATATAGTAAATATTTTACCTATTACGTGTGATCCATCCTCTGCAAATATTTGAAATTCAAATACGGCTAAATCACTATCAGATAATGTTGTATTATTATCAAAAGTTGTTGTAATATTATCAAAAGTGGTAGGATTATCTAACACCCCATCAGTTAATAAACCAGTGAAAGCACCCGTGATAACTCCATCATTTTGTAATGTTAGACCTAGTGGCAAGCTATTATTAACACCAAATATTGATCCATCACCAGATGTAAAGGTTTCATGATATGTTATAGGTCTTGGATTTCCATCCGCATCAGTGGCAACTACTTCTAATGCTACTGGCTCATATTTAACTATCGATCCTAAGTTTGCACTAGTTTGCCATAATGGTGGTTCGGTAAAGGACGATTGATTGATTGTTAATGAAAATAATTGATCAGAAAACACGCTATCGTCAAATGCTCTAATATTAAATTCTATATCGTGTTCGTTATTAATTACTACAGGTATATCACCAGTCATCAATCCTTCTGCTGTTATGCTCCAACCATACGGTAATGGTATAACGCCATCAGTATCTGGATCAATCGAATCGTATGTTATATCGGGGTTTTGTGGAAAATTTTGCGAGGTTGCGGAAAATTGTATAGATAATAATTCACCCTCGTCAACAGTTGATAAATTAGACGCTGTAACCCATCTTGGTGGGAGTTCGCTATCTAATATGGTTAAACTAAATGCTCTATCAACAAATCCAGAACTATCGGATGCACGTATGGTGAAATTATAAACAGTGTCTAATAATACCGCACCAACAACGCCCTCCAATACGCCCGTTGCCGCATTAACAGTAATTCCGATTGGTAGTCCACCACCTTGATTGGAATAAGTAATTAACTGACCACTAAATCCAACCGCTTCAACTTTTACTTGTGGGTTTAAAGTGTATCCTTCTGCATAATCACCCAAATCACCCGCAGGTGTTGTCCATTCTATTTCGTGATCAACAAATGTAGAAAATACCATACGATTCGGAGTTCCAACTGGAACACCGGTAATAATATCTTCTACTGAGTTGGTTATCATTAATTCCAAAACATCGGTTGGTGACAAGGTGGGATTATTTTCTAACACCAATGCAGCAACACCAGCAACCAATGGTGATGCCATACTCGTTCCGCTGAACGTATTAGTTGAAGTAGGATTAGTTTTATATGTTGATACGATACGAACACCCGGAGCAAACATATCAAGCGCCGAACCCGTATTTGTCGCAACAGAATCATTAAAACCAAATGTATCATCTGCAATGATATCTTCAGTATCGCCAAAATTAGAAAAATTAGCAATAGTATCTTCTATAACTACGCCATTTGAATCAACAACTTTAGATGTAGCACCAACGGTTATAACACTATCCATTCTGGCGGGTGATATATTATTTGCATCTTGACCTTCATTGCCAGCGGCAACAACAACTGTCACACCCGCAGCAACTAATGCTTCAATTGCTAGTTCAAATCCACCAAATGGTGCTGGTGATGATGGTGCTGATGTACCTAAACTCATATTACATACAGCAGGCAATACCGATGGATTATTATTTGCAAAATCGGATAATATAGCTTCAATACCAGCAATGACATCAGATGTTGTGCCAGCACCAAATATATCCAATACTTTTGCCGTTCTAATATCTACATTTTTAGCAACACCATAAGTGTCACTACCGATTATACCAGCAACGTGAGTTCCGTGACCAAAATGATCAAATCCACGCGGCGATGACAATCTACCATTTTCTGGATCAGTCGCTTGTAGTCTGTTATATATGGGATCAAACGCAACTCCAGTCTTTGGTATACCAACACCATCCAATTCATTTACTGGTGAGACTCTTCCACTGAAATCTATATGATCAAAATTGGCGGTATCAGATGCAGTTTTATTTTCATTATAAAATACACAACCAGAATCTAAAACATATGCAATAACGCCCGTTCCATCAGAACTATAAGTATATGACCCACTTAATGGTAATTCACGTTGATCTATACGATCCAAGTGCCAAGGTGCTTCATCTTGTCGTGCATAACAAAACACCGCTGTTGCTTCTTCGATTGCTATCACTCGAGCGTCAGCCGATATAATTTCAAATTGTTCTTCTGTTAATGGGGCAGAAAACCCATAAAATACACGTCGATAAACATGCTCTATTTTAATACCCAAGTTCATAGCAACAGACAAAAATGTGCCTAATACTGATTCACTTTTAACTCTTATGATATAACGCTTGTCTTCTGCCATTTAATAAGTATTCCTATGATGGTACACTTATATTTATTGAATATCAAATATACAAATACGGTATTTTAATTTTTTTCTTTATTTTTTTCTATTGCGTCAAGTAAAAATTCTAAATCAGGGTCGTCGCCGATATCAAGAAGTGCTTCTTGAACTGATTTGGGAGATAAATCGCGTGATTTTATTAACCGAAGATTAGTTATCATAGAGTCAATAATACCTACAGTAATGCCTTCTTCTGACCTGCAACTTATTTGCTCTTCATCTTCGTTTATAATTTCATGTGCTCTCATATATATATTTATTAAAATTCTTTTGGTATGAACGGCTCCGCATATTCTTCCATTACAGGAACATATGATTTGGGGAGTTTTGTAAACGATATCACATTGCAAGCAAAATAAATTCTTCCGACGGCATCTGATGCCTTAACATATTGAACCGCGTTACCTAACTTCAGTGGTGTTTCACATGTATATGTGCCACGTGTCGACTTTTCATTTATAAAATCATATATTAATGCCATATCGTCGTCATCTGGTGTTTTATATACGCTAATCACCTGTCCGTATCGTTTTCTCATATTATTATCCTTATCTACGTCGTTTTTTCTTTCGACTAGCGGTTTCTTTGTTGCTGCTGTAAAATTCAGGGTCTTTTTTTGACACCCATTTAATGAATTTTTGAATTTCTTCATTTTCTAATATACGTTCTATCGTATGGTAATATTTAAGCATTTCACGCTCGCTTATGACAGAATGCAATTTTGAATGGCAAATGCGATGAATCGTGACTGTTTCTTTACCTTTAAACGCCTTTGGTATAAGATGATGTTCATCAATTGATTTACCGTCTATCATCTCACGACGACATATGGGGCAATCAGACATCAAAACCACCCCATATAACTCGTTAAATGATACATAACAATTGCCGCCGTCGATGCTACGTTATAAGATCGAATAACACCACATTGGCTTAATGAAACAATAGTTCCACGTGAATCATGTAAAATATCATCTTGAATGCCGCGATTCTCGTTGCCAAATACTAAACATGGTCGTTGCGAAAGCATGCGCATATCACGACATCGTAACTCCCAATTAACATCCTTTAACAACGTACCACCTTGCTCAACAAATATCGGGCTAAATCGATTGGTGTCAATCCAATCCCAAAATACGTCAGGATTGATAGTTAAACCATCATCATTAAGACCTGAAATACGCTCAACGTCGAAATACTTCGAAGAACCGACTTCGCCCCTAGAATCATACTTTTTGCGACCAATAATTCCCACCTTAGAAGCGCCTGTAAGGTGCGCAGTTCGCACGACAGTGCCCACATTCAACTCGCCGGTAATATTCAGCACACAAACACCAAATGGTGCCCTGTCATCAACTGTCAATGCACGATTGACTTCCACCGAATTCTGCTTCAAATGATCGTGAACGTTGGTGTGCGACAAACCAGCAGATACATCGGCGTTTGCCAACTCCTGATAGTCGATTTGCTTTTGCATGACAGTCTCCTAAATCCAATAAATATAAATAATATATAAGTAAATATCAAATTTGTCAAGGAAAATATTATGGACGATCTAAATAGAGTTCTCATGAATGCTGGATTACCAATTATTGCTGATTCTAAAAAAACAATAACTGAATCCAAAATAGAATCGTGTGGATGTGGCCCTGATTGTAAATGTGGTGGCAAATGTGGTGCTAAGTGTGGCAGTAAAGGATGTTGTTGTGATTGCGGTGAACGCACTGGTAATAGAAATATGAATGAATGTTCTGCTTCAATTTCTGAAAGTTCTAAAACGACAATAAATAATGCCCAACAGTCACACAAATATGATGAAAAATATGAAATGTATAAAGAATCATTTGATGCATTTATGGAAGCTGATATAGAAGAAAGTGCTGGTGTTGGTATATTGACTAAACAAAACTCAACTGTTGATGTAAAACCAGGAACATTAAAAAAGAATGGTAAACAAATGGGTTTTGATATTACAGACGGTGGCATTCCACCACGTGTATCAAAAGACTCATCTAACAGTTAATCTTCACCTTGCTCTTCAATCGTGGCTTTTAATGGATAATCATTAATTCTTGCGAATTCCTCTGTGTCAAACACTTTTTGTTCAGCAATTTCTTTAGAGTATAAACCCACAGCAGCCTTTCCAGATTTATGAATTGTAAGCATAACTTCAACCGCGTCTTCAGCGCCTTTATTGAATATTTTTTCTAGAACTACAACCACAAATTCCATTGGTGTAAAATCATCGTTATGCAACAACACCGCGTATTTTTTGGGTTTTATGACTTTAGTTATAACCACAGTTTCCACTCTGTCAATGACATCAATGTCGCTCATAATAATAATCCTTTATAATAAATTTCATTCATGATACCATATCTATAATATTTGTCAATAACAATTGTGAGAAAAAGGCGGGATTTCTCCCGCCTTCGTCATTCATTGTGTATTACTTAGCCGGTATCGAAGGAACTGCTGCTCCCATGATGATGGTATCAACTTGTCCTGTTTCAACCGCTTTCATCATAGCATCTGCACGGGTTTTATTTGCCAATGCTTCAAGAACCATTTGGATTTCACTTGGTTTAAATCCATCAGGAAGTGCGTTAAACAACTTACTAACACCACGACCTTCTGCTTCACGTCGCTCGGCAATCTCGCCAGCAATCTCGGTCAATGTTGATTGACGTTCCAAATCTTGCAATGCAGCCATTTTTTCAGCAGTTGCTGCTAAAATCTTTTCATCAGGAACAATCTCGCGCAACTGAACATTCAAGAATGTAAACGTGGCAGATGCTTCTTCTGTGGTGAATCCCAATCCAACCAAATCACGCGTTACATTACGTTTGAAATATTTACGCATTTTTTCAGAAATTTCTTCTAATTTGCTAGTTACTTCGCCCCATTCATATTCAGCAATAGCAGAACGCACAGCGGAACGGGCTGATGATTTGAATTGTTCACGATACCGATCATCCTTGCCAATTTTTTGGCGTAATTTCCATGCATAAGTGGTATTCAAGTTAAACGGAAATGCTACTTCAACAGTTAATGGATTTTGTTTTTTAGAAACTGATAATAGTTTAGAATCGCCAGAGAATTCATAAGCAAAACGTCGACCATCCATAATATCAATATTAGCCATTGGATTGATCCATATTATACCATCATCAAGTGATGTTTCTTGCACATTACCAAACCATACTGGAACACCGATGTGTCCAGGAGAAATAATATAAATTGCACAGATTGCATATGTAATTGCGAGTAAAAGACCACCTATTGTTCCTGGTAATGCCATCCATTCTGATTTAGCAAGAACCGCAACAGGCGCTTTCTCGTCATCACGATAACGGTGACTTTTTTCAATTTTTTGTTTTAATTTTGATAATTTTACATTGCGCATTATATACATCGCAAATCCGGTAATTATAATAATAATAAACCATAGTGTTAAAAATCCCATACTAATATCTCTCCTATATTTTTTAAACTTATATAAGTATATCACAGTGGGGGGGGTATTATGTCAAATATTATTTTTTCTTATTTAGAACGGAATAGTCATATTTCCATTTAATATGCTGTGCGTGAAATTTTCCGCGTGATGGTGCTTTTTTGAATGCATCATATACTTCGCTAGGAACTTCAAAATAAACATACATCCAACCAGAATGAAAATCGACATACATATTGCCACCGTCGGCTTCAGGGTCTTCTTCTGGAATCCATGAAGTTCGTTTAATGTTGGTGGAATTTATTTTTTCCCATTTTAATATTGGTAGCCCCATAGATATTATTTATCATTATGGCTGAACGCGTATTAATCCATGTCATTCCATACTCTGATTTTATCAACATTTAAACCATCAGGAATTTCGATAGAATATAAAATATTATGAACTTCCATAACACCCTTTCGTTCATCACGTTCATCGGACATATACCATTCATTATATAATCGGATAGTATTATTAAACCATACCACCGGATGATCATCAATGATATAACTGTTAACCCAGTTTATTAAACAAGTATCACGCCTATTCAATGATTTCACATAAAAATGATCCGTTGTTGTAACTGTAACTAGCCATTTTTTTGTCATTTGAATTTCTCCTTAAGTGCTGCTTCAACACACGGCGTAACCATCCACGAAATATCTTTTCCACTTGGTGCTAACACTTTTACCGTACTTGATGACACAAATAGAAAATCTTGTGGTGCCATGAAAAACGTTGTAACAATATCATTATTCATTCTGGAGTTAGTTCCATTCAATGTGAACTCCGCGTCAAAATCAGATGCAGCACGCAATCCACGAACCAAATGTGTGGCATTTTTCAATTCGGCATGATCAATTAATAATCCATCGAATGAAGTAACATTAACTGTATCATTTGATATACCATATTCTTCCATGGAACACTTAATCAATTTAATACGTTCGTTGACTGTAAACAAACTGGTTTTATTTTCATTATGCCCAACCGAAACATATATAACATCAAACAGATTACGCGCTTTTTCGATGATATCTAAGTGTCCCAGAGTTATTGGCGAAAAACTTCCCGCGTATACCGCAATCGATTTACTCATTTTCAACCTCTATATTGGAAAACTTACGAATTGATTTTACTGTTTCATCAACATTAAGTTCGATAACTACTTTTGGACAAAACAAATGTGGTGCGCGATGAACACACGTTCTTCCTGCACTGAGTTCTACCGATGGGCATGTTCTAATATATACATCCATTCGTGTTGCCCCGGTGGCAGTAATAGAACCACAATCCATTTCAACATTTGTTAGAGATATTGGTGGGAACACTACCGGCTCATTGGGTGTTATCACATTAACAACAATAACAATTGTCAAACACACCATTGCCGCACCTATTAAATTGGCATTTTTATTACTCAACATCAAGTTTGACCTCATTTGACATTATTTGTTTGCCATCTAAAATACGATGAATTTTTACTACTGCGCCATCGCTATTTGTTTCAACGATGCGTTTTTCACAATACAAATCTTCAACGTTGCGTTTGCATGTGCCAACGTCAGTTTTTATCAAACACATGGAGAAAGTTTTTTCCATTTCCAGTCTCGGTTCGGTGGTTAAATTGCTACAATCACTCACTATTTCGGTATTGTCACAACCAGCCAACGCTAATACTCCAACTAACAAAATCATATATTTTTTCATTTTATTCTCCCTGTATGTCCGTTCCTCGTTCTACCACGAATAATTCTATCCATATCGTTTTCCTGTTGTGTGCCAGTTTCCAAATGTGCTGGATTGCAACATTTAGGATTATCGCACTTATGTCTAACAACATGCCCATCTGGTATTATTCCATTTATTATAGCATAAGAAACACGATGTGCTCTATATTTTTTATTATTTGCATGAAATACACCATATCGATTACGAACTTCCAATGAACTTGCCCAGTGAATTCCACCTTGCCAATGCCAACAGTCGTTTTCTTTTTCTCTTTTTACTTTACTCCAAAATCGGGTAATATCTGCGTCTTTAAATATCATTCAAATTCAATCCTGTAATGTTTCTTTTGTCCTATGCTTAGTTTGAATGATTCACCTTTTGATGATATAATAGTATTGACATCGTCGACCTTAACGTTGTCTATACGAATTCCACCTTGTTGAATCATGCGTTTGGCTTCGCCGGATGATTTCATAAATCCTTCTTCGCGTAAAAAGACAGTCAATGCAAGATTACTAACCATGCATTCTCGATCAACTTTATGTTCTGGTAAATCAATATCTGATTTATCTTCAAATATGCTTTCTGCCATTTTTGCCGCTTTTAATGATTCATCGTTACCGCGAATCATAGAAGTCATTTCACAAGCGAATGATTTTTTCATCATGTTGATGTAACCATCTGTTTCACTGCCGTGCTCATCCATATGGTTTATTAATTCAAGACTTGAATCGCTAAATAATCGCAACAAATGGAATAGATCATCATCTGGAATATTTCTCCAAAATTGCCAGAAATCCAATGCAGTCATTTTGCTCCCATTGAGCCATACTACACCATCCGCAGTTTTGCCCATTTTTTGACCATTAGACGATGTCAACAATGGCGTTGTAATGCCAAATGCTTCTTTCATTGGATTTTTGCTATCCCACATTTTTTTAGCCAACTCCAAACCCATGGTGATATTACCCCATTGATCACTGCCGCCTATTTGAATTACATGCATGGTTGGGTTTTCATTGATGATATTGTAGAAATCGTATGCTTGAAATAAACTGTATGAAAATTCAAGAAATGACATTCCTTCGTCGCCTTCCATTCTCGAACGAACGCTTTCAAGATTCATCATTGTGTTGATGGATATCTTACTACCGATATTGCGCATGAAATCAACGACGTCAAGTTCTTCAATAAATTCATGATTGTGTATAACTTCATCAGCATCAACCACATTAGAAATGCTGAATTCGATGCCCCTAGCATTACGATCAATTTCTTCATCTGTAAGTAACGGTCTTGCCGTATCGCGACCAGATGGATCGCCAATTTTAGTCGTAGCAGTTCCAATAACTGGAACCACTACATGACCAGCGTCTTTAAACTTTTTTAACATTTTAAGTTGGACTAAACTACCAATATGCAAAGAATCAGCAGTGCAATCAAATCCACAGTAAATGACGCATGGCTCACTTAATGCGTTTTCGAGATTGGTGTCAGCCGTAGTAGAGTGTATAAAACCTCTATCGGTCAAATCCACCATTAAATCATTTTTAAAAACATGCGACATATTATATTTCCTTTTTCATATTTCAATAATCATATCATCTATATTATTAACCGTCAACACTTAATGTGTTTTCGATAATATACGCGACCTTTTCTAGTCATCTTGATATATGATAATTGTCTATGTTCACAACAAAATGAATGCGATTTCACACGAAAAAGCGTTACATGACCTTTTTTCATCATTGCTTTAATATCAACATCTTTAATATTATAACATCCCTCGCGATTGACCAACAACCGTTGCTCTATACCATTCATCATGGATTTCATCAACATTAGTCGGCGTTCTTTGCCAACCAATACAGTTCTAGGAAATGAGCTACGTTGTTTTATCATAAATTACTGTTACCAATCCATGTTTAATAGTCAAATATGTGTCACCAAAATAGACTTTGGTTCCACCTTCTGGATTAGACGATAACCATTTTTCAATTTCAAACACTACTTTGTTGTTAAAGTTTTTACGTGAACCATTACAGTATACCCAAATAAAACCTAAAATTTCAGCACGTAAAACTTTATGTTCTACCATGTAATGATTGGCTGAAAGTTGATAACCAGTTCCTAAAAAATAATTTTCAAACCAATGATGTGCTTCACTTTTGATATAATCACTCATATCTTGCATACGTGTAGCAGTATCATTCAATACTGTTTTTAATCCACTGCGGCGAGTTTCCAACTGTGGAATAATTTCATTGCGCAACCAATTTCTATCGTGTTCCGTTTCATGATTGGTGTGATCTTCGTGCCATTCGAGATTAGCAGCAATCGCACTTGTATAAATTTCATGCTTTGACATTTGAAGTAGTGGTCGAAAGATTTTTTGTTCTTCATCTTCACCAAGCATTCCAGCCAATCCATGGACGCCCGAACCACGAAACAAATTCAATAAAACAGTTTCTGCTTGGTCATCACTATGTTGACCCAATGCAAGCCATTCATATTCATGCTCTTCAATAATAGCATTAAAATACGTGCGCCGCAAATCTCTTGCCACTAACTCGAATGATTCGTTTCTCATTTTACAATGAGTATCTACATTAGTACCTGCGGCGTGAAATACGAGTTTGCTATTTTCTGCCAACGTTCTAACAAATTGTTGTTCCATCATAGATTCATCGCGATGTTGATGATTGAAATTAACAACACCAAGATTTGAATATCCAAGTTTCAATAACAAATGTAACATATAGACAGAGTCAACACCACCAGATACTGCTACTAAAATTTTTGCGTCTTTATTAATCATTTTATATCCCTTCAATCATATTCCAAGTCGAATTTTTTATCTGCCAATACTTGTATTGGTGTCCTTTATTTGTTATACCATTCCCATCCTATTGTAACAATTTTATCACCATTGTCAAGAGGAATCATCGCAAAGATTAAATCATGCCCACCATCGCTAGGTAAAATACATTCAGTATAGCCGCTACCAAGTATTGCTCTACTCACCGTACTAAGATAATCTTCTGGTGTTTCACGTGATTTATCTTTAGAAGAGTCTTCATTACTAATACCCCAGTTTTGATATCTATTCCAATCGCCATCACTAAGAAGGTCGTAAAACCAATGCGCTTTATCACCACCAATATATCGATCTGCGTCTGATGTTAAAATGCTTACTGGAACAATGGAATTATAATTCATATCAGAACAAGGGCAGTAATTTCTAGACCATTGTTTCAAATTTTCGACAGAAGTTTTATCAATACCAAAACCAAGCATTGCGTTCCATGGATTACTTGAGAATATGCCAAGAATGGGCATTGGATTCATGGTACGAAATAACTCCCAATCAACCTTTTCTAAATATTTGCAATATTCACCATAAACGTCAATGTCGCCATATTCGGGCATATATTGTTTTTTTGGTAGCGTTATTTTGGGTTTTATATCAGACATTACATTTTCTCCAATTTTTTATTTAACGTTGCTATTTGTTTCTCTAATTGTTCTTTTTCTTTTATTTTCTTTCCATAGTATTATCCCCTTAACCATTTTATAAAATATTTTTGTTTTGGATACCAAATGGCACCATAATGCATAATGAATGATTTATCACCAACGTGATATCTATCTTCTTGGACATAATATTGCCCCATCATAATCGACATCGGTTTCTCATAATCACCAGGAGAATCAGCTTGATACAAATTTGGAAGCTGTTGATAGTCCATCAATGTCATCGGTATACGAACACGTATCATTCTAAATGGCATTAACCAAACCCTCGTTCATGTGCAATTCTATATACCACATTAGGATATATCAAATGCTCCATTGTTAAAATACGTTTTTGTAAATCTTCAGATGTATCACCCTCATTAATTGGGACTTGATATTGAGCAATAATTGGGCCATCGTCCATTTTCGCCGTCACGTAATGAATTGTGCATCCACTAACTGTTTCATTGTCATCAAGTGCTCGTTGATATACGTCAAGTCCTTTATACTTGGGCAACAATGAAGGATGTATGTTGATCAAATTACCTTTCCATCGTTCACAAAATTCATTTGTGAATAATTTCATAAATCCGGCAAGACATACTAAATCAACATCAAAATAATTTAAAATATATGTCACAAATTGATCGTTTTCTTGCTTCGATTTAGTCGATAAATATGGCGCAACAAATGTTCTTATACCACTTTCTTTTGCCCTTGTTAATCCATATGCAGAAGCCTCATTAGATATAACACATACGATTTCAACTGGTGAAACATTCGGTCTACATGAATTTATCAATGCTTGTAAGTTAGACCCATTGCCAGAAATTAAAACTGCTATTTTTAATTTTTTCATCCGTATAATCCATTATGTTCAGCCGCTTCGGTTTCAGCATCGCGTGCATGCGAATAACTGCTTTGTGCTTCAACAAACACTCTCGTAACATCGACGTGTTTCTTTTTAATTTGCTTTTCCAATCTGCTAGAAATTGCTTCAATTTGCGTCGATGAAGTAGAATCCTTAAAATCCAATGAAATCAATACTCTAACTTCTTTTGGCCCAATATGTTCAGTAATAACTTCGTTCGCTTTAATAACACCCGGCATTTCAGAAATAATATCAGCAATACTTTTTTGGACTTCTGGTGATGCTGCTTCGCCGATCAATAACGATTTACATTCATACGCCAAAAACATTGATACCGATGCTAAAATAACACCAATAATAATAGTTGCACCAGCATCAAGCAACGAATTATTAAAATAATATGCTGCCCCTACACCAATAAATGCTACAAACAAACCCAACATAGCAGCAGTGTCTTCAACTAAAATAACTGCTACAGTCGGGTCTTTAACATCAGTAAGACCTTTCCACACACCTACACCATTTGGTAACGATCCAGTAAATTCCTGATATGCAACCAACCACGATTTCCCTTCCAACAACATACCAAAAAATAAAATACCAAGAACAATGTATTGATATCCAATATTGAAACCCACGAATGCAACCGATCCCATTAATAATGCTTTACCATGCATCAATGCTTCTACACCTTCCAATAATGATACACCTGCACCAACTGCAAAAATAAGAATGGCTACAATAAATGCATAAAAATAAAGTTCACGACCATAACCAGAAGGATGTTTGGCATCTGCTGGTTTACTCGCTTTTTTCATCCCCAATAAAAGCAATCCTTGATTGCTGGTATCCACCAAAGAGTGAATTCCTTCTGACATCATAGCGGCACTACCAGTAAGCCATGCACCACCAAATTTAGCAATAGCAATACCAAAATTGGCTACCGCAGCATAATAAATTACCTTTTTAGAAGAATGCGACATTTATAATTTTCCTTTTTCCATTTGTTTGTCGCGCTGCGCAATAATAACTTGTGCTTCGATGCCATCAAAAGCGGTATCAAGATGTTCCATAATTTTAGAAATTTTTGAATTATCAATTCCTAGTGTATTGTTTTTTGTTAGTAGTGTTAATACAGACTCTAAATCTTTTTTTCTAATATTAAATAAAGCCATCCATGCATCATGTGTAGTAACATTGGTTAAATCAGACATTTTATTCTCCTTTATACCAAACCGTGTTCTTTGAGTGTTTGAACAAAATAATTCAAACCTTCTTGTGAGTCAATGTGATATGAAGACACCACCTTTTTCCCACAAACTAAAATTCTATCAACTTGTTCAGAAGGTGGTGGACATCCACAATGTCCAGCAGCACGAATATCCTTAACGCCATTGGGATTAGCGTACATTATTTCAGCCACATCCAATGGAACATAACCACTAACTATCCAGTAATACCAATTTCGTGTGAAATGAAATGATGCAATTTTTATAGCGAGTTTATGGCGCTTGAAAAAATTAATATCACGCTCATCATAATCATCATGCCCCAATAAACCAATAACTGAATATGGAACTTCTGATGTTCCTTTAAGAATTTCAAACGGAGTAATACCCGCTTTTTCAAGTTCGTCACGAATGTAGTCATCACATTTTTCTACACCAGCAAGATTTTTCATTATGCAATCTCCACTTCATCTTGAAATCTAATAAATTTGTTATTTGCCATGACCGCAACTTTATCAGTTCCATTATATCTACCAATCGAGTATTCGATGGTTTTATAATCAATGCCACGCTCTTTGTAAATCATACGTGCCATGTTGCGAAGCGTGCTTTGCGTTGAAGTGCTCATTCCGCTGCCACCGATTTGATAGTTAGCCCAAAATGTAATAACATCATCAGGAACAATATTATCCTTTTCATGTCTACACATAATACTAACATTATCATCCATTGACATGTTTACTGCATCGACTTCAAATCCTGCAACTTCAATTGCCTTTACAACAAATTCTTCATATGTTGCACCGTGAATATCACGAAATGCGTTCTTCGCAGACACTTTATACAATGTTCCTTGCGTGTTAGAAATTTTAACATTCGAAAACAATGTTTTAAGTTCGTTGCGCAATTTATTAATAATATATTGCATGTTCGATCTCCTTCAATGAAATATAATTAAAGATACCATACATGATGTATTTGTCAAGAGATATTTTCAGCAATCCACCGTTCTGCGTTTAATGATTCACGGATATTTTTTTCTTGGCGATCCGCAAGTTCATACTTATTCAACAAATTGTTTTCTTCAAGCCAAAGCCGATAGCGATATTTAAGAATGTTTTTTAGAGTGGTATCATAATTAAAATCGAGACGTTTTGGTATAGTTAAATCGTGATTTGTGAATTGATCTAACCACATAGTTCCCATTCGATGGCGGCAAAATTTATCAACAGAACTGAGTTGATTCAAACCGCGACAAAATTCTTCAATATGTGTGGATATTTTTCTGCTATCTTTGCGTGGGAGTTTTTCAAGTTCTATCACCAATTGAACACATGCCAATGACTTTCCAAACCTGAAATATTTATTATCCATTTTACCAGTCCTCTATAACAAATGCTATAACCAAACAACGAATACCCAAAACCACGTATATGTTGTAAGCATTACAACTGCTAAAAATATCAATTGTATTTTCATTATGTTTTTCCGTTCATTCCATTTTCAATGATTTTGGCCCAAGCGTCTTTAATCTCTTCATGAATTTCTTCATCTATGTTATCCCACGATTGGCGTAATCCACCTCTGCCTGTAAGATCACGCACTATCGAATCTACTATTGTTTTATAATCGGGTGTTTCATCTGACATTGTATCTGGTTCCTTGTGTTGTTTATTAATCCAATCAATACAGTGTGTAAAAGTATCAGCCTCACATTTTTCTACATGAGGCATTTCGACTTCAAACCATTTGTCAATAATATCATAATCGACGAGGAAGCTTGTTGGCTCCCAAAACATAACTAATTTGTCGTTAATATTGGCCCACTCAAACGATACATGCACAGAACGATCCTCAATCCAACCAACCGTCAGTCCATATCCACTAGTAATTTGCACCCAATCAACAACCAAATGTGGATGATCGGCGGTAGATAATTTATGCTTAACCGCCTCATTGGAATGACTGCGCCATAACACACTTTTTTCAAAGCGCGTGGCTTCAACCCTATATACAGTTTCTTTGAATCGTGTTTGCATTTCATTATTCATAATAATACCTTTCGTTGATTATTTGATTATTATATATGATAATCAGATATTGTCAAGGATTAATTATATGTGACATTAACCTCGGTAATTTTTATTTCTTTTTCATCTTCTACATAATCAAGAAGCCATGACATAACCCAATCGTTGATGTCATCAAAGTTGGATGGATGAGATTTGCTATAGTGATCCGATGCATACGATGCTGATAATGTCCAATGAATATCATCACTATGAACATAATAATATCGCATCACTGGATCATTCATTCCAATGTTATTTTCAGATGCATAATCCATCGCAATTTCAAGCCATTCATTCTCTGAAAAATGATAACAATCTTCTGGCATTCGTTCACATAACGGCCTTAAAACCCCAACAACATATGTTGTCAACGATGATGGTCTTTCAACTGTTTCATAAACCGTATTAATCACGAAACAATCTATCTTTTTTTGCCGTTCAATGTGATTATCTTCTTCAATTTGCTTTTGTGCCAACTCCGCTTCTGTGGGGTGGCGGTTTGCTCGTTCTCTTAGCATATCAAGTAATTCATTTGGTGTTTTTTTATCAGCCATTGTGTTTATCCTATTTGAACCAATCTGGACGCAACGAACGTATTTGATTACTGAATGCTTCATCGTATCCGTTTGAAGTTTTACAAATGTATCCACCCAAAACATTTCCATAAGGATGGCTATAATTAGGTCGCCCTTTACCAGTTGACGCAAGTCTAAGCAATTCTGCTTTCTTTTCGGATACCGGAACTCTTGGTTTCTTCGGTTTTGTAAAATCGGTATTTTTGTATTTGGCTAGTCTACCTCTAAACCATTTTGGTGAAAGTGACCGTAGTTCTACATCGAATGATGCATCATAAGCACCACCGTGTCCAGATGTATAGTTTCCAACGGCCTGACCTATTTTGCTAGTATGAACAGGGCGACTCAATTTATTCTCAGCCATAAATACAAGTTTTTGTTTTTTATATGATACGGTTTCAGTTTTAAACCATTCAGGTCTAATCGCTTTCAATTCTTCTCTTAATTCCGAATTAAACGTGGAACTTTTTTGGTTTGTGAATCTAATCAATTTCATTCCAATTTCAGTGCACTGTCTTGGCTTGGTTGCACTGCTATTTGCTAAATCTAGCAATTCGTTTTTTATGGATAATCGTTTTTGTGCTTTTTTTCTTACGCCAGTTAATTTCGGGGCTTTAAATGTTCTCGTGATATTTCCTCTTTAAATTATTATTTCATGAGTATACCACAATGAGGAAACGTGGCGCAATAAAAAATGCCCCACCGTTATGATGAGGCACTTTATATATTAAATCCCTTTAGCAGAGGATAGAATCTTTCTCGAAATATGAGCTTTTTTTGCCGCCGCGCTACCAGATGATAACGATTTATCATTATCAATAACACGATGTTTTCTAGTGATATTGGCTTTATATGCACCAGCACTTTTTTTTGTAATTTTGCCACTCTTAACAAGAGCATCAATTTGTTGCGTTGCAGTCATATTCTTTCTCCTTGGTATATGCGACGTTATTGTCGCGGGTTTTACAGGTCTGTGTGATTTCACAGGTCTGATGGGCGATGGATTATCCATCATGTCAATTAGTTCATCAATGGTGGGCCATGCTCTGATAGATTTTTTATCAGATACAATTTCCAACGTATATGTACACATTGGAACCGTGTCACAATAATATATAGGCTCATTATGATATACATCTAAATCGTCAAACAAACAATGTAAAAGCGCTAACGGACCCATTATCAAATCATCTTCTTCATTCATATATTTTTTAAGTTGTTTATAAATTGTCAATTTCTTCAATGCTGATAATATTTTAGGCTGAAATATATTAGAACGATTGCCATATAAATAATTAAATGAATAAATTCCACCGAATTTAACATATGGTATAAAATTTTCGACAACCCATCGGGCTATTTTTTCATCCATGCATCCATTTAAATCAAAAAATGCATAAGATACGTCATTAATTAATTTTAGAGCACTCAATTCACCATGATGAATGATTCTATTTGGAAGATGTTCAGTTATTTGATCAAAATCGTCAATTATTGAAGCATCTTTCTCTACCAATATGGTATTTTGAGTCAGCAAACCCATTTGTTGTGCCTGTAATACACATAATGCTTGCGAGGCAGGAAACCATATACTATCACCAACAATTACATCATCTATTGCCATATATTCAAGAATTTTTTGTCTCGCGAGATTTTTTAATTTGCGATCATACATGTCGTTATACCCCTTGCATTAATATTGAGTGCTGAATTTCATCATCATTCATGAATTCTACAGCAGATGATTTGCTGGTATGATCAAGATATGCGGTAGAAGATGTTTTATGTTGGGTATATGAACCATATTTCAAACGCAATTCAATCTCGACAAATAGCCATTTTCCATCTTCAAATTTAACACCAATTTGTGGTGCCAAAGATAAACCGGATGGTTTCTTGCCGCTTGTACCACCTTTGTTGCGATCATCTTTCATACGCTTTGACATATGCCCTTTTTCATTATCCTTCTCGGTCATGTTTCTAAATCCTATATCAGATGGTCTAATAGGTTCGCCTGTCTGACCACCTTTATAATCATATCCTTCACCATTAAATTTAGGTTTTAGTGGATTTTCCGTAACATGCCCAACCCCTGCACGCAACAATGAACTATTGCATATATCTTCTAGTGTTTGCATCACATCTTCAGGGAGATATATATTCCATAAATCAATATATCCACGTGCAGTAATACCATTTAATTTATTAGCTTTATTTGACGCGGATGCTAACTGTTTCTTTATATCAATATGTGATACATCATTACTAAGATATTTGGCAACAATTGATTGAAAAGTATCTATAATAGGTTGATGATCGAAAAGATTGCCATATCTATTAAACGCCATATTGATAATAGGTTTAGAATTTCCAACTTTATCCCCCAATTTTAAATTTTTTGTTGGATGTTTTGAATAAAATCCTTCAATAGCATAAGCTCTAATAGCGCCAATATTCTTTCTATTCATGAACACAACAGATTGTTTGCCGTAACCAGTAGAACGCCCAAGGGTGCCTTGAATAAATGCCGCTTGTGATCCAATAGTTTCAGTAAAATCGACATAATATTTTACACATATAGGAAACGAATCAGCCATTCTACCATTACCAGTCACCAAAATAATAGCTTTTTCATTGCCCACTTCATTTTCGATACGTTTAGCAATAGATGTTTCTTTATCTTTTTTTGTGGTTGATGGCGTTATTCTGAAATTGATCACTTTTATTCCCATCGTGTTGACTATATAATTTTCAATTATATCAGTAATTGCGTTAGAATGATGCCATCTCATTAACATTAGTGTCTTATCATTATCGCCATTTCCGTCAAGTAAAACATTGGTTATAAATAAATCTACTGCATTCATGCAATATGTATAATATTCATCATGTGTTAATTTTTCCCCACCAATGAATTGCGGCTTTTTATTATACTTAGATTTATTACTAAGTAATTTTATATTAATGTGTTGCAGACCTTCACAATCATAAATCTTAGCTGCCTCGTCGAATGTATATAAAACCGGATTGATAACTGCCGCATCAGTATCATATATATCACCCTGAAGAACATTAAACCCGCAGTAATTATCACCGAGAAATTGTTTAATATTATCTATTTTTTCCAAATGATTGAAATCATATGCAGTAGCGGAAAACCCTATCCATATATGATTTGAGTTTTCACTCGCTAGATTATTTCCATCTGTGTTATGTATAGACATAATTTGATATAATATGCTATCGGTGTCAGCGCCATAATGATGTTCATCAACCAAATATAATAAATCAAATCCTTCGAGATCGGCATTTTGGCACAATTGTTGGATATCTGAAATGCATTGCAGTTTATTTGTTCTCGCTACAAATACAGATTTTAGATATTCATTTCCACCGTCTTCGACGTTTTCTTTAAATGACAATTGATATTCATTATACGATTTGCACATACGATCTATGGCATCGTTATTGAGTTTACGAAGTTGATTTAATGACACTCTGGATGATTTATATGCAATTTCAGATTTAGCATATTCAAATTCAACGTCGCCGAACAAATCCAAAAACACATCAAGCTCTTCACGATATTGCGATCCATGCGCCAATTTATTTGTTCCTACATTGATATTAAAATATTTACGACCTGTCATTAAACACATAATTGGCTCCAACCAAGACATAATATGCGCCAAACTAGATTTTCCAGATTGTGTTGGTCCATTAATATTTTTACATTTAGATGGGTCATTCAATAACGACGGAATAACCCGCTCAACTAATGTTCTAATAGCGTTTAAATGTGGTGTTCCAATGGGATGTTTTTCGCCATTTTTCAATGCTGTAATTAATTTTTTATAACCAGAATTATGTGCTTTATTAATTATATCTCGTTGCTCTGATCTATTCATTGCTAAAAATAAATTTTTATCATATGGTTTCATGTTTACAACTATTGAAACACCATCTTTTTCTGGAATTATAACATTTTTTAAATGTGAAGTTAAATATGACATTATAGGATAAGAATAATCAATATACAATAAATGATCATTTACTAATTTATCGAAATTGCTTTGTTTTTTTAAAGCGTTGGAAAACGGTACAATAGTAGCAAGGGTTTCATTTACAGGTGAATCATCATTAGATGGTATATCACCGATACGGATAATACTTGGCTGTTGGTTACTCATTTTTTAATACCTCATTGTATAGTTTCAATTATTGGATTTATATAATATACACCATATATCCATTATTATATATTGTCAAGCATTGTTTTTAATTATTTTCAAAAATCATGGTTGCGCATAAAATCAAAAACTAACTAAATGATGAAATTGAATTTTTGCGCAAGGGTCTAACCATTTGATATATATACATATTGATATAATAAACACCGTATTTAATAATGATAAATACAATAGGAAATTATTTTATTGGAGTGCTAAAATTGATTATATTTAAAGGTGATTTATTAGAACAAATAACAAATATAGAAGATAATTCTGTAGACTTGGTGTTAACTTCACCACCGTATGCCGAACAACGCGATGGATTATACAACGGAATCAATGAACACGATTACCCTGAATGGACTGTAAAATGGATGCAACAAGTCAAACGAATTCTTAAACCAGCCGGTAATGTGGCAATCGTGATTAGACCACATATCAAAGAAGGTCAAATCAGTGATTATACATTAAAAATGAGACTAGCAATACGTGAAGATGGTTGGCGCGAGTGTGAAGAATTGATATGGATTAAACCTACATCTGCACCATTAGGTAGCAACTATCGCCCTAGAAGAAGTTGGGAAAGCATACATTGGTTTTCATTAGATCAGCGTAGCTATTGCGATCCTAAAGCGAATGGTGTGGTTTCGGATAGAATAGGCATGGAATCAGTGAAAGGCGTTAATGAATATATCGATAGCGTAAGCACCGCCAAATCAGGAATCGCGAGATGCAAAGATTACGTCGAAGTCGGGACACATGAATCTAACAAAGACAAATTTAATACACATCCAGCGCAATATCCAGAAAATTTAGCATCATGGTTGATCAAACTGTTATCACCGGAACAAGGCGTAGTATTAGACCCATTCATGGGTAGCGGAACAACAGGCGTAGCTTGCCTCAAAAACAATCGGTCTTTCATTGGTATAGACTTAGAAGAAAAATATATAGAAATAGCAGAAAAAAGGATGGAAAATATACAAAAAAATCCTGCATTTAAAATATTCACTTGAATAAATACTAATAGCGGTAATCCTAAATGCTTCGAACAAATAGGAAATCTGACTAGGGTGACAGACTGTCCCGCTGCATTATTTATAACTGTTTAACTAGGGTAAGTCAAAATGAAAATCAAAAAATGTGAACAATGTGGAAATGAGTTTGAAACAAACGATCATAGACGCAAGTATTGTAGCCGCCAATGTGCCGCGACATTCAACAACAAAAATAGAAAACGTTCAGAACACAGTAAAAATAAAACACGTTTATCCGTTCTTAAATATAACGGCATCGATGGTGATTACTCGCCAATAATATGGTGCGAGTGTAATAGTTGTGGTGTCAAGTTTTATAACACACCGTCAAAAAACCATCCAACGAAAAATAGAAAACGCAAAACTTGTTCTACAAGTTGTTTCAATAATAGACTACGTGCAGCAGGCAAAAAAGGTGGTCTTATAGGCGGCAAAATATCCGCACAAAAACGATGTTTGCGAAGTAAAGATGAAATGGCATTATATGATTTATGTCATCAAAAATACAACAACGTAGACCACAATAAACATTTAGTAGATGGATGGGACGCAGACATTATACTAAATGATCATAAAATAGCAATCCTATGGAATGGCCCATGGCATTATAAAGAAATGGTAGGCTTGGTGCATAGTTTAAAACAAGTTCAAAATAGAGACCGAATCAAACAAAAACTATTCAAAGAAAATGGATGGAATGTAGTCATATTTGAAGATCGTTATTTCTCACCAGAAAGTGCTTTTATTGAAGTCAAAAAAATAGTCGGCTAAAGCCAACCATTTCTTATATGTACTGATAGTTGGAATCGAACCAACCCGGACTTTCGTCGGCGCGTTATGAGCACGCTGCACCCCCACTATGCGTTACCAGCATCGGTTGTTTATCTATTTTTATATTACCTCAACTACCTCTTTCTGTCAATTATTTCTTTTTAATTTTAGATACTTTAGCATCAACCACACGATCTTTAGCGGCGTTAAATGCATCCATAAAACTTTCATGAATACGATATAATTCATCCACCATTTCCATTTTATCTGCTTCTTTAGGAAAAACGTCTTTCCCGACCAGCATATTCAACGAAACGAGTTCTGTGAACATTTCTTCGAATGACAACACTGAAGCTACACCACTATCGGCTTCTTCGGTAGGATACACGGTAATCAATACGTCACCTTCGCCATGTTGTTCATATTGCCAGTCGAGTTTAGTATTGAATGCGCCATACATATCCATATTAAATGAAAACTTCATGTTATTCTCCTTATGTTAATAATTCACTTTGATCAAAAGTTTGAATCATTTCGTTTGCTTCGTTATAAACGTAGGTCATCAATTTGTTATGTTTTTCAAATTCATCAGCACCACAAATATGAATATATCCATCTTCATCGCCGAACCAAAAATGTGAACAACCGTCCCATTTGATGAATCCGTTGATGTATATTTCCAAGTCACATGGAACATCAAATAAATTATTTCGATCAAAACTCTGCCACGAACCAATTTCATATACACTAAATGACCATGAATGACCATATAGTGCAGTAGTAGTGATTAAAAAATCAGCATAAGCAGCACCCTCATCAAAGCAGATAGGATTAAATACTTCAAATCCTACTTCGTTGTTGAATGCATCTATTAAACCCATTTCACGAATAGATTCATATGTTGTATGATTATCTTTTAACCACTTTTTAACTACGTCTGGATCAATGATTGTATCCATTAGAATGACGTTTTCAAAATACCGGAAGCAAGACCCATATTAATGGTTACGCCGTGTGATTTTTTCAATTCACCCATAATTCTACCCATATCAGACATATCGGTAGCGCCAGTTGCTTCGATTGCAGCGGCTACAGCAGCCCGTGTAGCGTCTTCATCCATAAGTGTAGGAATATACGCATCAAGCACTTCGATTTCACGTAGTGCGGCTGTAAGGGCATCTGGTCGGCTATCGTCTTTTTGAAGAATGCCTACTGTTTCTTTTGCTGATTTCATGAATTTTTGCGCAACTTTAACGATATCAGTGTCAGTCACTTCACGATTGCCATCATCTTTGGCACGCATTCGAACTTCGGAGAGAAACGTAACCAATAATTTAGCGTCTCCGTTTTTATCTTTACGTGCTTGGATGGTTGCAGCGGACAGTTTATTCAACATGATATTATCCTTTCTTTGTGTTAATAATGATTCCAATATAACATAAATGTGCGGAGATGTCAATAGATTATTCCAGATGTCTAACTTTTAAATTACCGCATTTTTTACATTGCAGATGGTATTCCACACTTTGTCGTTTTGAACCCCCTATTGTTGATGTAGTCACGTTATATTCATGAATAGTTTTCCATTCATGTACACATACAACTGAATGTGCTTTACCGCATTTTGTGCAAAACTGATAGCCATCTTTTATTTCTTTGTCATATTTGTGAAAACAAAACATTATTCAACCTCCTTTTCTATTACCCGTGAGTATTTTTTCTTCTTTACCGCAATAAGTGCATACACGGCTCATACCAGTTGAATACAGTGATTCAAAACCTGATCGATATATCGTTTTCCAACCGTTGTATTTGTGTCGTCGCAATGCGCATAAAAACTTTTTCCATGCTGGCATATCCAAAGTTCTCCGACGAATATTAGATAAAGATTCTGTCACTATTTCCTCCCTATACCAAGCGCACGTTTTTCTTCAATTGTAAGTTTCGACATTGCGGCTTCGCGCAATTCATCTTCGACTCTCAATCGTTCTGTTCGATGCTCTTCACTTTCGTGCATTACGATACATCGTTGACCATAATCTTCATGTATTCCTATAACTGCATCATCGCCTACGACTTCGCCTTCTTCTTTAAGAAATTCTATTGCCTCGGCAATTGTTTTACCAAATACAAAAGTTATATTATGAACTGATTCATAGGTATCACGCAATGTATCAATTAGTGCTGGTTGTTCGGTTGCTTCATATAAAATATTTGCTTGTGTTTGTTTTTCTTCTATCACCGCTTGATGCGCAACGGTGGCATTAATAATTCGTTCATCTGGCATCGCTTCTTGTATGTGCATTGTTTCGGTAAGAATATTTTCTGTTACGTCTTGTGAAGAATCATATTTTTTTACTACCTCATCATGGAGTGCTAGCGCGTATAAATCTGATGCTTCACCATCTTCAATTTCTTTATCAAAATGATATACTTGCATTCCTTCATATTTCATATATTGTACCGAAACGGGTTGAAATGTATAACCGCTTATGATACCAATCATTTCGTCGCCTTTGTACACATTCCACATTTTAGAGTCGTGAAATCCTGCTTCTTCGGAACTATCCGGCAGCATGGGGTATAATGTATCTTCTATTAATAGATATTCTTTAATCATGAACCTATTGTGCCTTTTCTTCTTCCAAACATTCCTGCTTTAAGTAACTTTTGTCCTAATTCTACAGTGTATTCAGAACTTGTTTGAATTGATTCAACTTTTTGTTTATCGTCGATGACGTTTTTCAATGTAATTGTATATGATTTAAGTAAATCAGTTAATAACTGTGTCAAATAAATTTTTGCTTCTTCAAATGTTTTGAAGGCGCGATCAGGTTCAAATTTATATGCAGATTCAAATCTGTATATAATTTCCAATTTTCCTGCGCGATTATATAACGATACACTTTCAACAGTTGTTGTATGAATCTCATATCCATTTTTAGGTGTCGCGCCCGAATATCCACGATCATCTGCCAACAAAACAACATATACAGTATCACCTTGTTTGAATTTTTGTTCTGGTATAACCCATTCCTTATCATTTAATTCTACGATATGGTCGATAATATATTCATCGGTATATTCATCAATGAGTGCATCCATTTGTCTTGACATTTTCTCATAATAATCACCCTGTTCCACTGCGACTAATCGGAACGCATCTATAGCATCTTGTTTATTAAAATATAATGATGTATAATAATCATAATTTAATATATCAATATCGCCGTCGTCATCAATAAATTGAACGATTGATTCAGTTATTGTAGGAACCCATATTGTACCGCAAATTCGTTCCTTTGATATCATATAAACAACATCACCTATTTTTACATTTTCATTTTTCATTCAAATATCCTCTGGCTGATTTTAATTGCTTGCACGCTCTATGCAACAATATACTAATAGGTAACATATCTGATAACTTTTCCGCAACATAAACATGATCATGTTTAATTGCATCTAAATGCGCCATAACAATTGTTCGAGCATTTCTTGATGCTTTATATGCATGTGTTCCAAATTTTTCTTCTAACGATATGTCGGCTGGCTCAATGAATATTACAGTAAATTTAGATTTTCTTTCTGTCATTGCCCGTAATACTGAAAAAGCAGTTTCGGATAATGATGCGGTTCCCAATTCGTCACCCAATATAGGAAACAACACAATATCATCATCAACTAAATGATTTGCTTCAATCACTGCATTATCAGGGTTCCAATCTTTTACATTAGGGTTAAACCATTGTGTGTTATCACGCTTGAATTGATTGATGAATGGTTCACGCCAATTCGAGTTACCACATGTTCCAAATAAACCAATAGTTACATCTTCGTTTGTGGTAGGGCATTGTTCATACGACATTTTGATATTCCTTAAAATAATTATATTCTAATATACCAAAATTACAATAATTAATCAAGTTGTTTTATTCAAAATCGATAACGGTACCATTTTGGAAGTTGTCGGTAGTTGTATAACTGTCACCCGAGACGCCACTATCATTACCATTGGAATTATTGCCATTTATTATTTCTTGATTTTCATCATCTGGAAAATTCATTTCATCATCGCCACAAATTATATCATTTATGTCAAATTCATTTTCATCGGGTGCGACTGGGGTGTATGTAATTTGCGTAACTAAATAATCTGAACTATCACCAGTTTGATTGGCATCATCATCAGAATAATCCGTAGCCGTAAATTCAATCGTGTCAAACGTGCCGCCATCATCCGCTTGTACTGTAAATGTTCCAGTATGTCGTTGCTGTGCTGTAAATTCTACTTCGCCTACAATTTCATCATTTCTATAAAGTATAACCTTGCCCTGTTCGTCGCCAGACGATCCACGTCCATCACCTTCGTTTTTATACAACCTTGAAACACCAAATTCAACTTGTGTTACATTGTTGTCGAACTCTACAATTATACCTTCGGCTTCACCAGTAACTGGATTATGTCCAATTTGATTGGGGACAACATTTCCAATCACCGCACCACTAACACCAAGTGCGCCACTAGATACAACTACATTATCTTCGGCGATTTCTCCATCAATATCTCTACCCACAACCCTAAATCCGCTGTCTATATCATCAAAATTATTCTTATCGATTCTAACTGGGTCAAGCACCAATATAGGCACTGGTTCAGACGTTGGTTCAGGTGTAGGTGTAGGCGTAGGCACTGGTTCAGACGTGGGTTCAGGTGTAGGTGTAGGTGTAGGCACTGGTTCAGACGTGGGTTCAGGTGTAGGTGTAGGTGTAGGCACTGGTTCAGACGTGGGTTCAGGTGTAGGTGTAGGCACTGGTTCAGGAAATATATTTAAATTAATAATTTCATCATTTTCATTTTTGTCATCAGTAAAAATTTCAACATCTGGTGTCACAGTTTCAGAAATTTCACTTATTGGATCAATGGCACCATATGTATTAACAACATTATTAATTCGTTCATCAACTATGTTGGTGAAATCTTCATCATATTCGTCACCACCGGCATCAGTTACAAATTCATCAAACCCTGTTTGTGTTTCATATAATAAATTATTATTTTCATCTAATTCAGGTATTACATCGTCTAAAAATTTTACTGCTTCATTAGCACGCAATAAAGAATTACCATATATCGAATCAATTAATACATCAGTCATCAAAATTGGATCACTTAGAACGATATCGCCATATGAAATAGTTGTTGACATATTTGCTCGATTTATTACTTGAACATCCACAGAAGTGGAAATTACAATTTCACCAACGAACCCATCATGTTCTTCCAATAATACCACACGTGTGATGCCATCGGTTGCTACGTCTACACCAACTTTCGTTCCACGAATGCCTATTGTTGCTACTGGTGTTTCGATAAGCATTGCATTTGGGTCAGATTTTGCGATCATTCCAGATACAAAAGTAGCCACACCGTGACCTATTTCTAATGTCATACTTCCCATTTGTTCGGCTGGATCGTATATCATTTCATCGATTATCATCGATCCACTATCACTCATCGAGAAAATAGATTCATCAGTAAACTGTATCGTTACGACACTACCTTCTGTTGTTACTATTTCATCTTGTTGCAATATTTCATCCCCTTCGGTCAAAGATATAGTAACACCATCGCGAATAACTATTACATCATTTTCAAGTGATACTATATTTCCAATTGATTCGTTCATTAATATTACCTCTTAGAGTTTCATTACCGTATTTGTATATATTTTTGATACATGCACCCAGTATTTACTATCTGTAATAGATGCAGCATAGTTATTCCATTTTACCATATTCCTAACAACATATAGGGCAAACGATGAATAATGTGACGAAAGGGCGCGTTCATCATTAAAATTCCAACCATCGACGCCGTCGGTAAGACCTACATGAAATATATATTTGGAATCCGCTTCGATTTCGTATAGATCGTCTTCGTCCAACTCTTGAGTCAAAAATCCATTATCGTGTAGACATTTCAACACTTCATGCATTTTTTTATAAACTTTGTCAGTATCATTCTCGTCACAATATTCAAATATTGAATCGATCATTCCCATTATTTTCACACGAAGTGCTGGTGTATCTGTTGTGATCGCTGTTGTCATATAATAAATCCTTTTATAAGTAATATTAGAAAGTCATTATATATCAATTTTAAAACGATGTCAATGGAAAAATAGAGCAGCGATTATGCTGCTCTATTTTTGATAGTTATTTTATTTTAATAGATTTTGATTGTTTTGATTCTGGAATATGTTGTTCCAATGTTACAGTCAATAATCCATTGTTCATTACCGCATCTTTAACTTCGACATCATCGGCAATTTGAACCAAACGTTTAAACGCACGATTGGCTATACCACGATGTAAATATGTTGGTTGAACTTCATTTTCGTCGTCGAGTTTTTCACCCACGATAGTAAGCCAATTACCATTTTTAACTTCCACCGTGATATCTTCTTTTTCGAAACCAGCTAACGCAAAAACGACGCGATATTGCGTTTCGCTATGTTGTTCAAAATTAAATGGTGGATACGAATCGTAATTTCCGAGTGATGTTCTTACGCCATCAAAAACTCTTCCCATTCCGATTGTGGTTTTGGCTAGGTCGTTAGACACTTGGTCTACAAATCTATCAAATTCTGTTAGTGTTGTGTTTTTATTATTCATGTTATTACCCCTTAAAAGCAAGTATTAATTTTTTGAGTCCAGACTATTCTGCAACTCTTTGCATTATAATACCAATTTAGGCTATTATTATGCAATTATACCAATATTTATCAAATAATTCAATTTAAAACCAAATATAATACAAAAATGTAGGGGTTTAACCGATGTCAAACCCCTTTTTGTGTTTTCACGATCAATGTCGGTCCACTCATAAATTGCTAAATCATGTTTTTCCCTATATATTTCTATAATATTAGTACATAAGTATTTAGTTAAGAAAGTTCAACAGTTTTTCTTGTTTGTGAGTTTCTTTTTACCGAATCGATGCCATTTAATGCACCCTCTTTGGATTTATATCCTTCCGATATAGCGATAATTTCGCCATTACCAGCCTTCAATCGAAAATGCCATTCACCATTTTTGGATTTATAAAGTTCATACTTACCCAATCTTGATTGTTTTGCTAATGGCATAGGATCAGTATCCGTTACAACTTCAATTGCGGATACTGGTTGATTATAACTCAATTGTGCATCAGTTTGTCCATATTTTGTTACCATAATATTATCCTCATTATAATAGGTTATAAGTATTTATAGTATGTAGACAAAAAAATGGCTACTATAGAAATATAGTAGCCATTCGTTATAACAATTAAATATTAATCGTTGCTGATAGACATGCCATCAGTTCCGGTTCCAGCAACAAATCTACTTGAACCTAATTTACCTATGTTTTCAATCAAGGGTTCCATACCTGTTCCAGCCATCAACGTTTTGAATGTGTGTTCAATGGATTCACCACGAACAACCGATAATGGAGCAAGATGCTCAGATATGCTTTCAAACGCGCCAGTTTTAGCAATAGATGCAAGTGCTTCAATCAAACCTGGTGTTACAGATTTAGCACGGGTTTCATCAGCGGCTGCTAATGCAACAATGCGTTCGATTTCACGACTCAATTCTTTTTCAGCAAATTTTATACTCAATTCTTCATCTGCTTTTCTATCACCACGCTTCGATTCGTTGATCAATTGATATGTAGCCTGTGTATCAAGTTTACTCTCTGCACGAAGCTTATCTATAGCATTTTCGTGATCAACTGCATCAGTGCGAATTTCATGATCGCGATGCGCTGCCGTCTTTTTGGTGAGATCGACCAATTCGTTGGTTTTTTCTCTGGCTATCAATACACCCTGTTTGGCTACTTCTTGACCTTCAATCAAAATACGACTGCGTTGTTCAGTTTCCAATTTGATGCTATTAACCAATTCTTCTTGTTGCGAAGTGCTTAATAAATCAGCAATGTCATAATCATCAATGGCAACCGTGATAACTTCAAGGTCGTAAACTTCCATATCATTTTCACCAAACAAACGGTTATCTCTACCGTCGGCACCCTCAACTTTTTTACCAAGTGTCAAATCACGCAATATTTCTGCTGCGTTTGCATAAAACTCTTGAATAGTAAGTTGACGAACATGATTGCCAATAAGTGAACGCATGTGATCGCACAAATATTGAACATAATTATCAACATTGAACCAATTGCTTTCGTCGGCAACAAATCTAACCAAATATTTAAGATCGATGGTTAAATCAACCAAATCTTTAGTTTTTACAACAATTTTATCACTAACTGGATTAGACATTACGCGTAGATACACAGTGTCTAACTTATTATCACGATTTTTAGGGCGACCTTTACTTAAAGATAAACGCTCTAGATATTCGTCATATTCCAATAAAACTGTTTGTGGCCCTTGAATTACGCGTCTGTCGCCAGATTTGTTAACCACTTGAATTGCATAACCAGTCCATACATTAACTGTCACAGCGCCATCAAACTTGGTGTCTAATGTAATCATACGCGGTGGTGTAAATGTAGTTCCACGGCTCATTTCGTCGCCAAATGTAGATTTTTCTGGTGCTAAACGGCGTTTGGTTGCACTATATCCACGTGTCATTGAAGAACCTGCACCATCGTCGAGATTGCTTGCTGCATATGCGATTTCTAAATCATTTTCTTCTACATAACTAGCACCAGTTTCAACTTGTGCATCACGAAGAACACGATTGTGTGATAATACGTCGGTATTTCCAGGGAAATACAAACCACACATTCTATCATCGAGAACACGACGAACAGATACATGTTTGCGTGGATCGGCAAGGAACATAGTTGGTCCCGTAACTAACTCAACGTCGCCAGTATTTCGGTCAAGAACATAACGCGCTTCGCCTTTTGGAATAGCAATAGAATAATGCTTTTCTTGTTCGCCATATTTGATAATAGCATGTTCAGGTCTTGGGAAGTAAATGGCAGTATCATCGCCTGTTAGGAATAATTCATCGCCTTGTTTATTCTTAACAACAACCCCAAGGCTATTTTCTTCTTCATAATCGGCAATAACTTTAATATAAAGTCCAGAGTTGTCATTCAACTCATATGCACGAAATTTGCGCTTTATCGTTCCGCTCGAATTGCTAGTTACAAAATCTTCAGTAGGCTGTGGAAATACAACTTCTGGTCCACGTTTGTAATCTTTGTTACCATCTTCATTAAGAAGGATGCAATATTCGAGGCGTTCAAGAGTAACAGCATCACGAACATATGAATCTGTTTCATCTTTAAGAACTTCGATGCCTGTTGGTGGAATATAGAAACTTACATTCGTTCCTTTAACGGTCATCAATCGGCCTGTAACCAGATTTTCAGATTCGCTAGATGTTACAACAGAATCTTCGCTGGCGGTGTCTTCGCTACCAGTAGATGCTTCTTTAATAACTGCTTTATCCCAATTATCTTTTGCTGCTTCTTCATCATAAACACGAACTAACAAATATTGATTAGAACGAAGGTGGTGTCCAGGAACTACTTCACATGTTTGTGTAGGCCATAACGGAAAAGAAACCGGACCCGGAATATTTTCTGTTTGACCAATATTCAATAAATCATTATTAAGTGGTTCTGCTTTACCGGCATCAGGATGTGAACCATTATTAGAGGTATTGCGTAGAACAATATATTCACCCTGTCTTGCAGTTATATTAACTTGTAATGCATTTTCAATTTTACACGGGGTGAATCTTCCAGTTTTATTATCATATAGAACTGGTGAATCGGTTTGTGATAAACTTGATTTGTTTGGTCCACAATATGTTGTTACGTTACCTTTTGTTTCATCCAAAACATACGCAAATACTCCAGGTGGCAAAACTAATTCTGATTCACGGACGCGTGAACCACGTGCTGTATCTTCTTGACTCATTATTCGTACTCCTCGTTTATTTAACTTACTTGAAGAGAATAGCACATTCAATATGACAATGTATATATTAAAATGTGATTAAATATTAATTTTATTCTACTGCGGTTACGGTGTAATCACCATTATAATTTTTTTTAGCTTTTTGATTAGTTGGGATTGATAATCTACCACCAACATAAAAAACTTTCTTACCCGAGTTATTCAATTTCACCGGGTTGGTAACACTTAGGGTTAATTGGTCCACCGTCAACGTATGTGATCCTTTGGTGATGGTGATCGAAGGAGGTAATATGATAGTAACAAACGCTTTGGGTGTTCCATTTTCTATTTTGAATTTGCCTCGTTTTACCGTACCACCAAAATCAAATATCGTACCAGATAGCGTCGTTGTATCAGATGTTGGCGAGATCGTTACGGTTCCACTACCATCCACGCTGGAAGATACCGAACCAAATTTCATATTAGTTTTTGCAATAACTACCATTTGAGCAATAGCAGGGAATGCAAAAATACTAAAAAGTATAATGAGTAATATATTTTTCATTAGTTATAATGTATCATAAATGTTCGTTTCACCTTTTTATCAAATATAGCAGAACCAAATGAATTGATAACTGCATCAAATGATATACCATCAACAACAACCGATATAACTTGATTAGGCGACCCCGATATAGTAAATCCTCCAAACCGCACTAATTCTTTCTGTACGGCTTGGATTATTTGTTCGGATCGTATATTCGGTATCAAATTTTTTAATTCACTTGACACAGTTATTACCACATCATTGGGAACTGTTATAACTGCGACACCAGATGGTGTAACAATTGTAGCAGAAACTGAACCCGTTACACTTGCCGCTTTAGTTGTAGTTAACGGTAACTGTGTAAGTGCCAGTATAAGAACCGACTGCTTGAGCAGACCCAACATTCAACGTTGCTCCTACGTTTATGGTGCTTGTCCCACCACTAGCTATTGCTGGTGTTGCTCCTGCATCGTGATTAAATGCGTTTACAACCATTGTGTCTGAACCACTTGTTAATGTTACATCGGTGGTTGGAACTGTAAGACTGTATGTCGCGGAACCTTCACCTGTTACAGTGAATACACCTTGTGACGATGACCCAGAACCCAATTCTGTAACATTAGTAGCGGTTGTTCCACCTGATGTATTAACAAGAACCGTTCCTGCTGTACCAGTTGGAGCCATTGTTCCAAAATTCATTGCTGCGCCAGCAGAAATTGCAATCGGTGCAACAATTGTTGCGGAAGCCGTTCCGGTAGCATCGGCGGCTATAACTTGATTTGTAGATATTAATAGTGCGATTATCGCATAGAGTAACTTATTCACGTCCTTTGTCCTTCATTTGGAATGTTCTATTGTATTTATCAATAGTATACACTTCAAACCTTACAACACCCTTACAATATTATGCAATATCAATAACTTACACCGGTTTTAATTAACATTCTTCTTGAACAGTTGGTTTTACCGAACCATCTTTATTTTTTTGTTTGAAAAACAACACTGATGTCATTGTTCCAAATGGCCCAAAAGCGATGCTGCCATCACTAGCAGGATTTTTATCTACCGTGCGACAACCGACCCAAACATACTCTGGTATTCCACCAGATGGACCGGCTGGAAATGTTGGGGCGCACGCACCAATAGCCAATAGTGCAATCGCACCAACTAAATATTTAATCATAATGTATATAACCTTTGTAATCGTTAAAAAATGTATTATACCGGATATCCATACATTACGTCAATATCATTTACCTATTATCCTCAATATCTATACGATTAGCAGTCGTGCACCAAATATTATTGCCTATCATGAAATGTCGTCTATATTTGTTAGATATCACAGTCCGACGATATATCGTTGTCGCCACTTGAAGAGCAAATGTATCCACATGCTTTTCATCCATCATAATTCTATCAACATAACCTGGAACGATCATGGTGCATACTGTATGCCAAAGCCATTCCTCTTCTACAATTGGTTTAGCATTGATGGTGATTGTCTCCGCATTTGCGATTCCTATCATTGATGTCATACTCAATAACATCAATATCATAAATATTTTCATTTTAATTTCTCTCCATTTTTCTTATTACATAATTCATGTAATCATTAACGAAATTTTCGATACTGACTACGCCATTATTATATTTGTGTATCATAGCCACAAACGCAACGCCTAATATTAAAAATATTCCTTCTATTGGTAGTAAAATATAGTAAAATATACAATATGAAATAACAAGTGCGCCAGTAATCAGGAAAATCATTGCCCAATCACCACGAGCGAAATAAACGACATTGATATATTCAGAACCTATTACTCCTGATATAATAACAATAACACCGAACAGGATTGAACATACTACTAAAAAATGTCGCCAAATTTCTAATATTATATAATATGATTTCATCGAAGTTTTTCAACCAATTCATTTGCTTCATCGTTTGTCAAGTTGCTATCGGTTAATACATTTTTACATATTTCATGGACAGAGACATATGTCCAATTTTTGTCTAGACATTCTAATACCGCAGGGTTAACGCCATTTTTAATCATGCGCAATGGCATTTCATTTTTATGAATATTATATATTGTTATGCCGCTTATTAAAGAACACAATACAACACCCACAATGACCCACATAAGTGCATATAGTTTATTATCGGTAAAATTAGAATCTTTCATTATTTTACTTGCTCCTCTGATGTTAATATTTGAAAACTATTGCGATGTGTAAGATTAAATTCTGACACATGTCTAATATTTTCAGGATTGAAGCCTTCATCGCGAATATCTTCAATGATTTCAGAGAATTCTTTTGTTTGTTTTTCTGTCACCGAACCTTTGATGTCGTCATTCATATGTTCGACGCTTCGATCAGATACAACTTTGGCACCGTGCCAATTGCGTTGATACGAAAGCATACCGGGCAAATCATCATGACGATCATCTGTATAATATTGCGACAATGTGATAATGCGAGTTCCAAGAAATACAGCTTCTTCCAAGTCGTGTGTCACAAAGAAAATAGTCATACCATGTTCTTTCCATTGCTCTAAAAGAAAAATTTGAATATCTTCACGTGTGCCTGGATCAAGTGCACCAAAAGGTTCGTCCATCATCAAAATATTTGGTTTCATGATAAGTGCTTGCATAACTGCGACCCGCTGTTGCATACCGCCAGAAAGTTGGTGTGGATATTTGTTCGCATGTTCTCCAAGTTTAACACTTGATAAAAAATGCATTGCTTCTTCGGTCAATATGCGTTTATTTTGCGACCATTCATCTTTATTATCTCCAAGTTTCTTACCAAGAAGAACGTTGTCCAAAACGGTAAGATTTGGAAATAGTGAATATTTTTGATATACGATGCCACGATTAACATCAGCACGACCAACGGTTTTGCCATCTAATGATACATTGCCGCTGGTGGGTGTTTCTTGACCAAGAATTAATCGCAACAGTGTAGATTTACCACATCCAGATGGGCCACTACGGTCACGAATGCACCTTTACTGACGGATAAATCAATGTTGTCCAAAATGACATTATCGTCATATTCCTTATAAACATCTTGAATATGTAAAAGGTTTGAGTTCTTAAGTTTGTTTGCTTTGGCTATCATTATTATTCCCCTTCCAACGTTATTTCTTCACTTTTTGTTGTAAGCAATTTAACATTTTCAATAATTGGATATGTATCATCTACCGGATCATCCATAAACTGATCTTGATCTATGATATTATCTATTGCGCACGAAACATTATCTTCAACAACATTTAATGATACATCTATTGGCACCAACATCATTAAGGTGACTTTTACCAATTTTGATTCACCTTTATCAAGTCGTCGCATTTCAACTAATGCCATTGCAGACGATTGAGGATCGTATATCATTGCTGGCATATCATTAAGCTGCAATCTAACACCATTCACAATTTCTGGTCCTTCCTCAATCAAACTGTTTAAAGTTGTTTGTATTTCTTCTGCTTGTGATGCTAAAGGGGCTGAACGCAATTTATCATCGTCGTCGCCATCTGTCCATTTAACCATATCACTTACCTCCGCTTGTTGCTACATACCAAGGATATTTCCAACCGATAAATCGTTTTAATATACGATCCATACTAAACGCCAATCCGGTAATAGCCAATACATAAGGAATAATAACATCCATAGCCATATACCGCTTCACAAGGTATATACGATATCCTAAGCCATCAGTAGATGCGATTGCTTCACCAGCAATAAGAAATAACCATGCTGCTCCTAAACTAAGTCGCACAGTGCTTAAAAGCGATGGAATGATTTGTGGCAGCACGATTTTATACACAACTTCAAATTCGGTTGCGCCTAATGTAAGTGCTTTAGTGATTTGTTCTTTGGGGAGTTCGTTTGTTGCTCGAAAAACATCACGTGTAATCATAAACACGGTGCCAATGAATATAAGTCCAATTTTTGCAACCTCGCCTGTCCCCATCGTAATAAGTAAGATCGGCATTAATGCCAATGCTGGAATATTTGAAAAGAATGTAATAAATGGATTTAAAAGTTCTCGCATACCGGGGAATAACGCCGTATTCATACCCAACATCAAACCAACCAATGCTGCTAATGTAACACCTATTACGATTCGACGCACGCTATTAACAGCGTCATTTAATAGTCGATAATTTCCTTTTCGATCTTCGGTAACTGTGTATTTGATCGTGGAATCTACCATTTTTGCAATAGTAGGCATAACTTTGTCTTTTTCGTTTTCCATTTGGCGATATTGCGATCCACCCATATATACAAACAACGCAAAAATGAATGGAATAAACATTAGAAATATTCCTAACTTTTTTCCAGGTCTTGCATGTAGTCCAAAAAATTTAGATTCTTTCATTTAATTATTCCTTATTTTATTATATTAATAATATGCGCCAAAAAACGCCACCAATAAAAAAACTGTGATAGTAAATGCAATTTCTACCGTTAGTCTAAAATTTGAATTTCTGAATAACTTATTTTTATAAATCATTTGCACTCCTCGTAAAAAAATGGTGTAATATTTCTATTACACCATTTTATCATATATACATATTGTGTCAAGTGTTATTTTGCAGTAGATACCCACTGTGTAACACTTGGATCAAACGTAAGCATTACATTTGCTTCATCACCCATCACTGAACCATCAGCAAACTTCACACCAATTTCATTTGGATCATCAACACCATCATATACACCAGCCTCAAACGAAAACTTAACAACCTTAGTCATCGTTGCTTTTAATTCCGCATCTTTAATAAACGAAACTGCATCATTGGCAGTATAAAACAAATGTGTAGTTTTCAATTGTGACATAAAATCTTCCAATGTGCTACCTGATTGTTCAGCCAAAAATGATAATGTATCAACATCGCCAGATTTAATCAACGCCATTGCTTCATACCATGCACCCGTCAATGCTTTACGAGAATTTTCATCAACGTCGTCGCTTACAACAACCATGTCGATGATCTCGCCAGGAAATTCTGAACTGGTGCAAACGATATTAGCGTCGTTCAATTCTTTGATACTGGTAAGCATTGGATTCCACGCAACAACCGCAATCGCATCATTCGCTTCAACTACTGCCGGAATGTCTGAATCCATCGTGTTTTCTAGAGTGAATGAATTTATATCAACACCCATTTTTTCTGCACATCGTGCAAGTAAATAATGCGATACCGAATATTCAACCAAATTGATATTTGATTTAACTTTCGCAAGCGATGAAAACCCTTTAAGAACCAACCCGTCGTTACCATTCGAATAATCACCAACAATAACTGCGGTAGAATGTCGTCCACCTACACCAGCGATGGCTAAAACGTCCATGTTGGTTACAGCAACACCTTGATATTGACCGGATGAATACAATGTTACCGAATCAACATAATTGCCAACAAATTCAAGTTGGACATCCGTGCCCATCTTTTTATTCCATTTTTCCATAATTCCGGTATTTTGCATAAGGCCCAATGGTTCAAATCCTGTATATCGCGACCACCCAACTTTAACAGTTTCTGCTGCGTTCACACTTTCAGCAACGACAATAGCGATTATCGCAAATGCAGTGAAAGCAAGCATATAAGTACATAATTTACGCATAATAAGTTCTCCTTTATAGTTTCAGTTAAGCCCAATGCTTTTGGGCGTCTTTTCCAAGATTGTTAAGTGAATCGATTGCTGATTCTAAATCTTCTTCTGCGCTATTACCCGCAACATTTGAAGAGGCAATATTGGTTGATATTTTACCAAGTTCAGTCATTGCTTTTTCGTTCTGTGAAAGCAGTTCGTCAATACCCTTGAATTGATTTTCACGAAGTTCCCATCGTGCTTCAAGTGCTTCTTTTTCTTCCCACTGCGAATCATTCAAACCATCGTTATCATTTGCAATTTCGCCAAGTTCGTCAATACGTCTTTGAATATATTCTGGATCAATTGCGTCAACCGCCGTCAACATAGTCACAATTTGTTCTAGGTTGCCAAGTGCATTCAATTGAACTTGTTCGGCTACGCCATGATATCGGGCACGTGCAAATTCATGCGGTTCAAATTTACGATCAAGAACCTTTTCAAAAGCAGTCATTGATGCTTGCAATTTAGTTACCTGTCTTGCACCTTGCTCAAATTCGCGTTCATCGAGAAATTCTTCAACTTCGACGAGTTTCTGTTTTGCTTTCGCTTCATTATCTTTTCGAAGTTGAATGAAATATTTGTTAGAGAACACTGCATAACGACCAAAGTAATTTATAGCAAACATGCTACCACCACCCGCAGCCGATAAAACACTTAACGCAACAAATAACAAACCTGCATCAAAAATCGCCCAAACACCCAATATCGGCAAACTTGCAAGAATTGGAAAAATCGTTAATGGGTTAGTAGCGGTATTTTTAAACACTGCGCTTTTAACCGCTTCCGGTGTCATCTGTGATAAATCAATAAATTGTGCGTCCATCATTTATTCTCCATTTCATACTGTTGTAACTGATTAATATCATCTTCGGTAAACTCAATCCATTCGGATGGTTGTGGATGGGAAGGCCATAACCGTTTAGCAATATATATAGCGTCGAGGGTGCCTTTATCGATGATAAACTGCTTGACCAAATCTTTTTGTGTGCAACCTCTCCAAATGCCCACGTTATTATCCTTCCACTAAAATAAGTTCAACACGAGGCCACCTTGCATTATATGCACGTTTCGTTTCACCGGTTTCACGGCGAGGTGGCTGTCCATTGCCTACACCATACGCGTAAATTCGATTTTTGTCAATGCCATATTTGTCCATCAAATATTTTGCCGCAGATATAGAACGTTTTTTAGAAAGAACCATATTAGCCGCTTGATCTCCGCGCTTGCCCGAATGACCCACAACTTTAATGCGATAATTTGGATATGTTTCAAGCATTTCAACCAATGATTTGAATGCGGATTGACCTGTTGATTCAAGTTCGTATGTTCCACGCTTGAACGTAATAGCTTGTAATTTCAATGATCCAATATCTTTAAGTTTAGCCCAACGACCCGGTGAAAGTTTCTTAAAGGGGCGTGTAACACTAACGTCTTTGATAACTGTGATAGGTTGAAACATAACACCAAGTTTTCCAGTCATTCCCAATGTATATACGTCATTGAATGCACTTGAATCAATCAAACGAAACGGATCATCACCAGGAATAGGGCTTGTAGTAAAATCACCACTATTGACATATAAACGAACCGCAGAGTTGAAGGTGTCATACAACTGTCGTTGCGCTTTACCGCCAGTTTGACTAATACCCAACCAATCTGCGGCATTGTGTGGTAAATCAACCCAATTGATACCCGCTTTAATTGCGTCAACTTGATCACGGCTGGCACCAGCATAACGAATAATCTCATCATCAAATTCTTTGGTGTTTGTTTTATAATGCTCCAATGCTAAAAAGTATGATTTAACAACCGTCTTCATTACATCTGGATTGCTTTTTGCATAACGCTGATTGGTGAGTAACACATCAACGATAAGGTTTTTAGTGCTTTCTGTGCCAATAAGTTTAACAAAATTTGCATTACTTAACAATTTGGATGCGTGTGGTTCCCAAACAACTGCAACATCTACTTCACCATTTTGAAGTTTTTTAGCAGCGTCTGCTGCACCATTAGCGTGAACCAATGTTATCGCCTTGGGATCATTAATTTTAACATCAAAGTCGCTACTCCATTTAGTAAGTAACGTCTGACTTGGTGAATCAGGGGTAAATGCAATTTTAACACCACTGCGATTTTTCAAATCATTGATATTTTTTGCTACACTTGCGTTGGCGATAATAACATCACCACCTTGTGATTCATCGATAACAAATGTAACACTGCCCGGATATTTAACTGCATCACCTGCAAGAACATAACCATCAACCGCAGCAGCAGCCATTTGCAATTCTTCACTGGCTAGTTTAGCCATACGATCTGTATAGTTGGCTTTATCATCGTGACACTTTACAAGAATGCCATCAACAAGCGCTAATCGTCTCGTTTCAGTTGAACATAACACTGTATAACCAGCCCAACTATCAACACCAATATTTACAGTTTCGCGAACATTAGCGGAATCCGTGGAAGCAGTCAACGAAGCATCGTCAAACACTTTATACCCGACCATTCCTCCAACACCAATAAGTGTTAAAATTAAAGCAATTACGATATGTAATGGTTTCATTTTATAATCCTTTCTTTAGTAAAAATATTATTCAACAATATCAACAATACAACCCAACTTAGTGTTTATTTCATCCATGGTCATTTGTTTAACAGTGGTCTGTTCGGTGAATTCTTTTTCCGACAATTGTTCACCATCAATCCAATGTTGCGACCACGTCACATCCATATCACCATCGGCGTTTTGTTTGTAGCCAATTCTTGCATGTCCGTTTAAATTATGCAATCTACCATGCTTATACCATTCTTCACTAATCATTAAACCTTTGCTGAGTGTAATAATAGCAGGTGCACCGATACAATGCAATGCTCCATCTTCATCATACCAATGCGTCGATCCATTTGGTGATTGTTTTACAGTATACGTATTTTCTTCCATAATAACTCCTTATAAAATAATATTGGGTGATCATATATTAACATGACCACCCAACATGTCAAGTGTTAGTTACTGAAGTCGTTATCATCAACATCCGAAGATTCTGAAAGAACATCTTCCAGAGATTTCAACACTTCCTCGGAACTTGTCGCAGAAGCATAAAATGTTCGTCCCGGTTGATTAAGTGTATGTTTATCACCCAAACAAAAACCAACAGTATGTATTTCAACTGGTGTATCGTCAATGATGTCATTAACAATATTGGTTGGACTTTCACCGCTACTTGCAACACCATCAGTCACAATAACTAACACATATCTTCCATAACCGAGTTGTTTTTGACCTTGTAAAGTCAATGCATCATAACCTGTTCTAACCGCACTTTTTAACGGAGTTCCATCACCAGGACTAACACTATCAATCTCAGCAACGATTTTTGATTTGTTGCCTGTATTAAGTTGTGTTCGTACACCTTTTCCATTATTATCAAATGCGTAAAAACCAATATTAGATTCATCGGGTATCGCATTGATAAATGATTTAAGAGCAATTTTGCCTTCTGCATGCTTAGATGTTTGGCTATTTTTATCACATGATGGGTCACCCATGCTACCAGAACCATCATATACTACCATATAGTTATTTGCTGTCAAATCTGATGCTAACGCAATAGCACCTTTTGATGTTCCCGGCCAAACCCAAGGCGCTTGTTCCGCCTGTGGTGTATTATCCGAAGTTTGAGTTGTAGCAACTGCCGCTTTTGGGGCAAGAGGTGCGGCGTTTTCCTCACAGCCAACTAAAAGAACGCTGGCTACAAGGATAGATGAAATAAAGAGTTTGTTATATATTTTCATATTATTAATCCCCCCTTAAAGTGCTTCGAATTCAGAAGATTCTGCTTCGATATTAATCAATTTAAACACAACTCGACGATTTTGCGCAGTAATTGTAGTCCATTCCGCTATGGATTTAGGCATAATTGCATTCTTTGGGCTAGAGATACCAAGTCCGATGGCAACAAACTGACTTTTGTCAATCGTAATACCATCTTGTTCGGCGAGGGCAATAATCGCATCACGAACCGCACCAGCACGTTTAATACTCAATGTGCGTCCAGATTGCTTGATTTTAGAAAGAATTCCTTCGCCTACACCTTTTTCCTGCTTTTTCTGATAACCATAAGGATCGGAATGTCCTTCAACCGTAATCACTGCACCAGAATAAGTGTTTGATAGATCAATCACCTTCTTAAATGCGTCCATGTATAACGCTACTGGAAATTCCTTAACGTTTGGCTTAAAATTGATTTCGAAGGTAAACAATGCGCCTTTGTCAAGATCACCAGTAGCAGCCTTTGCCGTTACAGCCGCAGTAAGTTTTTTAGTATCAAACCTGGGTGCTTCAATCTTACCAGCAGTTTTCAAGTCAATCGCCAATACACTGTAGTCCCAACCAGCGTCAGCCAAAACCATTGCTTTTGGTAGAAGCCCTAAATCCACATATGATTGTTGAATTTCGGCAGTAATAGCCGTAAAGTTGCGTGAAAAATTATTATTTGTGAAAAACTTCACATTCCCGTTGATACCTGTGGTTTCAGCATCAATCCATAGGTCGCCTGCATCACCAATCGCGGTAGGGGCACCAAGAAGAATGGTTGCTGTAGCAGCAACAGTACTCTTAAACGCGGCGGTTTTACCACGTGCGGCAGCAACTAAATTTTCTTCTGCAACCATCAACCCATCAACCCATGAACAAAAGATTGAACTTCTGCTTTATGAGCGTCAAAATAATCTTGACGAACTGCGTATACATCAGAAATAACACGACTTGCTGATTTTGTAGTAAGAAGAATAGTTGCCCCTTCTACAGCACCTTCGGCTTCAGTTCCTACTGTTCCACCAGAGGTAAGTGTTAATGCATCAGGAATAATAACCATCGCCGCATCAATGCTTTTATCTTCAAGTAACGCAACACCCGGCGTTGTATCCTCGTCGAGTCCAACTAAATCTTTGGTGAATTTCAATTTAACATCGGTTGGTTTAAGTCCTGCATCAGAAAGAATTTTAAACAAATAACTAATATGTGGTCCATATGCTTGCAACGCGATAGTTTTGCCTTTCAAATCCGCCAATGATTTGATGCCATCTTTAACAACCAACGCATCACCGCCATTCGACCATGTGTGCTGGAAGATAGTAACCATTTTTGTGCGTGGATCGTTTTCAGTAACCGCCGCAGCAAGATTTAACTGACCTTGTGTGCCACGAATATATGGCGTATCACAACGAAGATATCCGGCAACCTGTTTGGTGAATACGTCTTCACGTTTCAAGGTAAGTGCAAGACCTTCTTTGTCAAACACACTACCTGCTTTGGTTACAAGCGCATCACCGTTTGCATGAATGGTAATCATATCACCACCCCACGTGATAATGGGAATATTATTACCCTCACCACCACGGCAATCACGAACGCCTTCTGTGACAACGTTGTTCACAGAATCCATGCCAACATAATTGCTAGCCGCCTGCGCCGACACAGCACTGGTTAATACCAATGCTGCGGCGTAGATACTCATCTTAAGTCGATTATTCATAATATAGTCTCCTTTCCTATTTTTCAATAATTAGGCTGCGATTGCGTTCAGGGCATTAGCACCTGAATTTTTCAAAGCAGCTTTAAGTTCAGTTTCACACTTATCCATTTCAACCCTTGAAGCAATACGCGCTCGTTTGCCTTCTTCAGCAATCTGACCGGCTTCCACGATGGTAGCGATAAGATCATCATTAACCTGCTTCAATGTTGCCATGTCAAGAACGCCACGTTCCATTTCGCATCGAGCGTCACCACTGTTCTGCTTCAACAATGCAGAATTTTGTAGCAACATATCATTGGTGGCATCGGAAACTGCTTTTTGTGTTTTGATTGCACCAGCCTGTCTCCAAAGTGTGATAGCCATAGCAATTTGGCCTTTCCAAAGTGGAATGGTAACAAGAATAGAAGATTGAATCTTTGTTACAAGACCTTTATCAACATCTTGAATCATGCGTAATTGCGGAAGCATTTGCATTGTTGCTTGGCGTGTAAGCATAAGGTCTTGAATTTTACGTTCAAGATCGAGTGTGCGTTCGTTAATATCACGAAGTGCTTGTGCGTCAAGCATATTATCTGATTGCTGTGCTTTATCCGCCAATGCTGGAATATCAACGTTTTTAACATCAGCAAGTTTCAATTCACCGGCTTCAATATAAAAAGCCAAATCATCAAAAAATACCAATGCTTCATTATACATTGCATCAAGCATAATAACATCGCGCTGTAGTGTGTTTTTTTCTTGCGTCAATTTCGCAACCATGGCGTCAACTTGACTTTCAACGCTTTCATATGATTGAAGGAATTTTTGAACAGGTGTAAGTTTACCTAACATTTTGCCGAAAAATCCTCGTTTTTCACCAGGATCGAGATCACTAAGACCCAAACCACGAATTTGAACCATAAGACCGTTCATAACTTCACCAGCAGGTCCAGTATCTTTATTGCGAACTCCTTTAAGCATCGCATCAGATTGTTTACTTAAACCACCCTGCGCTTCAACGCCGAAGTTGATAATTGAATCGGTGCTACCAATATCAATTCTTTAACGCGCTTTTGATCTGCGGGGGAAGTGTTTTCAGAAGCAACCGCAAGTGCTCCTTTACTTTCGGAAAGGCTTAAATCCATTTCGGCTTTAATATCTTTGCCTTCAACAGTTGCTACTTCTACTGTTACAGTGTCATTCATTGGTCAGTCTCCTACATTGTTAATAAAATAAATTCATTCATGCTGTTAGTTATACTATGGAACGGATATCATGTCAAGGGATTTTTTAGCACGATATGTATCATCCTCTAATACATGTCGTTCAAATCTGTCAAATTTGTTATATTTTATCATTTGTTTAACATCTTTAATATACGCAGCACCACGCTCCGAATATAAATCTAAATGTTCTGCTAAAATAACCCCTTTAAAATTTGACAAATTCATTCGTTTTTTTCGAAAATCACTGTATGCCAAATGCGTGTTAAGATTTCTCATATACGCACTAACAGAAACTCCCAACGTTTTAAACGCTGCTACTCGAGGCGCTACTATGTTTCTTGGCTTCAATGATTTTTGACCTTTATAGGCGTGTTGCCCAAATAGTGCATTTCCATGCCTTGCGAAATACGACGTTCCCCAACCAGATTCAATTGCTGTTTGCGCCAATACCAATGATACAGGTATAGGCATAATTTTAGTCAGCAATTCTTCATCAGTCTTTATAATAGGGTTCGTGGCAGAATTTGTAGATATACGATATTTTTTATACAAATACGCCATAATCAATCGCGAACCTTCGGTATCTCGATTTATATTAAAAATCGCAAGATTGCGTTCGTGGTTGATTGATTCATTTTCATGTAAAATAAGTGGTAGCACTATTTTTACAAATAATTCTTTTTTTTCTGGAATACTCAATTTGTTCAAATCAGTAGGCAATGTTGCCACAATGACTCTAGGAACAATATAATCATTTAAATCATATCTCAAAGAATTGAATTTATTCACTACATCTTCGGATTTGATTGATGATATAACATTGAGTGGTTTAATATCTGCGATTTCAATTTCTACAACCGCGTGTGTTTTAACTGGTGTTTTGTATACTACTTTTGGCTCTGGTTGATTTACATATGATACATACATCAACGTCGACCAAAGCAATAACATAAAAGATACTAATATTTTAAACGATATAGAATAATCCATTTTTGTTCTTTCGGACATGATTCATCCCCAATATTAAAAAATCTATTATAATATCAGGGATGAATCATGTCAAGTCATATTTTGTTATTCTGGATATTTTTCTTTAACTCTATCGATTTCTGCTTGAAATTCTATATAGTTTTCAATGCCGTTATCGTCATAGATATCAGCATGAACTTTCATCATTTTAACTTGATTTCGGGTCATATCACCGACGTCAATTAAAAACATTTCAAATAACGTTGCTGTTGGTTTTTCACTCGCGGTGGTATATTTCAATACATACGAGTCCCAACAATCATTAAAACTATCTATCGCGTCTTTGTTCTCTATCAGTTTTTCAGATCGTTCTTGATTTTGTTCTTTGCTGAGTTCGGAGAGCAACTTTTCTGCTTCTTCTAACGCATCGGCGATTTCTTTTGCTCTTGTATCAGCAAGTTCAGTATTTTTAATCCTCGACATTTTCATCATACGATCAAATACCTCAGTTGGTGTATTAAGCGTAGGTGTTTCATCACGTACATCTAGAACAACAACGTCGATGTCTTCCATAACTTTAATGAGGGCATTAATCTGTGGCTGCAAGTCTTCCGTAGATTCGTTTGCTTTATTATTAACATCACGCTCTTTTAAATCAACAATCAATGCGGCTAACATATCTTTCACTGCTTCATCGTGCACTTTATTTACATCATCTATTTTTTGTTGTTTTTTATCAAATTCTTCTTGGGCTGTAGTTTCATACAACTCAGTTTTAAACAATAATAGCTCATCTTTTGAACGATCAACATCATCTGTTAGCAATGCGGTAAAATCATCAAATATATCAAGAATCAATGATGTATTTTCATCCGTTGCTAACTCAGCGAGTTTTTCAGTTATATTTTGGAACGGGGATTCAGTCAACGGCATAGCTTTCATATTTTTATGCCATAACCCTGTGATAGATGCCCATTTTCGCATATGCCCTACTTCGGCACGCGAACTTTGATTGTGTGTATCGGGATTGTGATTTGCTAATACTTCATCCATTTCCGCTTTGTATTCACGCGCTGGTTTATCGAAAAAATATTGTAAGTTTAGTTTTATTAGGGCAGGAGTCATCTCCGCCTTTGAATAGGTATTTGCCATGTTCTTCTCCTTTAAAGCAAGTTGAACTTATTCCGTGATCCAACAAATGCTGCGATCACTATATTACTATAACTATATCCATTACTGCAATATAATTATAATAGTATTTAATACTTTAAGAGAAAAACATGGTTTTATTGATTTTAGTAAATTTTTACTTCATTTCCATTATACACTGATTCGAATACATGAATATAATAACCATTCAATGGATTCTCGTCAAAATAACCCAACAAACTAACTAGGTCGGAATCGCCATAAATTTGCCAAGTTGTTAAAAATTGCCACACTGGCTCCAAACGTTGGAGTTTCTTCTTTCCAGCATCCATTGCATAACAACCGCCAAATTCTACATCAAAATCAGACAAATAGTTCTCTGCGTAATATCTAAATACGCCAGCATCGTTGATTTCCATTTTTTCGTGTGGCTCGAAACATATTCTAAGTCCCATTATAGTCTCCTTATTTTCTCAGTTCATTAGGCGTAATTGGTCGATTGATCCAGTGTCCTTCGGTTGAATGTTGAACATGCCCTTTACGAACATATTTAGCGACATTTTGCCGAAAGTCATTATAATGGAAACTATCTCGCGTTCTCATCACATATCCTTCATCAATTTCAAAATCAAGCGTTGATTCAATTTCATGCAACTTTTCTTCTGAAAATAATCCTTCATACAAAACTGGAACTTGTGGAACTTCTAACAACTCAAACCAATCTTGGGTTTCATCCCAACCAAGGCATTCATTTTTTTCATTCCATATAGAAAAAGCAAGAACGAAGGCTTCAAGATCGTCATAATGAATCGAATGTTCAGCATACAAATTCTCAGCACACACACGCCAGCTTTCTGGTATATCACCCATAATACGCGCATGAAGCATTTTAGCCCATTTGCGAGATGGATGATTAACAGTATCTAACGAACGTGCGTGATAATGATCATTATAAAAACTTGCGTTTTCACCGTCCATCTTCAAATGGACGACAACATTTTTTCCTTCAAACTGATCCAATGAGTTATGCGCACGGTCATCATTACTTAAACCGGGACTCCACATTACATGATATGTTCTTGGATATTTCACTAAGTGCGTAAAACTTCCCAAAACGCCACCAGCCTTTAATGCTTTCTGAACCGACAAATCATCAAACAAATCACCCTTAAGGCGTGTGCCGTTAGGTAACATAGGGTTGCCCCATTTGTCATACTCTTGATCGCGGTATAAATGCTCTGGTAATACGACTTTAGTGATGCCTATTTTTTCACGAATTTCTTGTGGCGAAAGCGTTGTATATTCGGCTGCTAAATGATGTTCACCACACAGGCTAGACCCATTATCTAAGTAATAGCCACCATCCGTAAAGAGCCTACGTTCAATGATGTGATGAGCATCTTGAGCAGGTGCATCACACATGACGCACTTATGACTATCGCGTTCAAACACACCTTCTCTAAATTTATCACGTTCTAATAACATTTTCAACTCCTTTAAATATATGTAATAATACCATATATATCTAAAAGGTCAATAGACTATGATGGTTTTTTTATTATTATATAATTTTTTTCTCGTAAATCATCTATTAATGATTTTGTTATAACATTCCAATTGGGATGCACATCGCTATGTTTTAACATCACTTGTTGGACAATATCAGATATATCATCATCGGCGTCTATTTTTGAAAATCCAGTGGTCGCACTTGGTATTATATCAATGGGGGAATCATCGTCGTTGTCTTTTAATATATCTACATATTCAAAATATTCATCTTTTATTACTGCAAGCGATGCGGTACATAATGCCATAGGAATCGTATCTGCAAATCGTTCACATTCACGTCCATTTTGGAAGAATCTAGCTCTGTAAAACAACGATCCATCATTGCCTATACGTGAACCAACATTGCAAAACCATCCAATGGTTTGTAATTTAGATATTATTTTATGTGCGGCAAATATATCAGAAGAATATTTTGGTATATGCTCAGGCTCCACTGCCTTCAGCCCCATGATAGTTAATGCGATAGTCGCGTCTAACTCTCTACCTACTCGCATTATGTTCAATAACCGTCGTGTTTAATACGTAACGCTATCGCTTTTTGCTGTCTACGCACTGCTTCTTTTTTAGCAAGACGTCTTTTATCACTTGGTTTTTCATATTCTTGACGGGCTTTTAGTTCTTTTAAAAATCCCTCATTGATAATCATTTTTTTGAATTTTTTCATCGCTTTTTCGATTTCATCGCCGCGTACAGCTACTGATAATCCTTTACCGATTTCACATTTTCCGTGTCTATTACTCATATTTTATCGCCTTGTTTTTGTTTTTTTAATCGTCTAGTTATACCTGCTTTTAAAGCAGGTGCTGTTTTATACGTTTTGCCTGTTTCTGCATCGACAAATATTTTTAATTCTTTATCTGTTTTAACTTGATTTACACTATCGTCGGGTTTATCGTATTTTAAACCCGTTTTTATCAATGTAAGATTCTCAGCAGCATTCATTTTTTTAATAATTTTTTTTGCTTTATCTCGTGCTTCTGGTGTGTTTCTACCTGCAAGATTTATCGAGCTAGGTGAAACATTCTGTTTCTTATTATATCGTGTTATTCCAGCTTTTAGCGCACGTTCAGTTTTATATTTTTTACCTGTCGCAGCATGAACAAATTTCTTTTCTATGATTTCATCATTATCCAATGCAGTAATATCAATTACCCCATTTTCTACTTCAAAAATCTTTTTATCTAACTCTGATTTTTTACTTGATATCGGTTTTATGTCATCAATATCTCGTTCCGGCATTTTTTCAGCTTCTTTATTATCTAGCCATTGAAAAAATTTCATGTTCATTCCTTGTATTATAACCACTGTTAATATTTAGTTTATAATACCTTAACGGTTGCTAAATGTGTATATATCTTTAACATTTAAATTAAAAAATTGACCTTTTGAAGATGCATTCTTGAAATCTTCGAATACTTGTTCAGGAACACCGTTATAAAGGTATGATCCATGCGACAACGTCACATACAAACCATCATCGTTATAAGCAATTGCTTCTACAAAACTAGAATCCACTTCAATCCATACTGGATCATTAGATGCTTCTTCTGTATCACGTTCAACACTTCTTCTATCTTTTGTTAAATTCCACTTCATAGTAATCTCTCCTTGTTTATAATTTCTTTCATTATACAATATCAATCATTAAAAAGTCAATATTGTATTATTAATTTAAACGCCATTGCGTGTTCTTCATACCTAAATCTAAATTCCATTTTTTCCGTATGATCATTCCAATCTGGTGTATATCGATCAGATGATGGAATATTACCTTGAATCCATTTTTTTAATCGATGAAATTCATCATATGGCACATCTTCCATATTAACGACGTATTCAAGTGTCGTTTTTTTATTTACAATTTTTTTGTATTCAAACAAACTCATTTAAACACCAATCATCCAAGGTTGAATTGCCCATCTCCATATACCCCATATATTAATAAAAAACATGACAACATTCATTCGCCTCATGCCATTCAGTTTTTTTTCATGTGCGACATATACAAAACATATAGACGTCACTGTGAATATAGTAAACGCTAATCCATTCATTCCTATATTACTAGAAAGCATTAGCACACTTATTATTCCGGTCCAAGAACCAATTTCATCAATCCAATCTATTTTATTTTTTGGTAGTTTTATCATTTACAAAGTATACAAACATGTATGAAAAAAGTCAATAAAAAAGCCACCCTTCCGAAAAAAGATGGCGTTTGATTGTGGTACCCTCGAACGGAATCAAACCGTTTCAATAACTTTAGGAAAGTCATGTCCGAATCATCGGCGGGGGTAAATTAAAATACGAATGGCACGTCAAACGATATTTCATAAGCATTTGGTTTTAATATCATATTTAATATATTATAATAATATACACCTGGGGCTAATGGAACAAGGCTGTCTTGTGGTGTAAATGTTATAGGTGAATGTTCATTTCGCATCGGTGAATGTTTTGTTGGTTCTGGTGGTGGGTCTATCGATTCATCGTATATTAAATGCGATAAACCACCAGAGGTTGGATGAAATCTATAAAATAATTCTATTCCGTTTGGATCAACGCTAATCCACGCACGCAACGAAAACGATTCATGTGATCGTTCATTGGTGTTCAAATGCCTAACTGGAACACGAAATTGACCATCTGCTACTATTTCAAATTGAAATATATTAATAAAACCTGATGCAATTTCATAACGACCATTAGAATTTCTATCTTCTGGGTTTATTATCAATGCATTGGGTGGAAGTTCTATGGTTTTTACAAAACTCATATTATGCTGATGCCTCTATTGATGGATATTCTTTAATTGCTTTACTTAATGAATCTTCTATTGCGCAAGCCCTATGTGTATTACATGCATACCACATTTTACCTTTACTATCTTTACCTTTCCATATAGCTGGTGAAGGTGCGCCATTAGGCCCATGATGCCAAATTGCGCCAGCATCCATAACTTTGGTACGCTCTTCGTCGCTCAATACAACTTTATTCTTTTTTAAAGTTTCAAGATTTGCTTCAATAAGTATTTCATGTGCTCTCATGAATATATTTAGTCCTTTTGCTTCCACTGTGTTTTGCGCTGTCGTTTCCAATTTTTAACGTCATAATCAGAACGAATGCGATCATCCCAATAATTAGGAAGATATGACTTAGTGCGTTTTGAACGAGATTTAATATTGTATTCTATTGCATCATCATCGTAATTGAGTGCATCATTATCGCGATGTTCAGAATATGTGCTAATATGACGATAACAATTTCCATATCGTCTGTAACCAGTACTTGGTTCTGGAGCACAACGGAAATTTCGTTGTGCGCGTGCTATTTCTTTATCAATTCTAGCATTTCGTGAATCTGTTCGTATTTTTGCGAATGCTTCGGATATGTCGTCTTTGGTGATAACGTCGCCAAATTCCGAGCGTAAAATATACGATACACGACCTATTGGTTTGCCAAAACAATTGATGCCGGTATCATAAATCAATCCAAAATGATCACCAATGTGAGAATCAGACCCCCAATGATAAATTAATTTCCAATCAATCAATTTGATTGCAGCATCATATATGTCATTAAATACCCAACGATTGCCATCCTCATGTATAAGAATGATCTTGTCGGTAGTTTTTGTGTTGCTCATGTGTTTTCTCCATTAAGTTAAGTTACCTAACGGAATTCACATTTACCTTCTTTTAAATTTTTTATAGACATGCGCTTTACTCCAATGTTTGTAATATTTACTTATATTATCACAATATTGCATATAGTCAACATTTAGTCAACATTTATTTGATGATGTTCATATTTCTTTCGATATTTTTTTCTTCAATGTCGCCTTTTAACTCAGCATGTTCGAAATCAAACTTTGTTTCCACCTTGGCGAGTGTATAATCTAACCAATCATTCAATGTTTCTTTGCCTTTGCTAGCATTTTCAACCAACCATGGATAAACATGCTGTGTTCCAACTTTTGCGCCTACTGCGCCTACCATTCCAAGTCCAAACGCTGCTACTATTGGGAATCCCATATTAATTTCTCCTCTTTTAATAAATAATTATAACAAATCTATTTATATATGTCAATAAATAAACTATAGCACTATGGAAAACTATCAAATGATTAAATGGGACGACACTCTAACGTGCTTCGATAAATCAACCGATGATGCACACAAAGAAATATTTAACAGATATAATATTCTAGTGGAATGTCTCGCCGACGATAAAGATCATGCGACAATCAAAGAACAAGCACTATATCTCATAGATTTTATGCTTATACACTTTCATGATGAAAATATATACATGAAAAAACAAAAATATCCATATGCTAATGAACACATAATTGAACATGCTAAATACATGAAAATTATGACTGATATGCTATTAAGTGTCGCAAATGACCCAAATGACCCTTTATCACACATTGAAGTCTTAACATCGTTCGCATTAGTCGTCGAAGAACATGTTAAAAAAACCGATATGAAATTTATTGAATTTATGCAAGAAAAACACTTACTACAAGCATAAAAACTCTATTACTCCCAAGAATCGCCTTTTTTACGAACAATGGATGCAGTCACAACTGGAAAATCATACTTCTCAACTTGTGCAAAATGAGTAACTTCCGACAAATATTCCAAATACACAATATCAGCATCATAAGCATCATAAGCATCAACGATGAATTTATATCTCGATCCAGGGATAAGTTTTAAATTTCTAACAACATCTTTATGGAAATCACCCTTTACCGTACCTGGTCCTTTTGCCCATACCTTGGCAAACGCCATGGCATTACCAGTTGGTGAAAAATTAATTGCTGGTTTGCCGTTATATAAAAATAATGCCATACGACCCGGTTCAACTACGCCATTTGCGCGATTTCTTAAAATATCAGAAAAATATTTATTCGATGCGGGTGTATTGAAGTCGAAACTTAATTTTTCAATATCATCCTCATCGAACGCGTCAATATAATCAATGGTTACTTTTCCAAATTCCGCATATTTTGATTTATCGACTTCATCAATATAATATTGATAACCAGATCGATAGATTTGCGCTTGTCCCCGAACAGGATAGTAATTCATTGCATCTTTTGTTCCATAATATAAAACAGTTTCTGCACAATCAGTTTTTTTATCGTGAAATATCTCATCACCCATATTGACTTTACCGTTTTTATTACTACCACGGCGACCTGCTTTTTCGATGCCACCGCCCATAATAGGAGTCAACATAAGATTAGTGCCATTTGGTTCACTGAATAATCGTTTTTGACCTTTCGCAAATAGAACATTTGACGCACGTTTATCAAATATTAATCTAACCCGTTGTTGCCCACCAATAACGTTACTCATGAATATCTCCTTTAAAATTTGGAGTCGTGGGGGTGACTCGAACACCCAATAAATATCTTTGCAAGCCATCGCGTTACCAATTTCGCCACCACGACATTAAATATATTATACACTCATATTAAATTAAGTCAAGAAAAAAGGACGTACCTAGTTGGTACGCCCACAAGTTAGGTGATACTTAATCTTTTTCCCACCAAATTCGTTTGTGAAACCAAGTTCTTCGCGAATGTCGCTAAGACGCTCAGACCATGCATCAACAAACCAGTGTGGTCCTAAATCACCAGTGTCATCACCCTGTTGATGAATGTTTGGTGAATATTCAAAATCAATTTTTTCACCTTGATACTTTTTCCACAAATGAATTTTGTCCTCGCGTGGCTTACCACCACGAAGAACGGAAATGTGTGCACCCCAAGAAGGCTGGTTCAGAACGATCATGTACCGTTTCCAAACCCACCAACGATAGTAGCGGCAAATTTCATTATCGGTGTTCACTACAATCCACCAATCAGTATTTTTCATACCCGGACGAGGAGGATCGTATACAAGAACACCAGTACCCTTAAGTAAGGCCATAATACTTCTCCTTGTTCGATATAATAGTTTATGATAATAACACGTTATATATACGTGTCAATAGTTATTGTGGTATTTTTCCACCCAGATGAGAATTGTCATACAAATTATCATATTCAATCTGACGTTCTACTTCGGCAGCAAGCATTTCAGGACTTACATCTTGTATTGGATCACCATTGGAATCTTTTATACGTGAAGCCAAATCCATAGCGGCTTTCTTTATGGAATCTGGATTATTGGGTATTTCACCCTTTGCAATTCTCGACAATATAGCATTTTTGGATAATATTACCCAATCACTCAAATCACCGATGTATTCTGTTATAAATTCTTTTGCTCTCATGTAGTTATTTATAAATAATAGTATGAAACTTATAGAACTATTTGAAAATATAGATGAAGGCGTTGCAGATATTGCAAAAAACGTCGGCAAAGGTATTGCAAATACCGCAAATGCAGCAAATGCTGGCATTGTGGGGGCTGGCGGACCCGACGCCAAAGCAGCGTTAAAAAAGTATGCTGGTAAAACATGGGACAAAAACGAACGTGGTCGTGGTGTCGGCAGAAACCTTCCAGACGACGTTCGATTAAGAAATATAATAAGAACTGAGTACAATTTAGAAAAAGTAAATCGCGATGATATATATGATGCATATAAAACAGCATTGCATACTGGTGATAAACAAGCAGTACAAAAAATCATAAAAGATTATAAATCATATATGGTCGACAATGACCTAAAAAAAGCAAACAAAGAAGCATTATTTGATTTGTTATCACAGGGATCGCGTGAAAAAAATAAATCCGACGAAACCCTTTAAAACCACACTTAATTTATAGTATAAATATTATTATACCCCCTCATCTTTATAGGAATTAATAATGACAAAAAAAGAAAAACAAGGCATGATGATGCCTGTTCTTAAATATCAATTTCGTGTGATTTTTGGTCATGCTATATTTTACAAAGATCAAGCATGTATTACACGAAATATTGAAAAATGCTCAATCGACATGAAAAATAAAACATTTGATGTAACCATTAGACAATCAGTAGAACTATCGATGATTAATGTGGTTAATTTCATAGTCAAAAACACATTACCAATATATGTAGAACCACTCGCTAGTTCATCCAATCCATATTGCTCAATTGAACTTGTATCAAGTGAATGCATAGAGCACAAACTTGATTTCGATTATGGCGACAGCGATCCAGCAAAACATATTATAAAATTTAAATATAGCCATATTCGTGAAATACTTCCCATCGATTGGGAATCAGAAGTAGCAAAATTAGAAAGTAGTTGATTTCTGTTACCACGCATCAACGGGCGCTGGGTATAGCATATTGCCGATTAAATAATCATTACCACCATGTGTGGAGCACTTATCCTACCGCCTATGTTTTTATTTAGCCCAATCCTTTACCTTCATCGTGCCACAATCTTGCTGACATACAATCACAAGCATGAACAAATGCTGCTAGTCGACCCATTTTTCTCTCTGTTTTAGAGTGATCGTCAACTTCGCCATGTGTATATTCTAATGCATTCATTTCATCATCGGTCAATTCAACTTTATAAACTGTTGGTAAGATATTAGTATACCAAGACTGTTTATTGATATCTTCACCCGTTGAATATTTCCATATTTTCTCAATATCGTGCAATAATAAACAAATTTTGCCCGAATCAAGTTCAAATGGCATTTCACGTATTTGCGACATTCCAGCATAAACGACATCAGCAATACGCAAGGTTTCAGCAATATGATCTTTATATCCACCTTCCCATGCCTGATGGTTATGCGAAGACCCTTTTGCGGTATTAACAAAATCCATATTATCTTGATGGAACTTCAACAACCCATCTTTACGTGGATCGTTGAAGTTTTCAATTTGTTCCATTAATTTAAGCATTTGATTTCCAATTTTATTGATAAATAGATATAGGGTAAGTTTAGATGGTAGGACATCTAAACAGCAGTTGCAAGGAAGTAACTGGTGTCCCCAAAACTATTTATATAGTAAAGCAAGGAAGCAATAATGTCAAGAAATATAAACCTAAACACAATAAAAGAACGTTATATTAAAAAGCATGGTCAAAACAAATTTGATAATCTAAATTGGTCAAATGCTGAATATATTAGTATACATAAACCAATAAACAATTTACTATGTATAATACACAATCAATTAGTTTCACAGCATGCCAACAATTTGATATATAATGGCAATGGTGGTTGCCCCCAATGCATAACTGAACATAAATCCAACTGCAATCCCAATAAAAAATCACTTATTATATTTCGAAATGAATATATAAAAATATTCGGCATATATAAACACGATAAATTAAATTGGTGCGATTCATCATATAACGGGGCGTTATCATCCGTTGATAATTTAATATGTAAAATCCATAATGAACCTATAATGTCTTGCCCAAAAGATTTATTAAAATCTGCTACTGGTGGATGTCTTAAGTGTGGAAACGAATCGTTATCATTATTTAAATCAATCACATTAGAAGAATATAAAAATAGATACATATCAGTGTTTGGAATGGAACAATACAATAACCTAGATTGGGCAAATGCGGCGCATACAGGCGTTCATTATCCTATAACTAACTTGGTATGCAAAAAACACAACCAGCCCATCCTTACGGCTTCTAAATCGTTGCTGGATACATCATCAGGAGGATGTAAACTATGTAAGATAAAATGGAAAAAACAAGATAGTTGGTTAGATCATATCTCGGTGCCAAATAATCATAATAATAGGCAAGTCGTTATATCGTTAAATGATAATATAAAAACTGGTAAAATTTGCGTTGATGGTCTTATAGATAATACAATATATGAATTCTGGGGCGATTATTGGCACGGCAATCCAAATAAATATACCCCAGATATCATAAACAAAGTAAACCATAAAACGATGGGTCATTTACACGAAGAAACTCAACTAAAACGCCAGCGTATAATAAATGCAGGTTATAATCTAGTTGAAATATGGGAATCAGAATGGGACATCATTTCTTCTGAAATTTAATACCCAACTCTTTAATTTGTTCATCCGATGGCACAGATGGTGCCCCCATTAATAAATCAATCCCATTTGAACCTATTGGAAATGCCGTCACATCTCTTATATGCCCACCATCTTTAAACATCAATAATTGTATCAATCGGTCTATACCCGGTGCACAACCAGCGCAAGGGGGATGACCAAGTTTCATCGCCCCCCACAACGAAGGAAACTTTTCTTCAACTACCGATTCATCATATCCGACTATTTCAAAAACTTTTTTCATAATTTCTGGATTATAGTTTCGTTCGCCACCACTGTTAATTTCCATTCCGTTCAGAACCGTGTCATACTGACAAGCTAAAATATCCAACAGATTTTTATTTTCCAATGCTTCCATGCCACCTTTTGGCATACTAAATGGATTATGCGAGAAATCAATCTTTCCCGTTTCTTCATTTTCTTCAAAAAATGGAAAATCTACAATCCAACAAAACTCATAAGATTCTTCATCAAAGTTTTTGGTTCGCTTGGATAACTCAACCCGTAAATCGGCACCCCATGCGTTTACTGCTTTAGGATGCCCAACCATAAGGAAGGTTGCCTGTGTGTCACTAGATAAAGGATTAAACCCAACTATTGATCTTAACTGCGTCAATTGTCCAGCATTCATCATTTTAGCCAATGGTCCGGGGTTTCCGCCATTATCTACACTGAAACCAGATTTGACATATCCCAATCCCGGCATACCCAACTCTTGAGCATATTTTTCAATATCTTTGTAGAATTTACCACTTAATCCATCTGCATCCGTAAGATGTATTGCTTTAACTATTTGTCCTGATTCAACAGCATCCACAATGAATTGCGGCCCTTGCTTCTTGAATAAAATAGTCACATCGGTCATTTCAAGACTCGCCCGTAGATCGGGTTTATCCGTGCCATATTTTTCAATTGATTCTTTATATGGTATTCTCACAAATCCATGATCGCCATCATCATATCTCGGTGATTGATTCAACTTCCATCCTAGTCCATATGATTCAAACATCTCTGTCAACAATGGTTCAACTAAACTAAACACCATTTCTTGTGTGCCAAATCCAATTTCTAAATCCAACTGTGTAAATTCAAGTGCGCGATCAGAACGTGACGCCTCATCGCGCCAACAGCGACATAATTGATAGTATTTTTCTACACCGCTCGCCATTAGCAATTGTTTTTGAATTTGTGGTGATTGAATTAATGAATATACTTGACCTTTGTGTATTCTGCTCGGAATCAAAAAATCTCTTGCTCCTTCTGGTGACGTCGACGATAAGGTAGGCGTTTGAACTTCTATGAATTCTTGATCATGCATGTAGTTTCTGATAAAATGCTGAACATCAGACCGCAACTTCAACATTTTTTGATTTTCATCACGACGCAAGTCCAAATAACGATATTTTAATCGTTGTTCCAAAGACGGCGTATATTCTTCTTCTTCAGCAAACACCTTAAATGGCAACACATCCGCGCCGTTCAATATTTCTATCTCACTAACTTCAATCTCAATGTCGCCTGTACGCAAGTTAGGATTTTCCGTTCCCGTTGGTCGCAATCTGACAGCACCAGTCATTCGGACGACAGACTCATCCCGCAAATGATGATAATCAACCGTACCACCATAATTGTCAAAAACACACTGCACCAATCCTTCATAATCGCGGAAATCGATGAAAGTAAGTCCGCCATGGTCGCGTGTTCTATGAACCCAACCCTGAATAGTCACTACTTCACCAGCTTTACAAATTAGCAGTTTGTTTGTTTTTGTAATCATTTTTTTACTCCACTGTTTCTATTTCTATTTTAAACACATCATCATCCAATTCAATTGATAATACTCTAAATTTTATATCACCCGCATTATTTCTAAATGGTGCTATGATATCACCGCGATTGGGTTTTTTATCGAATATATATCTACCATGATCAAAATATTCACCGTTGCGATAATAATGACAATGTGGCTTTTTACGATTAAACACTTTATTCTCCTTTAAATTGTGATAAGTGTCCCACTTTATTCTTCTAATATTAGACGGTTAGTGGGACACTTATTCAAGTAACATAGTTAAATATAGTACTTATCGCTCAAGAAACTTATGTTAATTTTTCACATCTACATAAATCATATATCACGCTCGATATCCAATGTACCTACATGCGCCTAATCTTATAATCTATTTTATACACGACGTTTTCTTCGAAACTTACGCATGATATTTTTATCACGTGTTGCCACAATTGTCAATCTTTAAATGTAATTTGTGATATATTAAAGCAGTTCGTAAAGTGCAAATATTTCGTTTTCTATATCGTTTGCACTTTTAATGTTTTTAATTTGAATTGTATTCAATGTTTCTTCTAAAACGACAGAACGTTTTTCATCATTCATATCGTATAACAATATACACTCTTCAACGAATTGCAATATGGTTTGTGATTCGTCTTTTTTAACAAAATCAGAATGTTCGAACAATTGATAATTTAATAAGAATTCATCATCTAATGCCAATATTTCTTCTGTGCTATATGCTTCTTCAATTACCAGATCATTCGCGTTAAGATATACACCGACAATATATTCTTCGTCAAGTATTTTGATATTATCTATATCGGTATTGTCTATATCAGCAGTTCCATCAACATCTACACCACCAGAAGCAACAAATTCGAAGGTCGAAAGTTCAAGAACATTATCATCATTAACTTCTGCCGTTCCATCAACATAGCCGCCGCCAGTTGCTTCTGTGTAATCTGCTTCTGTATCGGACTCTGCGGGTGTCACATCGTTAGCATATAATCTAATGACTAAATCTTCCGATGGGGTTTTATTCAAAAAATTGGATTAAATTATTGTTTCTGCTGCATCTGGTACTAATAAGGTCATTTACTTTTTTCCTTTGTTGCTTTTTTAGGAGGTGCCTTCTTAACTGGTGCCTTCTTTGCCACTGCTTTTTTAATTGTTGGTTTTTCTGGCGTAACAACGACTTGTTCTAAAAGTGGTTCTTCTGGTGATTCTACTATATGGTCTATTAAACCAGTTTCTTCATTGCGAACAATTCTTTTAACAACATTCTTGCTTTCCGGTAAAGTAAGTTTTACTATTGGTGCAGGGACGATAATTTCAGGCGGCGCGGTGTTGATAAGAACATCCACTTTGTCTATTAATTTGTTTAATGCTTCAAGAATTAACACCGTTCCAGCGCCAAGTTCTTGATGTTCATTAAGATCAGGATTTTCTGCGATAACAGCAACAATATTTTTTGTTTCTTCGACAATATCAGTTTTAATTTCTTCAATTGGTATCCGTTCTGACGCAACGGTTGCGTTGGCTTCTTTGATATTTTTTATCTTGGAAGAAATAGGAGTTATTTTGCTGGAGACAGCGCTTTCATCGGGTTTCTTGTTGGCATCATCTTCAACAATGGTGCTTTTCTCTTCGATGACATCATTAAGATAATTTTTAAATTGTTTTTGATTCATAATTTGTTCCGGTTTTCATACGATCCTATATTATTTATTATTTATGTAATCGATAAATATAAATATGAAACTGTTTGAATTATATGATAAACCATCCTCTAAATGTTTAATAATTGGCGGACAACATGGCAATGAGCCTATAGGTGTGGAAATATGTCAAGAATTATCAAAAATAATACCACCAAATAATGGGGTGCATATAATACCTATCGCCAATCGACCTGCATTCATCGATAAAACCCGTGAATTCAACGGAGTTAACTTAAATCGTGCATATGGCGACCAATCAACTAATATACTTGAATTAGACGATATGGTCAATATAATTAAAGAGAAAACCAAACAATCACAATTGGTTATCGATTGTCATAGCACCCCTATAACGGGTCTTGACGAAATAGCAGTATTCCCAAATAAATGTGCCAGTAATATAGCATCGTTAATGGGATTGCCACACTATTATCAACCTGCACCCGAACACAGTTTAAGATATTTTTGTGATCAACATAATATTCCTTCATTAACATTTGAAGGAGTCGACGAAATGCATGACGAAAGTGTTGAAGCAGGTGTCGTAGGAATAATACAGTTATTAACTGTTATGAAAATCTTATAATATATTATCACTAACATATTGAATGTCATAATTTTCATTCTCATTTGATTTATCTTTCAAAAACTCAAACAATTCAAACGCTTCTGTCGTGGTTGTTATTGTATTATCATTTACAAAATGCTCAACGCCATCATTTAATGTTTTCACGACCAAATCAAATCCATCATCAGCCTTTTTTATATATAATGCAACTGGTATTGTCATGTTACCCCCTTAATGAATTACGTCGGTTGCTGTATCATCATAACGTTTAAATGTATGAATTGATGGATTGTATGTTGATCGTCCCGTTAAAGAATCAACAGTTCGTTCAAATATAACTGGGACCGCATTCGGTGTCGACACTTTAACCAATTCTGTTGGTGATAGATTGAGTAATGTCGCAGTTATACTTTTCATTATTTCACCATGACAAAATAAAACGATATCTCTCTGTGATAGATTAGGCTCCATCGTTGCCCACCATCCGTTAAATCTTGCCTGTGCGGCTAATAACGATTCACCATTAGAACATACTGCATAAGCGTTTTTATGCCAATCTGGTGGCGTGTCATTATCACCATACATGCGTTCATTTATCGCGGGTGTTATTGTCATATCAATATGCTTAAGACCCATTTTATCAAGAACAATTCTACCTGTTTGTTGCGCTCTTGTATATTCTGAGGTGAACGCTAAAACACCGTGCCAAGGCCATTTTAAATGACCACGCAATTCATCAAGTTTTTGACCAGCATGTAACGCTTGGCTTACACCAAGTTGCGTTAAACATACAGCGGCGTCTACATTGTGTTTATAAAAACTACCGTCTGCATTTCCGGTGCTTTGTCCGTGTCTTACTAAAACTACTCTGTTCGTCATGTGTTACCTTTATTTTAGTCAAAAAAATAGAAGAAACATACATCACGAATAGTAAGCTAGGCTCACCTCCTTGATTTAAATTTCCGCTAGGCGGATATGTAATGTATGTTTCTTCTATGTACAATATATCAAAACTTGAAAGTTATGTCAAGTCTTTTATTGGTACTCCAGGAAGGAATCGAACCTTCTTCAAACGTTTATGAGACGCTCACATTAGCCATTATGTTACAAGAGCATGGTATTGGTAGCTGGTCAGGGTTCCGCCCCCTGCGCATTATCCATATGAAGGACAACTGTGTTCCTAGCACCCCAGCCATAGGGTATTTGTGGACGATGCGTGGAATTGAACCCGCCTGAAGGGGGAGCTTCACCTTTTACCCCTATTTTCGCCAGATTAATCGCCCATTGTTATTTAGTATCACGTATTTTCTTCGCTATTGCGTGTGTTAAAATATCTAACTTAACTGTTTCAGTATCAACCAAATATTCTAACATACCATCAGATCGCAATAAATTAATTGCGCCATGAAAACCAAGACTATACATTTTAATATAATACATCAATTCTTTTTCATCATCTGATGATATATCAGTTTTCATCCCCACCTTAATATTATTGCCATTTGATCTTCATCTGAATATGGCGAAGAAATATTATTTTCTTTTAACCATGATCGCATCACTTTGCCTGAAATAGAATTTCCATTGATCCACCACGAAGATCGATAATACATGCCATTTTCATAATAAGATATATATGCTGGACCATCCAATCGATGAAGATCATTAGATTCAATTTTAGCACTTTTTTGATACCATCTTTGCACGCATAATTTACCATTATCATAGTACACATTAAATAATTTGTCACCATTTTCGAGTGTATGAAATGAACGATCCGCTTTTTTCCATGATGGTTTATTAGTCTTGCAAGACTGAAGATAATCCGAGTTATGTGTCATAGTTGTCACATATTCACGCGGTGAAGTAATAAGGTGTAAACTAGTCATCATCAATCCCCAATATTAATCTATCAACGCCGATAGCCCAACCAATACCTTCATTGTATCGACCACCACCAGCAATTTGCTTCTGTGCGCCCAACTTCTCACATTCGACTTCAAACCCATCATCAACATAATACGCCAAACCGCGTTGTACCGTTTCTGTAAGTTTATAATCTATAGTAAAACAATCGAGACACTTTTGCAATAAATTAATTGCCATATCGTAATCATTCCCTGATGTATCACCAAGAATTTCTAATCCGATTTGTGTGAATTCTCTATATCTACCCTTCTGTGGTCGTTCATAACGATAACAACGATTCACATAAAAAATAGAATATGGCTTTGGTTTGGATTTACTCCAATCATCGCGCCACATTTCTTGTATAACACCAGTAACTTCTGGTATCAAACATACGGGGCGATTTTTCTTATCTTCAAATGCCCACATCTGATTTACAATTTCACTTCCTGCTTTATCAATAAATGTCTGCTGTTCCCATAACGACGGAACTATAACTTCTTCGACATTATTATCGATGAAGACACCTCCGTAGTGTGTCAACAGTGTTCGTGTATGTAGATGCTTCCGCACCAGTCATCAAACGTGTTCCTCTAAGCATTGTCTTTCTCCTTTTGTTACATTAATTAGTGACACAGCGGGAATCGAACCCATCAGGCAGTATCAGCCCTACAACCAACCGTCGTTCTCTTCGGAATACTGCGTCAACAGCCATTCCTTGAAATGACCCTTACATACAGGTATCTGATGTGCTAGTTATACTGCCCCCAGACTAACGTCCTAAACGTCACCCTTTGTATGCGTCTTAAAATTTAATTTATCATAATAATCATTCAACCCCTTAAGCAATTCCTCATCTTCAATATCAACCAATCTCTGATTGCCAAGAATTGAATTATTAAGCACTTGTCCCAATCTACACTCAGTATTAATAGTCCAAGCATTATATATTGCCTCTAGAATTTCTGGTATGCGATTTATATCTCTCATTATTTATCCCTTATTAGAACTATAGATTTTGAATTTCTACGAGTATCTGATATATATGCTTCAATAGTTTCTATCGTATAAAGATTTCCATGAACGCTAACTCTAGGAAATTTTAACACATCGCCACTACTCCAACCATCAGCACTGGTAGAATAATTTTTAAACTTGCCTTTTGCTATATCCACGTTTTCTGCTTCTACTATTGCATAAGCATCCAATGAATAATTATAAAAAGAAACATATATCATTGCTATCCCTCATTGAATGGTTTTACCAATCCACTATCTATTCCAGCGTTAAAACGATACATATATGAATCGTCATATCGTTCATACACAGAATCATAATTCTCCCATGCGAACTCTCTCCACCATCCAGAAGTAATGCTTGAGCATACTTTATTTAATGCAAGAACAAAACTCTTTCTACGTGTTAATACACCCGGATGTGGAACCTGTGAACGTTCAATAGCAAGAACATACGCCTCTTCCAAAACCGAATTGATTCGTGATTCATAATCAAGTGCTTCAAACAAATCCTTGCTTACCGCAACTTCACTTGTATCTGGCTTAAAATACCAATAAGCCGGATGTTCACCAATCTTAACTGTCTCATGGATTGAATCATGGTCATATTTATAATCAATACCATCACCATCAAAAAATGTCTTTTTCGTAACACTCAAATTAGGATGAGAATAATCATACGTTGCTGCCATTCGCCGTTTGTAAAAATCCTTCAACTCATCTGGAATTCTAGCCTTCAGTGTTCTCATAAAATGAATATCACGCATTGTCTTTAAAAAATGTGGCGAGTTTCTCAAATATCGATGCGACATCTTAAGGGTATATAAACCATTCAATGTAGCATATCGTGTATGTCCAGCAGTATCATCCATCAATTTGATAAATTCTTCTGCTAACGATCCTTCCCACGCAATCTCTGCTTCAATAATTGTTTCGGGTGATTTATGATCACCAGCCTTAACGAAAAGATATTTCTTACCTTCCGCAAATGGTCTTGCAGCAACCAGATCACCATGAAGACTTTTTACATACTTTGAAACATCTTCGTATGTTCCCATAACATCAATATCTTTCGGTAAAATTCCCGGTAAATTATGATGTTGTTTAAATGCAGTAGACCCAATAAAAAGCATAACGATGTCCTTTCAATCAATACTCACAGTCGGATGAATCCCAATGCGGTGGGTCATCATAACCACAGTCGCTAGAATCCCAATTCTCGTCAAACTGCAAGGGCGCATCAGTAGTATCACCCAATTGTAATTCAAACTCTAATCCATGCTCATTAGCAAGATTTTTAGTTTCTTGTGCCAGTTTGTTAATCTTTTCGACATTTAACGCAATAACATGCGCAGCTTGTTCCATTGTAAATTCAGTCATCGCTTAATCCCGTTTGTTAGCAGCCCTGTGAACTAGGACTCCATCCATCATTCATTTCATCATCATCGTCGTCGCGGTCTTCTGGATCGCCGTTATAATAACCACCCATGCCATATGCGACACTAAAATTAAAGTCCAATTTATATTCATCGGCTATTGATTCTGCTGCATTGATAGCAGCATATGCTTCTGAAACTTTTTCAGAAATCGCCTTTGCTGCTTCTTCGTTTGTCATTTTATCTGCCATTTTATCTCCTTAACAACTATGTGAACTAGGACTCCATCCATCTTCTGCTGGATCAGCGTCGCCCCAACGATCTGTTCGTAAATTTTTGTCACCTTCATATTCGCCACCCATGCCATATGCAACACTGTGGCGAAAACTTAAACCATACTTATTTGCGATTTTTTCTGCGTCTTTGATTAAATTTTCAGCAGCAGTTACTTTTTCAGCAATAAGTTTTGCCGCGTTTTCTCTTTTTGCTTTTTTAGACATTGAACAAACTCCTTGCTGTTAAAGGATAAATGTATCATAATTGTATCATAATGTCAAGGAAATATTGGTGCCCCCGGAGAGAATCGAACTCATCCAGTTTGGGATTAGAAGTCCCAACTCCGACCCAGCGGCGGAGGCATTGTTATAACGCTTTTGCTAATCTATATCCAGTAGCAAGAAATTGGCAATCAGCCAAGGCATCATGCGTAGGTGGACATTCTAATCTAGCAGCGGCACGCACTTCTGTATAGAAATGCGGTAATTTAGGTTTTCTGTTAAATGGGTCTACAACATCATATAAAAAAGCAAAATAATCATTCAGCCAAAATGTTGGGGTGTTATCACCATATAACTGTTCATGCCAATGTTCATCTAAGTGACCACCATCGCAATATACATCACGGCACATCAATGCCTTTTCCATTAATTCAATGATTATTTCAACTGGCTTTCCTTGTTCATAAAGCATACTTCTGGAAATATGATGCACATCTCGTTGTGCGTGAAAATCCCAATATGTCCATTCATCTTTTGGTATAATGTAATGCGATTCGCCAACACCATTCACATCACACCAAGCAACTTGAATAGGATAAGACTCGGCGTCCAATCCACTTGCTTCGTAATCAAAAAATCTGATCATATCACATCCTCATCGTTATTGGCAGTCCCGAGTGGGATCGAACCACCGACTTCAACTTTCGCAAAGTTGCGCTCTATCCACTGAGCTACGGAACTATATGTTATTCACTTGATATTGTTATCTTCCTTTGTATTATTTGTGCCCCAGGATAGATTCGAACTACCGACACGGTGAGGTTCAGTCACCTGCTACTACACTACAACTTACGTTGCTTTTCTGAGCTACCGAGGCATTGATTTCTATGGGTGGATTTTCACCTCGTTGCAATAAGTGTTAACCCCGATTGCAGCATACCATTTAGCGGTTATACCCGCTTGTCCTAACCATGCCGCTAAACATGGCTTATTGAACGACCTAAAACTTTTATTTGCTTCCAAGGACGGGATCGAACCGCCGACATTCTGATTAAATTTGAACTTCAAAGCTTTAGGCTCATCTGTTCCACAGTCAGACGCTCTACCATCTGAGCTACTTGGAAATATTATTCTATATTTATACACCCAAACGAAGTGTTTGTCTATATTTTATTATTGATCTGGATCATAATAATCAAATGGATTATAACCAGATACTGTTCCGTAACCCATTATTTCGATGAATTTTTCAACAAATTCTGGATCATCTGATTTCACAACAAGATCGCCCTTTTCCAACGTTCCATAAACTTCGGAATGTTTTCCAAGAATTTCACCAAAGTAAATTTCTTTACCGATCAAATTAGCAACGTCAGCATCATCGGCAACGAACAAACCTTCAACGTCACCCATTCTACCAACTTCCCAATGAAATTCATAAATTTTATTCATTCATAATATCCTTTTAAAATGATTTTTCTTTTCTCGCTTGTTCATATTCAACATCGTCTGGTAAGGGTGTTCTACATACTCCCGCGACTAAACGTAAGCCGTGCTGTTCCCATACTGCTAGCTTCTCCTTGCCAGCAGCCCTACATTGGCTAACAGTCGCATGCCATCCGTATGAACCACTGTAGCACTTGTGGTGCCCATCTGGTGTATCAATCGGGGTAGAGCATATGAATGCTACCAATATGTATCCTAAATCTATCATAAGTTAATAATACACTATTGTTGATATATGTCAATAGAATTTTATTTCTTAGCAGGTTTTTTCTTAGCCGTTTTCTTTTTTGGTTTAACTACTTCTTCTTTTTTATTGAAGATTCTATTCCAACCGTCAATATACTCTTTATTGGCTGGGTCTGTTTTTAATTTATCGCGATGCATATTATTTCCTTTTTATTGTCCTGCGAAACTAACTGGTTTAATAACCCGTTTCGCCATCCATTGTTTATGATATTCAATCAAACCGCCATCCATTCCTAATAATTCATCAGCAAAGCGAAGAATCAATGTGTTTGGATTCATGTTTGGTCTATTTTGTTCAACAGCATTAAATGCTTCTTCTTCGTCAGCGCCATGCAACATTAATAACAATATGGCAGTTGCAGTGCTGCGTGATATACCAGCAGAGCAATGAATCATTACAACATCATCGTCTGTAAAATCTTCTGCAAAATTCATAATTGCGACAAACTGGTCTATTGTGGGAGCCACCCAAGGGTGTTCCTGCATTACTATATCGTGGCATCGTGCAACATGATATTTTTCTGATGGTGTTACTTTTTCATCTGGATCAACTATACCAATAGCCTTGGTATAGTTGTCCATTGAATACAGTGAATCACTGTAATTACATACATTAAATTTAAACATATAGTTTCCCTTAGTTGAGTGCTTCAGCAACTAATCTCTGTGAAGACAAACCCTTGAAATGGTCTTTGGCTTCGATTAATGCGCTGAAATATGAAGCTTTGGTGTATTTAATACCACGTTCTTCACAAAAGGCTTCAGTAATCTTTCTAGCTTCACCTAGATTTGGCACTGGCACACCCGGAAACAAATGGTGTTCAATATGGTTGTTTACACCACCGAAGAACAGATTGTTCCAAACGCCGTCACCAAGATTGCGTGTAGTATTTACTACGCGTTCAAATTTAGGCAAATGCATTTGTCGGTTTGCTGTTACCATACCGGCATGATTAATAACCAATACCGTTCCGATATAAGGTCCAATCAACAACGTCAATAATGCATAGTTTAGAATGGCTACTGGTCCAATAATCATCATTGGAACGATCAGCCATGCTACAACGTGCAATCCCACCAACAGTTGATCTGCGGCGGTTTTATTGGCGTGTTTAAGCATATATTTTACACTTTCAAATTTGAATGTGAATCCCCGTAATGTAACCATCGTTACCATGAATAACAAACCATCACGTGAAACTAATTTCTTCAACCATTTGCCTTCGTATTCATTTTCTGAAACTGTGTCGGATGATTTCGATGATCCTTTAAACATTGTTTTGTGATGCACTTTATGTAGTGCATGAAAATATGAACTACTCACACCAGTAACAAACGATAAAAAGAATTGTCGCATACCGGTAGATAGCATCTTATTTGATGTAATACCGCCATCACCAGCATCGTGTGAAATGAAACCAGCCTGAACGCTGGCAAAGGCTGCAATAATCAATGCACCCACTGCAACCAATCCTAGTGGCTGTGTAAGCAGAACAAAATATGCTCCCACATAAGCAATTAGAATTGCTGTAATACGTAGAACATAATGCGATGTCGCTCGTTCGAAACATCCTGCATTAACCAAACGCTGTTTTAAATCGTTGTAATTGTTGTTATCCATTTAATATCTCCTAAAAATTTTGTATACTAACATTATATGCTATATAAAAAATATTGTCAAGAAAAACTATCGTCAGTTCCTGATACATACCAATGCTCATTACATCTGGCACGGTATAAGTCATTTTCACCCAATTCTATGCGCTGGTCGCTTGTCGAACCAGTTTTAAATGTTTTAGCAGCATCTTTGCCACATAAACTACAATGCGATTTTATCTTAAATACTTCGTCTGCCATCGCCATTAACGTAGCAGTGTTCGCAAATGCAACACCTTTATAATCAGCGTCTAAACCAGCCACCGTTACATTTTTTCCTTCATCTAATAATTTAGTTATAGATGGAACAATATTTTTATCATGAAACTGTATTTCATCAAAAAAATAATGATCGTATGTTGGATTGATATTAAAACTATCAATGATGGATGTTGCTTCGTATGAAAATTTGGTATGTGTAACTATTTCAGTTTCACTATATCTATCATCCATTGCTGGTTTGTATATAATTGTTGATTTACCTTGATGTTTTGACCATAATAATCGTTTTATTATTTCTGTCGTCTTACCGGCAAACATTGGGCCAGTAATCACTTCTAATGTTCCGCGCATAGTTTCGTGTCCTATTGTTCTTTTTATTTATTATATAAAAAAATAGGATATAATGCAATATGTAATTGGTGCCCCATGGCGGAATCGAACTGCCGTCCTCTGAGTACGACACAGAGATAATGACCACTATACGAATGGGGCTTGATTGGAGCGGGTAGGGGGAATCAAACCCCAATGCTTTCGCGCTGGTTTGGAAGACCAGTGGTAGTACCAACATACCGGCTACGCGCATAATTGCCTCCACAAAAAATCGTCCTCTGATTGCGACACAAAGATCATAACCACTATACGAAAGAGGAAGGTGGTGTTTTGTTTATACCCCAGACACCAAACTGGTATATTTTAAGAAACTTCAACAGTTGCTCCAACATTTGATAATGTTTCGGCTAATGCATCTGCATCCCATTTTTCTAAGTCTTCTTGAACAAGGCTCTTGTCTATATTATCAACAAAATCCTTTGATTCTTTCAGGGTCAATCCTAAGATTGATCTGATTTCTTTAATGACGTTAATCCGTTTAGGACCAGCGTCAAGAATGAACACTGAGAACATTGTCTGTTCAACTGGTTCAGGTTTTTCGAAATGTTTATTCGGATAATAGACCCTTGGTTCAGGGATTCCCCATATCCGATTAAGAGTATCGGAAAGTGTTTTTAGCGCAGCTTTATCCATACTGTCTAAACTTTCTGCGATACCCTTGAGTTTTCATTACTCATTGTGTATCTCCTTAATTAAAGTTTAAATTTCTTGATTTTAGCTGTAATCCATGTGTGCGGCAAACCGCCGCTAAGTTATCCCGTTTTCATGTCGAACTCCTATTATTTGGGTTAAAAATTTTGGTATCCCGATAAAAATCGAACTAGATACCCGATCATCACGCTTTATTTACATCCATTGCAGCTTAAATGCCATGGCGGATGTATCATCCATAAAATATATCATTGTTGCATATCGTGTGGGTTCACGCCGCGAAGTCCATACATCATAGTTAGATTCACCAAACGTGTCTTTAACCCATCCATATATTGCCATTTGTTTGTTGTGATCTTTATGTACATTACGTCGATCCATAAAATCACTATAAATTTTAAACGCATACGGCATTATTCTAGGGCGAACCATTTGTCTTATTCGGTTTGCCATTAATAATACATAAATTTAAAAAGAAGTATATCATCAACATTTGTTGTGTTTATCATTTTTTTAAATGCTAAAGCGTGTTTTTCTTCCATAAAATAAATCATGGGTTTTCCACCACGTTTTTGACCTCTAATATAAATGGTATCATCTTTTAATGACCATCCGCGTGGCTCGCCGAGATTACCAATAACACTTTTGCACCACTTTCTAATATTGGCAAGACTAAGTGGTGTTGAATCTTCATATATTTCAAATCCATATGGTTTTTTTCGTGGTCGATGCAATTGTCGTACTCTATGAGGTGCCATCAACCAACTCCATTCATTATAAACCTTGCGCCTACTTTGGTAAACAAATCAACAAGTTCTTCCCTTGTCGAAAACGATTTACAACCAGCGCATTGTTCAGCACCAGTTCCCATGATATAACCATCATAAACATCTTTTTTATTAGCAAGATTTATATCAATACAAAAATTCCAATCCTTAGCATTAAATCTACCAGATTTGAATCCTTCTATCATATTATCAAACATTTTATCATAATCATCCATTGGAATTCTCCATATTTCAAGAGTTTATAATAACATAATGATACAAATTGTCAAGAACAATATTCATCCATGAGTGTTTTTATTTCATTGGCATTCTTAAAATAATCTATACGATCCATTGTATATGGTGTTGGAATAATTTTACGTTTTAGCTGTATGTTATCAAATATTTCCATGGCATGCAATTCACGAATATCAACAATGCCCATATCTATAATAACTTGATAAAAATATTCATAGTCATTAAGTTCATCATAATCAATGATTAATGCATTGGGTATATTGGGTATATTTTCAAGAAATAATTTATTGCGTTCCAAATGAATGCGTATTATATCTATATCACCAATCAAACTTCCGCGCAATGTTTCTATATTTTCATTTTCATAATAAAACCAGTTATTGTTGCTATTTGATATTATAAAACTCAATATCATATCTTGTACGTTTTTTCTTACAAGAACCAAATTTAATGAATGATCAAATATTGTATTTGAAAAATTGTGATCAATCAAATTTTTGTGAAATATTTTTGTTATAAACGGCTGATTGTTATCAGCTATTACACAATTGTTCCATTGTGAAATTCGTTGTTGCAATTCTTCTTCGAAGTCATTGCTTTCGGTATCTGCTGGCTTGTATGTCTTTATTAATATATTGTTATTCTGTTCATACGTAATGGAATTTATTTCATCTATATTATTACGATGTCTCGTTGTCATATGCGATGTTGTAAAGAATTCATGTAAATCACAATAATAATCACCATAATATTCTTGAAAAAATAATAATAATGTATGATGAAGCAATGTGGTTCCTGAACGTGGATTACTATAAATTATAATATTTGGTGGTGTCATTGTCATATTGTTATTTATTGGTGCCTCTAGAAAGAATCGAACTTTCATCTATCGCTTACCGGGCGATCATATTAACCATTGTACTATAGGGGCGAATAGTCTATCCATTCCATTGTTTTATGTTAATCAATAACTCGTCATATGACATATTAGATTTATCTAATTTTTTAACATTATCCACTTGTTTAATCAATCGACAATTAGCAGGATGTGCTAAAATATATGGATCATACCCATTCTTAAATCCATCATTGATAGATATTATATGATCTCTACTTACACCATTTATATTCTTTTTTTGATTTTTTCGTTTCTTGCCGGGACATGTATACCATCCATATTTTTCTAAAAGTGTTATATCAAATATATCTGGATAGTCATATACATTAAATCGAAATTTGGCTTGCTCATAATATATCTGTTTAGATGATTTAATATATGGTGATATTTGCTTTATACCACCATGCGGTGTTTGTAGAACATATGGTTTATTCGTAATATTGCATATAGCAAATGTTATTATAGTAAAATCACCAAACACGACACTTGATTTGATATCCGCACGGCGCATTTTTGATGACATTTTAGCAGATATTTTACCACTAGACCATTTTTTATGACTTGGGGTGTATCCGCATTCTGTACGTCTTTTATTATTATATTTTGCCCCGCAAGACCTATTGCAAAACTTCGCCACTTTTATATTTTCTCTATATGATATTATATCATCACAAAAAATACACCGTTTGGGATTTTTTAAGTATTGCTCACGAGTATTTACGCGCTGGTATACATTATGACAATCGTGCGAACAAAATATACCTTTTTTTGCTTGTGGGATAGGGGTAAATGATATTTTACATTGTTTACATTTCATATAACTATTTATCAAATATTGGAGCGGGTAGGGAGAATCGAACTCCCGTCATCAGCTTAAGTTGGTCTACCGGGCTTAAACCGGATGGGGTCTGAACCCTCGACCTTCAAGGAGCCAATAAATGGCTCAACCTGAGATATGTTAAACATATCACATGGAAGGCTGCGATAATACCATTATACGATACCCGCTTAGTATTGGTTGACCAGGTTGGATTTGAACCAACGCTGTCGAGAGTTTAGAACTCCCCGCTCTAAACCACTGAGCTACTAGTCAATATCATGTTACAACAAAAAACCAAATATTATATTTAAATATCCAAATACTTCTGCCGCAACCGATAAAGAGATTATAATACATACACATGCAATATACAATATCTTTATTCGTTTATTCCACAAACGCTGTTTCGTATTGTTTGCCCACTGTTTGCGTTGGGCAGCAATGCGATTTCTATACGCCGTGTCATACTTGTTCATGACCTATTTAATAAAATATTGCTATAATAATTGGAACCAGTAAAATTGCCAGTTGCTCTACCACTGAGCTATCCCCGCATAATTGGCGCGAGGAGCAGGATTCGAACCTACGACCTACAGGTTGGGATAAGAAGGAACTAATTTCCATAGCTATAACAATATTGGAACCCCCGAAAAGAATCGAACTTTCCCAACAAGCTTCGCAAGCTTATGTCTGAACCATCAGCGGAGGTATATTAATTTTTGAATGAAACACTTATAATGTGATCAATAATATCACCATCACCATATAATGGAAAGGATATATCATCAATGTTTAATTCATCATAGTCGAGGTATGTTCCAGTTAAATCAGCATTAGCGTTTAATACCAATTGTGTTCCAAAAAATATAATTTTCTTTCGTAACGATGGATGTTCTATATCTACAATGCATATATGTGGCGCAATTGTATATAAATCCATCATTTTAATATCAACAAGTCTTGCACATTCATGCTTGCCTTTAATCATTGTGATATAATCACTGAATGTTTTTATGAACCTGTTTTTTGTATCATCGTCCATCATGATATTACCCCATTCGCGTTATGTCACAAATGATATTTATCATGGGGAGTTAAATTGGCAGAAGTAGTAGGATTCGAACCTACCAGTCACAAATGCGACACAGTTTTGGAGACTGCTGAGTTCACCAATACAAAGTACTTCTATATTAATCGTCGTATGTTTTATAATATTGCGCTTTTTCAGTTTCGTCTAAAAAATTTAGAACTGCAATAGCCACTTCCATGCCATCGTCATTGAATATCTGATGTATGGCTACACTATTTCTATTTGACATCGATTCACGAACACGTTCCTTTAAAACAGGCGGCATATCATCAAAATAAGCCCACGTATCAAATCCATGTGGGATATTGATATTTCTATAGTATTCTAACGCATTGGCAAATGTTTCTCTGTTCATATTTCTATTTATTGGAGCGGGTAGGGGGAATCGAACCCCCGTCTACACATAGGCAATGTGTAGTAATTCCATTATACGATACCCGCATTAAACTTGGCGACATTCAAGGCATTTCACCTCATCTTGCCCCGAATACGGGCATGTTCTACTTTTGCTCACAATCCATGGATTTAATAAGCTGTTTAAACTATCATGTCATAATTGGTAGTCCGTGATGGTTACGCTCCACCGTCGCACGGTTATCAGCCATGTGCTTTTCTATTAAGCTAACGGACCATTAAGGTCAAATTGTTTGATTGGTACCCAGTAGTGGAATCGAACCACTATTCCTCTCTTATCGGGAGAGTGTCCTAACCGTTGGACGAACCGGGCATATGTATTGGAGTTCCGTCCCGGAATCGAACCGGGATAACGCGGGTTGCAGCCACGCACATAACCATTCTGTCAACGGAACATTGGAGTAAGGGTTCAGATTCACACCACCCCTACATAGAGTGTATTTTTTGTAATAATTCTTCTAATAATAAATCAGATCGATTATTTTTTTTGTTATTTTCTAAATGAATCATCAATTTACAATTGGCTATATGATTAATAATATTCGAATCTATACCATTTTTCCATCCATATGATACAGAAATAATATGATCTCTACTTACGCCACTTGGATTTTCTACAGGATGATACCACCCAAATTTATCGAGTAAATTTAAGTCAAATATTTCAGGATAATTATAAACATTGAATTTAAATTTACAATCTTGCCAATATTGTTTCTTTATATCATCGGTTTGTGTGCGTCGTGTATATTCACCATTTTCATAACGGCGACGATAAGTATCGGTTCCTTTTTTGACCAACGAACTAGTCATTTTCGTTAATCCTTTATTCCAACCGCCACGCTTCCCTTTTGGGATCATGCCGTTTTTCTTTTTCCACTCAATACATCGCTTCTTCGAGTGTCTAACAAAATGATTAGTTCTAAATATTGTTTTACATTCAATACAGCAAACTTTTGGTGTTTGCAAACTCTTTCTTAAATCAACCATATAACTATTTATACAACGTATTACCGTTTTGCTTAAAAACCATATTTTATTTTGTTCTATCAGTTCTTTCATATAATATTGTTTCTACACGTATGAGTCTATCATTCGTATCACGGATGGTACTTTTTACTTCTGTTAAACTTTCGTTCATTACATCTTTGGCTACATCATCGCGCATATATAATTTTTCTTGGACACCACGACGTTCAACGTTTTCCACCTTGATGATTCCAAGGATGTATGTTATGACACCCCAAAATCCACCAATCATGGCAAACAACAAACTTCCTAACGCTATTAATGTACTATTATCCATATAGTATTTATGCTTATTTATGAAATACTTAACAGCTATTTTTACTTTTCGGGCGGGGTATATTACACTGGTATTCTTCTATTTTTATATTTTTCTAAGCAATCCAATAACTTAGGATTAATATCGTATATAATTTTCTTTTGCAGTGCACCATTTATAACCTGTTCTAATATTGCCTCATTCGTCATATTGAGTGTTTTCATATATATGTCAATACCCTTAAATGGTGAAAACATTATAACATTATCAACATGCGTTATCTGTGGTTCATCAAGTGCATAATCTAATGAATATTGATATAATTCATTTTCATTGGAAAATATTTTATCGCGTTCTATAAGTTTCTCTTTATACGCTTGTTGAAAATATCCTAGCATATATGAATCAGGGTGCTTTGTATATTCATTCGATAAATCAATATCATAATGATTCAATATCCAATGAACTTGAAGCGGATTGCGCATCAATAACTCATCGCCCCAAAAACCAGTGGCAACATATGTAATATCATCATAATAATTGCATTGCTGAAATCCCCAATGATATTTTGATAATATATCCATCATTGAATTTGTATCATTAGTCCAGTTGCATCCATCTTTAAATGGTTTTATATCAATCAATTTATAATCAATCGCGCAGATATCTAATAATGCACGCACCGTTAATGTATCTAAACCGCCAGTTGCTTGTATTTCTAAATCAACCACATTATTATATTTCATAAATCCTTCGATTTTCTTAATCATCATAGGCGCTATAATAGCAGCCATATCGTCAATAGATTTGTCTTTAATTATATCAGGCAATGTGAACGTTGTCTGTAACGATGAAACAATTATTTCGTCATTGTGATCTACCATGATACACCCGTCAAACTTAACGCATGTTTTGATTGTATATAAATTGGTTATAATAGAATCTGTATAATATATACCAAATCCACGATTGGTATCATGATATATGTTAATACATTCTGTCGTTTTATCAAACACAATAAAACAATAATTTCCATCCATTGATGAATAATTACGGGCTTCAACCCTATCAATCAATCTTGCTTCTGTTGAATAACCCTTAAACCATACAACATCTTTGTCGCGGTCTAATGTATGCCAACCTTTATCAAGTTTTATCGTTTTGTTTTTATATGAAAATGCATTGGTTAATATAGTATCGTTATAGATATTGCCATCGTATATATCAAGCCAACAGTTTTCATCACTTTTGGCACAGTCATAATGCCGACTATCCGTTGATACACTATCGATACTTATTATAAAATGCATGTTATTCTCGTTAAATTGGCAGGGGAACGAGGGATCGAACCCCGGTCTGTGAGTTTGGAATCCACCGTATTACCACTATACGATACCCCTATGAAATCAACATCGTGAAAAAGACATATTAAGAGTTTTTGGGTTTTTTATTTAAAAAAAATCGAAGTAACTTAACACTACGCATCGATATTGGAGCGGGTACCGAGAATCGAACTCGGGCTTAGACGTTGGCAACGTCTCGTGATACCATTTCACCATACTCGCATTTGTATTATGCTACTTGTGCGTGCCTATTGTCAAAATAAGTTTTAACGCAATCCGTAGCCCTGTTTAATTCTAAATCCCATTTTCCTGCAATAAATCTACCGCCAACACGCAGTATCTCTGTTTCAGTGTTAAATGTAGCTATTCCATGTCGATCACTGATATGTATTTCAATATCAACAACATCGCCAATACTCAATGAACCATCACTGCATTCCGCAAAAAATCCATCATCACTAATATCAACCAATGGAAAATAATAATCGTTCAATCGTAAATATGATACACGCCCAGTCGAAAATCTGGAACTATTTCGTCGTTCGTCACTCATTTAAATAACAACTCCAATCTAATAATTTGTATAATTCTATTTATTAATAACAACACCGAGTAAAAAACGAAAATAGAGATATACTGTGCTACCATTACACTAAACCCTGCTTACGCAGGGCATGGGAATCGAACCCATTCCAGTCGTGAGTGAAACGAAGTAACTATTTTCTACGCTACGGTGTTATTGGCTCGGATACCAGGACTCGAACCTGGAATGCATTGCTGCGGAAGATTAACAATCTTCTGGGTCTACCAATTCTCCTATATCCGAATAATATGTTATTGATAAATACTAACGAAGATATAGAGAACTGGAATTCCCCATATCTTCTAAACTATAACAACCAATGGAGGTTGATAATGTCTAAAGATATTTATACATGTAATATATGCGATAATCAATTTAAATCCTTAATGGCATTGAATGGTCATTCACGTATGCATGGCAAAAGCAACGGTAAAATATCACATATTACATGTAGTTGCATATTCACCAAAAAAGAAATATCGGTAAAAAATTTAACAAAATATCAAAAACGACTAATCGAGTGTAAAAATCCAACATGTAATAATAAATTTAGCCCTATAACCGGAACTCGTGAATATTATTGCGGAAGAAGTTGTGCAGTTACTTGCACAAATGCCATGAGGGTGACACCACAAGAATACATGATTGAGAAGATAAAATATAAAGAACAATGTAAATTTATATTTTCATTTCAAACATTTCCAGAAGAATTTGATTTTATAATGATACATCAACAGGGCATGTATCATAGTACCAAAAATAAAAACGGATTAACAAGAGATCACATGTATAGTGTACATGATGGATTTGTAAACAAAATAGACCCAAATCATATATCACATCCAGCGAACTGCAAGATAATGCCACAGCCAGAAAATTCATCTAAAAATCGTCATTCAAGTTTATCATTATATGATTTATACCATCGAATAAATGAATGGGACAAAAAATATAAAGTTATTGGCTCCAGATCAGGGTAACGCTCCCTGCAATATCCGCTTAACAGGCGGTCCCGTTCACTTGCTTGGTCATCTGAATTGAATTTTGGCGACCCATACCGGACTTGAACCGGTGATCTTTTCCGTGACAGGGAAATGTCCACTCCATGCTGGACCGATGGGCCTTAATTGGCGGTCTATGAGAGAATTGAACTCTCGTTCCCGGATCGACAATCCGGTGTATTAGCCACTATACGAATAGACCATTATTTCTGCGGGGTGCTACCGACTATTAAAATCACAGGTTAATTGGCAAGTAGGTTTTGCCGCAAATCCCGTTCAACGTAAGTTCCTACCGGTTTACACCCTCGTTCTTTAAATTGGCACCCCAAGAAGGAATCAAACCTTCCCGTCAAGTTTCGAAAACTCGAGTCCGAATGCATCGGCTGGGGTATTGGCGGCTACGAAGGGAATTGAACCCTCCTCGACGTGCATCGACAGTGCACCGTAATCCCAGATTACTACGTAGCCATTAAAAATTTATTATCACGCTAGAACCGGCTAGGTTTAGCCACAATATCTACTTGGAACCCTGAACTCAAGCAGCATTAAATTTGGGGTAAATGACCGGATTTGAACCGGCACTTTCAGAGTCACAGTCTGACGTGCTAACCGTTAACACTACACCTACCATAAGAGGATTTTTAAGAAATAGAACCAGCAAACTATTGGCTTTCGCCTAGCAAATCATTTATGTACATAAAATCATTACTAACAATAAGTGTTCAAGTTGGATTCGAACCAACGTCTCCGCCTTCGACAACGGTATCTTGTATTCCAAAGACGATCAAACAAATTTGGCGCAGGGGAATTGGATTTGCACCATCCCTTTTAATCACAAAACTTACACACAGTCCATTAACCCTGCTTTCGTTTTTGTTTTCATCCACAGTTCCCAATAATGGACAAAGGGAACATCTATGGCCTGCATAATTGGAAGACGGTGAGAGAATCGAACTCTTTTATACAAGCTTAAGAGGCTTGCGCTGGCCCAGCCATAGTCTTAACATCACCGTCCATATTATAATGTTTTGTCATCTAGACCCGAATGAGAGTCGAACTCAATCAGTTAGGGAATTGCACCACTGCCGCACATTAAAGGTTACTACCGTTCACCTTAGTTAATTGGTAGCTCATCACCGAAACTCCTGATATCCATACCCAACGGCATGGCTCATTTCAATCCGTTATGGCGTGGCTCATGTAACCCGCCGGATGAGCAATTGTTCAATCAGTGATTCGAATTTAATTGAACAAAATTAATTGGAGCCGGATCGTGGAATCGAACCACGTGCAGCACATAAGGATCACCCAGTGCATATTATGGATTCTACCCACACCAGTTAGGGAAATCCGACTTAGTATAAGTTATAAATAGTAGTAGCGGCGTGACAAGTGTTGAAGCACTTATCACTAAAGACACAAGGATTGATCTACCGCCATAGTTATTTATAACAAGGAAAAATATGCCATGACATGTAAATTGTCCAAATCTGAAGCTGGTAAATTAGGATTTATAGCTTCACGAAAAACGCAAATAAATCAAAAAAACCATCGCATTGCCGAATATAATAAAAATCCAAAAACATGCAACCAATGCGGCAAATCATGGTCATACGATGAAGCACTTATAAAAAAGAAATATTGTAATCAATCTTGTGCCGCCAAATATAATAATAGCCGTCGCAAACATAGCAATGAAACTAAAGAACGAATGAGTAAAAGTCATATCAAAATCATAAAAGATATTGGTCATTATCCAAAAAGATGGGATAAACTAAAAAAATATATCGATGGTGAATATTCCATGGTATGGTTTAGAACTTGCTCCACCTGTATTACACTTTTCACCGCCAAAGATCGGTATATATCAAAATGTCAATGCTGCGTTGAACAATATGGTAGAACAGCAAAAGAACTTCAAACTACGAAACGTCCATATTATTTCAAATTTGATGTCAATGATTATCCCAATCTACTCAATTTAGATTTAATAAAAAAACATGGTTGGTATGTCCCAAAGAAAAATTCAAACGGTGTAGCGAGGGATCATAAAATATCTATAAATGAATCAATTGTTAACAAGTATGATCCATATTATATTACACATCCATTAAATTGTGAAATAATGCTTCAGAAAGATAATGTAAAAAAACGTAATACATCATCTATCACATATAAACAATTAAAACTTGATGTCGATGAATATGAAAAAACGCAACTACACAATGATTAATTTTATTGGTGCCTCCACACGGACTCGAACCGCGCATTGAAGATTACAAATCTACCGTTATACCAGATTAACTACAGAGGCTCTATAGTATTATTTATTGGTGCCATATTGAGGTATCGATCCCCATTTTCCTGATTACAAAACAGGCGTGTTAGCCAGTGTCACTAATACGGCATTGATTATTGGTAGACCATCAGAGAATCGAACTCTGTCCCCTGAGCTTAAAAGGCTCGGATGCAGCCATTACACCTACGGTCCATAATGGTCTTTGATTGGTGGAACCCCGCAGGATCGAACTGCGTCCTCGTGAACTTCAACCACGCGTACTCACCAGATATACCTGGGTTCCATATTATTGTATTGGTGCAGGGAAAGAGAATCGAACTCCTCACGCGCTGGGCTTCAACCAACCGCTCTACCACTGAGCTACCCCTGCAAATAACGGCTTATGTGATTAGCACTGCGTTAGATATTATTTTAGAATTCTTATTGCTTCTGTATATACATTATCAACAGATGACACTATTATTATATTATCATCCATATCGTCATCGATTTTAATAGTAAAATGCTGCCTATAATCAAACGTTTTTGTGTCCATAAGAAATATATCATAGCACCGCAATGTCATATATACTACTATATCTATGTCATCAAGAACAAACGACCACGGCGTTATCGGCATAGGCACTTTTGGCGGGATGCGATTAACATTTGTGTATCTTAGTTTTATCATATTTTGGCATCGATTAATCAACACCGATAATGATGTATATCCATCATCACATCCCCATTCCGTATGTTCATACGCAGAATCAAAATTAAAATTCGCTTCAACTATTTTATCATTCCATGCATATTCCATTATATATCTCCTATAAAAAACAATAATAGCATACTATACAACTAAAAAGCAATATTGGTAGTCGTGGTGAATTACGATATCACAACCTTTCGCATGTAAAGCGAATGCTCTGCCTTTGAGCTACACGACCATATTGGGGGTAGACATTTGTTATACCGCTTCACCCACAGCCGGTTTATCAATACACTAAACCATTATGTGTATCAAAAATATTGGTACTCGATGTGGGAATCGAACCCACCACAACAGCTATGTTAAAGCCGTCGTAACCCCAGTTATCTATCGAGCATAAGGTATTGGTAGACCGGGAGAATTTCGAAATCTCGACATTTCGCTTAAGAGGCGAACGCTCTGCCTCTGAGCTACCGGTCCATATATTGTATTGGTACACGATGTGGGAATCGAACCCACCACAACAGCCATGTAAAAGCCGTCGTAACCCCAGTTATCTATCGTGCATAAGTGATTGGTAGACCGGGGGAATTTCGAAATCCCGACGTTTCGCTTAAAAGGCGAACACTCTGCCTCTGAGTTACCGGTCCATATTATTTGTGATATTCACCTATCACTTTGATTTTTTGTGCAATCAACCATTCACCACCTTGATTGATGGGTCGTTTAAATGTCACAAAGTCTTTTATTTCTACTTCATACCAAACGCGTCCTTTTTCACTTAGGTGTGGTGCATTTGGTTCAGCGCCAGCATGCCATCCTGGTCTATGTGCATAACCTTTGGTTGGATGATCTTCAGCATCCAGCCACACATTTAATGGTATACGCATTTTGGCATTAATGAAAAGTGGTCCAATTGAACCATCTTTTCGTTTTTTGAATAATTTATATGCTTTCATGCTAATATTATACGATTATATGCTTTCATTGCTTTTTTAAATTCGGAATGTTTATGTATATCGAATTTTATACCATATTGTTTGATAGCATGTCTGAATGTCAACACAACCATTTCGGGTGAAAACATATCCATAATGTATACAACAAATCGGTCAAAAACATCAATTTGTTCATCGCTGTTTAATTTATTTTCGGTTTTCATTTTTTTAAGTGCTTCACAGAGCGACACTGATATGGCAAATTGCTCAGATGGTGTACCTTTTCCCCATGAATCTTTTTCGTGTGCCCCTGAAAGAATATCATCTGCTTTTACAAATTGATTTAATGTTTCAATAAAAACAAATAATTCTTTGGCACGCCATTTATCATCTTTAAATGCTTTTTCAATCATGGCTACTTTTGTTTCACGATCTAAATCAGGATCGTCGATTATATAACATATAACACGCCAATCTGAAATACTATATTTGGTTAATGTACCAGTGAATATAGCATAACGTATAATATCATCAGTTAAGCCATAATCTTTAAGATATGTTTCTAGTTCCATTATTATCTCCTATATTAAAAAACCAATATAGCATCATTTCACATTCAACGCAAGGGGAATCGAACCCACTATCTTGCCGCACAAGGCTCATGCCTGATTTATCCATTAAAACTATACATCTCATGTGAAATCGTTATTTTAACATGTATTGGATTCGAACCAATGTCTCACCGTGCGGATTTACGTAACCGTTGCTAAGGAGAATCGAACTCCAACTACCCAAGGCGGCGCGTCCTAATCCACTAGACGAACACCCTAAAAACTTTAATCATAACTAAGTGACCCAACATTATCTATCACTATCGCGATAATAACAGATAATTTGTGGCGTTCGGTGTGCACACTGAACGTAATCCAAATATCATAGTAGGACTCGAACCCACGGCTCCGCCGATAAAGGCAGCGTGTTACCACTACACCATACAATATTTTGTGACACTTAGTTATGATTAAAATAGTATAGTAGTAGCAGATTTTATGCCCCGAAGGTGCTTGGTCGCCAAACCAATTGTTCTGCTTTAATGGCACTTCCATACAAAATAACTTATCAGGAAAGCATATAACGCTTTCCCTAGTAGGTCGCTTTGCTTCCTACCATTGCTTTTATCATTCCACAAAAGGAAATCCATCCACAACGCGCCCATATTAGGTATATTTTAAGTGTTCCTAGCAGTCTCGTTCCGCGTTAACACTGTATTCGATCTCGTTTGCTCAATAAAAAAAGCCTTTGATATTTCTATCAAAGGCTTTTAGTTCTGTTTGAACTGGAATTTTAGGTTTTAATGCCCGTTAACTCCTTTGCCTTTGATAAAGTTGGTAAAATCCCAACCTCGTTTTGTATCATTTGTATTTCTCACTACATTGCGCATAAACACAACAATACCGTTACCATTACAAATGGTCCCTGTATCTATATGTTTATGTTTAAAAGTAGAAGTCATATCTCGGTTCCTTTTCTCGTTAGGCTTAAAAAGTTTTTAAAGCCGATTCAAATAATACGCCACCATGGCGTTTTGTTCTATGTTTTTTCACATCCACTTAATTGGGTTTTGGGTATTTCACCATGGCGAAGATGTTCACCGTAAAAGTATTTATCATTTTTTAACTTTAGGCATTATACAACACCCTTTTTAGATTGTCAAGTAGTTTTTTGCGCTTCATCTATTTTTTTAATTGTTCCAGCAAGTATGCTGTTTGCATCATCTGCTATATTCATATAGTATAACAACTCGTCTTCTGATAATTCATGATTTTGTATTTTTTTAAGAATATCCATCGCACCATTTTTAAGTTCGCCAATAATTTGTAGCATTTCATCTTTATCGTTCATATTAACTCCTTGAAAATATTTGGTAGTCCTACATGCACTCTCTTAGCCGATCCGCCCTATGTCGTCAGGTGACTTACAACCGGTGCCAAACATCTTATTTATTTATACCATCCCATACAACACAAAGCGCATAATTGCTCCAAGTTGCCACTCCACTATCATCCCAATGCCGCCAGTCATGATCAATATTTTTCTTTTCTAAATGTTCTTCTATCCTAGAAGCAATTTCATGAAAACATTCTGGCTCGTCGCGTTCACTTGGATGCCAAAAATCAATAGAGTCATTTCCGCTTGTTGATCTTGTTGTAATCAACGGAAGATATTTTTCGCCGTTTTTTGCGGATTCTTCGCAACGTGGTCCCAATCGTCTTAATGCCTTTTTAACACCTTTTTGTATCACTGCTTCTTTTCTTATTTCTTCTTTTTTTAAAGCATATAACTCGCGACGTCGTTCTTTACGTTTTTTATTTTTTTCTATGTCGGTGGCTATTTTATTAAGTGTTTTAGTATTAACCATATTGTCGCCTTTTATTAAAAAAAATTACCATGTTCAGTATCCGCAATTACATGGTCTTTTTGCGGGGTATGAAATACAAAACCATAATACAAGGTCTACAACGGTCCCGCGATCTTTTTCCAATTAGCAACTACATCATTATAAGCTGTATTTGCTTCTTCGTTAGTTTCATAATAATACATCAACCGTTCCTTATTGTCAAGTAATATTTGAATTCGAGCAGGTATATCTTCGCCGATCATTACCATTGGAATCCATCTAACCCAAAATGGCGGTTTTTTAAAAATCACACCCTGTCTATAATGAATATAAACAACACTGTTTAAATCAAGTGTTTCATGATCTGATAACTTTTCATACAACATATAAAACATTCCTCATTTTTAAATAATTATAAAGCATTTATCACAGCAATTATAATGGTATCTCCTTGTGCATCATCACAATGATCTATATATCCATCTTCGTCCAACGTTCCATCAATCACTTTATGTATAATTAATGTAGTATAGAGTTCGTGATGCCAGCCGCTATTTCCGAAAGGACGTTTACCCGAAAATCCTTCACCCTCCACCCAAAGTTCTTTAAGCAACTCTTTCAAATAATCCCGTATTGTTTTCGCTTCAGCATCATTTTCTTGCATTGGCAGATTAAGTATTTTATCAATATGCATTATAATAATTATCCCCTATTAACTGCTTCAACTTGATGCCCACGAATTGCATTTGCAAAAATCTGCGTATGCGATCCATCAAACATAAGATTTTCTGCTTGTTGAAATCTCCGAATCATGCCCATTTCATGCTGCGATAACATTCTTCCTGTATACGAAGAAAAATATTGATATCGTGAAACATCGTGCTTTGGTTGATTTACTTCAATGCCTTTGTTGAACGCAGATTTCTCCGTAGTTCTAACCGGTGGCTTGCCTTCTCTGATATCAATCATCAACTGAAGATTTCGCACTGCTTTATTTTTATTCATAATTTAACTCCTTTAAATATCCATTGCGCGTTCATCGTGGCATTCTTGGCAATAAAATGAAAAATTAAGTTTGCGATAGATTTCACCATCAAATGGGTCGGATCTTAATCTTACATCATCCTGAACTCGTCCCGACTCTTCATGGATATATCTATATCCATTGCAGCGAAACGGTTCCAATAAAGGAATGTTGCCGTCTGGATTTAATATAAACTTTTTAACATCACCGGGTCCAGTTTGAACTCTATGACCTTTAGTTTTTTCTTGTAACTCTGAATCGGACAATTTCATCCACTCAAGATATGTTTTATATGTTATACCAGCCGGTGTGCCCACACGATATTTTAATATCGATCCAATGCCGACAACTTTAATATAAGTCTTACCGATCACATATTTGTAATCAGTGCCATTCACATTAATATTTCTATATGTCATTATTAAATCCTTTCGTGCAATTTTTATTATTATATACGATTAATATAATATGTCAAGGGCTAAATGAAATAGGCGAGACTACCTCTTGTGTAGTCTCGCCTTTATAAAAACCATTTGTCTATCGCCGATTAGATGTTCTAGAACCACCGTACAATAGGTTTGTTATTTTTAATCCCTTACTCATCAGTGCATTCCGAAGAAAGGATGGTGGGCGAGCGATAAAGAATATTATTCCATCCGCAGGTAATGTAGAAGGGACGATGAACTGTTTTGCCACAATCATCGCCCCTATTAGTTTAACGACAATCAGGAGACCATCTTTGAAATACAAGTGTAAAAACACTCGCCGCCGTTAAACTAAACTTTGTTAGTCATCAGATGAAAATATATCAGCACTTGTTGATGTTAATATATTTTTCTTTGGCACTTTTTTAGCACTCTCTTTTAATTTTTTATTTTCTGCTTCTAATGTTTTTATTTTTTTGTTTGCTTCTTCCAATTCGCTAAAAATGCGCCAATAATTACGTTCTATATTTTTTTGATCGGTTATTGTTTTAGTTAATTGTGCTTGACCGTATAAATTCATAACATACTCCAACTGGTTAAATAGTATTATAACTATTTAGTCGCTGGAGCCACTAACATTATGATATTCTTACCTTTTAATATGGGTTTCTTGTCAATAACAACAGTATCTCCTAACGTTTCAAGGATGCCATTCATCATTTCCATGCCTATTTCAGCATGTGATGCTTCTCGTCCACGGAAACGCATATGAAAACGAACATGTTTGCCTTTCTCTAAAAACTTCTTTGCTTTATTCATTTTTGTTTCCAAATCATGAACATCAGTAGTTGGTCTTAATTGAACTTCTTTTGTATCAACTACGGTTTGTTTTGATTTAGATTCTTTTTGTCGTTTCTTTAAATCAAATAAATGTTTGCCCCAATTAAGCACCTTACATACAGGTGGAATTGCTTCGGGTGATATTAAAACTAAATCCAATCCTTTCGATTGCGCTATAGTATACGCTGCACTGGATGTCATTATTCCATCCTGTTCACCGTCATCACTGACTAAACGAATCAAATGTAAATTTATTTGCTCATTAAGCAAAGTAGTATTATTGTTCAACAAAATCTCCTTATGTCTATGTTTATAATATTCATATTACTATACCTGTTGCGACTTTGTCAAGTTTAAATCAAGATCATTAATCAACTTAACAGCATCACCTGGTTTGCGCATTGCGTCAATAAGATCAAATATTTTTTCTGACCATCCAGCAATTTGAATCCAGCCATTGTTCATAGCCAACGGGCTATTATCATAACCTTTAATGTTGATACTTATTTTCAAAGTGTCATCATCAGCAAGACCGTATTGCTCTGGAACCATAATTGTATTATAACGAGCGCGGCTATCGCCAGTCATTTGCATATCACTAAGAACCACAATAGTTGATGGTTTAAGATTAGCCATTTTTGCAGCACCCCACGCAGTGCCGATATTCGTTGCACCACCCAAACTGGTGTTCATCATTTCTTTAGCCGCAGCAAGCGCACTAGTTCGTGCACTCCAATTGTAAACCTTTCCAGTGGATGCAAAACCTGCTACCATAGCTTTTTTACCTTGGCGAATCTGATTGAACCACACCGCAGCACCAAGCACACTAGCGATTTCAGCACATGTTACTGTGCTATGTTGGCTGATAGTGTCTTACATAGAACCACTTTGGTCAACTACGATAAGTACATCATCGCCCAAGTCTGGCAAATTGGATACACTCATGTCAAATGCATCTTCCAATGCAGCCAACAAATGTGGTGAAGCCATAACGTCTGGTTTAGCTGGTTCTTTATAATACCAATGATTGTTTGCTTCTATTCCAGAACCACCAAGTTCTCTATACGCCGAATACCAGCGAAACGGGAGCATCTTTGATTTTTTGACTGCGTTAGCATCAGTCAAACATTTTATAGTGTAATCCAAATCAACATCATGCTTGGTTAAATTACGAAGATTTCGAACTCTTGCCATCAGACCCATTTTTGGATGCTCTATATCCCATTTAACTTTTTGGTATTTTACACCATTAATAATATCAAATTCATCTGTGAATACAACATTATCTTTATCTTTTAAAAATTTCTTATCTATAACTTGCATTGGTTTGGTCTCCTTTATAACAAGCGTATTGCTTCGTTGTAAGTTAACTGTTTATGATCTAATACCAAAATGACATTATGACCTTGCCGTTTAGCCGATCTCAACTTCAACTTGTTTATTACTCTTAATCTTTTATTCTTACCTTTATTATCCCACGTCCATTTCGATTTTATTTCATAAACTGTGTTTTCTATAACAAAATCTGGATAATATGTTTTTTGTTTCCCGTCTATAAAATAAACTGCTTTATTACCTCTTTTTATTCGTTCGATATTTTTATTCGATAAACTTTCTAAAAATATTTTTTCATATGTTCCTTGATATGGAATCTCTTTATCACCAAATCGTTTTATTCTACACCTGATACTTCCGGTTATTTTATTTCCTCTACTTTGTATCATTTTATCAACAAAAGTTGATATATACATGGGATTTTCTACGCCCCATTTTTTAACCATTGTATCTTTCATTTTCTTTTTAACGATAGACGATTGTGCCGGATGATCAACGCCAAAGTTTTTTCTTAATGTGTCTTTTCCTTTTTTTCTATTAACAAAAAACGGTTTTCCATATTTTTTTATATTAGTTTCTTCTAATCGTTTTCTTTTTTGATCATATGAACCATTTGATCTTTTAGTTTTTTCTATTTCTATTATTCTTTCTGGGTCATTATTCATACATACAGTTGAACAATATAATCTATAACCATTTTTATTATCTATAAATGCTACATCATTATCACATATCTTACATGATGGTATGTTTATTATATTTTGTAATATCATATAGACGCATTCTTTAAACGACCTTCCATTTCCCCATTTTATTATAACATCAAATCTATCGATATGATGTTTTTCCACCCACGTTCTACTATCTTTTTTGGACAACTTTCCCATTCGTCGTTCATTCAATGAACCATTTTCTTTTATAAGATTGCATTCAATCCATTCTTTTATTGTCTTCATGTTTTTACCGCCTTTATGATAACCTGTTATATCTATTTATCAATAAAGCAGTAAAGAAACAAAAATATAACTGATTATACCCTAATCCAAGCAGTTTTTTCTATTTTGGCATCAGCAACTAACTGCCAGTTTTCTGTATTAGAACCATCACCAGAGATATTGGTTTCCCAAGTATCGATTGCTGGCAAGGTGTCTTCCATGATGTTCTTAAAGATTGCGTTCTGTGCTTCATCCTTTGGTGTTGGATGAACAACGCGCATTACGTCGGTGAATTTAATTGAACCTTTTCCACCGGACCATTTTTTGAATTGGTAAGCGTCAAATTTATTAAACGAATCAGCGATACCTTTAAGAAGCGCACGTGGTACAACTTTCTTAAATGTTTTATTATCCTTTGAATTACCAAATACTGCTTCCGCAGCAGCGAACATTTCACGAATTTCATCTGCACGTTGAATAACACGACCTGTCAATAATCGAACGTTGTAGTCGGAACTATCAACTGCGCGAATTTCTTTTGCAAGTGTAACGGTTAAAAATACAGGAATAGAACGAAGATACATTTTCTCACGAGCATATACTGCAAGGTTAGCAACATATTGTGCATCGCCGCCTTCTACACACTTGCGAACAAGACGTGTAATACGACTGGTGCGTTCATCTTTGCTTTCATAAAAATTACTTTCACCAAACAGTGTAGTAACTACCGTTTGATATAGTTCCATTTTATGATCAAACTTAAATGATCGTGAACCTTCTTTGGTGCGTGTATTTGGAATTGTAGTTACATTGATTGGTGCAACGCCAGCGTTGTTAAATTTTGACATGGTTTGGTCTCCTGTATGTCATTTATTTTTTATCATATATCAATAGAATGTTATATTTTCAAGTTTATATTTTTTATCGCCTATTTTATAATCATATTTTTCAAGATGTGGTTTTATTGCGTCTTTGTGTTTTTTAACGATGACATCAACTGATATCAATGATGATTGCATAACGGTTAAACCCAGTGGGGATATTTCGTCAACGATTTCAAGCATCAAATCTTTTATAAGTTCGCCATGAATTTCGCTTATAAGATCAAAGTCGCCTTCTACTGTATTTTGGTCGAGTATTATCATATATTTTCCTCAAAAATCGATCTGTTAGTAAATGATCTGGTGAATCATTTACTAACGTTGTAACTGAAAAAGTATACTTTAGCAGTTAATTAGTATCGCCGAGAAAGTAACGAAATAAGCTGTTTTCATCAATCGAAGTATCTTATCTCTACGCAACGGCAGAATTTATTAATCGGCTAAGGATATTAATCCGTCGATAGGTCGGAGGCCGTCCCGATTATCCTATCCAGTGTTCGATCTGTTTCGGTGGAGTCCTGGTACCCACCCCGCGCCTTATCGCACGACCACGTTCTTTTATTCGATCTAGTGTCATGGTGCCACCACCCTTGAACGTCCACAGCTACATCAAAGGCTTTCAGCCAATGAACCCTTTATATACGCTTTTCAGCTATATTAAAGCCCGTTCCTCCATGACATGATAAGAGAGTCTATACTTCCTACCGCCTACAACCAGAGCATTTTGATATGCTTGTCATCTGTTACCGTTATTTCAAATTCAGGCAACTTCTTAATAAATTTGTTCGACCATTGTGAAATATCGCAATTGGACCCACTCTTCTGAGTGATTTCGAATTACTTCCCGAGAATCTCATCCCTATCTTATTAAGCGCATTCGCCACTTAAAAAAACAGTTTTGTCAACAATCAGTATAGCGCAATTCTCATAGTTGGGTTTCCCCTACCGTCATGGATTTCCACCATGTCTTTGCTGTTTTATATCGAAGTAACCAATAACTACGCAGCAATGATCGATCTAGTGGGTATTTATAACCGTATATTAAAATACGCTAAAATACCCGTTGTTTTGTTCATTTTGACTAAAATACCATAAAATTAATGCATTGTCAACAGTTATTTTTGATTAATCGTGTTTTATCAAATGCATTTTTTTGCTTTTTTGATTAATCATGATTAATCATATCTTTTGTTAACGATGATTTATTTCCACATTTATCACACGTCAAATCTATAACACAACTTTCTTCCATCAATTGTTTATATAAAAAAGAAAAATTATCACCGCGTGTATTAAAAAATTTTTCGAACCATGACAATTCTTCAAAAGGATCAATCCCACAATAACCACACGTTAAACTATCACCAAATCGTTCTTTTGCATATTTTAATTCCACTAATTATCTCCTTTGTTCGATCTACATGGTAATTAATCTGATATCGGATTCAATCACCATGCTCACTTTCGTGATTTTAGATATAAGCTATTCCTTTGCGAAAGGTCTTAACCATTAATATGATTAAACTGATTTCGGAACTTACGACCTAGTTTAATTCTTAAAGGGAAACTAAACAAAACTATTGATTATTCACTGTGTTATCATAATACAGTGTTTTTAACGTAAAACCAAACGAGGTATATTGATCGGAATACCTAGCGAAATGCAATTTTATCTGTGCATCATCAGAATGGTGTGTTAACCCAGCAACACAATTGGGGGAAAACTGCATCTCCGTGCAATTGGGATCGCAGTCCCAACGTTCTTATAATATATCAAATATCGATTACATTGTCAATAAAAAAGTGAAAAAATTTATTGGATTAAATCACCGGCTTCAACATCCATGCATGGATGCGGGTGCTAGATACCATAATGTGCATAAATCCTTTTAAACTCAATAAATTTTTTCAAGTGTATAATAGAACATGGCAGTCCCTTGGGGCGGCAACGACACACGTTGCTTATGCTAATAACTCTCGGCACGTGATCCCAAGGACTTACCTAACTCATATTCAGTTATATTAATCAACCAACGTTATTTTATTTGCAATATGTTGCATTGTTCCAGCAATTCTTGAATATATGAATAACCATGCATTTTTAATCGGTTGATTCAATATGGTCCAGAAAAATGATGTAGGCCACCAAGTTGCCCACATTAACCAATCCGATTTATGTTCCATTGATTGTGGCGGATAATTTTTATCAGTATAATAAGGATCGCCTGTCACTGTTTTAGCAAATTCGTCTTTTTTATCAACAGGAATTTTATCACCAGCTATCTTATGGGTATTCAAAAATTTAATCTTTGCATCTTTAATAATCGGACGCAATTTGAAACAGTAAAAGCACCATTTAGCGATTGCCCAACCAGTTCCAAGGGCAAAATAATATACCAAATATTTAAACGCAAGCCATGGATTTGCCAATGTCCAAACAAAAATATTAATCTCTACACCGAACGTCAATGCCAAAACTGCGGCTAGCGTAACTATCGAGGCACCCCAACCCATATCATATTCAATAAACACCAACAATGCAACAAAAACAATTGCCACTATTGTATAAAACACCGTACCACCAAACACTATAAATGCAGGTTCCATAAACTATTCTCCTTTTTATTAAAATTGTGGGTGATCACATTTATTGCGATCACCCATTTTTATTCTACCAAACCTTATACCAAGGCTCATCCGCTTCTGCGGCACTCGCTTCTTTAAGTTCGTCGTATACCATTGGTTCAGCGGCTTCTTCTGGAACTTCATATCCATCTTCCGCTTTATATGCATCATCGCCATTTGGCACTAACACCGAAACGCCGTCTGGTGTAGTAATCAGCAAACCATTGTCGGTTTGTGTATACGTGCTTCCAGCAGGGATTTCGATAACTTCATCACCATCCTCAGAAGGAACAGTCAATGTTTTCTTATCACCGAATCCGGCAAGATGTGAACCTTCTGGAACCGCAGTAACTTCTGATTCTTCACCGTTGATAACATATGTGTTGTTAACAACCGTATCACCACTTGAAGTATTGCTGTGTCCAAAGATGGAATACAATACCATATAGTCAACAACGCCTAATCCGCCACGCGTATAACCATAACCATAATTGCCCCAACCTCTGTGATAAGTTCTACCTGGCATATATCCATAACCCCAACCATAGTTATCATAAGAGGCATAATGTCGATTTCGGCTATATTGATAGCGTGATGGGTAATAACCTCGCGTAGAACGCATATTTCGGCTTTGTGCACGTGTTCGTGAACGCATCGTCTTACTTGCGCGAGTCTTATTCGCAGTCATACGTGATTTTCTTGCCTGTGGCGCTGAAACTGATTTAGCACGTTATGCTGTAACCGCTTTCTTTTTAGACTTTTTCATCACAGGACGTGATTTAGAACCAACCTTAGCAACGGGTTTTGACTTCTTAGCCGTTGGTCTTGAAGTGGATTTCGCTTTAGTCGTCTTAACTGCCTTTGGTGCTTTTTTGCGTTCTTTTGCAGCCGTTGCTTTACCTTTTGAATCACCTTTTTTGAAAAGTTTTTTGGTATTCAACTTGCCTGCACTACCACCTTTGGTGCAATTAGAAGTACAACCCTTTTTTTTCTTAGTTGTCTTTCGTTTGGTGGGTCGCGATTTGGGTCGCGAAGTTCGTTTTTTGGTCGCACGCCTTGGCTTCGAACGTTTACTTGAACGCTTGCCTGCCTCTGCTGTATTGTCTTCAACCGAAATTGATACTCCGGCGTCAACAGTTTGTGTAACTTGCACTTTTTGTGGCGTAATAGCAAAAAACAATGCAATGATGCCAAAAAGCGGAAACATATAAATCCGTTTCATATTAGGTCTCCTCGATCAATTAATATTATACAATCATTTCATTATACATATATAAAATTTATTGTCAAGGATTAATTGGCGGGTTGATCCTGCGTGTTAGTATCATAAACCATAATAGGGGTATCAGTATCACCATTGATGAATTCATTGGTGATAATTATTTTTTCTAACCCTTTTTGTGATAATTCTGGTAGATCATATTGAACTTGCAATAATCGTTTTTCATATATACTTCTAAGTCCACGGGCACCTGTTCCATCTTCGATACACATTTTAGCAATAGACTTCAATGCATCATCACTGAATTCCAATTCAATATTTTCTAAACTAAACATTTTTATAAACTGGCGCGTTATCGCATTTTTTGGTTCTTGTTGAACTAATACCAATTGTGGTTCAGTCAATTCGCGCAATGGTGCACGAACTGGCGCTCTGCCAACAAATTCCGGTATCATGCCAAACTTATGTAAATCGGTTGATTGTATATCTTCTAAGAAATGGCTCAAATCTTTATGAGTTGTTTGAACTTCTTTAACATCAGCACCAAAGCCAATATTTACTCCATCATTTGAACGACTTTCTATTAATTTATCCAATCCTACAAATGCACCACCCAAAATAAACAATATATTTGTAGTATCGATTTCTACCATTTCTTGATTCGGGTGCTTTCTTCCACCTTCTGGTGGAATTCTACAAACAGTTCCTTCAATAACTTTAAGAATTGCTTGCTGGACACCTTCACCGCCAACATCGCGTGTAATGCTTGCTGAATCACCGCGTCGGGAAAGTTTATCGATTTCATCGATATATACAATCCCACGCTGTGTCTTCTCAATATCTCCATCAGCAGATTGATATAATTTCACAATTATATTTTCTACATCATCGCCAACATATCCAGCCTCGGTTAAACTTGTTGCATCCGCCATAGCAAATGGTACATCTAACATGCGTGATATAGTTTGCGCCAGTAATGTTTTACCACAACCAGTTGGTCCGATAAGTAAAACATTACTTTTTTGGATTTCCACATCATCAATAACCGGATGTTCTAGCCGCTTATAATGATTGTGTACCGCCACCGCTAATACAGTTTTAGCATAATCTTGCGCAATAACGTACATATCCAAGAACTCTTTAATTTGTCTTGGGCTTGGAACCGATCCGTCCAACTTAACAGAAGGAACGACATCCTCTAATATTATCTGATGACAAACGTCTACACATTCATCGCATATATAAACACTGTGTCCTGCTATTATTTTTTTTACGTCTTCTTTTGTTTTTTCACAAAAAGAACATTTAACATTCGCATCATTATCCGTCATGAAATACCTTTTTTATACGTTATTATACTATTTTTATTTATTATTTCAACCGGTTAAGCGGCTTTCTTCGTCGTCTTTGTTGTTTTAGATTTTTTCGGCTTTTTTTCTATTTTTGGTGTTTTTTTAGGTTTTGTAGCAGGTGGTGTAAAACCAACAGAACCACCAGAATCAGAATCGTCATCATTTGCTGATGCGTTATCGAAACCAAATTTATCACCATTTTTATCTATAGCGTCATCGCTAGAAATATCACGCTTTTTCATGAAGTCCAAACGCTTGATAACTTTTTCGATAGGAATACCATAACATCTATTGGATATGATCATTTCTTTAAGGTGTGCAATACTCATACCCTTAGAACTCTTAACCCAATGTGCCAATTCTTCGCCAACCAAAGTGCTTTCTTTGTGTGATAGGTAGAATTCTCTAGCAGCGGCAGTCGGCATACCAATTTTCTTAATTGTATCAAAACGACTTGGTCGGTCAATGAAACGCTTATCGAGTTTTTCTGGATAATTGGTAGTTGCGACAAATACAACGTCGCCAACTTGACTTTCACCGTCCAACATAGCAAGGAATTCAGAATCGCCGAATTCACGAACCATTGATTCAAAGTCTTCTAAAACTACGATGATTTTGCGGTCTGGTTCGATGCGACGAATCATTTGCAAACACGCAGTTGTGATATCTGGATGCTGTGCAAAGATAGCCAAGCCACCAGATTCAATAATGCTTTTAATCATAAGTTGAATGGTTGCGGTTTTTCCAGAACCAGGGTCGCCCCACATCAATATGCCACGTTTGTGAATAAATCCACGCTCGTTGAATTGATCTTTTAAAGTCCAAAATTTTTCAATTTCTTCAATCACTGATTCACTTGCAGTGTCTGGTAAATATAACAACTCGTCAGTATCTACAATTTGTTTTTCTAAATAGTGACCAATATTGTTACTATGCTTTGGTTTATACAATCCAGCGGGTATATTATCATACGTTGCTGAACATGCCCAAAAATTTTGATCGTTAGCAGCCCAACGGCGTTCTGCATCTTCTGTTACAATGCCACCATGTGTCATCGATACATCGCCGTCTGATGCTACTTCTACGGTCTCGGCGGAACTTCCTTGTGCTTTCGGTGATGGCGATCTACCAGATGATTGTGTACCGGCTTTACCAAAAAAATCTTTCATTTCGTCATTTTCATTATTGCTCATTAGTTACCTCGTTCTGTTATTCCAATTATTCTTAATACGTTCTACCGTATGATACAATGATTTAGATATCGTATTATAACCATAACAGGAAACATGCAAATCTGCAATATGTTTTCTTACATAATCATCATCAATAGTCACAAACATTTTATCATTTGATAAAAATAATCCAAGTTCTAATAAAGATACCGGCGAAACCGATTCTCCAGTCAAATGCATTATTATATAATCCGCAGATTTCATCATGGCGACATCCCACGTTGCCTGCTCTGTCTCAAAGTCATCAGACCAATCTTCATCTCTTCGTGGGCTATATATAGTGATACTGTCGTTATTATCTTCAGCATCAAACCAATAACCTTTAATATATTTTTGGATTAAATTGCGCCAATGGTTATCGTTATCAGGATCAATACTTCCTGCTAAAAATATTTTAACACCATTATTTGGCGTGTATAGTATGGGGACTGTTACTGTTGTAAAATTTACTTTAACTTCGTTATTCCACGCTTCATTCATTTATCGCAAACCCAATGTTAAAAATCGTTTGACACCATCTTTACAACTATAAACTACTTCTTCTGCCACAAACGACATACCTTTAAATGCAAGACTGCCATCTAAATGATTGCACGACTCTGGTTTAACGAAACCCACTGTCATATGTGGAATATATTCAGGATGTTTGTCTGTAAAATAACAATTATTCATGAATGCGCCACGCAATGAATATAAATCAGAACTTTCAACATCGACTTTGACTACATTAAAAGCATCCTCTTTAAATAACGAAACGGCACCAAGTGTAATATTAAACCTTGGATAAGTTTCAATGATATCTACGATTTTCGGGGACGGGTCTAGATCGTGAATCCCATATAAAACAGTTACATGTGGATTAGTTTCTAAACCCGTACCGGATAAATCTTTTTTTGATATTAATTCTCGCCCACGATCAAGAAAAATAGAAGTCCATTCTTCATTCATGTTTATTTGTGAGCTAGAATAATCATACTCTTTATCTGCCATAAGTTAATCAATCTCCATTGCTTCAGCAAGACTCTTTGGTAGTTCTGCGTATTTCTCAAGTTCCATAGCGAAGGTGCCACGTCCAGAAGTCATAGAACGCAATGTAGTCATGTATCCAAACATTTCTGACAATGGTGCACTTGCATTAATAACAACTGCATTCGCTCTCATTTCTTGTCCAGAAACCATACCACGTCTGCGCATCAAATCGCCAATAACATCGCCAGTATATTCATCTGGTGTGATAACTTCGATTTTCATCACAGGCTCTAGAATGACCGGTCCTGCTTTCTTCATACCTTCACGGAACGCTGCTCCTGCACAGGTTTCGAAAGCCATGGTGCTAGAATCAACGTCGTGATATTTACCATCGGTTAACGTAACTTTGAAATCAACACAAGGATATCCTGCGCGAATACCACCATTAGCAGCCATTTTAAAACCATGTTCTACTGATGGTATATATTCTTTAGGAACATTACCACCAGAAATCGTGTTTTCAAATAAGAATCCCTCGCCTTGTTCTTGTGGCGAAAGAATTACCTTGATCTCGGCAAACTGTCCAGACCCACCAGTTTGTTTTTTGTGTGTCTGCACGTGCGTGATAGTATCAGTGATAGTCTCACGGTAAGCAACTTGTGGTGCACCAATGTTTGCTTCGACGCCATATTCACGCTGAATGCGGTCAATGATGATTTCAAGATGCAATTCGCCCATACCAGAAAGAACAACCTGTCCGGTTTCTTCATCTGTTTTAAGATGCAAAGACGGGTCTTCTTTGACCATTTTACTAAGCGCTACGCCCAATTTCTCTTGGTCGGCTTTTGTTTTTGGTTCAACCGCAATATCGATAACAGGATCAGGGAAAACCATACGCTCTAGCGTACATGGTTTATTAACTGCACACAACGTATCACCGGTTGTTGCATTTTTCAATCCAACAAAAGCAATAATATCGCCAGCATAACATTCCGTCAACGGATTCATGTCATTAGCGTGCATTTCAACCAATCGACCAACTCGTTCTGTTTTTCCAACAGTTGAATTTAATACACTTGTCCCCTTGGCAATAAAACCAGAATATACACGTGCATATGAAAGTTCACCATATTGATTATTAACCACCTTAAACACAAGTGCAGAAAACGGTTCATCATCGCGTGATTTACGATCACCATTGATTTCACCATCATCATCCAATGTGTTAATAGATTCAACATCTGTTGGGGCTGGCATATAATCAATAACTGCATCCAATAATGGCTGAACACCTTTGTTCTTAAATGCGGAACCACAAAGGATAGGAACAAAGTCGCCATCAATCGTGCCCTTACGCAAACATGCAATAAGTGTATCATGATCCAAGTCCATATTTTCAAAATATTTTTCCAATGCTTTTTCATCAACGGAAGCCGCTTCTTCAAGAAGTTGTTCACGATAATCAGCAATAGAATCCATCAACACTTGGTCTTCTGGAAGTAAGTCCATTTTTGCTACAACCGCAGCAAATTCATCTGATCCAGCATCATAGGTTTCCCAATCTGTTCCCAAGTCTTCGGAATTATAGATATATGCTTCCATTTTAACTAGGTTCACGATGCCAGCAAATTTTTCATAAGAACCAATAGGCAATTGCGTCACAAGCGGTTTAGCGCCAAGACGTTCTCTAATCATGGTAATACAACGAATATAGTTTGCACCATCGCGATCCATTTTGTTGACAAAACACATACGCGGGACATTATATTGATCCGCTAATCTCCAATTTGTTTCTGATTGAGGTTCAACGCCTGCAACAGCATCAAATACAACCACCGCACCGTCCAAAACACGTAAACTACGATTGACTTCAATAGTAAAATCAACATGTCCTGGAGTATCAATAATGTTAATACGATGATTATTCCAAAACACTGTAGTAGCAGCACTAGTGATGGTAATACCGCGCTCAGATTCCTGCGGCATGTGATCCATTTTAGACTCGCCATCATGCACCTCACCTATTTTATGATTTTTACCAGTATAATATAGAATACGTTCTGTTGTTGTTGTTTTTCCTGCATCGACGTGTGCGACGATGCCGATATTCCTATATCGATTTAGGTCTGTCATTCTAGTCATAATTGGTTCCTAACTTTAAAATTATTATCATTTGATTGTATAGAGTTATAACAGGTTATTAACGCCAAGTCAATCGTTTTATTTATTATTTCGTATCGTCAGTGCTTGTGGGATTAGCTGTAAAATTAATATTTTCACCAATACGCGAAATCCATCCATCCGATGTTGTTTTTTCATCTTTGATTTTAGCTTCATCTAAAATTGTTTCCACCGTAGCAATAAGTTCTGGATTTTTAACCAATTCGGCTTGAACATGTTTATCGTTAAGAAAATCAGACATTGTGTCCATCGTTAATGGTTCAACTTCTTTTATAACTTCAACTTCTTTTATAACTTCAATTTCTTTTATAACTTCAACTTCTTTTATAACTTCAACTTCTTTTATAACTTCAATTTCTTTTATAACTTCAACTTCTTTTATGACTTCAACTTCTTTTATGACTTCAACTTCTTTTATGACTTCGACTATATTTTCGATAGTTTCTATCGCTGCTTGAGTTTTTTCATCTTTGTCTTTTGCTTTATTCTTTTCTTCTTTCCATTCATTATAATTAATACTAGTTGCTATAACCATAACAATAGCAAATGGATCGAGCAATAAAACAATCAATAACGTAAACCATTGCACCGATGTATCTGTATCCGCGCCAAATAACTCTGCTAGATACTTAACCGGCCCAAGCTTTGCTTCTATTGCTGCGGTTTTTCGCCTTAATGGCAATCGTTTTTCCATCAATGTATCTATTTCAACATATGCCATATTAATAGATTCTTGCATTTCTGCACGTTCGCCGGTTTGTGATTTACGAGTCGCCGTTGCGCCATCTGCGCCACGTATTCTAGAATATTCTATCAACTTTTCCACAACGCCATCCAACTGATCTATTCGTTGCTGTGCGCGTTTTATCGCATTTTTGTGCGACGTTACCTTGCCATCTATCCGTTCTATCTGAAGATTGGTATCAACGATGGGTGTTTCTTGTTCTAGATGTCCTTTAGACAAATATCCATAAACACCACCACTTGTCACTGCCATTGCGCCCAAAACTGCCAGTGTTAATAATACACACCATATCTTTGGGGCTTTTTTATGATTTTGGTGTAACCAAAAAGTCGCCGTTACTTTTCCGTATTCTACTACTGTCGCCATTATAACAACCGGTATAAACGCGGCGGCATATAATGAAGCAAGTCCGGTAATACTAAAAAAAGCAGCACACGCCGCTAATGAAAAAGCACCCAAACCCATGAAAATCCACATAGGTATCATATTAAAAACCTCTTTTTTGAATAACTAGTATATGTATTTATCCAAAAAAAGAGGTTTTTTCGTTATTATCCTCTGCTATTAGGCAATGATCTAACGTTATTTTTAACAATCGAATCGCATATTGCACGCATGCACCATTTAATATATTTTGTCATAACCGTAGTCTCCTTTGTGTGTTAGATTTTACCTGCAAAGCAGGAATCAACCAATAATTCTGTTGTTCTAAATGGATACATTTTCTCGCATCTGTTCCATTCACTACCATATTCGTTTCTATAAAATCGTTCCATTTCTTCGCGAAATTTCTTCTCATTTAATTTTTTAACAATGTATTTCATAATTCCCATTTTGTCAACTCCTTAAATCATATATGACCAAAATGGCTTTACGTCATTTCGTTTTGTTTGTTCCCATTCGCGCCAATATTCAGTGCGATAGTATGTTTTCATGTCTGCGTTAGCTTTACGGCTAACATTAGCGGCAACTAACCATTTTAATAAGTTCATATCCTATATCCTTCTTCTATAATTCAAAACAACAAAAATCCCGTATTGTTGCAATGCAGCATTTTTATTTATCATAAAATACTACATAAATACGGGGATTTCAACTGCTATTTAAGAATGTCTGATATGCAAAAAACGCATAGATATAATTGTTAAACGATTCTGCCGATTACTGCTATTGGATCACTGTCGCCCAAGAGTTGACCTATACTATCTAGATGCATACCATCGATAATCATAAGCATACCATACCCACAATTAAACGTTTTTAACATTTCAGATTTGTTGAGGCCAGAACTTGTTTGAATTGATTGAAATACTTCAGGTAATTCCCATTTATCTAATTGATATTCGTTTCCTGCTGGAAGAATGCGTTTGATATTATCAAAACCACCGCCAGTTATATGAATAAATGCTTTTACATAATTGTGCGCTCTTAATTTATTACAAATATTAACATAATTGCGAGTAGGAGTTAACATATCAGGATGAACTTTCAAATCACGTTCGCGTATTAATTTATTAATCAATGAAAATCCATTGGCATGCACACCGTTACTTTTCAAACCAAGAATATAATCGGTTCCTCTGACACCAGTTGATGGCAACAATTTAGATTTTTCGGCAATGCCTACTGCAAATCCTGCTACATCCATTTTATCAGAAAAATAGAAATCAGGCATAACTGCGGTTTCTCCGCCAACTAATGCACAACCGATTTCGCTACATGCTTCAGCAATTCCTTTCAATATCTCTTTATTGACTTTTGCATCGAATTTGCTAGCAGCGATATAATCTAAAAATACCAATGGCTGTCCGCCATGAACTGCAATATCGTTTACTACCATTGAAACTAAATCATGACCAATGTTTTTATATAATTTATGTTTCAACAATAAATCCAATTTTGTTCCTATACCATCGGTTGATGTTAGCATTATAGGTTTATCGTATGCTTTGATGTCACTTAAATCATACATGGACGCAAAGTCACCCAATCCATTAAGCACTTTTTCGTTTTGTGTAGATTTGACAGTATCACCAATATCTCTAACGAATTTATCAGTTTCTTTTACATCAACTCCCGCGTTAGCATACGACATTGGGTCAGATGCTAATCTTTTTTTCTTACGTAACGAAACTGCATCAGTATTTGCATACTCAAATATAGTTGGTTCGGTGCTTGTGCTATGCACAAAAGTTTTTGGTTGATTTAACTGTTCAGCGGCAGCGTCTCTAATATCTTGATTGTGTTTTTCTTTTAAAGCTAAAAGATCGGTGACTTTAGCATCAATACTTTCTATACTTTCTTTTTTCTTAAATCTGTCAAATAGACCCATAATATTCTCCTAGAATGCAACAAGATTATTTATAATATAATCCATCTGCCAATTCATATAAATAATCTTTCCATGCCAATACATCTACCCATTCCTCTGGGATGCTGTCTAACCCATATATGGCACCTGCTAACTGTCCGGTAACTGCGCCCACTGTGTCGGCATCGTCGCCAAGATTTACCGCTAATAAAACAGCATCTTTGAAGTTATCGGTGTTCTGCACAGCCCATTTGGCAGCATCATATGTATCAACAACAAAACCAGTAGATTTGACGTCATTACGTGGTTTATCAACCATATCATTATTCCAAATTTCTTGGGGTGTTTTATCGTTATAAAAATCAATCAAATCCGATACCATATACTTACTGTATTCAATACATAATGGCGAAGCATGTGTTGTCATGCTTTGATTTTCAGCAACAACCAATGCTGCATCTTTATCATCAAGATAATACATCGCGGTTGGTGAAATACGCATGATGCAACCATTTCCAGATTGACTTACTTCAACTGAACCACAATGCTTTCGTATTTGTCCGGTTGATCCAAATCGTGTGATAGCATGAATAGTCGCTCTGCCAATATCGAAACACTTACCTGTATGTGAATAACTGCCTTTCTTATACCACATGGAGAAACGTTTCAATAAATCTATTTCATCCAATCCTTTGCATTCTATCAATGAATCAGCCAACGCCAACGCCATAGATGTATCATCTGTCCATTCACCAATATTTAAATTAAAATATCCACCACCGCGCATTTCTGTCACTGGTACATATGTATCTCTAATTTCAAACTCAACCGATGTTCCTAATGCATCACCCACGGCTAACCCGATGAATGATCCAACTACTTTATCATATAACTTATCCATATTAATCCTTCTTATTCAACTGTTAATGCTTTTTTTCTATCATTCAATAACGCGGCGGTGATTGTAGTCAACCCATTGAACAACTCATCAAAATGATCTTCACCTGCTTCGCTTTTTAACAAAAATTGACCATACAACGTTATTACGTCTGCTATGGCGCATTTATAATCTTTATTTTCCATAAAAAAATCCCTATAAAATGAACTAACATTCTATAGAGATTTTAAAATTATGTCAATATTATATTAGATAGAAACGGTCACATCCGCAACGGCGGTAACAGTAACACTTGCAATAGGTAATGTAGCTTCAGCAGCAACAGAAGTAATGCTTTCAATCGCGGGGCCACTTCGTACTGTAGTAGTAGGGGCAAAATCAGGCTTATACACAAATCTATTCTCTGTGCGTTCAACTATAAGAGCACGTTCTACCCATCGTTTGATAGCATCTGCGCCTGTAAGGTATGTACCAAGATTTTCTTCATCTTCTGTACGCAAATATTCAACTCTGTCATAAGATAAGGTAAATGTCATCGCAGTACCAGGTGTATCTTCATCAGCACCAGTTACAAGAACTCCAGTTGTACGCAATGGTTGAATGTTATCGCTAACTTGACGAATAATCTCTTCCCAACGCATATTTTCTGCTTCTTTTTGATAAGATAATACATTAGTAGATGGCAATGCAGAAGTTACTCCATATTGCTCTGGTGTAATATGATCTACATATCCACTGACAAGTGCGCCAATGTCTACTGTGTAATAATTAATCTCTACTCGTTCTAATCCTGGCTGTACCATAGTCTATTCCCTCTTGCGAATAATATTATATTATTATTTATCAATATTTGCTTAAAGATGAACCACTGCTAATGCAAGCAAAACACTGAATATCAATCCAGCCATAACTTTTAAGAAATCTATAATCAACATAGGAAAAATCTTACCAACATGAGAATCTTTATTATGTAAATGATGTATAGCTAGTTCTCTTCCGGCAAGTAATCCAACAAAAACCCACGTTGTGGACATTGGTATACCATTCAATTCCTTAAAGAACCACAACATAAATGCAAACACAAAATCAATAATTGTCGCACTTCTTATAAATCGTGTGCCGGATTTTTGCAAAACTATATCCTGTATCTTACCACCTTTCTGTTTAAAGATGATAGCAAGAAAAACAGAAAGCACCAATAGCACCAACGTTACCTCCCAAAAATCTAACGTTCTTGGTAGATATACGGCAATGTTAGCCATATCATGAGCGAGCCACTGGCTCCACAAAAACATAGTAGCAACCCATTGTCCTATTCTCCAATATTGCTTATGCTCATTATTTACAGGTATATGCTCATCCATTACCCAACTAATAACTTTCCATATAACAAATGCTGCAACAAATGAAACACCATACCCTAACGCACTTTTCAAGATCATTTTAGTCATTATAACTTCTGACGCAAATACACTAAGAACCAAAAACGTTGTGCTAACCGGTAATCCATATCTAGTTAATATCAACAACGCCACAGGCGCAATCGCGTGCCATATGGTAAATGTGATAGGTAGCGGTATCTTATCTAGCCTACCGAACGCCATGTCGCCACCGTTCATATACCAACCACTACCTAATGTTATAACCATAACACCAGCAGTAGCTGCAAATAACCAATACCATTTTACTGTATCATTGGAAGCAAGAAATGTTCCAAGTGTTTGAATGCTGTCATTGGCGACAACAGACCATGCGGCGAATAAAAATCCCACCATCATATATAGTGAACTAAGTTCCATATTTTGTATCCTTATTATGTTTCATCTAAAAATATTTAACCACAAAATGGTTACAGTTATATGACAAACACATTAAACTTTTTTTACATCGAAATGTTATAAATTATATTTTATAAGTGTCGCACCAAGTTTATCAATATCAGATACTTGTATTGCTATGAAACCCGTATCGGAAGGGCCACGGTTTCTTCTATATTCAGTTGGGAGGATACCTTCTTTAACTGCGGCAACAACTGGCTCTACGCTAAACATATAAGCCCATTCAAAATCATCGCCATCATCATTAACCATGCCATATAAAAAAGCGTCGGCTTTTATCTTAAAGAATTCTCTACGTGTATCTCTTGGATCACATGGTTTATCATATCTAAATGTAATATCGCGATATGATTTATATTTTGAGCGTCTGAACCGTTCCTGAACCGTTATTTTACCAGAAGCATGATGCACCGTATAATCCACACCATCACGCAAATCAGCAAGTGTTCCAACTTCGCTGACCACGTTAGGCATATCATTGGGCACATAGAACTTAGGCATAGCTATTTCAGAATGTATTTTATTAGTGAAACTCATTTCTTGTTCAAAACTCATGTGATTATCCCGTGGTTTTCTATGAAACCTTGCTTGATCATTTCACGTCGTGCCAAACTTGGTGTCATTTCTTCATTTAACTCGTGACGCGATCCACCAGATTTATCTAAAAATGGCGGTAGAACATAATCAGTTATATCTGACTCATCTAATACTTTAGTTTCATTCCACGTTTCACCCAATGTTATCACAACATAAGGTTTGCTAGTGGCTTCATCTAATCCAATGCCATAATAAAACATAGGTGGTTGAAATGTAGTTCGCAATGCTATATCATGAACATCGGCAACATTATAAGTATCACCAGTATGCGCCAACCGTTTACCGATATCTTCATAAAAATAATCAGTGTGCATACTGAATGGTATATCTTTCGCTACCATTTCGTCCATCCAATCTGATATAAACCCACCAATGTCACTCAAAGTGTCTGGATATTGTATTGTCAATTCACCCATCACGCGCTCGTTGCGTTTTTGCAAGTTTTTAGAAACGGCATGCAACCCATCGTTTGGATCGTTCTTCTCTAACCGTTCGCGTTCTTCATCAGAAAGTTCACGCAATCCAGGTATCTCACCCAAATCTTCATGTTTGGGGTTAGTTGGTGCACTCCATCCCATATTACGCCTCCGTTAAAATGCCTATAATATCACCTTCGCGCATTACCGCATAATCTTCTTTGTCGATTATAATGTCTTTAATGCCCCACTTGCCATACAGAACTCTATCGCCCATTGCAACAACTGGTTCAATAACATCACCATTTTTATCAATTGCACCTGGCCCAATAGCAACCACAACACCTTCCATTGGCTCTTGGTCAACTGTGCTAGGTAAAAGAACGCCACCTTGTGATTGTTCTTTGGCTTCAATTTTTCTTAAAATTATTCTATCTTCTAATGGTTTAAAATCCATTGTATTATTCCTTATTATTCATTTATATTGTAGGTCATAATAATGCAAAATCAATTCGATGTCAATATTTTAAATACTCACGGATTGTTTGATATCTTTGTTATATTGTAATACTTATCGCCATTAGGTGCAACTACTTCAATATCGTCACCGACTTCTTTACCCATCAATGCAATACCCAACGGGCTTGTTATGGATAGATAACCATTTTCAATACTGGCTTCGTATTCACATACCATGCGATATGTTTTCTCTTCATCAGAATCATCAACCATCGTAACATAAGAACAAATATTTACAATATCGTCCTTCATGTGTGCGATGTTCATCAAATCAACTTTTAGTCGAAGTTCTGATAACTGTTCTATTTTTGCTTCAATTTGCGCTTGTAAGTCTTTAGCCATACTGTATTCGATATTTTCGGATATCTCGCCGCCGACTAAACGTGCTTCGCCTATGGCTGCACTAACTTCGCGCCTCTTAACTACAATTAATTCATTAAGTTCGGAATCTAATCTATCGATTCCTTCACTTGTCATTGGTATTTTCATTTTTTATTTTTCCTTTTTACAACATATTTATAACATATTTTATCAGTATTAGTCAACTATACATTATTTCGATGATAATCACTAAATAATACTAGAATATAATCACAAGAGTATTTATTATGGGTCGACCAACAAAATATACAATTAATGACATGAAACAACTAGCAAGAAATAACCAAGGCGAGTGTTTATCTGAAACATATCAACGAATCGATAAACCATTATTATGGAAATGCAAAGATGGTCATGAATGGACAAGCAAAGCAACATATATAGTAGAAGGATCGTGGTGTATGAAATGCTATCAAAATACGCGCCGCATAGGTATCAAAAAAATGCATCAAGTTGCGCACGAACGAGGTGGAAAATGCTTGTCTGATATATATATTACATGTGATGACAAATTGCAATGGGAGTGTCAATATGGGCATCGATGGTTGGCAACACCAGATAAAATAAAAAATGCTGGTCAATGGTGCCCTACTTGTTCACTGCGAATCAAAAAAGGTGAGCGTTTATGTCGAAATATATTTGAAAAAATATTTAAAACTAAATTTCCCACCGTCCGCCCATCGTGGCTCAAAAATCCAAAAACCGGATATTGTTTGGAGTTAGATGGGTATGCCAAAGATATAGGTATAGCATTTGAATATCAAGGGCAGCATCATTATGAAACAGCATATTCATTTTCAGCACCAACTGATTTAAAAAATATACAATATAAAGATAAAATTAAAAAATATATATGCAACGAAAATAATATTATATTATTACAAATCCCATACTTTATAGATATATCAAATATTAATATATGCATAGATAATATTATCGATATTTTAAAAACTAATAACATCACGATGCCCCATTCTGATTTTTCTGATTTAAATATCAACGACCATCACGATCCATCAAGAGATAGATTTTTTAATATAATTAAAGAAAAAAACGGATTTGTAATAGGCGATTATATAACATCCAATACCAAAATCAAAATTCAATGCAGACATAAACACGAATGGATGGCTACTCCCACAAAGATAAAATGCGGAACTTGGTGTCCTAAATGTGGGGGGCGAAAAAAATTGACGTTAAAAGATATTCATATTGATGCAAAAAATAATAACGGCGAATGTTTATCATCTATATATATCAATGCTGTAACACCAATGCTATGGAAATGCGATAAAGGACACACATGGAAAGCTAAACCAAATCACATTCGTAACGGTCATTGGTGTCCAATATGTGCTCGCAATCAAAAATCCATCACGATTGATAATATCAAATATGATAATATTAATAACGCATCTGATATACTTAATATCGATAAAAATATAATATATTATCGCATTAAAAGCTCGACCCCCAAATGGACGAGATGGCATTACAACCAAACCTCATCCATATAACCTTTCATATATTTTTTAGTCGACATGGTTTTATCAGTTATATGATGGTGCACCATATCATCTTGAAATCTAATAGTAACCGATTTATCGGCACGACAACCAGAACCAACTTGTGTTTTTTTATCAGATGATATTGTATTATGTATTTCAGCATCGATTGTAGCATCAAGCCGTATACACAATGCACGTTTCGCGTCATTTAAATTTGTTACGCGTTTTCGCCCTTGCCTTGTTTCAATAAAACCAGTTGGTATATGGGTAACTCGGCAGCTACACGCATGCTTATTTTTATGTTGCCCTCCTGCTTTAATGTTTCCAAATATCCAATCTATGTTAAAATCATCATCAGTTCGTTTATTATATTTGTCATCAGCCTTGATGCCATCTTCAAGAACCGCAACGGTCACCGTTGATGTATGAACTCGCCCACGTTTTTCATTTGGCGGGACACGCTGTATGCGATGACCACCCGCTTCATTTATTAAATTTTTGATAGATTTATCACCTTCAACTTGAATGGCGATTTCATAATATCCCACATCACTAGGACGTTGTCTAACGACGTGGTTCTTTCAATTTTTGCGATCAAACATTTTTTGATATGCTGTGGCTAAATCACCAACGAACATCTTTGAATCGTCACCGCCTTCTCCTGCGGAAATTGTAATATTTTTTTTCATCTTAATCTCCTTTATATTATATATTATTTATTATTTATTCAATATCGCCTTCAACCAACCCCAAGCGAACAGCCATTAGCAACACGCCAAGCATGTTCTTGCCGGAACCATCGCCACCATCGCCCCAATAAGGATCATTCTCTGTATGCTCAACCAATATGGCATCACCAGTATCAAGCAATACTTGTTTAAGGTTTTCATGTTGGGTGAACTTACACACCAATGCTTCAAACATGACATCATCTTTTTCTTCTTCCCACGTTTTGCGCATAGGACGATTTCTATCTCTACCAATATTGGCAGCATCCTTTGGTGATGGAGCAAGACGAACTGCCTCAACATGCAAATCCTCGCCTTTGAACTTCATTGCCTGATAATAATGTTCGGTTGTTTTCCATTTTACACCATCCACCACAATCGGTGCTCTGTAAAAATTAGAAAACTCAAAACATTGCATCTTTCTACCATAAAAATTAATCGTCTTTGGCATAACACTTCTCCTTCGTGACTTTATTGTCACTTATTATAACATACTTTTTTTATCTTAGCAACCCACGCTGCCGTTCGGCATTCATTTTAGTCATTATATTCGCCCTCTTTTGTTTTCATTTTCATAGATTTTTCTGCCGCAATACGATCCTCATCATGAAATGGAATAGTGGTAGCAGCCGTTGGGCGGTTTCCTTCAAAACCTATCGTTTTAGTAAACTGTGGCTTCAATTCACATTCAGCTATAAGAAAATCCAAAATCTCATTGGCACCGGTAATACCCAAAATATCAACTTTGGTTTTAACATTAGCAAAATCACCCGATGTCAAAATATGATACTTGTCAAGACTTCTCGGTGCACCAACACCAAAGAAAAATTGAAATGCATCAGCCAACTGTGATGGTTTCAAAAAATCAAACTTAATTTTAAACGTAAATCGTCTAAGTGCGGCAGCATCCATCGTATCAATTAAATTGGTTGTGCAAAAAAACGGTTGATCGTGCGTTTCCATCTGTGTTAGCATTTCATTCGTTTGTGATGCTTCCCAACTTTGTTTGGCATTAGAACGATCACGCAAAAATGAATCCGCTTCATCCAAAATAAGAAATCTTTCATCTTCTTTGGATTCTTTAAACATTTTAGCCATGTTTTTTTCACATTTGCCAACCCACATACTTTGAATGTCAGATGCACGCTTAAACATGACGCGCTTATCCATTCGATTAGCCATGTATCTTCCAAATGCCGATTTTCCTGTTCCCGATGGCCCATAAGCACAAATAGAAAAATGATGTATTCCTTTATTGGTGATGTTTTCCACCATATCATCCAATGATATATCTGCATTCGATAAAGACGTTCTATATTCCTTTACGTCATGTGAATCGAACTGATGTTTACGCTTGTTACCGTAATTCATCGCAGTATCGAGATTTTCAATAACTCTTGCCATTGTATCCGCTTTAATACCACTTAAGTGTGCCACATTACATGTATTTGCAATCAATGCAGGAACTACATCATACGTTACAGCCAAATGTTCAATTTCTTCAACTGTCATATCAAGGTTATAACGCATGTTGCACTTATTCCAAATTTTACGACGCGCTTTAAATCCAGGTGTATCAAATTCAATAACAAACGTCATCCGGCGAATAACTGCATCACCCAACGCATCAAGAGAATTTGTTGTCCATATAATAGGCGTGTGTGTTTTTTCAATCGTTCTATTAATAAATGCTTTAGAGAAATTCGCATTCAAATCAAGTTTGAACAAATCTTCCATTTCATCGAATAACAATACAATATTTTTCTTGATTTTTGACGTATGTTTAAACAATTTTTGTGCAAGCTTCAATGACAACAATCGTTCTTGACGTCCTTTTTCTTCATCAGAATTTTCATCCATGTCGCCGATAACACGCAAATCCCAACCATACAACTTTGCCATTAATAAAGTTAATTCAGTTTTTCCTGTGCCAGGAAGTCCCCAAAACAATGCATTAATGCCATGTGTTCCGTTTTTAAGTGCCGTATTAATAACATCAGCTAAAATACTGATATCAGATTGTTTATGCTCATAATCATCTATGTCCAATGTAGATTCTAACGTTGATGGAAATAAAATTTGAATTAATTTTTCATCTGTAAGATCAGAATCAGATAACAAATCAGACATTTTAGGCATCACTTCATAATGCCCGTTGAAATCACTTTTCTCAGTTATTACCATGATACCCGATGTAAGCAAATTGGTTTTCATTGAAAATATCTTAGAAATTTTATCACGAGATATACCCAATGCAGCAGTATAAAATGATACAGGATCACCAAATGAATATCGAAGACTCTCAAATATATTACGCTGATTGTATTCCATCGAATCAATCATAGAACCAAAATAAAATATATTTGATTCAGTTTTGTCGAAATCTAACAACTTAGAAAAATAAGTTATATTTTTTGGAACTTTGTATGTTTGCTTGACACTTGGAATATGCTTGGCTATAAGACTTACCATTTTCTTTCGTGTGTGTGGCATCAAATATTGACTCATGATAACATAATCGATATCTGGATTAGCCTTGCGGAATTTCTTTTCGCACTTATTCACATAATCAAATATTTCAGGAGGCATAATATCTCTGCCATGCGATCTGATCGATCTGAAAAATGACGCAAACGCATAATCGTCGTCGATCATCGAATGTAATATATTATAAATCATTTTTTGGGAAAATTTTGTGGCAAAATCTTTTGTATTCATTTTGCCTTCTTCTACTGTCGCTGCTTCTGGTGCTGTTTCATCTACTGGTGCTGCTGCTACTGGTGTGTCGGACATGCAAATCTCCTGTGTTATTAATTGAATTGTTTTTGATTACAATAACAATAACATAATGTTCCATGCATGTCAACGGTTAGATGGGGTTTTTTTGAATTTAAATTCGTAGGCGATACAGGGATCGAACCTGTGACATCTACCGTGTAAAGGTAGCGTTCTCCCGCTGAACTAATCGCCCAAAATAAAACTGAATGCTATTAACATCCAGTTTTATTTAGTATTATTCGACTTCTTCGTATAACTTTAAAACTTCGCGTCCTATTGAGTTTGCATCTTTCGTTGATACATCAAAATCGGTTAATGCGTAGTTAGTAGCCATTTTCATTAATTCAATATCTGAAACGGTGTTATCAAATATTTCTTCGTGTTCCTGTTGTAGTGTTATTGCTAAATCTGCGTTACTCATTTAGTTCTGTTACTCCTGTATTCATTATATCGTCTATCAACATAATGATTACATCATACAGAATTGTTAGAGTTATGTCAATTTATTCTCCTATTGCAAATCTACTAAAATTGATAATCTTAAGGTTGTTTTCTGACAATATATCAGCAACCGTTCGTTCGGTATTCTTAACAAATGGTTGATGTACCAATGTATTCTCGCGAATAACTTTCTTCATCTTACCATCAACCATCTTTTCTATAATTGCTTCAGGCTTTCCACTTTCTGCTGCTTGTTCTGCAAAGATTTTACGCTCGTGTGCTAACCATTCTGCATCAAGGCTGTCTTCGTCAACGGCTTGTGGATTGGTTGCCGCAATATGCATCGCTATATCAACACCAATATCGTGTTGTGCAACTGTGGGAGTGCCGTTACCAACCATCGTCACAAGCACACCAATGGTTCCCAAATCATCTGCTACTTTATTATGCACATAAGACGATACAATTCCACCAACACCAGTAGTGATTTGTTCTGGAAATTCTTGCATCTTAATGTTTTCGCCAACCTTGGCAACAAGTTCCGGCACTTCAGATTTAAGATCATCGTATGCAGTTGTCATCGTCAATCGTTTAGCGCAACTTGAAACAAATTGTTGAAATACTTCATTCTTAGCTACAAAATCAGTCTCACAATTAACTTGAACAATGGCAGCATGAACACCACCCACGTCGTCTTGTCTAACGTGAACACCAACCAAACCTTGATCGGCATCACGACCAGCCTTTTTGTCTGCTAACTGTGTTCCTTTTTTGCGCAACCAATCTGTTGCTTCATCCATGTCGCCTTTTGTTTCTAGCAACGCTTGTTTACAATCCATCATTCCTGCACCCGTTGCATTGCGCAATTCGCGTACATGACTTGCTCTTATATCTGTCATTTTTCTAATCCTCTTTTGTATCCCATTTCAAAGCCAGATTTCTGACCTTTATGAAACATCATTTTGCACATACTTGTATAACGTCGTGTATTTGTCAACACATACACCACAAATAACAACACGAATACTAATGGCGTAGGAATAGTTGACGTAAATATAGCAAGCAATATTTCCATAAAATTGTCCATCATTTTAACATTCCGGCGCTTGCACGTTCTTGAACCCATTCTTGAAAATTACATGGTGTCCATCGATAATAAGAAGATGTTGTATCATAACTGTCGCAATGCTTATCAAATTCTTCAGCCTCACTTTGTGCAAATCTATTCCATGCTATTTTTGTTTCTTCGTCTAATATATGATATAAATCAATATCTTCTTTATCGTGCACCGTTATCGGCGCTGAAGTATCATGAATATATGCTTCCCGTCTACTTAATGCCATAACTTAATAATCCTCTGGATTGCCACCACATTCAACGATGAAATCTTTTACGGCTCTATTAACTTCGGATTCCAATTCAGCCAAATCATCTTCAGGAATCTCTTCTGATCCTTCTTGCATTTGTTCAGATATCATTTCTAACGAATCTTCAAGTGACATACCGTCATCATCACGCATATCGCGCAAATATTGTAACGTTACTTCATAATTGGTCATTTATTTCTCCATTAACAATGTTACTCGTTCAATTAAAGAATCTACATATGCAACAACTTCCACCGTTGCTTTGCCTTCTATAACATTTGTAAATCCCGGTGTACCCGTCATCTCTAACGTTATTTCAACTCGTTCATCAAATTCACCATCAAAACCATTCCAACTAATCGCTTCCGCGAATGTGCTGGCTGGCATAACGTTACCAGATGTTCCGATTGCCATATAATGATTGGTATGATCTAACACAATCTCGATTTGATCCAAATATAATGGCATTTCACCAAACCAAACAACATGTGGACGCATAGTTCCAACCGATCTACATGATGGACACACTTCATTAAGATCAATATCGTCTTCTATGTGCGTTACCTCTTTACATCTCACACAACGCATCTTTTTCAATTCGCCATGCATATGACAAACATTCATCGATCCTGCGCGTTCGTGTAAATCATCTATGTTTTGGGTGATCAATAAAAAACCGCCAATATCATGTTCAAACCAAAAATCTTCAAGTTTGACTAATGCTTCGTGGGCAGCGTTAGGTGCCACTGTTTTTAACTGTGCACGGCGCTCATTGTAAAATCGTTGCACCAGTGCAGGGTCTTTTTCATAGCCCTGTGGCGTTGCGACATCCTCTACAGAATGATTTTCCCATAATCCCGTCTTTGCATCACGAAATGTTTGTATACCCGACTCAGCACTAATGCCAGCACCAGTTAATATCGTTAAATTAATGTTTTCCATATTTTATCCTATATAATTTTTTACAAAAAGCGCTTGTGCTTCAGTATATGTAATCTGATCGCGTACAACTATTTTTTGTAAAACTTCTTCTAATGTAAATGTGCCATTTTCAAGGTTGGCATACAAATAAGTATCATCGCCAACATGATCATCTGTTTCGCCCCATATTGGATTTATCAACAAAAGGTCATCAAACGAACTCAATTCTTGAAATCCACAAACCGAATAACCAATAGACATATTGAATTCCATATATGTGCGCTGATCAAATTCTTTTCTATGATATGCAACAGCAAGATTATTCATGTCTTCAGTGCCACGACCTTTACGTTCACCATCGTCATCACCTTTCCACCTATCCCATAATGGGTGTGCAGAATTGTATGGAAATCGTTGCGTGCCATTCTCGTCAATATACGTTTTGTATGGTCTGCCGTCAACCCTAATTGTGATTACATCGCCTGTTTTATATCCCATTATATTCTCGATATTACTTGCGACGATTTGCCATAACCATGACTGACATAAACTAAATCAGAAAATGCCTTTCGTGATTCGTCAGTCTCTAAAAATGTTTCAAGAAATGGAATAATTTCAGCAAATTCAGGAGAAGTGTTGAACTCAAACGTGATTATATTATAATCATGTAAATCACACCCTAAATCAATATCCAATACAGTTATATTGCCAGATCGATTGCCGTTTAGGCAAACATATTCATACTTTACTATCTCTGCCAATTCTTCAAATGTTGCATTGACAGTTATTTTCATATTAGCCGAATCTACTTTTAAATTAATCATTACTGTGTTCCTCTTATATGTTTAAAATGGTACAAATTCTTCGCGTGTATTACCATCACCGTCGCGTACTATATGCACCGATCCAAATTGTGCTTTACCTATTACATCCCACGCATCTCCTTCACTGAATACCGTTACAGCCGCTCTACCATTTATAGAAACAACGTAAATATCAGAATTATCCGTCTCGGCAATCTTTTTTTCAGTTTCGGCAAGTTTTAATGCTTTTTCTTTTTCATAATCTTCACATATTTCTTCACTAATACGATATAGTTCACTCATTTCAGATAATGATAATGTGTCAGCCGGAATCATATCAATAAAATCAACACCTTCCGACATGCCAACACCCTTCATATATTCTTTTAATATTTTACGAAAATTTACAGATTCTTTCCACTTATGATAAGTGCCGTTTGGATACTGAATTATAAAATTGGCTTCACCTTTATGTTCTTCTACATACGCCAATGCTTCAAGAAGCGTCTCAGTTTTTTTATCCAACTGAATAATATTATTTCCAACTTTACCTTGACCTGCTGTAATAGTAAACATAAAATCTCCTTATAAAAAGTATCTGAGCGCCGATAAGCCGGGTTCTGTCATAGTACCAACATTCGTCTTGCGTTACTGTCGCCAGCAACGTCCTTGCTGCTTACCCGAACCCTCCCACTGGAAGTCATAGGATTCTGTTTAGCATTGCACCACGAAGAGTTTAGCCGTTTCAAACCGGCTGCAAGGATCGAACCCCTACATTTAATCCCTTTGAGCCAAAAGCCGAAGCCAAAGCCTAACGATAGGAACCATCTCGTCTCTGTTCCACTAGTCCTCATCTCACGATGGACGGGCGTTACCCGCTACGTTTCCAGTGTGGTGCCCGGACTTTCCTCCCCGTAGGGCGTTGGTCTGGCGCTCTGATTTTTTACTTCAATATCTATAGTTTTTATATGCTGTACGCATATTAAGTTCTAGCGTTATTCCTTTAACTAAAACAGTTGAATAAGGATTGGAGTGTCTGTCCATATTTCCATTTTCAACTCTAATAAGTGCACCCATGCGATATAATTCATCTAATGCCTGCTGTTCTTTATAAAATTCAGAAATAACGATGCCATCTTTTTTTATTTCATACATTTTAATCTCCATATCATTTTATATTATATATTATATTCTATATTAAATAAAATGTCAAGCCAAATGGTAAAAAATAAATTACCATAGTCATAAACACAGATGATGCAATTAATGCGTTTTCGTAATCTGATTTAAACATAGATCGCTGGTATTCATTCCTGATTATAATATAAACTAATAATAGAACAAATTTCCCACCGGGCAATAAAAGAAATTTCATTAACTGTGTGATGGCATTCTTTTCTCGACAAACCACATGTGCTTTTTAACCACTGGATCATATTTCTTAAATCGTAATTTTTCAGACGCTTTTACACCGCCTTGTGGTTTTCTGATAATATATTTTGTGCCAGTTTCTGGCATTTCTTCGTTTACTAACTGAACTAGTCTAAATGATTTTTTAGCCATTTTTTATTCCTCAATTGTTTCTTCTGTTGTATATATAAATGTTCTATCAGGAAAATGATAATCTTTGCCGTTACTAATAGCACGGTCTTTGCACTTTGGACAATCATGATAATCTAATTCTTCGCGAATACCATGAATACACCACAATCGTTGATCATCCCATGTCGTCATTTTATTTTCCTTTAATTAACGGGGTGACATTATGCCACCCCGTTTGTTATTTACTCGAAGATTTTTGACACAACACCAGCGCCAACGGTTCTTCCACCTTCACGGATAGCGAACTTCAATCCTTCGCTCATCGCAATCGGAGCAATCAATGAAACATTAAGTTTCACATTATCTCCAGGCATAACCATTTCGATTCCATCTTGAAGTTCAATCGTTCCCGTAATATCAGTAGTTCTGAAATAGAACTGTGGGCGATAATTCGAGAAGAATGGTGTGTGGCGTCCACCTTCGGCTTTATCAAGAATATAAACTTCTGCTTCGAACTTAGTATGTGGCATTACAGAACCGGGTTTAGCCAAAACTTGACCACGCTCGATATCTTCACGCTTTACACCACGAAGCAATGCACCTGTGTTATCACCGGCAATAGATTCTGGAAGTGTCTTATGAAACATTTCCAAACTTGTGCAGACAATTTTCTGCGTGTCTTTAAGACCAACAATTTCAACTTCATCGCCAGGTCTAATAACACCAGATTCAACACGTCCAGTAACAACTGTTCCACGACCTTCAATAGAAAATACATCTTCGATTGGCATCAAAAATGGCTTATCCATATCACGGTCTGGTATCTGAACATAACTATCAACTGCGTTCATCAATTCCATAATGGAATCTTTACCAATGTCATCGTTGCGACCTTCAAGTGCTGCAAGTGCAGAACCTTTAATGATCGGGCAATCCATGAAACCCTTGCTTTCAAGTTCTTCGGTGATTTCCATTTCAACAAGTTCAAGGATTTCATCGTCATCTACTTGATCGACTTTATTGATATAAACAACAATAGATGGTACACCAACCTGTCTCGCAAGCAAGATGTGCTCCTTGGTTTGTGGCATAGCACCATCGGTACCAGCAACAACAAGAATAGCGCCATCCATTTGGCTGGCTCCTGTTATCATATTTTTCACATAGTCTGCGTGCATGATGTTCATTTAGATTCGTTACGTTCTAAATCGGGTCTTAACCCTGCTATATGTCTCCATATAGATCAGACCATATCTTCAACCGTTTCTGGTTGTCCCCCATTTCCATCCACTTGGATGTACGCCTTTCGGCTGGTCGTTGAACCTTCCCATGTATGGGCTTGGCTGCTGATTGTCCTCGACTTTACGTTAGGAGTTCCCAGCAATTAAAGGGATTTTCATTAATCCATTACTGGATTACGGAGCCATTTGACCCGGGCAATCTATGTGCGCAAAATGAGACTTCTCAGTTTCATATTCAACGTGCGACGTTGAAATAGTAATTCCACGGTCTCTTTCTTCTTTAGCATTATCGATATCGGCGAAATCTGTAAATTCACCTCCACCGTTCTCAGCCATAACTTTGGTAATTGCGGCGGTAAGAGTTGTCTTACCGTGGTCAACGTGCATTTGATGTTCGATCAGATTCATTAATTTCTAATCCGGGTCTTAACCCTGCTATATGTTTCCATATAGATCAGACTATATCTTCATCTCTGTAAGATGCACCCCGTTTCGACTCATTTGAGCCTACGTCTTTCGACTAGTCGTTGAACCTTCCCATGTATGGGCTTGGCTGCTGATTGTCTACAACATTACTTGTTTAGAGGTTCCAGCAATTAAAGGTGTTTTCATTAATCTATTACTAGATTACGCAGCCAGTTGACCGATTGTACCAATGTTAACGTGTGGCTTGTCACGCGAAAATTCTTCTTTAGCCATAATAATGGTCTCCTTTTTTAGTAATTAAAAAACAATCTTACCTCAAGATTGCCTATTAGTCAATAACATAATTGTAATCAACCAATTCCTCATCATTCAACCGCTTTCGTATAGTAGCGGTCTTCAAATTTAATCCTTTAGATGCGGCGGTTATTGATTCATACCGCTTATCATCTATTATACATGGTCGCGGTGTGCCACATGTGTCATTATATCCCGCAACAAATCTATAATCTTTATATTTTTGTCGACATCGCTTGCGTACCGTTTCAACATGCAATGATAATGCTTTAGACGCAGTTAATGCCGAATCATATATTACGCCATCAATTATACATTTTTTACCACAAACACCTTTCAGCTTTTTAGATATTTGTGCTTTCTTTTCATCGCTTACCGTTTTTCCAAACCAATATCTAGCGTTATTATCGCTGATTTTTTGTCTGTATTCTTTAGTATTAACAACGCGGTTCTTAAAATCTAATTTTTGTTCTTCTGACCATTTCCAAGTCATGCCACTAACGCCATCACCACCTTTAGTCATATTATACCCATGCGATTTTTTGACACCCATAAATGTATTATGTTTTATAATAGCAGCACGTTCCAAGTCACATAAATGTTTCCATGAATCACCTTCTTCTAATAATGCTACTACAAAATTTTCTGATCCATGTTTTCTAATAGCATGATATAATACTATATTATTTTGCTTTGGAGAATGCCGTCGTGCATCATCAAGATGCCAGTTAAATCTATATTGATACCCTTTCTTGGTTATCCCGACGTATTTCTTATCGTTCACCTTATTGGTGATAATATATAGATGATAATTTTTCATTTGACTTTTCTCGTTTAAGTGTTATAAATACTTCACGCGGCAGATGATCACTCTCGTTGTCATCGCGTTATCGAATGTGTCGAGCATTCTTTAACACCGCTTATAAGTTATTTATTTAATTTTGTGTGTTCTTGTATTAATTGGTCTGGTTTGCCGAAAATAATATCTTGTAGTTGATAATAGCAATCACTACAAAATGGGCCTTGGCAGGCACCTTTATTGATATATTCACCATCATCTGTTTTGGTGTAGACCAAGAAATTGCGAACTATCGTATCTCCATCGCAGGATTTACATTTATTTGGCACTGTATGTGATTAAGCAACTGGAGGATATGTTAATATTTCAGTTTCGGTCACAAATTTATGTGTTGATTCAACAGCCTCTCTTGTTTTTCTTATTCTTAATTTTTCATCTGGTAGGTCGTCGCCTGACACTTCCATATACACGTGTTGTTCGCCATCATACTCGATCATTTTAACGTCGGTTATGCGAACTCGTGAACCTTTATAATCTAAAAACATAACATCTTCTAGAAATTCTTTTGACATTATCATATAACTCATTTGATCACCCTATGAAATAGTTAAAACGCGTCTAGGGTTATTTAGTAAACTCGGGTAGCGGTTATCAAGAACAACCTTCTGGTAATTCTGAAGTCATACCGTGTAAATATTTAAATAATTTCATGTCTTTATATTGTTCTTGTGTCTGATATGTTTCGTTGTATAATTCTTTACCGGAACGCCCTATTATCATACGATTGCCTACATCACCCAAACACCAAATACTCAAATGTTTTTTATACCAGAATTTAAGAGAACGGACGATTGGTCCGCTTTCACCTTCATGATTAAAAGCGATGCCAGAACATTCAATATTTTCACCATCGTCGGAAACACTGACTACACGAAGTCGTAGTTCAAATGATTCATTTAATGATTCACTCCAAAAATCATACCATGCTATTGGGGGATGTTCTCTAACATCTTCGTGATATAGATATATCAAGTCGCCTATTTTTAATTCTGGTAGTTCTGACATTATTGTTATCCTTATGATATTAGTAAATTTCTGCGTTCTTCGCGTGTCATTTCGGTTACATCTATGCTATCGACGTCGTGTCGTTCGACGTATTTTCTTAGGCGTTCTGCGCTATGTTCGTGGCGTTCTATAAGTTCAGTTTTGGTTAAAGTTTCCATTTTATTTCCATTGAGCATTGTTAATGTAGGGTCAATATTAAACGTTCTATGAAACCACGACTCTTTAATATTTTGCACATCACTCAGCGTATCATAGAATCGATATATCAAATAATCCAATCCGTATTCATCGTCCATTTCGTCGTGTATTTCTTCGGATAAATCTAATAATATTTTGGCTTCGTTATCCAAGTGTATCATTTAAATATATCTGGTTTAGCTTTAATTCCGATTGGTGCTACTGTTTCGAATCCTTGAGCAACCAATGCATTTGAATGGGCTGGTTTACGACCTTTACTACGGTCAATTGACCATGTTATATGATATGCTTTTCCATCTGGACGCAATGCTTTACCGTTAACTTCAACGACCAATGCTTCAATGCTTTCGCCATCGTCTGCGTATCCTACAACAACCACGGACTTTGGTTCATGTGGAATTTTATCAGTTTTTTTAGCACCAGGATTATAAGTGATATGATGACCAATAAAATCAGCATATTTTGGCGGGAATTGCTGTTTAAGAATATTTCTTGATTTTTTATCCAATTCGAATGCAATATAGCTCATAATTATTCTCCTTTTTCATTTTTCAAATACAAATGCATCGCGTATAATGCTAAGTATGCATCAACAGTGGATGTATTACATCGTCCTATTTCATATATAAATCGTGTTAATACTTCTTCTTTGCTCATAACGCATTGCGATCATAAAAATCCATATACACGGTTTCGTCCACGGAAAACACGACATCTGTTTCTTGCTTATATATCATGTCCCATTGATCGGCTGTAAGATTATTATTACACCAATCCCATGTTTTTTGCCAACCATCAATTATATGCTCTTCTATTCTCATTTTTTTGGTAACATTGGTAGTGGCATCCAATGCGTAGGGTCTTCTGGTTGGATATTGATATAATCATTGCCCCATTCCCATGCTGAATAGTCTTGCTGTGGTGTACCGTGGTCATTCCACCAACATAACATAATTTCATCGTCGTGATCATCACGAAAAGATGGAACACATAAAAGGATTTTAGTTCCGTCTTTGGGTGCAGTAGCTATGGGTTGCCATCCTGTGACATTAACTTTAGTTAATGAGTTCTGGACTTGAAACATTGCTGCATCTAATTTAGTATAATGCATTTCATCGACGACATCGGTGATATATTTATCCAAGTCGCCACCGGCATACATACGCTTGAACGTTAATTGCCACGCATCTGGTAGCATCAAAAGGTCAGACTTCAATGTATCTCTTGCGAATTTTTCTAATACAATATTCATATGATCAATCGTTCTTATAGCCGAATAATTGCAACAAAAATAAGAACATATTCAAGAAATTTAAATACAAACTCAATGCACCTTGAACTGCGGAATTATTAATATCACCATATGAAATAAATTCATCTTTGATGCGCTGTGTATCATATGCGATAAGTGCGGAAAATAACAACACACCTGCAATAGAAATCAATATTTGCATCATTGCGTTGGCAACGAAAATATTAATTACCATAACGATTATTAGTCCGATTAGTGCCATAAACAAAAACTTACCCCATCCACTCATGTCTTTTTTAGTGGTTAATCCATATAGGCTTAAACTAGCAAACATAGCAGATGTAATGAAAAATACTGTGATAATTGATTCACCTGTATAATGCAATGCGATAGATGAAAGCATCAATCCTTCCAAAAACGCAAATATCCAAAACCAAAGTTGAGCACCTGCTGGTGATGCGTTATTTAGCGTATTACTAAAAAAGAAAATCATTACTAGTGGCGCAAACATAATAATCCATATCAACGGCGCACTGAAGACAACGCTCATCAAAGCGGGTGTAACAGAAACAAACCACGCGGTCAATCCTGATATCAATAAACCTATTGTCATATAATTGTATACACGAGTCATGTATTCATTAACTGTTTCGTCACCTCGTGTTGCGATTCTAGATGTACTATTTGAATAATTCATATCATTCTCCTTATTTTAGTGTATTAAGAAAATCGATTATTTGTTTTCTTTTATTTACGTCTTTAATTTTAATAATCATTTGTGATCTTGATCCTAGAACGCTAGAAGCAAATTTTCTTGAATCTTTTAGCCATAAATTCATTGAACCATCAGTCCATGTAAATCCGACATCTTTCATTGCACGGTATTTTGTATAACTTCTCACCGAACCGGCTTTTCTATTCATTACGCCAAAAAGATTGGGGCCAATTTTATTTTTTTCGCCTTCATAGAACGTATGACAGCCAAAACATTTCAACATATAATTTGGTATATCGGTTGCTGCATAAGACGGAGAAATTCCTACAATCAAAAGCGCAAACAATAATATAAGTGTTTTCATCATATACCTCATTAAATATCATAAAACCATATTGGCGGTTTTTCCTTATTTGATCTATTATCGACCATTTTATTATGAAGTTTTATTATAACAGAACTTCCAGTCTTTGTAAACAAGAAAGGGAAGATGGCGTGTATCAAACTAATAGCGCCAGCGTATAAAAATATTAAAGAAAAAATTGATGCAGTAATCATATGTTCAAAATATGTTTCACCCACGGATGTTGGATGTTTAGTAAATAGATTCATTTTAATCCTTTTTAAAAGTTAAGTGTATCACAGACTTTCACATAACCATATGGTGTCATACCCAATACGCCGCATTTTTTGCATAGCATCGCTTCTGTGACCAATATATTATAATATCAGGTTTTTCTAGTTCTTACAATAAATTTTTCTATATTATTCCACATGAACACGGAATAATTATATGGGCTATGACCATGAAAATAACTTAATATAAAATCTATTGGTGATCTTAATACAACTATTTTAATCAATAACAAAAGCATAGCCAATTCATTTCCACCAAGACGTTCTCTGAACATAGTAATCCATCGTGGGTTTTCCAACACGCGTTGGTCATCGGTTACAAAATACATATCACCATTATGGATATAAACGGGTGGAGTTGGTACACGGGTAACTATATCATTATTCTTTGCTACTCTATATATCGATGTTTCTATTGTTTTATTAAATGACTTGCTGCCCACACGCGGTGAACCGAAAGTGTAACACCCTCTAGCTGCGATACGGCTTGCTGCTAGCGTAGCTAATGCGCCGCCCAAACTATGCCCTGTTATCCAAACGGTTGATGGTACATCGGGACGGTGTAATATATCATTGACTTTATCCCACACAGTTTCAAATGCTTTTTTAAATCCAGAATGAACAACGCCGCCCTGTCCTGATTTTTTTGGTATTAAATTTAAATCAGTTAAATAGTCACTGGCTCCGTTTTCTGGTTCTGTTCCGGTGAATGAAATAACTGTATACACGTTATTCCATGTTACATACACCTTTGTTCCAGATTTTTTATCCCAAATAAATTCCACATCTTCAAAACCAGCGTCAGCCAGTTCAAGAATAACATGTTCTTGATCTTTAACATACGCCAAGCGCGAATGATCAGCCATCCACCACGCATTCGTGGCAGAAAATTTATCCTCAAATGCATCAAATGGATGATGTTCATGATTAACAAAAAACCCCATATCTTCCATAGGAGAAAACGATGTTTTGATGTTAAATTTTTCTAATGGTACTCTTTTATCCATTGCGTATCCTTTCGTGTATAATATTCGGGCGTTTCCACTCGTATGACATATATGTATTAATCAATAAATCGAAATTTTCTCTCTTACAGTGATTTATATTAAGTATATCACAAATTTCACAATAGTATACGTAATTACCTTCTAATATTTCTTTTAATAATATTTTATATCTTGTTTGCGGAACATCATATCCTGCATGGTGTTTAAAGTGAAAATGTTGATCTTCGTATAGTTGTATTTTTCCAGCAAAAAACTTTCTTGCGTCATTCCTGTTTTGGCTATATCTATTGATATTCTCTGGTGCTGGCATTTTTTGAAAGTGCCATCTGGATATTTTTTCTTCGATTCCGGTGATATCAATTTCCAATGTCTTCAATTTTGGCATCATGAATGCACCAAATGCGTTATGACCGCGTGTTGCGATGGTTTTATTGTCTTGTATAGCATTTAGCACCCATTTTGTGGGATTTTTTAACGTGTGTTCAAATACATAGTTTTTATCATCTTCAATGTGCTCTGATTTGGTAAATCGGGTTTTATTGACCTTACAAACAAATAATTTTTCATATTTTCCATTTATACCGGATGTATTATAAAAAAAGCCTTCTTCATAATGCGAATCTATTCCTTTATCTTGAATTAAATCTAAATCTGCTATGAAATTGTTTTCCAACCTTGTTTCATCCACCGTAAACACATATGGGTCATAGTTCTCATCATTTGGCTTTAATACATCATCTGATAGCATCAACAATCGACTAATCAGTTGCCCACAACACGCATCTTGATATAATACAAAAACAAATTTGTCATAATTTAACACAATATCAGCATTCATGATTTATTTCCTATAACATAATCTATCAAATCGCTCACCGCATGAAACCATTCATTATTTTCATAATACATACAATAATCACCGGTTCGCAAAAACCTTATTGTAGCAGATTCGTCAAATAAATCAAAATTCAACTCAGAAAATGTTGTTTCTTTTGATATCGTTATATTGTTGTGTTTTAACCATTCTTCTCCGATATAATTCGTCAAAAAATCAATTATTTTTTTTGCATTATCCATTTTATCAAATTGTTTATATGTATTAAAGAAATTTTCTGCCATATTGTCATGGGTTTTTATACCAGCATGACGTAAATCTCTGGCATAGTCATTAGTTTTATAATGATCATCGAAATATCCTGCAAAATTATCATGTGTGCTCAATATATCTGATTGCTCAATAGTTGATGAAAACAACCACGGTTTATTATATCTCGCAAACATTGCTTCCATTATGTAAAAATTCTTATAAAAATTATTTTCACATGAATATTGATTTGCGACGGTTTCGTATAATTTTTCGGTATCTTTATCGGGTGCTATTATTTGAGCAACAAATCCATCATCGTCTTGAAATTCAAATCTATATGGATTTGTAAATAACACAAAAATTAAATCTGGTTTTAAGATAGGCAGTGTTTGATATATAGTTCTACATATCATATCCATACTGGCACCACCAACACCCAAATTATAAGTTTTAACATCCACCCCGTTCCGTGATTGAATTTTAGTTGATAGTTTATGCGTCCATACATCTTCGTGCTTCACGCCTACGCCCAGTGTGCTGCTACACCCATAATTCACAATAGTAAATCGTTCATCATCGATAAATTCATCTGATCTATAACCATGTTTATTCAAATTATATGTTATACTATCTTTGGACCAACCATTTGGTTTATTTTTATCAAACGCGGACTCGGAATCAGTCGACAACCATTGTTGGTCGTTTAATCCAGCAAATTTAGTTTGTGGCACTTCGTTGAGTGCCCAATAATGCCCTTTAGAATAATCATCATTCATATCTCAATCTCTTTGCTTATATTTTTGGAAGAAATTTTCTGCCATTCTATCATTTCGCAATACTCCGGGATGCTGTAAATCGCGTGCCATATCATCTCCATCGTAATGCTTATCAAAATACTCTACAAAATTTATATGACTTTCCAATGCTGGTTTTTTAGAACCCCAAATCGAAAACATCCATGGAATGTTTAAATTATGCATTAATGCATCAATAGCGATAAAATTCTTATCGAAATTATTTTGACATGAATTATAATTGCCAATTATTTCAAATATTTTTTTCCTTGTTCCACCCGAAGATAGTTGTCTCGCGTAACCATCGTCATCATGTAATTCAAATCTATATGGCGTAGTAAACAATATTGTTACTAAATCAGGTTTTATGATAGGTAATGATTTATACATAGTTCTACATATCATATCCATACTAGATGCACCAATTCCAAAATTAAAATTATTTACTGGTATATCATCATGGTGTTCAATTTTGTTACATAATTTTTGCGCCCAAGTGTCTTCTTGTTTTATTCCTACACCAACCACATAACTGCACCCATAACTAGCAACTGTGAAATTATCGTTTTCCACAAAATCAATTGATCTATAACCATGTTGATTATATTCGTATGTTATACTATCTTTAGTCCAACCGGCTGGTTTGTTTTTATTAAAGTTTTTTTCAGAATCAGGACCAGACCATTTACGAATTTTTGCACCCCCCATTTGACCATGAGGTATGCCATCATTATACATCCAGTTGTGTTCAGTTATTAAAAAATCAGCATCATTATCCATATCCATAAATATATTTATCATTGACTATAATGACAAATATATGATATAATTACACATACATTTAAACTATTAATAACGAGATAAAAATGGACGATTCAAATAAAACATTCTGTACCGTACCGTGGGTTTATACCACACATCGCCCTAATGGAAACTTTAGATTGTGCTGTCATAGCAACGAAGGAACTATTGCAGAAGGTGGAATGCCAGAAAACATAGAACCAATAACAAAACACACTAAAGCGTTCAACTGGAACACACATACCTTAAAAGAATATTGGAATGCAGATGCAATGAAGGAAGCAAGATTAAAAATGCTTTCAGGTGAAAAACTGGATTGGTGTAAAAGATGTTACACCGAAGAAGAATCTGGTAAATATAGTGCACGAAACAGAAGCAATGATCGTTATACCGACGACGAAATAAACACATTAGTGGAACAAACATCCGAAACTGGACACACCGATAAACTGCCAATACAATTCGACTTGAAACTCGGTAATTTATGTAACTTAAAATGTAGAATATGCGACGGCATATCTAGTAGTGAAATACTAAAAGAAACACTGACGTTACAAAAAAAATATCCAACTTTAACCGAATCCATGCCGTTATTGTCATCTAATAAAATATATGAAGGTCAAAATGAAGAAATAAATTCATGGGTTGAAAATCCAAGGGTATGGGAAGAAATACACGAACATTTACCCAATATCCGTAGATTAGAAGCAACTGGTGGTGAACCAAGTTTGATTAAACCATTGCACGATTTATTGCAGTCGTGTGTCGACAAAGGTTATGCTGACAATCTCGAATTCGTGTTTGTATCAAACCTTACAAACATCAAACCATCATTTTTAGATTTAATACAACAATTTAAAGCGGTATGGGCGTGTGGATCAGTTGATGGTTATGGTGATATTCAAGAATATTCAAGATATCCAAGCAATTGGGATACTATAAAAAAGCACATGTTGACATATGCAAATCTCGAGGAAAAACACGGAACATCTAAATTCGGATTTACGGTGGTATGCACTGTAAATATGTACACTGTTTTATATCTTGATAAATTCCTCGATTTTATCATAAAAAATAAAATGCGTATAAATCTAAATTTATTAATGAATCCGCCATATCTATGCGTGAATATATTAACAGACAACTTGCGCCAAAAGGCTATCGAACGTTTGGAAATTATTCTACAAACACAATACGATGTAACCGAAGAATATACCCATGTTTACAATCAAAATATACAAAACATCAAAGCAACGATTGAATATCTTCACAACAATGTATCCAAAGATCAAAAAATGATCGAGCAATTCAACTCGTATACAAACATGCTAGATAAAGAACGAAATCAAAATTATTTTGAACTATGCCCAGAAATGAAAGAGATGAATCAATCTTGATTTTTTAATATATTATATAGTTCTGGTAATGCCGTTTTAATATCTTGCTTTCTTACTCTGTCCATTGTATTCGATTTGAACCAAAAACGATCTTTGTTTTCATCATATATGCACTTATCGTGTGTTCTGAGCCAATCGACCAAATCAGATAGAGGTCTTGAATGTTGCTGTATTAAATATTCACTATTCACAAACGGCTGTAATCTATCGGCTATCATTTTTCTTGTTTCTATCGGCAGCATTTCCAATCTATACATTTCGGGAAACTGTAATATACTAAGTCCTATTGTTGCCTCTAAATCATGATCTTTTTTCAAAACTTCTAACCATAATAAAAATTTATCCAAATTTAAAATGTTAAACAATTGAACGGTACATCCGATTTTCATTGAACAATGAGGTTTGTCTTTAAAATATTTCATAACTGTTATTAAATTTGTAGATACCTTACTCCATCTTGATGGGAATCTTATATATTCTTGTTCTGCTTCGACGCCATCTATACTAAAAGACACTTTACATCTATAAAATTTTTCACATATATTCAATAATTCCGTTGATACAATTGTACCATTTGTAACAATTTTGATAACGGTCTTTTCGGATATTCTAGTTTTAACACATGAATTCAAAAAATCTATTATCAACGGATTCAATAATGGCTCTCCGCCGACCAATTCTATAAAATTATAGGTATTGTTTGACATTATATCGAGCATTTCATCTCTGGTGTCTTGATCGTTAAACCATTCTTCTTTGCCCGTTTTATTGAAATACTGTTCTGTTGGGAAATGTATTTTCATTTCCTTTTCTATGAGATTGCTATTATTGGGACCACACATTCTGCATTTTAAATTGCATAACGATCCTGCACCGATTAAAAACACAAACGGCATTTGTGGTGTTATAACTTCAATATCTTCAATGGGTGTTATTAACGCTGCTTCTGGTTTTAATGAAACTTCTGTAGCCCACTCATTGGTTTGAACCTGACGCATAGATATCAAACCTTTGTCTTCAGATATCCAACAACTTTTACATTCATCTATGCGCTCATTGTTTAGAATACGCGTTCGTATATCTTTCATTTCATCACCATGCCAAAACTCTTTTAGCGGTGTATCAACCGTTCCGATATTGGCATTACTCTTGCAACATAGCCGCCTGTTTCCTGAATTATCGGTGTAAGAATGTATCCATGGAAGTATACAAAAATTTGATTTCATTTAAAGTAATTTTCCATCGATCCTTCACGAAATAAATCCAACGTGATACAATGCAACCCACCGTCCCAAAAAAATCTATGCCTAAATGGAGAAATAATGGGTTCTATATTATGTTTTTTTAGATAATCAAATACTGTTTTATTATAATTATTGACACATACATGCTTATCATCAAGCATCAATACATTAACATCAAAAACGGTTTCTTCACAATATCCAACCCATTCTTGTAGCCAAGCCTCAACAAAATTAGTAAAATCATCGTTTTTTTCTTCACCTGGTAGCCACCATTTTCCAGAATTTTGTCGTTTTAAATCACGAAATGGTTTAACCAAATCCCATGATTGGTTCGGTAGATAGCATACGTCCCAACCAGGAAATGTCTCTGAATAATCTTCATACCGATGTAGTGATAATATGGCACCTTCTTTCAATGTATGAAAACACGCATCATTATGACCGCCAATCTTAACTTGTACAAATTCATGATCTGGATAATCAGCGATTAACGTGTCCCATACTTCTTTGTGAACTTCTTTGGTGTCTAAATATATTCGATTTCCAACACATGTCATATGTGGTCCAGAAAAATTATATCTACGATTTATATCACGAATGAATTCGTTAATTTCTTTTAATGCACTGTCGTCAATTGTGCCAAAATTATCAGCCATGTAATCATCATAAGAAGGCCATTCGTTCGTCATTTTTGAATGATAACTGTCTCGTCTAATAAATTTGAATTTTTCATAACAATCATTAACGTCGGAATTATTATATTCTTGCAATTTTTCACGAATCGCAGGATGATCTCTTGATGTATAAACAAGTTCATTGCCAATTACCAACTGTGCGTCTCGAACTTGCGCTGGAGGTCGTTGAAGTGTTTGTATTTTACCATTATCCATATCATCCATAATGGAATCGGATATATTCAAATCTGGCCTAATAACATCACAGCCGAAATCCTCAAGCACTTTTTTATAATTCAAAAAATCTTCTTCTGTTTCTTCTGCGATGCGAACAAGACAATCTTTGATTTTTGCATTTTTTATATCACGATAATATTCAGGATAATATGATCTTCCCAACATAACCGTCTTAAGAGGATGCCATTTACACCATGAATTATATTTGTTTATAGATTCGTCTTCCATTTAGTATTGACACTCCAATTAAATTTACAATTATATTTATTAGCCATCTCCGTCACCTTCTTCATCATCACCCGCCTGTGCCACATTTTTCTTACCAACATACGCCAATCGTGGAACGTCTTCAACCGATTTAGGTTTGGTTGGCGTTGATTCAAGATACATACTTTGGCTAGGAAAGGCAAAGGCTGCACCCTCTTTTTCAACGATTCGCTTGAATGCCAACATATCATCTTGAACGTTTTCACGCCATTCAGTCCATTTTATCGTTTTGGTAAAGTAATACAAACTAATATCAATAGAGGAACCAGCAAAGTTCACCAAATGCACCATCTGAACAACCTTATCGATGCCAGGTTGGGCTACCGTGGGATTGTTTTGCAAATATTCTTTAATACGGTCAACTACATTCTCTAATTGATTTGCAGTAGAACTATATTCAAGACCCAATGTCATCTTAACTCGACGATTGGTCATTTTACTATAATTTTTGATTGTCGCATCAGATAACTGCTTATTAGGAATAGATGTAACCGCTTTGTCGAACTCACGAACTTTTGTGGTTGCGATACCAATCTCCATTACAGTTCCTTCAATATCTGGCGTTTTAATCCAATCTCCCCGTTTAAATTGACCATCCAGCAAAATCTTTACACCGCCAAAAATATTAGCAATAGAATCTTGTGCACCAAAAGCAAAAGCCATGCCCATAATACCCAATCCGCCCAATACAGGCATAACATCCACGCCCCATTGTGATAGGACGATGATGCCACCAACACCCACTACAGTGATGCGCAATCCTTTGACAATCAATCCTGTAAATTCTTCTGCATATAATGTTTCGTTGTCTGCGGTTATTTTAGTCAAAACACTCTCCAATAACACAGTGAATGGTTCCAATAAATTATATACCGCCCAAAATAACGCAAATGCAATCATAGATTTTGTCAAATTGAGCAACATCGTTACGATATCAACCGGAAGCGCGAACCATTGCGTTAAAAAGAATATACCAAAGACAATAGGAACCAATTTAATGGGTTCAGTTATCGCTTCTAGGACTTGATCATCATATTCATTTTTAGTTTTTTTAGCCATTTTAGTCAAATATGCAACAACTGTTTTCGCGAACAATTTTCGCAAAACAATAAACAATAACAACACAATGGAACCACCCAATATATGCGAAGTGGTCATGCCAAAAAACGTCATATCAAATACTTGTAAAAATAATACCCATAACTCATTCATTATTAAAAATCCTTTCTAGTATTATCGTAAAACACAAAATAATCAACCAAATTTGTTTCGCGTAACGTTGCTACTGTGTTAGCAGCACCGATTGCGGTTTGTCTAATCTTATATTCATTTTCATCGGAAACACCATGTGTGCCATATACAAGTCTAGTTCTATTTTGCATGACTGCTTGATCAATTGGTGTGTCAACATGAACTAATACAGTTTCATATCCTTTATTCTTTGCATCATATAAGCGGTTGATTGCGGTTGGTAGTTTACTGGCTGTTCCCATCGCTATAACGCTAGTGAATTTTTTCATATGCCTATACATTTGTTCAGAAACTGTTTTCATGGCAATCGCAAATTGAGCCGGGGTATATTCGGTGAATCCTAATTTAACCATAACTTCATCAATGTCGACCATAGTTAATGATTTGACGTGTTTTTCCATAATGAACGATTTTCCTGCACCCATGCCGCCAGCTACCATTACATATAACGGTGCGACAAACTCTGCTGCTTCCAGAACGTCAATCTGGTCTATCTTTATAAATTTTGCCATATTTCATTAACACTTTCTGTAATTTTCAACAACGGGTTAAATATGTGTAACCGAAAGGCATCGAACCTTCAAACCTGAATACTCAGGGACTCTTTCAAGACGTAATTAATCTTGAAGGGCCGTGTATACCAACTTTCCACCACGGTCACATAGTAAAATTAACTTGAAGTCTACCTCTGCTATAGTCGGAACTTAAACACTCTTTATCGTGCACAACAAAGTATCCTTTAGGGCAGTTATCCGTTACGCCGGAACCCATTCAAATCAATCTTATAGATATTTATACCATATTACAGTTATTTGTCAAGTGATTTTGTCAATAAATCTATTTTTAACCCAAGGAATAAGATGATCGGTGTATAATTTGTGCGTGTCTTCAAGAAAATGATTATATGGGCCTCTTTTCATTTTATTATCACTACCTAAATTCATAATAGAAATATTTTTATTATTTTTACCCACTACATAAAAAAATTTATCCCAATCTATATCATCGAATAAATATTCAAAATCTAATTCAGACATAAAACTCATGTGATTGTTTTCGCCATGCGTAACACTCGATTTAATAAAACTCATAAAATAACATATATTGTGGTTATGCAAAAACATCTGCAACGCATGAATTGACTGCAATGTTTTATAAATCATATAATAATCGTTTAATATTATACGTTCTACAAATTTTTCGTCGATTTTATTATCAATATACCAATGACCATAAGTATTCCAAAAATTCGATCCGTCGTCGGGATATTCAAATCTATTCATATGTGAAAACATGATACCAACCAATATTTCATCATTTTTATATTGTTTTAACAATGTCAACACATGTTCAATAGTAGTTCGTGATATTCGCTCATTACTACCACCAGGTTTGGATATATTTTTGGTTTCTAATAATAATTCGTCACCTAACAACTGAGGCCATGCAAATTTACTGGGATTACCGTCAATATATTCGTCTATTATTGGACAATCAACCATTTCAGTTCCATGTGCTACACTACAGCCATTTGCAAGTAATATTTTAAATGCGGTCATTGTCGGACAGTGTTAATATTTCATAACCATCAGCAACAACTGCTATAGTATGCTCAAATTGCGCACTTAAACTGCGATCACGCGTAACAACCGTCCAACCATCCGATAACTCTTTTACTGCGTCTTTACCTATATTAAGCATTGGCTCTACAGTTATAAACATACCTTCTATCAAAGTAGTTCCTGTTCCTGATTGTCCGTGATGAAATATTTGTGGATTGGTGTGAAATTCCTCACCAATACCATGACCACAATAATCTTTAACTATTCCATATTTTCCATTTACGAAACTTTCTATTGCATGACCAATGTCGCCAGTGGTAGCACCGGGTTTTATCACTTCAATACCACGCATCATGGCTTCGCGTGTTGTTTCAACTAATTTCTTTGCTTTAATTGATGGTTTTCCCACCAAAAATGTTCTACTGGTATCACCATGCCACCCATCTAATATTGTTGTAACATCAATGTTTACTATATCGCCATCGTGCAACACCTTATCACTTGGAATGCCATGACATACTACATGATTAACTGATGTGCATACAGATTTTGGAAATCCTTTATAATTCAAAGGTGCAGGAATCGCACCGTGGTCAATTGTGAAGTCATGAACTACTTTATTAATTTCATTTGTGGTTATACCGTCAACAACACGATGTTTAAGATAATCTAACGTTTGTGCTGCCAATTTTCCAGCAGCACGCATCTTTTCTAAGTCACTCATTTATAATCATGCCCTTATAATTGCTATTTCTTTTTGTATTTCAGTTTTCATAATAAACGTCGCCATTATAACACTAATTATAGCGAATGGCATTAACACAATAACAGAATTCAATGCCATATACCATAAAAGCAATATCACAAATATAGATACTGGTGTATTTTTTATAACGTTATACATTATTATACTTTTTTGTAAATTGATCAATAACTGCAATGTATTTAGGCGGCAATGCCCTAAATGCTTTATCTTTTATCTCATCTGGAACGCCATCATACATCAACTCAGCAATTGCTCCAGCCATACACGCAATGGTATCAGAATCACCACCAATAGAAACCGCGTTTCTTATGGCATCTTCATAACTAGTCGAACGTAGTGCGCAAATAATAGCTTGCGGCACACTGCCAGCAGCAGATACATCAAACTCGCCATATGTCTTCCACAAATCTTCCATTGTTTGATTTAAATCATATCCAAATTCATTTTCTATCATTAATTCGATATTTTCAGCGTTATGACCTTCCTTAACGAACCACATTGCAGATATCAATGCTTGTGCGCCTTTTATGCCCTCTGGATGGCTATGTGTCACCATACATGTACGCTTTGCCATATCCATTGCTTCTTCTAACGTAGTGGCAACATAAGCCACTGAACTAACACGCATTGCGCCACCATTACCCCAACTATCATATGCGCCAATGGAATCATCCTTAAGCCATTTGATAAACATTCCACCATAACCAGCATGGATGTTCTCTAAACAGTATTTACGAAGATATACATCGAAATCATCGTTTCCGTTCATCAAACAATCCGCAATAGCAACTGTGCAAACTGTATCGTCGGTCATTGAATTTCCACCATTGAATAATGGAAAATCTTTTGAAAAATGATTATGCATTTCATAAACAGAACCAATAATATCACCAATAACTGCACCTATCATAACATACTCCTCTTTAATTTAATCCTTATTATACTTTGTTTATTAATATCAGTCAATCATTATCTCATCGTTAGTGATTTCGTTGTAGCGTTCGACGAATAGATTCCACGGTCATCTCAAGTGAGTCTGATATATTAGGATTAAGATAATCATCATTCTCGTCTATATCACCACCCATCATGATTTCCCATTCGGCGGCTAAATCACCATCTTCCTCATCATCATCGACCACTTCATCGTCAAAACCCAACAAACCATCAATATCGTCTTGACTTAAGACCTGTGTAGGACCAAGCGTGTCGGATATGTTGAATTCTTTTGATTCTAGTTCTTGTTTTGCTTCGTTTTTATCATATATAAGTGTAGCAGCCATCAACCACTGTTCACGCAGGTCTTTTACATTTTCATTATCAGTAACCAATGCCCAATCAACCAATTTTTTAGTTTCTTCAATTTTTCTTTTCTTTTGGTCTTTTAATTCTCGCGTTTTTTTATCCAACATTTTTCCAAGTCGGTAGATTCGATCTATGTCTTCATTCATTTTTTCTATTTGACTATGTGTTTTTTTTATCATTATTTGCTCCCATTAATAACTTCCAACAATTCCAATTGTGACACCAACATATGTTTTATATTTTCATATGCTGCTTCTTGCTCTGGAAAATTTCGTCTTGCCTTCTTTAACATCGGTAAGAAAAATCGACGCACTTCATCCATATATTGAAGTTGTTTTTTCTCATCAAATACACCAACCATCGACTGTAGGTTATGAACACGATCAGCACCCTTAACAATACTTGCAATCGGATCGGTTGCTATTTGATCAAAGTATGTCGGCATGTGTTTTTTATCACCGCGATGCACTTTGGTGACAAGTTCTGTTGCAACTGAAACAATGGAACCAAATTTGAGTTCTATTTCATCATGACCAACGTCATAATCTTCAGGCGTATCATGTAACAACACTGTAGCAATCGTTTCCTCTTGATATAATAAATCTGGTAGCGTTCGAACAAAATGCGCAATGCGTATTTGATGGTCAAAAGCCGGTGTGATTAAATCTTTTCTAGTTCCTTTATGATGAGCATCAGCAAAGTTCATCGCTTTTAATGCGATAAAATATCCACGACCCTGTAAATAATAACGCATCGCAGAACGACGTTTTTTATAGTTAAACAATGTTTCTGAGAACAGCAATTCTTCTGTTTTTACGTCAGTCATTTTTACTCTCCTATGTATTATTCGTTATCCAAGTTGCATCATGATTCACCTTTGTATCAAATACTGAAAACTCTACAATAACTTTTTTAACTTCAAATTCTTCAGCCAGCGTTTGTTTTATGGCTTCAACAGCGTTTGCGAAGGTTTCAGAAGTGCAATCCTTTCGGCGATGAGTGATCATCATCGTAACACGACCATCATCATGTTTCTTAAATGCATTTCTTGATAAATGAGAACCCGTATTTTTGGCTAATTTGCCCAACTTCGGTAATGTTTCATTTGTGCATAATACACCAAAATGTGCTTCAAAATAACAATCTTTTGGCATAGTTTTATCCGCATGGTCATTCGATGGGGCAGCAGGATGCCATGGAACAGTTTCTATCTTCTCGCGAAGTACGGTCAAACCATATTCAACCATTGCATCAGATATGCGTTTCATCTCAATATATACGCTATTATTATTGCCCACATGCGTCGATGAAGTCATAACATCATCCATTATCGAAACGCCACTACGGTTTTGTAAATCTATCACAATCGGCTTTACGCCAATATCATCGCATATATTTTTAAATTTTGGAATGTCATCAGTTGTAACAGTAATGTGTATTTCATATGGGACTGGATAGTCAGCCTTTGTTTCACGATGTTGCATTTCTGCCCATTTTTTTATTTTTCGATTTAACATAGCATCTATATCATCATCATTGAATTCAAGTTCATATGCAACAGAAAGAGTCGTGAGTACAACATCACAAACTTCTTCAAGTATTTTATCTTTGTCGACAAATCGATGCGTTGTAGCATACGCATTTTCAAACGGCAAAACAACTTTTGCTAACTCGCCTACTTCTTCACAAGATTTTAATGCTTTTTGTGTTAACGATTTAAAATCGCTTTTAGTAAGAGTTCTAATATCATCAAATGTTTTTTGTTTCATATATCACCTTTCTGTTAATCCATTCTATCAGTATGAACAAAAGTCTACAACAAGTCAATAAAAAAGGGATGAAGATTGCTCTTCATCCCTTTCTTTTATTCTATGTCATCCATAGATTCTTTTAGTTCACGACGGTCATGTTTTCGACTTCTTTTACTCATTGCCTTCTTAAGCATTCTTCGTTCTTCACGAATCTGTCTATCAAGCATAATGCCATGCATATTTTTGATAGCCTTAAAGCGTCTACTAAGATGCCCGTCCCTTTTATCACGAACACTCATAACAAAAGTTCTCCTTATCTGTTTCAATATTTACAGTTAGGAGGTTCCGCCCTCCTGAGCGTGCCTATACGTTTTCATTTTATATTTCTCCCTTTTTAAAAAATCTATTAATGTATATTCTTTTATCCACCTGTTACCATTTTCACATGCATATAACTCGGTCCAATAATGTTGATGTTTAATGATAAAAAATCCTTTTTTTAAATACACCATATAACCACCATGTTTTTCAATGACAAAATATTTATAGTTAAAAAAATTCTTTATATAATCAAACAATTTCATATTATATACTCCTTTTAAATGTGTGATACCCTAATACCTATACCACGAAATACATTTTCCATGTCGTTTACTTTTTTATCTGATGCATTCGTACTTCCAATATATAACCGATAACTTCCTAATCCATATGGTGTGCGTTGCGATTCTGGTTTCTCAATCGTCAAATCAACGCGCAAAACATTATCAATCGCTCCTGGACGTGAATGGCGTATACTCAACCCCAATACTTTACTTATTGGAATAATAGATTTTCTTATAATAAGTGTGCCATTATCAACAATAACTTCATGAATCAATCCCATTGGTTCTTTCTTTATTTCGAATATACGTTTTAAAAAATTTAACATTTATCTTCCATGATGATCAACCGGTTTGTAGTTTTTCTTTGCCATAATTCTTTTCACATCTCTAAAAGAAATCGGAAAGTAACCATGAGCATCTACGCCTACATCGATAGATAATGCATTTGGATCATCAGGGAGGGTATTATGCGAATGACCAAACAATTGCCAAGCGCCGCCGTGTGATTTATTCCAAACTTTCATAGAATAATGCATAAGAACAATGAATTGTCCTTCTACACGCACTTCACGGTAATCATTGACGCTTGCCCATCCCTGACTTGGGCTAGGTTGTTTGTCGTGATTGCCTTTGATTAAGTGCTTCACTCCATTCAATCGTGCTAGGTATTTTTCAGCATTTCTTGAAAAAGTAAAATCGCCCAAGTTATAAACAATGTCGTCCGGTTGTACCACGGAGTTCCAGTTGTTTATAAGTGCGGCATCCATTTCGTCGGCATCCACATATGGTCTATTGCAATATTTAATAATATTAGTATGTCCTTCATAAATTAGCCCGAAGGCTAACCTAAATGAAGATCAGATGTAAAGTATACATTCTGTTTCATTTTATAATTCCTCCTCTCGTTTCCATCGTTTTCCATTAATATAATCATCTATTAACATTAAACAATCATCATGTTCAATCCATTTATTTTTATAGGTTTCTATGCGTAAAAACAACTCATCAATAGTATGACCATCTTTATCGATATACCTCGATGTTTTCTTTTTAACATTATCAGAATGAGTAATAATGCCACAATTAGCTGGATGTCTTAATAATATAGGAAACACCCCATTCTCAAACCCACTCTTTCTTGAATATATATGATCTCTTACTACACCCTTCGTGTTTGTTTTATTGTTGAAAACACCATATTCACGCAATAATAATATTTCAACATCGGATGCGCGATCAAACATTTTTTCACACCATTCCGCCTGTTTAAAATATATTTCATAATCAGATTTATCCTTTAACGGAATCCAATGACCAGCATTCTCCATCACTGTTCTATATTTTGTCATATAATCATCAGTGAATTTATCTTTCGATTTTTCACCTATTATACGTTTTGTTTTTTCATCATGTGTTTTACCAAAAAAAGGATTATCAATTCCAGATATCGGGTTCTTTGATCGATGTTCTTTCATTGATACACTACGTTGATTTTTCAAGTCATCGGAACGACATTTACCGTATAAATCCTCATATGATTTACCTTTATTGTTACCCACCATTTTATTGGATGCTAACTTGCGTTGTTGTGTTGACCATGTTTTACCATAGTTGGGGTTATTTTCCCCATGCAACAATTTATTAGATTTTTCATATTCACCTTTGCATTTTTTACTACAATAAACATATTTTTGATTTTTTCTAATCGTAGATTTATATCTATTAAAAACGGATTTGCAGTTTGGGCATATTAACTCTATTTTTGTCATATTCAATCCTATATAATCATTATATATAGTATTTATCAAAATCGGCGATTTAATGACCTAAGTGCATGTCGCTTGTAAACCATGTATTAACCATTTTTCACCACCTCACGCAAAAACTCCAATGCTTTTTCTCTACCATTGATCGTCTTTGTAACCGTTTTTGGTTTCGTTAATGAAAATATAACCGTATCAGGCCAAAATAATCTAATTGAACCATAACCCGGAAATCTTCCATTTCCAAGCGGTCTATTCCATCTTGTATGTGATGTATCTGGTGTATATATTTCACCGGTTCTACTCATTCTTGGCCTTGGAACATGATCTCTAAATTCATGCTCTGTACCGAGGATTTCCGCACAACTGCCATAAAATTCCTCTATAATTTTCACTTTCTTTTCTATTTCCATACTGTATTTATACTACATATATATAGATGTGTCAAGCGTTTTAACTATATTATTTCATTCTATATAACTTAGTGGAAGTACCTCTAATTTTATGTTTAATATCTTCTTTATTGAAACGATGTTTATTATAACGACCTTCGATTTCAAGACCAGAAAAATATTTATCTAACAATTTAACCGTCGCTTCTTCTATCGCAAACACGCATTTAGGTGTATAGATATCCCAAGATTTACCCAACGATTCATTTTGTTTGTATAATGTTCTAAATGAACCAAAATATTTTTTACTTTTTGCGTCATATTGCTGCAATGCTTGCAATGCCAAATGTGATTGCTTACAGTGCAAATCTATTAAATTGGGGGTTATGAAAAAATCTTCGACAAAATATGAACCCAATTGATAATCTCTGTTACTATCCCAAAACATAGTGGAATTTTCATCGATGTTTATTTTAGGTTTTTCACCACCAATTATATCACAAAATGTATCATCTCTAAACAAATCATTATTCCATTCATAAATGGTATTAAGATTATTTGGTCTAAATTCATAATTGGTGGTTAAACGAGTCCAATTTTCATGATTGTAAAACCATTGATAATACGCTTCACCCAAATCAAGTATCGTTATTTTTGTTTTTGATAAATCTAATTGTTTTATATATGGTAATGCAATCTCGTTAGATTCTGCATTGCCACCACCTTCGAAATTGTCGGACGGACTCATTCTCCATACCACTATTTCATCAATATGTACATTGTTTTCAACAAAAGCCAATAATGCAGTGTGTGAATCAGACCCACCGCTATACCAAAATCTCAAATAATCATATTGATCGCGCAACTGTTCAGCACGATATTTACATAATGTATTGAATGATTCAGATGGTTCTATGTTCCAATCATAAGCATCATATTCTTTATCGAAATGATAAAACGTTGGTTCAATTAAACAATCAGTATGATCCCACGCATCCAATTTATGATAAAACTTTTTTCCATTTGATAACCAATATATATCTTTATTCGGCGTCTGTGGTTCCATCAATCAATTTGACCAAAGTTCAACAGTGGTTTCCACCAATGTTAACATTTCATCAGTATCGAGTTTACTTATTCCAGACAACGAAATATCTTTGGTGTCTGCCCACACATTATAATTGCTTGTTTTATCATCAGCAATGAAACTGAATAAATCACGCAATGCAAACAAATCTGCTTCTGAAACATTTTTAGAACTATAAAAATATGCTTGATTAATAGTCGCTTCTGGAAAGTCGACAACTGTGCGCAATGCAGCAAGATTGTATTTTGGTTCACCATTTGGCGCAGTGCTGTAATCGCATTTGCCGCCATTTTTCATTACCTTGTTAGCGTTGGACGGACTAACAAAAATATAATCTACATCACCAGCCAACATGCCACGACGTGCCCTTCCGCTTGATCCATAAGGAACAGGTGATAGGTTTGTCTTTGCTGCATGGTTGAACTTATCAAACCATTTGGAATAGGCTGTGTGTGGCGTGCTGTGACCAACTTTAAACCCACCAGAAATGGCAATAAGTGCACCACTAGTATTCACTGCAACATTACTTGCACAAAAACGCATGTAATTTGTTTCAACTGCGATAATGTTAGAAGTTGAAACATCAAATTTGCATTCAGTTGTGGTATTCCAACCAGCATCCCAAATAGTTATAGTAGGATGCACGGTTGATTGTATGATTTGCTTTGCTTTTGCGCAATTGCCAACCCATCTAACATCTACATCTGCACCATAAGATTCTGATAATTGTTGCTTTAATTCTTGTATCCGTGGTTTAAATGATCCGGTTCCATCTCCTGGAACAATAAATTGCAATGAATCCTTTGCTTGTGCGACGTTCATAGAAAGCAATACGACTGCCATAGTGAGTATAATATTTTTCATTAATATATTCCTTCAATTATAATAAGTGCATTATTTATACCACACATTTGAACTAATGGTCAATATCAAAACAGCAAATATGGCAGTCTAAATAAATTTGATTCTATTTCATTTTGCATCATGAAAACGAAAATCAATGGCATCGTGTTTGTTTTACGTAATATAAAACTCAATGGTGCCATCGTCACTGTTATCAATATATAATAAATTACTCGTTCGTTATATAACCCATTATATATCATCAATGAAAACAACAACGCAATAATGAATGTATATAAACTTTTCATATCTATTTTATAAAAAAATCGAAAATATTTAACAATGGGCCACGATAAAATTAATGCCAAACTGTTTATAATCACCAAACAAATCGCGATAGAAATAAACAATCCTGTAAAACTTTCTAACATAAAAAAATGTCCAGAATATGACAATATATTAGAAAGTATTGCTTCAGACGAAGTTATTGGTAGGCCCAATAACAACAATGGCAATAAACTACTCAATGCTGCTGCATTATTGGCAGTTTCAGAGGAAATCAAAGACGGTAAATTACCAACCGAATATGTGTTTTTTCTTTTCTCCAACCACACTTCTATAGAATAACTCAAATTAGAAGCGACAATCGTAGTTAAATATGGTATCAATCCTGCAAAAAAACCTATAAATGATCCTCTTAAAATAGAACCAAAATTATTCAGAGCAACTTTAATATGACTCATCATTGGTTGGCTTTGATATGAAAAATCGACATTATTATAATGTTGTTTATTAAAACCTTTTACGATTTCTGGTATTATATATAATGTTATCAATATAGGAAATAACGGCAATCCTTGAATAAGTTCCGGTATTCCAAAAACCAAAAACGATTGTTGTGTTATCGAGTGCGTTCCTATAGCACCAAGAAAATACCCAACAGCGCATAACAATGCATTAATGTACCACCTATTATGTCCAGTAACTATAAACAATGCACAAACCGATAACAACAACACACTTTGAAAAATTGTGCTATAAAAAAATACAAAATTCACCAAATATGAACTAATAAACAACACGAATATAACAGAGAAAAATGAACCCACCCAAGAGCCAATGGCAGTTCCCGATATAGCGTATGCACCTTTCCCTTGCAAATATAAGTTATGCCCTTCTGTGACGGCAGGTAGGCTACTCAGTTCACCAGGAATAGCCAACACCGTGGAACTAACTGAACCCATATATTGACTGGTACTCAGTAGAGCGATATAAAAAATAATAATATTCATTGGTTCGACGTGGATAAGGAATGGATATAAAGAAAGAAGCGATACTGTTGCTCCTATACCCGGAAGCAATCCAGAAAATGTTCCTACTGCTACACCAAATAAAAGAAATAAAATAGTAACTAGTGTTATTTCATACATATGGCACACCTTATCGTATATTAAAAAACATTGAATGTCGCATAACGGCTTCACCGAGTAAAACTCTCCACCCTCTACAACTAACGCAGTCCAATCTACGACTCATCGTATACAAATAAATTATGAGCATCATTATTTGAATGGTTTTTTGCGACTGTAACCTCGCTTCTCATCATTGGTGGCATCACACCAACTAGTTGTTACTACACAACACGTCCTTTAAGTTCACCGCGTATTTTAAATAGTGCGGCAAACCTGTTATTTTTCCAACTTTCGCCATTGATATAATGTTAGCCAAATCTTCAATGGTTATATCAGTCGTATTTTCATTAACCAACACATTGGCATACTTAATCCAATTTTTAGGGGCATAAAGTTTTCCATTGTCGTCCCTATTGGTGCAATTTGGCACAATAATTGGTTCTACGTCTGCTAATATTTCGGATAAATCATCCGGTAAGATTAAATTAAATTTTTCCATAAATTAATCGTCGTTATCTGGTTCTGGCTCCGGTTCAGGTTCTGGTTCTGGCTCCGGCGCAGGTGCTGGTCTAGGTTCTGGCTCAGGCTCCGGTTCAAACGAAGTAGACTCTGGTTCTACATACGGTTCGGGTTCAGGCTCCGGTGCTGGAACAAAAGAAGTTTCCGAGGATGGTCCAACCGAAACTGGTTCCGGTTCATCGCTTTCTAACTCATCGACATATACATCTTGTTCTTGTTCTACGTCGTCCATGGGTGACTCATCATATGTTTCATCGTATGTTTCGCCATAACGATCACGTTCATCGTCAGTCATTTCAGCAACAACTATACTCCAAACTAAATAATCAACCAATAGTTCGTTTTCATCATACGGTCCATCATAATCAGCCGGATAATAACCACCACCATTGCTGCGGTTTCGCTGTCTGCGCATTGGGCCACGTTTGGGTCGAATAAGGGTAGTGGTAGGAACAGGTCGCTTGGAACGCAACGTTTCCATATCAGGAGTCGTTTTTTCAGTAGGTGCTTTAAATACCCGCCAAAGCAAAAATACCAACACAAAAAATACTAAACCCCAAATCAAAAAATCAGCCATAATATTAACTCCTTCAAAAAGTTTCACTATGGCTGATAATAATAGATATTTGGATGATTGTCAAGCACTTATATTGGCGGAAGATTAGATACTCGAAATCTACACCGTGAGGTGCGATCCGCTTTCGAAACGGTCCCAGTACCCTGACTGGTTAATCTTCCATGTTAGGCAGTTTCTAACAACCGATATTTCAAATCCATGATTCCTCGATAAACGGACACTGCGACCTCACTCACTATTCAACTTAATGATAGCGGCTTCATCTTTATAGACCACTGGGTCAAAATAGTGGTCTTCACTTAATATGGCGGAAAGAATTGGAATCGAAACGAATACTCTATGGTACCAACCGCGTTCCATGCGGCAACGAGTCCCTGCTCATTTTACCCTCCATATTTTTTATAAATCTTGATCGTGTGGCTTTTTAGCATCTATATATTGATCCGCGCCGATTGCGCCATCTTGTCCACCAATGCGACCCAATGGGTCTTCAATATGAACCGTGTCTATAGGGTCTTCCATTACATCACCTAATCCACCAATCATTGTTTCTGTAGATGTTTTCATAATATTATCCTTTTTAAAATCATGGTTTTTCGTCCGATATAGCACCATCTGCGCCACCAATAAAGGGTCCACGAATGCCGTTTGCTGAAATCATTAAATCAATCATGGTGTATGCGTTCCTTCAATTAATCCTTCGCGAAGATCAATCGCACCACCGCCACCGCCGGGTGTTTTCGTTATACCTTGTGTTTCTTTAATCATAATATACACTCCTTGTTATGTTGATCAAAATGGAAGTTCCCTAAAGAAATAATTAAATCTCGTCCCCTGTTGTTCAAACTAACTCAATCGATTGAGATCATAGTCTCGGGGTGGTTTACACACTCAAATTGACTTCTATTAATATTTAGTATATATGAAATAATCCAAAAAATCAATAAAAATAATAAATATATATAACAAAACCGCCATGTGCATCAACACATAAGCGGTTTCTAAACAATACAGATATGGGAGTATCAATAATGTCTAATAGTATTTATACAGGGACTTGTCCCAAATGTCAAAAATCATTCACTAAAAAAATAAAATGGGGATATACACCCAAATACTGTTCGCGTTCGTGTGCCAATAGCCGTGGTTCTATGTCTGAACAACGAAAACAAGAAAATAGAGAATATGCTCATAAAAACCCAACAGGATTTAATAAAGACAGATCATTAAGTTTTTCTGGTGATCCATCAAAGTATAAAAAATCGGTCTGCCCAACCTGTAAATCTATATTTTCTACACTTAAATCTTCACCTCGTGTTCATTGTTCAACATCATGCGTCAAGAGCGGCGGTCTAAGAGCTGAGAGTTATCGCCATGGAAAAAAAGGTATATACAACTCTATATTATGCGATTCCTCTTGGGAGTTGGCTTATGTTATATATTGTTTAGATCATAATATTTCGATAAAACGAAATACTACACCATTATTATATATCAATCCTAACACTAATACAATCCGCAAATATTATCCAGATTTTATAACTAATAACGAGTTAGTGGAGATAAAAGGTTATATGGACGTTGTATCCAAAGCCAAGAGTGATCAAAATCCATCTGTAAAAGTTTTACAACGCAAAGAAATGTTACCCATATTTGATTATATCAAAAAATCTTATAACAAAAATCAAAATAAAATATTCGAGCTGTATGAAAAACATCTATAACTTGGCAACCCTAGCCGGACTTGAACCGAGCATTTCAAGATTGAGAATCTTGCGTCCTTACCTTTAGACGATAGGGTAATATCCTAAACCGATAGACGACCGGGACTCATTTTACATAATTAATTTTAATAATGGCTTCATTATTTTGTTGATAACATTGTAATCCAATGGTTTTTCCATTGTTTGGACTACATTTACATTCAAAATCTTTGACAACTGTTCTGAATATTTTAAATATTTTGGATTTTGCCCTGACATGATAATAAATCTAACGCCGTTAGGATATGCATTATTACCTTCTAAGTGTCTTGATATATCACTCATTATATCAAAACCATCTTTATGTGGCATGAATATGTCGCAAAACACAACATCCGGTAGAAATAACATAAATTGATCTATTACATTTACATCGAAATCACGAAATTCAATCTCAACTAATGGATCGATTTTTTCTAATATAGATTTTAACATGATTGTTATTAAACTGTCGTCGTCTATAATAAAAATTTTCATTTAACCAACCTTATCGTGAATAGTTCATAGATATATTTATTATATAAGTGGATGCAACACAAAAGGTTTGGCGTCTAATACATATCGTAAAAATTTATTGGTATATTCATGACCCGTTGAATGAATGACAAAATGACCTAACGACATACAACCCATTGTATACAAATCACCAACAAAATCAAGTATCTTATGGCGAACAGGCTCATCAACGAACCGAACATCATTAAGTGCGCCATTATCACCGTAAATAACGGCATTATCAACAGAACCACCCTTTATCAACCCTGCGTCACGCATATTATCAATGTCTACTTCACGACAAAACGTTTTTGCGGGTGCAAGTTCAGTTATAAAATTATTCAATGTATGTTTATAAGTGCGAGATTGTTTGCCGATGAAACCATCAAAATCTATATTCATTTCAATCGTTAATTCATCGGATGGATGCACAACAATTGATTTATGCTCTGATTTAAATTCATTATAATCAAAACGATAACATCGCTTGTCGGCTGATTGCACTTTTATACCACATTTCGTCAATATATTCACTAAATCCATAGCCGATCCATCAAGAATCGGAACTTCGGAATTTTCTAACGTTATATCAACGTTATCTACACCAAATGCTGACAAAGTAGCCATCATATGTTCAATTGTGTTAATAGCAGCATCATTAGTGTTAATACCAGTCGATAACATAGTGTTACGAACATTCGTATATAATGCTGGCACTCTAAAACCATTCAAAACAAACACAATACCACTATTAACACCAGATGGTTTCAATACCATAGTGTTATCTAAGCCGCCATGCAATCCTCGACCACTTATTTCAATTTGATTTTGTATTGTTCGTTGTTTCATTTTCATACTCCAGTATTTATGCTGCATTGCACGCAATTTAACATTATATTAAGGTATTGTAAAGTCAACATATATTACGATTTATTACAGGCTGAGAAAATATCGAATTTAGAGATTTTACTGTGCTACCCCTACACTAACACCGCGCATGCGATGCACAGGATTCGAACCTGTCCCAGTCGTTCCTAATACGAAGTAACTAAACTCTACGCTACAGCCATATAATTTATAATTGGTGCGCCTGAGAGGACTCGAACCTCCATAACTCTGCGGTCTTAATGCAGCGACTTTGCCATTTGCCCACAAGCGCGTGGTTGTATTATGTTCTAGGGTATTATTCCTTCTCGGCAGGACTCGAACCTGCAATCCTTTCGGCGTCGGTTTTGCAAACCAATGAGTATTCCGCTTCCTCCACAGTACAACTCATAATACAATCGTTTTTTCATGATTTCCGCCTGACTTTTGTCGGTTTATAATTCATGATTTTTACATACTAAATACATTATGTTTATATATGTAATCGGACCCGAATCAGGGTCACAAAAAATTGGATTTAGCCAAGATGTCGAAAAACGACTGTCTTCCATTCAAACTGGTAATCCACAAAAATTAAAAATTCATCACAAACAAGAAGTTCGAAAAGAACATGTTCGATTGCTTGAAAAAAAGATACACCACGCTAATGCACGCAAAAAAGTGTCGGGTGAGTGGTTTGATCTAACGCCAGAAGATGCTATATTAGAAGTAACATTTGCTATGATCCGTTGGTCTGATGATCCATCGCTAGGTTAAGTTGGTGGATGATTGGGGCGTCACTCGCCATGTCAGACTACCTTCCGTTTGTGCTGACGCTGTAAGTACTGCCATGGCGCTCTTACAACGGAAAGTAAACCATCCCTAAATTACTTCTTTTGTTTCATCCATGTTGGTTTATCGTGAATTATGATTGGTCCGTCTATTAAACCATTTATATAAGTTTCAGTTTTATCAAAACGATCAAGAACAACCGTCTTATAAATATTCTCATCCCATCCATTATAATAATCAGTATTAATGTGCAATTTTTTTGAAGCATCTAACAATTTATTTGTTCGTTGAATGAACGTAATCACATATGATCCTTGTTGGACATTTACGCCATGATTATATTCCGAAACATCAGGATGATCAGTTAACAATATTAAATTAAACTCAATCACGTGTTTATTTTTTTCATGTATATAGTTGCGATACGTTTCTATATCAATATCATCTTTATTTTTAGCAACAACCAACCTCGTATCAAACTCAGTTTCATAAAAAGTTTCAATTTGTTGATCTAAAAAATCATAATATGAAGAATCATCTTGCACTTGTATATCAAGTTCGCCATTAATTCTTGCCGATCTAGCATACGGACACGGTGGTAAATCACCCCACATAGGGTGTGGTGTTTCCACAAATGATTTAATCCAATGCAGTATTTCTTGTTTAATATCCATACATATATTTAGCGCTAATTGGTGTTTTGTTGATAAATGGAGAATACTCGACTAATTATTTTGTACTAAATAAGTGTAAATAATGTAACATAAGAGATTATATATGTCAATAAACATACTATTAATTGGTGATAGTTTCGTCGCAGAATTCGATGCACACAACAATAAAAGTTGGAATCGATTATTCGATGATAAAATATACAACATAACGAATATTGCACAACGTGGATGTTCCGAGTATAAAATATTGAAGCAATTACAATCAGTGAATATCGAAGATTATGATAAAATCATAATCGGTCATACATCACCCAATCGTGTTTATTTTAACGGTAAAATACACGACGATGAATATGCAAATTCTGACTTAATATTTACAGATGTATCCAACATGCGCCGTGAATCAAAAATAGCACAGGTCGCTGTGGATTATTCCAACATATATATTCGATGAAGAATATTATTTACATATGCATCAATTATTATGCAAAGAAATAGATGATATTACTTCAAGTAAAAACATTCTACATGTTTCTGGATTTGATTATTCCAACATATATAATTTTACACCATATATAGGATTATTTGATATCTTTCAACAACATCGTGGCGATGTAAATCATTTCACAAAACAAGGAAACGAAATAGCGTTCAGTAGAATAAACGAATGGATCAATTCTTATTGATCGAACCACCATATTTTGTTTTTAATGTAAAAATTTGCCCAACTGGTCCAGCCATTGGCTGAACACCAATAATGCTCATTGCCATTTCATATCCTAGCATTGCAGTTAATGCTTTGTGCCGCAACCCGACTATAGAATGTCGTTCATCGCATGTCATATAATAAGTGCCATATAATCCAAACATCAATAAAAAATCTTCATATGATACTTTTTTGACGTCATTTGGGTTTTGGTCGTACATATCTTTCATAATTTATTTGCTATCTCCGCTAATATATCGCCATGGCATGATTTTGGATGGCACCAACAACCTAATATTTTATCTTTCAACTCATGAACATCGTTTAATAACACGGGTTGGTTCATCAACCAATCAATATATTTTTCAATAACATCGCCACGATTTCCATCTTTGCCTATAGTGAATGGGTTTCCCCATTTTTCAGGGCGACCTATATAAACATCGTATGGTCGCTTTTTGCAGTGAACAACAGTTGTCACCATTTTGTTATATTCTTACTTTTAAGATATTCAACATATTTAAATATTCCAGTTTCTAAATCATATGCTGGTTCATACCCCAATAACAACTTTGCTTTGGATATATCCAATGCACCGCGTTTGGGATAAAACTCATTATGATCTTCCAATATATATTCACCCTTGCCTACAACATCTATAACTATATTTGCTGCTTCGGTCAATGATCTAGCCCGTCCAGCAGTCATATTAAATGTTTGGTTGATTGCTTTTTCATTATTCAACATACTTATAACGCCATCTGCCACATCTTCAGCATGTGTAAAATCTAATGTGTGATCACCATGTAAAATTAATGGTTTATCATTCATCGCATTGATTATAAAGTGATCTATTACATTTTTATATGTTGCCCTTGGTCCATAAACCGCAGATGGGCGAACAATAGTATAATTTATATCATTTTGTTGGCAGTAAAATTTAACAGTTTCTTCGCTAATGCTTTTTAACATGCCATAAGGTTCAATTGGACTTTTTAATGTTATTTCACTTGGTGATTTTCCGTTAAATTCACCATACGCCATACTTGAACTCGCATAAATGAAATGCTTTGGTTTTATTCGTTCTATTAAATTTTTTGTTCCAACTAACATATCATTTGAGATAATATCCATATGTTTTGGCCCTAATTTGGCATCAGTGATGGATGCAAAATAAAATAAAGCATCAACATCATCAATTACATAATCAAACACTTCAGTCCTTCTTATAAACACTTGTGTGGGCGATTTAGAGAACATTGCATAACGTTCTGGAAATATTTTTGATTGATTTATGATATAAACGTCGTCATATATTTCAAGTAATTTACTAACTACGTTATGACCAATAAGTCCACATCCCGCCAACACTATTTTCATATTATTCTATGCATTTGTTGAAATGCCTCTGCGTATTTATGTGTAGTCATTCCACCACGCATAATAGCCAACGATTTAACCAAACTCAATCTTTCGTCATTCATATATGAACTATAACACCCCAATGATTCCATCTTTTTTTGAAAATGATCATCGATACCAACAAATACGTTTGGCTTAAAGTTTCGGTTTCGATTAAAATACAATCCAGACTCCATGCACCACAACTCTTTTACGTTTTTTCTACAAAAACTATAAACAATATTAAATGTATTGACATGGTCTTGATGGCTATCTCCGTCGCTATGTGTAATAACTAAATCCCACTCTGTGCTATACCAATTTGCGATTTTTTCAAACTCTGTAATAGTAGTGCAATCATTATTTAAATTATATCTCGTATGGAGTGGTGTATAATTCACTATATTATAATTTTCAATATCCAACACTTCAAATGAATCAAAAAATTCTGAATATACAACGTCTTTAGGTCGTGCAATATCTAATGTAGATGGTGGAATCATGATTAAACATGTTATCTCCCATCCTTCATTATGCAATTTAGACAAAGTTCCAGCGCAACCTAATTCTATATCATCAGGATGTGCACCAACTGCTAAAACTTTTTTAACTTTTTTCGGCATCCAATTCTTCCTTCATGAAACACTTATATTTGTCGAACAACATTTTAGTAGCGGTGCGTGCGCGATATAATTCAGAAATCATCATCCCTGCATGACCGGCTAATTTTCTCTTTCCGGCATTGCGGTCTTTAACTTGTTGTCTTGACATTTCTTCTGCTAGACATTCTAAAAACTTAGATAGTGCATCATAGCGCAACTTTCCAATCTCTTGGGCTGCATCATTCAACGTATCAAATCCAGTTATTGAAGTTGCGTGCTTTTTCATTTTTATATCCTTTACAAAATTTTCACACATGTCGTAATCTTTTGCTGAAAATAAATATTTACCCGCTTTTGAAATAACAATCCATATATTAGAATGCTCTGGCATTACTATCGCCACACCTTTGTCTTCATAATAATAGCACGTGTCTGTAAGTTTTTCCATTATAAATCCTTCCAATCCATTCCCTCTGAATTACAATCGCTGCCATTATACCAAAAATCAGTATAATATTTAGGAACATATGTATTAACAGGAATTTTTAATTCATAGCATATATCCATCAAACTTCTCCAAATATTTATGAATTCGTAATTTGGATCGCCAACACGTGTAATACCGTAATGATCTTCGTTTTTGCTATAAAATGCAATAAAGTCATTGCCGGATTGCACGCTATAATCTTTTGTGTTATTTGATGCATCTAAATAATCATATAATCGCTCACATATTATATTAACTTTCGTGCCTTCTTGTAGTTTTATCGCTACACAATTTGAAAAAGTATCTTCTGACATTGTTATCCTTTATATTATTGTTCCAACTATATGCAATCGTAATTCATTGCTGCCGTTAAAAACCGAATGATCTTTTGTGGTGTCAACATAATACGCATGCCCATCAGCGGGAATGTGAAATAAACTGTTTTGTATTGCAAACTTGCATGCTTCTGATGTTTTAACTGCCACATGTATTCTTGGGCTGGTGTCTCTATGCCATGCCAAACATGTATTCGGTAGTAAACCCATCACTCTAAATCTTCCAATAGAATAATGTTTAGTCATTTCATTATAAACATGTTCTATTTCAGTGCCTTTGACTTCATCATTCAATTCGGTATATGCACTTTCAGCATTAAAAAATCCAACTTGTGATTTATGTCCGTTCTTTTCATCTTCGCCAGCATCACCTACGTAAGCCAACGATCCAGAACCTTCATGCCATACATCGGCTGATCCCTTTTTGTGCGTTAAGCATAACTGATTACTGTTGGTTTCTAACGGTTGAAGTTTTAATAATTTTAACACTGTTTCTGATAATAATGTCGCATTAATATCAGTGTCTAACATTACTGGCTCTGCCACTTGATAGGCGGTTTTTACATTCTTAATCATGTGAAATGGTATGTTGTTCATTATTTTAATCCTAAAAATTTCTTGTACCATGGAACATATTCATCTTCATCTTCATCTGATGTAAATACCAAATCCATATCATCGTCACATAAATCATCAAAATCATTTTCAAGGTCTATCATCATTTCTTCATAAAGATTTCTTGATGTTTCAACCAACCCGCCATGTATATGATCCATAAACATATTATAACGATAAGCCTCTACTGTAACACCAGTATCTTTTGCGAGTTTTTCTATAATTTCTTCGCCACCACCAGAATAATAATCGAAAAATTCACCAATTTGTATTCTTAGCAGCGTATCTTCATTCTCTGTAGACATAATATCCTCGCATAATAATTGGTACCCCGACGGAGAATCGAACTCCGATTGCTGATGTGAAAAACCAGTTTCCTGAACCGTTAGAAGACCGGGGCATATATCATATAATATAGATTTTAGATGGAATTGTCAATAAATGAATTGGTTGCGGTGGGTTGGAATCGAACCAACTTTGTCGTAAGACATAAGGTTATGAGCCTCATCAGCGCCCGGTGCTTGTCCCCGCGATAAATTATTCAATGTTTTTCTTTTTCTTCCAATATTGGATGCGGGAGAAGGATTCGAACCTCCGATTACAAGATTATGAGACTTGTGAGATGACCACTTCTCTATCCCGCATTAATATTTATAGTTTGGTGGGAACTTTCATCCCTCTGAACAGCCATCGCCGCCAAATGTTCTTGGTTGCCTTCACACTCCAAAAACTAATTTCGTAGTATAAGTTGCGGGAGCAAGGATTTGAACCTGCGAATTTCGACTTATGAGGCCGATGAGATGACCGGACTTCTCCACCCCGCAATAATATTTGTATTATACATGATTTTCACACCATGTCAATAAAAATGCTCCCGTTCGGGAGCATATTATCTTTATTCTGTAATTTTCGTTTAAATGATCCCGTTCGGGAGCATTTTATTCAGCAAGTGTATGGCGGTTCATAATCAAGTGTGCGATTTCACCACGGTTTACACCGATATCACGCAACTGCGTATCTGTCAAAGCATCAAGTTCGTTGAATGCACGTTTAAATTCAATTGCAGATGCAATAGAACCAAATACAGCACCCAAAGCATTACCAATCATTTTAAGCAATGAAAGAATTGCTGCACCCATTACTACTGCTTGTTCACGGTGTGCGTTTCGTACTGCTAAGTCAAAGTCTATTTCGTTGTTCATTTTTAAGTCTCCTTGTATGTTATAAAATGCTGCAATGCAACATCATATATATTTATCATACTTAGACCATAAAATCCAATGTTTTTAACGCATTAGAGGGTTGCATAAAACGCATACCTTCGCAATGCAACATAAAAATAGGTGGACTCACGGGGTAACGAACCCTCGACTACCCCCCAATAGGGGCGTGCGACATTAACACTATAAGCCCATTTTATTTACTTTCTGACCATAGATAATAATTGTTGCATTTTTTCATTTACAGTCATTGATTTTGGTGCATTTTTTGCGATTTTTTCAGATTTTTGGCGATTTTCAAGGGCGATTTTTTCACCTTCGGCAAACCTTTCATTCCAACGCGCAATATCAAGTTTCCGCTCCAAATCAATTCGTCCATGATTGAGAATCAAATCAGCTATATCCGAAGTACAATTATGGCGACTAGCATATTCTAAATTTCTAATTTGTTTAGCTTGTTGCCTCAAAAGACGGTCTTCTCTTGATTCTATATTATACCATGGTGTACTATTATTATTCATTTGACTAATTTCCTATAAGTCAAACTAACTCTTTTACCGCATGGTGCGCTGTGTTTAGGTATCCTGTGTTCCCACGTTGCCTGCATAGCAGCATTCATCATGGTCATTGATCCATCGCCCATGGTAACACCTTTTGTAGCCATACCCTTAACGCCGGTCTTTCTAAACCATATATCTCTTTCAGCACCAAACGAAATTGACACGATTGGGTGATCCATATCCATTTCTGGACTGTCATCCGCGTGCCAACCTAACTGATCATTTGCATCCAAATAACCATTGCAAAAGCAACAATCAAATGATGCATTATAATCTTCATTTAAACAATTTCTAATTCCATCAACTACGACATTCCAAGCATCGGGAATATAAGTTCTTTCACCTCTGCCAACACCATACGTATATGGGTCTCCATAGTCATTCATCCAACATTCCGTTCTTGGGGTTGATTCCCTTCTATCAAAAGGCAATTCATCCCATAATTTGTCAACATCATAGTCACAATAATCAGGAACGTACACTACTGGTACTCCGTATATATCGTTTATCATGTTACTAATCCTTTCTATTCTAAATTTACATCATGTTGAGAATACCCTCAACTGATAACACTGAAACGTCTGCGATTTTATCCTTTTTCGATTTTTCGTATATTGATTTAAATGCATCCACATAAACATCGCGGCTTCGATCACCGTTTTTTGCTAGGTCGTCAAATAACTGCTCCAACCCTTCGGTCAATAAATCAATTTCTGCTTGAACAATCAATGCGGATCGTATTTTATGTGCAAACATCGTCGTGTCATTTACTTTAGTCATAACATACTCCTTTATGATAAAATATTATATTAACACATTATGAAAAATTGTCAATAACAACTCTTAAGTTCTAATTTGGTACCCCGACGGTGAATCGAACACCGATTGCTGGAATGAAAAACCAGTTTCCTGAACCATTAGAAGACCGGGGCATAAAGAATTTGGGTAGGGATTTCACCTACTTCACAGTAATAATATCATACTGCTACTTCCTGCATCTTCTCGAGAAGTGCAGCCTTCACTATTCTTATCGTATTATTATCATACCCGTTTGGGCGCGTGTGATGCCTGTATAAAGCCATCTTGCACGAAGAAGTTTGTCCCACATTCCAAAATCATCATCATAAATAATAATATTTTCCCATTGACTACCCTGCGATTTGTGAACTGTAATAGCATAACCATAATCAAATTCGCTATGGTTTCTATTGTTCTTACGATCCAATTGAATCGTTGCAGCATCGCGCTGAGATTTATAATCGTTAAATGGTCCAGCCGATATGTCAAGCGTGTCGTAAACAAATCCTTCGTCATTCATTACTGATTGTGTGAAAAACTTATTACCACGACCAAGATGAACATGGCTTCTATCAAACATAGATTCAAACATCATTCCATTGTATAAACCAATTTTCTTTTGGTTTTTTAAACAAATCAACTTGATGCCCTTATCCATTGGTAAAACATCATTGAAACCATATTCTTCTTTCATGTTTTTATTCAAAAACTGTCTTGTGACATTTTTACCAGACAAAACTTGATCTGCCTTTAAAAAATCTTCAAATTCCATATCGTCAGAATCAACAACCCGAACACCATCACCATATTCACCCAATTTCAAAAATTGACCTTGGCGTGCTAACATGGATAACTGAATAATCGGATTTCCTTCCGCCTGTCTATGAATTTCAGTCAAAAAGTAATCAGGCTTGCGTTTTGTATAATGCCCTTCACCTTTAATTGGTGGAAGTTGACCCGGATCACCTAAAACTAAAATTTTTGTGCCGTAACTGTCCAAGTCATTCGCCATGTCATCGTCAATCATAGAACACTCATCTAATACAATCAAACTTGTGTCTTTTGCGATGCTATCACGATTCTTTTTGAATAAAACTGTTCCATCATCCTGTTCTTCTGGATGATAAATCATACTATGTATCGTATTGGCTGTTAATATACCAGTTCTACGCATAACAATAGATGCTTTATTCGTATATGCACCAAATGTGACATCATATTCATTTGAAATATCTAAATCCATATATGGCAATAGATACTTAATTAATGTCGTCTTTCCAGAACCAGCATATCCTGCAAGGTAAAACACTTGGTCAGAATATTCGTCATTCCACCATTTAAGTATCTCATCCTTTGCTTCTACTTGCTGCGCTGATAAATCGTAGTCCATATTTTTATCCTTTTATATAGCAATGATAAACTTACCATCACTCCGCCATAATCTATTAAACATCTTATCCATCTCAATATCACTAATCGATGCGATGGAAAAAACATTTTTATAAGTGTTGCAATGCCCATTCCTATCAAAAACATTGATGAGAAATACATTGATGGCATATATAATAATGGCAATGCTACACATGATGCCATATACAACCAATCTATTACTTCATCATTTAAAAACATTATTCATTACTTTTTATCGGAAGCAAAACAGTCCCTGCTGGTGTCTCATCTAATAATTCTTCAAATACAAATGTCGCAGCATCTTCTAAATTTCCGTCATATGTATGTGTTTCCAAAACTTCATCTTCTGATTGAACCACAATCCTGTGATTATCATGATGTATTATATATGAACGAATTCCCGCTATTTGATGCGCTTTAAATCCATATATTTCTTCAGTTTCTGAAACTTTAGTAAAATAATCCATATACATTATATCATATCTCCATCTATTAATTTTTCAAAAACCATTGTAGCAGCAACTTCTAAATCGCCTTCATAATGATGCGTACTTAATACATCAGTAAAAACTTTTTTAGAAAATGTGTGCGTTGATGGCAATTGCGTATCTAATTGAATCACAATGGTCCGTTTATCATGATGGATAGAATATACTTTCATACCATCTTTTAAATGCATTGTGTATTGATACACATTTATTAAATCTTTGTTTTTTGTAAAATTGTCTATATACATTTTCTTCTCTCCTCAAAGAACCATAATATACAAAACACTACCGTTTGTCAATAAAATAGGCTTGCAGACGAGAGTCGAACTCGCTAATTCTATTTCATAATGTTGACCGGGCACCCCCACACCATTATGAAGTCATCGAATTTCCCAACTCTACAAGATAAATTGGTCGGGCATGAGGGAATCGAACCCTTCACCTAAAGGACTAGGTTGAAAGCCTAGCGACCATCCCAGTAGTCGGTCATGCCCGTTATTAGTATGAAAGGCTGGACTCGAACCAACACTTCTGCGTATGCTTACGACTAATAGGTTTCCCATATCATAGCCGATTCTTCCGTACAGCGACCTACCATTAAGTCCACTTTCATATAAATTCGTCCACAGCATACGATTCATCTTAAAGATAATCCAACCCTATTGGGCTATTGTCCACATTCAATGCCACGTTCGCACTGATCGACAACTCTGAAGCTCTATGTTGGTCGGGAAACTGGGACTCAAACCCATGTCGAAGAGTATCCAAGACTCTGATGCTAATCCTTACATTATATCCCATAAGTAGGCCACTGCTTAATGACCCATTGCTTAATTCTTATTATTACATTATCACGATGTTCAGGACCGTAAACTTCAAAACAAGCCTGATCAATCTTTACTATCGTGGATTTTAAATTCCATTTTCGATGAACTGAACTTTCTAAAAAATCAATCCAATCAGGTAATAAATTTTTATCATTTAAATAACCCAATACAATCGTTAATGGTATACCTTCACCATCTACTAATTTAAAAAATCCAGCAACTACACACTTGTTATCAGGTGTGGTCGCAGTTATATGTAGCGGCGTTTTCTTTAGCCGCTTCTTGCTACCTGCATCGTCATTTGATTATCCTCCAAAGATAACGTTGGTTTATGCGCTAATCCGTATAAAATGATTTTATGCGCTAATCCGTATAAATTGGTGGGAGAGTGTGGTTTCGATCCACTCCCGTTAGGACGCGTTTTACAGACGCGATGTCAGAGCCACTGACTTTCCTCTCCCATTATTGTATGAAAATTGGTGGGGAAGTGTGGTTTCGATCCACTCCCGTGAAGACGAGTTTTACAGACTCGGTGCCAGAGCCACTGGCTTTCCTTCCCCATTAAAAAAGTGCCCCATTATCCGGGACACTTTAAATTACATTTTTTTCGGTTGATAATCAAATACGAAATATGGATAATAATCATCCGTATCATCTGTGCCTACTCTCAACCAGATGTGTCCATCCTTAACGTCTTCTAAATAATACCAATCGTCAGTCATTTTCACCTCAATAGTTCCCAAGGGTTGCTTGAAAAAAATCCCGTCGAAATCAACCTTCTCAATGCTATTCAAATAAGAACGGTAGCCGTCGTCCTCATCTTCAATTGCCTCGTAAACATCTCTGCCTAACTTGAAACAATTGCCGTCAACGCCATAAAAACCAAACCGTTTACCGTGTAAATGATCCATAATATTTCTCCTTCTTTGTTGTAAATATCAACAACAACTGTAGAAACACTTAGGTCTTCTTATTTTTCAAGTATACATCATCTGCACACTAGTGTCAATCATTATTAATGATTTAATTTGGTCAAGCAAGAAGGATTTGCACCTCCACGATGGGCAATTAACCCACCCAGTCCCGTAATGGACCTGCGTCTACTGTTTCCGCCATCGCTTGTTAATTGGTCGGGGTGATAGGATTCGAACATACGACTTCCGCGTCCCAAACGCGGCGCTCTGACCAGACTGAGCTACACCCCGTTAACTTTATTTATTTTATTATACCATCCACAACAATATCATGCTGTAATAATATATCTCTTAACCGTTCAATTTCTAATGCAGCATCGTTGCGCACTTTACAATCAGTAAATCGCAAACGTTTTACAATATCTTTTGGTTTAGAAACCTCTTCACGTCTTTTAGCTTCTCTATTAAATGTCATTATTCTTTCTCATCGCTATATCGATCAAAAATACATTCACCATAATATCTTACATATGCATCATATACCCCTTCATCATCAAAGCGTAAATAATACGTAGTTACAAAATCAATCAATTCGTCTTCAGATGTTGAAACTATTTTATCAACAATACAATCACCAAAACGTTCTTTTATATCCAATATTTCCATCTCAAGTTCTACTACAAACTGTTTTTGTATATAAAGACACATAGTATCGTCTGGTGCGAAATAATCTATTGGATGTTTTTTACCTTTTAATGTATCCCAAAATCCAAATTCAGGCAATTTTATATTAGTTGGATATTGATGTAATATTATATCTTTCATTTTGTATTCCACTTAAAAATTGGTCGAGTGAGCAGGATTTGCGCCTGCACGGTGGTGTTGATTTATCCACCGACATCCCATATGGATGCCGCGTCTACTATTTTCGCCATCGCTCGTTAACTGTAATATACATTAATCAATGTATGGTGTCAATATTATTAATTGGTCAGAATGGTTGGCTTCGCTCCAACGTTCTCCGGTTTCCAAAACCGGCGGATTTACTAGACTTTCCCACACTCTGTTATGATCAATTGGCAGCGGATGAAAGAATCGAACTTTCGTCGCAACATTCAGAGTGTTGGGTAATAACCACTATACGAATCCACTATAATTAAATAATATACTATATGTCTTTTAATATATTCCGCTCTTCCCAATGATGTTTTCGATGGCAATTAGCGCAAAAAACTTGACATTTTTCGATTTCTTTTTTTATTTTTGATATACTATATCCTTCATACACTGCTTTTGATACAGTCATTTCTTTAATCGAAGGATCGATATGATGAAAATCAAATGTCGATGGATGATCTTCACCACAAATTTCACATTTCAATACAGATTTAAATTCTGAAAACCATTCACGTATTGCTAGTCTTCTATCTATTTTTCGTTTTATATACGCATCTCTATTTTCTAAATAATGTTTTTTTTGATATTCTTTATTACAATCACTACACATTGATTGATATCCACTGGATTTTGTTTTATTGATATTAAAATCTGTTAGTTTTTTGTTTTTTTCACACATACTGCATATTTTCATGGCTTTCAACTCCTATTAACGGTTGAAAGTATTTATCATTATATTGTTGGCAGCAGGTCAAGGAGTCGAACCCTGATTTGGTGTACCAAAAACACCCGTCTTAGCCATTAGACGAACCCGCTATATTATTGGTCGGAGTAGGAGAAATCGAATCCCCGTTACCTGAGTCCGAGTCAGGGGTAGTGCCACTCTACTATACTCCGTTAAAATTGGCTGCGGGTGTAGGTAACGATCCCACCATCCCATGGTTCAACGCCATGGTGCCACACCTGTAGCAACCCGCAATATTTGGTATAACCGGCTGGACATTACCACCAACACTTGAATGTGTAAGTTAGGTAATTAATCTAACTAGCACTATCTTACCCTTCGGAACTCCTCCACGGAGTCTATGCTGTCACATTCACCGCAAACGTTAATATTGGTGTCCGCTTTTGCACTTCAGTTAATTCTTAAAATTGGCGGAAGATTAGATACTCGAAATCTACACATGCTACTAACACGTGCGATCCGCTTTCAAAACGGTCCCCCGACCCTGCGAGGTTAATCTTCCATTGGAGGAAGGCATCGGACTCGAACCGAACACTACTAGAGTACGAAAGGGTTAGCAACCCCCCGCAGCGCCCTGGCTGCTTTACCTTCCAAAACCGGACCTTTTATTAAAGAAGAGACCCGTCCTTGCGTGATTTCTCACGCTCTGCACCGTACTTCTTTCCAGTTTGACGCGGATACTGGAAAACCGCATAAAGAACTCACCTCACCCGTAGCATTTTCAGCTTGGCAGTCTATTGATGGAACTTCAATTCTTATTGGTGTGGATAACAGGAATCGAACCTGCGTCGGGATATCTCCCACAACATTACAAAACCTTGCGTGTCTACCATTCCACCATATCCACATGAAATATTATTGGTGTCAGCGGTGGGATTCGAACCCACACTGTCTTGCTTTTGAAACAAGTGTCTCCTTCCGGTTGGACTACGCTGACATTGATGTAAAATTAGCTTACGCTACCCGTAATTTAATTCCCTTGCGGACACTAATTGGTACCCGTCATCGGATTCGAACCGACATCCATGAAATTTTAAATATCATCGCTCTACCTTGATTGGCGTAAACGGGCATATAGTTAATTGGTACCTGTAATCGGATTCGAACCGATACTGTCTAGAATCTAAATCTAGTGTCTCCTTCCAGTTGGACTACACAGGCATTCGTATCCGCCGTGGGATTCGAACCCACACTGTCGAGATTTTAAGTCTCGTGTCTCCTGCCAGTTGGACTAGACGGACATCGTTGTTATTATAAATTGGTGGAGAATATCAGATTTGAACTGATGCAATGACCCTACGTGCAAGGCAGGCGCTCTCCCAGACTGAGCTAATCCCCCATATTATTAAGTGTCTCCACAGCAGGGTATGATCCTGCATAACTATGTTCGGTTGTGCTCGTCATAGTAAGGTGGTTAACGCCGTGGGCACAAAGAAAGTTATTAGTATTTGCTTTCCTATCCATATTGACTTAGCCACACCCCCGTATACCAATTCCGGCATGTAGGGACACTTAATTAGTATTGGTGGAGCAACGGGGAATCGAACCCCGCCTAAAACATTGCAAATGTTTCGTCCAGCCCACAAGCTGCCCCATAAAGTTGTTTTATAGTGGGGCAACCGAAATCACCCCACTACAAAACTATTGACAATCAGGAAAGCATATGTCGCTTTCCCTAGTAGGTCGCATTGCTTCCTACCTTCGTTTTTTTCATTCCACAAAAGGAAATCCATCCACGACGCGCCCGTTTGGGTGTTTTTTTAAGTGCTTTACCCGCAGCCTCGTTCCGCGTTTTGCACTAAACAGATTGGTCTCCTGTTTCGATCTTACCCTATAATTAAACTACGGGGCAAAATCATTTTAAACCACTTTTTCCATCCTGTCAAGTCTTTTTTTGCATTTTCCAAAACTTTTTTTTCTTGGATGGCGATTTTTTTATCAACTTTGTTTTGAACGAATTGTTTAAATAAGATTTTATCATTTAAAACTCGTTCTGCTACTTTTTTTACTTCGTCTGGTTTATCACTATTAAAAACAATTTTTCTTAAACCGTGATATGCCGAAAATTCTTCCACTCTATAACTAACCATAGCATCATCCTCTTTATTACGGCGATTGATGCTTCATCAAACTTCAACCGCCTATTGCATGTCGTCGTTTAACATTTTAGTTCGTTTTCACTCCTTTTAACGTTGCGTATCTAAAAAAAGATACAAAAAAACCGGCTAACCTATATTTAGGTAGCCGGTGGGTAAAAAAATCCTTTTAGATTTTTATGTGGTTTGCAATATATTCAGATTGCTAAACCTCCATCACCGGCTTGTCTCGGGGCATATTCCGCCGCATAGAGACGTTCACTGGATTGCTCCAATGCGCTACTAGGCTGTGGTAATAATGATAGTAAATAAGTATACATTTTTGAACTCACTTCTTCCTATAAATTGCCGCCGATCACACCATGTGATGACTTTGTTTTGTAATATCTATTTATAAAATCTACTCTAAAATTGGTTTTTTGTCAACTCTTTTTTTCGATTTTATCGAACTTTTTTAAAAAACCGCTGATTTTCAACGTTTTAGCGAAGTGTGTTCATCACTTCATCAATTGTATTTATCATTTATAACATAATGATATTCGATTGTCAAATAAAAACTTAAACTTTTTTATTTTTGTTTAAAAAGTTATGTCTCATTTCATATTCCAATTCTTCCACGGCTGCTGCTGCAACTTCTACTACCATTGTGTTCCAAATTTTTTTATTGGAGATGTCACGACCTTTATAATATGGTGTGATAATATCAAGAGCGAAATTCTTAGCGGTCACATCAAACACATAAGTGCCTATACTAAACTTCAATATATTAACATCGTCGTCGGTGCGTTCTATATTCACATTGATATCACTATAACCGCGATCATAAAACCTATCTTCTATCAATTGCATCACGTTGTTTGGTTTTGCTAATCGCGGCGTCTTTACTGGTTTATTTTCTTTCAAAAATTCATCCACCAATGTATATTCTATTTCTTGTAATAACGCCGCAGCAATCTCCGCTACGTCATTACGATCATGATCATGAGGATTTTTATCATCAGCATTAGTTCCTATACCGTTTAACATTTTTTCACCGCATTTAAATTTCAATTTTCCATATAGAGGCTCGAAATTCATAGGATCAACGTCATCGCCGGTACATTCAATGACTTCTATATCATAATTTTTTTCTTTAAATACATGTCTTAATAATTGTGCCACTGTTGTCATAATATTTCTCCTAAGTGCTTATATCGTCAAAAAACGATTTTGTGTTGTTAATTTCTTCTATTAAATCTTTTTTTAATTCGCGATAATCATTGCATAACAATGGTAAATCTAGCATTGTATATATATTAATTAATATATCACACAGTTGCATTATTTTATCATCGATGAGTCCATCGTTAGCGAATTCGCTATATACTTCTTCGGAATGGCATACAGTAAAAATAGCATGCACTATATCTTCATTAGATTTATCATCACCGATATCATTTATAATATCAACGGCTATTCCTATTAAATTTATATCATCGACTTCGTTGGCGATATCAATGAATTTATCTGTATATTGTTCATCGTCTAATAAATCAGCATATGACATTATGAATCCTGGTTCATTTGATAATGATAATTGTGACATTAAATGCTTATATCGTCAAATGTCGACTTAAAATCTTCAATTTTCTGGAGTTCTTTATCCACTTCGACTTGTATTAATTGTGCAGCAACATTGTCGCCGCACATAATTAGTATATCACGAGTCATCAATGACATTGCATTAGCTTGTTGATCGTCGGACTTTATTGTATATTTCATATTAGCATCCATATTCTTAAATGCTTCAATTGTATATTTTATAAGTTTATTAGCGTGAATAGAAACACCAGAACGTGAAATAACATGTAACGCAGGCAACGACTCTACAAGCGTCAATCCGCTACTATTAACATTACTAAAATATTCGAAAATATCATAATAATAATCAGCGTCTTTTTTTGATAAATCTTCTGTTAGCGAGTTAAACGTACTGTTTCGTTGTTTCTCAAATAATCCCATTGTAAATCCTTTTAAATTTTAATCTTCATTCTTTATAACGTCGAAATGATTGCCTTCATCGGTATTTGGATTATATAATGTGTATACATAATCGTCTTCATCGTCGTCGTATACAGACCCTTCGCCCCAAAACTCTGATGTTGATGTTTGATGCCATGCAATATAACTGTCTCCACTAATGGCAGCATCTTCGATGATCTGTGCTTGTTCTGAAAAATTACTGGTTGGATGTTCTTCGCCATATTGTTTTAGTGCGGCGATAACTGCGCCCACGCCTTGACTGTCGACGGTTGCTTTATCCATAGTTGTTCGCATAACGATTGCTTCATGTTCTGGAATATCTTTAATAGACTGTGCATTCCATATTTCATTAGCTTCATCCATATCGAACATTGGAAATCGGTCTAACCCAAAGTATCGAATGGCAAAATCGTTCCATATATACATAGCACCACGGTGTGAATTTTTTAAATTCGCCAGTTCTTGTTCGTCGTCGCCTAATTTATAAATCGCGGTATAAGACACTTATTTCTCCTCTTACATTTTTGTTGGTGCTGATACACCCAATACGTCAAGTCCTGATTTTAACACATGTGCTACACTTTGCACAAGTATTAATCGCGCCATTTGTAGTTCATCGTCATTTTCAATCAAGAAACGTAATTGTTTATCGTTATTGCCTTTACTGTGTAATGAATGAAACAATCCAGCAAGTTCATATAGATAATATGTAATATGATGTGGTTCTTTTTTATCTGCTGCTTTTTGCAAGATATCACCCCATGTTGATAAGTGTTTCACAATGGACATTTCGTTTTCATTATTTAAACGAGATAGTGTTTCCACGCAAATATCTTCAAATTCGGGTCGTTCGACTGCTTTATTTAAAACAGAATGAGCACGTGCGTGTGCATACTGAACATAATATACCATATTATCTTTAGTTTCTTCGACCACTTTTTGATAGTCAAAATCCAGATGTGCATCTGCTTTACGAGTCATCATTGTGAAACGCAATGCATCTTTACCCACTTTATTAACAACATCTTCGACGGTGACATATGTGCCATCACGTTTGGATTGTTTTACTTTTTCGCCATTATCAACAAGATTGACCATTTGGCAAAGAACTGTATCAACTCTGGCTTGCTTATGGCTAACTGCACGAACTGCGGCGGATATACGTGATGTATAACCGGCATGATCGGCACCCATGATGTTAATCATATTTTTATGTCCACGCTTAAATTTATCAGCATGATATGCAATATCTGTTGCAAAGTAAGTCCACGATCCGTCTGCTTTCTTTAATGGACGATCAACGTCGTCGCCGAATTCGGTAGACTTAAACAAAAGTTGTTTACGGCTGTCATAGGCTGCATCTTCTTTACCTTTTGGTGGTGGAAGAACTCCTTTATATGTCAAATCTTGTGCACGTAATATATGAAGTGCTTCGACGACACCTCCATTATCCACAATTTCGCTTTCATGTGTAAATACATCATGTTTAACGCCCATCATATTCAGATCACTTTTGATTCGATCCATAACTAACGGCAACACAAACTCGCGCAATGGCTCTTGCCAGTTGTCACGCATTTGGTTGATATATTCATCTTTAATAAACATATTCCACGCTTTTGCTAGGAATTCAATAACTTCACCTTTGTATACTTGTGGTATGATGATATCAGTTACGTTATTCAATTTTAAATATTCATGATATACAGAATTAACCAATACATCGATCTGACCTCCAGCATCATTAACGTAATATTCACGCGTTACGTGATATCCACATTTATCATAAATAGATGCAAGAACGTCACCAATGATTGCACCACGAGCATGACCAACATGAAGTGGCCCTGTTGGATTGGCTGAAACATATTCAAAATGCGCGGAATTATATTTAGAACGTGTTCCACAATTTGATTCGTTTTTCATAATATTCATCAAATTTTTAAGCCACCACATTGGTTCCATTGTAAGGTTAATAAAACCTGGTTGTGCAATTACACATGATTCAACACCATGAATTGTTTTTATTCTCGGAAGTAATCGTTCAGCAAACGCCATTGGTTCCATATCATATGTTTTGGCTATCACCATAGCAACATTGGTCGCAAGATCGCCACTATTGGCTTTGCGCGACATATCTACTGTGATTTTATGAACATTCGTTTTACTCTCATCAATAGCGAACGTTGCATATAGCGCAGTAATGATAGAATCGTGGACTTCTTTAAACATATACATATTACACTCCTTTATAATTATGCATATATTATATCAAAATAGCACAATCGTCAAGGTTTTTCTTGACAAAATGATAATATAATGTAATAAATATAACCATGATGGATAAAAAAATAACAAGAGCCGACTTGAAACTGTGGAAAGAGTATGTAAAGAACATATCTCCAGTAGGCAGTCCTGCGTCTCCTGGATATAAAAGTCCACCAATAATTGATATAAATGATTATATCGATAACACTGTTAAAATCTCTGAACGCAAAAAGATCAAAAAGTCCCGTAATAGTTACGATGCTAAACTTGATCTCCATGGTATGACAAGAAACGAGGCACACAAAGCATTAGAAACGTTCTTATGCACGGAAAAAATGCGTGGTTCTAATCGTGTTCTTGTTATAACTGGCAAGGGTCATGGAAAAGGTGGCGATGGGGCAGGAATATTGAAACGAAAAGTACCTCTATGGTTGGAAGTATCAAATATAGCACGTTCTTGGTCTATCGCTGCACCACATCATGGTGGCAGTGGCGCACTTTATGTAAATCTAAAGTAATTTGACTTACCGTCTGCGCCATAGTATAATTGCGCCATGATTGAAATAAACAAAATACATAATATAGATTGCTTTGATGGGTTAGATTTATTAGATGATGAATCCATTGATTGCGTTATCACGTCTCCTCCATATTGGGCTTTGCGCGACTATGGAACTGATACACAAATCGGATTAGAAAAAACTGCCGATCTATTTGTTGAAAAACTCATGGTTTTATTTGATAAAATACATCGCGTTTTAAAGCCTACTGGAACGTGTTGGGTTAACATTGGTGACACATACGCAGGTAGTGGAAAAGGGGCTTGGGGTGGCAGAACGGAAGAGACAGATAAGTCTAAAGAAAGTTTTACCTTTGATAAGAAACCTGACATAGATGAAGATGTTAATGCAAAATCATTAATGATGATTCCAGAACGATTCGCTATTGAAATGATAAAAAGTCAAAATTGGACTTTGCGAAATCAAATAATATGGCATAAGCCAAATGTAAAACCTGAAACAGTTAAAGATAGATTTACACGTGATTACGAACCCATCTTCTTTTTTGTAAAAAATAAAAAATATGCATTCAAGCAGCAATTAGAAATTGGTGCTGATGGTAATACAAGAAACAAACGCACTGTATGGAGTATCAACACAGGTCAATATGCAGGATCACATACCGCAGTTTTTCCACCTGAACTTTTACATGATCCAATAGATGCTGGCTGTCCAAAAGATGGCATAGTTCTTGATCCGTTTATGGGTAGCGGCACAACCGCAGCAGTAGCCAAAGAAATGGGTAGAAATTTCATTGGTTTTGAACTCAATCCAGAATATGTTTTATTAGCCGAAGAAAGGTTGAAGCATGTATCTGAGAAAATGGAAGCAAAATCAATAGCCGATAGTATATTTCCCGACTAAATAGTAATGAATGCATTAGACATTCATACACACAAACACACAATGAGGAAATATATTATGAGTAAAACTCCCTACGAAATCCGTCTAGAATTATTACAACTTGTCGCTACTACATTAAGTAATAGAATAGTTATCGGCATCGGCATACAACCTGCAAATTATGAACCATCAATGGAAGAAATAATGTCAGAAGCCAACAAACTTAATTTGTTTGTATCTGAAGGATTATGCGAATGTCCAGATTGCACATGCAATCCATGCACTTGCACCAGTTGTAAGTAAATTTAATTAACAAAGGGTGGCACGTTTGCCACCCTTTATCTTTTCCAAATTGGATGATTTGCGATATCATCTGGATCATAACCGTTTTGCTTGGCGATACTTGAACCACCAGCAGACATCATGAACCGTTCATAATATTCTTCATACCGATCAGGTAAATTCACCCGAACATATTCGACAATTTTCTCAAATGTATTCACTTGGCTGTGTGTCACATCATCGCCGAGAATAATTGAAACAATTACATCAGGATTTGTAATATATCCAAGTCGTGGATATCTAGGACAATCAAATCTTGTTTCAAATTCGTCTGCCGTAGTTACACTACAGCCCATTCCTGGTTTACGGCGCGATTCCCAACGACAATACAATCCTTGTTCAAGATTTAGATGCAATCCTACACGACCTGTTCGTTCGCCAGTTTCAGGGTCAGTTGCATCGTAATATTTATGAAGCATCTTTGCTAAAATTCCGAAAGATTGACTAATAAACACACCCCGGAACTCTGATTCCTCACCTGGGCTATAATGGGTAAACTGCAATAGGTCAAAATGACCAAATACAAAATCGACCTGAATAAGCCCATTAGCTTCGTTGCTTGCAATCGGAAAAACAGTCATAATATTTCCCATTTTTAAAGTCTGCGTATTAACTCGTTCCACTGGTAATACTTCGCGCAACCGCTTTAACATTGCGTGCTTGTCAAATATCGGACGCACATCATCATCGATGAACTGTGCTTCATGCGTATTCATACAAAAATCTATATCGCCGCTATTTTTAGATTTTCCGGTACTTCCCATTAATGATGACATTGCATATTCTTTAGTGAAACCATCAATATCCAAAATTTTGACAATATACTCCACCGTAGCCGCAACATCATCGCGATTGATTCTTGATAACTCTAATGATTTAAATGCATTTCCACCCATAACAAATATCCTTCAATAAAAAATACTGACTAATAATACCCCAGTGAAGCAAATTTGTCAAGGAATTATGATAAATACTAATGTAGTTCACGATGCTTCCAACATCCAACTACACTATAACTAAACGGAGTTACAGCATATGTATTTACAAAATAAATATACCAAGTGGTATTATAATATAATCAATAGTGCTAAGTCAAGAACATTATCAGAAAATATCTATACCGAAAAACATCACATTATACCAAAATCTTTAGGTGGAAATAATGATAAAATCAACATCGCCATCCTGACTGCCCGTGAGCATTTCATTTGTCATTGTCTATTAACAAAATTCACCGAAGGGAATAATAAGCGTAAAATGATATTTGCGTTTAATATGATGGGCGTGTCAAATAAAAATAAACATAAAAGATATATTAATGCAAAATTATATGAAGTAAATAGAAAAAATCTAAACGAATCACAAAAAGGAAAATCACATTCAAACGAAACTTGTAAAAAAATAAGCAAAGCACTCAAGGGTAGAAAGCACACAAAAAAATCTATTAAAAGAATGCGTGAAGCATCGAAAGGCAACTATCATTCTGAGAAAACTAAACAAAAAATAAGTAAAGCAACCAAAGGTGTGAAAAATCCCAATTATGGCAAATCGACATCAACAGAAACTCGTAAAAAACAAAGCGACGCACATAAGAATTGTATACCATGGAATAAAGGAAGAACCGATGTTTATTCTGATGAAATTCTTAAAAAAATGAGTGAAGCAAAAAAAGGCAAACATGCTTCTGAAGAAACAAGAAAAAAGTTAAGCGAAGCAACCAAAGGCGAAAAAAATGGCTTTTATGGCAAAAAACATATCAAGATAAAATGTAAATATTGTGATAAAGAGGCGAATTTGGGGAATCTAAATCGATGGCACAATGAGAACTGTAAAAATCGCCCATGATATTAATCCTTCATCAAAAATAGATTATATCATGCTGGTGTTATTTGTCAATCAATAATTCATGATTTGTAATATATTCAATGCATTTTTGACCTAATAAACCATGTGTCTCACCCGTTATATGTCCTCTAGGGGCGGGTTTATAATTTTTGTAATATGGATACATATTACATCCTCTATCGTTATAAGATGCACATTCTACATACGTAGCTAATTTTTTCATATATTGTCTATTTTCTGGTAAATAATCAGTGAACATATTACAAGTGTTGATCATGAAATGTTTTATATTTTTTTCTTTCAAATATAAATGCAAATAATTAACGTGATGGTAACTTGTTGAGTTGTGATAATCAGAACTTGTATCACACTCTAACCACAATTTAAAATAATCTTCTACAATATCAAATTGTTCAGCAGTAAATGCACTAATTCCGCCATTTTTTACACCAGTATTCCATGTATATATTCCATATTCATCACTAACTAACGTCTTTCTAACGCTAGCGGTCAAACCAATTACTATAAACAATTCTTCACATGTGCCACCGTCTTCAATCCAATTTTCGATCCAATCAATAGTGGTATGTGCAATATATTCATTACTAACACATGGATGTGCTATATTAAGATAATCCATATCAAAATGATCGGCAATATGCTTAGGAAATGCAAGATTCCTATTCTCGTCGCACACCTCGCCGTTATATGAATCCATACCGTGTGTATTGCTACACCCATTAGCCATTAATAACATATTATTATCCTTTTATTTTAAAAATTATTCATCCTAGACGGCTTTACGATTTTACCAGTTTTCATAAATGTCTTAAGTGGCCCACGACCATTTTCATCGTTTCTAAGTTCATGTGTTGTATTTGTAGGAGTGGTGTCATATCCTAACTCTATGGTGGCTACAGATAAATGATTGAATTTTTCTTTAAGCATGCGCAATGCCATAGCGGCGACGTTTAATTCAATGCAATGAACATCTGCCCCCATACCAAACCCAGCGGCAGATGTTCTTGTTCTTACCCAACCAGCATCAAACATTTTTGTTGCTACATTAACATCGAATTGCGCCGGTTTTCCATTGTCGTCTATTGGATATTCATAATCTTTAAATAGATTTCCAGAAAGTCCGAACTTTTCAGGTGATGCATGTGCCATTTGTGTGTGATGCATAGTCGATGAAACAACCACCAAATTTTTGGAAGATGGATTAATCCATTGCTTTTCAGCATTTGATAATACTATATCACCTTCATCCATTTTTCTAAAATTAATATTTCCATATTTCAAAAAATGGTTTAATTCATATCCATTTAATTCTTTTCCGTCTCTTAAATTATTAGTATCATAATATAATGTTTCAATTCCATATTCTTTATCAAAAAAATTTGCCGCACGTTGAATTTGTTTCAAATCTTTACCTTGAATAGATGTTTCCATTTTACCCATATCTTTATGGCGTATTGTTCTAACCCATCCTTGATTATTCATCCATTCAATAATTTCCATATCACCGTCGAGTAAATATTCATTACCATCCGCATTATGTTCTACCCCATTTCCACTTAAAGTTGGAATCTTGCCATGTGGGTCTAAATCCATCCACCACGACTTCAAATCTTCTGGATCGTTGTTACCAGTTATATTTGCCCAGTCCAATTCAAACCATTTGGAAAAGGCTGGAATAGATTTCATTTTTTCTGGAGTTAACCCAAATTTTTCCATGTTATGAAATATAGCAAGAACGTGATAACACCCTTTGGTGGGGATAAATGTTTTAGATTTCACATTTAACCATCCACCACCATCGTAATCACTATTTTCATATAATTCCCATGCTCTCATTTTTGTGCCTTCCTCACAATATCCAATATTTCATCATCAGTCCAAGTTTTAGTGTGTCCAGATTTTACCCATTCTTTATTAAGATCATTTAACAATGCGCCCATTTGTGGACCTGGTGTCAATCCTGCTGCAATTAAATCTTTACCCGCAACTGGAAACTTTTCAACCTTCTCTTGATGTAATTTATTAAGTATTCCATCTTTTCCCATATATTTCATCAACTCGCTGATATACATATTATCAACTTTTGGATTGAACCACATATTTTTCACATCTGTATAAGACATATCATTTTTACGATGATTGATAATAAACAAGATGATGTTTTCAGCAGTATTAGACAGTGCCCATCCATCAGTAGAAGCGATTTCTCTCAACTGATCTTCATCCTTAATCAATGATGCCAAAATTGTGGCAGAGTTATTGGTATGCTTTTTTACAACATCAATATTATCAATATATCTAAGAGGCAAACCGATATTCTCATCAACCGTTGTTTTATGCATCATATCCAAGATTTTACGAGTATGATCACCACTTAAGATTTTTTGCATTTCATCCCAAACGCGCTCACCAGACAATTGGTTCAAACCATACGCAGTGTTCTTAATTGCTTTTAAAATACCTTCATCAAACTGCGGTTTTGGCAATCTACCTTGGAATCTAAAATAGCGCAGTGTACGAAGATAGTCTTCTTCAATACGGCGCGTAGCGCGTTGCTCAGAATCTTGATCAGAATCGCCAACAAAATTAGATGTTCCTTTTTTCAAATCATCTACACCATGAAAATAATCATAAAGATTGCCTTCCAAATCCAGACTCATTGCATTATAAGACAAATCACGTCTTGCTGCATCGGTTTTCCAATCAGTTACAAACTTTACAGTCGCATGACGACCATCAGTTTCTTCATCAGCACGCAAAGTGGTGATTTCAAAATCATCTTCGCCTTTGATTTTAACAATGATAGTTCCATGCGCCAATTGATTTTCGTTTTCGATAGTGGTGTATCCTGCATCGCGCAGCAACTTGCTACTTTCTTGTGGTGTAGCAGTCGTGGAAAAATCTTTATCTTTTGGTGTTTTACCTAAAAATAAATCACGAACGCTACCACCAACAAAACGGAAATCATGCCCTGCATTCTTATACAACGCGCCAATATCCGTTACGGGTTTAGTCAGCAACGACTGAAACAAATCCATCTGTTCTGATGGCAATGCATCGCCGCCTGCATTTTCATATAATTCCCATGCTCTCATATCACTATCCTTTAACTGTATCTATTGTTCGTTAATTTATCATGTGGCGACAAAACTGTCAATGATTCATTCGCCTGTCTCATATCTGGTATTGGAAAGTTTATAGAACCACCACTTTCGCCTTTAAGTACCGTAGGCCAAACACCTTCTATTGTATCGCGAGTCTTTTCTGATTGTTGATCCCATCGTATTTTGCCACCTCCGCCACCTATAGATGTTAACAATACTGGTATTTCATTTATTCCTAAAGATTTAAGTGCCATCACTCTATGACGACCTTCGTGTCCTACTGCGGTGGCTACACCGTTACCATCATGTGTAAAGCCTATATGTGGCACAGAATCAAATTTCGTACCAGAATCTATCAACCCCTTAACTTTTTCTGCTTTATCAGTAGAAGCACCAGCCGGTATATGTTCAGCCATACTTAAAAATTCATCAGGCGTCATCGTAATAAGTTTTTCATTCGAGCCATATTTTGTCTTTGATGGGTCTTTTAATGCGTTAGCATCAAAATAATCATTATAATGTGCGGCGGATTCATTAGTCATTAGATTAACCGACGAATCTTGATCTATCGATTTAAATACATCATCTAATGATGCGTCTGGTTGCTCATATGGTCGACGTCCAGCCTTATAAGCATTAACTGCCGCCGCTTTTGATGACACTTGACCCATAATCTTTGGATTATCTTGCATCGCTCTATCTAATAATTTTTTACCAATGCCCGTCCCTCTAAATTCTTCTGGAACTAATAATTCCACAACTGATGCATAACCATCAGGTCTATGATTACGTGCGATTATTATACGCGATTTTGTCGCAGTATCAGTATAAAACACTTGCTCTGCACCATCTCTACCAAATGTATCTGACGCATCTTTAACTTTCACGTTTATTTCATTTTCAAAAAGTTCCCATGCTCTCATTATCATGCACCTCTTTTAGCATCCGACATATCAAACATCGCATAATCACCATTTGGTTTCTTGCCGATATTATCATCCTTGATATCAAGATTTTGAATGCCATTCCTACCAAGTTCATGTATTCCATAACTAAGGTCTTGTATCATTTTTATGGCTTCTTCGCTTATACCTTCATGTTCATCGGCATCGATGTATTCTACGCCATCACCGTTATCATATTGTGATACTTCACCATATACATCATCTACGCCCGTGGTGTCCAAGTATTCCATATGTATAATATGGTCTTGAACATCGTATACATCAGCAACATTGGACAATGTTTGACCAACCAACTTTGCTGCCATTGCCATTTCAGTTTTGTCAGTAGTTACTTTAATAATGGTATTCTTATTAGTGACATAAGCCTCACCCATATCACCACTTCCTTCCCATCCAGCGATCTCTAATCCATGTTGTGCGGCATAGGCTTCAGCGTCGTCTTCGTGGCTACCTTCGTCCAAGTTTTTAGGTTTAAGTTTATCAATTCTTGGTTTAAATAATTTATGCTTTCCTTTGGTTGTATTGAGTACGGGCTGACCATGATCATCCGTTTCAAACCCCTTTACTTCAGCTTTGCGATTTTTAAATTTTCCAACATAAACGGTATCACCAGTTTTTATCGGATTTAAATTTAATACATCATCATTCTCTAATATTTCCCATGCACGCATAGTTATTTAACCCTCGATTGTTATAATATTAATATCATGCTCAATATCAGCGCGATTCAATCTCGCCTTACGAACAGTATCAACGCTTACATTTAACATATCAACAATAATATACTGTTTAATACCATCGTCTAATAACCTAAATATATCAATATAAACATTTTTCATTTTTTTAATCCATGTCAACCTATGAGCAAGTTTACGCTTTTCTTCATTTTCTTCATTCGCTCTATATAAACGAAGATAATCAGATTGATTTTTTTTCTTTTCGTTTGCTTTATTTATGCCATACATCTCTTCATATGTTTTTCCTTTATTATTGCGCATCCAAGCATTCTTGCTCATTTGTTTTCTAGTTTCATCCGAATATATTGTCGGCGATTGAAGTTTTCTTTTTTCTTTGATTAACTGCTTGGAGTATTCAGTATGCTTTTTTCCTATTCTACCGATAGATTTTTTTCGCCGTGTTTCCAACGAATCTTTTACACCCACCGTTCCTTGCCCACCATCGGTTAGATTGGTTAATATTCCTTCGTTTTTATCCCGTCTGCCCCAATGTGATATAAACATTTTTTCTATATCTAAAGAATGATCAAAATCATCGGTGTAATATATCTCTTCAACACTCGGCTCTATGTCATTTTTACGCATTTTGCGTATAGTATTCAGCTTCAATCTATTTCCCGATGTTATTTTTTCACCCTGACGTCGTTCTTCATTAAAGTGCTCAAATGGTCGTTTAATACCTTTTTGTTTAGTGTCAGTCCATCCAATATAAAATGGCATGTCAGTTGTTGGGTTCAAAAGTGCATATATTAAATATCTCATAGCATCATACCTCCAATACTATTTATCTTTTAATTCATCACCGACTTCAATATCAGGAAGGTCGACTTTTTCATTTTCGTCGACTGGTTTTGGAAACATTTTAGAAAAACGCTTTTTCTTCATCGCGTCGTTTAAATCTTCCCCATATACTTGTGACCATACACCATCCGACACTTCACGCATATTATCCCATTCTTCCAAATTGTCAACTTGTGGCTTATTTGATATCACAAAATCAAATCTATCATTTTCAAACCGCGCTATATCAAATCCACTATTAGTTAGCTCATCACCCATATAATCATGCGTCGAGTTGTATGCATTCCAGACCCAAGATGTGTTATTTGAAAATATACCCCTAAGTATACCATGCGTATTCAACAATCCAGCAATGCCCGATGAAGTTGGATTTTGAAACACCTTGCCTTGGTCAGTGTCGTGCATTTTATATTCACTCAATTACTGTTGGTCAAACTCTTCTATATTCTTTAATATAGCATTAGAAACACTAACTTCAACCTGTTGGTCGGTTAGGTTTCCAGTAGTTATATCATCTTCATCAAATTCAAATGTCAACAATCGTTCATCGTCCGCCAATCCAGAATAATAATCCAATACATATTGTTTATTGGTTCCAAGATATATACCATTACCCTTCATTTGAATAGAAGACCCTATTTTTGATGGAAATATTTGACGCGAGTCCGCACCAGCAATTAAATTGCCGTTTTCATATCGCATAACTTTATATCCAACATGTTTTTTACCTTCATATAATTCCCATGCTCTCATAAGTTTTCATCCTCATCATCTTCCCATTCGATTTGTTCATGTTGATCATAATATCCGATTGCATCTATCATATCAAGAGCTTTCCACAACTCCGATTTGTCATCCATTTCCATCCATTCTACGCTATCTGGTGCAACTGTCCAATCAGCATCGGCTGCTATATATATTTCTAATATATGATTTGCTGGAATACGTCCTTTATATCCAAAAACACCAACCTCGGTATTTAAATCTGTTCCCTTATTAACCGCCTGTATATGCTTCGCCATTTCTTCGTTATTAAATACTGAACTATCTATATTATCATAACCCGCATCAATTAATTCAGGATGCTCACTTCCGTACATTCTCACTGCTACATCAAAATCTAATACAAGTTTATTTTTATCTGGTATTTTTAATTTCAATACAATTGGCGTGGCCTCTTTTGCTTTCGCTTGACTGGTTGCATGATAATCAACAAAATTTCGATCAGTTGCAACAAAAACCAAATCGGGAAATTTTATATCTTCAAAATTACCATGTTCAACAGGCATAATTCCTTTATTGAGTATATTTCGTATATTATCAGAACTTGTTCCGTGAAATGCTATATCAGGCACTTTTCCTTGCATTTCACTGCGATGTATAACATCCTCTTTTTCTCCAGTGGTATCAGATTTCATAACACGGCTTAAATCGAAATGTTTTACTATATCTTTTATTGCTTTTGATGAACGTGGGCTTTTTGAGATAGTGGCATGATTACTTAAATACAAATCATCACCATCAACAATTTGACCATGTATAATATCAGGTCGATCTTCCATAACATGCGCCATCAAATCTTCAATGTCTAAATCTTCTGGCCTTTCAATGTTTATTTTTAAATTATCAATAATACTCTTTTTAAGTGCTTCATTATTATTATCATCACTTGAATCATACATCCATATTTTACCACGATGAACAATAATATCAAAAGATTCATCATTGACTGTATCACCGCGATATTCAACATTTAATTCATTTATTATTTGATTTTCATATAATTCCCATGCTCTCATATTAAAAACCCCAATTTTTTAGTTGTTTTATAGTATCAGAGGCAGATGTATGAAATATACCAATGCCACCCGCAGCTTCCCATGGGTCTAATTTCTTCTTACTGTCATCAATAAGTATATGCTGTATACCGGGTTTACCTTTTGCGTGCTTAAACTTATCAGGTTCAAATATATATGATGGCTTGGGTGATAAATGTCTATCAATCCATATTTTTTTACCAGCTTCAATAATATGTCTCGATGATGTTCCCGGTGAACTCAATATTACTGGATTGTAACCATTGATATAACCCCAAAGTTTTTTACCATCTGACATCCATCCTAAATTTGTCCATAATGCAATAGCATCCGATTCTTCGATCATCTCAACTTTCTTCCAGAATGCGCGACTCTGTTTATTATTGCCCATAGCATATCCTTGGATAACCGGTAAATTTTTATAACCCTTATCCGACATGTCATCCGCCATAAACGCAGAAACACCTTTTTCGAAGTCGACCAAGACTCCATCAAGGTCAACGAAAAGTTTAAATCCGGTATTTTGACTAGTCTCAAATAACTCATATATTTTCATGACATTCCTTCTTATAACATATATTAATATTTATCACAATATGATTAATGCACTGTTTCTAATACCACCATATTTCACCCCTTTTGATAAATACAGCAGGAATAGAAATAAGAGGTATATTAAAATGTTCATTTATAAATTTACTAATAACAATAATAATAAATCATATATAGGGAAAGATATACATCCTATATCAGAAAATCGTAGATATAAATACCATAAACGTCGCGGAACTGGTGAATACCTCCCTGAACTTGCATTTCATCATGCTCTAATAAAATACGGGTTCGTCGAATTTACATATGAAATCATAGATGAATGCGACGATGTAAATATACTTAACGATCTTGAAATATTTTGGATTCATCATCACGAATCATTTGGTATAAATGGATATAACATGAATCCCGGTGGCAAAGGTGGTCATACTTATAAATTTTTATCGGATGAACAAAAAGAAAGTAGAAATGAAAAAATAAGACAAAAATGTAATGAATATTGGGGTAAATTATCAAATAAAGAACAAAAAATCATAATCGATAGGCTACAAAAAGGTAATAAAAAATATTGGGATGGTCTAACCGAAGAAAAACACAATCAACATATCGAAAAATTTAAAAATGGTTATATCAAATGGTGGGTTTCTCTATCCGATGAAGGAAAAAAAGAACAAGGTAAAAAAATTAGCGATAATATAGACTCTACACAAAGAACAGAAGAAAATATAAAAAGATGGGCATCTTATACAAAAAAAGAAAAAATTCAAGTTGGTAAAAATATACAAAAAGGTCAGCAAAAATCTTTAGATTTGCTAACAAAAGAAGAAATAACAAATAGAAAAAAGAAATCAGCAAAAAAATATTCCGATCATTATAAAAATCTATCAAATCAAGAAAAAAAAGAACGACGAAAAAAATCAGGCGATGGTGTTAAAAAATATTGGGCTTCATTAACGCCCGAGCAAAGAAAAAATCATGTTAAAAAGAAAAAGAGCACCGATTAGGTGCTCTTTTTTTATACTATTTCCAACCCGGTGGAGGCGTACAACCAGTATTATTATATGTTGGAAATGCATTAGGTAGTTTAGGATTTTTTCGTTTTTTAGTCTTTGTGATTTCAATCCCCCTCGAAATTAATCCCTTTTTCGAATCATAGAACAATGTAATGATAGTGTCAGGATTATACTTATCAGTTCGTTCAAACTCGATAACAACAACCTTATGATCAATTTCATCACCCCAACCTGTTCCGATTTCAAACTTATCAGTTCCTTCTTCATCAGATTCAAATATTATATCGCACGGCGAGCATGATGCACTTATATTAACAGCGCTATGTTGCATCGAATCCATAACATTATTTGTAGCACCCAATGGTGTTGTGTCCTGCATGCCACGCGTGGTTCCACCTTTAAGTTCAAGTGTTTCCGCACTATTAGACATACCCTTCGTTTGATTACTCGCCCACATTGGTTGGAATGGTTTCCACGGCGTAGTTGGCTGGTAAGGATTTGGAAAGCCACCTCTAACGCTTCTAGTAGGCGGTGGCGTCGGTGGTGCTGGCGGTTTTTCAGCAAATACCATAAATCCAATAACACCAACATTTTGCGTGCCTTTGCCAACTTGGTTTGAATAACTATTTCTCTTGTCTTCAAATACAAATTCAGCAGCTTTATTATTTGGCAACTTCCATCCCGGAATCGTAACAGATTCTTTTGGAGGGACAATATAACCAATCGATTCAGAACCACATTCTTCACCATCTGTAACACTTAACCCATCAACACTGGCAACCATTTCAACTTGGTGCCATGTGTTGTTAGTTAAGCGAAGTTCAAACGATGAACCGTTTCTACCTTCTATGAATTGATCGCCTTTATGTTTAAAAACTTTTACAGGACGACCACGAACCAATACTTCTACTTGATAATCAGACATTTTTAGTGTCTCCTTGATTTGCACCAATAATAATATCTTTCAATTCTGGTTTCAATGAACCATCAATATTATGTCCATTTGAATCAATAGTCGCAGCCAATTTATCTATAGATGCTGCATCTTCTTCCATCCAATCCGCTTCAGACATACCAGTATTTTCCGCACTAAACATATCCATTGTAGATATACCTCTAGATGCACTGGCTGCATACATCACAGTTGCTTCACTGAGATTTCTCATAGTGTTACGCATACCTTTCGTTGTATATGATCGTGCATTATCCGCACTAATAGCATATCCACGACTCACTGCCTGAGTGTCAATATTAGCACCAAGAAAGGTGACAGTCCAACCATCTTTTTCAGTGATTTTAATCAACTCTGCCACACCATCACGCGTCCATTTGCGCGAATCATTTTCTTTACCATCAGTCAAAATAACAATCAATGTACTATGTGGTGTTTTTATATTTGAATTTTGCATTTTTGTGATTGTTTCACCAATTGCATCGTTAAGATTAGTCATTCCATCAGGAATAAAATCGTCATTGGTTATATTGCGAACATTTTTAAGATTGACATCACCAAATACAGTTTTGATATTGCCACCCTCAAACTTAGTCAAGGAAACATAATATTTGTTCGTATCTTTCCGTAAACCATTGATATATTCGTTAAATCCATCAATAGTCGATTGGCGGCATTCATCCATACTGCCAGATTCATCCAATATGAAATGCAGACGAATAGTTGATAATGATTTGGTGGATTTTTTCGTTTTTTTAGATTTTTTCGACGCAGGTATAGCGTCTTCTATTTGTAAAGCCATTTTTTCTTCTCCGTTGTAGGACTTAACTGCTTGACCATCATGTCAAGGCTTATCTGCCTAACTTATAAGTGTCGTTATTGACACCATACTTTTATTTATACATTAAAACGGACTATAATGTCAATTTATTTCTTAATAAATGTTTTTATGCGTTTCGCTACTGGTTCACTTAACAATATTTCAAAATGATTCAAGTGAACTTCTTCATATATTGGGCCAGATAGTGATTGCTGCGATTCCGTCGTTACAACTCCATCATTATCACCGTCTATCACCGGAGAATGCCCGTCAGTGGTTACAAATGATAACATAGGTATATCTACATGGAAATCCTGTAAACCCTGTATAACAGCGTTATTTGTGCGTATATCATCGAATAATTGATAGGTGGGAAAGAACCATCGCAACTTATCAGCCGTAGTGCATCCACCAAACGGCGTAGATAGTGTTATTATCTTTTCTATAGGCAATCCAGCACGATATAGTTCAACTGCGATGATTCCACCCAACGAATGACCAATAATTGTCACAGGTTTCTTAAAATCTTTATTCACTGTATCTATAATCGTATTAATATTGTCTTTTAACGGTGTATGAACAGAATATTCAGGACTGGAATACTTATGCTTGCCAATTATCGATTTAATATACGTAAATCCAACATCTGACATATTAGCACCATGTAAATATAAAATATTTGGCATTAAACACCTTCTAACAGTTATAATTCTATTTATGAGACAAAAAAGAGGGCATAGCCCCCTTTTTTACATATTCCATCGCAATTTACTTCTTGGAAGCAGTAAATGCCTTTGCAGTCTGTGAATTCATTGTATCAACAGCGGTGCGAAATGTAGCAACGTTCTGTTCAGCCAAATCAGCAACAATTTTCATGTTCTTTTCAGCAGCTTCAAATGCCTGCTTTTGTGCGGTTTCAACGGATGCCATAACAGTAGCAACGTCGAATGCTTTTGGATCGAATGCCTTAGTGAAATCTTCAAATTTAAACATAATAATAATCTCCTTGTAATATATCCCTAATATTAGGCGATATGTGTGTTACGCAGCCAGCATAATGCTGCACTGCAATATATTTATCATTCTATGCTGCATTGCGACATTTGTCAAGTCTTTTTTTGTTTTTCTTCTGCTTTTTCGTATCGTAACGTTAAAGTGATATATGTATCATCTTCATATACTTCCATATCAAATGAAGGATACACGATATTGGTAATATATGCGTCATAAATAATCCAATCATGTGTATTTAAATCGAATTTATAATCATTGCCGTTATTTTGTTCGAAAAACGCCACTTGTTCATTGAGTTGCCATGATATTTTATGATTATTGTTCTGTGTATGATTAACATTAATCACCATAGGCTTCCATTCAAACTCATCAAATGAAATAAATGCCTTACTATTTTCTGATTCAAGCACCACATCATCTTTTTTTGCATAGATTGGTTCTTCAAGTATTGTTATATCGTCTATATTAATATCCATATTGATGCCTATGTAGTTTTTGTTTTTTCTTCTGCTTTTTCGTATCGTAACGTTAAAGTGATAATTATTTCTTCGGGCTGTAAGAAATTTAATGAATCATAACCAAGTTCCATGATCCAAGCGCCATAAAGAATCCAATCTTCTAATTCAAAATCAAATTTATATGATTTTGCGTTAGGATCATACTCTTTATCGAAAAAATCAAATTGCTGTTGCATTTGTGACCCAACGATGTGTGAATATTCGTCGGTTTCTAGTATTGTGAACACAACGGGTTGCCATTCTAGCGTCACCTCATATGTATGCAATCTACTGGTTGGCAAGGTGAATACTATACCATCATCTATTTTTAATTCCGGCTCTTTAATCATTGTTATATCGTCTATATTAAGTTTCATATTATTTTGCCTTTATTGAAATATCTTCATCGCCCATGACATCCAACATATCTATCATATCCTTCATGTTGCCTATTGAATGATAATAATCCCCAATAAACTCGTCCCACATATCGTAAACATTGGGTGCATCGCTACGATCTTTTATATAATTTCTTTTATACATTGACAACGTATCGTCATCTATAAATCTAGAAGTTTCTCTCGTATATGGTGAATAATATAACTGCAATGCCATAATTATAATTCCTCTATCGTAATATAATCATATCCAATTATATTAAGAATATCTTCCATATTTTTTACTGGATGATAATATTCATTAAAAAATTTATCCCAAGCAAAAATAATACGACTGGTTTCTATATCAAATGAACTGTGATGATGATAATGCGTCATTCTATTAAAATCAACATCCTCTCGAGTCATTAAAATTGAATTTTCTATCATTTGTGGTGGGGAAAACAAATATAACTCCATAACGTATTTATTCATAAAAAAAGGGAGCAAAATGCTCCCTTTATTATAACATATATTCTCGTTAATTAAAAGGTGGTTCGCAAACCAACAGTAAATATTTGAGAATCTGTATCAGTATTTCCGGTATCAGATAAAACTTCAGTCGATGACATCAAATATCGATACTGACCTACTAAGTCCCATTTGTTAGAAAGATCATACGAGGCACCTGCGGAACCAATATATGTAACATCGCTGTTATTTGCGCCTGCGTTAACGTCTGATAGATCAGACCAACCCAAACCTGCACCAATAAACGGTGTAAATTTTGAACTATTATCGAAATCGAAATAACCCATTCCACTAAACATGGAAGATTGCAAGTCATCGTCACTTAGCCGATCATACGCGCCTTCAACGCGAAGCAAACCGAAATCATATCCAACATTAAAGTTGAAACCTTTTTGGTTTTCAATACCATCTTCATCAGATGTAGCCAAACTGAAACCAGTTCCTACATATACACCAGTTTTGGTGGTGGCTTCTTCAGCGGACGCCATAGACGCAGCCGACATCATCGCAACAGCAACTGCTGCAATCAAAGTTGTTTTAATATTCATTATATTCTCCTAATTGTTTATAAAATCTTAATCAACTGCATAATATATCAATATATTTGATAAGTCAATAAAAAATAACGATTTTCTGTTGCCGAGTAATCGTCAGACTCCGGTTGTTGCTAGGCGACTCATATTATGGACATCCTAAATTTCTAAATGCAACTTGCCATTTTACTTCGAGACCGGAGCCTCGAAGAGGCCGTTAATAATAATAAATCATATTCATTATCATGATATGGATTATTACAAACGGGGGTGACAGTTATTTATCGAATAAACCCATCAACATATCATCAGGATTTTCATCACGAAATAAAATTTCATCATATAATTTATCGCGCATTGGCTCCCATGATGGAATGCTATCTCTACATTTTCCAGTAAATCGTAAAACACCAGACAACATAGTAAGTGTTGATGTTTTTAAATCCATCGTGGATATTATTTCATCCACTTGATCGAATTGATCACTCTTTATTAAATCATTTAATGACGACATCATGTGCATTAAATCATCGGTGCCTTTGCCTTCCCAATTTATTTCAGTCATATGCATATTCCCTTAATCGTTTTAAACTATCTTCATCGCGTTCATTATATACACTTATTGCTATTTGATCCCATGATGGCAACAATCTCTTAACTGCCAACGTAGAACGCATCATTGAAACTATCATCGTAGCGTCTGCTGTCTCATATGGCATGGTGTATATCAAATAATCCAATATAGAAAACAATCCAAGTGCGATCATTCGATTGACCACTATTATTAAATAACCCCGACTAGTGGGGCCGTCGTGCATCCAATCTATATTTTTCATGATTGTATCATAGAGTATGGTGGGGGATTAGTCAATAAAAAAGGCGTCGACGGACCCCCCAAAACGACACGAAGATAAATACCTATAACATAAAAATCATTTTATGTGACAAAATAAACCGCAGCATTCAAGTGCTACGGTTTATAGATAAAAGGCATAATTTCCATTAAAAACTCTTGTTGGTTTATATATAGTCACTCGGATATTTGAACTTGTATATTTACCGACAAGTGTTGGTTCCTATTATTATTTAGTTTTTTAAGTGTTATAAAAAATGATAAATAATAGGGTAAGATAGAACGCTAGTAACATTCTATCAACAAACACAGGAAAGCATCTGCTGTCCCCCACACTATTTATAACAGGAAAAATCACAATGTCAAATCAATATACCGGATACGTCTACATATGGCACGATAAAAAACATAATATGTTTTATGTTGGAAGTCACTTTGGACAGATCGACGATTCTTATATATGCTCCAGTAAATGGATGCTAAATGCTCACAAAAAACGACCAATCGACTTTAAAATGCGAGTACTTAAATATATTGATGGAAATATCAAAGATTTACAAAACGAAGAACAGCGCTGGTTGAATATGATAACTGATAGTGAGTTATCAATCAGCAAAAATGTCATGGAAGGGTGTAATCGTTATTACAATATGAAAAAAACTGCGGTTGGTGGGAGCCACAAGGGTCATACAAAAAACAGAATAAAACCTGCATGGAATAAAGGATTGACACCAGAAATGATTCAATCAAGACGTTCTGGCGATTTTATGCTATTAATAGATAAACCCATCAAAAACCCAAACAGGACGGGTAGACCAAAGGGATGCATCGCATGGAATAAAGGTATAAAAATGCCACGTAGAAAAAAAGTAGCGATTTCATCAAAACCTATTACGACGCCACCAAAAAAGAATCCCCCAGTTATTAAAATATGCATAAAATGCGGTTCTGATTTTGTGGTAGAATATATAAAACGAAAAAAACTATGCTGCTCAATGTCATGTTCAAACAGTTTGAATGCCAAAAAAGGTTCACCTGCAATAAATGGCAAACGTAGCGCAAAAAAACAAAGTAAAACTGTTGCGGGTAGGAAAAGAAAATATTTGGATGATGGGAGTTGGACTTGGCAATATCCACAATCAGATGGATCGTGGAGTTTAATGTCATAAAGTAATGGGAGACTTCTGTTGACAGGTGTCTCCCAAACCCCGAATAAATTCAGTTAGGATCAGGCCGCTAGGCGAGTATCCATTTTGAAATTATCATTGCTTGCTGTTAAGCTTGCGTTTGTAGTGTTTCGTCGCGTTAACCCAGCTTAGATCGGGAAAATCTACTTCAACTTTTATTAACTCCTATCGATCCCAATTCTGCCCCGAAAGTAGTAAATTGGTGGAGCAGGAGACTTCGAAGTCTCTTCTAGAAAGTTCTATTATGTTGCTATCAACGATTTCAAGTATATTTATACCACAACACGATATAAGTGTCAAGTAATATGTTTTTTTAATAAAAACGTTTTGAAACCACGTCATATTGATTATATAGTTTTGTGACTACACCATAGCGTTTTGCTGCTTCTGCGTTGAATATAACTGAATCCACGATATCCAACTGATTAGTCAACTCGGCACTAACACCATCTGCACGCAATGTTGCGATCATTTCAATAGTTCCTTTAGATGCGGGGTATGTAATGCCATTATATTTCCATACTGGATGCCCAAGATAAAAATAACTGTTCCAATGTGCCAGTCTGGTTTTACTCGCAGTGTATACCCCCAAACATCCAGCATAACACACACCATATTCTTCAATTATGGTCGTTATATTGTGTTGGCGGGTATAATCTGCGAGTTCATCGATATATAATTTATAACCACCATGTGAATTTAACACAATACGATTTATATGTTCGCGACGTTCTAAAAAATCGTCAGCAACATCGCTATCAATCAAACCATTAATTATAAATGTTCTTTGTTCCTCGGACATAACCACACTGAAAACATTTTCACTAAATGTATCTGATGGAAATGATAAAACATATATTCCCAACAAAATATAACATACATAACATATATATTTGATAGTTTGTTTCATTGATTTCTTGGCGGTGGCGGTGTTGGTAAATCTTGTCCTGCGGTGGGTATTTGAGGTGCATCTGGATTAACCCACTCAATGCCGCTATTTACTTCGTTATTCAACGTGGTTGAACCACTTTGGCCCATAAACAATAATGCACATGGATCAAGTGATAAAAGTTGTGATCCGGTTGCGAAATCTAACAATCTCTGTAGTATGTTTAATAAATTTAATAATTCCGCAAGGATTGCCGCAAGTATACCCAATATTGCTAGAATCAAATTAAACAATGGGTCAAGCAAGTTAGCCAACAAATCTATTAATGGCTGCAATAATTTCAATAGCGAATCCAATAAACCATCAGCAAGACCGCAATCTGGTATTGCTCCCAATCCAAGATGTTTTTGCAACCCATTACCTGAACTTATTGCCCCAAACGATCTTAAAATATTTGCGTGACCTAAACTACCAATAACACCAGGAACAGTAGTTGGTATTCCAACTATATGTGTTCTAAATAAAGACAATATATCACGTAAACTATCACCATTGCTTATCAATGGGGGAATTGCTATATTATAGTTACTCGTAAATGCATTAAAAAGAGGATCGCCTGCAAAATCATAGGTTCCAGCGATTAATTGTTGACTGTTTGCCGGAAGTGCTGCTATTTCTGGACCGGTCATCGCATCTAGCGCGGTTATTGCATCGTCGACTACTGTTAAATTAACAGAAGGCGCAAAGGCATCGGGTTTTGCTAACTCGTCCATAATTGCTGCCATGTTTGGTGGGAACGCGGAAGATGGTACCGGTGCAAAATTTATATTCGAATTAAACAAATCAAATTGATTTGGGTCATTAATTGGTAAACAACTCATTTATTATTCCTCAAAAAGCTAGAACGTCGTCGCTCCCCGATGATGATTTTGGATCACAATGCGGTCCACCGGGAATAGGACATAACGCATCAGGTGCAGCAGAACTGCCCACTACAACCATTTCTTTGCCTTCGATAATAACTGAACCAGGATTAACAGTAGCGCCTAACGCACCACCACCATGTGTATTTGGATCACCCTGAACGGATACTAACAAACCGTTGGCTATAACTGTCGATTGCCCTACAACAACTGTTGTAGCGCCGCACACTCTTGAATCTGTATGTCTATGTACTGGTTTAGGCATCTAAAATCTCCCATTTATCTAGCGGACAAGTTGCGTATCGCAATCTTGATTTTGCTGGAACAAAACATTTGCACTCACCACAAATTTTTGCCATCTTAAGGTATTTATCACAACTTTCACACACTTTTACGCGTTCATATGCATCATGTGTTTTAAGATATATATTTGTTGCCGCTTTTATTACATTGACTATTTTTTCGGTCATACAATCAATGGCGGCGATGATGGCAATTCTATGCTAGAAGTTTGTTGTATATAAGAATCACTAATTGCCTGTCTTGCTTTTATTTTTGTAACGATATTGCTTGCTTGCAACGTTATACCATCTTCTTCTGCTAGTGATAGCATAAATGGCGCGAAAGCCATACCCGTTTCTATTTCACCAGATTTCGGATTTTGCATTTGACGCATACCTAAAACTAACGGTTTTGCTATTACTATGGCAGTATCACTTGTTGATGTCAATCTACCAACAATTTCCTCACCTGACACTAATCGGACGGCAACAACATCGTTGACTTTTGCTTGTTTTTCTAATAACATATTATATTCCTTTTAATTAAGTTACTTCATGACGTATAATCTCAAATCTTGGTCGATTTGGATCAACATACGATCTAGGGCCAGCGGTTTTTGCTATCATGTCACGCTCTTCCGGTGTTTTTGTCATTTTTCCTTTACTGTTTTCTGCAACTTTTTTAGTATATTCTATTTTAGTCATACAACCCAACGATGTTGAATTTTGCAAGAATCTATTCCATTGTATATCAGTTAATATACCCACGGAACTTTCCATACCAACAATAAATTTCTCTATTTGGCTATCTACTTCCATAACATATAATAAATCTTCGCATTTCACTTCCACCAACATAGAACCCGACATGCCACAAGACATATTCCAATCGTTGCCTAAATATTGACGTACTTCGTATTGTATGGGTTCGGGTGTTTCATTTATTTCGGTTGAATTCATCATCATATCGGCGATTTGTTCAGCACGTAATATTGCACCTTCGTCAATAACGCCACCAAGTTCATCTTGTTTCAATTCAACCAACACGACGCGTATCCAACGAGGTTGTCCGTGGATATTTTCTAATTCTTCTATGGAATATGCTTCAAATGCATTAAGTATTGCCTGTAGTGCAGGCTTTTTCTTCATTGCATTAAAGAATTCTTTTGGGCTTAATCCTGTTCTCATTTTAATTCTTCTAATATCTTTTTTGTTGCTTCAACTGGATTATCTGATGAAGTTATTGGTCTACCGATAACTAAATTCGTTGCGCCGTTGTTTATTATTTCACTTGGTGTTCCAGTTCTACGCTGGTCGTCGCTTGTTGTATACCATTTTGGTCTAACACCAGGAACGACGATTTTAAAATCATTACCAAATTCTTTGCGCAAATCCAACACTTCTCTTGCAGAACATACGATACCAGCAGCACCATTTTTTAATGATTTTTCTGCAATTTTTAATACAATTTCAGTTGCGTTCTTTTCTTCTGTGCTTGTTAGCAATGTAACTGCGATAATATCTATATTTTCTGCTGCATTTACCGCCGCTTTTATCATATCAACAGAACCACTTCCATGGATAGTCATCATTTTAATATATTTATAATAAGTAAATGGCTTTATTGCTTTTTCTACTGTATTTGGTATATCATAAAATTTAAGGTCTAAAAATACATCAACCTCATGCATGCTTGCCACATTTATAGCACCATAATGATCATAGATAAACGACTCTAATCCTACCTTAACCATACCAACGTAAGGAGATAAATTACGTGTCAATTTCGACGATATTGTATAGTCGTTCATATCTAACGCGCAAATAATAGGATTTACACCAACGTTATTCGACATGCTTAACTACGCCACGTTCATCGGGTTTACCCCATTTGCGTTTTACATTTTTTTCATATTTTTTCTGCACTGCTTTATATATATCATCCATTGTAAATCCAACAAAACTTGATGCATTCATATATAATAACATAACGTCAGCCCATTCTTCAATATCATTTGGATTTTCAACTATTTCATCCAATTCATCGCGTAAATGATCTAAATTAGATTCCAATGTGGACTCACCAAACGTTTCTCTCGACCACTTGTATTGTTTTTCTTGCATTTCTGACCAATCAATATTTGTCAATGGCGCAACACAAGCAAATTTTTCCCAATTTTCACGTAAAAAACAATATCCTTTACCGACAATCGCACTAGAAGTGTAATATCCAATAGCGTCAATCTCACTTTGGGATTTATATATACAAATACCTTTGTCTATTGGTATTAATTCACTGGTTTGTATTTTACCCGGCCAATATAGTAAATTTAATTTAGCATGTGGATTTACAATCAATATATTACCGCGTCCACGTCTAGATTTTTGCCCAACATTAGATGCACCTGCTATTATATTCACTGGAATATATGAATCTTCGGTTTGTGCGTCTAATATTTTTTTAATTATAATATTTTCTGCGGCGAAAACTCCATCTACCTCTAATACCACCTCATCATCCAAATGCATTTTGTGAATAGCCAAACCTACATCATTCTGCTCGATAGTTAAATAGTGGAAATATCGGTTATTTGATGTATCCTGTATTCCTAAAAAACTCATACTGCAACTCCAGAAACTAAATCAAGAACATATTCTTGTCTAGCCATTAAATCATCACATCCACCAATCAATTCATCATTGATTAATATTTGTGGAACAGTATTTTTTCCTGGGCAATCTTTTTTAAATTTGGCAATGTCATCTTGATTATCAAGTATTATTTCGTCAAATTTTATATTATTGGTGGAAAGCCATGTTTTAGCTTTCACGCAATATGGGCATGTATTTGTTGAATATACGATTACATTCATCATAATCTCCTTATTTTATATGGGTAATATTCATTGGTTTTTGTGAATTATTATCAAGACAAAACGGAATAATCCATTTTAAATTATATATCACATTGTTAGGCAATGAAAATGTATCACACACTTGTATTTGTTCTTCCGTTAATGATGTGGCTTGATATATGTCATCACTAAATGCCCTATAAAAATCAACAACGAAACCGTCACCAGTTATTACTACGCAGTGGTTCCATTCAGTTATTTTGAGGGCAGCTTCTTCTTGAAATTCTCGTATCATGGCATCAAGTGGTGTTTCACCTTCTTCAACTTTACCACCGACGCCATTCAACGATCCTTTTTGCCAATCGGGTTTGGTTTTTTCAATAAGTAACACATTTTTTATATCTTTACTGAATAAAAACCCAACAACATATTTTATCATTTTCTATAATCCTTTGGTTATATTTTTTCACCAGCAGAAAAATCTACAGGACATGCACCAGTATCACAATCAATATGCTCTTTGCCGATATCTTCAACCATTACGCGTTCAATCGCACGCATCATTTCTTCATACTTAGCCTTATTAATTGATTCTTCTGGCTGATATTCAAATGCTGCCGCATCAATTTGTGGCATAACTGAACATGCACGAATTTGGCTTTGATAATGAGTCAGCATATCTTTAAACTGCTTAAAATCAACTTCATCTGGTTTATATTTCAATGTATAAGAAATTTGATTGCCATAATTGGCTTTCTTTTCTGATCCATCTTTATTAACACCGTTAATCCAATATTTTTCACCAAGCATCAACCATTTATACTGTTCTTCTGGTGTTGCGTCGCCAGCAGTAACTAATTTATCACCCAAACCTAAACTAGCAATCGCTGGTTCGGTTGGGAAACCGACAATGGTGGTTCCTTCATATTGCTTTAGTTCGCGTGTTGGATATCCAGCAGATGAATATTTAACCACCAATGGATCGTCATTACGGAACTGCACCCAGCGCATATACCACGACAGCGCTGGCAAATGCCACCCCTCAGTAAGCCCAAACAGTTTACTGGTAGTTCCAGCAGGTTTAATCGTTGTCATCGTGTGTGGCGTTTTTAAGCCCAACTGTGCGGAATAATCTCTTGCTTCTTCGTACACTGCTTCATTGAAACGGTTAAGTGTCAGCCAAAATTCTTTAGATTTTTCTTCGTCAATTAAATCACGGAAACCCAAATTGAAGAATTTCCATGCAAATTCATGAACGCCGGTCATTCCTACACCAATACGATTGGTGCGTTTAACTTCTTCTTTATAAAGGCTATCCATAAGGTTCACACGAATCAATGCACGTGTAGCAACACGGAATGCTTCTTCGGCTTCATCCAAAGTATCAGCATGATATGGAACCACGTCGGCAATAACACAATATCCACCAAGGACATTAAGCGCGATTTCGCCACATGGGTTAGTAATTGTATGATATTTTTTACGCTTTGCTTTTTTAGCAAGACGTGAAATTAATATTTGTGTATCATCTTCTATTTGGTATTTTTCACTACCAATGAAATCGCCACGATTTAAATCATCCCAACCATCATCTTTTTGTACCAATTTGTCAACATTAATAAGTCCAGGCTCACCGGTTCCATCAGCATAAGATGCTTCTGTAACCAATTTAAGAACTTTACGGGCCTGTTGTGCCATCGCATTCATAAATTTAGGATGACCGCGCTTTAAATTAGCCAATTCCCAAAATTCAGCATCAACTGCAACTGAGTTATTGGAACTCCACAAAAATCCTTGTGGTGGCAATATACCATGTGATGCAGCTTCTGCACGAATTTCCATAATATCATCAAACTTTTTATCGGCAAATTCAACGGGGCGCTTTACTGTTATAAAACCAAAAATGTTTTCATCTTTCCAATATTTCGTGGACATTCTTGCCGCACGACGAGCACCACCAACAAGAACACACTCAGCAAAGTAATGATCGACGTATATTGCTTGTCTCCAAGGTGAAAGACCTGCGCCTTTTAATGTAGCAGCCTTTTGAAACGCATTCATAAGTGCGACAGGACCGGACGCTGGACGTGATTGCATTCCGCCGATGGGAGAGCCTTTGCAGCGAACCAATGAGAAATCCAATACCAATGTTTTATCACGGTGAATTTTTTCAAAAGCTGCATTTTCCCATATTTCAAGCGCTTTTGCCCAACCTTCTCTATCGTCTGTAACTTTAAACCATAGTGTATCTTTACCTTCGCCATATTTGTGAATAGCATCTCTAGATGATTCGTGCGCAGACCAATCAAAATCTGGATGATCTTCGTCCAAAACACACCGGATATTGGGAGCATTGTCCCAATTCACCAAAATCATATCATCATCGTAACAGCGACCAACGCCGGAACCATTCAATAGGAGATAGAATAAAACAAAACTAGATGCAGCAGTGGCGCAGTTAGTGAATACTTCCATATTTCTTTTAGGTTGATGACCGTCGCCGTGTTGTAGATGTCTACCACTCATCAATAATGATGCTTTAGCGATATGTTTTTTAAGTAATTTATATTCTGGATTTTGATCTTTTGTTTCTGGACATAAAAGAGAATTGCCTAATGCTACTCTATCCGCTACGTCGCCCCAATCTTCCCATGTGTCATCTTCTTTTTTTCGTAATATAGTTCTTTCTGCTACCGCTTGCCCCATACCGGGATGTAATGATCTATAGCTTTTGAATACTCTCAAATCCGTCATATTGTATTTTCCTATTTTTCTATTTTATTGTTTATGTTTTATATTTATACGATCTTAGATTATAATATGTTTACTATCTTCAAGTAAGTATTCATGACGTATTATACATGTTTTTACTATAGAATCCAAATTAATTATTTGGTCTTGATCATAATTTAATACATGTTTATTATCAATGACTAACACGATAAATGCGTCACTTAACGCAGTGTCGTCGATATAAAACATTTTTAATCTATCCACAGTCCATCTATTATCAAATCCCAATAACAATGTTTGCTCCATTAAAAATGCCAACGAAGACTTGCAATATTCGTTGGCGTAAATCATCTCCCATGAAGTAGGCCACGTCTCAGGACTATAGGGATCGATATATCGATTTATTATTGGATATTGATTCCAATAATGCATCGTATTTAATAATTGTTCCATGTCGTTCATGGTGTCGTCTAAGGAAAGTCTATATTCTTTCCAATGTCTTATCCTGTCTTCTGGTGAAAGCAAGTATGGTTGCATTGTTTTTCCAATATGTGGTTTATAATCTAATCGATCTTGGTAGGAAGTTAAATGATGGCAATAATGCCTGTCCAAGTGGATCGATCACTGTAACTTCAATTGTATCAAGTGCTGCAAACTTGGCTTCTAATGCAATAGGTTGCGTAGGTGGTCCATTTAACTCTGCATATGTTTCATCATATGATATACCAGACACTAATCCCAAACCATCATGAACAACGCGCAATGTTCCAACACGAAAAACTTCTTCGGTTGGCACTCTCATAACGTAATCAAAAAATATAGCTTCACCCGTTGATGCAATATACGGAATGATTATAACTGGTGTTCCACCAGAACCAGTTATAGCTGTTCCACCAGATAATAATGTTCCAGTAATAGTAACATCACCTTCTATTGTAATATTACCACAAAATCCGATAGGTATTTGAAACGCATCTTGATTATTCATTACAATGTTATTCAATGATCTATTCTGAACACGAGTATTTGTCAATTTATCATCGCAATCAAATACAGTAACGATATCAAATATATCACCCAAACTAACACCACCAGATGTAGTATCCGTTGGTACCGTAAAATCGGTCAATCCTGCAAATCTTACCGCTGCAATACTATAATCAGAGCCGCCATTTCCACGATAATGATTGTATGTTGAAATATTTCCTACACCCATCGTCTGTACGTCAAAACCAATATCTTCAATGGTTTCAAAAATGCTATGCGATACTCTATATAAACTAATATCCAATGTATTAGAATCGCCCAAAATGAAACCACTTTCTAATGTATCAAATCTTGAGTTTACAACATATACATTCGATGAAGCAAATACTGGTTCAAACCCAACGCCATTTTTTGAAAATAAACAATTATCAAAAGTATATGAACCAATATCAGGAACAGTTGAACCCGGTTTATCTATATGAATAGCCCTAGATAATGAAGTTGCACCCAATACCCAAGTTCCTATAAAATCACAATCAACGAAATTAACATTTAACGCATCTTCTAATTTAACTATATCTATTTCACCCAATAAATAACCACCGATATTCGATGTTTCGCTTTCAAAAGTAATACCGGTTACGTTTATATTACCGGGATCATAAACAGCACTGGCGTCAATCGCTGCGCCAATTTGACCTTTACTATCAACGGTTCTTGCTACACAATCACCATCACCACCAACATCTAAAACGCCAGCATTTGTCAATTTAAAAATCGTTCTACCGGGACCATCTCCTATCATGACTGCATTAGGATATAATAATATTTCTTTCTCTAATGCATATGTTCCAGCAGGAAAATATAATGATCTAAATTTTCTTTGTGCTGCAACGGGCGATCCTGTTTCATCATAAAGATCGAACATTGCACGACGGATTGCAGCGGCATCATCAACTGAGCCATCGCCAATCGCGCCATAATCTAATACACTAACGAAATCATCGAATTTTTCTTGATATGATCGAATTGTTGGATAGTTTGCACTTGGTACATATGGATCAAGCGGCTCTCGCTCAAAACCCGTAATAGCATTAGCGCCAATATTACTGATATATGAATATTGTAATACTGAGGCTGATGTCTCTTCGGTTAATATCTGTGTATTACCAGGAACTGATGATTCGGTTCCGTTACCAATAAAAAGTTCTCGCGTATCATCTGCCCAACCAAATTCAGCATCATTTAATGAAGCCGGTAAATCTATACGCAACCCACGTCGGTGCTGTATTCTTGAAATTTGCTGTATCGTCACCGTATTATACCTCTAATATATATTCTATTGTATTTATTTTATTCACCATCTTGATTAAGCATAAAATCTTCAAGTTTTCTAATCCATTTGTCGGTAAAATCGTCAAATTTATCACCATTGAGCATATATGTCTTATAATCATCATCTTCACGTGAAGCCATAAACAACACAACTTGGCGTATATTAGAACCATATATCTCATTGTGCGCTAAACAATATGCACAACCTTGTATATAATAATCTTCAACCCATTCTTCTTTTTTTATTTTTTTGGAGTTTTTGTGATCCATAATAGATGGAACACCGTCGAACTGTCCGATCAAATCGGTTCTACCTGCATATGCACCAGGAAAGTATAGAGGTATCTCTACACCCCATACCTCATCAACGCTGGATAGTCCACGCGTAATGATTCTATCCGCTAACTGACGGGCTTTACGGTGCACCAAATTGCCTTTTATTTTGCGTTCTTCGCCTAATATGTGCTGTTCTACACTTTCATGCATTAATGTACCAATAGTAACCGCCTCATGAACTTGACGGTCTGCCTCTGCATCGCCGATGCGTGCTCTCCATTGATCTAAAAATGTCATATCTTTTGTTGCAGATAGAATTGTTGTAACCGAAGGAAGAAATGATCCATCTGGACACGCATATACACGTTTTCCGGTTTCTTTATTGTCTATATTGTTAAATTCTGCGTAGTCGTATTTGTTTACTCTGTTTACCATGTTTGCTTCCATAAATGAAAAAACCCTATATAGTTATTTAAACATACTATACAGGGTTCTATACTTAAACGTCAAATATAAAAATTATATATATTTGCCTATTACTATATCCATTGCTTGTTTTACATCACCTTCGGTTGCATTCATTTCTGCACCACTGAGACCGTTTGTGATATTTCCTTCAAGGTTTTGCATCAAATCGTGCTCTGCACCTGCGGCTTCATTTGCATCAAGCAATCCACTTCTTAAATCGGATAAAATCACAAGTGCTTCTTCTGATTCTAAATATTTACGTCCATATTCGACGCCATACTTAACTGCATCATCATTAGGTTCGGATTCAGCTATAGAATCGGATGGCTTATCGTGTGCAAAATAATCTTCGTCACTAATATACAAATCGGTATCAGAATCATAATATTTGCCTGCTTTTTTATCATAATAAACAAACTTTCCAGAACGCAAACGAAATGGCCCCTCCAGACCTTCATGTTCTCTATTAACATAACGTTCTTTTTCTTGATCGGTTATTGGTGGGAGAACTGTATAGCCTTCATTGACTTTTTTTTTAATATGATTATATACAGATTCTACATCATTCAATGAAAAAGATAATGATTCAGATATTTCTGTTGCATTTTTACCAAGTTTCATTTCATCAAAAATCATTTCAACCATATCGCGCTCTAACGAACCTTTCGAAAACATAATGCTTTCATGAACTGCGTTATTTTCGCGCTTTGTGAATTCATTTTGTAAGTCACGTGGAACTGCGGTACCATCTCTATTAAATTGGCTTATCATGTTAGCCAATGTCTTATCACTATGTTTTGAAAAATCACGATCTTCATCAACTTTTTGATCTTTTATATCATTTTTTCCAGATTTTCTAGAGGATTTAGAAGCAGCCTGTTTTTGCGCTTTAGAACCAGGTCTACCATATGAACCTGCCGCTTTACGACCAGCTTTCTTTTCAGCAGAACTTTCGTCCAATGTTTTTAATATGCCAAATTTTGCTTCTGATATTTTTCCATCATCAAGAGTCAAATCACCAGTAGCAACTGCGGTAATTGCGCCTTTTAAATTAGTCGCACCGGGTTCTTCTATAGATGCTTTAAGTTTTGTTTTTTTCACATTTTCCACGTGATCTTTATGGCTAAACGGAACTTCTTCAACAGACGCTGCCGCATTCAATTCAACTTTTTCTGCTATAGTAGCAGGTTCAAGACCAGCCATTTTTTTAATACGATCAAGTTCTTCACTCATGTTAAATCCTTTCCTTTATAATTCGGCTGCGCCGTTTTCGCTATCTTTTTTAATATTATCCATCGCTTTTTTTCCAACTTCTTGCGATTGCTTTTCTTGTTCTGTTTCTTGTGCATCGGTTTGAGGTTCTTCTTCACTCGCCAATGATATTTTTCCTGACCCTTGTTCTACACTCATACCATGTTCTTCAAATTCTTGCATAATAATAACCCTGCGATCATTATCATTTGGATCGATAGCTAAAAATGCCGATCTTGCATTAAGCGCTTTAATGACGCCATATATATCAACCGGATACTCACTGTTATTCTGTAATCGTTCTCTTACATCCAATATTATAGCATTCAATGCGCTTTTAAGAACAAAATCATCAGATTCACTTATAATACTCGTTACTTTGTTATCTAATAATTCACTTATAAGCATACCATTGTTCTCTTTGTTATTTTACCAATTTGCCGATTTTTTGTGTTAACATTTTAGCCTGAACTAACATCCTTGCTTGCTTTTCTGATAATTTAACATTGTTTGCTTTTTTCTCATCAACACGCTGCTTGAATGATTTAGCGAACAATAGTGATTTCAATTGCGATTCAGTAATACGTATTTTTTTACCACCCAAATTAAGATAAGTGGTGCTTGGTATGTCGATTACTGCGGCAGTGTTTAATACGTTGATTTTTTCAGTAAGTTGCTTTGCTTTATGCAACACTTCAATTTGCTCTAACGTCAATTTAATTTTTTTACCAGCAATGTTAACAACTTTAGATTCTTTTAATGCTCGACCCAATGGCTCATCTGCACCGTCTTCCATATCTAATCCGACATCTGGATTATCCATACTAAGATCGTCATCTGGTTCAGCACTTAAATCACCCAACTCTGGTGCCATCATAGCCTCATCGTCGCCACCTTGCATAGTAGCCAAATCGATAGGCTGTTGTGCATCTTCGTCAGATATACGCCCTTCGAATTTCTCTCTATATCTATCCAACATGTCTTTCATAGCGTCGACGCCTTTTGTAGCATCGTGTATTTTTTCTTCAGCGTCTTGGCTGAATTTAACAGCAACCGCGCCGCCGTAATTTTCACGCAAACCGTCAACCAATGGCATAATGTCATCAGTTCCCATTTTACTAAGGTCTTCAATCATTTTTCCTAAACGCATAACCAAGTCATTTGTTGCAAAAACGATTTCAGCACGCTGCAATTCATTTTCATTCAACAGTGAACTTTCCAAAAGACCACCTAGTCCTTTGATTATATCTTCTGTTTTTGTTGTCATTTCATCAGCATCCTCGTTGATTTGTTCGTCGGTATCCACCATTATACGAGAGACTTTTCGGCTTAACGGGCTTACTTCGTTCTGTGATGTAACAAATGGTTCAATCGACATTATGTTTACTTCTTTGTCGCCCAAAAATCGATCAGGATTCATTACGGCGACATAAACCCCTGTTTGTTGTTCATTAGTTCCGACATCTGATTGTGTGTTTTGCGCACAAGCATCCATTGTGTCAGCATTTTCTACATCAACCATAACACCGGTTGCTGGATACACTTTATAATCTAAAGTTTCGTCCATTTTATTAGAGGATTGTTTACGTTTTGGGTGTATTTCAGTTAAAAGCATTCGTAATGCTTCTGATAGCATAATGTTTTGTGTATATGCTGGATTACTATGATAATCATTGAATGAAGATTCAAGCATAATTTTAGATTTAGCCTGTTTTAAATCAGTTAAATAATTAACCAAATCTGAAGCATCCAGTGTTTCATATATAGAAATATCAACGTTAAAATCTTTGTTTAACGTTTCCGCTAATTTAGCGAGTTTTCTATTTGTATCAGTGGTGCTATTTAAATCATCCAAATTCATAACATATCAATCCATTTATTTTCTATAACTACTTATTATTTATTAATTATATGAATTATACGCACAGCGTCATTACACCGAAAAACTTTCACCGCAGCCACAACTTGATGAAACACCAGGGTTAACAATAGAAAAATGTTCACTCATTAAATCTTTAATAAAGTCAACAGTTGCGCCTTTCATATATGATATACTCATGGAATCGACAACTACTTTTCCATCATCCCATTCAATAACAAAATCGTCATCATCTATTTCATTATGCAACCCAAATTTATATTGAAATCCTGAACAACCGCCGCCATACACACCTATGCGCAAAAACAAATCATCATCTTCTTCAGATGCCAATATTTCTGCAACTTTTATTTTTGCAGTGTCAGATACATACACTTCATCTGGTGTTTCGTCGCCAGCCAAAGTTGTAACATTACCACAATCTGATTCTATTATTTTACTCATTGTATATCTCCATTGTATTAGTGTATTGCTTCTAACGTTAATAAATCTTTACCTTCTTTCATCGCTAATTCAATCACGTCGGTTTCTATTTTTTCTAACTCTATTAAACATTCAGCGAAATCATTCAAACTGGATAATCCTAAATTATACCATAAATTTATATACATTCCTCTCGCACCATGATCTACTGTATCCAAGGAACCTTCGATGAAATTACCAAGATTGATTAACACGCTTGAAAAAACACCTTTTGAAGCATCCATTCTTCCGTAATTATAACCCAAATATTCACCAAACGAAGATGCTATTCTATCATCCGCTTGAACTGTATTATTAACTGACCCAACAGTTATCAATCTATTATTTAATTTATTTTCTTCATATAATATACCATCAAGCATTTTTCCGCAATATAATTTTTGTTCCTCAAGTGTTTCAAGTTGACTAACATCAACGTCGTCTTCGATTATTTCTACGTTTTTGGTGTCGCTATTTGTTATAGAATCCGGCACAGTAAACTCCTTTACGCTTTATTATGTAATTATTCAGTAATATTCATTATGTAGTATGTTTATATTTTATTAAAAACGTTAATGATACGTTCTCGTATTAATAGTGTTTTATTTTTAGCCGCATCAAATTTGGCTTCATATAAATTCATCTTAAATTCACTATTTTTCTTCTTAGCACGCTGCCAACACGCTTTCTCTTCTAATGCTCGTGTTCGAGTTGTACGATAATCTATTTCAAATTGTGCAATTTGTTTAATAACAGGATGTGAAAAATCCGCACCATTATTAAGCAACTTAACAACAGACCTAGCAGATTCCAAAACCATAAATGATGCTTTTATTTTTTGTCCAGTATTGGTATTATTAACTTTATATATAATATCCGGTTTAATCGCCATACCTTCACGTTGATGTTTTGTTATTTCCCAAACGCCAATCTTAACACCAGTATCTGTTTGAGTGGTGCGTAAGGCTTCGTTCAATACTGGAGCAACATGTGCAGTATTAACTAATTCATTAACTGCCGTTGTTGCATTATCATGTAAACTTTTAAAACTTGTTACACCGGTAGCACCAGAGAAATTCTCCATTATTTTAGCCATATCCGAAACATCAGCCGATGATGGGCCTTTTTGAAGTATTATAGCATCAGGATTTGGGCCACCAGCGCTTGTTGTCATAGTAGTAGCAGTGGGCGCTGGGCGCTCACCTTTCATGATCCTATTCAATCGTTCCATTTCACTAACTTCTTCGCGACTTACCATTCTATTATACCTTTAATATTATATCGATCTATTTAATCGCGCCACGTGTCTATACGATAATTAACTGTGAAAATATATTTTTCATCAGTTTCTTCACGTATGAATACACTTTTTTGTGTTAAGTGTTGCGCAACAACTTCTTCACGTTCACTTAATACTACTTTATCATCTTCCATCATTTTATTCAATAATTCATCTTCTTCGTTCGTAAGAGAAATCATTAATCCATGCGCCAGTTCCCATAATTTCATTATTCTATTTCCATTTGATGTTGTAAAGCTTCTAGCAAATACGCTATTCTCGATAATGGCACACTTACATCATTATCACTTATTGAAATATCTTCCATTATAGAACCTTTTATATCAGATAATACCATATTCAAATATTCTTTATCTTCAACTGATAACATTTCACCATCATCATTGTATTCTAACAACACGGATGATTTATTGTTCAACAATAATCCGATAACTGATTCACTTAGTTTTGAACCGTCGTCCATTATTGTATTGATAAGGTTCAATCGAAGTTCTGTTTTGGCTTCACCATTCAATGTTTTATATATATTAAACACTTCATTAAGATGATCTAATGCGTCGTTCATGTCATGTATTTCGCTGCCATGAGTAACAAGTGGTTCGTTTTTTACGGGTTGCTCAAATGGGTCTATTTCAATAACTGTCATAGATGCATCAGGAAATCCTGACATTTTACGCAATTTGTGCATACCCAATGTTTGCATTCCCGTCATACCAGTAGCAGCACCCATCACACCTTCGTGCACATCTTTATAATTGGGTTTATGCTTTGGATTTCGTTTATAATTCGTAGCATCTGGCTCAACCATATGACCTTTTCTTTTTAAATGTGGTGCATATGGATTTCTAGTTTTTGCCACTTTTGGTTTTGTTTTATTATTTGCTTCTTTAACACCATCATTGCCACCTTTGGCACGAATTGCCAATATTTTTGGAACGGTTTCATTATAATGTGTTGCTATGAAATTACTCCAATATCTTTCTGGCACTTTTTCCGTATCAATAATTCCATGCTTAACCATAAGATTAATTTTGTCTTCTTCTGATTTTACAGCATTAAATTCATCGGTTGATATATCTGTAAATTTCCCCGATTTTTCTTTAGATACATTACTCACTGGATCGACAGGATTACCATCTGGGTCAACCGGTCTACCACTAGGATCAAACATATAACCACGTTTTGTATGAACTGAATCACCCGCAGTTCCAAATCCTTGCGTATTGCCGGTATTACCTCTACTAAAATTCTGTTCACATATATATTGAATCTCTTCAAAGCAACCTTTATCAGTATCAACAACAAACGACTTTTCAACAGCATCGTCGCACACCAACCATTCATTTGCTTCTTCTTCCAATCGTTCTACATATATTTCGGAACTGAAATTCATATAATCACCCAATATTTGAATCGCACCATCCTCGGTGTTCTCAAACGTGGGTGATGCTCCATCAGTCATGTCGCCATCACCAACAGCAGGAAACATCGGTGGGGTGCCAGACATATCTAATGGCATAGAACCATCTTGTGCGGCTTCATTAAGCCCTGTTTCATTGATTGCGTCACGAAGTACATTGCCTTTCATGTCAACAGTAAGTGCTTTCTGACGAATAGCAGGATCAACATTTGTTCCCGCCTTTGGTGCGTCCCATTTACCTAAAATATGCTCAAACTGTCTATTAACACGATAATGTGTCTTTCTATCATTACATTTAACAGCAAAATTTCCAGAATTATCTATAAGATAATCAATACCATTTTCTTCGAGCCAATCCATTGCGCTACCGCGAGCCATTTCACTTGTCATAGAACGGCGATAGTTATAATCTTCGGCAATACTAATACCATTGAACAAATCTTCCATTTGAAGATTTCTTTCTACTGATAAAATAGGATCAACCATCTGTCTTATACTGTTGGTTTTTTCCATAACACTAAGCTTATCATTGGCAAATGTTCCACTTAATTCAAACCATTGTTTTTCTGATAGTTTCTCTTGTATGATATTTGCTTGTTCTTCAGTTATATCATATGCAGACATCATACCGGCAGTTATGTTAGGCTGCTGCATGTTAACATATTCAGATATATACTGATCTAATTTTATTATTTTAGCTGTCATTTTTAATCATATATCCTTTTATATATTCTACTGGTATATGCTTGGGGACACTTATATCATATAATGCATAAAATTCCGAATCTGATTTTCCCCAACTTTCATACAAATCCTTTTCTCTATCAAAATCTGTATATAACGGATTTGCAGCACTAAAACTTTCTGGTATATCTATAACCAATACCACGCGATTGTCGTTATCTATTGATTCAGTTAACGGTGTAGCTTGGAAATGCGCCGTGCGTGGCTCCATTGAACATTTTACATATCCATCATCGGATGCATATATACCATTCTCCATGATACTCACAAGGTCATCATGTTGTGCGCCATAATAAATTCTACATGGGCTTGATTCTAAAATCCAACCAATTGATGGATCGTCAACCCAATCTATTTTATTAACGTCTACGCGTTCTTTTATGAGTTCGGTTATTTTCATTATTTCATTCCTTTATTCATGCGCTGAATGCGTAAACTGGCAGGATTGCGACGTTTTGTACGTCCTGCTTTTCGAGACATTCTCGAACCTTTAGCCAATTTAGTTTGCTTGAATTTCATACGTTTTTTCAAATCGACGGGTTTATTACATTGTGTTGGATTGGCGACTATTCTACCAAGTCTTGGACCACTACTACAACGGTATTTTTTTACAACTTTATTACCTACCCGCGCCCATGCTATTTTAGCACCTTCGTTTAATTTTTGGCTAGGTTCGACATTATCATCGTCGAATAGTTCAGATAAAAGCATGGAACACCCTCTAAATCGTTATTATATTGAGTATTTATTCTTTTTTGTCGCTCGGTGGAGTTTCATTCGATCCATCGCTACGTATTAAGTCAATCATCAAGTCTGTAACCTTTTCAAGACGTTCAAGAACGCGATCAAAATCTCTTTCATTGCGCATTTCATGTTCTTGTAAATGTGTACTCACATCCTCTGTCTTAGAAATGGCTTGCTCAACCCGAGTTTCCATTTTAATAACAGCAGCATTCATTTTTGCTATAGGGTCTTTCCATGGCATATCACGCCTAAACGATTGATTCATATATCCAACTATTGCTGATACCACAACAACTATACCACCAAGAATCGTAACTGCCACAGGCCATGTGATAGGATCAGTTGCCATTATTCTTTCTTCTCCTAACTTTATTATTACCAGTTTCAGTTTTAATCATTTCATTCAGTGATAATAATTCAGGCAATATCTTTTTTTCTTTTGTTACATTAGTAAATGTTACTACGTGACCATTATTCCCATTATTTACTATATTTCCAGAGCATTGAACCCATATGGAATTTCCTTTTATATCACATAACTTAAATTCGCGTGTCCAACTCTTTTGGTGCTTTACAGCTTCTTCCCATATATCATTCACTTGTTCAATATCGGTTGGATGTATAGCAGACATCCAACCAGACCCGCTTGATTCTTTTTTTGTCAATCCAGTCATATCACACCATTTTTTATTAACAAAATCGCACGCTCCAAACTCATTAACGCGCATAATACCAACGGGTGATATTCTTGCCAGTGTTTTATACATTTCTAATGTATCATTGAATTCTTCGGTACGCTCTTTAACTAAATCTTCTAAATTTTCCCTATAACGATCAAGCATTTTTTCACCAGATTTTTGCTCTGTTATATCCGTAGTTATACTTAGGGTGCATTTTCCTAAATCCGTTTCATATACAATGGCCGAAATCAATACATCCATCAATTCCCCATCTTTTTTTATTAATTGATAATAAACATTTTCACTTCGTCCTGTTTCAAATAACACAGGAAGTGTTTCAGTGGTTGCTTTTGATGCCGAATCCGGTGTCAACAACTCAACACCTTTCTTGCCTATCACATCATCTAATGAATAGCCAGTAGCATCTAGCCATCCTTGGCTAACCTTTAATATTAAACCATCTTCATCCAATGAATGAAATAAAAATGGAGATATTTCTAATGTATCAAGTATGTCTTTCACAATAGCACCATCAGTTAATATACGCTTATCTATAATATTTATAATAAATTCAGTCATTTATAAAACCATCTATTATATTATACATCATCTAATAAAATATGTAACACGTTGAATATTATATTTTTTTCTTAACTGATCGCAAATCAAATAAAGCCTTTTCTGCACTAATATTATTTACTGCACCACCAACCCACAATTCAGCATCTATATTAGCCTTCTTTAATGAAACAGTAGCACTCATATTACCTAATGTCATTTTCAAATCACTTCCGGTCCATGCACTACGATCTTTATCTAATCCAAACACCATAACATACAATGTTTTCTGTTTTCCTTTATATGCTCCCAAATCAGCAGGACTTTTTTCAATAATTGTAAAAATATTTGGATTAATATAATCTATTTCTGATTTTTGTGCCACGGTTTGCAATATTTGATCAAATCGTGCCTGTGATTCAGCATCACCTTCTTGTGAAATAGGACGTATGTCTAATCCTGTTCTAACTTTGTAAAAATTTAAATTCAGCATATGTTAATCCTATTGTTATAACCGGTTATTATTTATATTTAGTCAAAAAAAATCCTCCAAGACCGAAGTCTGAAGGATTTTTTAAAAGCTGGGGTCATATGATCCAACTATTACATTCTTGGCGATTTACTTAACTACACAGACAATGGGACACTTAAATATTTTCATATTCTAAAATGTATTTCTTATCTGTATTCCTCCCCAAGGGTTATAATAGTTAAATTTCGCCAAAAAGCATTAAAATCATATTCTCACCTAAAGGTAATACCTTTAGGATTTTTTTATTCTACTATTACTTAAGTAAGAGTATTAGTGTGTGCTACAGTAGTTGCAAAAGTTGCAAACAATTGATTGTCAGCATCATCAGAAAGCGCTAAGATTGCATCCTGAAGAACTGTATCAAGAGATTCAGCTTTCGGGTCTGTTGCACCAGCTTCTGTCCATAGTCCAGAGTGCTCAATGATCATATTGAATACTGTGGCACCAGTTGTTCCACCAGTTAAAACGATTGGTTGTGCTTTTTGGCTAACCAATTCAATCATTTTATCAAAAAGATACTGTTCTGCGTCAACAGGTACACCATCATCATCAAGACCTGCGGCACCGTCGGAACGGAATGTTAATCCACCAGTCACTGTTACTGTAAAGAAGTCTAAGTTACGATTGAAAGACTCTGCTGGGTTAGCAGTTCCATCAACTTTATTTCTATCTAATCCATTTAAAGACATTTGTTATTTCCTCGTTTTTAGCGATCTAACTCGCCAGCTTTGTTGTAGTCCGGTTATTTCTTATTAGCTTCCGCAGTAGGACTTGGTCTACGAATAACTGTTACATTAGTGGAATCACCATATGCAGGGTGGTCATTTGCATCACCACCAAATAATGTTTCACCTTCTGCTGTAGTAACTTGTGGTTTTACAACCGTAGCTACACTACTTGCAGAGGTTCCGCCAGAACTTGCGTTTTCTTTAATAAATTCATACGCACGCATAAAAGATACCTCTATTTATATTAATATTTATTATTTATCGCAAAAAAATAGAGTTAATCTTTCTTTTTTCGCATTAAAATAGATGCAGCAGTATTACCGGAAGCAATACCAGCCGACATATTCTTTAAAAATGCCATATTTGGCTTTACTGGTGTTTTTTGAGCAACAGGATTTGGCTCGTTGCTTATTGCGGTAAGTTTTCGGTTTTCCATGTTCATGGCAATTGCTAGCGACTCTAAATATGGTAATAATTCAGAACGACGTGCTTTAGAACGAAATAACTGTAAAAGTCGAGTTAATGTAGTTTTTTTAGTCGAAAATGATTGCATTTTCCACTGACCAGCCACCCTTCTGATGTTTTTTAAGTTGCTATCTGTTATCCTCAATCCTCGTTCGAGTTCCATAAGAAATCTACGATCCGAACCTTCATCAAAATGACCAGATGCAACAGAGCGCAAAAATCTAACAAGATTTTGCTTATTCAATCTAGTTAATTCAAGGTATCGTGCATCACGCTTGCCATATTTCAACATATGACGTTGTTCGTCAGCATATTGACCAACAATAAGGTGCAACATCAAATATAATTCATTTTTTCCTGAACGCCAATAATCAAAATTGGTCAGATTTCCTGTGCTTCTAACATATCGTTGTGCAACAGGCAGACTTCCTGATTCATATTTCAATATTTGAATACCTAAAAATTGCAAATATAACATTTCTGTTATTTGTTTTGCACTATAATGCGCAAGGTTGGATTTACCGCTACCGAATAGCCGCCCTTCGCAAAGATTTTGTATGAAATCCATTATATTATAGTCTCTTTCCATTCATCTTCCCATATATCTATAATTTTATATCCATTTTTTACAAGAATATTAATTTTATTTAATGTATTATTATATAATTCACCAAATGATATATTAGTTCTGGTATTAATGTCAGATTGATTGAATATTCGAGGATTTCCGTGCCAAAAATCACCCCAAAATTCATAAACTGTATTAGTGGTTGGGTCATATCCATCAACATATAACGTTCTATTATTTTTTATTTTTATTGGATAATTTCTATATATTTCTGGAATGTTTTTACTATCTAACCATTTTTTTTCAGATTTAGACGACGTTTTTCCTTTATCACACACAGGGCAACCGCTACCATTAATATGGCTCCCGGCATTTTGTGAAAAACTGCCATGTTTAATGCATATTATTTCTATTTTATTGGATAGTGCTGTATATACAACATTTGAATAATCATATATATCATCATGCATTCGCCTTGCTCTATTTAAATATTCATCGATAGACATACGTTGCTTGTTTGTTCTATATTCATTTGCGCATTTTGGACATCCATCACCGAGTAAATGAACTCCTGTACGTTGCTTAAATATACCGTGATTTGGACATAATATATCAATTTTAGTGCGACTGTTTTTATATTTCAAATCAGGATATTTGTAGTAATTATTGTGGACTTTATTCGCTTTTATAATATATTCATCCGCATTCATTATTCGTTGATTTTTATTACTCTGGTCTCTTGAACATAATGGACACACTGGTTTTCTATAATGACTTCCGGCTTCAACCCAATACATTCCGTGTTGTGCGCAACCAACTTCGATTTTATATTTAGACCCAATATATTCAGTTTTGGAATAGTCAAATAATATACCATGTCGAGAAATCACATTTTTAATATATTTTTCAGTAGTTAAAATATTTTGTTTAGCCATCATATTCCATTTCGATTAAACTATTGATAAAAGAATCAGAATTTATCTTTAATCCATAATGTTCTGCAACGAACATAAAGTTATCTTCGCCGATAAGTTCGCATAAATCTTCATAAAATGCACCAAAATCAGAAACTTTGTGATGATAATTGGTTCCATAATCATTTTTGTTCAAATCATTCCACTCATTCATCATGCCGCACTTATTAATAAGATATGTCAATCCTTCTAGTGGCATATTATCAGCAGTTGCTTTAGGTTTTGTAAAATGATCAAGTTTTCGATTATCTGTTAATGTATTCAAGCAAGATTTTCTAAAATCTTCAAATTTTCCACGTCTTACAACAGATTCCATCACACGATTAAGGCTTATATCACGAACTTCAGTAAGAACGTTAGATTTTTCAACCATTTGACGACATTCTACGACCAAACCCTGCGGCACTGGCTGTCCTTTACGATGCATACTTTGTGCAAATAAATTGAATATAGATTCAGCATTTTTTGGCTTATGTTCTATAACTAAATCTCTTATAGTTTCAAAACAATCATATTCTTCAATTTTGGTGTTTGCATTAGGGAACATATAATCCATCATTTCACGAGGCTTCGAAAGCATCAATGGTTTTTCATTTCCAGTGTGATCAGGGTATGTTTCAGTGAATTCACTTTTACTTATTGGTTTATTAATACTTTGACGTCCGCTACCATCACCTTTCATTGGAAAGTGACGCCATTCTTGAACAAATCCTTTATCAAGAAAATATGCAGGTCCAACCAATGCCATAATCTCTTTTGTTTCAGGATCGCGCACTTGGCGGCGTGAATCTTGTAATACAGCACGCATCATTTCATTGCGAGCGATACCATTATATTCACTTAAACTCGTTGGGTCTGGTGAGTGATGCGTAAAGGTTAATAATTCAGGATCACCGATTATAAAATCAACCTCGACCAAATTTGCTCCTTCAGCGCCGCCAACATTAACTTTCGTTGGTATAGTTATACCACCATTAACAGGTTTTCCTATTTTATCTGGTCCTAACTTATTGACTAATCGTGAAACAAAACTATTAGTATCATGTGACGATTCATCGATAACTATATCAATATCACCAACAGTTCCGTGCTTACCGAAAGCGCCAGTTCCAGATTTTGAAGAGGTGCCCAATGTGCAATCTTCTAATCCACGTTTTACTATTTTTCCAGATTTATCTAACACAGATTCATACGCAATACCAACAATAGGTGATAAATATCGCAATGTTGGTTCAATATCAGAACCGGCTATAGATGTAGTTTCTTCATTGAATTTTTTAATGCTCATTTTTATACCTTATATTTTCTTTCGTGCAGTTAATATAGCAATACCAAGTTTCTGAAGTTCACTAGTCGATGATATATCACCAGATTTTACAAATTCTTTACCCACAGATGTTGCTTTTTTTATACTGCTTCCCATATCTTTAACTATTTCTTGTGTTGTTTTCATTATTTCATCAGAAGATTTCGATGCATCATCAGCCACGGAAAACATATTTTTTTCATCATCTTTTACAGAATTTAACACCTTTCTTACTTGATCATCACTCATTTCGTCATCTACATTCTTAACCTTGGCTGCTTTGAATTCATTAGCCAAATCATCTTTATCGTCTACATTATAATTTTTAATAATATAAGAATATACGTCGCGAGCAAGCCATCCACCATCTAATGGCGTTCCAGAATTGGTATTGGTGCTAGTATTAGCATCAACGTCAACATCAGTGGCAACTTCGCCTTCGGGTTCTTCAGATGGTATGTATGCATCTAATGCTTTTTCCAATTTTTTCAATTGAACTCGCGATATCACAGTGCCAGTATTTTTTAATCCAATGCCATCCAATATCGCATCAACATCGCGATCTTGTACATCAATATCAGACAAATAATCTTTTAATACAATTCCATTTAAAGCACCAGGTTTTATATTATTTTCATCCATCCATTGTGTTAATGGCAATCTATCAACCGTGCTTATATTTCTCAATGAATTTTTTACATTAGGAACACCAACCCCTCTAAATGCAGCATCTATCAAATCTGCATCAAATTCTTCATCATTTACCCATCTAGCAACAGATTCAACAGATGGGACCATTCCACCTTTAATTGAATCTTTTTCCCATTTTTTCCATAACCCTAGTGCAGTTTCTTTTGCCACTTGAGCCATCTTTGCACCTTTCGATCCAAATTTTGCCATGAGTGCATCTGTCGCTTTTGCCATTCCACCAAATGGATCGAGTTCGTTTATTAACTCTTCGTTTGTTACTTTATTGGTTTTTAAAGAAGGTTTATAACCTTTAAGGTTGCCACGGAGTTTTTTATAAGCTGCCGCTTGGCTTATGATGACAAATATTTGCTTTATTTGATCGTCTGTAAGTTCTGTAGATGGATTAACAAAATCACTCTCCAATAATATTATATTATCGGGGGTATTCATATTATCGTCGATAACTGATATAAAATCTCGTATGTTGCTATGCATATGTTATCCTTTGCCGTTGGCTTTCATGAATGCATAACCCAATGATGCAAGTGGATCACCACTTATCAATTTCGGATTTTTAATTGCAGCCATTTCCAATTCTAAAGATGCAACATTTCCTTTTAAATCATTTGTATAAAATTTAATAATTGATTTATAATCATCGTTACTTGGTGTCGGCGCTGGTCGACCATCACGTTCACCCGTTACACCCTTGCCTGATTTGTGTTGAATTTTTGCAGCATTTTTCAATGATTGTTTAATATTGAATGGTTCTGTAACAATAGAATCTATTTCAGGGCCATTAAAATTCCAAAATTGTAGGAAATCTTTAAATCCTTCAACATTCTTATTATCGAAATCTTGCGCTCCTGCGAATTCTTTCCAACCATCTTCTATGCTGTTTTTTTCATTGTTGACATCAACTTTACCTTTAGCGCGTTTGTTTCCAAATTTCGCTAAAGTTTTGTCAATAACTCCACCGGCCTCATTGATGTCATCTTGTTCACCATGAGATATAGTTTCCATCAATTTGCGCATATCGTCAACTTTATTCATTGTTACTATTGTTTTCCTGAATTTGTTGCATTTTGCGTTGGAATTTTGCGGGGCTTCTACCTTTTAATGAATTAAAGAGGCGACGAGATAATTCATCAGCCTCTTCAGGAGTAAAATGCTCTTCAATCATTTCTAATAGATTGATTCCACTGGCAATAAAATGTTGTGCACGTGCTTCTACAACAATATGCTTGTCCTTGGTTGGAACGATTTCGTCAAGTTCATCAAGGAGGCTCTTAGTTTTTTTAATCATATGTAATATCCATACCTGCGCAATTTATATAATATTAAGTATTTATTATACTTCTAGGTTATTTATCACACTTACAACAAGCCATCCTTCTTCATTCTTGTTAATCGCTCCATCATACTTTCTTTAATCTCGCCGGTTTCACTTATTTCACCAGTTTCTGGATCATGAACAGGAGCAGAAGGTGTGGGCGCTGGCTTAGATGCGCCCGATTTTATTGATTTTATCAAATCATTGTTTGTCATTGTAGTGCTATTTCTAAGACCTGTACCATCAATGGATGTTGTATCACCACCTGCATTATAATTTTCATCTTGATCGGATATTTTCATACTATCATTATTGAAACTTAAATATATTTTACTACCTACACCAGAACTTGAACGGGTTTTTAAGAAAGTACACATGAATGTTCCCTCTTCTTTCATTGCCGCACTTTGGTATATAGAAACAACGTTATCTGCGCGTTGAATTTTACTGATACCACCACCAATCATCGCGTGGTTTTGTTCAGACTCATCAACCGCAGATCGATTGAGTTGTGATGCGGTGATTAAAACAACATCTAACTCGACTGCCAAGTCGCGCAAATCACCAGTAACATGTTTATCTTTCATGTATAAATTATCATCTTTAACATTGCTAGCAATTGGACCCATTTCATCCAAATAATCTACCGCTATACAATCAGGCACACATCCATACACCAATTCATATTCTTTGATTAACGCTCTAATGTCATTGGTGTTTGAACCTTGTGACAAATATTTGATAGTAAATCTACCACTTTTTTTACCTTGTGTAGTAACCTTTAATTCAACTTCATCTATTTTTGCAAATATTTCTCGGGCACTAATGCCAGTAACCATAGAATCTATGCGCTTAGACGTCAAATCTTGACTTAATTCAAGTGAAATATACAATACATTTAATGGTGGGATAATTTTAGGATTGTTATCACCTTCACCCCAAGTATATTGAACACCGCTGACCCAATTTAAACATGCATTCTGTAAGAACAAACTTTTACCAACACCAGAACCAGCAGCAAAAATAGTAATTTCACCTCTGTTCAAACCGCCAAATAATTTTCTATCAAGATCGCGCCAACCAGTGGGAATAAGATTTTTAAGTTTAAGGCGTTCTAATCGTTCTCTTGGATTAGTGAAATAATCCAAACCAAGGTCTTTCTGTAAGCCAACCAATACCGCTTCGCGAATCATAGTTTCAATGGTACCGTGCTCGCCAGATTCAATATATTCAAACGCCTTTGATACCGCTTCAATAATAGCACCCTGCTGACAAAATTTTTCAATATTATCCATTGCCCAAGCTTGATCTTGTTCACGAATTTCTGGCACTAAATCAAGTTCAGTTGCGGTTTCTGCTTTGATTTGTTGAACTGTTGGAACTGCTTTATATTCATCTGTGTGTGTAATCAATAACTCGACCACATTAACCAATTCTGGGTCAAAATACGACGATTTTAATATATTTCGACACCGATGAAATACCGTTTCATCTGCTAACATGTACTCTATTAATAATTTTTGCTTTAGTAATCCAAAATCTGCACTCATTTATATTTTCCTCAACCATTCGATTTAAGACGGAACATTCCCGACCTAAATAATTTCAATTTCATTTTATTTTTTGTGGCATTTTTTATTATTGTTTCCAATGTATAAAGAATACCAAATCTTTTAGTCGCCTCTGCACAATCTACTATACCCGTTCCCCATTCTGTTGATATTAACGCCACCTCATGCCCAAGGGAAACCACCTGATCGAATAATTTACCCCCAGCATCATTTCTATCCGGTATTAAAATAATGCGCTTACCGGACCATTTTAACAAATTAACCTGTTTTTCAGTCAAATGATTTCCTAACACGCCGATGCCACCAATAGATATTGCATCCAGTATTCCTTCAACCAAAAATATAATCTCGGCATCACCTTCAAGCAAATCTTGATTATACATATAATCCGACTGTTGCTCGCTGTAATATTTTCGTAATTTTTTATTACCAGTGAATACTCTGCCTGTATATCCAACTACTTTACCATGATGATAGAATGGTATGATAACACGCTGATTGATTGCATAGTTCGAATCACCCGTCCAATAATAAGTGGACCCATTAAACACTGCTTCACCGCGTGATGCCATATAACTGAATGCATCAATGAACATCGAAGGCGGCTCATCATCTTCAACCCAACTATCAAATGACGAACAACCAGATGGCAATTTAACTTCATCAAAGTTTATCGCAATATCTGGAACTTCCTCTTCTTCGATGTGTATTTTTACTGATAATGTTTCATCGTTGCGCAATAACCGCAAACGCACAGGAATCATTTTTGAAGGTATACCAATTGATGTTAAAAAATACATCAAATTTTTACCTACTCTGCCATTGTATATCCATCGATTTTTATGATGACAGTTATAACAATGAAACAACCAGCCCCCATCCGGCGCTATCGTAAATCCTCCTCTATATTTTGTATCCGGTCTTGATTCACCCATAGACATACACATGGGACAACAAACATAAAATCCAGTTGCATTGGTCTTTCTGTCTGTTGGTAAATATTGTAGAACAATCTGTGTTAAATCGATAGCCATTTTTTATGTAGCCTTTTTACAATGCCACCCCTTATATGTTTTAGCCTTGCCATTAGATATAGCATACATGGCACCGTGATGCAACTTGTTCTTCTTACAAAAATCAAATATACCAGTCAACTCATAAATAATACCATCTGGCGATGTAATGATATACTTCTTTTTCTTCTTATCGCTCATTTTTTTTCTTATGGTTTTACTATATCCTTCTGACATTTCATCCCACCATATTGTGGCATTACTTGAGCGACGTTTAGAATCTTCTATTTTTTCTTTATCAGTCATATTATCCAACCTTGTGATATGCCCTTCTGATATTTTATCATTTAATATTTTACGTTCATTTGGTGATAACGAATCGACCCATTTACGTAGTGGTTTAGCATATTCTTGTTTTTCTTGTAATGTCCTTTTGCTGTTTGATATTTTACCGGCTCTTGAGCACTTATCGATATATTCATCATATTGTTCGGGCGTCATAGAATCTAAATATTGTGTTATCCCTTTTTGAATATTATTACAGCGTTCTTTATATTCATCATTAGTGTATTTGTTCCATTCATCTTTTACTATTTGCGCTAGTTTCATTTTTGTCTCATCTGAAACATCATGTGTATGCCCACTTACGCCATCACCGCCAATGGTCATATTATAGTGATCGCCGTTATATGTATCATATTTTTGAATATAGAATATTTCTCGTTCTGCAAGTGTCACTCTAGAATTGATATTATTTTCTATTATTTCATAATCAAAACAATCTATTCCATATTTTACCATAGCACGATACAAATACCCCTTGGGGGTTTCACTATTTTTTATATATTTACGAGTAGTAGTTTTATGAGCCGACCATCGACTAGTTTTATTGATGTTAGAATCCAGTCCAATATACATCTTTCCGGTTATTTTATTAGTTATTTTATAAATGAACATGATAAATCTCCTATATCAATTATATAGTTATTTATCATTAAGTTACACTTATGTCATCATTGTTTCCACTCGTTGTGCCAATAATATAACATCAATACACGATATAGCTCATGATGCATACAATCTTTACTTTCTTCATCTAATTTTGTAAAGTATTCAATCAATCCTTGATCTATTCCCAAATCTTTCATCAAAATCAATCCAGCATCAAAATCGTTGCGGGTTTTATCTGAATGTTTATAAAGAATAGACGCACGATAAAAATTGTCTTTATGTGCTGGATCATAACCAGAAGTCATTTTTTCATAACCAAATCCATCTGTTTTCGTAATGCCATAATCACCATCACCAACACATTTTTTTATCAAATCATATTGTATTTGTGATTTTTTCATAGTATCAAACATTAAATATTCAGGAAGTTGAAGCATGTATTTCCATAGTCTTATATCCTTAAACACATCAATATTTGGTATGTCACTCAACATTCTACCATATCTATCGGGTGTTGCATTTGTATTTTCTATAAATGATGAAGCTATGATATACTTAATATAATCGCCATCACACTCGTTAAAAAATTTATATAAAAAATTGCTCGTTATATCAAATCCTTCATAACTGTAAACATCATATTTGTTTAATATATCAGAAAAATCTTCACTTATTATCCGAATAGAAGCCATGCGTTGTGCCTCGGTTCCTTCAGGTGTAAAATATTTTTTTATATTAATATAACGATCACTATATTGATGTAGCATATAAGCAATCATATATCTAGTTCTATGTAAAAATACAGCATCACCATATCCACCCTCATACATATGCGTAACGCCATCTATCTTTGCCTGTGTAGCCAACCGGTCCTTAAAAAACACGTTTCCTCCCCAATGTATACCCAAACAGTGTTTAAAGCATAACGGATCAATATACGAATTAACATCATCATAAACAATTTCATCAAAATAGTTATATGCATTAAATGTATTTCTTGCTTTATTGATTATATCCATACGAAATTCTACAATTTCTGCGTTTTTTTCTTCATTGAAATTTGGTTTTGTTATTTGTGGTGGAAAAAACGATGTATAAGTGTTGGGTTTTATCTTTAAGTCATTCAATATAGCAACGATAGTTAAACCATCAACACCATATGAATTTTCTACACCATATATGGGCGCATCAGAATTTCTACTAGTATTGATTATTGTATTTTTTATAATATTATGAGTATAGTCAACGGCGCACGATGACGATATATCATGATTTGTGTTACAAAACGCGTCATCCAAATCAGCATATAAATCATAATATTGTATCTTTTCGTTAGTTGGGTATGAATACATCATGCCGCCAAAAAGTTTATATACTCCACTTATAAAAGTTTCTACTGTGGGCTTGAATACACCTTTTATATATCTATTGAGCCAATTTATATTAACATTCAAATTTATATTTTTAAATAAATGGTGATCAATTGAAATCATAAAATCATCTAAATTACAGTAATAATACGGATATAGACTGCCTAATTTATCGGTTATCAATAACCACGATTTATAATGCTTATTATAATAAATTATAGAATAACATCCTATAAGAAAAGTTATAGCATCATCGATGCCTTTAATATGTATTAATTTTGAAAGTAATTCTACGTCGCTATGCGCTTCCAATTCAACGCCTATTTCTATTGCGATTTCATCTGAGTTAAAAAACTCGCCAATCATTGCTAATACATAAGTATCTGATGTATATATCATAGAATCATCACATCCAATTGTGATAAATTCATCACTATATTGCACGTGGGTAGTTTTTATATTTAATGGTGAATAATATGCGTATAATGTCTGCGTCATGGATGTACCTAATATAATATTTCAATTATTATATCAGATATTAATCAATGATTCAATATTAGTTTCTAAACAATACCTTATCCAATGTTCCAATATTGTCATCATCGGGTTGATGTTTGAATCTCACCCATTGTATATTTCCGGTGAAATTAAATGCTTCCAATCCAGTGAATATATCTGTTGGGTTGGGAGTGTTACCAAATTCGTGATATGCATTGAACGAACTCAAATTAACAATGAACCAATCCTTATCTAATGATGTTGGATCATCCTCTAAACTAGCCTCTATCCAAAACTTTCCAGCATAATCAGTTAAGTATACCACAACTGTGTGTAACCCATCATTATCACCCAACGTAGCATCGCCAGGAAACGCCCCAGTAACGTAAATAGTTGGTTCAAGGGTTGGTGGTACCACATTAACAGGAGTGAACTGCTCGCCTAATATGCTTTGACTGTCGGATGGTTCTGGTAGGATACCGTCTACAAATTCAAAATATCCTATCGCTTGGTTGTTTTGATCGACACCCAATAAATTCATGGTTGTGTCTTCATTTGTTATCAATATAGAATACTTATATGTTCCAACATTCCATTGTGGCGTATCCAATGGATCAATGGAAAATCTAATACGCCCTTTTGCTGCGTCAAGAATTTCAACAGACTTTTGTATCACAACTAACCCCGAATAAAAATCAACAATAGTCATCGTTAAATCTTTATTTGTTACATCAACCGGACGTCTATCACTATCCCTAACGATAAACTCGATTGGATTGTAAGCATTTTTATAAACGGTAAAATCGCTATCCCTAAAAGACATGTTATTATTTTTTACTCCATGATCCAATACAGTCAAATCAACCACAATCGGAATCTTATAGATTTTTATTGCTGTCATTTCACTTATTCCATAATATTTCTACTACTATTTAGCATAACTGATACTATTCTAATCAATATCCTTATTGACTTGATATTAATATTTATGTTATAATATAGATTATTCATTATAAGGATTATCATGGTAAAAATCAATAATAATATACCTGTCGACTTCATATACATGTCATACGATGAAGAATATGCCGATGAAGGATTTAACAAATTAACAAAAATAGTACCAAACGCAAAACGGGTACATGGTGTCGATGGAATAGCCAACGCTTGGAAGAAAGCCGCTGATATATGCGAAACTGATTATTTTATAACAATGGATGCTGACGCGGTGTTGAATCCGAATTTCTCATTTGAAGCCGTAGATTTTTATAACGGCGACCAACGTGTACACGTATGGAGATCATTGAATCCAGTTAATGGATTAATATATGGATATGGATCAATACATATGTTTCCAAAAGCATTAGTTCAAAAATTTACAAATACCAATGTTGTCGATTTTACATTAAATGCAGGAACAGAAGGTGTGGTAATACAAGAAGAGTGTGCAACAACATCTAACTTTAATAGATCACCAAAATTAACATGGAGATCAGCATTTCGCGAAGCATCAAAATTAGCTAGCGGAACCAACATGTATATACAAACCAATAAAGATTGGGCTGCGAGTGAACCCGTTACACATAGTAGACTATTCATATGGTGCAGCATAGGCATGGATGAAACATATGGTGAATACAGTATATCCGGTGCACGCGCTGGAGCATTGCATGGATTTAATAATAAAAACAATCCAACGCGATTGTCTGATATTTCTGATTATTCATATTTAGAAAGCCAATTCGTCAATAATAATATAAAAATAGAAGTAGAAAATCAACTAGAACAATACGGATTAATCGTAGAAGATTTTACCGAATCGCAAAGCAAATCACTAAAACAAACATGGAATAGCATCAATTATGATGTAATAAGTCGCCTTAATGATAAAATTCGGAAATAATTTCAACGACATATTCGGCTTCGTTTTTTGTCATTTCCGCAAATATAGGTAATCCCAATATTCGAGTCGATATTAACTCTGCATTTGGACATACTGATTTTATAAAACGATCAAATATTGGTTCTCTATATAAAGGTGTATGCCATGTTCTAGTTCCTATATCATTCAATAATAAAAATGAATTAAGTTCTTCCAATTCTTCAACCATAATCACATATTTGTGCCACGTGTGTGATCCTTTATTACTTTGCGGGGTTATTATAGATTTTATATTGCTTAATCCATCATTATATATGTTCGCAATTCTGGTTCTATCGATAACATCTGAACCGAAATCAACCAAACGGCGATTTAACATACCTGCTTCTGCGCTCGTCATTACACTTCTTCCGCCAACATAATGATGTTTCTCGTTGTTATTATTAGGTATTTTACCATGATTTCCTAATGATTTTAATATATCAACACTGGTATCATCATCAGTTAATAACATTCCGCCGTTACCAAACGATCCCAACGTCTTTAATGAATCAAAACTAATGCAACTAATATCACCCATGCTACCAACTGGACGATTATCATACATTGCTCCCAACGATTGGGCGGCATCTTCTATTAAAATTAATGAATGGGCAGCAGCAATGTTTTCTATTTTTTGTATAGGCAATGACTGACCATACAAATGAACAGCAATTATTGCCTTTGTGTGATCAGTTATATATTCTTTGATGTTATCTGGATCAATCATAAATGTATCCAATTCAATATCCATAAACACTGGTGTTGCCCCTACTTTCAATATACACGACGCAGATGCCACAAATGAATGTGAGGTCACTATTACTTCATCGCCCACACCGATATTGTTGGCTAATAATGAAAAATATAATGCATCAGTGCAAGATGCAACCGCTATACCATATTTCCGCATACACATAGAAGATATATTATTCTCAAATTCTTCTACATATTTACCACCAACTATCATTCCGTTTTCCCATGCAGATTCGGCAATATCCATATATTCTTTGCGATGTTTTTTAAATGCTCTACCTAAATCAATAAATGGTACTTTCATTAATATTCGTCCTTTTTCTTCATAATTAATTCACGTCGGTTAGTAATAAAAATATCATTTATAAACACCTATTTTTAATTTACTAAATAAAACCATAGCGTTAACTATATATTATACCACAGGACTTATATATGACACCAGAAGAATTTGAAAAACTTAACAACAAACATCCATATTTAACATGTTTGACGTTCGCAGAAGAAGATTTGATTGGTATTATAATAAATTCTGATAATAAGTTAATCAGTCTTTACACTTATAACAAATTAAAAGAAGAAAAAGATAAAAAACACTTTTTAGAACTTGGTAAACTATGGTGGGAAGAAAGCAATCACCTTATACCTATTAACATATTCCTAAGAATTGAAATGAAGCCATATAAAAGCACATTAAAGTGTCTACCAATGAAAGATGTTACGGATATCATGGGGCCACTCATCAATCTTGAAGAGAATTTCCAGAAACGAATAAAAAGAAAAAAAATACAACTTATTCGACCAATGGATTAATTTATATCACCATTCTCCACTAATAAATTCATTTGAACTACAATTCCGTATGCATAACTGACGGAGTGAGGTTTCTTAAAAAAACTTTTTCTGAATTCATAACCTTCGTCGCCTTCTTCTGGCTTATCCCATATCGTCTTTTCAACTATATCAAATTCTTCACCCAACAAATGTCTCTTTGCTGGACGTATCATCCCTAACACCATAGCCAACTGCATTATCGTTCTTGGTGCATACGACGAAATTATTTCAAAATGCCTATGTATTTGTGATAACTGCTTTACAAAAAATTCATCTTCGAGCATTTCCCAAATTGGTTCAGCATGCATCAACGATGTTAGATGCTCTTCGCTTTTTATTCCATCATATTGATGAACATGAAGAAAATCTAACTTAAAATATCCACGCGCTTCTGCATCTTTTGATTCTAAACTACATAAACCCGTTATTGGATCATATGGCACCTCTTGAAAATACACACCAGATACATGCGGTCTAACATTGCCATCATCATCCGTTAATATAGCACGAATGTGGCTTAATCCTTCAAGCGCCTTTGTAGGGTCTTGAAAATCAATGTCAATGTCAGTATCAGCATTTCTTATTTTCATTTCGAATCATACATATCCGCTTTTGTGGTCAATTCACGTTCAACTTCTTTTAATGCCGAATCCATTTTCTTAATAGTTTCAGTTAATTTCTTAATATTTGATTGTGCGTCAGTTAATGCATTTTTTTGTGTTCTACATTGCTCAATTAACTGTGATACAGAAGCCATTGTAGGTAATTGATGCTTAACACCACCACTTTCTATCATGACAGCCCTTGATGAGCCTGTTATTTTTATTTCATTTATCTTTTTTTTAGATGATTTTGATTTATCATCATCGTCATCTCTATACATTATTTTTCTAACCGCTTTCATCTGTTTTTCTGATATCATAGTTCACATTCCTTTATAAATTCTGTTACAAACGCTAAATCTTCTTCTTCATTCTTCATTTTAATACGCCAGTAGTCAAAATTTATAAAATCTGCGATATGAACAAATTGTTCATCTGATAATCGGGGAAATAACTCTGTTTCTACTAAATTACTGTTTAATAACAACCACGGACTTAGTCTACCCGATGTAATCATCTTATATGCAGTTCCGGGTGGTATTTTTTTGAAATAATCAAACCATTCTTCACCATTTTCATCTGCCCAATCGGTCATTATCTTTACTTGACGTTCCATCGCGGTATAAACATCTTCACGACGACATACCGTTCTTGTATATTCTTCATATATTGAATCTTTGCACCAATCATCGAGTTTTATATGATTTTTAATAACAAATGGTATAAATTGTGATTGATTTACCATATTGGTTGCCAAAACGTGCTTGCCGAACTTGATAAATGCTATATAATAACGTGATTTCATAAAATCACTATAAGTTTTATCTTTACCACCATCAGAACCAGTCAATCGGTAAAATGTCTTCCATGCTTCAAGCCCTATTTGCGCATATCGTTCACTTTTATTAAAATGTCGGCGTTTGGTTTCGCACATATGACTAATAAGCGTTCTTTCGCGAACAAATTCTCTGTCGCAAAAATTACACTTATATTTATCAACATTTGTCATTATAAATCCTTCTTTAGCCATAATAATCAGTTATTTCTTTAACTTTTTAACCTCTTTTTTGTAAACTGTCATTTTATCTTTCTGCATACCAAGCATTAAACCTATTTCTATTAAATCAGCAGCATCATTGATGTCTATAAACATTTTCAACTCACTTTCACTTGCGGTTGGATAATATCTCTTAAGAACGTCTAATACTTTAGGACTTATCGTTTTTTTTCTTTTTGCTGCGATGTATTCGAATTCTACAGGAACGACAGGGCCAGCAGCCGCAAATGTCATCATTTTTAATTCATCATGACCCTTAAAGGCGGAGTTCCACATATGTTTATTAACGCTATTGGCAGTTAGTATTAAATATGTTAATATATCCACGTCATTCGTTTTTGCACTGCTCATCGTGCGCAATGCAACAATATCTGCAAATCCTTTACGTTCTTCGTCGCTGAGTTTACTGTATATATTAACATCACGTCGCATTATAGCGGGTAAAAATTTATTATACAAATCTAGTTTATATTTTTTCTTTTCTGCCATTTTTCATCCATTTATACTTATTATCATAGCATTGTATAGCAAATCGAGATGATATTCAATAAATAACTATAACATAATCGAAGTCTAGGAGTTAAATACCGGACGAATTATAGGAGAGATATATTATGGGAAGACCTTTAAGAAAACAAAATTTTGGCAATACTAGCCAATCTAATAATCAGCTTCAAGTGCTAGCTGATATCGGCGCGGGTACAGAACTATGTTGGATCATGGACCAACCGGGCAGTAGAACTTATACTCTAGCTAGTGTGGTTGGTGGTTCAACGCCAACTAGAACTGGTAGAGCAAAACTACAATTAGCTGATCCTTCAGCAGTTGGAGAAGCACAACTGGACGTATCCGTATTCGGCGTATCTGCTGGTGATGGTACTGCGGAAGTTAGCATTCTTAATTTGAGTGCTGCATCCGCTGTTGTTACAACAACCGGATCAGGATATAATGTAGGCGATGCAATAGATACAAATGCAGGCGGTACATTTTCAGTTGCAGCGGGATGGACTGTTAATGATATTTCCACTGTTGCTGGACAAACTGAAGCTGATTTCAGTGTATTTACTGGTGGTGATGCAGGTGGCGGAACAGCTTCTGTAGTACTCGATGTATATACAATGGATGATGGTTCAACTGTTCGTGTTGACGCAATTGATGGCAACGGTGATGTAACTGAATTTACAGTATTGACAGCATCTACATCTGGTATTGTTGGTGACACCCAAGTTGTTTCATTCGCTTCACAGTTAAGTGGAACAGGTGACAACATTCTGTTTGATATGACAATGGAAACTGCTACTCAAGGTATTTTTGATGTAGCTGACGGTGCTGCTGGAGTATATACCGTTCTTCCTATAAACCCATCCGCTACTTCAACCGCAGGTGGTGGTTCTGGTGCAACATTAACTGTATCTTGGGGTATTAATGCTCTTACTATTGATACTGCTGGTACTGGTTATACTACTGGTGCTGTTGTATCTGTAACTGGAGGAAATGGTACATTATCTGTTGCTTCGGTTGGTGGTACTGGTGACATTACTGGCATGACTATTGATACTGCTGGTACTGGTCATGCTATTGATGATCAGATCACTATTGAAGGTGTTGGAACAGAACATGCAAAAACTATATTACAACATGTTGTTAAAACATGGGAAGGTAATACATATTCGTGGAAATTAGATGTAGCCGCAGCCGTAACAGGCGAAGCTGATCTACAATCTGCCTAATTGTTATTACAATAAACGTAAAAAGGGAGGCTTTTGCCTCCCTTTTTTTACATCACATCAGATATATCTATCAACTCTGGTAGTTTATTTTTAGTTTCAGCAAAAAATACACACGGTGGATTTTCACCACCATGCAATGGTATTGCTATCATATAAGTCGGATGCAAATTTGGTATGTTCCATGTTATTTTTTCATATATATTCATTTCTTCAATAGGCATAAATTTAATCATATAACCCGCGCATGGATTAAACGTAAATGCTTTAAAATCACGTCCATGAAAACCGAGAACTGGTAATAATTCCATATTCTCGCTGTCTTCATCGCCTATTAAAATAGACCAATTAGTGGGCGCTTGTATAGTATATCCACCTATTTGTAGTTCGATAGATGATTTGCCATATTCATCCAACCACGCTACAATCGGAAATCTATAATCAATAAACTCAGGTTCAGTGTAATCAAGGACACAATATCGCATATCCACATCTTTATTGAGTTTATTTGGCATCAGCGATGTTTCTAAACTGGTATTTTCTGGCGTTAAAACGAACATTAATATTTTACCTTTGTTACTGTGAATGGATAATTAACTTTTTTATAATATGATTTTCTTTTTGTAAGATGGCGTTTAGAAAATTTCAATGAACTTGTAAAATCCCAAACATCTACAAAATCTTTATCTTTGGCTGTACGAATACCTCTACCAATGGATTGTATCACGCGAATATAACTTTTTCCAGGTTCAATCATAACCAAGTTAAATATTCTTGGTATGTTAATACCCGTAGATGCAATACCATAAGTAGCAATAACTACACCATTATCTGCTTTATTTATTTTATCAAATTCTTCTTTTCTAACAGCAGTCTTGTCAGCGCCACTTAAAAACACTGAATCATCGATAAATTCTTCTAATAATTCACCAGCCTTTAATCGGTCAACCAATATCAACGTATTACCTGTTTCTATAATACGTGTGATTGAGCCAGCAATGAATTTCATCCTTGCTGGTTCAGATACCAAATACTTTAATTCCTCTGGATATGTTTTATATTCACCACTGTCTTGTGTTTGGACAATATTGATGTGACACATAGATAATGCGCCTATATCTTGAAGTTCTTTTGCCGTTAATTGATTTATCATATCACCAATACAAAAAGTCAAAATGAGTTGTTGGTGCTCTTCTTCTGGTATGGTTCCAGTTAGTCCCCATCGAATAGGAACATGATTAAATGATTCAGTTAGAAGTTTCTTTAAAACTTTTGCTTTTGCTGCATGACACTCGTCAACTATGACACACTTGACATTATCCAAAAATGCTTCAATAAGATTTAAACCATCTATCGAACCCTTCTTTGCTAATACTTCCAAACTTTGCCATGTGCAAATAGTGTGCTGTTTACCTATATCTTTACGATCACCGAAATATACACCAACATCTAAACCCACGTTTAAATAATCTTCTTCGGTTTGACCCACTAGTGATTTATTTGGAACGATAATAACAGTTCTTCCACCGGTTTCACGTTCGACAATATGGCTCAAACCCGCCGTTATAATTGTTTTACCAGCAGCGGTTGATATTTCTTGAATGCATTGTGTATTATCTAAATATTCATTGATACAATTTACTTGATAATCACGCAACACGATGGGTGTGCCTTCAGCCGGATGCCCTTCGGGCCATTTCACATGACTGAACATATTCTCATCAATTGGATCAAATTCATATGTTGTTGCTGATCTATAATCCTCTAACGCGATATCATATCCCGCACCTTCAACGATAGGAATTAATATTTCTAATGCATTTATGAAACTTGAGCCACCAACGGTGCAAAAACTTTCTTTACCGTCCCACCTACCAAGTTTAACCGCTGGCATGAATCTTGCGCCAGGAACTTCAAACTTAAGTGCATTCACCATTTTACGACGAACAGTAGCCCCTTCGGGTCCAGTCAATCCGTCAAATTTTATATTTACTTCATCAAGTATTTTTAATGTACAGGGTTTACTCATTACTTTACCAATATTGTTTTTATAGTGTTATTATACTAAAAAACACAGTATAAAGTCAATTTGTTATTTTATATACTGTTGTTGTCTTACATCTTGGCTTTTTCTAACACCCATCGGAACTTGAATAGGCTTATTCAATGTATCACCAAGATTTCTAACCGCATCTTTTAGTTTTCTGGTAACATCAATTTTTGGTATTTTTTTCAGTTGTTTGCTTATTACTTTGCTCACACATTTTAATTTTTCGCGTTCTGCATCATTTTCGGATAAACATTTTTCAATATCGGTAGTGTTGGATTTTTCTGCATGCACAGTTCCAACAGTTATAAATGAACTTAAAATTACCCAAAATAAAATATTTTTAATCATATCAAAAACCCACTTGTATTTTACTCAATTGTGCCTTTTTGGCTAGAACGTCAATGCGCTGTTCTTTTAATGTAATCAAGAACGCACTTTCGGCATTGTTCATATTCTCACGTGTGGACAAATCTTTAATCCACTGGTCTATTTCATCGATCTTCCTATCATATATAGCCGACCCTACATTAATGATATTATCATTCATTATATTAAGAATGTCAGTTTGACCATCTATCATGATCTCCAACTCGTGGTTGTCTACATATATATCATCAACCCATATAACAAAATTATATGCGGCAGTTATTACACCTGCGGCTGCAACAATGGTGCCAAATATGACACCCAGAGATTTTATAGTAACTTGCATTTTAAATCCTCGATCTTACTATAAGTATTTATTGTAAAAACGCGTCTTCTATACCCATTGCCCTTAGTTTAGTTACGTGACCGATTTGAAAGTTTTTCATATCCATACTTTTAGTAACACCAATATATTGATTTCTAATCAGTGCAACTTTATTTATTTCTTTCGACCATGCGACAACATCTGGCTCACCATCGATATATTTTTCAATCGCAGAGGCAGTCAAACTAGTATCATACTTTTCTTTATATTCTCTAAAACTTATAGAACGCAGTTTTTTTAGTTCTATATTGAGATATTCCAATATCCCTTCAAGTTCTTGGAGTTGGCTATATCTATATTGAAAATAACCAGGAAGTCTAGCAGATGCTTGCTCTAGACTTCCTGATATATCACATTCTGCTTTAGCTTCCACCATTTCTTGCTCAAAATATTGAACTGCATCTGATACTTTAGAAACGTCCTCATTTATCACAATGGAAGTAAACCATTTATTCATTAATATTCACCCTCGTCATCGACATTAACTTCTTCATCATCATCATATAAATCTGGAAATACTTCACTAAGTGCTTCATCTACTATATCATCATGACCTTTTAATACACCTAATTCGTGCCCACCATCTTCGAGATTTCTTATCATATCTATACATAATGATAATTGATCTGCGTCTGATATGTGTGATTTCGCTGCATCAAAAAAATCAAAAAATACTTCTTCTAAATCAACTTTTGACATTAATCATCCTCGTCATTTAAAGCTTCTTGTTCTAATGCCAACTCTCTTCTCGCTGCTTCAATTTCTTCATCTTTAGACATTACAACCGGATTTTCGTTCATAATTTGATCAAGAAGTTCATTTGGCATATCTTTTCGGAAGTATTTATGCTCAACGCCTTTTTTATCAGTATAAACCATTTTTGTTCCTGGTTGTTTGATTAATCCATCCTGTTCAAACAACTGCAACAATCCACTATATGGATCAATGCCGGTAGTCCAAGGAATAGTGATAGTGGTTTTTTCAAATGGTTTACTAAATCTTGACTTATATACCAATGCTTCTGTATTAATACCATGAACACCTGTAATAGTCTCAGTTCTATATTTTTCTAACACTTTTTCGGTTTTTGTATCTTTGAGTTTCTTTTTCTTTAATGCAATAACAATAGAACTAGCATATATCACACCATTACCACCTGTTATTTTAGCATCTGGATTAAACATATCCATAGAATCATAAGTGTGATTGGTGCATAAAAATCCAATATTCTTTTGTTCTGCTGCAAAAATGCAACCTTTAATGAATTTTTTCAATTGTTTAGCTAATTGACCTTGGTCGCCGGGTGTTTTACCCGCCAAGAATTTTTCTTGACCAGATTCAGTTTCTAGCATACCAACCGAATCGAGAACAATCAATACTGCTTTTTCTGGATATCTAGTTAATAATTCTTTAATTGTCATAGCAACCGTTTCAGTACATGTTGTAACAGTGAATACCGGAACGCGAATAAATTTATTAGGATCGGTATCAACACCGGCATTAATTAACCATTGTTCATCACCCGCACCTTCTGAATCTAACAATATAACGAATGCGTCATGTTGTTTCTGTGCTGTTTTCATAACACTAGCAGCAATCAATGATTTACCAGCGCTTTGTTCACCAGCAAGCATTGTCACTTTACTAAGTGGAACACCTTTAAAATAATCACCACTTATTAATCGATTTAATGCATAGTTTCCTGTATCAATCCAAATTTTTGGATCGGAAAAGCCAACAGGAATGTTTAGTGTTTTTGTTATACCTTTTATTAATGAGGTAGGATCGAATGTCATATTGTAACTCCTTTGATTTTAATGAAAAATGGTATGACGGATTTCTCCGTCATACCATAAAACAACAAATTTAGACTTTTTGTGCTTCTGCTCTAGCTTTGATTTCAGCCAAAACATCTCTTGGCGGCTTCTTAGCTTCTGATTCTTCAGAGGCAGGTTCTTCTACAACAGGCGCAGAAGGCGTGTCTTCGGCAACAACAGTTGGTGTTTCAACTATTGGTGTTTCAGCCACGGTTTCAGTAGGTGTCGATACAGGAGTCTCTTCTACTGGAATTTTAGGAGTTTCAAGTTTACCAGTTGTTTCTGAATTTTCAGTTGCAACAGTTCCGTCCGCAGGTTTTTCATATTTTACTCCGGCTGGGCGATAAAATTTACCCCAACGTTCAGCGTCATATAATTCACCATCCATTGATGCAGAAAACATTTCTTCAATAGCGGACATGGTTTCTGCGTCTGGCTTCTTTGGCATGAAATCGGTAAGATTACTCAATTTATGAGTTTCGATTGCTTCTGCTTCATCGGGCGTTAGGCTACTTGGTCTTTTAGCATAGAAAGAAGTATCATAGTTGGCAAATGTTCCGATTTCAGTTGTTTGCTTAGTTCTGACAATCTTGAAATCATTACCAGCGATATAATCATCTGGCATTTCTTCCATATCTGCATCCATCAATCCAGCCTTTATTTTTCCAAACAACTTGGTGTTGATCGCAAAACGACGGATTGGATTTTCTGGTGAATCGGTTTCTTCTAATGGATTATCACGAACAAATCCTTGAAAAATATAAGAACGCTTTTTCCAATATTTTCTAGCAGTTTTTTCTGATTCTTTATCGCCTTTAAATAACGGTCTAATGGCAGTAAGAATAGGACATGTTTCGTCCCACATCTCAACACAAGGAACTTGAACAAAAACTTCTTTGTTTTCGTCACCGTCTTTGATGCCAGCGAAAGTTAATTTGATTTTTTGAACTTCAACCCAAAAGTAATCATTATCCTCATTTCCATCCGGTAAGAATCGAATCGATGCAGGTGTTATTTCGGTATCTGTGCTGTATGGGATATTCCAAAAAGGATATAGTGCGTTGTCGCCTGAAAAATTATTTTGGTTATTTTCTTTTTCTTGTAGTTTTTTACGCAATTCTTGTAGTTTGTTTGACATTTAGTATTTCTCCGTATTTGTATTATATTTGCTTTTATTAGCCATATGTTAGTTTTCTATTTGTATAAGAGGGCCGTTAGCCACACTCAAACTTATAATTTAGTTTGCATATAAAAATATTCAACTTACCAATATTATGGTGTATCATATTTTGTAGTATACCTATTTATCATTTACTTTGTCAATATTATAATTAACCCTATATTTTGGCTACGAATACATAATATATACTTGCGAATACTTAGTCAATAAAAAAACGCCACCGAAGTGACGTTTTTAGTTTTTTATTATATTTTGGGGGTTAGTTTCTATATCGTGCTAATTCAATCATTCTTGAAAAATCTCCAGATATTTCTGGCTTATCAGTATTTTCTTTTACTTGTGGAAGATGATGTGGCATTTCAACTTCCACATATTTTTCAGTTCCTTCTTTCATATTCGGTGTATCTTTATCACATTCTTTACATTCATACCCATGGCGCGAATTAAGGGTTTTAGTTGCTCCACAATCTGCACAGCTTGGTGCATCATCTGTTCCTTCGGTGCCTTCCTTCACGCCCAACGTCGAAGAACCTATTTTATCTTCAGGATTTATTAAAGACATACGCGCTTTTGGATTAGCAAGGTTTCGTTTACTCTGGCGTGCAAAAGGATCACCTTCTTCAACAGTATCTTCACTAACAAGTGCTTCCATGCCAGCATTCTTGCGTATTTGGTTCATTTCTTCAAACGTATCTTCATCAACGCTTTCGGAAAATTTTGCATCGCCGTAATATTCTTCTGCTTCTATTTCAGCAGTATGTGCTTCGATTGTTTCATTGGGTGCTAGAACTTGATCAGTAAATGTTGTTCCAAAATCATTTGGCATTAAACCAGATTCGGTAGCCAACGTGGTTAATTTTTCTATAACTTTTGTTAACATTTCAGCATCTTGGTTATCGCCCATTATTTCTTTAGATACCTGATTGATCGCGTTTTCCATATTCATTCGGCGATCCGCTGTTAATTTTTTAATTTTTCCTAATGATTCTTCAAAATTTGCTTCTGTGATATCGGAATTAAATTCATTGAGCATTCCACGATTTTCAGAAACTCTATTCCACAATGTAGAATCTTCTTCAATTAGTGATAACACTTCATCAAGTATTTCTTGCTCTTCATATAAACCCAAATAATGATCAAATAATGGATGATTAGAATATAGGTTTAGCATACTTAACGCATTTTCAGGAAGAGTTTTTTTTATCGTTGGTGCTGAATCATCTATTGACAAATCTTCTTCATTGAAAAATTCAATACTATCAACATCATTAAACCATGCTTCTAATACAACTTCTTCTGGTGAAACACCATATTTGTTTTCATTAACAGAAAATAAATCATCTGCATCACGAATAAGATTTTTCTTATCGTCATCAGGTCTATCATATTCTGGCACTTGGTCGTTTAAAACAGTGTCTTCATTTTCTTTATTTTTCGCTGCTTTGCTCACTGTATCTACATCCATTTTTCCAGTTTCCTGTTCTAGTAAATTCTCTTCGTCTAATATAGCAGTATGATTCATATAGCCCATTTTACCGGACATCTTTTTTAATGTTTCTCGTAATGTGATATATTGACCTTTAATATTTGAAAACAAATCACTTTGTTCTTCAGTTATTGTGGTTGCTCTACTAAACGTTTTTGATTCTGTAACCATAACACGAAGTTGTTTCATTTCTTCCATCATAGTTGTTATTTTAACACCAACCGTATCAAATGGCGAACCGCTATTACTTAAGTGTCTTGCCATAGCGCGTGCGCCATGTAAATTATTTTCAGACATCTTAAAGCGTTCTCCGCCTTTTGTTTCAATGAAAATTGAATTGATATTTCGGCTTCTTGAGCCAAATTTATCTTCGTCTACTCGTGCAGTATGGCGAATAATAACTTTACATTCACCAACCTTTTGATAACTAGACCTTGTTGTTCCAGTCATTTTCGATTTTGTTTCGTCAAGTTGTGTATCCATAGTAGTTGCACCCTGTATTTGTCCTTTTATGCCAGAACGGTCATCTTTTGATTTTATTTCGCCGCCCCATGTATCTAAACGATATCCAAGTTTAGAACCCCATGTTCCAGCCAAGCGTTTTAGCATATCACCAGAAGTTTTATCATATACTTCACTATTCGTTGATTTATCCATGGTGACAGTTATTAAATATTTGTTATCGTCAACATATGCTAACGTTAATATTAGGTCATTACCGGAAGGCTTTAACATTTTTGCAACAGTTTCTTCGCCGTCAATATTTTGACCACCTGTTCCATTCATGGCAACAAGATTTTCATCAAAATATTCTATATTTTTATAACCGCCAGCACTTAGCGATTTTTCCGCTTCATCCATAACGGTTTTTAAAAATTGTTGCTCTTCCATTAACTTTACCTTTTGCTTTAAATTCTATCTATATTTAGTATAAACACTTTTATTATGCAAATATTCCAGGCATAGGATCAGCCGTTCCATCATCGATGTCTATAATATCAGCCAATTCATTATATATATCAGAATCCCAATTTTGAACTTCGGTTAATATCCTCATACATAATAATCCTGATAACACCGTATCATCTGATTGACCCACCCTTGCCTTGAAGGATCGATTATCACGAACGAACGATTTAAGTTCAGAAACCATAGGCATTGAATTAACTATCATTTTTTTATGTTCGATCAAATGTTTCATTCTAACACATGATTCGATCTTATTTTTAGGCGTGGTAGTAAATCCTTTACGTTTTTTCTTTGGTTCATGAACAAACTCACCAGGAAACTTATCTTCACCAGTTGCATCAATAATCTGAAGGGCTGCTTCACCCAATGAATTATTCTCAACCGACCAATATATTTCCGGTTTTCCGGTCTGTTCTGGATTACTCTTCATCGCACGATGTATTTCAACTAAAATATCAATCAACACGCGCACTTGTTCTTTAGTATCGGATTTATTATGAGTCCATTCGGCTACTTGCATCATATCTGGTGTTCGCCATACAGTTATAGCGGCATTATCACCACCAGTTCCCATACTTGGATCAAGTCCTACTATATACATTCTGTTTGGTAGTATATCAGCATACCATCGCACACGACCAACCTTAGATTTTGGTTCAATGCCTCTCAAATCCTTTAATATCATTCCTGCTATTAATGTTTCTTCGAATGATATAAACTGACATTCAAATTCTCGTAACCATCGATCATCACCTAACTGTGCACGCATCTTTCGTTCAAATTCTTCAGTTGTTTCTGGTCTAGGAACAACTTTCCAATCAATTGAAAACGATTTAAAATCATTTACACCAAGGCCATTTTCTCTAACATTACCAAATTCATCATAAACATTATTTGCATCGAACCAAATCTCTGCAAACTTATCAGATTCTGTATTTGGTGTAGAAGTAATGATACAATCACCACCAGTAGACAATGTCGGTGCCAACGCAGTCCAAAATTCTTGTGCAATACGAGGTTCTACGAACGCGAACTCATCGAGATATATTAATGAAAGAGCCAAACCACGTCCAGTTTTTTCAGTTGTTGCAGATGATAGAATACGTGAACCATTATCAAATGTAATTGTTCCTTTGTTATATTCCATAACACCCGCACGAAGAAAATCGGGAAATTCTTCATACGCATATCTAACACGCTGCATAATTTCTGAAGCACCAGAATATTGGTGAGCAGCAACGAGAATAGTCGAATCGGGTGTAAACATTGCCTTCCATAATAAAAATCCAGCAGCACATGTGGTTTTACCAGACTGGCGGGGTAACATTGCTATGGAAGATCGTTGAAAAGCGTATGTTTCTATTAATTCACGTTGAAAATCATATGGAGTAAACGACATAGCACCCTTTGTAGGATGCTGAATTTTCATATAATTCTCTAAGAAATACACAGGGTCTTTAATACATCGTTTTAGTTCTTTTAGTTTATATAAATCATAAGTGTTTTTAGCATGTCCGCGCTTAACTAACGATACGTCTACTGTATGGCTTACCATCTTCGATTCAACACTGTATATTTACCTACCGATTTAAATCCATTTATGCCTATACCATTTACTTCATTGGTTATAGAATCCATCCATATGTTTTTAAACATATTATCATTTTCGCCATTACCGGTTGACGATATTATACAATCTGCACCAGTGGATAACGTTGGTGCAATAGATGACCAAAATTCTTTTGCTGATTTTGGTTCTACAAATGCGAACTCGTCAATATATAATAATGATACAGTAAGCCCTTTAGCAGTGTTCGCAGTTATCCCATTACCTATTATTCGCGACCCGTTTTCAAATTCTATACAACCTTTATTCCATGTTGTTGTACTCGGTTGAAGAAATTCTGGCAAGCATTCATATGAATACCGAATCCTCCACAATATCTCCCTTGCATGTTCATGCTTTGCCCCACAAGCAAGTATGGTTAAATCTGGATGAAACAACACTTTCCACAACAAATATGCCGCACCCGCCGTCGTTTTACCTTTTTGTCGTTCAAATGATGCTATAACGAATCTATAATCATCGCACGCATCTATATATTCACATTGTTCTTCCGTTGCATTAAAATTTATTTGTCCTTTAACCGGATGTTGTATTTTAACATAGGTTGTCATAAAATATATAGGATCAGCCATACATTTTTTTATTTCATCTATTTCAAATGAACTATATTTCGATTTTTTCATTTATTTACCTCTAAATTTTGTAATAAGTATCAACCGGCCTTAACTCATGCATAGATATCATGGGTCTATCAGCGATTTTAACGCTATATATCGGGGCTTCTATATTAATTTCCCAATATTCTAAAAATTTGTATATTCTTGGATATTCAGGTGGTCGATCTAAGGTTTGCCAGACAAATTCTTGTAATATTGATTGATAATCTGGCATGCGGTATATAACTTCAACTGTTGTCAGTCGAAAGTTGTCGTTTAATTTGGTGAAGAAGTCTTTGGAAGAACTTATTCTATTCAATTTACTCAATCCTTTACTTTTTGTAGATAGATAATCCACGTCTTGCTGATCTTTTACGTTTAGCATCAGGTGTTGTAACAATACCTTTGCCAAAGTCTTGATGGCTAAACGAATAACGTCTTTTACGTTCTGCTAATTCTTCTTCATCAACCATAGATAACTTGAAATCATCGTTGGTTTCACTTATAGAATCATCTTTTTGTTGATCTTGAACGTTTTTTTGTAATTTTGCTTTTTGATTTGGATTGAGTTGAACACCTTGCGCACTCGCGGCATCTAAAACGTCATCTTCTTTTTCAGAAGATAATTCATCTGGTGATGTTCCTTGTTGTGTATCTTTTGCTACTTTTTTTAACTTATCGATGGTATTATCATCTACATCAACACCAGAAGTTAATCCAGCTACTGTATTTTCAACGTCATCGTCGTTAAATGTCTCATCTAAGACTTTTTTTTTAGAACTACCCACATCATTGATGTATTCAGCAAGACCTTTTCTTGGTGTATCACTTAATGCATTGTCGCCACTGTTTGCAGGAACGATTCGAACCGGTTTGGTTGCGCCACCAGCATGATTGAACGCGGTAAGTTCATATTCTTCTTGACCTTGCATTGGATTTGGATATCCAAAGTCGTGCTTTTTAACATTGTCTTCATACATATCATCATTTGGATCAGAAATAGGGCCAACATCGTCAGCAATATCAAAATCCATCTCTGGTGAGTCGTCCATACCAAGTGAAATATCACCAATATCATCAACGCCATCCATATTTGATGCACCGTCGCCATAATTTATATCAAAATCGTCATCAGTAGGAGACATTTCTGGTTCCATACTCATATCAGGTGCCATATCAGGTGCTACAGCCGCGTCAGGTGCCATATCAGGTTCCATGCCCATATCAGGTGCCATATCAGGCGCTACAGCCATGTCGGGTGCCATATCAGGTTCCATGCCCATATCAGGTGCACCAAGTGCGCCTGTTTGTTTTTCTTTGTGAAGCATGCCAGCCAAATCCATAATGCGGCTTAGTTCTTCGCCTTGTTTAGCGTAAACTTCTACTTCAACTTCATCACCATCTTTCATGGTAACTTCGATCTTTGTTTCTGGACCAGAGGATGCAATATCATCCATTGGATCATCCATAGTTGGTTCAGGCATCGCGTTCATTGGATCAGTAAATGCGCCAGGAGCTAATGGACCATCTTCCGATATCACATTCATAAGATTTCTCATATCATTACTATTACTCATATTATATAGTTCCTTTACTTACGAATACCGCTACGGGTGTTGGTTATAGTCACAGTAGCAACTTTATCAGTCTTACCATATTTATCAAATTTCTTTGATTGTTTGACTTCATCGTTGTCATAGTTGCCTTTAGTGCTTAATCTTGAATCATTGGTATTTTCTGCTTTGCGTATATTTTTCAACGTTTCTGCATAATTTAATGATTTTATCTTTGGTGCATCCTCAATATCTTTATTAAATGCATTACCATCTTCTGGTGCTACATCATCCATTACAGTATCGCCGTCATCTAATTCCGTAGAAGCTGGTTCTATGCCATAACGCTCTCTTTTTGCTGCAATGTCAGCCAATGTTTCTAAGAAATTGCTATTATATTCATTTCCATACATAGGCTCTTCTAAATCACCGCGCTCATCTTTATCGTATTCACTATTAGTGCCTAATCTTGCTGCTGGACTTAATTGCTTATCTAAAGCCTTTTCGTCAATATCATTCAATGCGTTAAGACGCTGTGTTTCTATTTCAAGGGGATCATTCTCGCCACGAACAACGATGAAATTCTCTGATATATTTAAAGCCAATTTAAGTTCTTGTCTTAATACATATGCACTAACAGGCAACCCACAACGAATGTCAATAATCCATACCTCTGCATTATTGATATCTTGGAACTCTAAGGGATGACGTTGTCTGATTGTTTTTGTTGGATTAGTTATATCCAATAATACGTATTTTTGTAAAACGCGCTCTATCATTTCAACTTCATCGGAACCCATTGGAACGACGGATTTAATACGAAGGCTATAAATGTTCTCTTGTTCTTGTACGTAATCTCTAAATGTTTTATGAACGACCATATTTTAAATCCATATATTTATGTTGTTATACTATTTATATTTATAATAAAACGCCGTTTAATATCATTTTTATTTTTCAGATTTTTCAAAATCTTCTTTAAATATATCATATAGTTCCGGCAAGGTGGTTTCTATCGACTGTTTTCTAATTCGATCATATACTTTGGTGCTTTTTATAAAAAGATCATGATTTTCATCAGTTGCCACATTCTGATCGTTCAATTCATTAATAACGACTGATAAACTTGAACGTTTGATTAAATGTTCATCAAAACCAACACCTTCGGCGATTTCCAATAGTTTTTGTATCACTTCTTGACGACGTTCTATCGGTAATAAATTTATACATTGATGTTCTGGATGATATACAATGTTAAAAAATATTCGCGCATTATGATCAAGACCGCAAAACCTATCCAACGGATCAGGCACAGTATAAATCCACGATATTACATCATGTAAATATAAAATATTATATATATTAGCAGTACATAAAGTATGTATATTCAATATATTTCCATCTGGGATATCCATAGTTAAACATCGATTGATATTTCGTTCTATTATACTCCATTTACTTGGAAATCTAATATATTCTGTAACAACATCGACGCCATCAATGCTTATATAAAGATTCACACACTTAAATTGCTTCAATAAATTGAAAAAATCATCATTGGTGTTAGTCATATTAGTAGCAATGTCTATTATAAGCTGATCGTTATATCCTTCATCAATGCACCACTTCAATAATTTATGAACATTTTTAATAATAGACGTTTCGCCACCAAGTAAATTTATTCTTCTAATATTTGGCATAATTTGTCTTAATTGTTCTTGCATTATATCACTATCAAACCAATTCGATGTTCCAAAATCTTGCAAATATGGCATAATATCAGTCAATTCTTCATTATTCGATATTTCTTTACCAATCAATGAACTAGAATCACTGTAACACATTCTACATTTTAAATTACATAAATTAGATGGGCGAATATCCAAAAATACCGGCGTGTGTTTATTATTTCCTGTATCAACATTAATGGAAAAATCTTTATCTAAAGTACAAATAGATTCATTACTAAACATTCTCTTAGAACTTCCACCAGCTTCTTCTATATCGTAACATCTCTGACATTCTTCTATTTTTTCACCATTAATCATTTTCTGTCTAATATCTTTAAAATAATCACTAGTCCAAATATCATTATGAATATCTTTAGGATATATTTTTTGTGGATGTTGACCTTTTTCATCACCTGTTATGGGATTTAAACTAACACAACACAATCTATTTTCACCCATTGCTCCCATAAATAATGACGTAAAAGGGTCTAAACACATGGATTTATTTTTTGGTATATATTTTCTAGAAATCATTAAAATCGCCTTCACCGTTATATGACGCATCAAACGACATATTTTTTTGTAAACCGTCTATCATCATTTCATGTATTGGAATATGATTAAATCGATGAATTATATTATATTTAAATTTTCCGTCATCATCAACCGCAAATGATAAAGTAGAATTATATTGACATCCTATGACATCACCAAATTCTGCGTTGTCTTTTTCAGCATCAAACGCTAATTCTAAATCAAACGCACCAAATGCTTTATATATAGACCATAAAAATGGAAAATATTCATTTGCTACATCACTTGAAAATGAATCACCATCTGATATATGATATAAATCTATATCTGGCAATGGTTCCATTCGTTCAACGTCACTTTTTTCATTCTTAATGTTAATTTTAAATTGATCTACCAAATAAGGATGTAGTTGCCCATTTATCATCGAGGCATCTGTGTTATTCTCTATAATCATCAACCATATATGGAATAATCTAACTCGTAAAAATCTATGTAATTTTGTATTTTTGTATTCACTTGTATACCACGAATCTAAAAATGTATCATATTCTGGCAATATACCAAAATCTTCTCTTCTATCATATAATGGCGTGTTGGGTGATATTCCACAACCCATTCCTGGTGATATAGCATGTATCCACTCACGACAATTATATACCAACACCAATGTATGATAATATTCCAATTTTCCTTCTGTTGGGAAGCCCAAAACCCAATTAGTATGATTTGCAATACGCGCCAAATACCCATCTTTTAAATTTTGTTCAATTACAGGCAATTTAATCTTTTTTTCCATATCACCCAATACTTTCATAGACCCACTTTCAATGCCAAATGATAAACAAGTGCATCCAGCCTTTCTTACTTTTTTTAGAAAATCAAGGTCCATTCGTGCATCGCATCTCGCATACCCATTCCATTCAATATTTAATTCATTAGATATGATACCATCAACTAATAATCCAAATTCTTTTAAATTGCCGTTTATTAAACTATCAATGAACCAAAAATGTGATATACCATACTTCTCTATTTGTTCTTCCATTTCCGCAATAATTGAATCAGAGGAGCGCCATCTATATTTCCAAAACCACGTTTCCGTACAAAATGTGCATTTTGCTATACAACCACGCGAAGTCTCGATAGACACACCGTTACGTTCGGTATATAAATCGAAATTGAAGTCGCTATAATCTGGTGATGGAATTCTGTTTATATCTAATTTTGTTCGCAATTTGCCAACAATTTTTGTCTCATCAGTTTTATGTATTTCTTCTTTTTTATACGATTCCATTATATCAAGTATTTTATCTTCGCCTTCACCGACGACTACATAATCTATAAATTTCTCTGGTTTAAATTCTAAAAAACACTCTGGACCACCACATACAATTGTTAAGTTTGGATTTATTTCCTTCATTTTTTTCATCATATAAAAACTGCATGCAATATTAGTTGTATATAAACTAAAACCAACTATGTCGGGCTTATTAATTAATATTTCTTCAATTTTATCATCAATAAAATCTTGTATTAATGGAAATATAACTTCATTAAAATGACGAACATGCCAATGAAAATATTTTTCACCCGACCAATAATCTACATCTGTGCAAGACATAAGATATTCACGGGTATCAACATTAACATCATGAACAAATACATTATATCCATCCTGTCTTAACACCGCAGAAATACGTGATATATTATAAGGAGGAAAATAAACACCCCATGATGGACAAACAACCAATGATACTATATCGGTTTTTGGCGTGTCATCTTTCTTTTTTGGTATTTTTACCATTTCTACGACATTATTCATTAAATTAATTCCTTTTTATTGACTATTATACAACACTAAAAACTAAACTAATATATGTTTTTAAACTGATAATTATTCATCTACTGAGTCTACATCTACAACTTCATCTTCTGACATCATTTGTTTTATCAATGCATTGCGATCAGCGATAACTTCAGCGCCGCTGTTAAGACTATTAACGGTATCGTCATCCACTTTCAATCTAGCTGCATCTAATTTAAGTTTAGCTGCCTCTAATTTCCTTTTTTCTTTTGAATCAGATGCCTTAAGTGCCAATGTTAAGTGTTGTCCTGATACTTCAAACATTCTCGCACTTCTACTAGGCTCTGTATTACGTGCTACATCTGCTATTTCTTCTTGTAATGCTAATGCTTTTTTTCTAATATCCTCGGTTTCATTAGAATGTTCGCTATCAACATGCATAATAGAAGTATTATTTTGCGGTAATGTTACTTCTTTTGGTGCGTCTTCTTTTATTTCATCTATATGCGGTATATCCAAAAAATCATCTATATGTTCTGTCATTTAATTTTCCTTTTTCTTGGTTTGCTGGCTGGTTTTTGTGTAAACATGTCAGTTTCGTTCATTACACGAAACCTCATGCCATTTTTTTTAGCCCATGCCATTGCGGCGTGCCATTTTATTTTATTTAACGCTAGAGCCGCTTTACTGTCACGCGACGTTGCTTTCTCATCAATAGATTGTTTTAATGGTTTTATTTCTATTATTTCTACAATGGTATTTCCATTTCTATCCACATAATTTAATAAAAAATCAGGTATATATATTGTCGATTTTTGTGAAAATGGATTGAAATATGGTATTCTAATACTTTCACTTGCCCATTGTTGGATGTTTGGATGGGTGTCGCACTTTTGCATTAGCACATTTTCCCATGAGCTTCGGTATATTATAGGATAGGTGCCAATATATTTTTCAGGATTTTTTGGGGTAAACTCCCCCTTAGCCCATTTATCACGTTTAGCCATAATAACTATTTATTATAGATATTATTACGATGAACCAGTTTCTGCGTCTAACATTCTTTTATTATTGTTTAAAGTTTCAGGATTTTCCCATGGCAACTTTACATTATTTCGAACACCTAGTGCACTATTGGGTGATCTCATTGAATTCATAACGGTAGCGCCCTTTCCTGTAAGTCTATATGTGCTGTTAGGAAGTTTATTAACGATGGTATTTGCATATATACTATCAGTTTCTATCGAATCAACAAATACCGCAACACCATCCACAAAACCTTCTCGTATTGCTAGTGCCGATGCAGAACCCAATGATCGACTGAATTCAGATGATGCGCTACTATTGGTTATAGTAGTTACACCCGGTGATACAACTTGTTCAGTAGAAACAACGCTTGTATTCAATACCGAAGCTGCACTATCTATTTTTAATGAATCTATACCAGTATTACGCGGTAATGTTTCACCTGTTAATACACTAAATGTTGTTCGACTTATAGGCCGTCCAAAATTATTAATTGTATTTTTAACACCAGTTTCCTTTTCTATCGCGTCAGTAGAAGGAGTGCTACCGCTTGCAATAGTTAAATTTGATAAACTACTAGCGTCAGTAGAAGACTGTACTCCTAACACTATATTATCAGAAATAACTTTACCACCAGTTGTCACTTTTGTTTGTTCTTTAAATGTTACCATAATTACGTACCACCAACATCAATTCTTGTTCTTCCTTGTGGATCATAATAATCTGAAAGGAAGTCAAATTCATCTTCATGTCCTTCTACATTAGTTGGGTCTAAATTATATATAACACCCTCATAATCAAATGATATACGAATACCAGTTCCTACGCGACCTTCAGCATAATCATTGTTATCGTGATCGAATATCGTTATAATAGGTCTAACAAATTGCATAGATGTAAATTCTTGTCCGTAAAACTGTATTAACTCAATAGATTCAATTAAATGCATATTAACCGATCCACCAGCAAAATTTCCACGATAACCCCATCCATTTTCATTCTGTTGTCCGTTTACAAAATCGCGGGTGACCATATCATTGCGCCAATCTAACGTTGATTCTCTACCACCGTCGCCATAATAGTATTTAAAATAATCATTCCAAAATCTCATTACTTTATCACCAACATCGTCATGAAAATTAATAGTCATCGGATTATAATCTATACCCGTCTGCACTACACGTTTCTTATTATATTGATTTAACGTTTCAGATTGTATATTAAACTTTGGTTTATCGATCTGTTTAATTTGAAATATGACATCATTTTTGATATTATCAAATGCACTTTTGTCGCCAAGTTGTGCGGCTGCATCAAGTGCGGTTTTTGATATCCTAAATCGTGCAAAGAATAAAAATTTTGGTTTTGGTATTAATGCAGTTCGGGTGAATCCAGGAGCATTCGAATCAGATATTTTAAAGTTTTGAGCACCATATTGGCTCTCTCTAAATAATAACCGCCTTCCAAATTTGTCTGTTAAATCACCACCACGTGCCATATTCTATTAACCCGAACCATTTCCAGCAGCAGCGCCAGGAGCAGCAGCACCAGATGTGAAGTTGATGCCAGTTTCAACAAATGCATCAAGCATTGTAGCATTATCAAATCTAACTTGCATTGTGATCATTTGAACGTCTGCACCAGCAGCATAATCAAGCGAATCGTAATCAACGTTTTGTAACCAACATCCTTCCAAAGTCCAATCTTCTTGAACAACATCATTTCCGCCGTCAAGAGTTTGAATATTCATAGTGAATTTATAATTAACACCGGCAGCAGGGGCTGTTTGTTCGAAGTGATTAACTTGTTTTTGCATTTGATGCCCAACAAGTTTACTAACACTGTTGGAAATATCATCACGAACAACTAATGTAACCATTTCCCACGTATGTTTACCAGCAACCCACGCTTTTGACATATAACTATCAAGCATAACTTCTTCAAAACTGATTTTGGGCTTTGTTACATTCATAACTTGTCGTGTTAAATTCGATTGCTCATTGGTTGGACCGAAATTTTGGGTCAACACACGGAATCGGTATTTTAATTTAGGCTGTAATATGCCACCACGGGTGCTATCACCTGTTTGTAGCGGAACGCCAAATTTATCTAAAGTAGCCATAATATATTATCCTCAAATATAATGTTTTTATACTAATATTTATTGTTTTTTTTAAAAAACCGTTAACACCCTATATAAAAAACCCATTCCTAACAAAAGGAATGGGTTTTTTATTGGTTATTTTATTATATATTATATATTATATATCATCGCCTGTATTCAATATACGAATAGGTATATATATAAATTCGATTGCTTTAATCGGTTTAAGTGCAACATCAATCCATAATTCGTTACGATCAATACGCAATGGTGTGTTATTAGTCTCATCAACTCTTACACCAAAGTCAAATAATGCACGCTTGCCCATCAAATCACCTAAGAAACGCTCAACTGTAATACGAACTGCATCACGTGTTTGTTGATCATTAGGTTCAAACAAGTATGGTTGAACCAATTCGTTAAGATTGTATCTAACATAGTTCATTAATCGTGCTACGTTAATACGATCTAATGCGCTATCCAATGGATTTAATGTTTTTTGTCCGAACATAACCAATCCACGATTCGGTCTAGCCGAAATAGGGTTAATATTGTTAAGATATAGAACATCGCGCTGACCTTGATTTAATATAACCTGCTGGAACTCACCTTCAGTATTCAAATATCCAACACTTTGTGCATTAGAAACCAAACCGCGCTGATAACCCGCTGGTGCAAACCATGGGAAAGCAACCTGATCATTGAAAGCCAATGTTCTAAGAGCCATTGTGCTTGGTGGAATCATAACTTCAGAACCATCTATATTGGTGCTTAAGCCCCATGGATACCATTGTGCAACATATGCACTAGATACACCCGCAGTTCTTCCATCTTCACCATTAACTGGATTGCCAGATGCTCCAGTTGCGTAGTTTTGTATGCTACTACCATCCGGCGCAAGTCTTGATGGTGTATCACCAACAATAAATGCGATTTCTTTGTTATCGACATTCAATGTAATCATTTCATCAATAACGTCAGGATATGCAGGGCATGCCATTAAGTTAAAGAATATAAATTCAGAACGAATATCTTCATTTGAAGCAAATACAGATTGCATAGATTGAACGATTACTGCACGTTGTGCTTTACGTCCCATATATGGTGATCCGTCAGTCTTAAGACCACTTTCTGTTACCCATCTGTCACTAGTTGCAGTATTACTTGTTCCTGCACCACCAACCAACACGGCATCATCTGTGTGATTGTTAACCCATTTTTTAACATTCAATGAACTAAATCTCATATTGAACAATAGCATTCCTGCTGGATACAACAATGGCTCTGGTGCATCACCGTCAATTAAGTTACTAGACAAACCTGGAACAGAGTCTGTGCCTGCTGGACCGCCAATTTCTCTTGCATCGCCAAAAATTATACCTTGATCTGTAGTTTGATCCGCATTGTCAACCAATACCCATTCTGATGTAGAAACAAACCAACGATAAATTTTTGGATATTCTTCTACATCTGTGGTATCGATCCATAAATCATTATCAACCAACGCAGTTCCATCGGATTGAAATACTGGTGCAGTTCCTGAAAGAATAACACCGTTTGGATCGGTACTTGGATATCTATTAACATAACCCAACCAATTGCTACCATCACTCGTCATAATATCAACTTGGAATTCTGTATTATACCATAGCACACCTTCTACTGCTTCGGTTGTTGGAACTACTAAATTAGCTTCATATACCAATGAAACCCAATTGGTTCCATCATAACGTTTAATGTCATGTGTTGAATTAGTTGGATCATAGTCTACAAATAAACTACCAGCCACTAAATTAGTTCCATAGAATGTTTCTGCATCTGTTTCAGATGCATATAATGGTGCAAATATTTCAGTAAAAAGTTGTGTTGTTGAATTATATAATTTAACTTTATAATCAACGCCCAAATTTGGTGTAGTTGTTTTAACCCATACAGCCTGATCGTTAAATACTGGCAATATATTACCAACACCACCAGTATGTGGGGTATAAGTCACGGTTGCTGGACCCGAGCCGCCGCCAACAAGGCTGGTTGAACCTTTAGCAGTTATCCAATCAGCAGAGCCTACACGATACCACGTTCCGGCGATTTTTTCTAATAATCCAAGAGCACTATTGCCGATATCGATAGCAAAATTACCATCATCACCTTGTGCATCTACAATTGAACTATCTATTGCTGGAACATCTAAATCTAATAACAATGGAACATTATGTACCCATTGTGTTAAGTCGCCTTGAAATACACCAAACTGTGTAGTTGTTAAGTCAAACCAATATGTTCCATTTACTGGAGGGCCAACAGGGGGAACATCGCGTGGCTCTAATTCTTCCATTGGAATGTCTGCACGTATTACATACGCACGATCTGCTATTCCAAAATATTGCATTGCGGCATGTAATCCATATTCATTAAGTTCATTACCATGGCTGGGCGTTCCTGCTTCTTCAACAAAGACCGGCTCTCCAAATGTTTGAATCAATTCACGTTGACTTGTCACTAAAGTCAATTTTCCTGCCACGTCAGGAACTGTGCCTGGAGCAAGAGATGATTCAACTGAAAAATCTGAATCGTTTGGGTTAGCCTTGTTCGATCTAGTAGCAAATACAATAAGTGGTATGGTTCCTTGCCCAGCAGTAGGGTAGAATGACTCATCCGTTATTGTAATTGATGCACCGGGTGATACTAATTGTGGCATAGCGTTGTTATCCTCTTATTTTCCAACCAAATTCTATATGTATTTATTTTTTATCTGGTTTTGTCTGTGTTTTATATTATGTTATAATTTTCCACGTTCCTGGTTTGTATGTCCCATCGACTGCGAACTCCCAATCCTTTTTTTCTGGGTTCCATCGCAATTGTTTATTAGTGAATACATTAAGCACAACTTGTTTGGTGTCTGCCACTACAGCGGTGCTATCAAACGACACAATCCACACCGTTCCGGTGTATTCTATAATGCTATTAACTTCAGCAGTTATATCTCCCCATATCGATCCAGTTGCGGTTATGTTATCGGCGATCAAATACCTCTGACCCAAAGCAGCAGCAGGCAAACCGTCACCAGGAAATTTAGCCGATGGGTCAGTAATGGCGTCCACTGGTGTAAGTGTATCTTGCGGTAGTGTATCTTCATCAATAGTCCATAATAATATATTACTTTCTGTTGTATGGAACGCAATACTCCCCTGTATACCATCAGAATCGCCAAATTTTGTTTTTATTTCTAAATTATTTGTTTTATTATCACTGAAATTGCTATATTTATATAATAATTTACTCCAATCATATATCTCATTATTCAAATCTACATCTGAACCATTATCACCTAACAATTTTATTTCATTACCAGTTACATCTATTATATGATTGCCCGGAGTAATAATACTTTGATATAAATTATCACCCTCACTCCACGAAAAATCTGAATCATCGACGGGTAGTTCATCCACGGTACTCATATTAGTAACGATGGTTTCAATCGCACGTCGGCGTGATTGTTCTGCTGGTGGATTAATCCAATAAGGAATATTAAATCTCATTGTAGAGATATCAATCTGTTCATCCGTTCCCATTGGTATTGATCTCGACGTCCATGTTATATCATCTTCTAATGTAGCAAATGTAATAGCAGACCAATCCAATGGATTATCACCTGTTTGAATATCGACAGATGGATTAAATAATGTCATTAATTGTTCCAATAATTGCATTTTTTGATCTTGGTTGCTTGTCCATATATCCAATTGAAATGTAAAATCATATGGAACAGACATATATCTCTTAACGGTAAATCTATCACCTAAATTTTCTGTATACAAACCAGTATCATTATCAAATTCACGTTCATCCACAAGATCGGTTTCAACATGTGTGGGATTTTGTCGCCTTGACGGTGCGGCACTTATACCTGCTATATGAACACTCATTAATGGTGTATAAAGCATTGTATTTTCTGAACCTTTTCTCATTATCTGAGAAACCATTCGTGATGGTTCACCCCATCTACATGGTGCATCTCTTACTTGCACTACACCATCTGCATTTTCACCAGTATGCACTACAAATCCACCAAGCATTCTACATACTTGAATTATTAATCTTCTTATTTGGTGGTCATAAAAATAATCTGCCATTAACTTACCTCGTCTGGTCCCGGTTTGTTTCTATGTGGGACAATTTTACTTACTGCAACTTTTGAATCTATTGGTCCGTCGGCAGTATCGACTGTATTTCTGTTATTCAAGAACTGTAATAATGTTCTATTTGCTGTAGTCCATTTTTCACGCCAATCAACTTCGGTTCTAATCCATGATGATCCTTCTCTTTTATATAAAACATCAGGAGAATAATCTGTTCGTAAAAACCATGATCCATCAGGTGGGAGTTCTGGAAACTCTGAACCGGAACCTAATAATGTTGCACCATTTGGTGCTTCACCGTCGGTCATGAATAAATGTGGCAATCCTTGTTCATTATGCTCTGAAACCCATAATTGTGAATGTTCTAAATTGCGATTGGGGACATCGCGTTCCGCTTCTGCTATAATCGCATCGGCTATTTCTTTTTCAATTGGGCCAGTACTTATTAAATCGGATAACGAAACACCAGTATCGCCCAAATTGCCATCATCGTCGGCATCAGTGCCATCAAAACATGATGGATATCCATCATTAAAACTACCAATATCACGTTCAAGTAAATCTCTGTATTCTTGGCTGTCTGATAATGGACTTATCTTAACTCTCCATATATGCGGATACCACGTGGGGCTAAATCCCTCAGATGATCTACTTGCATCTTCAATTTTATATAACTTTGGTATAGCATATGTATCACTTATTCCATCATCTTCGCCGTCCAATACTAAATCGTCGCGTAAATGTGGAACTTCTAATACATCACCAGCGATAAGTTTTCTTCCAACCAAATCAACCATGTCATTAAGGTGAAATTGTATGAATAATGTATCACCGCTTAAAAATAAACCAAATTGACTTAAGTCGAAATCATTATCTTGAACATTATACGAACCCATTAATGAATATATATTTTTATCATAAACTCTGTCGCGATTTTCCAATAATAACATGTCTTGAATATTAGTTGCGGCATCGCCCGGATAACTAGGCTGTGTTGGATTGGTGCCACCACCTTGATTAACTGTGCCAACGTATTTATGCACCATAAACTCCGTGCCGCCCACATTGAACATTTCACTTATAGTTCTATCGAAGAACTTATAATCATTACCTTTTTTTCGATTCCATAAGCGCAGTTTTGACATTACACATCCTTTTTGTCTACATTTCGTCTATTTTGGGGTTTTGGTTTTGGGGTTATAACTCTCTCAAGTTTTAACATTTTTATTCTATCATTGGGAACATATCGCCATGTCTCACCGCGACCATTTTTTATTTCAAATATGGTATTTCTTAAACCAACTTTTATAATAACCGCTTCTTCACCATCAATAAAAACATGATGTCCTTCAGAAAAATCACGATTCATATAAAAGAAAAATCCAGCAACAAATGTTGTTATAAAATCTTTAACAACTAATGCAACGGTGATAGATATTAAAGCGGTAATCCATAAAATGGCATCAGCACCTAAAGTTATTTCTGGTATCATAGTTTATCCTTCCAATAAAATTGCTTCATCGGCGGATTCAGAAGGGGTTTTACCTTCTAACCATGCATCACTCCATTCATAATCAAAATCAAAAGTCTCACGTCCTTCATTTATTAAAAGGTATCGTTCAACGTTATTCATAAAATCGTCAAATTTGCCGTCTTCTAGTGACAACGTTTCCTCTAATAGAACATCATCACTAGCATCTTCTTCAAATAAAACCATATCACCCGATCTAATCATAGAAGTCATATCATGCTTTGATATATATTCTTCTGTATCTGCACTATATTCTAAAAATCCATTGCGTATAAACCAATGATTTTCTTCTTCTTCGACTAATTGTGCCCATCTTAATCCATTATCATAGATATATGTATCACCAGCAATAGCTCCTGCTGTAGACACACCAAAACTAACGGAATCGTCATCATTTTGACTTTCGTTAATAGGAAAATTCCCTTGTACTATATTTAAGTACTCTTGTATGTCATCGCAACTACTATCTGTCATGATTACCCTATAATGAATGAAAGTGGCATTTCACCCGAACCTAATTCTAATATTTCTGTTTCTAAACGATCTATATCTGATATACCTTCGTTTTTTATTTGATCACCATTCAAGGTTGTTCCACCTTGAGGACCGATAATCTGTGAAAATTTACCACGACCTTCACCTAACATAACTTTTGCACGCGCAACCGCGTAATCTACGACCCAAGGCTTGGCATATATATCATCAATGATTGAATCATCGTTTCTATTATAATAACACCACAGTAATACCGATTCTGGTCCACGTATATTTCTTACAATTTCTAATCTATGATTGCTTGGTTGCCATGTAAACATAACGTGCTCGCCAAACATCGTTCCAATCAATTCTTGATATTCTGTAAACAGTCTATAAGTAGCCAAGCCACCTTGACGTCCAGCTTCAAGTAAATAAAAGTTGGTTGCTGAAGCACCAAATGGATCAAATGTGACACCACCTTGTGTCCTGCCTATTCCGCGTCTAAATATCTCGCGAACTTCAACTATTTCTTTTGGTAAGTAATATTCTGTTTTATCTTCCTGTAATTCAAGGAAAAAATAACCTTCATCAACGGAATTTGAACTTCGTTGCTTATATTTATCCAAAGTTGTTAGAATGCATTCTTCCAAATCTTCTGGACCTAACTCAACGTCGATTATTCGCCCCGCAAGACGTGAAATAATACGATCAGCTAAATTTTTGCGAATTTCACTCATATAAATGACTCCAGATATACATTACCTATTGTATTTATATAAAAATGGCGGTTAGAATCAACTAACCGCCTAATATACCATATATTTTTATCTTTTTATTTTTTATATATGCCTTCGATATATGTTTCTCCAGATTGATTTAAATCTCTTGAGCCAATCGCTGCATAAATACCATTTGGTTTACCTACTTTTTTATTGGAAAATGCCATATTTTCCTCCATTGTAAACCAACATCCATATTTCGGTGAATAACTATATAATTCACGTTCAAGTTGATCATATAATATCATATTAAAATCCATATCACCATTCATCCTTCGATACATATCTAAATAAAATTGCATTGCCCATGCGGTTCCACCGTTGACTCCTAATCTATCCTTTCTATCATTTATCAAATGATATTTTCGATCAAATCCTTGGTTTGGGTCATACTTGATTGCTTTTTCATTTAACGAACCAACTACATATACCGAATCGGCATATTTAACTTGATACCAACTCCGTTTTAGAAGGTTAACGATATATGGCTTATTAAAACTTAGTTTTCTTTTAAGTGTCGCATTAGCTTCTACGAGATATTCGTCAGATTTTGATAAATCTTCATCATTTAGAATATATGTGTTATCATTATCATGCGATTTATGCCCTTTAAACGACCAATGAACCACCTGATGACCAACAGATAGGGCAGCATTACCCCACGCAACATCAGCCCCTGCTGCCCCACCACTAAGGCACACATCATCTGCTATTTTACCAATAAATGGTATATCTGATGGAGTTATTGATGTCACAAATCTAATCCAAGTTGGATTTCAGAAGCTTCAAGCAATTTATCAGAAATTTCAACCATTGTTTTTTCTAAATCTTTAAGTGTGCCATCATTTGATATATTTTCATCAAAATTACACCCAATCCATGCGGTTTCGCTTTCATGTGGTATAGATTTTGTAGCACGTCGTTGGCGTATCATGCGCAAGTCTTCTTCATCACACATGCCTTTATTAAAAAATAGCATCTGTTGATACCATTCAGGGTCTGCCCCGCGTGTAATGCGCAGTACGCGCCCACCCAATTTGCGTATCATATCTATTTCATTAGGAAATCTACAATCAGTGATAACAGTATTAGGTTTTTTTGCGTCCAACCAACGTCTTTCAACACCAGCAGTCCATATTACTTCACCAAATATGTTACGCCCTGCTTCAGTTCCAACCATTTGCAGTGCTTGTCGTGGTGTAAAATTCTTAATATCAAGTTTCTTAGACCAATATCTATCTGGCTGTTCTCTAAAATGCCTTGATTCATCTGTTTTTCCTTCAAGCATCTCGCGATCCCATCCAAATATCACCGAAGCAACATCTTTAACTGATTTTGCAAAACTATCTGTCGTGAAACCATTATTTTTAACTAATAAATCGCCTATAGCACCCTTACCGGAGCCAATAAAACCAACAACACCTACTAACATATTATTTTTCCTTATTTTTATCGATTATTTTCTTATCTGAATTATATTGTTCGTCCGTCATCCAAAAATCAAATTCATTTGACATATCTATTAACGATTGTTCTTCTAACCATTGAATTTTTCTAAACATGGCGTATGCTTCAGCGCCATCTCTTGTTGTAAATGCAGCATGATTATTATATATATTTGGTATAATGTTCAAATCTCGCAAACATAATGCTTTAAATTCATCATCATTGCATATACATACGGGATTTTCTAAACTATCTATTGATAATACGTCATAATTATTCAATATTTCACCATCTTTTGATCGTATTTCATCAATACTCATATCAAAAATATAACCATTGCCTATATCTTGGTCTTTACCGAATGGCGAAAGAACTATATAAACAGTTTCACCCAAAACATTAAATAATTCACTTGGTTGTGTTATTCTATCAGGGTGATTACCCATAAATCTATCATTAACTACCTGTATTTGCTCCGACAACGTCATGTCAGCAAAAGTATTGTCACTCATTTAATATACTCCATATTAATATTGTATTATAATATATTATTTCATACTGGTAGGTCAATATATTTCACGCCCAACGCAAAATAAATGCCATTTTATCATATAAATCTTGAAATCCCATAGTATTTGAATCATTCCATCCAGTTCTTAACCACATACAACTCCCTGTGAGATTTTCTTCACACCATTCTTCTATTTCTTCTCGCGCTTCTTTAGATAACGTTCGTTCTAATGTATATGTTTTCTTTAAACATAATTTAGTTTTTCTTTTTTGTTTTCGTAGATATTTTGACATATTTAATCACTTATTTCATCTAAAAAGTCCCGCATGGCTATCTCTTTATCCTCTTCATTTATTAAATCCATCAACACATGGTATATAAACTCTACAATTGTGCCACCATCACGTTTTTCTATTTCACGGCTTATATCCATAGCATATACTGCTATTCGTAAATCATAATAATCATCAAGTTCTACAAATTTAACTCGATATGATTCCCATTCATCATCACAGAGGTCTTCACATAAATAAAACTCTACTGTAAATTTATCATGCTCATATGGAATATCTACATCTTCATTGTATTTAGATTTGATATCATCTGAAATATCCCATGATAATATATGTTTAAGTTTTTTCATGATCCAGCAAACATATATAATATGTAATCATCTTCGTGTTCAAACATTACACATCCAAACGCGTTTTCCGTCCATCTACCACGAATATTGCATTCAATCCATTTTCGTTGTTGTTGTGATAATGTATAAATATCTGTTCGATACCAATAACTAGTTATTGCAAACCACCCCGATGATTGTCGCGTTATATAATTCATTTCAAATTTTTATCCATCCCATGATGCCCAAGCGTTATATCATCTACGTTGTCAATAATTAATATTACGTTAGCTTTATAATCCATAAACACTTCAATTTTTGGATATACTATTTCTATACTACTCAATAAACTCAATGAATACAAAGTTGTAAGTTTTGGTTTTTTATTTATGTCCATCGTAATTTAAAAGCCATCGCGTCCTCAACTAAATGCAAAAATACTATAGCCTCTACATTTTTATAATGTGGTGTAGCCCACATCGCCCAATTCCATCCTTTAACGCCATCTTTTGGTACCATAGGGCCATAATTTTCATCACACCAATCAGTAAGACCATCTATCGGATTTTTATGTTTATTGCATATTAAATTAACCGTTTCTTTATCGAAACGTAATTCATATTTGAAGTATTCTAACGGAACGGTTGATCCTTTTTTATACTTTCTACATTTTACTAGTTTCATATCCACCTCAATATAAATGCGACAGAATCTTCATCGTTGGCAAATGTGATATATATTGATGAATCTTTATAATAATAATAATCTTCACAATCTAAATCATAATCACTATTTAGATTTTCACGAATCCATACTTCTATTTCATCATTTAACATAACAAAATACATATTGTTCTTATAATCTTCGTATTCTATATTAAAATGGTCATGTTCGTCAAGTTGAATCATAACCACATCAACTTAAACGCCATCGCGTCCTCTGCATATTTAAACGATATATGTGCACCACTGTTTACATTATTAAACAAATAATATTTATGTATATCATTATCTTTGAACCAATCCAATTTTTCATCATCAATTCTCATAGAACAAACAAGTCTGATATCAGATCGTTTTGTTTTTTTCATACCCATCGTAGTATAAACCCCATAGCGTCCTCCTTGCATTCAAATTGTATTTTAGGTGCATCATATGAATCCCATGAATATTTCCAGTTATTAAAATTATCGTCACACCACTTAATTACATCATTATGTATCACAAGTCCACTGTAAACTATTTTTTCACCATTTGGTAATAACGCAAGACTTGGCTCGATTTCTACAAAATGTTCATCATTTTCAAATACATAAGTCATTATATCCATCGTAATATAAACCCCATAGCGTCCTCTTTAATGTCGAGTTTTATAAAATAATCATGCAACAAACCATCTTTGCCGCACATTGTTTTAACTGGTTTTGAGGTAACAAATTCATATGATATATCATTTTCGTTCAACCATGATACCATATCTTCATTGGGTTTTAAATATTTTAAATCAAACAAGTTATCATCATCTATATTATCAAAAAATCTTTGCATCGTTTCATTATGATTATATAGATTCCACGGTAGGTCAATATAAATCACGTAGACCACCTTAAATATGCCGCCATTGCATCCGTATCATCACGAAATATATACAATGTTCCTCCAACTGCCAATTTTGAATATGGTTTATATTTTAATTCTGATAAACACCATTTTCTTATTAATGTATTATTGCCTTTTATTATTTTAGAATTAAATTTCCAATCATCGCGAGTGAATGTATTAAAATATGTAAGATTAATATTTGCTTTTCTTAATGACGTTATCGCTGTCGGTTCATCTTCTGTTAGATTTTTTACAAATTCTTCGCTGTTATATGAAGAATGTTTCGCCATTTCTCTTCGTCGTGCTATTTTATCTACCTCTTCTTGATAATCATTAACATGTTTGGTTAAATTATACAATTCTTCATCGTATCTACTTGGAAAATTTATACATCTAACCATTTTGCGAACTCCACCATTTATGAATCTTTCTTTGCCATTTTTCAGAGAAATGATTTTCACTGAAGCAAATTAAATAAGCCCATTTTGTTTTAAATCGTTTGAATCCCATAGGATGACCATCTTTTCCATCCTTTGATATGATAGAATAACCGGGTTCTTCGGGGTATACTTTCCATTTGTTTATTATTTCCTTTGAACACTTTTCACATTTCATAATTTACATCCACCTCAATTTAAACGCCATCGCATCACATTCGTTTTTTATAAAAAATGCATGTTCATACATACTAAATGCAATATATTCAGAGTTTATATTTTCATATATCCATAAAGATATTTCAATCATATTTTCTGCAAGTTTTTCATATATAATATCAGCATCACGACAATACGTTACATCATGTTCATCTGACATACCTGTAGCAAGACTTCTACTCACTCCCACCTTTATCCATTTTTGATATACAGATAAAAACTCACTAACATGATACCGTTGATCAAATATAATCATATCCACATCAATTTAAAAGCCATCGCATCTTCGCTATACCTAAACCCATAGAAAAATCTATTATGTTTACCACGATAATTATTAACAATCCATTTTCTATCTCGTTCCATAAATTTATATCTACCTATATTTTCCTTCAACCATTTAGTAATATGACTTTTATATTCACCACTTTCTAATGTTACATCAAACATATGGAAATATATTTGCCTATCATTTGGTGGCAATTGTTTTAATATCATATCCACCTCAACTTGAATGCCATTGAATTCTCTATCGATTTTATTACTAATATCCTTCGTGTGTATTGATCTGTTTTTTCATTCTTATAATCTATATCATTATCAATCAACCATTGAATCGGTGCCTGATCGTCAAATACATATGCAGTATGTGGCATACCTGAAACGACATGATAGGCTTGAATCAATTTAGTAGGCAACGCTACTTCATGACAAGTGAACATATATTCAGTTGAATTTACTTGCATATACACTTAAATCACCATTCTTGTGCCGTATTATGTGTACACTTAGAACTAATTTCTATGTGCCAGTGCCATGTTGCTAGTGTGTTCATAATGATGCCTCTATAATGTTTAACAGTAGCATAGCATAGGGGTGGGCGGGGAGTCTATATTATGTTGTGGTGTTCATTGTAGTCAAAATACGTTTCACTATATCATCACGGAATATAGAACCACGATCAGTCTTAAATCCACGATTATTAAGTTCGCGTGCAATACCTCGATATGTGATTATACCATCCTGCTGGATAGTAAGTATTTCAGGAATGATACGTTGGTATTTTTTCGCGGCGGTTTTTTTCAATGTTTCAGAACGTTTTTCATTTGATTCTGGACTATGAATTCTATCTTGTGCTTTGATGCGTATCTTTTCCAAAGTTTCAAGTGAATGTTTTTTACCATACATTGGATTTTTATCACCTTTCTTTTTCTTACCCATATTTTTTAACCATTCATCACTAAATGGTTCTCGCGTTCTGCCTGTTTGTGCTATTCGTTGGCGCTCTTTTTGTTCCGGTGTTAATTTTTTTCCTAGCATGGCACCAGTTTTACCCCAGTTATAATGATCCTTGCCGCGATACACCGGAACTCTAATGCCTGCTTCTGCTATATTAAACAAAATGCCGTTTTTATCAAAATCCTTTCTACCCCATTTTATTATGAGTTCATCTTCTAAATCATATGCTTCATTTTCAGTAAGATTATCTTTATATTTTTCAACTACTGGCTCTAACCCATCACGTCGGATAGATTGTATTTTATAATGCTTGCGTTTATTTGCTGTTCGTTCTATAGATTCTTTTAGATGGTCATATAAACGCGCACCAGTTCCTTTACCAACATAAAACGGTTGATTATTTCTTGGGTCATAATATATGTATACATAAAATTTATTATTCATAGTAGTATTTATATCATATACACATGAATAAAGTCAACAAAAAAGGCAGGAACCGAAGTTCCTGCCTGAATTTTTGCTTAATGAAAAGCCTATAAGCACAAGGCTTAAAGGAACTTCAAGTTCGCTGTATTGATACCAACCAAACCAACATAATCAGCAGCATTTCCAAGGGAACTGGCCGTGTTCGTCAACTCGATGTATCCGTACCTCGTCATGAAAGAAACTACAGGCTCGAAAGTCTGTGGATCAATTATAACGCCTGAAGATGTCAACGGAACGTATGGGCAGTAATAAGCAGCCGCATCAATTTCGCCTTGACCTTTATAACCAATAAGAACTGGAGTAGAATCACCAGCATATTGATCAACATAAACTCTCATGGAGTTGTTCAATGTTCCAACGAACTTTGTGTTTGTTGGAGCTTCGAATGTACCTTCAGTAGTACGTGCGAACGCGGACGTTGTAGCACTTTGAAGAACAGTTAAAGCAGTTGGTGATATAACACACCAGTTACCAGCACCACGACGTGTTCTGGAAGCAATCAAGTTACTTTGGCGGTTGATCAAAACTGCAAGTGCAGCATGCTCATCACCAACATAAGTAGCTGTACCACTTACGTTACCTTGATCGAAGATGGCTGTTGGAGCACCCGGAAGAGCACGAAGGGAAACCAAGATTTCCTGATCGATTTCAGCAGTGATTTCTTGAGCCAACGCAGCCATAATTTCAGCTTCGATATCAATACCTTGCTGTGCTTGTGCATCTTGTGCAGCTTCGAAAGTCCAACGAGCAGACAATCTACGTGTCTTTGACTCAACGGTTTCTTTCAATACTTGGATGTTCAAGCGATTACCAGGTACACCTTCCAATACTGCTGTAGAAGCAGCACGTGGGTTGTTTCCGTCGCCGTTACCAGCATAGAAACGTGCAATTTCGAATGGGCCTAATGCTTCAGTACCAGCAGTAACAGGCGCACCTGCTCCAGTACCAAATGTGTCAGCATAACGCACACGCAATGTGTGAATTTGACCAACAGGTCCGGTCATTGGCTGTACGCCGATGATTTCGTTAGCGATAACAGTTGGCATAACACGGCGGATAACTGGTAGGATAACCTTGTTCAAGGTTGCTACGTTACCAGCGGATGTTGCACCTGCTGTTGCGGATTCCATAAGCTTTAACTCTGCGCGGGTGTTGTTAAGAACTGTTTCCATAACTTGTTTTTTAGTTCCTTCCAAACCTTCACAAAGTGCTGATCTTGTGGTATCCCAGTTTGATTCAAATAGTTTACTCATTTTTATAAATCTCCTTTAGATTCCTTAGTTCATGCCTGCGAGTCTTTTCATCTCGATGAGTTCAGCAACGTCGCTGGCATCCTCGGAGTCAACACTCTCGGTAAGTTTGTTGTTTTCTTTGTTTCCAGTAATTTCTTTTTTGCCTTCTTGTAAGGGCTTCACAGTGGAAGTCTTACGGCTCAAAGCGGTAGCACCGGCACCGCTAGTAACAGCAGGGATATACTTTCTAAACTGTGCACGAAGATTTTCCGTTTTCACACCTTCAAGTAATTCTGCCATAACGTCTTTTTGGCTTCCAGATAGTTTAGATAGCAATTCATTTGTAACCACAATACGAGTTGCCTTACTTTCTGCAAGTACCTGTTTCTTTTGTGAATCTTTAACCATTTTGGTTGCTGATTCGAATAATGCGGAAGCTTTCTTAAGTTTCTCATCGCTTTCAACGATTTGATCACTAAGTTTTTTAACTTCAACAGATTCGTTAAAGAATGTTGTTTTGTATTCAGCTACAAATGCTTCAAACATTTCGGAACCAAATTTCTTCTGTCTAGAAGCAATGATGTCATCTTTAAACTGTGTCATTTCTGCTTCAAGCATTTTCGGAATTCTGCTTTCGATTAGTTTAGAGCTACGTGCAATAATTTGCTTACGGGTTTCAGCAATCGCTTTCTTCCCTTCTGCAATCATACGCACACGCTGATTACGAAGTGCAACTTTATCTTGATGGAAATCGCCCATTTCTGTAGATAACTGATTAACTACAAAATCGCCCATCTTAGCAACACTTTCGGCAAGTTTTTCGTTGTATTCCACTCTGCATTCGCGAAGTTTCTTAGCAACGGCACGCTTACCTTCTTTGATTTCGCGGCGGTCTGCTTCAAACGCCCCAATTTCGGTTCCTAACGTTTCAAGTACGAATGTTTCTAACATTTGCATTTGTTCTGCTAGTTTTTCTTTAGCATCAATTCTTGCTTTACGAATTTCTTCGGCAAGCTTAACTTGTTGCTCTGTGAGTCTTTTACTATCTGCTACAAATTCAGCGATTTCTACTGACATACCGTCTGTGACCATACGTTCAACAGCTTCCACTAAAACACCTTTATCGTGCTCGTAGCGTGAAGTATATTCTTCACGTAGTTGTGTTTCAATCTCTTCGCGAGCTTCCTTAAGATTAATTTCCCAAGCTTCACTTATCGCTTGCTTGGAAGCATCATCTAAAAGTTCGTTCTCAAGAAGAGGTTTTAAAGCATCATCTTTCATAGTTTAATCTCCTTAAGATTTTAAGTTACCAAACCAGTCCATAACACCTTCCTTAAGGTATTTCTGGGCGGCACGATCATGGTTAACCGCATCTGCTAAGTCTGCTATGTTGTTTCCCCTTGCCTTATAACCTAAAGCTTCATACACGGCAGCATATTGCATGCCTTCGTACATTGCTTCAGGATAAGCGCCCGGAGCGGACGGTTTCGCTACAATGTCAACAGTCACAATTTCAAAATCCGAAACATAACCATTATCATCAACATTTCCCGAACCTCGGGAAGATACACCAAGTCGAACACCTTCTTCGATGAGTGTTTGAACTATATTTCCACATGGGGTAGATAAGATTTTCAACTTGCCTATACCATCTGCACCATCCATTTTCATTTCGGTGATCATATGACTCACTCGGTCTAATCCTACTGTTAGTTCTTCGGGGTGATCGCATTCACCAATAACGCTTTCACCGCTAAGTATTTGTTCTGTTATAGAACCAACCGCACCAGTAATCTCGCCTTTGGAATAAATTCTTCCATTTTGGTTTCTGATATCACCCTGAATAAAACATCCAGTTAAAAACAAGTTTTTCTTACCATTCTTCCCGTCGACAGATTCAGCAACCCATTGTGCTTGCTTACCTGACATCTGTTCTGTTAGTATTCCCATTTTAACTTGTCTTCCTTATTTTTCGTTTCTGCTACCAGCAGAACCAATTATCGATTTTGTGTTGGTTTCTTTGCCAGCAAACTTCTTGCCGCCCTGTTCACCACCATCATTACCACTATTGCTTTCTAATCCACCATGTCCAGAAACTGAACTACGTCCCGGTGTTCCTTCGGCTTTATCGTGATTGTTTTCACCACTATGCGGAAGTTTATCATTGGAAGGTGCAGATTCACGTTTGTATGTGCCATGCTCATCTTGCTTTGATATCATTGTTTTAGGATCAGCTTTTACATCAGATTTGTCTTTATCAGCAACAGTTGATTTCGTGTTGGTTTCTTCGCCAGCATACTTAACGCCGCCTTGTTCACCACCCATGGAAACACTTACTGATTTTAAACCTTCTTCAAGATCAAGAAAATCGTCTTCAGTTAAATCGAAGTCGAATTCTGCTGTTTCGGATAATTTAGAATCATCTTTGTTACCAACATCGGAATTGTGTGCAATACTGGCATTTTTACCATGTGTTCCACCACCGTTAGCATCGGTTCCAGCAGTGCTTTGAACACCATCGCCATGCGATACTGCTTCTTCAACTGCTTCTTCTTTGTTTTCTTCGCCTTCAGCAAAAGGGTTAGATTCTGCGGCAAATTCGTCACCGGTAGCAACGTCATCAACAGCACCAAGTTCAGCACCAAGATCATCGTCAGCCAATTCAGGAACGGCAGCAGTTATTTCTTCAAATTTTGCTTTTAATTCTTCAAGATCGGATAAAGGAACAGTTACTGTTTCGTCCATTTCTGGAGCAGCATCAAGTTCCATATCAGGTGCAACTTCGTCGCCTGCTTCACCTAAATCACCACCACTGAAATATTCATTCATACCTTCTTCAACTTTGTCGTCGGTATCAGTTTCAGCTTCTTCAGTAACTTCTTCATCTTTAGCTTCGGTTACTTCTTCGTCTTTAGTTTCTTCAACTTTCTCGTCGCCTTCAGTGATATCATCATCAATAGCATCTTCTGCCATTAAAGATTCATGAATTGTTTTAGCACTTCCGATGATGAATTTATGAAAACTAGCAGTTGCCTGCTCGCCTTCTTCATTAATCAAAAATTCTAAAGCTTCTTCTAAATGTGTTCTGTTTGTCATTCGAATAATCTCCATTGATTTCTCAGCCTAACGAGAAAGGTAAGAACTATTAATCCTTTAATCACAATTATTTATACAGACAAATAAAAAAAGAGTGATTTAACACCCTTTTTTTAACATTTTATATATTTTGATTGATTTTAAACAGATTCTTCATCATTTGGCACTGAATACATCAGTCCCATCAACTTCTTCCGTTCTTCCATTTCTATTTGCTTGGCTGCTTGTATTAACTTTAATTTATGTATATGTCGTAAACTTATAAGAGGTTTTCTTGATTTATCATAACGATTGCTATTATTCTGTTTACTTAAATCATCTTGTTCTGGATTATTCAACGTCAATGATGCAAGATCAGAAAAATCTTCAAACTCTAACATAATCTCTTTTGGTACAAACTCAGATAATTTCATAACATCAATCCCCTTTCTTATTATTTATATTATAACTCAAGATCGCCACCATCACCGCCTTCATCACCACTTATCGCACTTGCAGAGCCATCACCATCATCATTACCGCCATCTAAATCGATTTCGCCACCTGCATCTGCATCCATACCATCAGATGTAGCACCAGTATCACTGAATGACATATCTTCATCACCAGAGGCTGCAACTTCACCTGCTTCTATCTTGTCAGCATTTTCAATAGCCCACCATTTTTCATTCTCAAGAACATCTTCCATTGTCCACCCAGCATACTTAATCAAACCATATGATTTCGATATATGTTTAATATCAGCAACTTGGCTGTAAACACTTAATACCGCACCATCAACTTCTGTTTGGCGATACTTACTAAAGTTCTGTGGTTCATTCAAAGTTAATTGAAATAGATTCGCATGTATGTTGATACCGCGCTGTTTACAAAACAATTTAAACTCTCTATCAAAGTGAGTTGCCATCATGTTTTGCAATCTTACACAATATTTGGTGAATCGTAACTCTTCGATATACGCCGTTCCTACTCGCCCATCATTAAAGATAGCGCCACCACCATCATCAAAATCTGGCATATAAGAACGAGGAACTCGAAGACCGGTACGGATTTTATGATGGAAATACTTCATATCATCAATCTGACCTAGTTGATCACCTCCTGGTAAAGTTTCAACTCTGGAACCTTTACCATCCGCGTTTTGAGCGAAAAAGTAATCTTCTAGCATAGACATTGGGTTATACGTGGCATCTAACACATTTTGTTGACCGCCGGTTCTGCTAGGGATTCTTTTCTGCTGGATTTCGTTTTTAATACGTTCAAGATATGCCATAGCCCTGTGGTTTGGAAGTCTACCTGTATCAACATAAAATACTCGTCGTTCTGGAGCACGTTGAACACGATATATAATAACCGCGTCTTCGATGAGTTCCATTTGTTTATATACTTTAAATACGTTTTCTAATATAGAAATACCGAAAGGCCAGATATTATCCATTCCTTCTGATAATGACATATGGATAACATTATCTGCATCAACATAATATGCCAATCCAGCACCCGCACCAGTTTGTGCCCCACCAGTTCCCTGTTGGAATCTAGCACCGGGTTGTCTTCCTGCTGTATTTAAAGCACCACCTTGCTGTCCACTAGCCATTGGGCCTGAACTATAACCACGTTGGTCAGATGGTTTCTTTTGATTTCCAGATGCTACTAATGTTTGTAAGTTAGCATCTAAGTCTCTTATAATATATTGTTCTGGTTTCTTACCTTTAGATTCGTCAACCACAACACTGTCTATTTTATCTGGTGAAACCCAATACAATTTATATGTATCAGGGTCACGAATGAAAAATTGATCGCCATATTTTAAAATACTACGAATCATCTTCCACATACGTTTATCTAAATCGTTAACTTGTGTCCACTGCCTCAACATTTGTTGAAGCATATCAGTATCTTCTTCAGTTATTCCTGCGTTCCATGTAAATTTAAATGGCGTGTTGGTATCTTCGTTAATTTCTGACATGGAATCAGCAATAGTATCAAGCGCCATGTTTATTTCAGTATCTAAATCCATGTTATCATATTGTGAATATCTCTCAATACGGTTAGGTTGACCAGAATATACTTCTGGTAGCCAACTTGTGAATCTGTTTGAAAATGAATTAGGGCTTGCTGATGTTATAGGGTCGTCAATAAAACGAGACGCCAACTTTTGACGATTTCGGGTCGACGACGACTGAAAATGTTTTGTCCAGGACATAGATATTCCTTATAATGATTTAAGTTATTTATTACGATCTGTATATACTTTGTGATATAACCAACATAGTAACAATACTATTTAGTCTTGTTATGTTCCAGAACTAGCCATTCCAAAGCTAGGTTGACGTTTTTTTGTCTGTTTTATTTGTTCTTCGCGTGCTTGTTGCGCTTGCTCTGCTAAATCATTCGCTCTAGTCATTTGCTCTAATAACAACTTGGCATACTTTTCACCACTATTAGCTTTCTCTTCTATTATTTTTCTATTTTGTGGTGTAAGTACTCCATCATCAGCCATATCAGCCTTCAAATCATCAGTAGATAAATTCGTTCCGCGCCTTGCTCTTGATAATTGATTATGGTTTAAATCAGGAATAGCTTTTATCTCTTTAAATGATCGTTCTCTTGCTATAGTTACGCGATCTTTCTTTATATCTTCAGGTGATTTATTATCATTAACACCAACGGCGACACTACCAACATCATCGCCAAATGAAAATCCTGGCTTAGGTGCGTCTTTACCAAAAATGCCACCCGTTAATTTATATAATACACTTTCTACATATCCACCAAAATCAAAATTAGTATCAAACATGCTATTAATCGAATCCATTAATAAACTACCAATCGGCCACGTTGTTAGTCCAAGTCTAACACTATTCCACATATTCTCACCAAATCTTGAAATAAATCCACCTAATTCTTCTGAATATGCAACCACTAATGCAATAGCACCACCCAACGCGATAACACCACCAACAACTAGCGCCACTGGGCCTGCTATCGCCGCGCCGCCGAGTGCAAGAGCTATACCGATTATCTTTAATCCAGCAAATATCACCGCAAGAGTGGCTGTACCAGCAATTATAACATCTATATTATCAGCCAAAAACATCATCGATTCACCCAAAGACTGCGTAAATCCTATTATATTTTTAATACTACGTTCAATACCACCTTCACCTATCCATAATGCGAATTTATCACCCCAACTCTGAACTGTTTTAAACGCATCACCCAACGTTGATACAATACTATCCATTCGATCTTTAGTAAATGCGCCCATGATAACATCCATCATATCAGAAAATATAACACCAGCGCCTGTTATAGCAGGCGTGAGACCATTTAATATAGCAAATTGCATTGTTCCAAACGCTTTACCCATATTGGATTGAACGTTTAATAGCGCCTTTGAACCAGCCGACTCGATGGCTTCTTTTCTTGCTATCGCATCAGTTTGTTCTCTCGTCATTCGCGTTGCGTCAAGTATAGCGGAAGCTTGTGTGTCTGAACTATGCATCCATTTTCCTGCGGCTGCACTAACTGCTAGAGCCGCTGAATTATTAGCCACTTCCATTGCACCTACTGCATTAAGAAAATCGGTTCCTCTCATTAATTTCGCTAAGTCTGCTAATGCCAAATTTGCATCATCGCCGCCACCTTGTATTCTTTTCACCATAGACGTCATCGCATTGGCGGTTTCACCGCTGGCAACTGCCGCGATTTTACCCAAATCTGATAAACCTATATTACCAGTAGACATAAATGATCCAACTGCATCAGCCATCAATTCTTTCATAGGATCACCAAATGCTGCCATTTTTAAACCCATAGTTTCCATTGTCTTACTAAATTCTTCACGTTCTGATTTAGACATTCTATTCATCGCTGTGCGAATATTAGAGTTATCTGCAACACCTTTGGCATTTTTAGCCAATTCTTCACGTTGTATACCAGTAGCTTTCGATAATGATGTCAATTCATTCATATATGATCTAAACCCTATCGCCCTTGACGTCTCATCTATTTTCTGCCTATTACCCAAACGAATATTTGTTTCTAAGTAATCAGATAGAAAATCACTGGTTCCTTCAACTGTTAATCCAAACTGCCCAAAATCATCACCCACGCGTCGAATTCTTTTTTGTAATGATAAAAATTCTCCTGTGCCAACCATTTTAACAACTTGACTGTTTTTTGTTAATACCTTAACAAAAGTGTCAAACCCCATGCCAGCATCTGCTGATGCTTTTCTCATTTCTAACAATGAACTATTAAAATTGCTACCTGCATTAATAAGTTCTCTATAACCATCAATTGAGTTTCCTATATATGCACCCAATGCACCGGCTACAGCAGTAAAACTAATCAATCCTATTGTGGACGCACTTACAGATTTGGATAAATCCCAAAAACCTCCAGTAGATTTTTTAACTGCTTCAGTTTCTTCTTCTTTTGCGTTTTTTATTTCATCATTGTTTATAATTGGGCCACCGCCACCGCCAGCACCACCTGTTCGTGAAGGAGAATTGGTAGCATCTTCTACTATTTTAGCAATAGATGGACCAGCACCACCCGAAGCACTAGAACCGCCTGATAAATTTATATTCTTAACTACCTTAGTGAAATCAATTCCACTAGCACCACCAGTACCACTCGCGCCTTTACCTTTAAGTGCACGAGTATTCAGTTCGATCTTCTTTAATAACTCTTCAATTTTCTTAGCGTCGTAATTTTTAAGTTTACCTTCAAGAATTTTTTTTAATTCTTTTTGAGTAGTTTCTGAAGCCCAATCGTTAAAAGAATCATCGCCGCCGCCTAATAATGGATTATCTGTTGCCATGTGTTAAAACCTGTTATAAATAGTTATATAAATAGTTTTGGTTAAGTATTTTGACTAAATCCCAAAACTATTACATTATTATTTATTTGAGGAATAAAATCCATGGTTAATGAACAAAATCCACTATCTGAATTTTTTAGAGGAACTCCTATATATGTACCCCTGCCATCATGTGGTTTTTATAGCGAAAAGGGTGATATCATCACATCGGTAGATGGCGAAATAGAAGTATATCCAATGACTACGGCAGATGAATTATTATTTAAAAGCCCTGATGCATTACTTAACGGTGAATCAGTCGCAAGAGTTATACAAAGTTGCGCACCCGGTATTACAAATGTTCGAGATTTACCAATGAATGACATTGAAGTATTATTATTGGCTATACGACAAGCCACTTATGGCATCCAAATTGATTACTCATCAGAATGTCCAGAATGTCAAACAGAAAAAGAATTCGGTTTAGATATTTCATGGTTGCTATCTAATGCAGACAAATTAGAACCGAATGCACAAGTTAAATTAGAAAATGGTTTAGTTATAAAAATAAAACCATATACTTATACATCATCTGTTAAGGCTGCATTATTGGCATTTAATGAAGGAAAATTCTTACAAATGTTAATGTCTGAAGATTTATCCGATGAAGAAAAAGCAGCAAAAGCAGCAGGTAGTTATAAAAAAGCAGTAGATTTAACAATGGAATTGCTATCATTGAGTATTACCAGTGTTCATAGAGAAGGCAAGTTAGTTACAGACAATCAAGATTTCATAAGCGAGTTTTTAAGTAAAACAAGTAGAAACGATACAAAACAAATAGAAGAAGCCATCAAAAAACTTAATGAAGTAGGCATTCCAAAAGAAATGGAAATTGATTGTGATAATTGTCAACATGAATGGAAAACATCAGTTAACTTCGATCCATCGCATTTTTTCGAACAAAGCTCTTGAATTCGTCTCCAGATGAAATACGCGATTTTATGATCGATCTTTCATTTGAAGCAAGAGCCTTAGAAAAAGAAGTGACGGACATATGTTGGTACATGAGAGGATCGATATCATGGGATCAAGCATGGCGACTTACCGCATCACACAGAGAAACAATTACCAAGAAAATAAAAAGTAATATTGAGACAACAGAAAAGACAGGACTTCCTATAATATAATTTACTTATGTTTAGAGAAAGACTACGTCTTTCTGATGTTCGTCTTTATTCATTTCACTACGTTCATTCATAAAGCCTTTACATCTTTAACATTATGTTCTTATCATTATTATGGTATATTATGATAGGTCTACAATAATAAGCTATGTTACACTTAGTTGAACGTAGTTCAATTCTTATATTGCACTGTTAATTAGACTTTTATCCCCCCTTTATAACACTTAGAAAAGAGTTATAATGGAAGGATTTAGTCTAATCATTTATAAGTTGTTTGCACATAGTATAAGTGAGCTTCTAGTCATTCACTGGAAACGCATAAAGCGCATGGCGGAATCCCTTTACCATCTTTAGTTCCCATAGTCCTGTTGGATTCGGTACTTATATCACGCCGATAAATGACCTGAACGTATTGATATAAGCTGGATGATGTCAATAGCTCAGACAGCGCATCCTTCTTGTTCTACTTTAACCATCAGTCAAAGCCCCTCTTTGTTTATTCTGGCTGGTAGCTGCTCCATTGGGAGAGTGCGTGCGTTTCATTGCTTCATAACACATCATGGCGTCTTGATTATCATCACCATCAGTCATTCTATTCCAGATCATCCTCATACATCAGGATTCATAACCACGGTCTATATCCCGTCGGTAGTTTATTATAGCATGTATGTGTAAGGGTTCTGTGTTAGTATATGTATTAGATTATTGTTCATCTATGATGTTTGTATATGTATTTGTATATGTGTTAGTTAATTATTTCTTTATAAATCTGCTATTCATCTTAGCAATTGGGTTAGGCGTTTCTACGTATTTGAGTAAGTATTTGTCTTCTGTTTGTCTAAAATCAACTTCCCAATTAAGGTTTGTATTTCCTAAATCGAGTTGCGATGGGTCTTTATGTATAATCATGATATTCCATGATTGTAAGTCATTATAATCTGCATCCATGATCAATGGTGTTTTCAACTGTGGGATTTTTATCTCAGTGTGAGTTTCATCTCCGAATTCAGTTGCGGTACGAACCAATGACATCGTTACTTGCGATTTAGCTAATTGTATATGCCGTTTTTGCATTTTATCAACTTCTTCAAGTGTGTACATATTATCATGCGATCTAGTTTGTTTGATATAAAAATTTAAAAATTCATATGCCATATTTTTTCGGGTGTCTGATAACACAATGGCCCGATGTTTACATATTTCGTAGAATACCGCAAGTGTTTCATTTAATCCCACTTCTTTATCACCGGTTATACCAAATAATATATCGCGATATTGTTCTAATGATTTAGGTAATACAACGTTTTTGCTTTTTCTATTTGTTATATCTCGCACATTAAAACCAATCTGCGCCAATTTAACAAATAACAATTTTTGTCTTTCACCTATATTTTCATAAAATGATGGTGATGTCTTTAATCTCGGTTGCATTAATTTAATGAAATTGTTATAAAATTTCATTTCTTCCACAAATAAACTTTTTAATGCATTTTTCTGCGGCGGTGTTGGTAGAATATCTCTATGGTTTGCATAGTTTTTTTGTTTTTGTTGCTTTCTATCAATGCCACGGCTTGACATTTCTTTTAAGTGATTATATTTTGGTTGTGGTGACATTTAATGACCTTGTTAATTTTGTTTATAATATATAATATTGTAATACTTGTCAATATTATTTTTGTTCTTTGAATTGTCTATCTTTTATTACCGTTAACCATGTAGCAAAATCGAAAAATCTCCATGATTGTTCAGTTCCATCTTCTAATTTTTTTGTATAGAATATATGGTTTATTTTTGATATATCCTCACAATGTTCGGCTATTTCGGCTACCATGATACCAGTTGTTATTGAATTTACTTTAGGTGTTGGTATTTTTGCTGATTTTAATAAATCTGTAAATTTTTTCTTAAATGAATATGGTTTCTTCCTTAATTTAAATATTAATAGCGGTTCTTTATTGGTAGTTATGGCATCATCGCATATTTGTCCTAAGAATTCGTCTATTTGTTTACATTCTTCGCCGAAATATAGTTGATGGACACTTATGTCTTCATGATTTTTATTTTCTATCACCCATCTCCATCCTTTAGGAGTTACAATATCGCCAGCCATTATGTCAACCATATCAGCACGAGCAGTTTTTGCTTTATATATATTGGATTTTCCAATCCATGCGCCCGATTGTGGCGTTCGTTCAAAAGATGTAATTCCGGTTGCATCACGTAATAGATCACGCACCTCATACTCAAAATTCTTTCCATATCTTGCAGATTTACTTCCAGCCATTTATTTCATCCATTTATTTCATCTATTAAATCATTATAATAGGTTATATTTTTATTTATCATCCAGATTTTAGAATATACAGAATGTGAAAAATTATTTTTATGTTTTATATCTTTCGGGGTTAATCCATTATTTAAATCATTGATTGTATTTTGATAAAATATTAAATTGTTGATAATTGTTTGTTTGGTTTTTTCACGACCATGGTTAATATTGCGCAATCGTAATTTATCTATCATTTCAGGAGTGTTTAATTTTTTATTCATTATGATGCGATTTTGACGTAATTTTTCTCGGCGTTTTGGTGTATAAGTTTTTTTTAAATTTTTTAAATGACTTTCTGTTTTTGACACTCCTTTCCATTGTTTGCTTGCATTCGTTGCGAATTTTAATTTATTTGTTATTGTATGTGTTTTTCCATAAAATCTGTTTTTCTCACCTTTTACGCTATCACTCATTTTCTTTCTTATTTTATCTGCTTTTTCTTTTCCATAATATTCATCAAATGATAAACCAGATATCGCCACACATCCTCTATTGTTAACTGGAGGTCGAGCACCCAAACATAAATTTGTTAAAATTCCATTTTTATCAAATCTTTTCCGTCCATAATGTTTAATTAATTCTTCCTCGATATCATAAGCATCATTTTCGCTTATATCACGTTCAAAAAATTTAATAGTTGGTTCTAACCCCAATTTATATATTTTTTGAATAGTGTTCCATTTATATATATTATCGGTGCGTTCTTTATTTTCAGATAGATGCGTGAAACATCTTTTTTCTTTCCCTTTACCGATATAAAATGGTTTATTGTTTCTTGGGTCTATTAATGCATAGACATAATATATGTTATCAGACATAATAATTATCCTTATAAGCAGTTGCTATATCTATTTATCATTTTTTCTATTTTTATCATGACCGCATTTGATACAATCATATCTTATATGACTATTTGGTATTTGAAAAAATGATCCATGTTTTGGGCATATTATTTCCACTTTTGTGTGTGCATTGATATATACAACTTTAGAATAGTCATACTTATTACCGTGTTTATTTCTAGCATCTTTTAAAAAATTATCAAAAGTTTTAGTCGCCCCACAGGTTGGACATCCGCTACCATGTGAATGATTATTAGGGCTTTGTAAAAATGAACCATGTTTTTTACAAATAATTTCTATTTTATTATGTGATCCTATATAATCAATTTTTGAATAATCATATTTGTTTCCATGTATACTTTCGAATAAAATTATAATTTCTTCTTTTGTTGATTTTCTACCACTTACCATATTTAATCCTATATATTTGTTTTATTAATTAAGGCTGAACGTCTATTTCGTAATTATAATCAGTGAAATTATTGTTGAAAGTAACCATAAGAACATTGGATACACGTGGTATAAAATCTTCACGATGGCTTATCAAGTATATATTTTTATTATTATTTCTTGATATATTTTTTAAAATATGCAATGCCAGTTCCGCACCTTTTGAATCCATTCCAGAATCTATTAATTCATCCACGAACATAATATTTACTGGAAAATTTAAAGCTTCGTGTACATCTCTGAACGCAAAACTGAAAGCCAACACCAATCTGGTTACTTCACCACCAGATAAATTACCAGCATCATATGAATTACCAGTTTTTATAATATCAACATTCAAGTCTCCGCCGAAATATACTTGATGTGGTAAACCAAGTTCTTTGCAATAATGATCAAGCCGACTATTCAAGAATGTCAAATTTTGTTCTATTATCTGTATTCTTATATTAGAATCTTTGCGAGTTAGCAATTTTAATAGAAAATCTTGATGATTATATAAATTAACCAATTCATTAATCATTTCGTAATCGATTTCTTTAATGCTATCAGTTATAGTTTGGATTTGTTCAATATATGGATTTTCATTGGTTACTTCTTTTTCATATGTGGTCACCAAATTATCAAAATTAGTTTTATGTTCATATGCTTCGTGTATTGTATCATAATTTAAGTTAGGTCGTTCTAATACCGGCACCGGTTCCATCTCGTCGTTTTCCATTAGAACTGGCGCAGTTATGCCATCAATTAATGCCAATTGTTCTCGAACTAATGTTTCTTTTTCTACTATAATCGATTTTATCGCAGTTATATCATTTACACATACGTCTTTTTTAGATGATATAAGTTCGATTTCGTTTTCGTTTTTCTTAACCATATCATCGTGTTTGTCGTCATGTATATCTTGACCACATTCTGGACATGCATGTTTTACAAGATGCTCATTATTAGATATAAGTGTTTTTTCAGAGGATGTAATATCAACAAGCGTCTTTTCAGTCGTTGATAATATACCCACAACTTCGTTATAGTCACGCGTCATTTGGCTATGTAGATCGGTTTGTTCGCGTTTATTGTCATCATGCTTTTTTTGTATATCACGATTTTGTTCATCTATAACCAATTGTTTATCACGATTGGATTCAGTTATAGTTTTGATTTTATTTTGTCGTTCTTCATTATCAAGATGTTTTTGAATTTCTACATCTATATCAATTTCAAGCATTTTTTCTAGATTTTTTTCAAATTTAGCTAAACTTTCTGCATGGGTAGTATCCCATCCGGTTGATTTGATTGTAAATTGATTGATGTTTTGTTGTATTTGTATATTTGAATCATTTACAAGTTTATGTCTAAATTCTTCACGGTCTATTTCAGTTTTTGTATCTTTCATGTTGCTACTTAAAATAGCCGCTTTTTCACTTAATTGCGTTATACCCAATAATTCTTCGATAATTGTTCGTTGAACTGCTGATCCTTCATCTATGAATGGAATAGTTTTGCTATACAATGCAAGAATATGCTTGAATAATAAGTGCGACATACCAAAGATTTTCACTATTTCCACTTGTGTATTCTTTTTCTCGCCTTCCGCTTTATCTTTTTTGTCGATTGGTTTTTCAATATCTATACCATTAACAAAAAATTTGAATATTTCTGGTTTTTTACCACGTTCTATTCTGTATTGTTGGTCATCTCTTTCAAAATCAACCGTAACAATCATATTTTTGTCATTAATTTTGTTAATAAGTTTTGGTAATGATATTCTACGAACTGGCGCATTATATAATGCATACGATAATGCATCCACTATAACAGACTTTCCAACACCGTTTCTACTTCCATCTGACCCTTGATCGATGTTATCACCTAAAATCAGTGTTAAATCATTTTCATCAAGTGTAATGGATTTAGTAACAGAACCCACCGACATGAAGTTTTTTATTGTAATATTTTTAATTTTTAGCATTTATGTTGTCTCACTTAATACTATTGACAATATTTTACTCATAGGAACTGGAAGTTGTTTATAATCGACGTCGTTGTCGGTTAATACATTTGTAACAGCGTCGTCGATTAGTTTTGCCTCTTCTAACGTTTGATTTCTTCCTATTTCGCTATATGTTTCAGGACGTGTTAGCATGAAATTATAATTGTCATATGATGAAAATATCTCAAGCAATAATGGCTTGCAATTTTTATAATAATCATCACTTATATATGCTAATCCTAACAGCAATGGGGAATCGGTTATAATATAATCAACCTTGCCTTTCAGCCTTGATATTCTACGATGTTGTTTTGCTAGAATATATAACGGGTCAGCAAGGATGTTACCACGCTCTTCCCACGTCATATCCTTTGCATATTCTGTTACTAATTCAATATTATATCCTTTCATTTTCATTTCATGAAAAAGACCGGCTGCAATGGTAGATTTTCCAGTACATGGCCCACCGAATAAATTTATAACTTTCATATTATATACTCCTTTTTATTCTGCATCGTTTAGACCCATATAAATTGTTTTAAGAAAATCAGAATCTATGTTAACACTATCAATTGCATCAATATGCGTAAGGACAACCGCATCAACGGATTCAAAGTTTATATCGCCATCGAAATCTAATAATACTTCATCATTCGCTAATGAAATTAAACTCAATTCACGAGGATTAAATTCATTGTTAATTTCTTCTTTAATGTACACAATTTCTTCGAATGTGGGTGTTACATCCATTTCAACCCTAACATATGAACGGTTATCAATCCATTTTTCTGGTTCTTCAAGTAATTGCGTTAATGTGAGTTTTCTATAATTAGGTGCTTCTGACCATTCTAAAAATTCTGGTTTTCCGCCCCATTCGAGGAGCATCATACCACGTTCGTCATCATTTATATCTGAAAAATTATGTGGAAATGTGTTACCTATATAATGAATCTTTCCTTGATTTTGTCTTTTATGGAAATGACCACTAAACACATAATCTTGGTGTTTGAAATGATCACCATGTATATTACCGGAATCGGGCATTCTTACCATCGCATTCATGAGAAAGCCAGGTAATTCAAAATGCCCAAACATATATTTGCTTTTTATTTTTTTAACATCTTTCCATTCTTCGCCGTTAAGCCAAGGCATTATAGAAACATCACCCTGTAAAAATGGTTCAGATATAATTGTTACATTGTCGATTAGTTTGCTAAATTCCACTGAGTTTATTTCACGATTATCACGATAAAATAAATCATGATTACCAGTTATAAAGTAAAAATTATCAAATGCCGCCGCAAGTCGTTCGATATTCTTCAAACTGGCATTCATTGTTTTATTGCTTGTTTTTGCCCGTGTGTCATGCCAATCACCAAGAAATATACAAGTTTCTGCATTATTTTCTTTTGCTTTATCTATGAACCATGTTATAAAATTGGCGCAATCCTCTAGATGTTGATCAGAGTCGCCTTTAAGTCCTAGATGAATATCGGTGAAACAAGCAACTTTTTTAAAGAGTTGATCTGTCATTAAGTATTCCTATAGTATTATTTTCATTTATTATAGTAAATGCTGTTCGTTATGTCAAATTTTTATTTCTCGATTCACGGCGTTGCTTGATTAAAGTTGAGTCATTATCATTATATCGCTCTTTATAATTTTCCCATTCGGTTTCAGATTGGCGCGAGTGGCTAGGAGTATGCCCTGCTTGCTCAATTAAATCATCGCGTATATCTCGAACTTTCTTTTCATTGTTTAATATGCGTTTGAATACGTTTGTGACAACAGTTGTATAAAATGCGAATGGATTTGGGTTCTGGCTTCTACCTTCATCGAATAGTAATCCAACTTGTGATAACTGCACCAATGCTGATGCTTTCATTTCATCGAGGTATGTATAATTTCTAAATGAACCTTTTTTGCCTATTTTTTCAACCAGTTTCATATACATTTGACCTAACATTTCAGTTGTTCTCCCGTCTTCGTGGTTGAACTTATCATCTATATGATGACTTAATCCAACACATCTAGGCACACCATTCTCAAGCACATAAAGTTTAAATGGTGGAAAGTTGAGTTTTGTATATCCATCAGATGCTTTCTTTTTTATTTTTTCATCATCCCAATTTTCATCTAATGGTATATGCTCATATGTCATGTATCGTATATTCAAATCACCGGTTAAAATATCATCAGCGTGTAATTTGGGTATTATACCAGTTTTTTTGTTATATTTTTTAGCCTTTGATTGCTTCACTTCATATATAAATTCTTCGGAAGTTTTTGGTTTAAGAAGTTTTGTTGATATAATTGTTCTATGTGGAGCGTCTTTATGTTTCATAAATGCCCACAAATTTGATTTTTCTTCAGTTAATATTTCTGGTATTTCTTCTTCGACTATTTCCTTTTTATTTTTATCTTTGGTTTTAGGTTTGGGTATATACACCACTTCCCATGTTCCATAATGATATGTGCATACTTCGTCATCCATAAATACATCTAAATCATACACGATTGTATCATACATGTAATATTTTGGATCATCTATTGTGGTGTAGGTCATTTTCGATATATGTATTTCAGATAATAATTCTTTATTTGTTAGATATACATTTGTGGTTCTTTTCATGGGTATATATTCCTATATAAAAGGTAAATAGTTGATTTAATTAACATTATATCATTTTGTTGAAAAAAAGTCAAATACTTTTATTATAATAGCATTTCAGCAAAAGTCAAGTGTTTTATTATAATAGGTTTTATTTTATAAAATAAATATAATTGTTATATTATTAATGGAGCAATACAATGGTGGATATTCAAAAAACCCCAATAGGTGGACAGCAATCTGGTGCTGGATCATTTGGTGATAAACGCGCAAGGCTATCAGCAAAGCCCGGCGTTCGTGATAAAATATATGGATCATTAAGCGATAATGAAAACATATTGCGACCATTATATCAAACGGGTGGATTGTTGTGGCCTTATACACCCATTATTAATGATGTGACATCAGTTCAATATGATTCATATGATCCTGTTCATAGCAATCAGCCATTTATGGCATTCAAGTCGGTAGCACCAAAAGAAATAATGTGTTCTGGTCAGTTTACTGCAATGAATCAAGATGAAGCATTATATTGTTTAGCTGCTATACATTTTTTGAGAACTATTACTAAAATGTTTTTTGGAATTGGTGGATTGGATCAAGAATCTAAAAATTTGCGCGGCACACCGCCACCTGTGTTATTATTCAATGCACATGGTACCGCAATGTTTCATAATGTTCCAGTTATCGTAACTAGTTATTCGATAGAACTGCCACAAGATGTTGATTATGTTGAGGTTAATGGATCATCGGCTATAAACAGTTCAATTGTTAATACCGATGTAGCAACAGAAGTTGATAGTTTTAACGGAACGGTAAGTTCGCAACCATATGATGCTTGGATACCAACCAAATTTAATATTACTGTTAATATGACGGTTCAAAACTCACCAAATAGATGGAGAAGAAATTTCAATCTTAATGATTTTAGAACTGGTAAATTAATCAAAAAGGGTGGGTGGATATAATGCCAACAACTATATATAAAAATTCTTCTCCGTATTTTAAAACACCACAAGCAAATGATCTAGTTCAGTATATGAGATATATGGAATTTCGTGATGTTACGGCGGATGATGGCGATGAAGGCATAGAAGTAAGCACAAAATTTCACGAACGTCCTGATTTATTAAGCAATAATTTATATGGAACACCAGATTTATGGTGGATATTTATAATAAGAAACCCAGACCAATTAATTGATCCTATATATGGATTAGTGGCAGGATTGAATTTATATGTACCATCAAAACAGCGTATTTTTAGTTTATTAGGAATGTAATATGGGTAATACATCAGATAATGGCGCAGCCTCGGTTGAAAATTTTAGTTCTATTGGTGCTGCATCTGCACCTGTTGATGAATTTAATTCTATAGGAGCAGCACCCGCACCCGTTGATAACTTTAATTCTATAGGAGCAGCACCCGCACCCGTTGATAACTTTAATTCTGTTGGTGCGGCATCTGCCCCAGTGGATAGTTTTAATTCTATAGGGGCAGCACCTGCGCCCGTTGATGATTTTAGATTTACTAACAAGGTACCAGTGGATAATTTTAAAGCTCTAAATAATGGCACATCTATGCCATTTGAGCCATATCCATTGGCAGAGAAAATAAAACCAAATGTTCTTTCTGAATATGATAATATGACATATAATTTCAGATTATTTATGACAACAGAAAGAGCCACAATTGAAACCATACCGCAAGAAAATATAATAATTCTTGCTGAAACTGGATCAACAGGTTTATATATAACTGACGTGTCGATAGATACTATAATATCTCCATCATTGAAAACAAAAAATTCTTTTGCAACTAGTGTTACTATAAAAATAATTGAACCATTCGGCTCTTCGATGTTGGATTTTATGAGAGAATCTGCACTAGAACTTGGGGTATTTGATCATAAACGCGTTCCATTGTGGTTAGATTTAAGATTTAAGGGATATAATCCTGGTGGTGATACTTCATATGAAGGTGGTGATACAGTAACATTAGAAAATCAAACCCGAACTTGGAGTTTGCGCACATCAAAAGTTGATATTGAAATGAATAAAGGCGGTACGGAATATACATTGGAATGCATAGTTCAAAATGAAGCTAGTTTAGAAGACTCCGCGAGAAGATTGGATTCTATGATTAAAATTGAAGCAATTACCGTGGGTGAGTTTTTTGAAAAATTCACTGAAGTAGTGAATGGTTTTAGTAAATATGACACATATCTCGACAAAGATAAAATCGAAAATTTGCGAAATTATAAAATAACATTACCAGATCATCCTCTTGTTAATGTGGGGGATTCTAAACGCAATCCGGTATCTTTCCCGTCGATGTCTACATGGAAATTGCGCGAAGATGACCGCTTTAATATAAAATCGCAGGCATATAACGATTTTGATAAAGACCTTAAATGGGTTCTAACATTTAAAGCTGGAACATCCATTGATACGATAATACAACAAGTCATTGGGTGCACCAAAGAAGGGCAGTCGTTATTATTATTTGGTGAAATAGGAAGAAGATTGAGTGGCGACACCGAACGTGATTTATTAAAACCGTCAATTGCTTTTGTTATCGACCCAAAAGTAACGATAACAAGTTACAATAAAATTGCAAGGGCATATAATATAGATATAGAATATATTATTAAGGATTATAAAACATTTATTCCAATTTCTTCAAGAAATCAAATAATAAAATCAAAATCAACTCAAAATAGTGAAGAATTATTAACTGCAAAATTAAAGATTTCTAATTTAATAAAGAAATATGATTATATGTTTACGGGTGAAAACACTGAAGTATTGGATTATAAAGTAGAATTAAACTCGGCATGGTTTGTCAGTTTGCCGTTATTTAAAGGTCAAGGAAGATCGGCAAATCCCTCACCCAGTTTAAATGGAAATGTAAACACAAAAAATAGCCAAGTCACTGAAACGGCTACTACCACGTTGCTTCAATCAAGGGACGATCTTAAGAAAAAACTTGCAACATTGCAAGATATTCAAAAATCTGATAAATCCATATTCCTTGGTGATGGTGATATACAGACGTCAGATGAACTAATCAAAACTACAGCAGAAAGACTGGCAGAAGTTGACAGAAAAATAAAATTAGAAGTCGAGGTCGCGCTTAGTGATAGTCAAACCACATTAAATTCAAGCCAATGGGGCGCGGAAGAAAAACTCAGAAGAATTAGCATTGATAATGACAATACAACAACCAGTAATATATCATCTATAAGTAATACATCGGCAAGAAGAATTGAAAATAAAAATAATACGGGATCAATATTTTTTGCCGAAGATATTATAGACCCAGACCTCAATGTCGAGATAAAAACAAACAGTGAAGTAAATGATATTGGAGCACAAATATCACCAACATCGGCAACGGGTGAAACCAACATTGAAGGAACTGACGATCCTGATAGAGCATTTTTCTCATCCGCGATGAACCAAATATATGGATTCAAAGGTCAAATGACAAATTTGTCGTTAGAAATTCGTGGTGATCCATATTGGTTGGGTGAGCCAAACATAAATAAACGATTAACACAATCACAAGGATATATTGACTTGACTGGTTCTGATTCGTTATTATTATTATCGTTTAAATTTCCAGTTTCTATTGATGATGGCGGCAATGAACGTCGTGATGAATCATATAGCGGCTCAGGATTATATAATTTACGTCGAAAAGAAAACGGATTTAATGGATTATATAGAGTAACAACGGTTGAAAATAATTTTTCTGGTGGCAAATTTACACAGCATTTAGTTGGACATATTGACCCACTTACAAAAGAGCAAGATATAATTAAACTATTAAATAAATTGGATTAATATGAATACATATAACGAAGACCGGAGAACAGCAACTACATCACGATGGTATGATGAAAATCCAGCCATTGATGGAAGTTTATTAACTAAAACATATTTGGGTTTTGTCAGAAATAGCGCCGACCCACAAAATATGGGTAGGTTGTTAGTGTGGATACCAGAACTAACTGGTGATGCAAATAAAGAAAAAAATTGGATTATATGTCATTATTGTTCACCGTTCGGTGGCGCAACATTCCCCCGCAATAACTATTATACTGATGATACAACACCTATTATATCAGATTACTACGGTGATGGTTCCAATAATGGTTTATATAGTCATAGAACTCCAGAGCACGAAGATACAGTGTATGGAGGCAGACAATCATATGGGTTATGGCTTCCACCACCAGATATAGGAAACCAAGTCATGATTACATTCGTGAATGGTGATATCAACTTTGGTGTTTGGTTTGGTGTTTTATTTCAACAAGATATGAATCATATGATTCCAGGTATTGCGAAAGGTGATATTTATAATGGTGGAACGAGTGATGAAGTTGGTCCAGTTATTGAACCCGATTATATGCACACACCGGGTGATATTGGAGCGTTAGAACCTCTTAAAAAAGCATATACACCATTGCGTGATGGGTTAAAAAACAAACAAGGTCTTGATAAAGACGATGTTCGTGGTCAAAGTACGAGTTCAGCCAGACGTGAATCCCCCAGTGAAGTATTTGGTGTTTTAACACCCGATGGCAATCAATTTGTCATGGATGATAAACAAGAACAAGAATTTATAAGAATGCGAACAAAAAGTGGTGCTCAAATACTCGTGCATCAAACCGAAGGTATGATTTATGCGATTAGTCGTGATGGAAAATCATGGATAGAGTTAGGTAATGATGGAAACATCGATGTTTATGGGTCTGAAAATATATCCATACATGCCGAAAAAGCAAACGTAAATGTAAAATCAGGGCAAGATATTAATGTTCAAGCGGCAAGAAATTTAAACATGAAAATTGGCGGCGATTATATACTAGAAGTCGGCGGTGATATTGATGTTAAATGTGATGGTGATTATACAGGAAACAGTGTAGGAAAAACTAGCATAGATGCCCTTGGGCAAATAGGTATAACATCGGGCGCGGAAATGGGTTTAACATCTGGAGCCAAAATGTCGTTACAGGGTGGTCCAATTATCGAACTTAACACTGCACCCGGACCACAAGCCAATGGCACTGTAGCACCCGCTTCACATCCGACATCGGGTCCAACAACAGAAACTGGTGGCACCGATTCGTCTTGGGAATCTGGTGAACCATATGCAACTGGTGTGAATATTGTACCACGTGTGCCACAACATGAGCCGTGGTTGGAGCATCAATTAACCACCAAAGGAACTAATAATAATGTCGAAGAAGGTCCGGTAAACACCAAGATACCAAAAGGTGCAACATCTGAAACGGCTAAAAAACCTATTGATATTACATTGCCTGATGCTAGAAGATTTGAGGGTAAATCTATATCAGTAACAAAACAGCCAGAATATATACAAATAGAAAATGTTCCAGATTGCGCATTAGCCACTATTACACAACGTCAAATTAGTGATGCAGGATTAGATTTTATAAAACAAGCAGAAGGTTCTGATAACACGGTTTATAAAGATCAAGCTGGATTAGATACAATTGGTGTTGGTCATCTTATAACAAAACAAGAAAAAGCAGATGGAACATTTTCGTCTGGTGTTATAACTGATGATGAAATGAATACTATATTATTAAACGATTTGGCATCTACGCAAAAAAGTGTTAGAGGTTGTGTTAAGCAACCGGTTACACAAGAACAATACGATTCAATGGTTTCATTGGCATTTAACATCGGAAATAGTGGATTTTGTAATAGCACATTGGTTAAAAAAATAAATGCCGGTGAATACCAAGAAGTGCCAAATCAAATGTTGCGTTGGAATAAAATAAGAGTTAATGGTGGTGCAGTGGTTAGTGATGGATTGACTAATCGTAGACGGGCTGAAGCTAATATATTTGCAAAAGCACCCGCTCCTTGTTGATAAAACCATATATAATCAAATATATAAATAACATAGTAATATAAATGTTATTTGTGATGGTATATAATGGCTCAAAAAATAAACAAAAAACAACTTTTTAGGGGGTTTAGTTCTTATGGAAGAATAAACCCCAAAACTGAAATTGTTGATATCGAACTAATTAAGAGAGATTTGTTAAATCATTTTCACACTATTAAAGGTGAACGCGTTATGCGTCCTGACTTTGGTAGCATTATTTGGGATTTGTTATTTGAGCCATTTGATAGTGATGTGCGTGATGCTATTGTATCTGATGCACAGGATATTATTGCACAAGAACCAAGAGTTGAACGGCAAAATATCGAAGTGTTTGAATTTGAACATGGCATAAGAATAGATATTGATTTATTATATACACCATTTAACGCAGTCGATACATTAGAAGTAAATTTCGATAGAAGAAATTATATTGGAACATCAGAACAGATAAATGGTTAATTGAGGATATAAGATGGCTACAGCAACAAGACAGAGTGGATTATTTGTCGCAGAAGATTGGAAAGTAATATACAGAGCATTTACTGAAGTTAACTTTTCAGCATATGATTTTGATACAATCCGTGCATCAATGGTTGATTATATTAGAATTAATTTTCCTGAAGATTTTAATGATTGGGTTGAAAGTTCTGAATTTATTTCAATAATTGAATTATTGGCATATTTAGGGCAATCATTGGCATTCAGAGTTGATTTGAATACACGTGAAAACTTTTTAGATACCGCAGAACGTCGTGAATCTGTATTAAAACTCGCTCGTATGATATCGTTTAATGCAAGTCGCAACATAGCCGCCAATGGTTTATTGAAAGTTGAGCAAATATCAACAACACAACCAGTAACTGATAGTAACGGAACCAATTTAGCGAATAGAACAATACGATGGAATGATGCGAACAATCCTGATTGGTTTGAACAATTTGTATTAGTATTGAATGCGGTATTTATATCTACCGCTCCCTTTGGTAAACCGGTAAAAGATGGCACAGTTAGTGGTATAAAAACACAATTATATACATTGAATAATGATTCATCTGCAAATAGAGCTTTTCCGTTTAGCGCAGTGATTAATAATGAAACATTGGGTTTTGAAATAGTCAATCCAGACTTTACAACCAATGAATTTTTCTTTGAGCGCGATCCCGATCCTACCGATCCATTGAATATCATTTATAGAAATGATGGCGAAGGTAATGCTAGTACCAATACAGGATTTTTCTTATACTTTAAACAAGGTTCCTTAATAAAAGAAGATTTTTTGATAGATGTTCCTATTGAGAATAGAATATTAAACATAAGTGGAACGAATATCAATAATTCAGATGTATTCGTTCAAGAAATTGACGAAAGTGGATTTATTATAAACAAGTGGGAAAAGGTTCCATCTGTAACTGGTAGTAATATCATATTCAATAGCGTTGAAAAAGATATACGCAATATTTTTAGTGTGATAACACAACCAGATGACAAAATAGATATCAAATTTGCTGATGGACGTTATGGCAATGTTCCTGTTGGAATATTTAGAACATGGTATAGAGAATCGGCGAACAAACGATATACAATCAAGCCAGAAAATATGAGAAATAATCGTCTTGATATACCTTATAAAAGCAGTATAGATAATAGCACATTTTTTGTTAGCTTAACTTTCTCCCTACAAGAACAGGTGAGTAATTCCGCGCCTACGCAACAAACTGAAAATATAAAACAAATAGCACAGCAAGGGTTTTATGTTCAAAATCGAATGGTCAATGGTGAAGATTATAACGTGTTTCCATTGCGCAATCCAGAAGCGGCGAAAATAAAAGCAGTGAATAGAATTTATAGTGGATTTAATCGTTATATAGATATTAATGATCCCACCGGAAAAACACAAAACGTTAATTTATTTGGCGAAGATGGATTGTTATATTTTGATATTAATAATACCCTTGAGGAATTGGCGCTCGTTGATGGTATATCAGATTTAAGTGATGATACTATAATAAATCAAATTATATTACCATTAGTAACTAAAATTGAACGTAAACATTTTTTCTATTTTAATTATCCTAGATTTGAACCAACGGAAGCAATAGTAGCAGCGATAGCAGGTGTGACGGGTGATGCGGTTGTGTTGGGTGTTCAAGTTAATACCGATGCATTACCACAAAGTATAATAATAGATGGCAATACAGTTGTTTTAACTGCGGGTTCTAGCACACAAATCGACCTACAATCAATAGTTGATGATATTAACGGCGCAGCTATAACAAATGTTACTGCGGATATCGACAATGATCGTCTTAATATAGAAAAAACTGGTGGCGGCTCGTTAATATTAGAAGACATTGGAATTGTATTTGCGGATTTTGGAATTACCGCTGCACCAACTACGTATCCTGCACGCGTGTATGGAACATATTGGCGATCTGCAACAAATGCAGTTAATAGCAGCACAGGTAGATTTTTTACAGATGTAGACCAACAGAATTATGTTAGTGAAGCACCTATTAAAATAGGCGAAAACGCTACACCTGCTACGCCTGAATTTCACATGGGTGAAGGATCATTGGTTAAATTTAATAAAGCCGGATGGGTTTCTATTGTTAGCATCATAGGTGATGGTGATACTATATTGACCAATGGTGATGGCTCAGTTGGATTGTCAGAAAGTGTTGATGAAGAAGATTATGTTGAGTTGATTATTATGCGTCTAAAAACGCAATTTAGTGATATCGAACACGCATCTATAAAATCGCAGTTATCACAACATAACACATTCGGTATTAGATATGATGTCACAACCGAAACATGGATTGTCGTTACTGGTGATAATATAGCGGACATCGATACTGATTTTTCATTTGATGATGCAGGAAGTGAATTGGGATTGCCATTGGATTCTAGTTGGTTGATTAGGGCGGATTTTAGCCCAACGAATTGGCGTTTTACCTCGCGTGGTATGGATTATATATACGAAAGCGATATTGATATGAGATTTTATTTCTCGGAAAATAATAACATCATTGACCCAAATACGGGTAGGTCTGTAAGCGATTTCGTTAAAACACTTAAGATTAATCCACAATTCGAAGCTGATTTGTTGACTACTCCAGATAGTGTAATATTTAATGAAATCACACCATGTGATGGTTTGGGTATAGATTATTCATTTAATATAGAATCTGTATTTACAGAGAGTGATGGATATATTGATCCAAGAAGAATTAAAATAACATATCCCGATACAGACGAAGATGGTATACCTGATGATCCAACATTATTTGAGATTATTACTAAAATAACCGGATTTGGTGACGGAACTGATGATGCTGATAACACAATAAATTTGCCATTAATAGATAATACATTGGATGCCTCCGAATTATACTGGGAATCATTTACAAACAGTGATGGATTTATCGAGTTTAGACCATCTGATGCGGTGGCGTCTGCATATAATGTTGATCCTGGTGATTTATTAGAACCAACACCAGCATCATCGTCAAATAAACCATCATTGTTTGATGCTGCTATATTACAAGGTGATGTTATATATTTCCGCGATACAGAAGATTTCTATCAATCAGTAATAGGTGAAGGATTGGATGAATTTGTGTTGGTTACTGGATTATATTTATATAAACGTGGTAGAAATAGTCTTTATTTTCAATGGAAACATTATTCGGCAATTCAAAATAGAATAGACCCTGCTATAACAAACGTCATAGATATATATGTTATGACTATAGCGTATGATACAGAAATACGTAAATGGATTGATGTTGGCTCCACTGCCGATACACGCCCAACACCACAAACGAATGAAGATTTGAGTAATTTATTTTCAGAAGAAGTGCAAAATAAAATGATTAGTGATGAAATATCATGGCATCCTATAAAATATAAATTACTATTTGGTGATCAAGCAGACGAATCTTTGCGTGCAAGATTTAAGGTAACAAAAATTGATGGCACATCAAGTAGTGATGGTCAAATAAAATCTGATATTATAAGTACTATGAATGAATATTTTGGTATAAATAATTTTGATTTTGGTGAGACATTTTATTACACTGAATTGTCTGCATTTATACATCAACGATTAGCTACACAAATAAGTTCTATTGTGTTGGTACCATTGGACGCAGAACAAAAATTTGGCGATTTATTTCAAGTTCGTTCTGCTGCTAATGAAGTGTTTATAAGCTCCGCCAAGGTGTCTGATATACAAATAGTTACATCGTTTAATGATAACATACTAAGGATTGGTAAATAATGGAAGAAAATAACGGTAAACCAACACCAGTTGATGCAATTGATGTTGAAAAAAGCGCCAATATAATTGAACGTCGAAGGATAATAAAGCAACTTCCTGATGTATTTAATACTGATTTATTGAGAAAGTTTTTTGCAGGGACCGCCGACAATCTATTTCAACCAGAAATATCTGAAAAAATATCTGGCTTTATAGGAAGAACACCCACTCATACTGATTTGACTACTGATTTTTATATTAATGAGCAATCAAAAGAACGCCAAGAGCATCAACTTGAGCCATCAATGATTAGCGTTGATCCAGACACAACAGAAATAACCAACGTTATGGTATATGATGATTTATTGGATTTAATAAGATTTCAAGGTGGATTAACTTATAATCAAGATAGATTATTTAAATCCGAGATTTATTCATGGCTCCCACCAATCAATCCTGATAAAATAATGAATTTTACCAATTATTTTTGGTTCCCATCAGGACCAGATATAAATATATTTCTCGAAATTACCGATATTGGTAATAAAATAGGAACTGCCGACCCTGTTACGATTCAAGGTGTAGAATTAGAAGATGGCATGAGAGTATTATTTAAAGAAGACATCTCAACATTATATAATGATCGCGTATTTGTAATAAGTGGAGTCGGAGTTGCATTTGCATTAGAAACTGATTCAGAATTAGATCAAGCGGGATGGGATGATGTTATTTCAGGATGGGATGATAATCCATGGGATGGAACAGACTTTGAAGTGATAATTTCTGCCGATAATCCAGATTATATAGTAATGGAACGAGGCGCTTCTGATAATAATGCATGGAGTAAAGGAAATCGTTGGTATCATCGCGATGAACTAACGCAATCACAACTTACTATTGCATTAACTCGACAAGCAACAAGACCTATTATCGAATTTCAAAAAGATATGGAACTTTATAATCATGGAACACATGGTCGAGGTGCAGCAACTGTTCGTGATGATGTTACTACTGATCCAGCAGTTCAAATATTAGGTCAACAATCTTATACTATTGATGGCATAGATATGAGGGATGGTGATACAGTATTATTCACGAATACGCCATCCTTACAGGGTTTATGGGACGAACAAGGCTGGGATTTTGAAGACCCTAGCGAATTTAACGTAACTGCATTGTCTGCACCACACCCACAATTAGGTCAAGATGGATTCGAATGGGCAACTGGAACATTTGATCCATTTTATAATGTGTCATACTCCGCACCAATAGGTGATATATCATTAACTGAGGTTACTGGTAGTGCAGTAGCTATCACATTAGCTGAAAATTTCTTTACATTAGGATTTTCTACTGGTATGAGAATATCAATGAGTGGAACAACAGCAAATGATGGAATATACACAATTCAAGATATTGATTTGTCAGGAAAAATAATGACATTTGTAGAACCATTGGTTGACGTTGGCGAACTTGGTACTGGTAATGTTACGTTTATACAATTAACGACTGTTTTTCAGAATAGAGTATTTGAAATAAATGGCGTTGGTGTAGGCGGTGGTATAACATTGACGTTGGTTGCAGACGGTCAAAGCGAGGATGGCTCACCCATAGACGGAGATCAAATAAACATATTATTGGGTGTTACACATCAAGGTATAACATATTATTGGAGTGATAGTGAAGATTTTTGGGTGGAATCTCAAAGCAAATTAACAACCAATCAATATCCATTGTTTCAATTATACGATACAAATGCTATTAAATTACAAGACCCTGGTGAATACCCATTAAGTAATTTCGTGGGTGGCAAAGTGTTCGGATATCAATTAAATGATGACCCTCGACAACCATTGGATGATGTATTAAATATTCCACTTACTTTCAATGATTTTAGTGAAATTATATTTGAAAATCATCTTGTAACTGATAGATATTCATTCAATACACCACAAGAAGAAGAAGTTGGGTATTATTATTACAATATTCGGAATATTGATGATGTCATGAATAATTATAATAATGGTTGGAATGTTAGGATTGAGGAAAGCAATCAACGTATTATTGAGAATTTTTCTAATATAACAACTAATATTGTAACATTATCAACCGAACCTACCGATTTGAATTTAATTGATGTGTATATTAATGGCATCCAACAATTTGACAATTGGACAGTGGGTGGTAAAAATATTATTTTCGATAACGCATTGATTAAGTCTGATATAATAAAAATATATTACTACAGTAATAATAATATCGAAGACGTAACATATGAAATACCAATAAACTTGACTGCCAACCCAGACAATATTGAAGTTGATTACATTGCTAATAGTGATTATTTTGCTCATTTTACAAGTGTTATTAATAATCAAGTAGGATTGATAGGCACACCAAATGGTGCTAATAACTGGAGAGATACCACACAGGATCGTTCAGTGGGTGAATGGATATTACAACACCGCACACCGCTATTGAAAACTTTAGCATTAGGGAGTGATAGAGCTATCGATTTTATGTTATCGGTGCGTTATGTAGAACGTGAGTACATCAGATTTAGAAATAAATTTTTACGTAAGATAACTGAATATAACAACGATGGTATACATTCTGATACACAAGCTCCTTCTGAATGGGTTGAAGATGCATTAGATTCTATTAATTTAGGAAAAATAAATGATTTTCCATTTTCATTGAGTGGAATGGGTATCCGCGCAAACGATGAGTCTACATATCATCCATCAAGTCCGAGTAGATTGGGTATATATCAAGTATACAAACCCGGTATATATCTTGATTCCACTTATTCACCAGCCAAGAATGTATTACAAATGCATGACGGCAGTATAGTTATAGCGTATAACGATTTTCGTGATGATGTTATTTTGGATTTTGAAAACAATATATATAACACCATACCTGATGATTACAAAACCGAAAATCTACCAGATTTTGATTGGACTATATATAATACAACTAATCATAATGTCGGCGAATATTCGGTAGTAGAATTCAATAAATTATTAACTCCTATAATACAGCGATGGGCGGTATTTAATGATATAAATCTATCTGAAAATTCTATATATTCACCCACTGACCCATTTACATGGAACTATAGTAAACAAGGCGTTCCTGGTTATTGGCGCGGCATATATAAATTTTGTTATGACACGGATCGTCCTAACACACACCCTTGGGAAATGTTCGGATTTAGCCAAACACCAGAATGGTGGAACGATAGATATGGTGTTGCACCATATACAAGCAGCAATACATTTTTATGGAATGATATGAAAGCTGGGCGTATTGCGGGGGGTTCACGTGCTGGAATATATGCCAAATATGAAAGACCGGATGTGACCATACCTGTTAATGGTTCTGGTATGTTGTTAGACCCTGTTGCTCTTGGAATAGTTTCACAGCCCGGCGTAAATGATGCACGCGCAGATTGGGAAATTGGTGATCATGGGCCTGCTGAATCGGTGTTTAGACGCAGCGAGGGATGGTCGTTTGCGATAGCTCAAATAAGTTACTTGATGAAACCATCCAGATTTATCGAATTGGGTTGGAACTCTAATGTATATAGTTATGCACATGGTACACAAACGAATAAACAATGGATCAGCGACGAAACTCGTGATAGATTACGTCTAAGTGAACTATATGTTCATGGTGAAACATTGGATAGCGGCGAAGTTGTTCTATCTGATGGCATCCAACAATGGATTACCAATTACGTTACATTTAATGGGCAATCTATAACTGGTAAATTTGGTGATGTTATTCGTAATATTGATGTTAGATTAGCTCATAAAATGGGTGGATTTATCAATACCAATTCAACTAGAGTGGTGGCAGATAACTTCGGCGTTGTTCCACAGGAAGATGTAACTACTTTGCTATACAATTCACCTAGTATACGCGAAGAGCTATATAGTGGCGTTATTATAGAACGTGTGGGCACAGGATGGACTGTAAATGGATACGATGCATTAAATCCAGTATTTACAATGAATATTCCTATTAAAAGCTCGCGTCAAATAGCCATCGAGGTGGGAACTATTCGTGTTTTGAAATCGTCTGATTATAAAGACACCGTTAATACAATTCCTTATGGCACTATATTCAATTCGAGACAAAGTCTTTATGATTTTCTTATAGGATATGGTATATATCTTGAATCAAAAGGATGGATATTTGATGGATTTGATTATGATCAAAATGAACAAAACGATTGGAGTTTATCTGGTAAGCAATTCTTATTTTGGTCACAAGGTAATTGGGACGATGGTTCATTAATGGTTGTTAGTCCACTTGCGGAACGTGTTAAGTTTAAAAGTGATCATGGAATTGTTGCGAATATGGAACAAATAATAAACGGCGTTTATAGTTTATTAGACCGTGATGGTAGAGTGATTCAACCAGAAGATACATTTATATCACGCGATGATGATAATACCATATTAGTGGTTCCAATTAATGGTAGATATATATTTTCTGCTAGATTGTTTGTCACCGAATATGAACACATAATAACATTTAGTAATAGCACTATATTTAATGATTTGATATACAATCCATTACTCAACCTTCGCCAATATAGGCTTAAAGTATTCACTACGCGTGCGGGTGGATGGGATGGTAAATATGATGCTCCTGGATATATAATAACTGGAAATACGCTAACACCAAACTTTGAAAAATCAGTAAATGATATTAGAAAGTATTTTTCTATTGAAAATAGCGTAGATAGAACTGTATTAGAATCATCCGCAAGGCGTTTGATAGGATTCCAAGAGCGTGATTATCTCACTGGTTTGGGAATGAGTGGTGACACCCAATTCCAATTCTATCAAGGTTTCATTCGCGAAAAAGGAACTAGATTAGTTATTGATAAATTATTCCGTAATAGCGACGATGATTCTGGTGATATTACCATATTTGAAGAATGGGCGTTGCGATTGGGAGAATATGGTGCTGTTCAAGATTTTGCACAAATAGGTTTCTCGTTATTCGAAGAAGAATGGCGTGCAGAACCACAAATGATTAATTTCATAGATTTTACAACTGCGGAAAATCCTGATAGTAAATTTGATGATATAATAGAAATGACTACCGATGATGATCGTTGGATAACTAGACCTCCGTTTGATGGTCTTGCTCGTTTTCCTTATAGAACACCAACAGCAGAAATTCGATCTAAAAATTCTTCATATTTATTTAGAACAGACGTTTCTGTTGGTGGTTATGTGTTAGATGATGAAGTAACTTATCACGTGAATACAATAGAAGAACGCGATGAAATATTCGATACGCAAAAAATAACATTAACCGCAATAGATTTAGCGTTTGGTGATTTAATTTGGGTTGATGATATAAGCAATTATTATGATATTAATGACCCAAATGATATAAATGACGACGATCCTATGGTAAGATATAATAACAGTTTTATGGTATATCGTTATACTGATACTGGATTAACCTTTAGTTTACCAGTGTTACCATCGGATAATGGCGGAACATTAGTGTTATCGTCGGCAGATCATGGATTTATAACCAGTCAAATAGTTATGATTGATAGTGATGAAGGAACTAGCCCTGATATTAATGGTTCATATGTTATAACTGTACCAACTGAAGTTACAGGCACGACATTTACATCGTTGGGTGAGTTAATAGAGGGAATGTATATAACCATCAACGGACAACGCATCGATATAATATGCGACACCGTGGATGAAATAATAGCATTAATCAATGACGCGTTGGTTCCACATGTTAGTGCATACAACTCCGGTGACGCAATAACATTAGTTGATATAGAAACTGCCGACATAGTTCTTACAGTTGGCTCAGATGCATCTGTTATTGGTGACGTTGGGGCTACATACACGAATGGACATATAATAAGTATTAGTGGCACACCTGTTACACTTTCAACTGGAACCGCCACAGCGCTAGGAACCGCCAATGCCACATATACTAATAGTCAAACAATAGATATTGACGCAACAATAATCACACTTTCTACTGGAACTGATGTAGATTCTGCGATAATAGATATTAACTTGGCTTCAGTATCTGGAATTACTGCATATAAACGTTCTGGTGGTTTAGTAATCGAAGGTGAAAGTGCATTTATATTAGCCGAAGGCGGCGGAACCGCATTGGCAGATTTAGGATTAAGTGTTTTAACATATGATCTGGTATCCACCATTGATGACGCAGTGACTGATATTACTGCTGCACTTATAACAGATATCGTTGCAGTAAATGAAGGCGCTGCATTGAGAATATCGAATACTACAACATCATTGGTTGTTGCAGATGATGGTGGTGACACCGCATTTGCCGATCTTGGGATTGTTGCTGGTACATATGAAAATGTATTAAATGAAATTGGGTTAACTGCTGGAACATTCGTCGCATTATCAAGTGATAGTTTTGTGATACAAAACACTATATCAAATGATACCAATATTGGTGTTCACCATGGAACTTTGGGTGTATTTACAGAATCGAGATTTGTTGATATTGCCGCACGTGATGCTGCTACAATAAATGCCGTTCTTGGTAGTATAACATTCGTTGCAGATGATTATGTATATGTTGACACTCGAACCACTATTTCGGAAATAGTTCCATTATGGGAAGTTTATGTATATAATGGCGCAAGTTGGGACATAGCAGAATATGACAATGTCGAAAGAACACAATCATCGAGAATAGATGTTGATTTATTTTCACAATCTATATTATATAATAATATAGAAGATATAACCGATGCAAGAATGAGTGTATTCGATCCAGCTAAAGGATTATTTCCATCACAAGTTACTGGGGATTTATCATATCGCATCGAATATGATCCAGCTAAATACACCGATGGTGACGAAACGGTATTTCAAATCGATCCAACAATGTCATGGAATGATTCATATGTTGGAAAAGCATGGTGGGATGTATCTGCGGTTGAATATACAATATATGATCAAGGTTCTAATAGACAGCGTCGTAATAACTGGGGCACAATTATTAATGGCAAATCCATAGATGTTTATGATTGGGTTAAATCACCAGTTCCACCATTGGAATGGGCAAATTATGTTGAAGAAAATGCAGATCAACCAGAAGAAAGTTTTGAATATAAACCATCTGGTGACGCATTTATGGCTGATGTTTCAGAAAATCCACCATATACAAAAAAGACTATAACAGATAGAACAACAAAACTTGATGTTACATCATATTATTTCTGGGTTAAAAATAGTGAAACTGTTCCTAATGTTAAAACTCGAAATCAATCGGTGGCACAAATTGCACGTTCAATGACTAATCCCACACTTGCTGGTATTCCTTGGTTTGCACCTATTTCTAATGATGCGATCATTATTAGTGGCATCGAGCATCTATTAACTAATACCGATTCTGTATATCAGTTAAATTATAATATTACACATACTGACATTAATCATCATCGTGAATGGGCATTAAGTAGAGATGGTGATGATAGTGATGTACCAACTGATAGATTCTGGAATAAAATGCGTGATAGTTTGGTTGGATATGATGTAAACAATGACATCGTTCCAGACCCAAATCTTGAACAAAGTAGAAAATATGGTAACTTTATTCGTCCAAGACAAACGTGGTTTGTTCATCGCGAAGAGGCTATTCGTATTTTATTCAATGCAATAAACATTGAATTGTTACATCAATGTATTGTCGATGATCGCCCTACGATGTTTGATAACTTGAATAACACATCAGTTGAACCAGTTTTGTATGTAAGTGGCACAAAAGCTGTTAATATGTATGATTATCATGTTGGTGATAATACCGAACGTGATACCTTGGCTACTAGTGCTATCATTAGCATTGGTGAACAAGTATGGGTAGATGGAATTACAGAAACATTAAGTTTTTGGAAAGTTTATGTTTATGATGGCATAGATATTACTACACAAAAACCGATATATACTGAAATACATAGTGAAGCATATAAAGTTGCGGATTTGTGGAATATTATAGATTATTTTGAAATAGGTTTCGATGAAGACACGGAAGCTTCATTAACGGTAGATACTATACCAGAAATGAACGCGTTAATTGATCCATTTGATGATATGATTGTTCGCGTTCGTGATTCTAATAGCGACGGAACCAATGTGTGGGCGATATATCAATATCAACCAGTAGACGCGTTCAATCCTTGGGCATTAAAAGCAAAAGAAGGATGTACAATAGAATTTCTTATAGATGTTATAACTGATAGCACATATGGAAATGTTGATACACTCACGGATCAATCTGGTCGCGATCAAGCGTTGCGTGTGATAATTGATGCATTAAGAAATGATATTTTAACCAATTTAGAACAAAATCAAATGTTCTATGTTATGATACGATATGTATTCAGTGAACAACATTTGGTTGATTGGGTTTTCAAAACATCATATATTTTAGCGGTTGGATTAAATCAAGCTGCTAATCAAAATCCAGTATTAACAACTGATACTACTGATAATATAATCGAGTTTATAAATGAAGCAAAGCCGTATCATACAAAACTTCGTGATTTTACAACAAAAGAAAATTTTGGCATAGACGACTATATAACTCACGTCACTGATTTTGATAAACCTGTATATACCGATCCAGATACTAATATTACACGCGTGTTGAGTTTAGATATCCCAGCAGATGTTGCGATTTTATCTGATTCTAGTTCGTTACAAAACGATTGGTTTAATAATTATATAGCAGATTCAGATAATATACGCCAAGGCAATGTTCAAATTTTGTTTGATCGCGTTAGTTGTGATGCAAGTGGTGGTTGGGATAATTTATTTGGATGGGATTCTGGTGTTAATGAAAATTGGGATTTGTCTACATTCGCACTCAATGAAACGGCGGCGGATCGTATTATAAGATTATATGCACCACAACCATTTAGTATAACAGACGTCGATCCCGCAACTATTAATCCAGCGAACGATGTGTCTGAATCGAAAGATATTGCATCACTTATTAGTGGATGTGGGTTCAAAGGAACTATTGTTGACGGTGCGGGAATGGTTATTGACATAGACGACATAGATAACTTTTTAGATGGTGGAGCAATGTTAAATCCTGGCGCACCAATAAATCCCGATGATATTATAGTAGATGGCAACCTGTTTATTCAACCAAGCAGTGAAAGCAATCATCCAGAAGAATTAGTATTATCCATTATTGGTGAATCTATTAGCATTTGTGTTAACTCGTTAGAAATGTTTGAAGTAATAGGAACTGATATTCATGGTGGAACATATAATAATGGCGAAACCATAGATATAAATGGTGTAATAATAACATTAAGTTCGGGTGTATTCCCTGCTGATGCTGTAATTGATATCACTGATGCTGTAATTAATGCAGCAGAAGGATCGGCGATAAAACCTATATCTGTATCATTTGATGGAACAAATATGAAAATATTGTCATCTGTAGATAGTATAATATTAGTAGAAGGTTCTGGAACCGCATTAGTTGATTTAGGATTTACAGCCAATGTAGCATCACAAAGTGTTTCTGGTGCACCCAATACCGCATTTAAACATTGGTTAAATAGCACAAAAGCGAGAGAATCGCAGAGCATTAGCCCATTCTTCTTGACTACATTGGATGCTATATTTACTGATACTGATACTGATATATTTGTTACAAAAACCACAGGATTGCAATCCACAGGAGCATTAATTGTTGGTTCATTTGTAGATGGTATACCTGCTTATGAATTTATTACTTATACTTCTGTTGTGGATAATACTATTTCAGGGTTAACGAGACCCAATCCAATAACACATAATAGTGGTATTGTATTAGTATTAAACGTAGATGAATTTACAGTGGCAGATTGGGAATTTTATAGAATAAACGATGCTGCAACAACCACATTAGCCGCCGACTTTAATCTTGGCGATATAGAAATGGAAATAACTAGCGTTGTTGGATTGCCCAAACAAAAAGTAGATGAAGATTTAATGAAAATACCCGGTGTCATTTGGATTGGTGGTGAACGAATAGAATATCATAGGCGTGATGGAACCACATTGCGATATATTCGTCGTGGAACCGGTGGAACAAGTGCAGGTTTGGATAGTATATATGATTCTGGTGGCGATCTAATAAGTAACTATTTAGACGTTAATGTAGGAGATGTTATATATCCTAGTGGTACAAGAATTATAGATGGAACACAAAAACAAGCTATACCGGGTGGTTATTCATGGGAAGCATCACCTGCCGGATTGCAATCATTGGATAGCACGCTATCTACCTTCTTAAAGAATGGATCAGGATCATGTTAAAACCGTGGTTTTTAATTTTGATAAATAATACTTGACTATTAGGACTTATAATATGGATAAATTAATAGAAAAAGGCAATGTTATAGTTTCAGGACACATTATTATACGTGACACCGAAACTGGTAAAATATTGTTAAATAAAAGCGAAAGTTCGCTGATTGATAAAAAAGGTAAAGATGATAATGAAGGATGATGTAAGAGGAACCATAACTGGTCATGTATTGATACGCGATGTTGATACAGGTGAAGTATTGCTTAATAAATATAATAGCATACATCATGAAAATATGTCTTTTGCGCTTGCTAGTTCTCTAGCAAATAAAAGCGATGGGCCTATATATTCCATGGCATTTGGTAACGGTGGTGCCACAGTTAACGGGCTTGGTATTGTCACATATTTACCACCTAATACGTTGGGTGCGGCGTCAAATCTATATAGTCCGACATATCACACAATAGTTGATGAAAATAGATTGGCACCCGCAGCAAATAATCTAACGGTGAGGCATACACAAAATGCATTGTTTAGTGATATTGTTGTAACCGCAGTTTTAGGATTTGGCGAGCCAGCAGGACAAAGCAGTTTTGATGACGCTACTGACATGGAACAAGAATACGTATTCGATGAAATCGGATTAAAGGGATTTAATACAGATATTAATGCAGGACCATTACTTACGCATGTTATATTCCACCCAATACAAAAAAGTTTAAACAGAAGCATTGAAGTTGTATACACAGTGCGAATTCAACTTGCTTAATGCATACGGAGAAATAAAAAATGGCATATATTGTTAATAATTCGATTGGTACAGTAATAGCTACAATAGCTGATGGTACTATCGATACAACGAGTACTACTATCACATTATTGGGCAAAGGATTCAACAATTATGGTGAAATTGTAGCAGAAGATTGGATTCATATGATGGAGCATTTTTCTAGCCCTACCGCGCCTAGTAATGCAATGAGAGGTCAGTTGTGGTTTGATACAGTAATTGGTAGATTAAAAGTTAATACCAGTGATATTATTGGCACACCATCATGGACTGAATTAACCCAAACAATTATTAGCGGTGTGGAACCTACTACTGGCACCCATAGCTATGACGTAGGTGGTTTATGGTATGATACCGCAAATAGCTTGCTTAATATATCAGTTGATGGAACAACATGGATTACAGTTAAAACTAATAAATCAGCAACTGGTGGCGAGCCGCCAATCGGTGAATCTGACATAGGTGATTTATTTTACGATGAAGACACATTAGAGTTAAAAGTATTAAGTCCTGATTTGCACGGAACCGCTGCAACTGGTTGGGATATAGTTGGCCCATCGAGATATCAAGGACCAACCGCGCCAACAGGCCCGAAAGATGGCGACGAGTGGTGGGATTCAGAAAATAAACAGTTAAAAATTTATGATGCAGTTGGTGCTTCTTATCGATTAATAGGCCCATCAACCCCTTCTGGATTTAGCCCATCGGTTATTGGTGCTGGATTGGAAACTGGGTCATATCCTATAGATATTGACGGAAACGCGTTAATGGCTGTTGTTATTGATGATGCAATTGTTGGTATATGGTCAGGAATTGATTTCATTCCAGCAGCACCTATTAGAGAGTTGGTTGCATCTGGAACTGGAACAGTTACGATTGGTGTTCCTGACACGGTTGTAGGGCCAGCTAGACAATGGCACTTTAATAATATTACCGACACGGGCGACGATTTAAAGATAGAACGTGGATTAAATCTATCACCAATATTGGGTGTAGATACAGAACCTACCGTTCTACACGGAACATCGACAAAAGCATTATATTCTTAAATATGGATGCAATTATAATAAACAACGTCACTTCGGTGGCGTTTTTTATTGACCAATCACTACCTTGCATGATATTAATAAATATTAATAATACGTTTTAATGTGGGATATCTAAATGGCATACGAACAAACTGGATTAATAAGTTTTGCTGATTATAATACACTAATCACTAACATTAATGTAACATATGGCACAGGAACCGGAACATCGGGTTATGGTGGATTGGCGACAGGTCCGGGATCAGTGGAGCCAGGGATTAATAGTATAACGGAATTGCCTAGTAAAATATTAGGTGATGTGATCACATTGCGTGATTGGCTGGATTTGAGAAATGCGTATGAAGACTGCGCAAGACATCAAGGCACATTGTTATCTGTGAGGCAAAAAGGTACTGTTTTAGCAGCTACCTATTTTCCAGGTGATACAATAATTGTTAATGCCGACACCGTAACATTTACCACTGGTGGTATAACATTGACGGGTGGTACAGTACCACCCGATCCTGAATATATCACAAATGATGGTATCGTAGTCAATACGGTTCCTGTGAATTTTGCAACCGGCACGGTTTCAGAAACAGGATCAATTGGCGGTCTCCCTATAACATATACCACAAATAATGATATGTTTATAAATGGGGTTCAAATGAATTTTACCCTTGGTACAATAACTGAGACCGGTTCTACTATCAATCCTACCACATTTGGTGAAACATTGACAATAAACGGAACAGATGTAGTTCTACACCTACCAACCGTTAATGTTGCATCGGCGTTTAATGATTTTGTAGGAACTGTAGGCGAAGGCGAGGCTGCTGTTGGGTTTTCAATCTCGGCAGTTGATGATGCTGAAGCACCTATAACACCTGGGTATACGCTATTAGGTACGTTGCCCACAGGGCTTTCGTTGGGTGCAGTATCAGGTGATATAACTGGAACGGTAACGGTTGCTTCGATAACCACAGATACCGTTTACAGTTTTAATACAGAAGCAGATGATGGTGGTACTTCAACCGTTCAGCAAGTTTTTATCATACATGTAAATTGTGCAACATTTGTAAATGGATCGGGTACATCCGCAACCGGTAGAACTAAGGTAGATACATCTACATTTGTGACCGATATAAATTTGATATATGCATTGGGTACCGGTGCAACTGGGTATGGTCAAACTGCCGTCACAAGTCCAACGGTAGATGTATGTATGAGTGAAGTAACGTTGGATGCATGGAAAGATATAATATCAGATTTGGAACAACATCAAGGTATTACATTATCACCGACATTGCCTTTAGATTCTATAATACAAGACCCAAAGCCGTGGACCGCTGAAGTATATTTTGATACATTGGTTACGAATTTAAATCAACTAGAACTCGACCCAACATTAGTAGACTCTGTTGCAAGTACGGCTATTACGGTTGACCCTAACTCGATAAGTCAATCAAGAGGATCGGCGTGGGTTTCAACCGTAAGTCATGAATTTACTGTTACATTTACAGACCAAGATCATGCGAGAGCATTCTTTAATGCTGGTGGGCAAATAAGACTCGCGGGTTCTCGATCAGGTGGCTCTGCAACCAATCAAAACACAAATTGGACAACATTATTATCCACTGCTGGAACAGTTCTATATGACGGCGATGACTATTTTGCCTTAACGACATCTTTTGTTAGTGTAGCCAATTTTGTCGGAACTGGTGTATATTCAGCAAATGATTGGGATATCGCGGCTAAAACCAACACGGTAACTGATGGCACTGGGCGTGGTGGCAAAGGAAATATTTTAACATTTAGATCGCAATATAATGACGATCACGTTGGTACTGGCGGCGGTCCAGACAGCGTAGATGGAACGCTAACTTCTGATATATCAATGAGAAATGTAGATGGCACGTTCTTAACAATTACTGCCCCAACATTCGCAACAACGGTGACATTATAATGGCTATTGCATACGTTAATACCCCCAAATATACCACAAGTGAAACCATAGTAATAAATGGCGATTCTATAACTATGACGGGAACATCAATGCAGGATGCAACTGATGATATAAACACTGCCAGTGTTGCTAATGTAACAGCATCTATTAGTAATACTGATATAATAACACTAACGTCAAATTTAACTGCTATAACATTAGCAGAAGGCACTGGAACCGCACTGGTTGATTTAGGATTTGTTGCTGGAGTTTCATCATTGTCTATTGCCGATTTGGCACAAGCAGTTATAGATATTGATAATGAAAGTATTCCTGGGCTAACTGCACTCGATGTTGGTAGTTATCTAGAACTTACGTCAGTTACGAATGATTTGGTATTAGCAGGAACAGGCGTTACTCCATTTGGATTTACCGCTGACACTTATGATAGAATAGCAACAGTTTCTAATGCAGTAACAGACATAACTGCCGAAGCTATTCCTAATGTTACGGTGTCAGATATTGGCGGAAGGTTAAATATGACATCCACTGGTTCATCGTCGGTTGATTTAGTATTGGCTGAAGGCTCTGGCACTGCACTGGCGGATTTAGGATTTATCGCAGGCACATTTATGAGAACATCTACCGCAAGCGATGCATTGGTTGATCTCAATGCTGCTGCCATACCAAATATGAATTTTAGTGAAACTGGAAGCAATGAATTGGTAATGAGTAGCACAGTGGTTGATATAGTATTATTAGAGGGTTCTGGTACGTCGTTAGTTGATTTAGGATTTACCGCAGGGACTTTCCCTCGTACATCAGATCATGATGACGCAATAACAGATATAACCGCACAAACCGGAGCGGAATTAACTGCTATAGATGACGGCGACACTAAAATAAAAATTATAATGGAAGGCGAGGCGCTTGGTTCAGAATTAGTTACTAATGGGTCGTTTGATAGCGACCTGACTGGGTGGGCTGAAGGGTCAACCGATACTGGATCAGGTAACGTTATATCATGGAATGCTGGTGGTTATTTGGATATGACCAAGGTGACTGATACAAATCGCGCTTACACAGATTTTCCTACTGTTATTGGTACAAAATATCGTATTGTAATAGAGCATGTGGGGGGAGTGTGGGGTTATCATTTAGCAACTTTCTTTACGGGTAGTGATCTAATAGATAGTTCAAATGGCAGCGTTAGTACAACGGCGGTTTTTTACGCTGAAAGCACAACAACCTACCTTAAAGTATTTAATACAACTGTTGGCACTTCAAGTGTAGACAACGTATCAGTCAAAGAAGACAACGCAAATCCCGTACTTACATTGGCAGAGGGAACTGGAACCACATTAGCTGATTTAGGATTTGTGGCAATAACACGACGTGCATTACCACTCGGATCAAGCATAGATGATGTTAATGATATTGTGTCATTTTTCACTGAATTAATTCCTCACGATAAAGATAATGAACCGGGTGATGATTTATTGCCTGCATTAGAGCAAGATTTAAGAAGAAATGATGATGTATTATTAGCAAATTCCGCAAATAGCTCCGGTGAAGGTTTTTCTATTGAAGTAATTGATACTAGCACTAGAACTACCGCATGGAGTGCTGCGCTGTTTCATGAATTTAGTTTAACATTCACCGATGACGATGAAGCACGTGCTTATTTTAACACTGGTAGCGATATACGTTTCAGTGCTAACAGAAGTGGTGGCTCTGCAACCACCCAAAATACAGCATGGGATGCATTATTAACTTCGGTGCCACCACCATTTGTAAGTTCTGATTATTTTGCATTGACTACATCATATGTAGAATTTTACGCAATTGAAGATATTTCAGGTGGACCATACGACACACCAAATCCTATTAAATGGACTATATCAGCAAAAACTGATGCAATTGGTGGACCAAATGGCGGAAATGGTAATATAGTGACAATACAAATGCAATATCTAGATCAACATACGGGTGCAACCGATGAAGTTGATGGAACATTTGTTAGTACAGTATCTGGCAGTCATTCCACTGATATATTTGTAAAGCCGTTACCGGTATATGATGTTATAGTAGAAATAACTGCTGGTGTTTAAAATAAGAGGAATAATATAATGGTTACAGATTTCGAGTCAGAAAAACCCATAACTGCGATGAATTATAGTGATTTGATAGATGATATCAATACAATATATGGTACTGGAACTGGCGATTCTGGTTATGGTGGAAATTCAGCAAATGTTGTTTCGGCTGCTGTTGATTTACCAAGCTTTGCATTAGGTGAAATAGTGAATAATGAAGAGTGGTTAGATTTAACTAATGCATTTAATGATTGTGCATTACACCAAGATACAACACTACCCAACACATTGCCGCTCCTTACTAATTTAGAAGATGGCGACGAAGTTGGATTTGGCACAAACGCAGCACCGTTATTTGAAAGTTTAAATGGAACGCCGCCAAATAATGTCACTGAACTAACAACAAATAAATTGAATTCTGATATTTCAAATTTCTCAACTACTACCATACTATCAAGTGTTCGGTCAACCGCATGGGGAACTGGTGCTGGAATAACACACGAGTTTACTGCCACGTTTGATGATTCTGATCATGCTAGATTCTTTTTTAATACTGGTGGTGAATTTCGAATAACTGGATCGAGAACGGGTGGTGCAGCCAGTGCACAAAATCAATCATGGACTAATTTGTTAAGTGGTAGTTCGCCTATTGTATTTGCTGGCACCGATTATTTTAGCTTAACCGGATCGTATGTTATAAAATCAACGGTATATGCCGCAACCACAACTACTTATGCCAATCCTGCTGCTATTGATGCGGAAAAAAATAAATGGGTTATTAGCGCCCGTCGTGACGATGCGGCAGGAATTAATGGCGGAAATGGTTCTATTATTAGAATCAAATGTGAATTTATCGATGGTTTTACAGGACCAACGCAAGATGCATTAGGACTGCCTGGAAATCCTGTTGGTGGTTTGGCTGATGGCGTTGATGGCATACTTACAAGTGCAATATCACAAAAACGATCAATAGGCATATTTAACATAACCTCTGCTGTATTTGTAAATATCGTAGAACTATAAATACATGGTAAGAATATAGAGGATTAATAATGGTTTATTCTACTGGTGGTGAAATCGAAGCATCTGATTATAATAATTTAATTAATGAATTAAATTTAATATTTGGTATTGGCAATGGTGATTATGGATATGGTGGAAATTCCACTAATGTATTAATTGATGGTAACATACCAGATATAATACCTGGAGGTGGATTGACTAATGAAGCGTGGATTAATTTGAGGAACGCAATCGAGGATTGCGCTGATCACCAAGGAACTACATTGATGGATGTTTTGCCATCAGTTGCAGATATGGAAGATGGCGACGTTGCTTCATTCTTTCTAAAATTAAATTCTTCACAAAATTTGTTTGATATTACTACAAATCGGTTCCTTACTGATCCAACATTTAATTTACCGTCGACAAGTTCGGTATTGACTGATTCAAGAGTTTTGGATTGGAGTACATATATACAGCATGTGTTTACAATAAAATTCACAAGCGTTGATCATGCACGATATTTCTTTAATACAGGAAGCACATTTCGTATAGCAACTACAAGAACTGGCGGCGCGGTTAATACACAAAATGCTGCATGGGATTCAGTTGTTGATGGCAATGATTTAATATTTGGTCGTGATGAATATTATGCATTAACCGGCTCGTTAGAATTGGTGAGATCACAAATAACACCATTAAGTGGACCATATGGTAGTACCGGTGGTTCTACTGGAAGCGTGTGGACTATTTTAGGTCAACGCGTTGGAATAGAAGGACCAAATGGCGGCAATGGATTAGAAATTAAAATACAATCCAATTTTTTAGATGGGCATACAAATCCACCAGACATAGTTGACGGGACATTTACTAGCTCAATAGTTGAAAGTAAATATGCATTATCTTTTGATATAGATTCCCCTACATATACTACAAATATAAGTTTATCAAATGGAAATTAAAACAAATTGACTTAATATTCTAGTTATATTATAATGTTTTATAATTAATACATTAAGGATATTATATGGAAACATTATATAAAGAAGCGTCAGATCAAGCTAATTTTAGGGCAATATTTGAGAATCAAAAAGAAAAAATAATGGAAGTATTCGAGGGCGATTTAATATATCCACATAGCGGTGGATATTTTTTATTGGGTTCTGCTCTATTCTTTGATTTAACTATGTACATTGACGAAGGTAAAATATCAGCATTTATTTTAGATATACATAACATGCCTATTAAAATAGAAAATTTAGTAGAATTCAAAAAAGAAGTTCGTTCATGTTATACCGAATCATTGAATAAGTATGCCATGAGTTTAGCACGATTAAAAAAATCAAGAAATGTGCCAACATTAACAAAAATGCATGAATTGGAAGATGATGTTGAAATCTAATGAAAAAACATGCGGATTTTTATATTACGCATATAATAATGAAATTATAAACTATTTAAAACTGGCAATAAGTAGCGCATTAACTGGTAGATATCAATTATCAAAATTTAACGCAATGGTAGTTACCAATAGTGAATCATTGGCGTCATTGAATGATAATGAAACTGCATTGCTCAATGAGTTATTCGATCTTGTAAAAGTTGATGACGTAAAGCAGAAAATAAAAAATTATAGAAAAACGACTGATGGTGAAATATACTACGGAACAAATACGTGGATTAATCACTCGCGCTCTAATGCATATACAGATTCTATATATGATGAAACAATCATGATCGATGTGGATTTTATTTTTCAAGATAAAAATCTTGACAAACTTTGGGGTTCGAATTCATCGATTATGATGAATAGAATAATTATTCCTATTATTAACAAAGCGCACTCTAAAAACACACACTTTCATCCAACAGAAAAAATGGGAAGTTTTTCTATTCCGATGTATTGGGCTACGGTTGTATATTTTGACAGAAGTGAGTTTAGTAAAAATTATTTTGATGTGGTTAATCATATTAAAGAAAATTATTTTTATTTTCAACGATTATATCAAGTTAGTGATAATTCATATAGAAATGATTATTCATTCAGCATTGCATTATATATCGCTAATGGAAATCATATCCCATCAACTGAATGGGAAATACCATTTAAATTTGTTCTCTCAACTAATAATGATGTTGTATATAGGGTGGATAAACAACAAATAAAATTAATGATACACACACATCAATGGAAGAATCCAAAACAACTTTTCAATGTTGAGAATATATCATTGCATTGTATGAATAAAGTAAGTATGACACATCATTATGATACATTCGTGGAGATATATTCATGAATAAAGGATATATATGTATAGTTCAAAATACACCAGATGTTGATTATTTGAGACTTGCTTATGCGTTGGCGTTGAGTATAAAAAATACCCAAAGCGGAGTCAATAAATTGTCTATTGTCACTGATATTGAATATATACCAAATCACTATATCAAAGCATTTGACCAAATTATAATAATGGACAATGATCGCGCCAAAGATGCAGATTGGAAATTGCATAATATTGTAGACTTATATGATTATACTCCATATGATGAAACAGTTATGTTAGATAGTGATATGCTATTTTTAACAGATATTAGTCATTGGTGGGATTATATGTCACTTAGAAACACTTGGTTCACATCAACCATTAAAAATTACAAAAGTGAAATTGTGCCGCCACATACAATTTATCGTGAAGAATTTATAAAAAATAAACTACCGAATGTGTATAATGCATTTTTCTATTTTAAAAAACACGAAGATAACAAAGAACTGTTCGATACAATGAAAGATATATGCGAAAATTGGGACGATTATGTCAAAAAACATTTATATAAAAAACGCCCTAAAGTATTCAGTACTGATGTGGCGTTTGGTCTTTCGTTGAAATTGATTGGCATGAAAAACGATGCAATATTCAACGAAGTGTCTTTTCCTTATTTTACACATATGAAATTACAAAATATGAATTGGGTTCTACCAAGCAAAAGTTTTGATGGCGATTGGACGAGATGTGTCGATATATCATTTGACGAATTTAATGATTCTCTTGGTATTAAAATTGGTACATTACGACAAACTGGAATATTTCATTATCATGTCAAAAAGTTTTTGAAAGATGGAATGATTGATATATTGGAGAATAATTATGAGTGATTTAATATATGTATATACCGACGAGAATAGAATTATACATGAAATAAGTATGGAACCGTGCGACTATTTGCTTCAGTGTGAATTGTACATGATTGTGCCATCAAAAGCACCCGAAGTAATAAAACTTTACAATTTATGGAAACGAAACGCTAATATCAAAAAAAATAAATTCGTTTTATATGATGAAGATGGAATATATAATATCAAAAAAACATTCTATGTGTATTATCATTTCAAAGAAAAAACCATAAGTAGTATTGTACCAAGAAAACAACAAATTCAAGACGATGATGATACATTAAAATGCGGACTGGTGATTGTTGATGAATTGATAACAGAATTCATTAATGGCACAAAAAATATGTTAAACTATAAAATCAACGACGATAACTCGTTATTAGTAATGGAATTAATTCAGTTATATGGCGATGATGTAAATTTTTATATGATGATTCCATTGATTGGGGATTATATAGTAAGTGAAATAAACAATGAGAGTATTATTGATATATCATACATTGGGTCATCATTAACTATATCTACAGTGGTTGAACGCGACACCAATCATCATATGTTTACACACGGCACTGAATATCAGTTTTTTGTAGTGGATAGCATAGATAAATCAATATTATATTATTCGTTTACATTTAATTTTACTGATAATAGAACAATATATACTGAATTAATGTTGCCACACAATAGTATGATTATATCGACACACAATAAAATAATGAAATTTATTAGGACTGATAATAATGACTAAGTTAACCAAAGAACAACAAAAATGGAAAAATCGTGATGATGAATTAAAAAATTTATATCCTGCGATTACACCAAATGATGAAATTATTAAAGATGCCTCAACTAATGATTTTGATGTATTTTATATAAGTTATGACGAACCTAATGCAGAAGAAAATTGGTCAAATTTAATTAGTAAAATACCATGGGCAAAACGCATACATGGAATCAAAGGATTCGATGAAGCACACAAACATGCCGCAAGACAATCAGATACTATGAATTTTATTACTATTGATGGTGATAATAAAATAGATGAGGATTTTTTTAATCAAAGTATAACATATAATCCCAATTATGTTTATAGTTGGGCAGGAAAAAATCATATAAATGGATTAATTTACGGCAATGGTGGAATAAAATTGTGGCCCAAAGGATTAGTTTTACATATGAATACTCATGAGCATACCGATGACGATGAAGCTATTGAATTTTGTTGGAAGTTGCCATATTTTCAAATGAATGATTGGTATTCTGTTTCATATAATAACACTACACCATTTCAAGCATTTCGTGTCGGTTTTCGTGAGGGCGTAAAACTTAGTTTACATGAAGGAAAACAAGTAGAAGATATGACTTCCACTGTATGGCATGGAAATTTAAAAAGATTAAAAATATGGATGTCGGTGGGCGCGGATGTAAAAAATGGAATATACGCAATATATGGCGCTAGACTTGGTTGCTACCTAACTAACGTTACGGATTTTGATATTAGTCAAATTGCCGATTATGAATGGTTTGATAAAACATGGCGTGAAAAATGGGTTAAAATCATAGAAGATCAAGAGGCGTTTAAGAAAGACTATAATAGACTTGTTGACGATATTCGTAACGAAATTGGTTTAGATATTGTCAATCTTGGAAAACAACAAAGTAAATTTTTTAAATCCACTATTGAGAATCCCGCCAAAATGGGATTAATTGTTTCAGAAACTGCCGCTACTGGTCGCAATGCAAAATTCAAATTTAAGGATAAAAACATATGATAGATTATGTAAAATTAGAACACGAAAATAAAAAACACGGTGATTATGTGGTAGTTAATTGGTGCATGGGTAACACATGTAATTTTGCATGTTCGTATTGTCCCACCGGACTGCATGATGGCACTGTAGGTTGGTATGACGTTGATGACGTTAAATCATTTTGCACCCGCGTTATAGAACATTATGCACCTAAAATTGTATATTTTGAATTCACTGGTGGTGAAGTAACCCTTTGGAAGCATTTTAAGGAGTTGTGTAAGTTTCTAAGCGAATCGAATGCTAAAGTGGGACTTATAACGAACGGGTCAAGAACTATGCGTTATTGGAGCGAATTGAAGCCATACATAAATCACGTATGCACTAGCTATCATCCTGAATTTTCAAAAGTGGACACCTTTTTAGAATTTATTGAATATCTAAGTGATGATATCAGAGTTCACGCTAATATTATGATGTCACCTGAACATTTTGACGATTGTTATGACGTGGCGTTAAAAGTGAAAGACATTAAAAATATAAGTATGGCAATGCAACCACTTATTGTGGATTTTGGCGATGAGTTATATGAATACACCGACTATCAACAAGATATATTAAATAGACAGTTCGCATTAACCGGCGCGTTGATCGTTAGAGATAAAACATTTGAAAGTTATCGTGGAGCAATGTCATTAATCGATTCTGACGGAAACACAATGGAAAATTGGGCACCACATAGATTTATATCTCAAGGTGAAAATAGTTGGGTTGGTTGGAAATGTGGTGCTGGTACAGAACAAATAGTTATCGATATGGACGGGTCTATATATCGCGGCTGGTGCAAAGTTGGTGGTGGCTTAGGTCATATCAATGACGAAAATTTAAACCTACCAACAGAACAAGTGATATGTGATAAAAATTATTGTCATTGTAACTTCGATATCATGGCAAGTAAATCAAAGGATTAAAAATATGTCTAACACTTATTGCCCTATACCATGGGATCATGTTTCACTAAAAGCGAATGGCGATATGCGGGTATGTTGTCAGTGCATATATGGTGACCAAGCAATACTAAAAAAAGATGATGGAACTATATTTAACGGAAATACCCATACCGTAGAAGAAGCGCGTAATGCATCTATTGCTAAAGATATTAGAAAAAGTATGTTAAATGATGAAAAACATGAAGCATGTAAATTATGTTGGGATGAAGAAGCATCTGGTGCTAATTCAAAACGTCAGCACGCCAACCAAATGGGGTTAATTACAAAAGACGAGGCTAACGCCATAACTACTGAAGATGGCACCATACAAGCCTCAGAACGCCCTATAGCATATTATGATTTACGATTTGGAAATAAATGCAATCTTAAATGTAGAAGTTGTGGACCTGCTGATTCGACACAATGGTATGATGATTGGGTAGAGTTACATGGTAAAAGTAATTTCGGAAATGATAAAATAGGTATTACATTTTTAGAAAAAGATGCACGTGGTAAATGGAATACTGTTGATGATACATATGATTGGTATGAAAGTTCCGCAGTTATGACTGAATTAATGAAAAATTTGCCACATATAAAAAGATTATATTTTACTGGCGGTGAACCAACTATTATTCAAGAACATATGAATCTTTTAGAAATGTGTATAGAAATAGATGTGGCTAAAAATATTCATCTAGAATATAACACCAATATGGCAAAATTACCAGAACGATTGATTCGTATGTGGGAGAAATTTCAACAAGTTAGTGTTGGTTGTAGCATTGATGGAATGGGCGCAGTTGCAGAATATTTACGCCATCCATGCAAATGGGATGTAGTTCATAAAAATTTATTGGCTTTAGAAAATACTACAACTGGAAACATCGGTGGCACATTTGCAACTACCGTTAGTTTGTATAATTTTCTACATTTTGCAGATATGATACAATGGCAAATAGAAACGGGTTTTAAGAGATTGCGTCATTTACCAAGTCCGCATTTGCTTAAAGGCCCACATTATATGACAGTTCAAGTTTTGCCCATTGCTGCTAAAAATCGTATTCGTGATCGTTATAATGAACTTTATAAATGGGTCGAAGTTTATTCTGGCCCGTCAATGAAACAACAGGTGAAATTTATAATAGAACCATATATTGCATTTATGTTTGAAGAAGATAATTCACACGTACTTAAAGAATTTTGGAAAATTACAACCAAACTCGATGAAATACGTGATGAAAAATTTGAAACAGTTTTTCCAGAATTATATGAATATATAAAGGATTATATTTAATGTTTATATACAAATTAATTAAAAAAATAAAATCATGGTGGAAGCGAAAGCAAAAACTTAAACGATTGAGAAAACAAGACCCATACGTATATTAATATATACATTATTTTTGTATTATAGTATAATATCGATTATTGATTTGAATGGAGAATATATATGCATTTTGACGTTGTTTTTATTAGTTATGATGAGTTAAATGCCGATGAGAATTGGGAAAAATTAACTGATCTTATTCCATATGCCATTCGCATAGATGGTGTTAAAGGAATTCCTAACGCCCACATCGAAGCAGCAAAACAAGTATCTACGTCGCATTTTTTCTGTGTAGACGCAGACAATGTAGTTGATAACAATTTTGATTTTGAAAATGTTGTCGATTTTCATCAAAATGATAGACGCGTTCATGTATGGGGCTGCAATAATCCAGTAAATGGATTGCAATACGGATATGGTGGTGTTAAATTATTTCCAACTGATCACGTAGAGCACATAAAAGAATATTCTGTTGATTTTTGCACGAGTGCTGCGGCTGCATCTGGTGGGTTTAAATCACATAAAGAAATAGCCAGCACTACCCATTTCAATACAACTCCGTTTAATGCATGGAAAAGTGGATTTAGAGAATGTAC